>Ga0194137_10000003_pt1 | contig 223717 bp, 203 predicted proteins | sample TARM_MetaG_T3_14_FD_134025 | JGI IMG/M metagenome (GOLD analysis project Ga0194137, IMG submission 134025) | Freshwater microbial communities from Pennsylvania, USA, analyzing microbe dynamics in response to fracking - TARM_MetaG_T3_14 (version 2) | ecosystem: Environmental > Aquatic >...
GCGGATGCGGGCGCCAAGCCGCAAAATCAGCGGCAAATGCGCCAAGTGATGAACTTCACTGACCTCGACCACACCGATGTCCGCCAACGCAAAAATGCGGCGGCTTCTTCAGCGTATCCCTAGAGGCCAGCCTGCTTGGTGTACTGCCGTTCAATAACCCGCTCGATCACATCCACCAACACCTGGGTCTGCTGTTCGACCTCGATGTTGAGCCGGTCACCGACCTTGTACTGAAAGAAGCTGGTGACACGGATGGTTTCCGGGATCAGGTTGACTCGGCAGTAGCCGCGCTCGGCGTCGGCCTCGGCCAAGGTAAGGCTGCAGCCGTTGATGGACAGAAAACCGCGCGGGAAGAGGTAGCGTCGCCATGTGGCCGACACGTGCAGCTCCACATGAGCGCGAGGGCCGTCCAACTGAATGGAGCTGATGCGGGCGGTGTCCGACACGTGCCCATACATGGCGTGGCCGCCGTTCTCGTCACCCTGGCGGGCCGATCGTTCGACGTTGACCACATCGCCCACAAGACGATCGCCCAGGTTCGTGCGCTCCAGCGTGGCGTTGATCGCATCGAAGGAGACCAGGTCGTCGTCGATGGTGACCACGCTCAGGCACACGCCCTCAACCGACACACTGGCACCGATCTGCAGATCACGCAGCAAGGGGCGGGGGATGCGCAACACGATGTGCAGGCCGCTGATGGTGGGTGTGAGGGTGACGACGCGTCCAAGTCCTTGGACGATACCGGTGTACATGGCGGGTGAATCCTGTGGGGAGAAGGGCTGTTGGCCCAATGATGCGATTATCGTTGCGGCGCAGCAAGCCTGACTTGAGTGAGGTCGAACGGGCTCATGTGAAATAGGTCCGCCTCACGGCTTTGCAAGGGCGGAGATGGCCAGTTTTTCCCCCGTGAAAGCGATACACCACAAGGTGAGACACAGACCTACACTGAGCCTAACCAGGTTTCCTGCTGCGCGGCTAGCCTGTCGATCGTGATCAGGCTTGATGCGGTGCAGCAGACCTCAGGAGGTCGTGATGAACGCTCCGCTGCCTGCAGAGGTGCTCAAGGCCCTGGCGACGCTGTCGCTGGATGACAAGTACGCGCTTGACCGAGGTCAGGCCTTCATGAGCGGGATCCAGGCGCTGGTGCGCTTGCCCATCCTGCAACACACGCGAGACGCGATGGTTGGCCTCAACACGGCCGGCTTCATCAGCGGCTATCGCGGCTCCCCGCTGGGTGGTTATGACCTGGCATTGTGGAACGCCAAGTCCCACTTGCAAAAGCACCACATCGTCTTTCAGCCCGGCGTCAACGAGGAGCTGGGCGCCACGGCTGTCTGGGGCACGCAGCAACTGGGTTTGACGCCCGGGCCGCATCGCTTCGATGGCGTCTTCGGCATGTGGTACGGCAAAGGGCCTGGGGTTGACCGTTGCTCCGATGTCTTCAAGCACGCCAACATGGCGGGCACCTCACAGCATGGTGGCGTGGTGGCCGTGGCGGGTGACGACCACGTGGCCAAGAGCTCGTCGGTGGCCCACCAGAGCGACCACATCTTCAAAGCCTGCGGCCTGCCGGTGTTCTTCCCCAGCACGGTTCAGGAGATCCTGGACCTGGGGCTGCACGCCTTTGCCATGAGCCGCTTCTCGGGCTTGTGGACGAGCCTCAAGACCATCCAGGAGGTGGTCGAGTCGTCCAGCACGGTGTGGGTCGACCCTGACCGCGTGCAGATCGTCCTGCCCGAAGACTTCGTGATGCCCGAAGGTGGCGTGCACATCCGCTGGCCCGACAGCCCGCTGGCGCAAGAAGCCCGGCTGATGGACTACAAATGGTATGCGGCCCTGGCCTATGTGCGGGCCAACCGGCTCAACCGCACCGTGCTTGACAGCGAGCATGCCAAGCTGGGTCTCATTGCCAGCGGCAAGGCTTACAACGACCTGCGCCAGGCCTTGCATGACCTGGGGTTGGACGACGAGACCTGCCGCCGTATCGGCCTGCGCGTGCACAAGGTGGCTGTGGTGTGGCCGCTCGAAGCCAGCATCACCCGTGAGTTCGCCACCGGCCTGCAAGAGATCCTGGTCATCGAAGAAAAGCGCCAGATGATCGAATACCAGCTCAAAGAAGAGCTGTACAACTGGCGCGAGGACGTGCGGCCCAATGTGCTGGGCAAGTTCAGCGAGCCCGATGGCGATTTCACGGGCGGCGAATGGTCCATGCCCAACCCGGCCTCGCGCTGGCTGCTGCGCGCCAAGGCCGATCTGAACCCGGCCATCATCGCCAAGGCCGTGGCGCAGCGCATCGAGAAGCTCGGTCTGCTGCGCGACATGGACCCAAGCCTGCGTCAGCGTGTGGCCGATCGCCTGCGCGTGATCGAGGCCAAGGAGCAGGCGCTCGAACAGCAAGGCGTCAGCGTGGAGCGCGCGCCGTGGTTCTGCAGCGGTTGCCCGCACAACACCTCCACACGTGTGCCCGAAGGATCACGGGCCATGGCCGGCATCGGTTGTCACTACATGGCCATGTGGATGGACCGCAGCACGAGCACCTTCTCGCAGATGGGCGGCGAGGGCGTGGCCTGGGTTGGCCAGGCACCGTTCACCGACGAGAAGCATGTGTTCGTCAACCTGGGCGATGGCACCTACTTCCACTCGGGCCTGCTGGCCGTACGCCAGGCGATCGCGGCCAAGGTCAACATCACCTACAAGATCCTTTTCAACGATGCCGTGGCCATGACAGGTGGCCAGCCCGTTGACGGTACCTTGTCGGTGCCGGCGATGACACGCGAGCTGCATGCGGAAGGTGTGAGGCGTATCTCCGTGGTCAGTGACGACCACGACAAGTACCTGAGCATGGATGGCCTGGCGCCCGGCGTGGAAGTCTTCCATCGCGATGACCTGGATCAGGTGCAAAAGACGCTGCGTGAGACCGAAGGCTGCACGGCCATCATCTACGAGCAGACCTGTGCGACCGAAAAGCGTCGCCGCCGCAAGCGCGGCACCATGCCGACGCTGTCCAAGCGCGTGGTCATCAACGAGCTGGTGTGTGAAGGTTGTGGCGACTGCGCCGTGCAGTCAAACTGCCTGAGCGTGGAGCCGGTGGAGACCGAGTTCGGCCGCAAGCGCCGCATCAACCAGAGTTCCTGCAACCAGGATTTCTCGTGCATCAAAGGCTTCTGCCCAAGCCTGGTCACGGTTGAAGGAGGGCAGTTGAAGGCGCCCAAGCCCAAGGAAGGCGCGCCCGATCTCAGCAAGCTTCCACCACTGCCTGAGCCCGAGCTTCCCGCGTCGGACCATGCTTACGGCATCGTGGTGGCCGGCATTGGCGGCACGGGCGTGATCACCATTGGGCAGTTGCTGGGCATGGCCGCGCATCTGGACGGCAAGGGCGCGGTTGCGCAAGAGGCTGCTGGCCTGGCCCAGAAGGGCGGCGCCACCTGGAGCCACATCCAGATCGCCGACAGGCAAGAGCTGATCTTCACCACCAAGGTGGGCATGGCCGAGGCCGACCTCGTCATTGGTTGCGACCCGATCGTGACGGCGCATGCCAGCACCGTGGCCGCCATGCGCCATGGCCGCACACGCGTGGTCCTCAACACGCACCATGCGCCCACCGCCGCCTTGATGCACGATGCGAGCTGGCAGTTCCCGGCTGGCCATTGCGACCAGGTGCTGGCCCATGAAGTCAGCGTGCAGGCCATCAAGCGGCTTGATGCCGTGGCGCTGGCCAACCGCTTGCTGGGTGATGCGATCTACGCCAACCCCTTGATGCTTGGCTATGCCTGGCAGATGGGCTGGGTGCCTGTGAACCTGGCTTCGCTCAAGCGAGCGATCGAACTCAATGCCGTGCAGGTCGAGCGCAATCTGCAAGCCTTCGAGTGGGGGCGCCGTGCCGCGCATGACCCGGTGTTCGTGGCCCGCATGAGCATGCCGGCACAACCCATCCAATGGGCCAACCGCCCTTTGCGCTATGGCAAGGAAGATCTGGACACGCTGGTGCAGCGCCGAATGAGCTATCTGGCCGAGTATCAGAACGAGGCCTATGCCGAACGCTATCGCGCCTTCATCGGCCGTGTGCGGCAGGCCGAGTCCACCTTGAGCAGCACCCGCTTGACCGAGGCCGTGGCGCGGCAGCTGTTCCGGCTCATGGCCTACAAGGACGAGTACGAGGTGGCGCGGCTGCTGACATCCCGCAGCTTCAAGGCCCAGTTGGCAGAACAGTTCGAGGGCAACTGGCGAATGGTCTTGCATATGGCGCCGCCCTGGCTCAAGGGCAAGGCCGGCCCCATGGACCGCCCGCGCAAGCACGACTTCGGGCCATGGTGGCAATGGGCTATGCGCGGTCTGGCCTTGATGCGCGGCCTGCGCGGTACCTGGCTGGATCCGATGGGCTACAGCAGCGACCGCAAGGAAGACCGGGCCGTGCTGGCGCAATACCAGGCGCTGGTGGAGCGGATGCTCTCATCGCTCAATGCCAACAACCTGGACACCGCCTGCAAGGTGGCAGAGCTGGCCGACAAGATCAAGGGCTATGGCCCGGTGCGGCATGCCAATGTGCTGGCCGTGCAGAGCGAGTGGGCCAGGTTGATGCCGACGCTTCAGCCGACGCTTCAGCGCGAGCAGTCCAGTCCATAGAGACGCTTCATCTCCTTGACGTCCGACTCGGGGGCGGTGGCCAGTTGGGCGCAGGTGGTGAAGTTGCCGCGCATGACCTTGGTGTCGGCCTCGGTGTACATCCAGTCGACCACGTCTTCACGCTTGAAGGTCACTTGCTGCGTGAACTGGTAGCGCTTGACGATGGTGGGCACGGCGTTGATGCGGCCTTTGTAGCCGTTCTTCAAGATGGTGAAGGGCGTCAGCCAGACGTACTCGACCTTTTTGCCTTCACGCAGCGCCACACGCACGGCGATGTTGCCGATGTTGGGATTGGGGGGCTGGAGCGACACGGTCTTGATGAAGTCGTCAAAGGTGGCTTGCGCCTTCTTGACGGCGGCCTTCACGGCGGGGTCGTCCGGGTTGAGTTCCACCACCTCGTCCTTCTTGGCGGCTTCTTTCTTGGTCTCCTTCTTGATCGAAGGCTGGGAGGCTGCTTGGTCATTGGCCATCGCAGGCGACAGTGACAGGGCGGCAAACAGGGAGACGAGAACCAGGCTGGCAGGACGGGTCATGGGTGTCGGGTAGGGTGAAACGGCGATGGCCGGAAGTCTACCCATCCTGGGGCACGGTGGACTCGTTGAAACCCCTGAGAGCGTGATGACCCGCACAGGGAGAATCGGGTGGCGGGAAAGCGTCACGCACCAAAGTGGGCTAAGGTGCTGCCCATGTCAACATCAGCATTTTCCTCGCCCGCGCCAGACAAGCATCGTTACCACGGTCTGTTGTTCGCTGTGGCCGGGGCTGTGGCGTTTTCCGGCAAGGCCATCGTGGCCAAGCTGATGTACCGCCTGGGGGCCGACCCGTTTGCCGTGGTTGGCATGCGCATGGTGATGGCCTTCCCGATGTTCCTGGCGATGGCCTGGTGGGCTGGGCGCCAGCAGCGAGAGGCGCTGGGCGAAGCCGCCCTGCTGAGCCGTACACAGCGCTGGCAGATTGTCGGGCTTGGTTTTTCGGGCTACTACCTGGCCAGCACGCTGGACTTCATGGGCTTGAAGTACATCAGCGCCAGCCTGGAGCGCGCGATCCTGTATCTGAACCCCACCATCGTCTTGCTGCTGTCAGCCATCTGGCTGCGCCACCGCGTGCGCTGGCCTCAGCTGTTCGCGATGCTGCTGTCTTACGCCGGCGTGGTGATCGTGTGGCTGCATGACTGGAACAGCGCCGCGTTGCTGGCTGCCGGTTCGCGTGATCTGGATGCCAGGCAGGCGATCACGCTGGGCAGTGTGCTGGTGTTTATGAGCGCGGTGTCTTACGCGGTGTACCTGATGGGCAGCGGCCAGCTCGTTCAGAAGATGGGCTCGATGCGCCTGGTGGGTTTGGCGTCGTGTGCGGCCTGTGGCATGGCTGTGCTGCAATGGTGGGCGGTCCATGCGCTGACCCATGGCGGGCAGGGGCACGTGGCCGATCTGCCCTGGCAGGCTTGGGCGCTGTCGGCGGTCAACGCGAGCCTGTGCACCGTGCTGCCTGTGTGGCTGGTGATGCGGGGGGTGCAACTGGTGGGCGCGTCCATGGCTTCGCAAGCGGGAATGGTCGGGCCCTTGTCGACGATCTGGATGGCGGCGTGGTGGTTGGGTGAGCCGGTCACCTGGCGCCTGATCGTGGGCACGGGCACGGTGCTCGCGGGGATCGTGATCCTGGCGCGGGCGAGCAGGCCGGCACCTCAGGCCGAGCCCGAGAACAAGAACAAGAACAAGCCTCAGCTTGGGCAGGCGCTGGGTACGCGCGCCAAGGCCTGAATCAGGGCTTGCGCCTGTGCCTCGATGGCTGGCGGCAAGGGCCGTTGCCCCTTTATCACTGCGGCGATGTACCTGGCTGTTTCTTCGGCGCTGTGGCTGGTGGGCAGTTCGGGCAGAGCGGTCAACACGCCTTCCTGAGGCGTGAGGCTCAGTTCGGCGTCGCGCTGGCCTTGAATGAACACCTCGCACTTGGGCTGGCGGCGTGCATCGGCAACGGGCTCGCCCTCGGTGCCACGCATCAGCATGGCATTGGCTTGCGTGTGTTGCAGGTAGGTCGTCAAGGCGTGGGCGTACTCGGGATGCGTGTGGTTGACCACGCGGATGCTGCGCACACCATGGCCTGACGTGGCCGCGAAGGGATCGATCAGCTTGGCCACGGTATGCCCGGGGTTGCGCAGGCCCACTGTCCAGCGCACGGCCAGCAGTTTGGCCAAGGGCGGGCACAGGTCGGCGATGTCCATGAAAGCAGGGCGGCCGGCTTGCCAGGCCTGGGCCAACTCATGGGCGTTGTGCACGACTGGCAACTGGCAAGCCTCCAAGACCTGGGCCGTGGTTACCCGGCTCGGGTCGACCGAGGCGCCATGCACCAGCACGCCAACGCCTTGTCGAGCCAGGTGGATCGCCAGCAGCGCCGTCAGATTGGGCAGCTTGCGTGCCCCGTTGTAGGAGGGCAGCACCACGATCCCCTTGGCCGCAGCAATGGCCGCGGTGCTCAGGTCCAGGCAGCGCGCCCGCGCGACTTGCACGAAGCCTTCCAGCTCTTCCAGCGATTCGCCCTTGATGCGCATGGCCAGGCAGAAGGCGCCGATTTCGAGGTCGCTGACCTTGGCGTCCAGCACCTGCTCGAACAGGTCGCGGGCCTCGGGTACGCCGAGGGAACGGGCACCGTCCTTGCCTCTGCCAATGATCTTGATGTAGGGCGCGATGCTCATGATGATGTGTCCACGTCTTGCCAGGCGATTATCCCGCCTGATGTGGGCAGCGCATCAAGATGCCGAGGTCGCCGCTGGGTGCACGCCGATGGGGTGCAGCTTGATGAGTTGCCGCAGCGCGGGGATGCAGGAGCCGCAGTTGGTGCCGCATTTCAATTGCCCCTGCAACTGCGCCAGGCGTGCATCGGTGTCGCCCTGGCAGGCGGCCAGCGTATCGACGATGGCGGTTTCGGTGACGTTGAAGCAGGTGCAGATCTGCTTGCCCTTGGACACCACGGCCACCGGGGGCGTGGCCCCGGGCGAGAGCAAGGCGCGGCCGTAGGCATCGGCCAGCAACTCGTCTTGCAGCAAGGGTCGGATCCAGGCTTCGGCGCTGATATCGCCCGCCAGCACGAAGGCCGCCAGTCTCAGTCCATCCGGGCTTCGTTCCATGCGCATGGCGCGGCGCTGGCCTCGGTGCTTGTCCTGGTACCGCAGCACGTCCGCGCCATCCACCCCCATCAAGGTCTCGATGCGTGCAATGACTTCGGCGCTGGCCGCTTCGATGCCGGCCGCGCGGAACAGCACGCCCACCTGGCCCTTGTCATGAGGCTCACGCCCGAAAGGGACGCAACTCGTGAACGCAAAGGCCGACATGAAGGGCTTGAGTGCTTCGCGTACCGCCAGGGCCTCGCTATCCGGCAGCCAGGCCAGGGCCAGCAGGCGCCAGGGCAGTTCGGCCGGCGTGATCTTGACCGCCGCGTGCTTGAGTTCGGGCTGCTTGGACTTAGGACAGAAGGTCGGCACCGTCAGGGCATTGACGCCACTCATGGCCTGGCCCTTGTTGTCCACGCCGCTGAGGTACTCCTCGCCCCAGTGCATGGCCATGAAGGCTTGCATGGGCGCGATGGTGTCACTGGGTTGGGCCGGCGCGATGATCTGCCCCCGGCGAGATGCCACCTGCACCAGGTCGCCGGCCTGCAGGCGCATGCGGACCATGTCATCTGGGTTGAGCTCTATGGCCGGCTCACTCACGTGGCCAAAGAGCCGCCCCAGGGTGCCGGTGCGGCTCATGCCATGCCATTGATCGCGCAGGCGGCCGGTGTTGAAGCTGAAAGGGTAGCGCTGATCCCGCTGCTCGGCGACGGGTTCATAGCGCATGGCCACGAAGCGCGCTTTGCCGTCTTCCGTGGGGAAAAGGCCATCTTCATACAACCTGGTCTGGCCCACCGATGCGCCTTCGGGCATGGGCCACTGCTGCGGCCCTTGGCTTTCGAGGATGGCGTAACTCATGCCTGTGATGTCGAGATCGCGGCCGCGCGTGGATTCACGGTGCTCATTCCAGACGGACTCCGGTGTCTCGTAAGGGAAAAGCGTTGGCACGCCGGCACGGTAATGGGCGGTACGCTGCGTCAGGCGTTTCTCCAGTCGCTGGCCAAAATCCGCGAAGATGGCCCAGTCATGCCGTGCCTGACCAGATGCCTCGACCGCCGCCTGCACGCGGCTGATGCAGCGTTCGCTGTTGGTGACCGTGCCGTCCTTCTCGCCCCAGGTGGTGGCGGGCAGCAGCAGGTCGGCGAAGGCGCAGGTGGCGGTGGTGGCAAACGCTTCCTGCAGGACCACGTACTCGGCTTTTTCCAGGCCCTTGCGCACGGTGGCCTGATCCGGCAGCGATTGAGCCGGGTTGGTGCATGCAATCCACAAGGCTTTGATCTCACCCCTGGCTGCGGCCTCGAACATCTCGACGGCGGTCTTGCCGGGCTGCGCTGGCACATCGTCCACGCCCCACAAAGCGGCCACTTCGGCGCGGTGCTGCGGGTTGGCCAAATCGCGGTGTGCGCTCAGCAGGTTGGCCATGCCGCCCACTTCGCGGCCACCCATGGCATTGGGCTGCCCGGTGAGCGAAAAGGGCCCTGCACCGGGCTGGCCGATCTGGCCCGTGGCCAGGTGCAGGTTGATCAGCGCAGCGTTCTTGTCGGTGCCGCTGCTGCTCTGGTTGAGGCCTTGGCAGTACAGGGACAGCGTCGGTGTCTGCTGCCCAAACCAGCGGGCGGCCTGGATCAAGTCGTCCATGGGGATGCCGCAAGTGCTGGCCACGACCTCTGGCGTGAAGTCCTGCACCAGCGCCTGCAAGACCTCGAAACCCTGCGTGTGGCGGCTCACATAGGCCATGTCGATCAGGCCATCGACGATCAGCACATGCAGCATGCCGTGGAACAAGGCCACATCCGTGCCCGGCAGGATGGGCAGGAAGAGATCGGCCATGTCGGCAGTTTCGGTTCGGCGCGGGTCGGCCACGATCAGCTTCATTGCCGGGTTGGCGCGCCGGGCATCCTCGATGCGCCGAAACAGGATGGGGTGAGCGTAAGCCGTGTTGGCACCCACGATGAACAAGGTTTGCGCGTGCTGGAAGTCCTCGTAGCAGGCAGGCGGCGCGTCGCTGCCCAGCGTGGCCTTGTAGCCGGCCACGGCACTGCTCATGCACAGCCGCGAGTTGGTGTCGACGTTGTTGCTGCCGATCATGCCTTTGACCAGCTTGTTGAGGACGTAGTAGTCCTCGGTCAGCAACTGGCCCGAGCCATAAAAACCCACGGCATCGGGGCCATGTTCGCGGATGATGGCGGCGAACTTGTCGGCAGCTTCTTCCAGGGCGCTGTCCCAGCTGAGAGGCGTGGGTTCTTTGCCGCGTTGTTCACGGCGCATGGGCGCCAGCAGCCGGGTCTGACTGGTAACCGAGTCGGTGGCGGTCAGGTGCAGGGTGCTGCCCTTGGTGCACAAGCGGCCGAAGTTGGCGGGGTGCTGCGGGTCGCCCTGAACCTGGATGATGCGGCCTTGCCTGGACTCGATCAACACGCCGCAACCTGTGCCGCAATACGGGCAGGTGGCGCGTGTGGTCTGAGTGTCGGTGGCGGCGCTCGCGTTGGCGCTCACGGCTTACTCCACGGCCTTGGATGCGTCGAGCGCCAGCTTGTTCAACTCGTCGGCGTCCAGGTAGACCTGGCCGTTTTCAACCTTGACGGAGAACGTCGGGGTACAGCCTTCATCGGGGGCCTGGGCACAGCCCTTGTCTAGGCCGATCGTCCAGCCGTGCAGAGGGCAGGCCACACTGTGGCCGAAGACGATGCCTTGTGAGAGCGGGCCGCCTTTGTGCGGGCAGCGGTCCAGCAAGGCGAAGACCTGGTCGTCATGCGCACGAAACACCGCGATGTCACCACCATTGGCGCGAGACACACGGCGCGCACCCAGCTTGGCGATGTCTTCAACTTGGCAGATGGGTTTCCATTGGCTCATGGCGACTATCGGACTCTCGGTTTCCTGACGCTGCTCTCAGCGGGTGTGCCTGCTCAAGTCAGCTTACTGTACATGCCCGTGACCTTGTCCATCACTTGCAGGATGTTTTCGCTGCTGGTGAACACCTCGGCCGCATGGCGCTCACCGCCACTGCGCTCGTCGATCTTCGCCAGGGCATTGTCAAAGAAGATCCACTGCTGCCTGGCCAGTTCGAGCTCACTCTTGATGGCGGGCGTGGCCTGGGGCGCGCTGGACAAGGTCGTCAAAGCCTGGGCGAACTCCTGCCGAGCCTGATTGAGCTCCTTGATCTGCTCCGGTACAGCTGCTCCCCAGCACTCGCTCAGGTAGAACTTGGCCGTGCGCTGCGACAGCATGCGCTGCCGGCCCGCGATGTTCACCAGCTTGCCCACGGCCTTGCCCGAGTACTGCTCCAGCTGGACCGTGCCCTGGTGGGCCAGCTTCAAAACCTTGGCATCCAGGCTCAGCAGAATGGGCGCTGCGCTGCGGTCGGGCGGTGCACCAACGAGGGCTGCCTTGTAGCTGCTCCACACAGGCTCCAGCGCCTTGTAAGTGGCCTCGATCTCGGGCGTGGGGGCATAAGCCTTGAGCTCCACGAACTGCCGGTCGAACCAGGCCATGGAGTCAAACAGGATCTTTTCTGCCTGCTTGACATCCACGCCCTGGCCGATCGCCAGCCAGGCCTTGGCCATGCGCTGCGACAGCATGCGTTGCCGCCCGGCCTTGTTGATGGCCTCGTTCAGGCTCACGATCTGCGCGGCGGCAGGTTTCCACGCAAGCGATCCGGCGGCCAAAGCCAGCCCTTGTTTCAATGCATCACGACGACGTTCCAGGAACTGCATACATCCACCAACAGGTAAACAATGAGGACGGTGTTGGCAGCGGATCAAACGGACAGCGGCTCGAATTGACGGGTGTCGACCTTGGCCTTGTCGAACTCGAACCAGGGATCCGGTTCGCCCTCCAGCGAGCACTGCAGCTTGGCCCATAGCGCCTTGCGGTATTCATGGTCATCCAGGACCTTGGACTTGACGTGATCCAGGCCCACGCGGTTCACGTAGTGGCAGGTGCGCTCCAGGTACCAGCCTTCTTCGCGGTAGAGCTGTAAGAAGGCACCCGAGTACTCCAGCACTTCCTCGGCCGTCTTGACCTTGACGAAGAAGTGCGCCACTTCGGTCTTGATGCCGCCATTGCCAGCCACATAGAGCTCCCAACCCGAGTCCACGCCGATCACCCCCACGTCCTTGATGCCGGCTTCGGCACAGTTGCGCGGGCAGCCCGACACGGCCAGCTTGACCTTGTGCGGGGCATACATGCGCCACAAGGCCTTCTCCAGATCCTTGCCCATCTGCGTGCTGTCTTGCGTGCCGAAGCGGCACCACTCGCTGCCCACGCAGGTCTTGGCCGTGCGCAAGGCCTTGGCGTAGGCGTGTCCGCAGGGCATGCCGATGTCCTTCCAGACATTGACGAGGTCTTCCTTCTTCACGCCCAGCAGGTCGATGCGCTGGCCGCCCGTCACCTTGACAGTCGGTATCTGGTACTTGTCGACCACATCGGCAATGCGGCGCAACTCGTCTGCCGTGGTCTCTCCACCCCACATGCGTGGCACCACCGAGTAGGTGCCGTCCTTCTGGATGTTGGCGTGGCTGCGTTCGTTGATCAGGCGGCTTTGCGGGTCGTCCTGCGCCTCCTTGGGCCAGGTGCTGATCAGGTAGTAGTTGATGGCAGGGCGGCAGCTGGCGCAGCCATTGGGTGTGCGCCAGCCTTTGGCCTTGTAGACGCCATCGATGCTCAAAAGCTTCTCTTCGCGAATGGCCTCGCGCAGATCCTGGTGGCTCAGATCGGTGCAGCCGCAGATGGCCTTCTTCTTCGGCGTGGCCGAGTAGTCGCCGCCAGCTGTGAACATGATCAGCTGTTCGACCAGGCCGGTGCAGGAACCGCATGAGGCACTGGCCTTGGTGTGCTTGCGCACCTCATCCAGCGTGAACAGGCCCTTGTCCTTGATGGCCTTGCAGACCGTGCCCTTGTTCACGCCATTGCAGCCGCAGACCTCATCGGTGTCGGCCATGGCGGCTGCCTTGCTGTGGCCCTCATGCCCCACGTCACCGATGTTGGACTCGCCGAACATCAGCCTGTCGCGCTTGTCATTGACGCAAGACCCTTCGCGGATCAGCTTGAAATAGTAGCTGCCATCGACCGTGTCACCGTACAGACACGCGCCGACCAGCTTGTTGCCCCTGAGCACCAGTTTCTTGTAGACACCACCGAATGGGTCGGACAGTACGATCTCTTCGGTGCCTTCGCCACCCATGAAGTCGCCGGCCGAGAACAGGTCGATACCGGTGACCTTCAGCTTGGTGGACACCTGCGAACCCGTGTAGCGGCCGATGCCGAACAGGGCCAGGTGGCTCGCGCAGACCTTGCCCTGCTCGAACAGCGGCGCGACCAGGCCATAGGCAATGCCGCGGTGCGCCGCGCATTCGCCCACCGAGTACACGCGTGGGTCGGTCACGGTCTGCATCGTGTCGGTCACCACGATGCCGCGGTTGCAGTGGATGCCGATCTTCTCGGCCAGCTCGGTGTTGGGGCGGATGCCGGCAGCCATCACCACCAGGTCAGCGGGCACCTCGGTGCCGTCCTTGAACTTCACAGACTTGACGCGACCATCTGCGCCGCCAAGCAGTTCCTGTGTCTGAGCACCGATCAGGAACTTCAGGCCGCGCTCTTCCAGCGAGCGCTGCAACAGCCTGCCGGCCACATCATCAAGCTGGCGCTCCATCAGCCACGGCGCGATGTGCACCACGGTCACGTCCATGCCGCGCAGCATCAGGCCGTTGGCGGCCTCCAGACCCAGCAGGCCGCCACCGATCACGACCGCGTGCTTGTGGGTCTGGGCCGTCTCGATCATGTAGTTCGTGTCGGCGATGTCGCGGTAGGCAATGACACCTTGGAGATCCTTGCCCGGTACCGGCAGGATGAACGGGTTGGAGCCTGTAGCCAGCAGCAGGCGGTCGTACTCGGCCTCGGTCCCGTCTTCGGCCACCACAATGCGGCGCGTGCGGTCCACACTCACCACCTTCTTGTTCAGAAGGAGCCTGATGCCGTTGTCCTTGTACCAGTCCAGCGGGTTGAGGATGATCTCGTCAACTGTCTGCTCGCCAGCCAGAACAGGTGACAGCAGAATGCGGTTGTAGTTGGGATGAGGCTCCGCACCAAAGACGGTGATGTCGTACAGATCTGGTGCGACCTTCAATAGCTCTTCGAGCGTGCGGACACCGGCCATGCCATTGCCCACCATCACCAGCTTCATCTTCTTCATGCGACATGCTCCGGCAGCGGCAATCTCGACATCGTTATGGTTTTCATTCAGCAATAAATGGGCCGCACCGAGCAGGTGCCAAGCCCTGCCCGCGGATGCGAATCTGAATACCTGGGTGGATGCGTCAGGCGCTGGTGCGGGCTTGTCCTCCGTAAGAGGCCGGCGAGCCCACAGCGAGACGTGCGCGTCCGCCCTTTTCGGCCCAGGTGCGTGTCCAGCGGATCTGCATCACCCGCATCATGACCAGCACGCCGACGCCCAGCATGGCGAAGGCCAGGAAGCCATAGAAGTAGCTGCCGTAGTTTTGCTTGGAGATGCCCATCGCGTTGGGGATGAAGCCGCCGCCCAGCGCGCCCAGTTCGCCGATCATGGAGCCGGCAACGGCGGTGGTCAGTGGCCAGCGCAGCGGCACCAATTGGAAGAGCGCGCCATTGCCTGCACCCAGCGCGGCAAAGCACAGCATGAAGAGCAGGGTGGTCAAGGCCAGTTGCTGGCCCATGGTGCCGCAGATCACCAGTGTCACCACCACCAGAGACAACACGCCCGTCAGCGTGTTGACGCCACCCCAGCGGTCCGAGATGTAGCCACCCAGCACGCGCGTGGCCGAACCCATCAGCGTGGCCAGCATCGTGAGTTGCCCGGCCTGGATCTTGGTGACCTTGAACTGGTCGTAGAAGTAGGTTGGCAGGAAATTGGCCAGGCCGATGAAGCCGCCAAACGTGATCACGTAGATCAGGCTGAAGGCCCAGCCATCCTTCTCGAAGAGGCAGGAGATGTGTTCGCGAAAGCTCTGGTGTTCACGGTCGAGCGGCTCCTTGGCGGCCACGGCCATCACGATCATGGGCAGCACCATGGTCGCGGCGGCCAGCCCATAGACGGTTTGCCAGCCGAATTTGGTGGCCAAGGGCGGTGCAAACAACACGGCCAGAACCGTGCCGCTGTTACCGGCCCCCGCGATGCCCATGGCCAGGCCCTTGTACTTGGGCGGGAACCAGCCCGAGCCCAGCGACAAGGCGATGCCGAAGCTGCCGCCCGCGATGCCCAGCAGCACGCCCATGGCCAGCACGCGGTCATGCGTGTTCACGAAGAAGTAGCCGAACAGCAATGCCAGGACGATCAGCGCCATCTCGGTCATGGCCGCGTTCTTGCGCCCGATGTACTGCGACAGCACGCCCAGCGGGAAGCGCATCAGCGCGCCCGCCAGGATGGGCACCGAAATCATGAAGCCCTTCTGGACGGGCGTGAGATTGAAGGTCTCGCTGATGAACGGCGCCATCGCGCCATTGAGCACCCAGATGGCGAAGGTGAAGTCGAAATACAGGAATGAAGCGAGAAGGGTCGGGACATGCCCTGACCTCAAGAACGCTTTGTAGTCTGACATGTGAACCTCAGCGGATATTTGCGCACCGTCGTGGGCGCGCTATGGAATTTATGAGTTTGGGTTAAGCGAAAATCGTGCCAAATGCGTGGCTGATTGCATCAATCTGGTGCTGCCCTGTTTTGGTGCATTGATGTCGTGCTGTCGGCCTCGGGTGTCATGGCCCCGACTGCACGCGCTGCCGGAGGGGGGTGTATGCGCAATCAAGCACAATGGCGCCTGTCACAAGGAGCATTCATGAGCATCAAGTCAGACCGCTGGATCCGCCGGATGGCTGAAGAGCACGGCATGATCGAACCCTTCGCACCCGGTCAAGTCCGGGCAGCGGCCGATGGGCAGAAGATCGTCAGCTATGGCACGAGCAGTTACGGCTACGACATCCGCTGCGCGCCTGAATTCAAGGTCTTCACCAATATCCACTCGACGGTGGTCGACCCCAAGAATTTCGATGAAAAGAGTTTTGTCGACATCAACAGCGATGTCTGCATCATCCCGCCCAATAGTTTTGCGCTGGCCCGCACGGTCGAGTATTTCCGCATCCCCCGCAATGTGCTGACCATCTGCCTTGGCAAGAGCACTTACGCGCGTTGCGGCATCATCGTGAATGTGACACCCTTCGAGCCCGAATGGGAAGGCTATGTCACGCTGGAATTCAGCAACACCACGCCCCTGCCGGCCAAGATCTACGCGGGTGAGGGCTGTGCTCAGGTCCTGTTCTTCGAGAGCGACGAGGTGTGCGAAACGAGTTACCGTGATCGAGGTGGCAAATACCAGGGCCAACGTGGCGTGACCCTGCCTAAGACCTGAGCCGTATTGACCGATAACTGTGTCAAATCACCCTTTTTGGTGGGACGGTTCATCATTACGGTCTGTTACAATCGGGGCAGAGACATCGAGCGCAAACCAAACGCCTCACGGCGGTGCGCCCGGTACGTGATCCCACTGAAATGGACAAGTTGCCGAACTTCGTCCCTGCAAGAAGTACAAAAGCAGAAGGTGGTCATGAAAAAGGGCTGTGCATTCACACAGAAGCAAATGGGCTTCAGGGAGGGGGTGTCGAGTGCGCATTGATGTCGTTCCTGTTATTTTTTTGAGCTACCCCCATGCGCCGACCGCTCCAATCTCCCGCGTTGATCAACGCGTTCTACGACAGTGTCAGACCTGAGCAGCGAGACACTGCTCAAGCCATGCAAAAGGCCATTCTGGCTGCCGCTCCCCAGCTTCGCCCCGAAGTGAAATGGGGCAATCTGTGCTTCATGAACGATGGCGACAACGTCATGGCCATCGTCCTGCACAAGCAGCATGCCCACCTGCAGGTGTTCAATGGCGTGCTCCTGGTCGGGGAATTTCCGGAGTTGGACGGCGCCGGCAAGGGCATGCGCCACATCAAGATCCGCTATCGCCAGCCTGTCGACGAGCAACTGATCCGTGAACTGACGCTGGCCTGCCTGCAGGCCTGGGGCGCCTCCCAGAACCGCTCCGGTCCTCGGTGGGGTTAAAGCCAAAGGCGCAGGTCAGATTGCCGCAGGCTTGATAGCATTCGACCATGCATTTGATGAACGCCGATCTGCATTGCCATTCCAACGTGTCGGACGGGACCTTGTCACCGGAAGCGGTAGCCGAGCGTGCCAGCCGCAATGGGGTGGCCTTGTGGTCCCTGACCGACCACGATGAGATCGGCGGCCAGCACCGTGCGCGGGATACCGCCATGGCCTTGGGCATGGGCTACCTGCCGGGGGTCGAGATCTCCGTGAGCTTTGCGAACAAGACGGTGCACATCGTCGGGCTCGGTTTCGACCCGGATGAGCCGGCCATCGTGCAGGGCCTGGCCGACACGCGTGGTGGCCGTGAACGCCGTGCGCGTGACATGGCGGCCGATCTGGCGCGTGTCGGCATCAAGGACGCGTTCGAGGGCGCCTTGAAGTACGTCGGCAACCCCGATCTGATCTCGCGCACCCACTTTGCCCGCTACCTGGTCGAGATTGGCATCTGTGCGGACCCGCACGAGGTGTTCAAGCGCTACCTGACCGAGGGCAAACCGGGTTTCGTCGAGCACCGCTGGGCCAATCTCCGTGATGCCGTGCAGTGGATCGTGGGGGCGGGTGGCGTGGCTGTGATCGCTCACCCAGGGCGCTACGATTTCACGCCCAACGAGGAATACGCCTTGTTCTCGGACTTCAAGGCGCACGGTGGCCTGGGGGTGGAGGTCGTGACCGGCAGCCACACCGTGGCCGAGTACGACAAATACGCCGACATGGCTTGCGAGTTCGATCTGCTGGCTTCGCGCGGATCCGACTTTCATGATCCGGCCGAGAGCCACACCGACCTGGGGACGCTGCCCAATCTGCCGGGCAGGGTGACGCCTGTGTGGGAAGCGCTCGAATCCCGCGTGCTGCGGCCATGAGCCGTAGGTGATCGGTCTGTTGATGCCGATCTGACAACTTGTCGCGTTAGGCTAGCGGGCTATGGCCCAATTCTTCGAAGTTCACCCCGAACATCCTCAAGCACGTCTGCTCAAGCAAGCGGTCGACATCCTGCATCGTGGCGGCGTCGTGGCCTTGCCGACCGATTCAAGCTATGCGCTCGTATGCCATCTGGACGACAAGGCCGCGGCCGATGAATTGCGCCGCATCCGCGACGTCGATGAGCGCCATCACCTGAGCCTGCTGTGCCGGGATCTGTCCGAGCTGGCGAACTATGCCCGCGTCGATAACCGACAGTACAGGTTGCTGAAGCTGGCGACGCCCGGTCCGTATACCTTCATCCTCGAAGCCACGAAAGAAGTGCCGCGCAGGTTGTCGCATCCTTCGCGCCGCACCATCGGCCTGCGCGTGCCGGACCACAAGGTGACCCAGGCGGTGCTGGAGCTGATGGGGCAGCCCTTGCTGGCCACGACGCTGATCCTGCCGGGGCAGACCGAGGCGCTCAACGATGCCTACGAGATCCGCGAAGCGCTGCAAAAGCGCATCCAGGCGGTGGTGGATGCGGGCGCCTGCCACATGGCCCCCACGACGGTGCTCGACCTCAGCCAAGGCGGGGCGGAGGTGATCCGTCAGGGGCGTGGCGATGTCTCGGCCTTGGGTTTGGACTGAGGCGCAGCCAGCGTCTCGGCGACCCACTTGGGATCAAAGCCCAGATGCCACTGCGTGCCGATGCGCATCAGCGGCGTACCTGGCGCCCCGTGGGCTTCGAACGTGGCTTGGCAACTGTGGTCTTGCTCCACATCGCACTCGTCCCACGGGATGTCGTGGGCCTTCAGCCAGGACCGCGCCTTGGCGCAATAGATGCAGCTGACCGTGCTGTACATCGTGACGCGTTGCGCGCCGAGCCGGGCCTTGATCTGCGAGGCGGCTTGTTCGTCTTGCCACCACGACAGGGCCTGCAGCCCGCCGACCACCAGTACAACAAGCACAGCCAGGCTCTTGAGCGAGCCGCGTGGGGTGTCGATGCCGGTGCTCATGGGCTTTATTCGGTGAAACGAGGAGATCAACCTCACTGGCTGGCCGGTGGCGCGGCCTTCTGGCCCAGCTTGCTTTCCTGCCCGGCCAGCAGCTTGCGGATATTGGCCTCATGGCGCCAGATCAGCAGTGCGCTCATCACGATCACGCCGATGGTCATGGCGCTGAAGCCCCAGCCTTCGAACTGGAGGATGGGCGCGGCCACCGAGGCGGTCAGGGCGGCCAGCGAGGAGTAGCGGAACACCACGGCCATGGCCAACCAGATCAGCAAGACCAGGCCACCCAGACCAGGCGAAAAGCCCAGCAGCACGCCGGCGGCCGTGGCCACGCCCTTGCCACCTTCGAATTTGAAGAAGACGGGCCAGAGGTGGCCGAGGAAGGCGCCCAGGCCCACGGCGGTGATGGCGATGGTGTCCAGCCCCATGTGCTGGGCGATCACGATGGGGATGTAGCCCTTGAGCGCATCGAACACCAGTGTGAGGATGGCGGCGGCCTTGTTGCCCGAGCGCAGCACATTGGTGGCGCCGGGGTTGCCCGAGCCGTAGCTGCGAGGGTCGGCCAGGCCAAAGAGGCGGCTGACGATGACGGCGAACGACAAGGAGCCGATCAGGTAGCCGATCAGGGCACCGATGGCGGCAAGCAGGCGAGGGTCGAGGCTGGACGGGTTCATGCGGGGCGTGGGGAACGTTGCGAACGTGGTGATCGCATGTTGCGGATGCGTAACAGGCCGCCAGTGTAGTGGCGCTCTGTAGCGCTCAAAGCACGCATACCCTTGGCGCCTGGGTTTGTCCCATGCCGTGGCGCGCTATCCTGTGCGGACAATCCCCGAAACTTGTTTGCGCCTTGTTAACTGCTGGCAGGTAAATTTGTCCATGATCACCTACGAACAAGAGACCAAGCTCTGGCAGCGCACATGGATTTTGGCCATGGTGCTGGGTGCGGGTGTCGGCGTAGGGGCCTGGTGGTGGCAGACCCATGGCATGGTGCAGGTCGATGAGCCTGCGGTGAGCAAGCCGGCCCCTGTGGCCAAGCCCGTTGCCAAGGCCACGCAGAAGCTGGATTCGGCCTTGCTCGTGCCGCCCCAGGTCATGGAGGACGGGCGCCCCGCCGATTTCACGCCTGAAGACTGGGCCGCGCTGAAGGAGGCCATGTCCAAGACGGCCAACCCGCGCAGCGAGCTGGAACGCGTGGTCAAGTACCTGCGTTTCCAAAAGGGCTTCGAGCAGTGGCAAAGTCTGCAGGACAGCCCGGATGCGGGCAAACGCCATCAACTGGCGCAGCGCCTGCTTGAGCAGATCCCCGAGCGCGTCAAGCAGGCTGAGGTCACGATGGGCGAGGCCCAGATGCTGGAGGCCGCCTTGTGGGCCGATCTGGAGCCCAATGAAGAGCTGCGCAGGCAGAAGATCGAGCAGGCACAGTCTGCCCTGAATGGGGCGACGCCTCAGCCGGATGCCGAGCAGCAGGCACGCGATTCAGCCTTGCAAAAAGAATACAAGCGTCGCGAAGCCGCCATCCTGGCCGACTTCCAGGCGCGCCCAGAGAGCCAGCGCGACCAGGCCAAGCTGGAGCAGGCCCTGGACGCAGCGCGGGTGGCAGTCTACGGCCGCAAGAATTGACGCCTTTGGCCGGCGCGCGGGGCGGGGAGCCCGATAAAATGCCCCGCTCATGACCAACGAGCCTGCCAACCCTCTCAAACCGTTCTGGATCCTGCTGTCTGCGCTCGCCGTGATCGGCGTGCTGTGGTGGCATGCGACCGTTCTGGCACCGTTCGTGGTCAGCCTGGTGCTGGCTTACGCCCTGCATCCGGCGGTCGACAAATTCGTGGCTTGGGGCGTGCCGCGCGCACTTGCCGTGGCGATCTGTCTGGTGCTGATGGCGCTGGTGGTGGCGACCCTGCTCGTGCTGCTGATCCCCATCGTGTCTCAGCTGGGGCCGGCCTTGCGAGAACAGTTGCCCGACCTGCTGGTGGCGATCTGGGGCAAGTTGACGCCCTGGTTGTCGCAGTGGGGCCTGAGGTTGCCCACCACGGTCGATGCGCTCAAGGCCGAACTGGTCAAGCTGCTGCAAAGCCATGTCTCGCAGTGGAGTGCCACGCTGTGGACCTCCTTGCTGATCGGTGGCAGCAGCATCATGACCCTGGCTGGGCTGGCGCTGCTCGTGCCCGTGCTGGCTTTTTACTGGCTGCTCGACTGGGCCAGCCTCACCGGCCAGTTTCAACGCCTGCTGCCCGTGCGCTGGCGGCAGTTGGCGCACGAGGTCATGGTCGAGTGCGATGAACTCATGGGCCAGTACCTGCGTGGTCAGGTGCTGGTGATGCTGGTCCTGGCGGCTTACTACAGCGTCGGCTTGAGTCTGTTTGGCTTCAAGCTGGCCTTGCCCATCGGCGTCTTCACGGGGCTGGCCATCTGCATTCCCTACCTGGGCTATGGCGTGGGCCTGGTGCTGGCCACGCTGGCGGGCTTGCTGCAATTTGGCGTAGGCGGGCAGGGCGAGGTGTCACCCATTCTGGCCGTGGCGGTGGTGTACGGGCTGGGGCAGGTGATCGAGGGCTTCTTCCTCACGCCGCGCCTGGTGGGCGAGCGCATCGGCCTGCACCCGCTGGGTGTGATCCTGGCCTTGATGCTGTTCGGGCGCTGGATGGGCCTGTGGGGCGTGATCGTGGCCTTGCCTTCGGCGGCCTTTCTGACGCTGCTTGGGCGCCGCCTGGTGCGCGCCTACCAAGGTAGCCGCTTCTTTTTGGCGCAATAGAACGGAACGGTGAGGATGGTGGCGTGACGATCTCCGAAGCCGTGGCGCAACGCCCGGAACAACGCTTGCCCATGCGCCAGATGCCACTGGATCTGGGGCCCGCCGTGATGCAGGGCCTGGACGATTTCATGGTCGGGCACAACGAGGCGTTGCTGGCCTGGTTGCAGGCCTGGCCGCATGTCGATGGCAGTGTGTCGCCGGCTTATATCTGGGGGCCTTCCGGTGCGGGCAAGACCCATTTGCTGCGGGCCATGGTGGAGCGCGCCTTGTCGCAAGGCTTCGGTGCCATCTGGCTCAATGCCCAGACCTGCCAGATGTGGGATGCGCAGGATCCGATGATGCCCACCCTGGCCGTGATCGACGATTGCGAACGCCTGGGCGAGGACCACCAGCACCTGGCTTTCAAACTGTTCATCGAATCGGCCAGTTCACTGGCGGCGCAGGCCAATGGCCAGATGGAAGCGCGTGGCAGTGGCCCCTTGCTGTTGCTGGCTGCAGGCGCGATGCCTGCCGTCGACCTGCCCGTGCGAGAAGACCTGCGCACCCGCCTGGGCTGGGGCCAGACCTTCGCGCTGAGCGGACTGGATGAAGCCGGCCTGCGCGCTGCCTTGCAACACGAAGCCGCTCGCAGGGGTATTGCCCTGGGCGAGGGTGTCCTCAACTACCTGCTGACACGCTACAGCCGCGACCTGGGCTTCCTGATGGGGCTGCTGGACCGGCTGGACCGCTTCGCACTGGCCGAGCACCGGGAGGTCACCGTGCCTCTGTTGAAACAAATGCTGGCCCTGGAGACCGCATGAACCTGTGCCTGTTTGACCTCGACCATACCTTGCTGCCGCTGGACTCCGACCACGAGTTCGGCGAGTTCCTCATCCGCCAGGGCCTGGCCGATGGTGTCGAGTACCGCCGCCGCAACGATGGCTTCTACCAGCAGTATTGCGACGGCACCCTGGTGCTGGGCGACTACATCCAGTTCACCACCAGCATCTGGCGCCAGCTCGATGCGGGGGCGCAACTGGCTCTCCAGCAGGCCTTCATGGACGACGTGATCTTTCCCGCGATGAAACCGCAGGCTGTCGAGCTGGTCGAAAAGCACCGTGCCCTGGGCGACCTGATCGCCATCGTCACGGCCACGAACGAGTTCGTGACCCGTCCCATCGCCGATGCCTTCGATGTGCCCGAGTTGCTGGCCGTGAAGCTGGCGCGCGACGATCTGGGACGCGTCACTGGCGATATCGACGGCATACCGTCGTTCAGAGAGGGCAAAATCACACGTGTGGAACAATGGCTGGCTGACCAAGGTCGGCAGCTGAGCGATTTCGAGCGTGTCAGCTTCTACAGCGACTCCCCCAACGACCTGCCCCTGCTGGAGCGCGCCAACGATCCGGTGGCCACCAACCCCAGCCCCGCGCTGGAAACCGTGGCCCGTGAACGCGGCTGGCGCATTCTTCGACTGTTTGCATGATCAAGAGCCTGATTGACAAGATCCTTGGTAAGACCCCGGCCAGGAAGCGCACGAGCGCTGCTGGCGGCGGGCGCACCGCCAAGGCACCCCGTATCCCGACCGGCAAGCGCGTGGACGTGCCCGCCAGCGAGCACGGCATCGACCCCAGCCTGGTGGACGACCGCGCCCGCAAGGTCGTGGAGACCTTGCAGGATGCCGGCCACGAGGCCTACATCGTGGGCGGCGCCGTGCGCGACCTGCTGCTGGGCCTGCGCCCCAAGGATTTCGACGTGGCCACCAATGCCACGCCCGAGCAGGTCAAGGGCCTGTTTAGGCGTGCCTTCATCATCGGCCGGCGCTTTCGCATCGTGCACGTGGTGTACGGGCGTGGCCGCGAGCACGAGGTGATCGAAGTCTCGACCTTCCGCGCCTACCTGGACGCGAGCGACGCCGAGCAGGTGGCCGGCAACGAGAAGACCTCGCGCAAGGAACTGGCCGACAAGTCCCACGTGGTGGACGCCAGCGGCCGCGTGCTGCGCGACAACGTCTGGGGCCCGCAGGACCAGGATGCCGCCCGGCGCGACTTCACCATCAACGCCATGTACTACGACCCGCGCACCGGCGTCGTGGTCGACTACCACGGTGGCATCAAGGACGCCAAGAAGCGCGTGCTGCGCATGATCGGCGACCCCGAGACCCGCTACCGCGAGGACCCGGTGCGCATCGTCCGCGTGGTGCGCTTTGCCGCCAAGCTGGGCTTCGAGATCGAGCCCAAGACGCGTGATCCCTTGAAGGAGATGGCCGCGCTGCTGTCGAACGTGCCACAGTCGCGCCTGTTCGACGAGATGATCAAGCTGCTGCAGACCGGGCACGCACAGGCTTCACTTGAGCAGCTGCGCAAGCAGGGCCTGGAGCGCGGCGTCTTCCCGATTCTGGATGCCGTGTTCGATGAGGCACGCCGACATCCGGGCCGCGATCAGTTCGTGCAGCTGGCTTTGGCCGACACCGACCGGCGCGTGAACGAGGGCAAGCCCGTGGCGCCCAGCTTCCTGCTGGCCTGCCTGCTGTGGCACGACGTGCTGGACCACTGGAAGCGCAATCAGGCTCAGGGTGAGCCGCCGTTCCCGGCACTGCAGTCTGCCACCGATGCCGTGTTCGACGCCCGCATCGGCGACATCTCCGGTCGCGGCAAGCTGGCCGCCGACATGCGCGAGATCTGGACCATGCAGCCCCGCTTCGAGCGCCGCTCGGGCAATGGCCCGACGACCCTGGTCGAGCAGCCGCGCTTTCGCGCCGGCTTCGACTTCCTGCGTCTGCGTGCCGCCGCGGGCGAAGCCAGCCAGGAGCTGGCCGAGTGGTGGGAAGCCTTCTCGCTGGCCGACAACCCCGAGCGCCGCGAGCTGATGGATGTGGCCCGCCAGCAGGACCTGGCCAAGCGCCAGGCCCGCTCGGCTTCCGGCGAGGGCAAGGGCGACAGCGATGCAGTCGCTGGGGAAGCCCCGGCGAAGAAACGCCGTCGCCGCCGCCGCAAGCCGGCTGGTGAAGGCGCTGGCGTGTCGGTGGCTGCTGGCGACAGTGATTGATCAACGGGAATCGGAGGTTGACGCGCAGGCGGTTGCCTGGGACGCGGTGCCGCGTCACCGCGCCTATGTCGGCTTGGGTGGTAACCTGGGGGACGTCCAGGCACACTTCCGCTCGGCGCTGCGTGGGCTGAATGGCTGCGCGGCGACCTGCGTAGAGGCGGTGTCCTCGCTGTACCGCACGCGCCCTGTCGACTCGCCTGGGCCCGACTACCTCAACGCCGTGGCGGCCATCCAGTCCGCACTGGGGCCACATGAGTTGCTGCGTGCCTTGCAGCAACTGGAATGGGCGCACGATCGCGAGCGTCCCTACCGCAACGCTCCCCGCACGCTGGATCTGGACCTGCTGAGCTACGGCGGCCTTGTTCTGGCTGACCCTGTGCTGACCTTGCCCCATCCGCGCATGATGGTGCGCGCCTTCGTGCTGACGCCTTTGGCGGAGCTGATGGCGTTTTTCGGCGACGATGGACGGCAATCAGGCCTGCGCTTGCCTGATCTGGCGACTCAAGTTGCGCTGGCCAAGTCGCAAGGCATTGAGCGCCTGGGGCCTGCGCCAGACTGGCGGATTGGCTGAATCTCGCGAAAATCAGCCCATAAAGGGGTTTTGCAGCCGAAATTTCAGCCAGAACTGGCCATTTCTCTGGAAATCGGATTGAAATCAGGGTAGAATAGCAGGCTCTGTTGGTGAGGCTTGCTTGCATGTTTTGCAAAGAAGTCCTCTGGTTTTCAGCGCGTTTTGAGCAGCGCCGTGCACACCAAGACAGGTCAGCCCGTTACCGTATCCGCGAAATTCCGGACGTGGTCTTTGCGGGATCGGGCCCATGACCCTGGTGGCTCCTTGAAGCAAACCCTGCGCGGGTTTTGTGCAGCAAACTCGAAGCAAACTGCCGGAGGCCATCAAGCAGCCTTGTGAATGCATTCAATCTGAAAGCGAATCTGTAATGACGACCATCCGTGTCAAGGAAAACGAGCCGTTCGACGTGGCCCTGCGCCGCTTCAAGCGCACCATCGAAAAGCTGGGTCTGCTGACCGAACTGCGCGCCCGCGAGTTCTACGAGAAGCCCACTGCCGAGCGCAAGCGCAAGAAGGCTGCCGCCGTGAAGCGCCACTACAAGCGCGTGCGCAGCATGCAGCTGCCCAAGAAGCTGTACTGATCCGCTTCTTGTCGTTCCCCCGTCGCATCGCGCCTGTCGCGGACGGGTCGATACCAAAGCCCGCGCGGGGACGCCCATGCGGGCTTTTGTCTTTTTGAAACTGATCCTTGCCTGATTCAGGCCCCACCTCGATAAAGACGATCACCATGAGCCTCAAAGAACGCATCACCGAAGACATGAAGGCCGCCATGCGCGCCAAGGAAGCCGACCGTCTGGGCGCCATCCGCATGCTGCTGGCCGCGATGAAGCAAAAAGAGGTCGACGAGCGCGTGGAGCTGGACGACGCCATGGTCGTGTCCATCGTCGACAAGCTGATCAAGCAGCGCAAAGATGCCGCGCAGCAATACGAGGCAGGCGGCCGCCAGGATCTGGCCGACAAGGAAAAGGCCGAGATCGTCGTGCTGGAGGTCTACCTGCCCCAGCGCCTGAGTGCCGAGGAAACCGCTGCTGCCGTCAAGGCCATCGTGGCCGAGCTGGGTGCCTCGGGCCCTGGCGACATGGGCAAGGTCATGGGCGTGGTCAAGCAGCGTCTGGCTGGTCAGGCTGACATGGGCCAAGTCTCCTCAGCGGTCAAGGCGGCGCTGGCAGGCTGAGCAAAGGGCTTGGAATCGTTTCTCGGCCATACTTGCGGCCAATCACTCGACAGGGTCATCTCATGAGCCAAGTTTCCTTGCAGCCGATCGCTGAAGATGTCTATGCCGCGCCTCAACTGACGCCCGAAACCATGGCGTCGGCGGCGGAAGCCGGTTTCAAGGCAGTGATCAACAACCGCCCCGACATGGAAGGCGGTCCTGACCAACCCACGAGCGCCTCGATCGAGGCGGCGGCCCAGGCTGCTGGCCTGCAATACGCCTATCTGCCAGTGCAGGGCGGGTACCAGTCTCCTGAGGAGATCGCGCAATGCGCGGCCCTGCTCAAGACCCTGCCGCGCCCGTTGCTGATGTTCTGCCGCAGCGGTGCCCGCTCCACCAAGCTCTATATGCAAGCGATCGCCCTCGACCAGTAAGGGCGCGTCGCCATGCAGAGCTACATCCGCTTGATGGATGCGGTGTCGCGCTGGTTCGGCGTGCTCGCGTCCTGGGCCTTGCTGGCCGCCTGCCTGATCAGCGCGGGCAATGCCATCCTGCGCTATGCCTTCAACATCGGCTCCAACGCCTGGCTGGAGGTGCAGTGGTACCTCTTCGGCATCGCGGTGTTTGCCGGTGCGCCCATCCTGCTCAAGCTCAACGAGCATGTGCGGGTTGATGTGGTCTACGGTGGGCTGAAACCCCGCACCAAGGCCTGGGTCGACCTGCTGGGCATCGCGCTGGTGCTGCTGCCTCTGTGCGCGATCACGGCTTATCTGGCCTGGCCTTTCGTGGCGGAGGCCTATGCCCAGCATGAGACTTCGCCCAGTGCCGGCGGGCTCATTCGCTGGCCGATCAAGCTGGCCATTCCCCTGGGCTTCGGTCTGATGGGGCTGCAGGCCCTGGCGGAGCTGTTCAAGCGCGTCGGCTATCTGCGCGGCACCTCGCATCTCGATCTGCATTACGAGAGGCCGTTGCAATGATCGAGATGCAACATCTGGCGCCGATGATGTTCGGCGCCTTGGTGCTGGCCATGCTCATCGGATTCCCGGTGGCCTTCACGCTAGGCGGCCTGGGCTTGGGTTTTGGCTACTTCGCGGTGTCGCAGGGCTTTTTCCCGCAGGCCTTCATGGCGAACCTGCCGCTGCGACTGTTCGGCATCGTCTCCAACGAATTGCTGTTGTCCATCCCATTTTTCACCTTCATGGGCGCCATCCTGGAGCGATGTGGGCTGGCCGAGGATCTGCTGGAGGGTACCGGGCAACTGTTCGGCAGCAAGCCGGGTGGCCTGGGCTTTGCCGTGATCATCGTGGGGGCCATCCTGGGCGCCATCACCGGCACGGTGGCCGCCAGCGTGATCGCCATGGGCGTGATCTCACTGCCGGTCATGATGCGCAATGGCTACAGCATGCGCTACGCCACCGGTGTGATTGCCGCCTCGGGAACCATCACGCAGCTCATCCCGCCCTCATTGGTGCTGGTGGTGCTGGCCGACCAGTTGGGCCGCTCCGTGGGTGACATGTACCGTGGCGCCATCGGCCCGTCCATTTTGCAGACGGCAATCTTCCTGCTCTACACCTTGGGCGTGGCCATCCTCAGGCCGCAGTGGGTGCCGCCTCTGCCTGAGGACGCCCGCACCGAGCGCGGCTGGGCCCTGATCAAGCGCGTCATGTGGGGCATGCTGCCTTCCATCGTGCTGATCTTCCTGGTGCTGGGCACGCTCTTCATGGGCCTGGCCACGCCCACCGAGGCCGGCGCGCTGGGTGCGGTCGGGGGCATGGTATTGGCGGCCATGCACCGCCGCCTGACCTTCTCGCTGATCTGGCAGGCCATGGACTCGACCATGCGCGTCACGGCCATGGTGATCTTCATCCTGTTGGGCTCCAGTGTGTTCTCGCTGGTGTTCCAGGGGGTGGATGGCAACAAGTGGATCGAGCACATGCTGTCGAACCTGCCGGGCGGCCCGGTGGGCTTCCTCATCGTGGTCAACGTCTTCGTGTTCTTCCTGGCCTTCTTCCTGGACTTTTTCGAGATCGCCTTCATCATCGTGCCGCTGCTGGCACCGGTGGCCGACAAGTTGGGCATCAACCTCGTGTGGTTCGGGGTGCTGCTTTGCGTGAACATGCAGACCAGCTTCATGCACCCGCCGTTCGGTTTCGCGCTGTTCTACCTGCGTGGCATCGCCGACCAGATCTTCAAGAACAAGGCCATCGAGCGGCCCATCGACTCCAAGGACATCTACCTGGGTGCCATCCCCTGGGTGCTGATGCAGCTGATGCTGGTGGCCGTGGTGATCTTCTGGCCCGAGTCGGTGACCTACTGGCTCGACAAGGAGCAGAAGGTCAACGTGGACGACGTCAAGATCGAGATGAAGATCGAAGACACGGCTGTGCCGGATGGAGGCGCTTCAGCCGCTGACCCTGCGGCATCGGGGGCCAGTTCGGCCGTGCCGGTGCCGGATGCGGGTGCGGACGATGATCCGACTCAAGCCGTCAAGAACGCGCTGGGAGCGGCAAGCGCACCCTGAGTGGTGTCTGTCATGAATGGGAGGCGGCTTGCTTTGTGCCGCCTTGCGTCACATCTGCGGTGTGGTGTCCGGGGCCTGCGTGGGCAGGTGATGGCGACCACGCTGCATCCACCAGCGCCAGGGCGCGCCCAGCACCGGGTGTGCTGCCAGCTTGCTGCCTTGCGTGGGGTTGCCTTTGAAATGCGCCCAGACGCCAGCGAGGACGAACAACAGCGTCGGCAGGCGAGCCACGAAGGCATTGCCCAGGCCCAGTACCAGAAAGATCACGCTGACGGTGCGCCAGGTTCTTTGCAGGGCCTGCTCACCCCAGTCGCCTTGGGCCGTCAATGCTCTGATCGGCAGGATGCCATGGCGCCGCTGCGGGGCGGGGCTGCGTGCGGGGTAGGGGGCAAAACTCATGAGGCGACCATCCTGACACGGGAATCGGCTGTTCCCGGTAAATCGACCGGGCCAAGCGCGTACTTGAGCATGGCCCGTGCCTGCTTCATTGTCCAGGGAGTCGCCATAGATAAAAAGGGCCTTGGAGGCCCTTTTTTGTGATGGATTACCCGGAATTCAGAGCTTGGCCGCCTGCATATAGCGATCGAAGGTGGCCTCGGTGAAGCGGAACCAGAGGTTCTGGTCGCCCCGGAACTTGGCGTAGTCGGTGTAGACCTTGCGCCAGTTCGGGTTCTTCTCGTTGAGCTCGTTGTAGATGTCCATCGAGGCCTTGAACGAGGCGTCCATCACGGCCTTGGGGAACTGCACGAGCTCGGTCTTGGCGGCCACCAGTTGCTTGAGCGCGAGCGGGTTGCGGGCGTCGTAGCGGGCCTGCATCAGGATGTGGGCGTGCGAGGCAGCCGCCTCCACCATGGACTTGTACTCGGCGCTCAGGCCGTCGTAGGCCTTCTGGTTGATGAAGAAGTCCAGCTGCGGGCCGCCTTCCCACCAGCCAGGGAAGTGGTAGTAGGGCGCCACCTTGTGGAAGCCCAGTTTCTGGTCGTCGTAGGGGCCGACCCACTCGGCGGCGTCGATCGTGCCTTTTTCCAAGGCCTGGTAGATCTCGCCACCGGGGATGTTCTGCGGGACGGCGCCCAGGCGCTCGATGACCTTACCGGCAAAGCCTCCGATGCGCATCTTCAGGCCCTTCATGTCGTCGACGGACTTGATGGGCTTGCGGAACCAGCCGCCCATCTGGGCACCGGTGTTGCCGCCGGGGAAGCTGATGATGTTGTACTTGGCGTAGAACTCGCGCATCAGCTTGAGGCCGTTGCCTTCATACATCCAGGCCGTCATCTGGCGGGAGTTGAGGCCAAAGGGAATGGCACAGCCGATGGCGAAGGTCTCGTCCTTGCCCACGAAGTAGTACGGCGCGGTGTGGGCCATTTCCACGGTGCCGTTCTGCACGCCGTCGACCACGCCGAACGGGGGCATCAGCTCGCCGCCCGCATGCACTGACACCTGGAACTTGCCGCCCGACATTTCGCTGATCTTCTTGGCGAAGACATCGGCCGCGCCAAAGATGGTGTCCAGCGACTTGGGGAAGCTGGATGCCAGGCGCCAGCGGATGGTGGTCTGCGCGTGGACGATGGCGGGGGCGGCACCGGCAGCCAGCACGCCGGCGATGCCAGCCTGGTTGATGAAGGAACGGCGTTGCATGGGGGCTCCTGGACGTCTATCTGGTTTGGACGCCTGGGATTTTAGGACCGAGCGAGCCTCAGTGACCCGCCACCTTCATCTTCTCGATCAGCACCGAGCCGATGGTCTTGCTGCCATAGGTGTAGGCGTCGGCGCCCACGGCCACGATCTGCTGGAACATTTCGGCCAGGTGGCCCGCGATGGTGATTTCATGCACGGGGTACTGGATCACGCCGTTTTCGACCCAGTAGCCGGCCGCACCACGAGAGTAGTCGCCGGTCACGTAGTTCACGCCCTGGCCCATCAGTTCGGTGACGAACAGGCCGCGTCCCAGCTTCTTGAGCATGGCCTTGAGGTTGTCCTTGGGGTCGGTCAAGCGGCTGTGCAGCACCAGGTTCTGCGAGCCACCTGCGTGACCGGTTGTGCGCATGCCCAGCTTGCGGGCGGAGTAGCTGGAGAGGAAGTAGCCCTGCACCACGCCGTTCTTGACCACGTTGCGCTTGCGGGTCAACACGCCTTCGTCGTCAAACGGGGCGCTGCCCTTGGCTTTGAGGATGTGCGGGTCTTCGGTGATGCCGATGTGCTTGGGGAAGATGGGTTTGCCCAGGCAGTCGACCAGGAAGGTGGCCTTGCGGTAGAGCGCGCCGCCGCTGGTGGCCTGCACGTAGGCGCCCAGCAGGCCGGCCGCCAGCGTGTTCTCGAACAGCACGGGTACCTCGCAGGTGGCGATCTTGCGGGACTTCAGCCGGGCCAGGGCACGCTCGGCCGCGTAGCGACCCACGGCCTCGGGCCTGGCCATGTCGCGGGCGTCGCGCTCGGAGCTGTACCAGAAGTCGCGCTGCATGTCGTTGCCACGGCCGGCGATGGGCGAGACCGACAGTGAATGGCGCGAGCTGGCGTAGCCGCCCCTGAAGCCCCGGCTGTTGCCTGCCCAGAAGTGCGATTGCTGGGCCGAGACGCCCCCACCTTCGGAGTTGGTGATGCGTGGGTCGACGCTCAGGGCCGCCTCTTCGCAGCGGCGCGCCAGTTCGGCGGCACCTTCGGCATCGATGGCCCAGGGGTAGAAGAGGTCCAGATCACGCGTGGCGGCGCGGCCGGTGGCCAGGTCTTCCGCATCGGGCAGGCCAGCTGCGGGGTCTTCGGCGGTGTAACGGGCGATGTCGTAGGCGGCACGCACGGTCTGCTCCAGCGCCTGGGGCGAGAAGTCAGAGGTGCTGGCGTTGCCGCGGCGCTGGCCGATGTAGACCGACACGCCGATGCTCTTGTCGCGGTTGCGCTCGACGTTTTCCAGCTTGCCCTTGCGCACGGACACCGACAGGCCCGCACCTTCGGAGACCTCCGCGGCCGCATCGGTGGCGCCCAGCTTCCTGGCCAGGCTCAGGCTGTCTTCGATGAGTTGCTGGAACTGCGCTCGGCTGTAGGCAAAGCCGCTGTCTTTGTCGGCGTCTGGTTTGCGTGATGCAGGCTTGGACGTGGACTTGGAGGATGACGTCTTCGAGGCGAACTTTGATTTTTGGGCGGCCATGTTCTGGTTGCTTTGAGAGTGCCCCCGTATCATAGCGAGGACATGAATCCGAACCATATTGATCAAGACGAGGGTTTCGACCCAGACGACGTCGATGAAAACGGCTATCGACGCCCCAGCAAAAGCATGCTCAAGCGCGAAAGCCATGACTTGCAGACCCTGGGCAAGCAGATGCTGGAGCTGCCCGACAGCTACCTCAAGGATCTGAACATGCCCGATCGCCTGAGCGACGCGCTGCAGACCTACAAGAAGACCAAGTCTTTCGAGGGGCGCCGTCGCCAGCTGCAATTCATCGGCAAGGTGATGCGCGAGGTCGACCCGGCGCCGTACCGCGAGGCGGTCGCGGCCTTCCAGCTGGGCCATGCGCGCAACGCCCTGGCGCTGCACCAGGCCGAGCGCTGGCGTGCCGAACTGTTGGCCGAGGACGACAAGGACGTCGTCACCCGCTGGGCCGATACCTACCCCGAGACCGACCTGCAGCAGTTGCGCACGCTGATCCGCAATGCGCGCAAGGACGCTGCGGCCGAGCCGGAAAAGCGCAGCGGCCGGGCCTATCGGGAGCTGTTCCAGTACATCAAGCAGGTGATGGAGAGCCAGGCTGCCGTGCCGGTCACACGCAACCACGCCGATGATGACGCCGACAGCGAAGACTGAGGGGGCGGGGGACGACATGTCTGACACTGCCGTGACGCTGGACGCCGTGCGCATCGGCGTGGTTTCCATCAGCGACCGCGCCAGCATCGGTGTCTACGAGGACAAAGGCCTGCCCGCCTTGCAGGATTGGCTGGGTCGTGCCGTGCGCAACCCGGTGAGCTGGGTGCCACGGCTCATCGCCGACGAGCGCGCCCTGATCGCCCAGACCCTGCGTGACCTGGTGGATGTCGAAGGCTGCCATCTGGTGCTGACCACTGGCGGCACGGGGCCCGCGCCGCGTGACGTGACGCCCGAAGCCACGCTGGACGTGGCCGACAAGGAAATGCCCGGCTTTGGCGAGCAGATGCGCCAGATCAGCCTACGCTTCGTGCCCACGGCCATCCTGTCGCGGCAGACGGCGGTGATCCGCAAGCAGGCGCTCATCCTCAACCTGCCGGGGCAGCCCAAGTCGATCGCCGAAACGCTCGAAGGCCTGCGAGATACGGAAGGCAAGTCCATCGTGCCGGGCATCTTCGCGGCTGTGCCGTATTGCATCGACCTCATCGGTGGGCCCTATATCGACACGGACCCCGCCGTGTGCGACGCCTTCAGGCCGAAGTCCGCGCGGCGGCCAATTCAAGCCTGACCGCCTCCATCACCCGCTGGCGGAACCACAGATTGGTGGGGTCGCTGTCCAGCGCGGCGTTCCAGTACAGGTGGGCGTCGAGCTGGGCGGCAGACAGCGGGAAGGGGTGCAACTGGTTGTCGAAATGCTGGTTGGCCACCCGGGCGTACTGCTCGGGCATGGTCAGCAGCATGTCGGTCTGACTCACCACGCGGCAGCCGGCGAAGTAGTGACGGCAACGCAGGCCGATCTGGCGGCGCAGGCCCTGGCGGCTGAGTTCGTAGTCCTCCAGGCCCAGGCCCTGGCGCCGTGCGGATACCAGCACGTGGGACGCGTCCAGATACGCGTCCAGGCGTAGCGGGCCCTGGCCGATGACGGGGTGATCCGCCCTGGCCACCACGACCAGCTTGTCCAGCAGCAGCCGCACATGGTTGACGTCGGCCGACACGGGAAGCGCGATGTCCACGGCGGCGTCCACCCGGCCTTGGCGCAAGGCGTCAGCGATGTCGTGACGTTCGATCTGGATGCTGTTGACGCTGATGCCTGGCGCATGCTGGCGGATGTGGGCCATCAGGCCGGGCAGCGTGAGTGATTCGAGGATGTCGCGCATGCCGATGCTGAACACGCGGTCCGAGCCGCTGGCATCAAAGCCTTGCGATGGGCCCTGCAGGCCGGTCTGCAAGGTGTGCAGCGCCTGGCGCACGGTGCCGGTCAGGCCTCGGGCATAGGCGGTGGGCACCATGCGCTTGCCCTGGCGGGTGAACAGCGGGTCGCCCAGGCTGTCGCGCAGGCGGGCCAGGGCGTGGCTGACCGCCGGCTGGCTCAGGTGCAGCTCGCGCGCGGCGGCGGTGAGCGAGCCCGTCTGCACGATGGCGTCGAACACCAGGAACAGGTTCAGGTCGATTTTGCTGAGATTCATATTGTGAATGAATGAGGATTCACATAATTCATTTGATTCATTTTGGCCTGATTTCTACACTGGCGCGCACCAGACCACACACCCGCTGAAGGAGCGCCACATGGATTTTGGCCACTCACCCCGCGCCCAGGCATACATCGACCGCGTCAAGACCTTCATGCGCGACCACGTGATCCCCGCCGAAGAGGCTTATCACGCGCAGATGACCGGTTCGGCCGACTGGCGCCAATGGCGTCAACCCGCCTTGATGGAGGACCTCAAGGCCAAGGCCAAGGCGGCGGGCCTGTGGAACCTGTTCCTGCCCGATCCGCATCACGGTGCAGGCCTGAAGGTGGTGGAATACGCCGCGCTGGCCGAGCTCATGGGCTACAACACCATGGCCGCCGAGGTGTTCAACTGCAACGCGCCTGACACCGGCAACATGGAAGTGCTGCACATGTACGGCTCGCCCGCGCAGCAGGACCGCTGGCTCACGCCCTTGCTGGCAGGCGAGATCCGCTCGGCCTTTTGCATGACCGAGCCGGCGGTGGCCTCGTCGGACGCCACCAATATGCAGGCGACCGCCGTGCCCGATGGCGAGGACATCCTCATCAATGGCCGCAAATGGTTCAGCTCGGGCATCGGGCATCCCAACTGCAAGATCCTCATCTTCATGGGGCTGACCAATCCGGATGCCGACCGCCACCAGCGCCACTCCATGATCCTGGTGCCGCTGGACACGCCGGGCGTGAAGATCCAGCGCATGCTGCCTTCTTTCGGTGTCTACGACGAGCCCTTCGGCCATGGCGAGGTCACTTTTGACAATGTGCGCGTGCCCAAAGAAAACGTCATCGCCGGCTTGGGGCGTGGCTTCGAGATCGCACAGGGGCGCCTGGGCCCAGGCCGCATCCACCACTGCATGCGGGCCATCGGTGGCGCCGAGCGCGCGCTGGCCATGATGTGCGAGCGCGGTGACAAGCGCGTGGCCTTCGGCAAGCCGCTCAACCAGCTGGGTGGCAATGTGGATGTGATCGCCAATGCGCGCATGGCCATCGAGCAGGCGCGTTTGCTGACGCTCAAGGCCGCGTGGATGATGGACACGGTCGGCGTGAAGGCCGCGATGAGCGAGATCTCGCAGATCAAGGTGGTTGCGCCTAATATGGCGCAGGTGGTGCTGGACGCGGCCATCCAGATGCACGGCGCACTGGGGGTCACGCTGGATACGCCGCTGAGCACGCTGGCGGCCTACGTGCGCACGGTGCGCCTGGCCGATGGGCCCGACGAGGTGCACCGCAAGGTGGTGGCCAAGTTCGAGCTGGCTCGCCAGCGCCAGGCGCGCGGTGAGGCCTGAGCCAAGTCGATTCAAAAGAAGGAGACGACAGAGATGAGCGAGCCAAGGAGTGAAGGATTGATTGACGCAGCAGGCAAGGTGCGCGCAGGTGAAGAAGTGGACCTGGCGCGTGTGAGCGCCTATCTGCGTGCTGCAGGTCTGGCCTTGGAAGGCGAGCCCCAACTCAAACAGTTCCCCGGCGGTGCGTCCAACCTGACCTACCTGCTGAGCTATGGCAGTCGTGACCTCATCCTGCGGCGCCCGCCCTTTGGCCATATTGCCAAGTCCGCGCACGATGTGGTGCGCGAGGCCCGCATCATGCAGACGCTCAAGCCCGTGTACCCGGCTGTGCCGCATGTCTATGCGATCTGCGAAGACACCGAGGTGATCGGTGCGCCCTTTTACGTGATGGAGCGGCTGGTGGGCGTGATCCCTCGTCAGGATCTGCCTGCTGAGCTGGGTCTGGATGCGGCCAAGACGCGCCGGCTGTGCCTGAACGTGCTCGACAAGCTCATTGACCTGCACAAGCTTGACGCGAAAGCGGCGGGCCTGGATACCTTGGGCAAGGGCGAAGGCTATGTCGCGCGCCAGATCGAAGGCTGGAGCAAGCGCTTTCGGGCAGCCCGTACCGACGATGTGTCCGACTTCGAATCGGTGATGAGTTGGCTGGCCGCCAAGCAGCCCAAGCAGGAGGTGGCGATCTGCCTCATCCACAACGACTTCCGCTTCGACAACGTGGTGCTCGATCTACAAGACCCGATGAAGGTGATCGGCGTGCTGGACTGGGAAATGGCCACGATGGGCGACCCATTGATGGACCTGGGCAGTTCGCTGGCCTACTGGGTGCAGGCCGATGACGACCCCTTCATGCTGGGTTCGCGTCGCCAGCCGACCAATGCGCCCGGCATGCTGACGCGCTGCGAGGTGATCGACTACTACGCGCAGCGCACCGGCTGGAGCGTGGCGAACTTCGATTTCTACGAGGTCTATGGCCTGTTCCGCCTGGCGGGCATCGTGCAGCAGATCTACAAGCGCTTCAAGGAAGGCAACGCGCGCAACCCGGTGTTCGCGACCTTCGGGCCCTTTGCGAACTACCTGGGGCAGCGCTGCGAAAGGATCATGGCGAAGTCCTCGCTGTGATCCAGCTTCAAGGCATGCAGCCAGAACTCATTTGACGAGCCGGTTGAGTTCGTCGGCGTCGAAGTGCTCGGTGGTTTGCGCGTCGGTTGGCATGCAGCAGCGCGCATCTTCGGTCTGCGCCTCGTTGGCCAGCTTGCGGATGGCAGCCCACAACAGCGTGATCTGGTGCTCGTGGCCGGCCGAGTGGTCGATCAGGCCGCGCAGGGCCTGCGACAGCGGGTCGTCGCCTTCGGTCACGCCATAGGCCGAGAAGCCCATGCGGGCTGCAACGGCTTCGCGTTCGGCCTGCCTTTCATCCAGCACGGTGGCCTTGGCGATGATGATGCGCGCGGGGTTGCCCACGGCCGTCGCACCGGGTGGCACAGGCTTGGTGACCACGGCATTGGAGCCCACGCGCGCGCCATCGCCCACGGTGAAGCCGCCCAGCACCTGCGCATTGGCGCCCACGATCACGCCACGGCCCAGCGTGGGGTGGCGTTTGGCGCCCTTGCTCAGCGAAGTGCCGCCCAGCGTGACGCCCTGGTAGATGGTGCATTCATCGCCGATCTCGGCGGTTTCGCCCACCACCACGCCCATGCCGTGGTCGATGAACACGCGGCGGCCGACCTTGGCGCCTGGGTGGATCTCGATGCCCGTGAAAAAACGGCCCCAGTGCGAGAGCCAGCGTCCCAGCCACTTGAGGCCATGCATCCAGCACCAGTGCGCGACGCGGTGCATGGCCAGGGCGTGCAGACCGGGATAGCAGGTCAGCACTTCCCAGGCGGTGCGGGCCGCAGGATCGCGTTCCAGGATGCAGGCGATGTCTTCTCGCAGTCGGGCAAAGAGCATGAATGTGCTGATGCGTTTTTCGAATATGGGTGGCTGAGTTTACCGGGCGGCCCAATACCCCGTACTGGTGTGAGGCGTGAAGAGACCGTGGTAGGGCGGTGGCCAATGCGGCCCTATCAGGGTCAACACTTGTCCAGGATGGCCTTGGCCATGCCGCGCAGGATGTGAATTTCCTCTTGCCGCAGTTCGGCACGGTTGAGCAACTGGTTCAGGCGCGGCATCAGCTTCTTGGGGGCGGCCGGGTCCAGAAAGCCGAGTTTGACCAGGGCCTGCTCCCAGTGGTCGAGCGCCCCTTGAATGGCTTGTGCGCCCGCCAGTTCGGCATCGGGCGTGCGGGCTTCAACGTCGAAGCCGCCCAGGGCCTGGCGCCATTCGTAGGCCAGCACCTGCACGGCTTGCGACAGGTTGAGCGAGCCGTAAGCAGGCGACGTGGGGATGCTGATCACCGCATGGCAACAGTAGACTTCTTCGTTGGCCATGCCATGGCGTTCGCTGCCGAAAACGAAGCCCACGCGGTGCGCGGTCGGGCCCGTGGCCAGGCGCGTCAGACCTTCGCGTGGCGTGATGGTGGGTGGGCCGAAATCGCGCGGGGTCATGGCCGTGCCGATGGCATAGGTGACGCCATCCAGCGCCTCGGCCAGGGTGTCCACGATGCGGGCGCGCACGAGGATGTCGGCCGCGCCGCTGGCCATGGCCACGGTCTCTTCCTGGATCAGGACATTGTCAAACCGGGGGCGCACCAGCACCAGGTCGGAAAAGCCCATGACCTTCATGGCGCGCGCCGTGGCGCCCACATTGCCCGGATGGCTGGTGCCGATCAGGATGAAGCGGGTCGGGTCGCGCTCGCTGGATGCAGCGGCGGTGGCGTCAGCCTGAGGGGTGGTCGTCATGACTACTTGAGAAACGGTGGTACGAGTGCGCAGTAAGCCCTTGATTTTGATGGGTCTTGTTGCGCGATCTCCGAGGCAGGGGGTGCAAAAATCCCAAGCCTTGGCTAGAATGCGCGATTCTCGCTCGTTCTTTGTTCATCGCTGCGCCCCTTTCCCCTGCCTCGACGTGTGCCTGGCTGGTCAAGTCTTTGCCTGCCCAGTTGTCCAGTTGCTCCGTGCACATCGCGGCGGTTTTCGGTTTTCAAGGTCAACCATGTCTCAAGCCCTGCATCCCATGCTCAACATCGCCATCAAAGCTGCACGCGCAGCCGGGGCGATCATCAACCGGGCTTCGCTCGACATCGAGCGTCTGACAGTGACCGCCAAGTCGCACAACGACTTCGTGACCGAGGTGGACAAGGCGGCCGAAGACGCGATCATCTCCACGATCCTGGAGGCCTACCCGGGCCACGGCATCCTGGCCGAAGAGTCGGGGCGCGAACACGGCGCCAAGCACAGCGACTACGTCTGGATCATCGATCCCCTGGACGGCACCACCAATTTCATCCACGGCTTCCCCGTGTACGCAGTGTCCATCGCCTTGGCCTTCCGTGGCCAGGTGCAGCAGGCCGTGGTGTACGACCCCAGCCGCAATGACCTGTTCTTCGCGTCCAAGGGCAAGGGCGCCTACATGAATGACCGCCGCATCCGTGTCTCCAAGCGCACGCGCATGCTCGAATCGCTCATCGGCACGGGCTTTCCCTTCCGCAAGGGCGACAACTTCCAGCGCTACCTCAAGATGTTCGAAGAGGTGATGGTGCAGTGCGCGGGCGTGCGTCGCCCCGGCGCTGCGGCGCTGGACCTGTGCTACGTCGCGGCCGGCTTCTACGATGGCTTTTTCGAGACGGGCCTGAGCCCCTGGGACGTGGCCGCTGGCTCGCTGATGATCACCGAGGCCGGTGGCTTGGTCGGCAACTTCACCGGCGAGCCCGATTTCCTTTATCAGCGCGAGATCGTGGCGGGCACGCCCCGCATCTACGGCCAGCTCGTCAAGACGCTGGCACCCTACAGCCGCGTGATTGCCGATCGGGATGCCGCAGCCGCTGACGGTGAGTCTGAGCAAGACGAGGAACTGATGCAGTCCCTGAAGGCCGCCGAAGCGCAGGCTCAAGCGGCTGCGGCTGAAGCCAAGCCCAAGCGTGTGCGCATCACCGCTGCGGCCAAGGCGGCCGAGTCTCAGGCGGGCAAGGACGACGCACCGTTCTGATCGCGTGTCTGGTGTCTTCGATGCCGGCTTCAATGCTATGGTGCGCGTTTCGCCTCTGGGCCGCGTGAGCAACAGGCGGCGCATGATCAGCTAGTGGATGGATGTCGATGGGGAAGCCTGACAAACAAGGGATTGGCCAGCCTGGGGCCTCGGACGATTTCGCTGCACACACGCCCATGATGGCGCAGTATCTGCGCATCAAGCAGGAGCACCCCGAGACCCTCGTGTTCTACCGCATGGGGGACTTCTACGAGCTTTTCTACGACGACGCCCGCAAGGCCAACCGCCTGATCGACATCACCTTGACAGTGCGCGGCCAGTCGGCTGGTGAGCCCGTTGTGATGGCCGGTGTGCCCGTGCATGCGGTCGAGACCTACCTGGCCAAGCTGATCAAACTTGGCGAGTCGGTGGCGATCGCCGAGCAGATGGGTGAGCCCGGTGCCACCAAGGGCCCGATGGAGCGCAAGGTGGTGCGCGTGGTCACGCCCGGTACGCTGACCGACACCGAGTTGCTCAACGAGCGGGCTGACGCCTTGCTGCTGGCCGTCGTGATGGACAAGCGTGGGCGCCATGCCGAGCATGCCGTGCCTTGTGCCCTGGCCTGGCTGGGCCTGTCCAGCGGCAAGCTGGGCTTGACGGAGTGCGCCGAGCGCGACCTGGCCGGCTGGCTGGCCCGCCTGCAGCCCGCAGAGATCCTCTACGACCGCGAGCGCACGCCGCCCACCTTGCAGCCGCTGCTGACGCAAGGCGGCAAGAGCTTGGCCATGACCAGCCGCCCGACCTGGCAGTTCGACGCCGGCCTGGGCCTGCGCAAGCTGTGCGAGCAATTGCAGGTCAGCAGTCTGCAAGCCTATGGGGCGCAAGACATGAGCCTGGCCCACGCCGCCGCCGCCGCGCTGCTGAGCTTTGCCGAGCACACGCAGGGCAGGGCGCTGTCGCACGTGGCCTCGCTAGACGTGCCCCGCACCAGCGAATTGCTGGACCTGCCGCCAGCCACGCTGCGCAACCTGGAGCTGACGCAAACCTTGCGCGGCGAAGATGCGCCCACGCTGCTCTCGCTGATCGACACCTGTCGCACGGGCATGGGCAGCCGCGCCCTGCGTCAGTGGCTGACTCAGCCGCTGCGTGACCGCGCCACCGCCCGCGCCCGCCACGATGCCATCGCCTGCCTGCTGGCCCCACCCAGCATGGCGCAAGGCCATGAGAGCCTGCGCGAGGCCCTGCGCCAGATGAGCGATGTCGAGCGCATCACCGCCCGCGTGGCGCTGCGCCAGGTGCGCCCCCGTGAACTGGCCGGCCTGCGCGACACGCTCTTGAACCTGCCGCAACTGCGTGAGCGCGTGCCCGATGCCACGCCCTTGCTTGCCCAATTGCACACGGCGCTGCAGCCTGATGCGGCCATCGCCCAGCGCCTGCAAGCCATGCTGATGGAGACGCCCGCCGTGCTGCTGCGCGATGGCGGTGTGATCGCCACGGGCTTCGATCCTGATCTGGACGAGTTGCGCGCCATCTCGGATAACTGCGATGCCTTCCTGCTCGATCTGGAAGCCCGCGAGCGGACGCGCACCGGCATTGCCAACCTGCGCGTGCAGTTCAACAAGGTCCACGGCTTCTACATCGAGGTCACGCAGAGCCAGGCCGACAAGGTGCCGCTCGATTACCAGCGCCGCCAGACCCTGAAAAACGCCGAGCGCTTCATCACGCCCGAACTGAAGGCCTTTGAAGACAAGGCCCTGTCGGCGCAGGACCGCGCCCTGGCCCGCGAGAAGCACCTGTTCGATCAGCTCATCGACTTCCTGCAATCGCACATCGCGGTGATGGGCGCGTTGGCGCGGGCACTGTCCACGTTGGACGCGCTGGCGGCCCTCGCCGAGCGTGCGGCCACCCTGGGCTGGACGCGGCCCGACTTCAGCCCTCATCCCTGCATCGAGATCGAAAAGGGCCGCCACCCTGTTGTGGAGGCCCGCCTGATGGAGACCAGCGGCGCGGCCTTCATCCCCAATGATTGCCGCTTCGATGCCAACCGCCGCATGATGATCTTGACCGGTCCGAACATGGGCGGTAAATCGACCTTCATGCGCCAGGTGGCGCTGATCGTGCTGCTGGCGGCCATGGGCTCTTACGTGCCGGCGGCATCCTGCCGACTCGGCCCCATCGACGCCATCCACACCCGCATCGGCGCGGCCGACGACCTGGCCAATGCCCAGTCCACCTTTATGATGGAGATGACCGAGGCCGCTGCCATCGTGCACACGGCCACCGAGCAGTCCCTCGTGCTGATGGACGAGATCGGGCGTGGCACATCGACCTTCGACGGCCTGGCTCTGGCCGGCGCCATCGCCAGCCACCTGCACGACAAGAACAAGTCCTTCACGCTGTTCGCGACCCACTACTTCGAGCTGACGGCGTTGCCAGAAAAGCACCCGCGCGCACTGAACGTGCACGTGGGCGTGGCCGAGTCGGGCGACGACATCGTCTTCCTGCATGAGTTGCAGCACGGACCGGCCAGCCGCAGCTATGGTGTGCAGGTCGCGCGCCTGGCCGGCATGCCGCATTCGCTGATCCGCCAGGCGCGTGCCACGCTCGAATCCCTGGAAGCACAGCAGCGCCATGCAGACGACCAGATCGATCTGTTCGCGCAGGTTGGAGTGCCGGGCGGCGTGGACCTGGACGAGCTGGCGGCAAACGCCGTGGCCAAGGGTGGCGCGCTCCTTGCTGATGCTCAGGGCGACGCCCTGACGCCAGCAGAAGCCCAGACACTGAGCTTGCTTGCCAGCATCGACCCGGATACCCTGACACCTCGCGAAGCGCTGGACGCGCTCTACAAACTCAAGACGGTGATCTCATCATGACTTACTGCGTGGCCATGCGGCTCAATGCCGGGCTTGTGTTCCTGTCCGACTCTCGCACCAACGCGGGCATGGACCAGATCAGCACCTTCCGCAAGATGAGCGTCTACGAGAAGGCGGGCGAGCGCGTGCTGGTGGTGTTGACAGCCGGCAACCTGGCCATCACGCAGGCGGTCAAACAATTGCTGGGCAACGAGACCATCGAAGGCTCGGATGGCGAGCCCTGCACCATCTGGACGGCCAAAAGCCTGTTCGACGTGGCCCGCATCGTGGGCAGCGCCGTGCGCAAGGTGCATGCGCGCGATGCCGAGTCGCTCAAGAAGCATGGCATCGATTTCAACTGCAGCCTGATCGTCGGTGGGCAGATCAAGGGTGAGACCATGCGCCTGTTCAACGTCTATGCGGCGGGCAACTTCGTCGAGGCCGGCATCGATGGCGTGTGCTACTTCCAGATCGGCGAGTCCAAATACGGCAAGCCCGTGATCGACCGCGTGGTGACACCACAGACACCGCTGCAAGAGGCCGCCAAGTGCGCGTTGATCTCGATGGACTCGACCCTGAAGTCCAACCTGTCGGTGGGCCTGCCATTGGATTTGATGGTGTATGAGGCCGACACCCTGCGGGTGGAGAAGCTCATCAACATCGATGAAACCAACAGCTACTTCCGCATGATCCGTACGACCTGGGGGCAGCGTCTGCGCCAGGTGTTTGACTCCATTCCCGATCCGACCTGGCATGGCGATCAGCCTGATCTGACGAGCAACAGCGCGGCGTCGCAGGCCCAGGCCATGAACCCCCTGAGCAAGATCTCGGCGCCAGACGCTTGAAGTGATGGAGGCCCGCCCAGGGCCTCAACGCCAGGCCTCGGCTACACGCTCGTTCGTGGGGTGCCGGTCCAGCCACCACACGACGAACAAGGTGCCGGCCACGGCCAGCGATGTGGCGAGCAGGAATGTCGGGCCGTAGCCCAGCAAGTCTCCCAGAAAGCCACCGGCCAGGCCGCCCAGGCTGCTGACGGCCACCACCACGCTGGCCAGCAAGGTGTAGTCGGTGCCGGCATGTTCGGGGTCGCTGGCATCCATCATCAAGGTGAACAGCGCCACCGTGGCCATGGTGCCCACGATGCCTTCAAGCACGGTGGCTGTCCACAGCAAGGGCTCGCCACCGAGGCCATAGGCCACGGCCACATACAAGCCAAAACCAGCGGCCTGCGCCAGGCCCGCAGCCAGCATGGCCTGGCGACGCCCCAGCTTGTAAGTCAACCAGCCGCCGATGCTCGCGCCCAGCAGGCTGGTGCCAGACCCTACGGCCCCCTTCATCACGGCAATCGTGCTCTTGCTCACGCCATGGTCGAGCAGGAAGGGCGGCAGCAGCGAGTTGAGGATCTGGTCGCCGAAGCGGTAGCAGAAGATCAGGCCAAAGAACGTCAGCATGCCGGGGGCGAGCGCTCGGTGCAGCCAGCCGATGACCAACGCCGTGCCACTGGGTCTTTTGCTGCGTTCGGTGTGCCTGGGTGGTTCCTTGAAGGTCAGCACAGGCAGGATGGTCAGCCCCAGCATCACGGCCATGCAGATGAACATCGTGTGCCAGCCCGTGTGCGCGAACACCCACAGCAGCAGGCCGCCACCGAGGATCATGCCCAGCCGATAGGCGCCGACCTGGATGGCGTTGGCCAGCCCACGCTCTTGCGCGCCCAGCAGGCGCACGGCCAGCCCGTCCGTGATGATGTCTTGCGAGGCCGCGAGCAGGTTGAACAAGAAGACCGCAACGAAAAGGATGATGCTTTCAGCTTGCAGGTCGAGGAATGACAAGGCGAGTGCCATGAGGCAGGCTGCGCACTGAAAGAACATCAGCCAGCCACGGCGGGATCCCCGGTGATCCAGTACCGGCGCCCAGAGAAACTTGATACCCCAGGGCAGGGCCAGGAACTGCAAAAAGCCGATTGCCTTGAGCGACCAGTGGGCTTCGCGCATCAACACCGGCAGCGCCAGGGAAAAGAAGCCAAACGGCAGCCCCTGCGCGGTGTACAGGCCCGTCAGCAGCGCGATCCGCTGAGCCTGGCTGTTGGCCTGGGGTGGCGTGCTCATGCGCGCTGGCTTGCTTCGGTGGTGCCGGCCTCACGGTCCAGCGCTTCAATGCACGCGCTCATCTGGGCATGGCACTCGGCCATGAGGCGGGGCATGTCGTCCATCGTCATGCCCGCGGTGGGGATGGGAGGCAGGGCGCGCATCACCACGTCGGCGCTGCGCCAGCGATTGAGGTTCATGGTGCGCACATAGTTGTTGACGCACAGCGGGATGATGGGCACGCCCGCGTTGATGGCCATCTGGAAGGCGCCTTTCTTGAACGGGGCCAGGCCTTTGCCATGGCCACGCGTGCCTTCGGCGAACACCCAGATGCTCATGTTCTTGTGCTGCAGCGTGTCGGTGGTGGTGAGCATGGCCTGCTTGGCCTGGATGTTGTTGCCGCGGTCGATCAGCACATTGCCCGTGAGCCAGTAGAGCTGGCCGAACAAGGGGATCCATTTCAGGCTCTTTTTGCCCAGGGTCACGCAGCGCGGCGGCACGGCGGGCCCGAAGACGAAGAGGTCGAAGTTCGACAGGTGGTTGGCCACGATCACGGCAGGGCCGGATGGATGCATCAGCTGGTCGATGTCCCTGCGGGCCTTCAGGCCGAGGATGGCATGCGCAGGCCGGGCGTAGAGGTTGGCGGCGATGCGGCAGTTGTCCGGGTTGAAGGGGCGGAAGATGCTGACGAGCAGACCAAGCAGACTGGCCACGATGAAGTGCAGGCTCAGCAAGAGCATGCGCAGGGGCAAAAGCATGGGCAAAAACCTGGAGTGTGGGGCGGGTGCCGGCGAAACGGTCGAAGATACACTGTCTTGGACGAGAAATCGCCACGGCATGGCCACTGGTGGCACTCGAAGAGGTGGCGCGATACGAAAAATCTCCAGCTGCCAAGGTGATTCCGAGCGCCTATAATGCCGCTTTACCACCGCAGCGCCCGCTTCCTTATCGCGGGCGCTTTTGCGCAATGACCAAGTTTGTCTTCGTCACGGGCGGTGTGGTGTCCTCGCTTGGCAAGGGCATCGCCGCCGCGTCACTGGCCGCCATCCTCGAATCCCGCGGCCTCAAAGTCACCCTGATCAAGCTCGATCCGTACATCAACGTCGATCCGGGCACGATGTCACCTTTCCAGCACGGCGAGGTCTTCGTGACCGACGACGGCGCTGAAACCGACCTCGATCTCGGCCACTACGAGCGCTTCATCACCACGCGGATGAAGAAGGCCAACAACTTCACCACCGGCCAGATCTACAAGAGCGTCCTGGAAAAGGAACGCCGCGGCGATTACCTGGGCAAAACCGTGCAGGTCATCCCCCACATCACCAATGAGATCCAGGACTATGTCCGCCGTGGCGCCGGCGTGAGCACACCCGATGCCGTGGATGTGGCCATCGTCGAAATCGGCGGAACGGTGGGTGACATCGAATCGCTGCCCTTCATGGAAGCGGCGCGCCAGCTCTCGCTCAAGGCCGGCCCGACCAATGCCGCGTTCGTGCACCTGACCTACGTGCCTTTCATCGCCGCGGCGGGCGAGCTCAAGACCAAGCCCACGCAGCACACCGTGCAGAAGCTGCGCGAGATCGGCATCCAGCCCGACGCGCTGCTGTGCCGTGCCGACCGCGCCATCCCCGCCGACGAGCGCGAGAAGATCTCGCTGTTTACCAACGTGCCCGAGTCCGGCGTGATCTCGGTGTGGGATGCCGACACCATCTACAAGGTGCCCCGCATGCTGCACGAGCAGCAGCTCGATGACCTGATCTGCAACAAGCTGCAGCTGCAGACCAAGCCGGCTGATCTCTCTCGCTGGGACACGCTGGTCCACGAGGTCGAGAACCCCAAGGCCGATGTGACGATCGCCATGTGCGGCAAGTACACCGACCTGTCGGATTCGTACAAGTCGCTCAACGAGGCCCTGCGCCACGCCGGCATCCACAACCATGCCCGCGTCAACATCGAGTATGTTGATTCGGAAACGCTGACGCCCGAAACCGTCTCGCAGCTCAAGCAGTACGACGCCATCCTGGTGCCCGGCGGCTTCGGCAAGCGCGGCGTGGAAGGCAAGATCTGCGCGGCCCAGTTCGCCCGGGAGAACGGCATCCCCTACCTGGGCATCTGCCTGGGCATGCAGGTGGCCACCATCGAATACGCCCGCCACAAGGCTGGTCTGGCCGATGCCAATTCCACCGAGTTCGAGCCCAACACGCCGCACCCCGTCATCGCGCTGATCGACGAATGGCTGGATGCCGATGGCACCGTGCAAAAGCGCGATGCGAGTTCTGACCTGGGCGGCACCATGCGCCTGGGCGCGCAAAGCTCGGACGTCAAGCCGGGCACCATCGCCCATGACGTCTACGGCCCGGTCGTGACCGAGCGCCACCGCCATCGCTACGAGGCCAACGAGCGCTATCTCGACAAGCTGCAACACGCTGGCCTGGTGATTTCGGCGATCACGCAGCGCGAGAAGCTGACCGAGATGGTCGAGCTGCCCAAGTCGGCTCATCCCTGGTACGTGGGCGTGCAGTTCCACCCCGAGTTCAAGTCGACGCCCTGGGACGGTCACCCGCTGTTCACGAGCTACATCAAGGCCGCGCTGGATCACCAGGCCGCCGCCAAGAAGGCCTGATCACAGGCATTGCACCGGTACTGAGGACCACACCATGAAGCTCTGCGGATTCGACGTCGGCCTGAACCATCCCTTCTTCCTGATCGCCGGCCCTTGCGTGGTCGAGTCCGAGCAGCTGCAGATGGACACGGCAGGCACCTTGAAAGAGATCACCAGTGCTTTGGGCATCCCCTTCATCTTCAAGTCCAGCTACGACAAGGCCAACCGTTCGTCGGGCACGTCCTTCCGTGGTCCGGGCATGGAAAAGGGCCTGGAGATCCTGGCCAAGGTCAAGCGCGAGCTGAACGTGCCCATCCTGACCGATGTGCACACCGAGGCCGAGATCCCCACTGTGGCGGCCGTGGTCGACATGCTGCAGACACCCGCCTTCCTGTGCCGCCAGACCGACTTCATCCACGCCGTGGCGCAGTCGGGCAAGCCGGTCAACATCAAGAAGGGCCAGTTCCTCGCGCCTGGCGACATGAAGAACGTCATCGACAAGGCCCGTGCCGCCGCACGCGCCAAGGGCCTCAACGAAGACAACTTCACGGCCTGCGAGCGTGGCGCGAGCTTTGGCTACAACAACCTCGTGTCCGACATGCGCTCGCTGGCCATCATGCGTGACACCGGCGCGCCGGTCGTGTTCGACGCCACCCACTCTGTGCAACTGCCGGGCGGGCAGGGCACCAGTTCGGGTGGCCAGCGCGAGTTCGTGCCCGTGCTGTCGCGCGCGGCCGTGGCCGTGGGCATCTCGGGCCTCTTCATGGAGACCCACCCGGATCCTGCCTGTGCCCTGAGCGACGGCCCCAACGCCGTGCCCCTCAAGCACATGAAGGCGCTGCTCTCCACCCTGGTCGAGCTGGACCGCATCACCAAGAAGAACGGCTTCCTGGAGTCGAACTTCTCCTGATCCGCAGAGTCAGAGCCTGACCGCATACTGTCCCCTTTTCTGTTTTCAACCATCTTCCAATCGTCTATTTGAGGAATCCCAGATGAGTGCCATCGTTGACATCATCGGCCGTGAAGTGATCGACAGCCGAGGCAACCCCACCGTGGAATGCGACGTCCTGCTGGAAAGCGGCGTCATGGGCCGTGCGGCTGTGCCATCGGGCGCATCTACCGGTTCGCGCGAAGCGATCGAGCTGCGTGATGGCGACAAGTCCCGCTACCTGGGTAAAGGCGTCCTCAAGGCCGTTGAGCACATCAACACCGAAATCGCCGAAGCCGTGCTGGGCCTGGATGCTTCCGAGCAAGCCTTCCTGGACAAGACCCTGATCGACCTCGATGGCACCGACAACAAGGGCCGCCTGGGCGCCAACGCCATGCTGGCAGTGTCGATGGCCGTGGCCCGCGCCGCAGCTGAAGAGGCCGGCATCCCCCTGTACCGCTACTTTGGCGGCATGGGTGCCGTGCAGATGCCCGTCCCGATGATGAACGTCATCAACGGCGGCGCGCACGCCAACAACAACCTGGACTTGCAGGAGTTCATGATCCTGCCCGTGGGTGCACCCACCTTCCGCGAAGCCGTGCGCTATGGCGCCGAAGTGTTCCACGCCCTCAAGAAGATCATCCATGACAAGGGCATGAGCACGGCCGTGGGCGACGAAGGCGGTTTCGCGCCTTCCGTGGCCAGCCACGAAGCGGCCATCCAGTTGATCCTGGAAGCCATCGAGAAGGCTGGCTTCGTGGCCGGTGAACAGATCGCCCTGGGCCTGGATTGCGCCGCCTCCGAGTTCTACAAGGACGGCAAGTACCACCTGGAAGGCGAGGGCCTGGTCTTGAGCGCCCTGCAATGGACCGACATGCTGGCCACCTGGTGCGACAAGTACCCGATCATCTCGATCGAAGACGGCATGCACGAAGGTGACTGGGAAGGCTGGAAGATCCTGACCGACCGCCTGGGCAAGAAGGTGCAGCTGGTGGGCGACGACCTCTACGTTACCAACACCAAGATCCTGAAGGAAGGCATCGAGAAGGGCATCGCCAACTCCATCCTGATCAAGATCAACCAGATCGGCACCCTGACCGAAACGTTTGCCGCCATCGAGATGGCCAAGCGTGCCGGCTACACCGCCGTGATCTCGCACCGCTCGGGCGAAACCGAAGACAACACCATCGCCGACATCGCCGTGGGCCTGAACGCTGGCCAGATCAAGACCGGTTCGATGAGCCGCTCCGACCGCATCAGCAAGTACAACCAGCTGCTGCGCATCGAAGAAGACCTGGGCAATGTGGCCGAGTACCCTGGCCGCGCTGCCTTCTACAACCTGCGTTGATGCAGCCACCACGGGTTTGACCAAGCTCTCGTGGATAATGCGCGCATGCGTTTTGCCACCATCATCCTCCTGGCGCTGTTGGCCGTGGTTCAGGCCGAACTCTGGTTCGGCAAGGGTGGCGTCCCCCGCGTGATGGCGCTGCGGGCCCAGGTGCAGACGCAGCAGCGCGCCAACGCGGAGGCCCAGGCCCGCAACGAGCAGCTCTCCGCCGAAGTGCGTGACCTGCAAGAAGGCCTGGAGATGGTCGAAGAAAAGGCCCGCACCGAGCTGGGCATGGTCAAGCCCGACGAGATCTACGTTCAGTTGACCACCAAGCTGCCGCAAGTCATGCCGGCGCAGTCGGCCTCTGCGCCCACACCCTGAGCGCTTTGTCCGTTCTCGAGCGTTGGTATGTCTGGCCACCTCATTGCCGTGCTGGGTGCCGCTGGTACGGGCAAGACCACGCTCGCACGTGAGTTGACGCGCATCCTCACGGCGCGGGACATGGACGCGGTGATGGTCCCGCAAACCTGGCGTGAGGTGATCGAGCCATCCAGCGCATCGCAGTGTCTTGCTGAGCGGCGCGCCATGGCCGCCGAGCAAACGAGGCTGATCGCCGAGGCCAGGGCCGCACACCAGCTGGTGCTGGCCGACACGACACCCCTGATGCTGTCACTTGAGACCGACGCGCCGCCACTGCGTGAACAGGCCTTGCGCGACCACGCACAGGTCGGCACCACCTTGCTGATGTCGCTGGACCTGGCCTGGACGAAGCCCGCCACAACGAACGGGCGAGCTGCCGATGCTCCGGCCGACTCACAGGCGCGCACAGACACATTGATCCGCCAAGCCCTGCAGGAAGCCGGGCAGCCTTATGCCGTGGTGGCCGGGCACGGTATCGCCCGTGTGGAGCATGCCTTGTCCATCATCGACCTTTGGCTGGACGAGCCCGCTCGGCAGACCCGTCGCGCCACAACAGCAGGGTCTCGCTGGCGCTGGTTCTGCGACAACTGCGACGATGGCGAATGCGAGCAGCATTGGCTTACCCGCCAGCGTTGACCGGCATCGAGCAAGGCCCATGGACAGCACCGAGCCATTGAGCATCCTCTGGCAGGACGATGACCTGGTCGCCGTGCACAAACCGGCCGGCTGGCTTGTTCACCGCACAGGCCTGGACGCGCACGAAACCCGCTTCGTGATGCAGACCTCGCGGGATCAACTGGGGCGGCATGTCTTTCCCGTTCATCGCCTGGACAAAGGCACGTCGGGTGTGCTGCTCATGGCCTTGCATGCGGATGCGGCCCGTGCCCTGTGCGAGGCTTTCGCGTTGCAGCAGGTGCAAAAGCGCTACATCGCCATGGTGCGCGGCTGGCCCGAGGCGCAGAGCGAAGTCGATCACGCGCTCAAGCCCGATGACGCGCCCGCCGATGCGCCAGCCCAGCCTGCCCGCACGACGCTTTACCGCCGGGGCACCTTGCAGCTCGACATCCCTGTTGACCGCTATCCCAGCACGCGCGTGGCCCTGGTCGAAGCGGTGCCGCACACCGGGCGTCGCCACCAGATTCGGCGGCACCTCAAGCACGTGGCTCATCCCATCATCGGCGATACCACGCATGGCAAAGGCGCGCACAACCGCTGGTGGGCGCAGCAACTGGGGCAGCAGCGCCTGTGGCTGCATGCCTTGTCACTGCAACTGGTGCAGCCCTTTTCAGGGCAACCCTTGAACCTGATGTCGCCGATCCCCTTCGATCCGCTCACGCGGGTGCAGAACCAGCAAGCCAGTCTCAATCAAGATTGGGCCTATCTGCTGGCAGACATGCCCTGGCAGTTCACTGAAGCCGCGATGAGCTGGGCGGCGTGTCCGCCCCATCCGTGAACAGCTCGGCCGTGTCCACCGGGTCGAAGCGGTAGTGCTGGCCGCAGAAGTCGCAGCCGATCTCGACCTGGCCTTGCTCGGCCACGATGGAATCGATCTCTTCCTGGCCCAGGCTGCGCAGCATATCGGCCACGCGCTCGCGTGAGCAGGTGCAGGCAAAGCGCGGCCCATCAAGGCCCGTCATGGGCTCGAAGTAGCGCACGTCCTCTTCCCAGAACAGACGACGCAGGATGGTGGGTGCATCCAGCGTCAACAACTCTTCCTGTTTCAGTGTCGAGGCCAGGTGGGCGATGCGGTTGTAGTGCTCAGCCATCTCGACCGGGTCGACCTCTGGCGCGCCACCTTCGAGATTGCCCGTGCCCTCGATGGGCAGGCGCTGGATCAGCAGGCCGCACGCGACATCATCATTGGCCGCGAGGATCAGCTTGCTTTCAAGCTGTTCGGACTTGCGCATGTACTGCTCCAGCACCGCGCTCAGGTCATGCAGTGCGGCACCGTCTTCGCCATTGAGCGGCACCACACCTTGATAAGGCTGCTGCCCGGGCAGGCGCTCCTTGGGGTCCAGCGTGATGGCGCAGCGGCCCTGGCCATGCACATTGACCATGATCTCCAGCGGCAGGCGACCGCCGTCCGTTGCCGGCAACTCACCAACCACCTTGGCGGTGGAGCGGAAGCTCAGATCAGGCTGCACCTCGGTCACGGCCAGCTTCACAGGTCCATCACCGAAGATCTGCATGACCACCGCGCCATTGAACTTGATGTTGGCCTGCATCAGCACGCCGGCCGCGCTCATCTCGCCCAGCAGGCGGCGCAGGGGCGCATCGAAGGCTCCTGCCGATTCACGGCGGCGCAGTGCTTCCTGCCAGCCATCGGTCAGGCGCACGAGCATGCCCCGCACGGGCAGGCCTTCGAACAGAAACTTGTGCAATTCACTCATGAGGGCTCATTCCTTGGCCGGTACGTCAACGCGCACCAGATCTGTCTTGTATTGGGCCGATTTCGCCACATACAAGGCCGTACCGATGTGCATGCGGGCCAAGTCTCCTTCGCTCAAGGGGCGCACGGCCTTGGCGGGTGAGCCCATGATCAGCATGCCGTCCTCGAACACCTTGCCTTCGGTCACCAGGGCACCTGCCGCGACCAAGCAATTCTTGCCGATTACCGCGCCATTGAGCACCACGGCCTGGATGCCGATGAGCGAGCCATCGCCGATGGTGCAGCCGTGCAGCATGGCCTGGTGCCCCACCGTCACATCCTGGCCGATGATCAGGCCGTAGCCGATGTCGGTGTGCAGCACCGAGGACTCCTGCACATTCGAGCGCTCGCCGATCACGATGGGCTCGTTGTCGCCGCGCAGGGTCACGTGCGACCACACGCTGCAGCCTTCGGACAAGGTCACGTCGCCGATCACGTCGGCCGATTCGGCCACATAGGCCGTGGGGTGGACCTGGGGTGTCTTGTCCTCGATGCGGTAGATCGCCATGGTGAGGGGGCGCGCGTGCGAGCGACGCGGCAAAGCAGTGGGAGAAGCTCGGATTTTAATGATGAGAAAATAAAACCTCACCAACCCGTGAGCACCATGCTGATTCTGCTGTCCCCCGCCAAAAGTCTGGATTACGAGGCCGCCCCCACGACTGACAAGCACACGCTGCCGCAATTCGTCAAAGAGTCGGCCGAACTCATCGAGGTGCTCAAGCCCTACACGCCAGCCCAGATCGCCTCGCTGATGGACCTCAGCGACGCCTTGTCCACGCTCAATGTGGCGCGCTACGCGGCCTGGCGCCCCAGGTTCACGGCCAGGAACAGCAAGCAGGCCGTGCTGGCGTTCAATGGCGATGTCTATGAGGGCCTGGACGCCACCAGCCTCAAGCAGGCCGATCTGGATTGGGCCCAAGACCATGTGGCCATCCTCAGCGGGCTTTATGGCATCTTGCGTCCGCTGGACTGGATTCAGCCCTATCGGCTGGAAATGGGGACCAAGCTGCCCAACCCGCGCGGCAAGGATTTGTACGCTTGGTGGGGCGACACCCTCGCGAATCACCTCAACGCGCAACTGACCAGGCAGAAGGACGACCTCATCATCAACCTGGCGTCGCAGGAGTACTTCAAATCGGTCAAGCGCAAGGCGCTCAAGGCCAGGGTGATCGAGTGCGTGTTCGAAGACTGGAAGAACGGGGACTGGAAAGTCATCAGCTTCCACGCCAAGCGTGCACGTGGCCTGATGGCACGTCATGCGATCTTGAAGCAGGCGAAGAAGCCGGCCGATCTGCTGAATTTCAAGGCCGAAAGCTATGCTTACGACGAGGCCGCGTCTGAAGCGGATCGTTTCGTGTTCAGGCGCAAGCTGCCTGACTGAGTTGACAAGGCAAGGATATGTCCGAGCAACTGATCACACCTGAGCTGCGCAAGTGGATCATCGAGCAGGCCGAAGCGGGGCACGCGGCCGAGGTGGTGCTGGCTGCCATGAGGGCCAGTGGCTGGGATGAGGACGTGGCCTTGTCCGCCATGGAAGAGGTCATGGTTGCCCGGGTGGCCCAGGTGCAGACGGGGCTCAAAAGCGTACCTGAGTTGGCCGCCAGTGGGGGCTCGGAGGTCTGGGCCCATGACAGGCACGTGAAGATCCTCGTGCAGATGAAGAACCCGCGCGTGGTGGTGTTCGGGGATCTGCTGTCGCAGCAGGAGTGCCAGGCCCTGATGGACTTGGCACAGCCCCGCATGGCGCGCTCCCAGACGGTGGTCAACGCCACGGGTGGCAGCGAAGTCAATGACGCCCGCACAAGCCAGGGTATGTTTTTCGTGCGTGGCGAGAATGAGTTGTGCGGCAAGATCGAGGCGCGCATCGCGGCCTTGCTGGACTGGCCGATTGAAAACGGCGAAGGTATCCAGGTGCTGCGATATGCCCCGGGTGCCGAATACAAGCCGCATTTTGATTATTTCGACCCTGCGCAACCCGGCTCGACGGCCATTTTGAAACGCGGAGGCCAGCGCGTGGGGACGGTGGTGATGTACCTCAATACACCTGAATCTGGCGGCGCCACCATTTTTCCGGACGCTGGGGTGGATGTTCACGCGGTGGCAGGGCAGGCCGTGTTTTTCGCTTATGGCGTACCTCACCCTTCCACCAAGACGCTGCATGGTGGTGCACCGGTGAAGGAGGGCGAGAAATGGGTGGCCACCAAATGGCTGCGTGAACGGACTTTTGAATGAATGCAAATTTTTTTGTGTGGTGTGTCAACCGGACTTGGAGACAGCACGTTGTGGGCTGACAGACTTGGCAGTGACCTGGTCTGAAAACCAACCACATACCCTTTGGAGTTACCTCATGAAAAAGCTGATCGCCGCTCTGATCGCCTCGATGTTTGCTGTTGGCGCTTTCGCCGCTGAAGCCGCTGCTACCGCCCCCGCTGCTGAAGCCGCGTCCGCTCCCGCCAAGAAGGTCAAGAAGCACCACAAGGCTGCCAAGAAGGCTGCTGCCGCTTCTGAAGCTGCTTCGAAGTAATTCGATGATGCGCCGGCCAATTTGATTGGCTGGTGTGCAAACAAAAAGCCCGGCTTGCCGGGCTTTTTGTTTCAGGGCCGCTGACGCGGCCGATAAGGTTGTTAACCCCTGCGAGCGCGACGCGGCGGCAAGGCGGTCACATTCCCGCCATGGTTGTTGGCCGCTTCGGAGCGATGGGGTGCGCGCATATCCTGAGGCTGCTCAGATTTATAGCCGGAAGACGCACCGTGGCGCGGCCCGCTGTTGTTGTGCGCTTGCGCGCCACCACGCCCCTGGTTATGCCCGGATGAATGCCCGCCACCGCGGTTGATCTGGTTGGCGCGTGAGCCCGGCGCGCCGTGCAGCACCCGGCGACCCAGCTGGATCGGCTCGGGTCTGGCGTGCGGATCGGGCTCGAAGCCTGGAACGGTTTCTTGGGGAATACGGCGCTTGATGAGCTTTTCGATATCGGCAAGAAAGCCGTTTTCGTCCACGCACACCAGGGAAACCGCTTCGCCTTCGGCGCCTGCGCGCCCCGTGCGGCCGATGCGGTGCACGTAATCCTCGGGGACATTGGGCAACTCGAAATTGACCACGTGAGGCAATTGATCAATATCGATGCCGCGTGCCGCAATATCTGTCGCCACGAGTACCTGCAATTCGCCCGATTTGAACTCGGCCAAAGCACGGGTGCGGGCGCTTTGGCTTTTATTGCCATGGATGGCCATGGCCGTGACGTCTTGTTTCAGCAGGTATTCAACCAAACGATTGGCGCCGTGTTTCATGCGCGTGAAAACCAGCACCTGATGCCAATCATTGCTTTTGATCAGGTGGGTCAGTAATTCGCGCTTGCGGTCGCGGTCAACCAGATAGACCTTTTGAGCTATGGTATCTGCCGTCGCATTTCGCCGCGCAACCTCAATCACCTTGGGATTGTTGAGCAAACGTTCTGCCAGGGCTTTGATCTCGTCAGAGAAAGTCGCCGAAAAAAGCAGGCTTTGCTTTTTGGGAGGCAGAATTGACAAAACGCGCCGGATATCATGGATAAATCCCATATCCAGCATGCGATCGGCTTCGTCCAGCACGAAATATTCAACGCGGCTGAGGTCGAGCGTGCCTTGCTGGTGGTGGTCCAGCAGGCGGCCCGGCGTGGCCACGAGGACGTCCAGGCCTCGGCGGAGTGCGTCGATTTGCGGTGTCATGCCGACACCACCAAACATCACTGCAGAACGTATCGGTAAATATTTGCTGTAAACCCGCACTGATTCTTCGACTTGTGCAGCCAATTCTCGTGTAGGCGTCAGGATCAATGCGCGGATGTGACGCCTGTCGCCCGCTTGAGGGGCAGTAGGCGACGTCATCAATTTGTGTAGCAACGGCAGGGTGAAACCAGCGGTTTTACCCGTGCCAGTTTGAGCCCCAGCAAGGAGATCACCTCCAGCCAGCACGGCAGGAATCGCCTGCTCCTGGATAGGGGTGGGGGTTGAATAGCCAGCTTCGTGAACTGCTTTCAACAAGGGGGCAATTAACCCCAAATCTTCAAACGACATACAGCTGGCCCAAGTCAGGTGAAACGGCGACTGCACTCATCCATTCCGGGCCTGGACAAAGATGAGTCAACCGATTGGGTAGTGCGGCAGGTCGGGGGAAACCCGCTCTCCGCGACGCGATGTATTTAATCGCGACTGATTAAATTGTAGGGCCGGCTGGGAATATTGCCTAGCTTCAAACGGACGTTCGGTGCCCACTTTGTGAGCAAACATGTATCGAAATGTATCTCATCTGCGTCGCGAAAGTGTGCGGTACACGTAAATAGGGGGTACAGGCATCCTAGAATTGCCAAATGAGTTCAATGGTCCTCGCACGCAAATACCGCCCGAAAGGCTTCGACAGCATGGTCGGGCAAGGGCATGTGGTTCAGGCGCTGAGCAATGCGCTGACGCAGCAGCGTCTCCACCACGCCTATCTCTTCACCGGGACGCGCGGGGTCGGCAAGACCACCGTGTCGCGCATCCTGGCCAAGTCGCTCAATTGCGTGGGGGCGGATGGGCAGGGTGGCATCACCGCGTCGCCGTGCGGCCAGTGCCAGCCGTGCCGGGACATCGACACCGGCCGCTTCGTGGACTATGTGGAGCTGGATGCCGCCTCGAACCGTGGTGTCGAGGAGATCTCGCAGCTGCTGGAGCAGGCGGTCTACAAGCCGGTGGTGGGGCGCTTCAAGGTCTACCTGATCGACGAAGTGCACATGCTGTCGAACACGGCCTTCAATGCCATGCTCAAGACGCTGGAGGAGCCGCCCGACTACCTGAAGTTCGTGCTGGCCACCACCGACCCGCAGAAGGTGCCCGTCACGGTGCTGTCGCGCTGTCTGCAGTTCAACCTGCGTCCGATGGCTGCGCAGACCGTGCAGGAGCACCTGGCTGGCGTGCTGGCGGTCGAAGGCGTGGTGTACGAGCCCGAGGCCCTGCGCCTGCTGGCGCGTGCGGCGCGCGGTTCAATGCGCGATGCCATGTCGCTGACCGATCAGGCCATTGCCTTTGGCGGCGGCCAGCTGCAGGAAGGGCCTGTGCGGCACATGCTGGGCGCGGTTGATCGTCAGCACGTGCAGCGTATCGTGGAAGCCGTGGCAGCTGGCGATGGCAAGGGCCTGGTGGATGCTGTAGACACCTTGCGGCAGCTGGGTTTGTCGGCCGCAGGCACTTTGGAAGAGCTAGCGACCGCCTTGCAGCGCATGGCGGTGATCCAGGCTGTGCCCGCCTTGAGTGATTCGGATGACCCGGACGAGCTCGTATGGCGTGCGCTGGCGCCCTTGCTGGCCCCTGACGAAACCCAGTTGTTCTACAGCTTGTGCCTGCAAGGCCGGGCCGAACTCGCCCTGGCGCCGGATGAATACGCTGGTTTGCTGATGCTCTTGCTGAGGCTGCTGGCGTTCAAGCCAGGCAGCGGTGCCGCACAAGGAGTACCCAGCAGCCCAAAAGCTGAAGGCTCGGTCCCCAGGCAGGCGCCGCGGACCGAGCCGGTTCCCAGTGCTGTGACGCAGCGGCCCGCCCTGGTGGTAGGGCGCGCGCCTGCGGAGCACGCGCCACTGGTGGCTGCCATGCCTGTGGCCAAACCCGCGCCTGCGCCGGCACCTTCCGTTGCGGCCCCAGGCTCGGGGGGGCAGGCTGCGCCATCCGCCGGGGGGCAATCCGTGGCGCCGTGGGATGCCTTGCCGCCCGAGGCCGAGGCGGGTCTGATGGAAGGGGAGCCGCCCGCCATCGACATCCCGCCTGAAGATGAGTTCGTGCCAACCGAAGCGGCGATGTCGCCATCCTTGGCTGATGCGGCCTCCGCGCCGGCTCTTGCAGCGTCCGCAGAGCGCAAGGTGTCCATCGAGTTGCCGCCACCCGGCACAGATCCATTGTCCGACCGCTGGGCCGAGCTGGTGGCGCAGATGAACGCCCAAGGCGTCATCACAGCACTGGTGCGCGAACTGGCCATGCAGGCTCAATGCGTGGCGCAGCGCGACGAGGGTGGGCAAAGCATGTGGAGCCTGCGTGTGGAGCGCGAGAGCCTGCGCAGCGAGACCAACCGGGAGCGCCTGGCGCAGGCCATGTCGCAGGTGCTGGCCGCACAGGTCCTGCTCGAACTGGAAAGGGGCGCGGCCTTCAACACGCCGGCCCAACGTGATCAGGTGGCGCGCGAGCAACGGCAGCACCAAGCCGAGCACCTGATCGAAAGCGATGCCCTGGTGCGCAGCCTGTTGGCGCAGTACCCGGGGGCGCGTATCGTGCCGGGGTCGATCAAGCCGCTGTGAGCCCGTCCGCTCAACTGCGGCGACAATCGCGTTTTGCGCAAGAAAGGATGATGAGCCATGCTCAAAGGACAACTCGCCGGCCTGATGAAACAGGCCCAGCAGATGCAGGACAACCTCAAGAAGGCCCAGGACGAACTGGCGCTGATCGAGGTGGAAGGCCAGTCTGGTGCTGGTCTGGTGAAGGTCGTGATGACCTGCAAGAACGACGTCAAGCGCGTCACCATCGACCCCAGCCTGCTGGCCGATGACAAGGACATGCTGGAAGACCTCGTGGCTGCAGCGTTCAACGACGCCGTGCGCAAGGCGGAGGCCACCAGCGCCGAGAAGATGGGCAAGCTGACCGCCGGCATGCCCATGCCACCGGGCATGAAGTTCCCCTTCTGACCTGTCGATACAGATGGCCGACCCCGCGCTGGATGGGCTGATCGAGGCGCTGCGTTGCCTGCCCGGTATTGGGCAGAAGTCGGCGCAGCGCATGGCCTATCACCTGCTGCAGCATGATCGGCCTGGTGCGCTCAAGCTCGCCAGGGCCCTGGATGGGGCCGTGTCGGATGTGGGGCATTGCCAGCGCTGCCACACCTTCAGCCGTGCGCCGATTTGCGATGTGTGCCTGGATCCTGAGCGTGACCCACAGCTGCTGTGCGTGGTCGAAACGCCGGCCGACCAGGCTGCACTGGAGCGCACCGGCAGCTACAAAGGGCAGTACTTCGTGCTGCTGGGGCGCCTGAGTCCGCTCGATGGCCAGGGCGTGAAAGACATTGGCCTGGCAGCCTTGCTGGAGCGCGCTTCAGATGGCGTGGTCAGGGAGGTGATCCTCGCCACCAACTTCACGGCCGAAGGCGAAGCCACGGCCCATGTGCTCAGCGAGCAACTGAAGGCCCGAGGCCTGAAGGTGACCCGGCTGGCGCGTGGCGTGCCGGTCGGCAGCGAGTTGGAATATGTGGACTTGGGCACCATCGCCCATGCCTTCATGGACCGACGCTGACGCAGCTACCTGGCCAAGGCGGGGCGCTTGGGTCAGCGCGCGCTGGCCACGCGCACGCGTGCGCCACGGTTCACGGCTGGCTTGGCCTTGGCATTGCCGCGCACCGGCGTGCGCGTGGCACTGGCCACCACGCGTGCGGGCGCCCGTGAGCGGACCGCGAGCTTGGCTCGTGTGCGGCTTGCCGCCACATTACGTGCCGCAGATTTGTTGGGCACGTACACGACCACCGTCTGGCCGCGTGCAAAAGTGGCGGAGGCCGATGTGCGGTTCCATTGCGCCACCTGCTGGGCTGACACGCGATAGCGGCGGGCGACGCTGGCCACGGTGTCGCGCTTGCCAGCCTTGAGGCTCACGCGGCGCATGGGTGGCAGATCGGGGGCCAAGGCCATGATCGCATTGTCGGCCAGCGCTTCAGAGACATCCTGCGCACGTTGACCCGAGCGAGGGACCAGCAGGGTCGAGCCGGCCTTCACCAGCATCTTGGGTGGGATGTGGTTGATGTCGCGCAGATTGCTTTCGCTCATGCCAACCTGACGGGCGGCGTCGGCGGGGCGCATCGTGCGCGGCACGACCCAGGCAGTCCAGGTGGCCAGCGCCCCCTTGTGGTCGCCGAGGTTGTGCACGAACAGGCTGGCGTTGTCGTAAGGCAGCAGCACCTGTGGTGTGCCCGCCGCCAGGATCACGGGCTTGTTCAACGAGGGGTTGAGTGCCTTGAACTCATCCAGGGGCAAGCCGGCCAGCCGTGCGGCCAGGGCGGCGTCCATGTCGCGCTGGATGGGCACGCTCACGAAGTAAGGGTGGTTCTCGATGGGCGTGAGCGTCAGGCCGTAGGTCTCGGGGTGCCAGATGATGTTCTTGACCGCATGCAGCTTGGGCACGTAGTTGCGTGTCTCGGCCGGCATGTTGAGGCTGGCATAGTCGGTGGGCAGACCCTTTTGTGCATTGCGGTTGATGGCGCGCTGCACATTGCCTTCGCCCCAGTTGTAGGCGGCCAGCGCCAGGTGCCAGTCGCCAAACTGTTTGTAGAGGCGCTGCATGTAGTCCAGCGCGGCGCGGGTCGAGGCCAGCACGTCGCGGCGATCGTCGCGAAACAGGTTCTGCTTGAGTTCGAAGTCCTTGCCGGTCGAGGGCATGAACTGCCAGATGCCCGAAGCACGGGCCGACGACAAGGCTTGCGGGTTGAAGGCGCTTTCGATGAAGGGCAGCAGTGCCAGCTCGGTTGGCATCTGGCGGCGCTCGATTTCATCGACCACATGGAAAAGGTAGCGGCTGGCCCGCTCGGTCATGCGCTGCACGTACTCGGGGCGGCTGGTGTACCAGCGCTCGTGTTCGAGCACCAGTTCGCTTTCCAGCGGGGGCAGGCCAAAGCCCTTGCGCACACGACCCCAGAGATCCTGATTGGCGGTGGTGTCGCTCAGGTCCACGGCGGCGTCGGGGCGCAGCGGGTCGCTGGGCGTGCCGATGGCTTCCTTGCCGTCTTGATCATCGACATTCGCTGTTGCGTCTGTGTTGGCGGCATTGTCTTTGGTCGCAGGCGCCGCACTGGCCTTGGGCGTCATGGCGGCCACGGCTGTGTCATTGCTGTGCAAGGTGGCGGCGGCGATGTCCACGCGCAGGCCGGATGCCGGGTCCTGCTTGACGGCACCACGCAGGAACTTGCCGTCGCTGCCGGCCTGGGCCATTCCAGCTGCGGGTGGGGCGCTCTGAAGGAGCTTGTCCATGTCGATCTGCTGGCGGCTCTGGGGGCCATAGATCGAGCCACATGCCGTCATCATCAGGCATCCAAGGACCGCGGCACTCAAGGTGAAGGGGCGTCGTGTCGAGCGTGTTGTCTTCATCTTCAGAATGTGTTTTTCCATAGACGCAGTGCGGCAAAGACAGCCTCGGGGCTGGCATCCTTTGCGCCGTGCTGCAGGGCGCTGGAAACCACTTCGGGTTCGGTGCAACGGAGAAAGGGGTTGACCGCTTTCTCGTTGCGCATGGTGCCGGGCAGGGTGGGCAGTGCTTGGGCTCTCAAAGCCTCGCAATGCGACTGGTAGGCACCAAGGTCAAGGTTGTTTGGCTCAACAGCCTTCGCGAAGCGCAGATTGCTGAGGGTGTATTCGTGAGCGGCACAGACGCGGGTGGCGCCGGGCAACTGCTTGAGCCGGGTCAGGCTGGCGTGAAGCTGTGCCATGGTACCGTCAAACAGGCGGCCGCATCCGCCAGAGAAGAGTGTATCTCCAACAAAGGCGATTGGATCGAAGGCGTGCTGATCTGGCGCATGCTCGATGAGGTAAGCGATGTGTCCGGCCGTGTGGCCTGGCACGTCCAGCACCTTGATGTCCAGGCCTTCCCAGTGGACGACGTCGCCCTCCTGAAGCTTGTGCGTCAGCCCTTCGATGCCTTCGTTCAGCGGGCCGTAGACCGTGGCGTGAAGAGATTGCAGGCCCGCCAGACCGCCGATGTGATCCGGATGGTGATGGGTCACTAGAATGGCGGTCAGCGTCAACCCGCGTTGCCGCAGTGCTTCAAGCACGGGCGCGGCATCACCTGGATCGACCACGAGGGCATGGCGCCCGTTGTGCAGCATCCAGATGTAGTTATCGGTGAAGGCGGGTAGAGCAAGTAATTCCATGACCAGAGTCGATCCGATTATAGAGTTGCATCCTTGGCTGGCTTTGCCGCCAGGGCAGGCCCTGCTGGAGTGGGAACAGGCCCAGATGGATCGCCTGGTGGCCGATATCTTCGGCTTCCATGCCTTGCAGCTGGGCCTGCCTGAGCTCGATGGCTTGCGCACGAACCGGATGCAGCACCGCTGGCTCGCGCTGGACGCAGCATACGCGCATTGGCGGCCGGCGGATGAAGTGGCCAAGGCCAGCGATGTGGTGTGTGATGAGAACGCGCAGCTCAACGGTGCGCCCTTCAGTATGCGCTGCGACTTCGAGGCCTTGCCTTTTCCGAGCAACAGCCTGGACCTGGTTGTGTTGCCGCATGCGCTGGAGCTGGCGCGTGACCCGCACGACACCTTGCGCGAGGTCGAACGCGTGCTGGTGCCCGAAGGTCGCGTGGTGATCGCCGGCTTCAACCCGGCCAGCCTGTGGGGCATGTGGCAGCGCATGGGGCGCTGGGGTGTGCAGTCTGCCCTGGTCTTGCCGCAAGGCGAGTTCATTGCCTATTGGCGTCTGCGCGACTGGCTGCGCCTGCTGGACCTGGAGGTGGAGGCCGGTTGCTTTGGCTGCTACAGGCCCATGGTGCGCAGCGAGCAGTCATGGGCGCGGCTGCGCTGGATGGAGCACGCGGGTGACCGCTGGTGGCCCGTGCTGGGCGCCGTGTATTTTGTGGTGGCCGTCAAGCGCTCGCGAGGCATGCGCCTGGTCGGCAAGATCAAGAAGGCCCGTGTCGCACCGACTGCGGCGCCGGCTGTCGTGGCCCAGCGTCATCAGCGCGAAGGCCAGTTTCAACAGGATGTGAATGGATGACTGAATCGGCAACGCCCGCCGTGGTGATGTACACCGACGGTGCGTGCAAGGGCAACCCGGGCCGCGGTGGCTGGGGTGTGTGGATGGTCAGCGGCCAGCATGAAAAGGAGATGTGGGGTGGCGAGTTGATGACCACCAACAACCGCATGGAGCTGACCGCCGTGATCGAGGCGCTCAAGGTGCTCAAGCGCCGCTGCAAGGTCGTGATCTACACCGACAGCGAGTACGTGCGCAAAGGCATCACCGAGTGGATCTCAGGCTGGAAGCGCCGTGGCTGGAAGACGGCCGACAACAAGCCGGTGAAGAACGCGGAGCTGTGGCTCATGCTCGAAGAGCTGGCATCGCAGCACGACGTGGACTGGCGCTGGGTCAAGGGTCATGCGGGTGACCCGGGCAATGAGCGGGCCGATGGCCTGGCCAACCGAGGCGCCGCCGAGGCGAAGTGAACCGTGGGGCCTGGCCTCAGAGAATGAGGACCATGGTCAGCTTGTCAAAATAGCGGACCTGGCCGGGGCCGTCCACCAGCTTGATCGCATGGGGCAGCACACCGCAGGCCTGAAAGCCCGCGCGTTCATACAGACGGATGGCGGACTCGCTGGACGTGCTCACACGCAGTGTGATCTGCTCCAGCCCAATGGCCTTGCGTGCCTCGGCGATCAGGGCATTGACCAGCAGCAGGCCGACGCCTTTGCCCGTGTGCCTGGGGCTGACCATCATGCTGTTGAGCTCGGCACTGTGCCGCAGCTTCTGCAGGGACTGGCGCTCCAGCCCGATCATGCCGACGAGTTCCTTGTCGATCGAGGCACCCAGCAGGAAACTGCCGCCCAGGGTCTCGCTCAGGCCCAGCCGGCCCAGATAGCTCTCGGGGGGGCGCGCCTGCTCGCTTTCGATGTCAGCGTCGAAAGCATCGGGATGCAGCCTCAGGCCTTCGTCCCGCAGTCTCTTGTACGCACTCAGCTCAGCAGGCGCGATCCGCGCGATGCGCACGGCTGTTTCAGTCCCGACCACGCAGCGTCTCCAGGGTGTTCATGTTGGCAAAAGCGCTCGCGTCGTTGAAGGATACGCTGGACCATTGCTGGGTACGGACCCAGTTGCCAACTTTACGTTCACCGTTCACGAACTGCTGGACAGTGTCAGGGCAAACCCGCTTGCGGATCAATCCACAGACCCAATGGTGACGGGCCTCTCCCATGCCGCTTTGTGTGCAAGGGATCACGATGTCGGCGTTTGTTTGCATGGCATGGCTCATCAGGCGGCCGACAAGGTCGAGCGGAAGGTGCGGTGTGTCGCACGGTGCGACCAGCACCCAGTCGGTCTGGGCATGGCGCAAGGCCGTGATGATGCCGGCCAGTGGTCCGCTCTGGGTTGGCAGATCGGCGTCGTCGGGCCACACGTTATGAGGCGCTGTTGGATGCTCTGTTTTCAGGACGGGTGTGAGCCGTTGTTCGAGCAACTGTTGATAGCGCGCCAGGTTGCGGTTCGCACCGATGCACAGCGTGGCGCATTGCGGGGCCAGTCGTTCCAGAACCCAGGTCGCCAGCGGTTGGCCTTGGTAGTCGATCAGGCCTTTGTCCTGGCCCTGAATGCGACGGCCTTCGCCGCCAGCGAGCAGCCAGCCCGTGACGTCCGGATAAGCGGGGGGGTGCTCAGCCACCGATGTAGCTCATCTCGATGCGGCCCTGGGGGATGTCGGGGGTGTCTGGCGTAGCTTGGCCACGCAATTGAGAGTAGCGGTCCTGCCTGCCAGACCACAAGGCGGCCACGCGGGCGGTGATCTGCTCGTCGCTTTCGCTTGGGCTGCGAAGCAGGGCGCGCAGGTCGTAGCCGCGGCTGGCGAACAGGCAGGTGTAGAGGCGGCCTTCGGTGGACAAGCGCAAACGGCTGCAGTCGCCGCAGAAGGCCTGGGTGACGCTGGAGATGAAGCCGACGTGCCCGGCGCCATCGGTGTAAGCCCAGCGCTCGGCCGTGGCATCGGGGCGGCTGGCATCGGCGGGGTGCAGGGCAAAGGCCTCGTGGATGCGCATGCGCACGTCCTCGGAAGGCAGCACCTGTGTCATCTGCCAGCGGTTGGTCTGGCCAACGTCCATGAACTCGATGAAGCGCAGCTCGACACCGCTGTGCCTAAAGTGCGTGGCCATGGGCAGGATCTGTGCGTCATTCACGCCCTTTTGCACGACCATGTTGACCTTGATGGGCGCCAGTCCCACAGCCTGGGCGGCCTCGATGCCAGCCAGGACTTCGGCTACGGATGTGTCAGCGTCGCTCATGGTCTGGAAGACGGTGTCGTCCAGTGCGTCGAGGCTGACCGTGACACGCTGCAGGCCCGCGTCTTTCAATGCCTGGGCCTTGCGTTTGAGCAGGCTGCCATTGGTGGTCAAGGTCAGCTCGGGTGGTTCACCGTCCAAGGTGCGCAGTTGCGCCAGCTGGGCGATGAGCTTGTCGATGTCCTTGCGCAGCAGGGGCTCGCCGCCTGTGAGCCGCAGCTTGCGCGCACCCAGCGAGAGGGCAATGCGCGCGACACGGGTGATCTCTTCGAAGCTGAGCAGCTCCGCGTGGGGCAGGAAGGGGTGGTCACTGCCGAAAGCCGTGCGGGGCATGCAATAACCACAACGGAAGTTGCAGCGGTCGGTCACCGAGATGCGCAGATCCCTGAGGGGGCGGCCCAGCGTGTCAAGCGGCGTGATGCCGAGGCCGAGGCTGGGCGCCTGCGGCAAAGGCTGGACATCAGGGGCGGACGTGCGGATGGGGACGACCCGGCCTGGCCGCCGAGCGGGATACTGACTCATGGCCCGAGATTGTGCGGCAAGTCGGGCGGCCCTGACGGCAACTCAGTTGTTGGGTGGCGTGGCGGGCTGTCGCGCCGAGATGGCCGGGGCGCGGCGGGCGCCGTCATAGCGCTGCTGCCAGTAGGCCTGGCGCATGTCTTCCACCCGTACCTGGCCGCCAGCGCGGGGCGAGTGGATGAACTTGTCGTCGCCGATGTAGATGCCGACGTGCGAGAAGGTGTGGCGCAGGGTGTTGAAGAACACCAGGTCGCCGGGCTTGAGCTCTGACTTCTGGATGGGGACGAGATCGGGGGAGTTGGCCTGCTCGATGGCGCGGCGCGGCAGGATCAGCCCGACGCTGTTTTCGAAGACGTGACGGGTAAAGCCGCTGCAGTCAAAACCGCTTTGCTCGGAAGTGCCGCCTCGGCGATAGGGCACGCCCAGGAAGTTCATGGCTGACAGTACCAGTTCGGAGGCCATGTCGGAGGCCTTGTCGCGCACCTGCTGGGCCAACTCGACCACGGGCTTGGTGTTGGGCAGCAGGCCCTTGTCGTTCAAGAAGCGGGAAATCGGGTCAGGGCTGTCGGCGGCCGTAACGACCTGGATGTTTGTGTTGGCGGCCGCAGGCGAGGGGGCAGCCGCGGTATTGGTGGCATTGGCCACGGTGCCGGCGGCGCTGGTGATGGTGCCGGTGGCGGCAGGTGCAGATTGGGCCGAGGCCGGCATCGAAGCGCCAAGCGTCAAACCGCAGGCAAGCACGCCAGCGACGAGCGCGGACCAGCGGTCACCAAGATGGATCCCGGGGGCAGGGTCGCCCAAAGATTGGGCTAGGCGGCCTTGACGGCGGATCGTGAAAACCATGGATCGCAAGCGTAGGGGCTCGACTGCAACGCGTCAACCTCGGTAAGCCAGGGAAAACCTGAGATTAGCACCGAATTTCCACGTTTCAGGCCGAACGTCGAGGCCCAATCGCTTGCGAAAAGGATGGAATCAGACCAATTTGAGGGTCACGTCGATGTTGCCCCGAGTGGCATTGGAGTAAGGGCAGACCTGGTGAGCGGCGTCGATCAGGGCCTGGGCTTCGTCGTGTGCCATGCCAGGAAGACTAATGTTGAGGGTGACTTGGATGCCGAAGCCAGCAGGAATAGGGCCGATACCGACTTCAGACGCGATCTGGGTGCCGGCGGGCAGCAGCTTCTTGGATTGACCCGCGACGAAGCCCATGGCACCAATGAAACAAGCTGCATAACCTGCTGCAAAAAGTTGCTCAGGGTTGGTGCCTTGGCCATTGCCACCCAACTCCTTCGGGCGGGCCAGCGCAACGTCGAGCTTGTTGTCGGAGGTGACTGCGCGGCCGTCGCGGCCACCTGTGGCGGTGGCGTGGGCGGTGTAAAGAACTTGATCGAGTGCCATGTTGCTGCCTTTGCAATGTGAGTAGATGACAATTTAATTGTGCACAATTTAATTGTCATATGCAGGAGCCTGAAGAGAAGGCCCGGGCGCAATCAGGGGAATTCAGTGGCTGGGTGATTCGGGTGGCTGATCGACCAGGAGCCGGTCACGCAGTTGATTCAGTTGTGCACGCAGTGCGCCGATTTCATCGCCATCCAAGGCCAGCTTGCAGGCCATGTGCGCAGGCACATCGGCCGCGCGCCGCTTGAGCGTCGTGCCTTGTTCGCTCAGGCTCACGCGAACGCGGCGCTCGTCCTGCGCGTCGCGTTGCCGCGTCACCAGCCCTTGGGCTTCCAGGCGCTTGAGCAAGGGCGTCAAGGTGCCGGAGTCCAGGTGCAGGATCTGGCCCAGCTCGTTGACGGTGCGGCCATCCTGTTCCCACAGCAGCAACATCACGAGGTATTGAGGGTAGGTCAAACCCAGAGGCGCCAGCATGGGCTTGTAGACCTTGGTCATGGCCAATGAGGTTGAATACAAGGCAAAGCACAGTTGCAGATCGAGCCTGAGCAGATCGGCGTGTTCAGTCACCTGGCCAGGCGCCATGTCAGACGCCATCTCGCTGGCGGTGCTGCTGGTGATGTGGGATGAGGGCAATGACATGCACCCATGTTAGCGGCCTGCGGGCAACATGGTTGTGTGGTCTTGATGCACCGCAAGACGCGGCCCGATTTGCTTGCCTATGCTGGGCTTGATATTGGACGGAGATACCCATGCCTCAAACGCAAACCCCATCTCGGCAGACCGTTTCGCCGCCACCGCCGGATTTGACCGACCAAGAGGTGGCCCGTCTCAAGGCCATGCTGAAGGCACGCATTCGTGAATTGAGCGAGCAGGACAGCGACCTGCGTGCCAGGTTGGCGTCGCCACCTTCTGCCAAGGCCAATACCTTTGTGGCCGGCACCGAGGGCGCGATGGCCGCTGAGGCCGATGACGAGGTGATCGCCTTGCTGCAACACGAGCAGGCCGAGCTGGTGGCCGCGCAGCACGCCTTGGAGCGCATCGACAATGGCGTCTATGGCTACTGCATGGAATGCGGCGTGTCCATTGGGCTGGCTCGGCTGGAGGTGCTGCCAGATGCCCAGTTGTGTGTGGACTGTCAGGACATGATGGAGCATCGCAAAGGCCGTTGACCAGACGGCCTGTGGCGATTCAGGTCAGGCGGCTTCCAGCTTCTCGATCTGGTCGGTCAACGCCAGCCAGCGCGCTTCCAACGCTTCTATCTCGTCGCCCAGCCCCTTCAGGCGCTTGCCCTGCTCAGCACGGTCCGCACCTGACAAGCTGGGGTTTGCCAGGCTGTTGGTGAGGGTGGCCTGCTCTTCGTGGGCTTTGGCCAGGCGCTGGTCCAGCTGTTTGAGTTCGGCCTTCAGCGGTTTGGTTTGTTCAGCCAGGCGCTGACGGGTCTGGGCTTGAGCCTTGCGGTCGGCGCTGGGCGTGACCACCTGCGCCACGGCAACCGGCTTGGCTGGCGCTTTGCCGTTGCGGTCTGCCTCACGTGCAGCGCGGGCGGCCTGCGCCACTTCCTTGGCTTGTTCCTGCAGCCACTTCTGGTAGTCGTCCAGGTCGCCATCAAAGGTGCTGAGGCTGCCTTTGGCCACCAGCCAGAACTCGTCGCACACTTCACGCAGCAGCGCGCGGTCGTGGCTGACGAGCATCACGGTGCCTTCGAACTCGTTGAGCGCCATGCTCAAGGCTTCGCGGGTGGTGAGGTCCAGGTGGTTGGTGGGTTCGTCCAGCAGCAGCAGGTTGGGGCGTTGCCACACGACCAGGGCCAGCACCAGGCGGGCTTTTTCGCCGCCGCTGAACTGGCTGACGGGCTGATTGACCATGTCGCCCGTGAACTGGAAGCGGCCCAGGAAGTCGCGCAGCTCCTGTTCGCGGCCATTGGGGCCCACATCGCGTGCCAGGCGGATCATGTGCTGCATGGGCCCTTCGTCCATGCGCAGCACATCCAGCTCCTGCTGGGCGAAGTAGCCGATGCTCAGGCCCTTTCCCTCGGTGATCTCGCCGCTGACCAGCTTGTTCATATGGGCCAGGGTCTTGACCACGGTGGACTTGCCTTGCCCGTTGGCTCCCAGGATGCCGATGCGTTGGCCTGGCAGCACCGAGCGGTTGATGCCCGAGACAATCGTCAGCGGGGCCTGTCCTTCGCTGTGATAGCCGCAGGCCAGGTCCTTGAGGGCCAGCATGGGGTTGGGCAGGCTGGCGGGTTCGGGGAAGGTGAACTGGAAGTCGCTGGCCGTGAGCACGGGGGCGAGCTTTTCCATGCGCTCCAGCGCTTTAACGCGGCTTTGCGCCTGCTTGGCCTTGCTGGCCTTGGCCTTGAAGCGGGCGATGAACTTGGAGAGGTGCGCGATCTTGTCTTGCTGCTTGTTGAACGCAGCCTGCTGCTGGCTCAGACGTTCGGCACGCATGGATTCGAAGGCCGTGTAGCCACCGGTGTAGCGGGTGAGCTTGCCGTCGTCCAGATGAAGCGTGACCTTGGTGATGGCGTCCAGGAATTCGCGGTCGTGGCTGATGACCAGCAAGGTGCCTTCATAGCGCTGCAGCCATGCTTCCAGCCACACGAGTGCGTCCAGGTCCAAGTGGTTGGTGGGTTCGTCCAGCAGCAGCAGTTTGGCCGGGCACATCAAGGCGCGGGCCAGTTGCAGGCGCATGCGCCAGCCACCGGAGAAGCTGTTGACGGGGGCTTCGGTCTGACTGAGCGTGAAACCCAGCCCGAGCAGCAGGGCCTGCGCGCGGGAGGGGGCGTCGAAGTAGCCCACCTCTGCCAGCGTGGCGTGGGCCTCGCCGATGGCATTGCCGTCGTCGGCTTCTTCTGCGGCAGCCAGGTCGGCCAAGGCCTTCATCAAGCGGGTGTCGCCTTGGAGCACGTATTCGGTGGCCGGGTCGTCCGTTTCGGGCATGTTCTGCGCGACTTCGGCCATGCCGCCCGGCAGCAGCCAGCTGGGCGGGATGTCGACGTCACCGGCATCAGGGTGAAGCCGTCCGGCCAGCAGCGAGAACAGCGATGACTTGCCTGCGCCGTTACGGCCGATCAGGCCAACCTTCTCGCCTGGGTGCAAGGTGGCGCTGGCCTGGTTCAGGACGGGCTTGGTGCCTCGCAGCAGGGTGACGTTCTTGATGACGATCATGAGAATGAGAGTAAGGCGTCGCGTGTCACCAGCAGGACCTGATCATCACCAGATGAGGTTGGCAGCCAGAAGACGGGCAGTTCGGGGAAGGCCAGCTCGAAGTTGGGGCGCTCGTTGCCGATCTCCAGCACGAGCACGGCATCGGGCGTCATGTAGCGGTCGGGCTGGGCGTGCAGGTCGGCGAAGAGCTGGCGGGTGAAGTCCATGCCGTCCAAGCCGGAGGCCAGGGCCAGTTCGGGCTCGGCCTGGTACTCGGCAGGCAGCGCTTTCATGGACGCGGCGTTCACATAGGGTGGGTTGCAGAGGATCAGGTCGTAAGGGCCTTGCAGCGCCTTGATGCCATCGCTGTGGTGCAGGGTGATGCGATCAGCCAGCAGATGCTGGTCGATGTTGATGCGGGCCACAGCCAGGGCGTCCTCGCTGATGTCGGCGGCGTCAACGACCACGTCTGGGTAGGCCATGGCGGCCAGCACGGCCAGGCTGCCGTTGCCGGTACACAGGTCCAGCACCCGATGGGTCTGCTCGCTCAGCCAGCCGTCGATGCTGCCGTCGGCCAGGATCTCTGCGATGAAGGAGCGGGGCACGATGACACGCTCATCCACATAGAAGGGCACGCCTTGCAGCCAGGCCTGGTGGGTCAGGTAGGCGGCAGGCTTGCGGGTCTGGATGCGTTCTTCGATGAGCTGCTGTACCTGCAGCCTCTGCTCACCGGTCACGGCCTGCTGCGCCGCGCCTTCGAGGTCGTCGATGGGCAGGCCCAGGCGCCACAGCACCAGCCAGACGGCTTCGTCAAAGGCATTGGTGGTGCCGTGTCCAAAGGCCACGTCGGCCTGCTTCAGGCGCAGGGCGGCCTGCTCGATGAGTTCGATCACCGTTGGCATCGTCTTCTCCATCAAGCCAGCAAAGCGACCAGCGTCTGCTTGTAGATGTCCTTGAGCGGTTCGATATCGGCCAGGGCCACGTGTTCGTCGATCTTGTGGATGCTGGCGTTGACGGGGCCGAACTCGACGACCTGCGGGCAGATCTGCGCGATGAAGCGGCCATCCGATGTGCCGCCTGTTGTCGACAGCTCGGTCTCGATGCCGGTGACCTGCCGGATGGCCGCCGCGATGGCGTCGACCAAGGGGCCGCGGCGCGTCAGGAAGGGGCGCCCGCCCAAGGTCCAGTCGATGCTGAATTCAAGGCCATGGCGACGTAGGACTTCTTCGAGGCGGCTTTGCAGGCCTTCGGGCGTTGACTCGGTGGAGAAGCGGAAGTTGAAGTGGATGACCAGCTCGCCCGGGATCACGTTGTTGGCACCGGTGCCGGCATGGATGTTGGACATCTGCCAGTTGGTAGGCGGGAAGTGGTCGTTGCCTTGGTCCCAGACGATGGCGGTGAGTTCGGCCAGCGCGGGCGCGGCCGCATGAATGGGGTTCTTGGCCAGGTGCGGGTAGGCGATGTGGCCTTGCACACCCTTGACGCGCAGCTTGCCCGACAACGAACCGCGCCGGCCGTTCTTGATCATGTCGCCCACCTGCTTGACGGAGGTGGGTTCGCCCACGATGCAGGCGTCCAGGCGTTCACCACGCTCTTGCAGCCACTCGCAGACCTTGACAGTGCCGTCCACCGAGGGGCCTTCTTCGTCGCTGGTGATCAAAAAAGCGATGCTGCCCTGATGTTGTGGGTGAGCGGCGATGAACTCTTCGCTGGCGACCACCATGGCGGCCAGGGAGGTCTTCATGTCGGCGGCGCCGCGGCCATACAGCAGGCCATCGCGGTAGGTGGGCACGAAGGGCGGGCTGGTCCACTGGTCGAGCGGGCCGGTGGGCACCACGTCGGTGTGGCCGGCAAAGACCAGCGTGGGCGCGCCCTTGGCATGGCCCGCACCTCGCTTGATTGCCCACAGATTGGTGACAGGGGCGGCCTCAGGGCCGTAGACCAGGGTCTGGCATTCGAAGCCGACGGCGTTCAGGCGGGCGGCCATCAGGTCCTGGCAGCCATGGTCTTGCGGTGTGACGGACTGGCGTGCAATCAGCGCCTCGGTGAGGCGCACGGTGGCGGTCATGTACTGGCCTTAAAAACCTAAAGGAGACTTAGAAACGGGTCGACGAGAAGCTGCCGCCATCGTCGTTGTGCACGTCCAGCGTGATCTCGGTGAACGAGGGGCCTTCGTCCTGCACTTCGGCCTTGGGCGTGAGCTTGGTCTTGTTGCCCATGTCGTTTTGCAGTCGCCACATGAGGTTGGTGGGCGAGTCGGCGTGGATCAGGCCTTCATCACGGGTCACGATGCCCTCGTTGATCAGTCGGGCAATATCCTGCTCATAGCTTTGCGAACCTTCTGCCATGGATTTCTCAAGCGCTTCCTTCACACCGGTGAAATCACCTTTGGCGACCATCTCGGACACCAGTTGCGTGTTGAGCAGCACTTCCACGGCCGGCACACGGCCACCCGTGGTCGACTTGAGCAGGCGCTGCGAGACGATGGCCTTGAGGCCCGAGGCCAGGTCGCTCAGCAGGGCGGGGCGGGCCTCGGGTGTGTAGAAGGACAGGATACGACCCAGCGCGTGGTAGCTGTTGTTGGCGTGCAGGGTGGAGAGCACCAGATGGCCCGACAACGCATAGGAGATCGCGGCCGTCATGGTTTCGCGGTCGCGGATTTCGCCGATGAGGATGCAGTCCGGGGCCTGGCGCAGCGCGTTCTTCAGGCCCACTTGCAGCGATTGCGTGTCGCGGCCCACTTCGCGCTGGTTCACGATGGACTTCTTGTTGCTGAACAGGAATTCCAGCGGGTCTTCAATCGTGAGGATGTGGCCGGTCATGCGCTGGTTGCGGTGCTCCAGCATGGCGGCCAGCGTGGTGGACTTGCCTGCGCCGGTGGCACCGGCCAGCAGGATCAGGCCGCGCTTTTCCAGGATCAGATTGCTCAGCACATCGGGCACGTTGAGCGAGTCGAGCGCGGGGATGTCGGACGGGATGTAGCGGAACACCGCCGCCACCGAGCCGCGCTGTTTGAAGGCGCTCAAGCGGAAGATGGCCACGCCCGGGATCGTGATGCCCAGGTTCAGCTCGCCGGTTTCGTCCAGCTCCTCCATCTGCGTCGGCGAGATCATCTCCGACAGCAGCTGGCGAGGCTGGGACGGCGTCAGGATCTGGTCCGTCAGCTGCATGATCTGACCATGGATCTTGATGAGGATAGGGGTGCGCGCCGACAGGAAGACGTCAGACGCCTTCTTCTCGGCCATCAGACGCAAGACCCGTTCGAGGTTGCCACCGCTAGGGCTCATCAAGGACTCCTGGTTGAATCGATCTCATGCAAATGGGGCGTCACCGAGGCGCGATCAGGCGCCGCGCAGCAGGTCGTTGATGCTGGTCTTGGAGCGGGTCTGGGCGTCCACGCGCTTGACGATGACGGCGCAGTACAGCGAGTACTTGCCGTCGCTCGATGGCAGGTTGCCCGACACCACCACGGAGCCGGCAGGGATGCGGCCATAGGTGACTTCGCCGGTGGCGCGGTCATAGATCTTGGTGGACTGGCCGATGTACACACCCATGGAAATCACCGAGTTCTCTTCGACGATCACGCCTTCGACCACTTCGGAGCGGGCGCCGATGAAGCAGTTGTCTTCGATGATGGTGGGGTTGGCCTGCAGAGGCTCCAGCACGCCGCCGATGCCCACGCCGCCCGACAGGTGCACGTTCTTGCCAATCTGGGCGCAGGAACCGACGGTGGCCCAGGTGTCGACCATGGTGCCTTCATCGACATAGGCGCCGATGTTCACGTAGGAGGGCATCAGGATCACGTTCTTGGCCTGGAAGCTGCCGCGACGGGCGACGGCGGGGGGCACCACGCGCACGCCGTTGGCACGCAGGGCTTCCTCGGTCATGTTGCCGTACTTGGTGGGCACCTTGTCGTAGAACTGCAGGGGGTTCTCGCCCATGGGCACGTTGTCGTTGAGGCGGAAGCTCAGCAGCACGGCCTTCTTGATCCACTGGTGGGTGACCCAGTCGCCATCGATCTTCTCGGCCACGCGCAGCTTGCCGGAGTCCAGCGCATCGATGACGTGGTTGACGGCGCACTTGATCTCGGCGGATGCGGAGGACACGGACAGGGCGGTACGCTGTTCCCAGGCGGCTTCGATGGTGTTTTGCAGGTCTTGGCTCATGTTGTGCTCTTGGTGAATCAGGATTGGAATCAGTGGAAGGACTGGATGAACGCCTTGATGCGCTCAGCGGCCTCGACGCATTCGTCGACACCAGCCACCAGCGCCATGCGGACACGGCCTTTGCCCGGGTTGACGCCCTGGGCCTCGCGGGCCAGGTAGCTGCCAGGCAGAACGGCCACATTGTATTGAGCCAGCAGCTCGCGCGTGAAGGTCTCGTCGCTGCCGCCACAGATGTGATCCGGCACTTTGGCCCACAAATAGAAACCGGCGTCGGGCAGGGCCACGTCCATCACCGAGGCCAGGATGGGCGTGACGCGCTCGAATTTCTGCCTGTACAGCGCGCGGTTTTCCACCACATGGGTTTCGTCATTCCAGGCCGCGATGCTGGCGCGCTGCACAGCCGGGTTCATCGCGCTGCCGTGGTAGGTGCGGTAAAGCAGGAAGGCCTTCATGATGGCCGCGTCGCCCACGACGAAGCCCGAGCGCAGGCCAGGCACATTGGAGCGCTTGGACAGGCTGGTCAGCGCGACCAGGTTCTTGAAGTCACTGCGGCCGAGCTGGGCGGCGGCTTCCAGGCCACCCAACGGGGCTGCGCTTTGCCCATGTTGATGCTCTTCACGGAAGTAGATCTCCGAGTAGCACTCATCCGAGGCGATGACGAAGCCGAAGCGGTCGCTCAACTCGAACAGACGCTGCCACTCGTCAAGCGGCATCACGGCGCCTGTGGGGTTGCCCGGTGAGCACACGAACAGCAACTGCGTGGTGGCCCAGGTCGTTTCAGGGATGCTGAACCAGTCAGCCGCGAAATTGCGCGTCGGATCCGAGTTGGCGAACACCACGCGGGCACCGGCCAGCAGCGCCGCGCCTTCGTAGATCTGATAGAAGGGGTTGGGGCTGACCACGGCCGGGCCGCCGGCGGCTTGATGCTGCGTCGGGTCGATCACGGCCTGGGCCAGTGCAAACAGCGCCTCGCGCGAGCCGTTGACGGGCAGGATCTGCGTGGCGGCATCAAGTTGCAGGCCATAGCGGCGCTGCACCCAGGCCGCACAGGCTTCGCGCAAGGCGGGCTCGCCAGCCGTGGCCGGGTAGCTGGCCAGACCGTCCAGGGCGGCGGTCAGGGCCTCCTTGATGAAGGCCGGGGTGGGGTGCTTGGGCTCGCCAATGCCCAGGCTGATGGGACGGTAGGCGGGGTTCGGGGTGACACCAGCGGTGAGGCCGCGCAGGCGCTCGAACGGGTAAGGCTGGAGTTTCTTCAGCAGGGGGTTCATCCTGCGATTATCCCAGGCCTGGGCCGCCCGGCCAGCGCAGGGGGATCAACGTGGTGGTCAGGGCTTCTCCGGGGGCGCGGCCACGTCGCGGTCACGTCCCTCGCTCTTGGCCTGGTAGAGCGCCTTGTCGGCCCGCTCCAGCGTGTGGTTCAGCCCGGTGATGGTGTCGTGCACGGCGATGCCGGCCGAGAACTTCACGCGCAACTGCGGCACGGCTTCGGACACCGTGCAGGTGGCCAGGGTCTGGCGCAGGCGCTCCAGTGCCACCAGGGCCTTGCGGGCGTCGGTGTTGGGCAGCAGGAAGATGAACTCCTCGCCGCCCCAGCGGGCGATGGTGTCGGTCTCGCGCAGCACGATGCCCGAGGCATTGGCAAAGGCCATCAGCGCCTGGTCGCCAACCTTGTGGCCATACTGGTCGTTGACGCGCTTGAAGTGGTCCAGGTCGATCAGCACGATGGTGAAGCGCTCGCCATAGCGGTCAAAGCGCTTGACGGCGTCTTCCAGCCGCTCCTGCATGAAACGCCGGTTGTAGAGGCCCGTGAGCACATCGTGCGTGGCCATCTTCTGGACCTGCTCCAGCGCAATGCGCAAATCCTTGCGCTGGGCCGACAGCCGGTTGCGCCAGGCCGAGATCTGGTAGGCCGAGAAGATCAGCGAGGGGACTGTGCCCAGCATCAGCTCGAAGCGCAGCAGCTCCAGGTCGGGCGGGTAGTAGTCGGGATCGACATGGGCCAGGATGCCCATGCTCATGCCCAGCAGCAGCATCGCCATCGTGCCAACCAACACAGACTGCTTGGGCGTGTGCGTGTACATGCCAAACACCATGACCAGCGCGATCAGCACCAGCACCACGCCCCGGTCGTGCGGGCCGACGGCGGTGTAGGCAAACGCAATGGCCAGCAGCGCAAAGATGTTTTGGGGCAGCATCAAGGTCGGGTCCTTGAGCTGCTTGGTCTTGCCGAAACGCACCAGCGAGTAAAAGGCCACGTAGGCCGGCATGCTGGTGGCCAGCAGCAGCTTGGGTGCGAAGGGGCGCATCAGGTCGATGCTGGCGGCGTAGTAGGCCGCGCTGCAGCAGATGCCATACATGATGGCGCACAGCAGGATGGCCGCCGTGCGGGCACGCGTGGCGCGATCCGGGCCGAACAGCACATTGACCATGCGGCCAACGGCGTCGACGATCGGATCATGGGGCTGAACCGGTGGCGCGAACTCGGTCACGACAGCACCTCCCTGGTCGACAGGGCTTCAGCATGGACGCTCACCAGCTCAGGGCTGGCCAGCAAGCTGCGGTTGCGGCCCTGGCGTTTGGCTTCGTACAAGGCTGCGTCGGCGCGTTCGATCAATTGCTCCAGGGCTTCTCCGGGTTTGGCCTGTGCGATGCCAGCCGAGAAGGTCACGCGCAGTTGCGGATAGCCGGGGTAGTCCAGCTTCTCGATGGACAGGCGCAGGCGCTCGATGGCGTTCATGCCTTCGGTGGCCGGGATGCTGGGCAGCATCACCAGGAACTCTTCACCACCCCAGCGGGCGAATTTGTCGACCTGGCGGATCTGGCCTTGCGCGTGCTGGGCCATGCCCCGCAGCACCGCGTCGCCGGCGTGGTGGCCGAACTGGTCGTTGACGTGCTTGAAGTGGTCGATATCGATCAGCGCCAGGCACATCGGGATGCCCGTGCGCTCGACCAGCTTGAGCTCGGCCTCGGCCAGCTCGGTCATCATGCGGCGGTTGAGTGCGCCGGTGAGCATGTCGGTCGTGGCCATCTGCTTGACGGTGTCGACCGCCTCTTGCAGTTCGCGGGCCTGCCGGCCGATGCGCACGCGGATGTCGCTCACCCATTTGCCAATCAAGGACAGCGTCAGCAGAGTCGAGCCTCCGACAACGAAATGGGTCCAGCCCGATGAGGCGGGATAGCGCGTGGGGCTGAAGACGGCCAGACCCATGACACAGCCGGCCAGCGCCACGATCGTGCAGATGCCCAGTGCCAGCACCTGGGTTGGCTTGAGCCTGAACATGGCCAGCACGATGGTCTGTGCGATGAGGATCATCACGTTGCCGCGGTTCTCGCCCAGCTGGGTGTAGGCCGCCATGCACAGCAGGATGGACACCAGCGCGTGGGGAAAGGTCAGCACCGGGTCGCCGAAACGCTGTGACCAGCCCGAGCGGATCAGGACGTACATGACCGCGAAGGACAGCACGCTCACGGCGGTCAGCGAATGGGCCGTCGGGGCATCGAGCAGCTTGAGGTACTTCGAGTGCAGGATCACCCCGACGCAGACGGCGTAGGGTTCCAGCGTGAACATCAGCATCAGCACGTGGCGACGCAGGTGCGGATCTCGTCCCAGCACCCAGTTCGCCAAAGCTTCAAGCCAGAAGGGTTTGTTCATCAATGCCCGATAGATTTACCGGTCTATCGGCATCGTCCGAGAAAGCTTGAACGGCTCGTGATGCTCGGAGAGCGATTCGGCCCGCCGTCAGGGGCGAGGCGTGTTGAGCTTGTCCCAGAGCTTGAGGGCCTGGTCTTGCAAGGGCTGAGGCAGGGTCAGGAAATGCGCGGTGATTTTTCTTGATCCGAAATCGTTGCGGCTGCGGGCAATGGCGCCCCGCAGGGCGTACTTCTGGTCCTTGTGAAAAACCAGCAGCTTGCCCTCGTCCGGCGGCGTGGGTTGGCCGGGCAAGGTGTAGGCGATGAAGATGTCGGCCAGGCCGTCGCCGTCGAAGTCGCCGATCAGGATCAGCTCGGAACTGGTGTTCGGGCGGCTCGTCAAGCCGGTGCCCAGGAAGTCACGTGCCTGCCAGTCCTTTTTCCAGCCGCTGGGTGTCTGGCGGTATTTCTGAAAAAGCAGCTCTTCGCCCAGACCCGAGCCGTTTTTCTGAGCTGGGGCATGTGCGGCGATGACGAGCTCTTCGCCTTGCGCGTCGTGGCAGGACCAAGCCTGAGTCAGCCAGCTGGCTTTGGGCAGATCCAGCTTGCCTGACAAGGAGTCCAGCGGGACGGGGCGGGCCGCACAGGCCAGTGCAGAGCTTGGCGCCGCGAGTGCAGAGGCCAGCGCGAAGGCGGCAGGCAGCCACATCAACAAAGAACGAAGACAGCGCTGCAGCGTCATGGCTTGGCGCTCCGGGTGTCGGGCAGATAGCGCAGGTCTGAGTAGGTCAGGAGCCAATCGGGCTTGAAGGCCACGAAGATGGCGGTGAGCATGCCGGTGCTGATGGCCTCGCCCCAGCCCAGCAGCCAGTGGGCGAGCATCCACTCTTCGGTGTCGATCGACGCGGGCCGCTGATGGGCCAGATCGGCCAGGTAGCCGGTGGCGGTGACGGCCAGCGCCGTGACGATGAAGCCGCGCCCGAGGATGTAGACAAACAGGTGCCTGGGCAGCCAGCGACGCACGGCCAGGCCCAGCAGCAGCGCCAGCGTGGCGGGTATCACGCCTTGCCACACGATGTGGGCGATCAGGCTGTCGAGCTCGGGCCAGGCATGGGTTTCGAGCAGGCGCGCCGCCAAGCCGATGGGCAGCAGGCTCCAGACCGCCAGCGGCCAGCCGAACATCAGCACCAGCAGGCAGGCACCGCTGACATGCAGGGCGAGTTCATGTGGCAGCAGGTGGCGCGTCCACCAGACCCAGGGCAGCACGACCAGGGCACCGATCCACGGGCTTTGCAAAGGCGCATGCCTCAGCACCAGCCAGGGTTTGAAGGGCAGGGCGAGGCCCAGGGCAGCCAACAGCATGGCCCCGTTCAACCAGGCCAGCGTGGTGCCCATGAGCGTGCCATCGGCTTGGGACCGCCCGCTCAGCCCAGCAGGCCGGTTTCGGCGTTGTGCTGAGGCAGGTCCACGCGGGGCGCGGGCTTCCAGCCCTTTTTGCGGTGCTCGACGACGACGTTGGTGTAGATGCCGCCACGCACGTACCACTTGGCCGTGATGCGCAGGAAGCGCGGGTCGATGGCTTTGACGATGTCGCTGAGGATGTCGTTGGTGACCTTCTCGTGGAAGGCGCCCTCGTTGCGGTAGCTCCACATGTACATCTTCAGGCTCTTGAGTTCGACGCAGAGCTTGTCGGCGATGCAGTCGATCGTGAAGTGCGCGAAGTCGGGCTGGCCGGTCAGCGGGCAGAAGCACGTGAACTCGGGCACCTGGAACTGGATGACGTAGTCGCGCTGGGGCGCCGGGTTGGGGAAGACGTCCAGCTGGCGCGAGGGCGCGGAGGGCGGCGCGGCCGGCTTGACGCGCTCGCCCACGGCCAGGGCACTGCTCTTGGCGCGGGGCTTGGCCTTGGTGCTGACCGGGGTTGGGGTGGCGGGCGCGGCGGGGGCTTTCTTGGCCATGGCGGACTACTTATCGGTAAGTGGGAAATCGGCGAAAGCGCGATGCTATCATCTTTGGTCAGCCTTGACCTGCCAATAGGCGGGTTTTGCCAAACAAATCAATGACTTAGCAGGTTTTTCGGAGGCGCGAGTCCCGGGCCGGCATCAAGCATGCGACTCAATTCGATCAAGCTGTCAGGCTTCAAGTCATTCGCGGAACCGACCCACTTTCACCTGCCCGGCCAACTGGTGGGCGTGGTGGGGCCCAATGGCTGCGGCAAGTCCAACATCATGGACGCGGTGCGCTGGGTGCTGGGCGAGTCCAAGGCATCCGAGCTGCGTGGCGAATCCATGCAGGACGTCATCTTCAATGGCTCGGGCAACCGCAAGCCGGCCAGCCGCTCCAGCGTGGAGCTGGTGTTCAGCAACGAAGATGCGCGCGCCGGTGGTCAGTGGAACCAGTTCGCCGAAATCGCCGTCAAGCGCGTGCTCACGCGTGACGGCACGTCCAGCTATTTCATCAACAACCAGCCGGTGCGCCGCCGCGATGTGCAGGACGTGTTCCTGGGCACCGGCCTGGGCCCGCGCGCCTACGCCATCATCGGGCAGGGCACGATCAGCCGGATCATCGAGTCCAAGCCTGAAGAGCTGCGGCTCTTTCTGGAAGAGGCTGCGGGTGTCTCCAAATACAAGGAGCGCCGCCGCGAGACCGAGAACCGCCTGAAAGACACGCGCGAGAACCTCACCCGCGTCGAAGACATCCTGCGCGAGCTCAACAACAACCTCGACAAGCTGGAAAAGCAAGCCGAGGTGGCCACGCGTTACCACGGTCTGCAAGAGCAGGGCAACTTGAAGCTGCACCAGTTGTGGTTCCTCAAGCACCGCGACGCGGCCACCGAAGAGGCGCGCATCAAGCAGGCCGTGCTGGAGGCCACCAATGCGCTGGAAGGCCGCATGGCCGAGTTGCGCGGCGTCGAGGCCGAGCTGGAGCATGTGCGTCAAGACCACTATGCGTCGAGCGATGCCTTGCATGTGGCCCAGGGCGCTTTGGCCGAGGCCAATCTGGAAGTCAGTCGATTGGAAGAGCGGATCCGCTATGTGGTGGAAGGCCGTCAGCGCGTCGAGCAGCGCCTGGCCGAATTGAAGGCGCAAAACGACCAGTGGGCCTTGCGTCGGGGCGAAGCCGAGCAGGAGCTCGATGAGCTGGCCGCGAAGATGGCCACCGCTGAAGAGCAGGCCGAGATCCTGGCCGCCCAGGCGGAAGAGCTGGCCAGCAACATCCCCTCTTTTGAAGACACCGTGCGTGCAGCCACCACGCGTGCCAACGAGCAGCGCGGCGTGGCCGGGCAGGTGCAGCAGCAGATCCAATTGCTGGCGGCCGAGTCCCGCAACATCGACGACCAGTCCCGGCAGCTCAACCTGCGTCGCGAACGCTTGGCTTCGGAGCGCCATGGCCTGGCTGCCACCGATGATGCGCATTTGACCGATCTGCGTGCGCAGCTTGAGCAGGGCCAGGAAGAGCTGGCTGTGTTTGAAGCGCAACTGCATGAGCTGACCGAGTCCGTGCCTGTGCTGGACGAGATCCGCAAGGCCGCGCAGACCGACAGCAACGGCCAGGCCGCCAAGCAGGCCGAGTTGGCCGCGCGCCTCGAAGCCCTGAGGGCCCTGCAAGAGAAGGTGCAGACCGAAGGCAAGCTCAAGCCCTGGCTGGCCAAGCATGGCCTGGACAGCCTGCAAGGCCTTTGGACGCGCGTGCACATCGAGACCGGCTGGGAAAACGCCCTCGAATCGGCCTTGCGTGAGCGCCTGGCTGCGCTGGAGGTGGGCCGCGTCGAAACCGTGCGCGCATTTGAAAACGATGCGCCGCCCGCCAAGCTGGCCTTCTACAGCCTGCCCCAGGCCGGCATCCAGAACACCCACCACACACTGGCGCGCCTGTCTGACCTGCTGCGCCTGAGCGAGCCTGGCCTCAAGGCCCTGATGAACGATTGGCTCGAAGGTGTCTACACCGCGGCCAATCTGGAAGAGGCCTTGGCCAACCGAGACAAGCTCACGCACGGCGAAGTCATCATGACCCGTGCTGGCCACGCGGTCAGCCAGTTCGCGGTGACTTTCTATGCACCTGACTCGGAGCAGGCCGGCATGCTGGCCCGTGCGCAGGAGATCGAGAACCTTGACAAGCAAAGCCGTGCCCAGGCCCTGATCGCCGAAGACGCGCGCTCCGCCCTGATCCGCGCTGAAGCCGCCTACACCGATGCCGCGCAACGCCTGGCCACGGCCCGTCGCGAAACCAGCGAGCACCAGCAACGCACGCACCAGTTGCAGGTCGAGGTGCTGCGCCTGACCCAACAGGCCGAGCAGACCAACACGCGTCGCAGCCAGATCGAAGAAGAGCTGGCCGAAATCGACGCGCAACTGGGCGAGCTGCAAGAACGCCGCGCCACGGGTGAGGCCCGTTTCGAAGAGCTGGATTTGAGCCTGGCCGATGCCCAGGAAAAGCACGCTCAGCTCGAAGAGGCCGTGATCGAGGCCGAACGCAAGCTCAATCAAGCCCGTGAGCAAGCCCGTGCCCTGGAGCGCCAGGCGCAGGAGGCGCAATTCAGTGCCCGCACGATGTCGGCCCGACGTGGCGAACTGCAGCGCGGCATTGAAACAGCCATGCAGCAGATCCAGGGCAACGAAGCCTCGGCCGTGCAATTGCACGAAGAGCACGTGCGCCTGAGCGACGCCGCCGCGCAGACCGGCCTGGACGATGCCCTGGCCATCAAGCTTGACAAGGAAGCCTTGCTCGCCAAGGCCCGCAGCCACTACGACGACCTGTCCGCGCAGTTGCGCCGCGCCGATGAGCAGCGCCTGGGCTTCGAGCGCAGCCTCCAGCCTTTGCGTGACGAGATCACCAAGCTGCAACTGGAGCAGCAGGCCGCTTCGCTGGGCGGTGCTCAGTACCTGGAGCAGCTCACGGCCGCCGAGGTCGATCTGCAAGCGCTGGCCGCCCGCATCGAGCAAGATGGCGTCAAGCTCTATGGCCTGCAGACCGAGATCGACCGCATCCAGCGTGAAATCAATGCCCTGGGCGCGGTCAACCTCGCCGCCCTGGACGAGCTGACCGCCGCCCGCGAGCGCAAAGGCTTCCTCGATTCGCAGATGGCCGACCTGCTGGACGCGATCAAGACCCTGGAAGACGCCATCCACAAGATCGACCTGGAGACGCGCGACCTGCTGGGCAGCACCTTCAACACGGTCAACGAACACTTCGGCCGCATGTTCCCCAGCCTCTTCGGCGGTGGCGCGGCCAGGCTCGTGATGACCGGCGATGAAATCCTGGACGCCGGCGTGCAGGTCATGGCCCACCCGCCCGGCAAGAAGAACAGCACCATCCACCTGCTGTCAGGGGGCGAAAAGGCCCTGACCGCGATCGCGCTGGTGTTCGCCATTTTCCAACTCAACCCCGCCCCGTTCTGCCTGCTCGACGAAGTCGATGCACCGCTGGACGACGCCAACACCGAACGCTACGCCCGCCTGGTCAAGAGCATGTCCAGCGGCACGCAGTTCCTCTTCATCTCCCACAACAAGATCGCCATGGAGATGGCTGAGCAACTCATCGGCGTGACCATGCAGGAACACGGCGTGTCCCGCATCGTGGCGGTGGACATGGAAGCAGCACTGGGCATGGCCCAGGCCGCTTGAGGACAGACACAAGCAATGAGCAGCTCTTTGACCATGTACCTCGCCATCCTGGGCGGTGGCGTGCTGGCAGCCGTGGTTGCGCACGGCGCCTGGACAGCGCGCAAGGCGGCCGCCCGGCAGCCCCGCCGTGCCGCGCTGGAACCGATGGACCAGGCCGCACGCGCGGCCGAGCGCAGCGCCCCGTCGGCTTTCGATGACGTGCCGACGCAGCCCATGGAGGACGACAAGCCTGCTTCGCCAGGGCAGCCCAGCCTGCCGCCGGTCAAGCGCAGCGGCCCCAGGCTGGATGCGCTGGTCGATGCCATTGCGACCATCGTTATTGACAGCCCGATGAGCGGCGACCACATCCTGCTGCATGTGCCTACCACGCGTCGGGTGGGCAGCAAGCCCATGCTGATCGAAGGTCTGCGCACGGATTGCGGCGAATGGGAACAACCCCAGGCCGGCGTGATCTACAGCGAGCTCCAGGCCGGCGTGCTGCTGGCCAACCGGACCGGCAGCCTCAACGAGATCGAGTACTCCGAGTTTGTGCAGAAGATCGGTGCCATGGCCGAGGCGCTTGGGGGCGCCTCTGTCGAATCTCCCGACATGCTCGACGTGGTCGCGCGTGCCAAGGAACTGGACGCCTTTGCCGGCGCACATGATGCCCAACTGGCCTTGCGCCTGCATGCGCGCGGCAGTGCCTGGTCGCTGGGCTACGTCACGCAGCAGGCCGCCCGCCATGGCTTCCTGCCCGGGGCCTTGCCTGGTCGCCTGGTATTGCCGTCGCCCGAAGAAGGCGCGCCACCCATCTTGACCTTGCACTTCGACGCGCAGGCCGCGTTCGCGGAAGACCAGGAGCAGGCCACGCTGCGCGAACTGGTGCTGGCATTCGACGTGCCGCAGACCTCGGTCGAGCAGACGCCCTTCAAGGCCTGGTGCGCGGCTGGTGAAGCCCTGGCCATGGCCTTGGACGCCACGATGGCGGATGATCAGGGGCATCCTTTCACGGCGGCGGCCTTTGCCTCCATCGAAGGCGAGCTGGGCAAGCTCTATGAAGCCCTGGCCGCGCGAGACCTGGCGGCAGGGGCGCCTTCGACGCGCCGCCTGTTCAGCTGACAGAACGCCTAAGCATCATGAGCCAATCAGACATGTTCGGCGCATCGGCCAACGACGCGCCGGGGACGTCGTCCTCCGCATCGACGTCCACGACAGCATCCTCAGCCCGGGCAGATGCCCCGGTCATGCCCCACAACTTCGTGGATCTGTCTCCCGCCGAGCAGGCCGCCGTGCTGCGCGAGCATCTGCACTACCACGCACACCGCTACTACGTGCTGGACGACCCGCAGTTGCCGGACGCAGAGTACGACCGCCTCTTCCAGGCGCTGCAGGCCATCGAAGCAGCGCACCCTGAGCTGCGCACGCCCGACTCGCCCACCCAGCGTGTGCTGGGCCAGGTGCTCGAAGGCCTGACGCCCGTGCGGCACGCCGTGCCCATGCTGTCCATCCGCACCGAGACGGATACCGAGTCCAGCGGTGCCGAGGCCTTCGACGCCCGCATACGCCGCGAGCTGGGTCTGCCGCCTGAACCCACGCCGGAGGCCCCGCCTGTCGAGTACGCCGCAGAGCTGAAGTTCGATGGCCTGGCCATCAACCTCCGCTACGAGCATGGTCACCTCAAGCAGGCGGCCACCCGCGGCGATGGCGAGACGGGCGAGGACGTCACGCACAACGTGCACACCATCCGCCAGATCCCGCTGCACCTCAAGGGCTTGACCGCGCCCGTGCTGGAAGTGCGCGGCGAGATCTACATGCGCCGCGACGACTTCGACAAGCTCAACGAAGCCCAGCGCGAGCGCGGTGAGAAGACCTTCGTGAACCCGCGCAATACGGCGGCGGGCGCGGTGCGGCAGCTCGATGCCCGCATCACCGCCCAAAGGCCGCTGCGCTTCTTCGCCTATGGCCTTGGCGAAGTGCAGGGCTGGGACATCCCACCCACGCACAGCGTCATGCTCGATGCGCTGGCCGAGATGGGCCTGCCAGTAAGCACCGACCGTACCGTGGCCCTGGGTGCCACTGGCGAGCAAGGCCTGGTGGCCTTTCACCAGCGAATTGGTCAAGCCCGCGACAGCCTGCCATTCGACATCGACGGCGTGGTCTACAAGGTCAACAGCCGTGCCTTGCAAGAGCGCCTGGGCTTCGTCAGCCGCGAGCCGCGCTGGGCCGTGGCCCACAAATACCCCGCTCAGGAGCAGCTCACCCAGGTCGAAGGCATCGACGTGCAGGTGGGCCGCACGGGCAAGCTCACCCCCGTGGCACGGCTCAAGCCTGTCTTCGTGGGCGGCGTGACGGTCACCAACGCCACGCTCCACAACCTGTTCGAGTTGCGCCGCAAAGGCGTGCGTGTGGGTGACACCGTGATCGTGCGCCGCGCCGGCGACGTGATCCCCGAAGTCGTCGGCGTGGTGCTCACCGGTGCGGCCGGGCAGGGCGGGGCGCGCCAGCCCTATGTGCCCAACTTCCGCATGCCGACGCACTGCCCCGTGTGCAACAGCGATGTGGTGCGCGAACGCGGCGAGATGGACCACCGTTGTTCCGGCGGCCTCTTCTGCCCGGCCCAACGCAAGCAGGCCCTGCTGCACTTCGCCCAGCGCCGCGCCATGGACATCGAAGGCCTGGGCGAAAAGCTCGTGGACCAGCTCGTGGACAGCGGCATCGTCCGCACCTTGCCCGAGCTGTACAAGCTGGGCCTGGCCAAACTGGCCGCGCTGGACCGCATGGCCGAGAAGAGCGCGCAGAACATCGTCGATGCGCTGGAGCAAAGCAAAGTCAAAGCCACGCTGCCACGCTTTCTCTTCGGCCTGGGCATCCGCCACGTGGGTGAGACGACCGCAAAAGACCTGGCCAAGCACTTCGGCCGGATGGGCTGCGAGGACGACGGCAGGACAGGCGGCATCATGGACGCCAGCCTCGACCAATTGCTGGCCGTGCGCGATGTGGGCCCGGTCGTGGCGCAAAGCATCCGCACATTCTTTGATCAGGCGCACAACCGCGATGTCGTCGAGTTGCTCTATGCGGCTGGAGTCCGCTGGCCCACGCACGACCCCTCGGCCGAAGCCGATGCCGCCACGCTGCCCCTGTTCGGCAAGACCCTGGTGCTCACGGGTACCCTGCCCACCTTGTCACGGGATGAGGCCAAGGACATGATCGAAGCTGCCGGTGGCAAGGTGGCCGGCTCGGTGTCCAAGAAGACGCACTATGTCATCGCGGGCGCCGAGGCCGGCAGCAAGCTGGAAAAGGCCCAGAGCCTGGGTGTGACTGTGCTGGATGAAGATGGCCTGCGCGCCTTGCTGGCCGCCGGGCAAAGCTGAAGGAGTCGGTGTCATGGCCGTTCGCGAGATCCTGAAGATGGGCGATCCTCGGCTGCTCAAGGTGGCCGAACACGTCGCGGCCTTTGACACCCCCGAGCTGCACGAACTGATCGCCGATCTCAAGGAGACCATGGCAGCAGCGCAGGGTGCAGGCCTGGCGGCTCCGCAGATCGGCGTCGACCTGGCGGTGGTCATCTTCGGCTTCGGCCGCAGCCAGCGCTACCCCGATGCGCCGCCCGTACCCGAGACCGTCCTGATCAACCCGGTCATCACGCCTTTGTCCGATGCCATCGAGGAAGGCTGGGAGGGCTGCTTGTCCGTGCCCGGCCTGCGCGGCGTGGTGCCACGTTACGCCCGCATCCGCTACACAGGTTTCGACCAATTCGGCCAGCCCATTGATCGCGAGGCCGAGGGCTTTCACGCCCGCGTGGTGCAGCACGAGTGCGATCACCTGATCGGCACGCTCTACCCGATGCGGGTGCGGGACTTCAGCCGCTTCGGCTTCACGTCGGTGCTCTTCCCCGAACTGGAAGCCCAGGGTGAGGAATGATCTCAGCCGTTGTCCGGCCTGACCGCCTGGTAGGCGCAGGCCATCAGCACGTCCAGCGGGATCAGCTCCAGCGTCTTTTCGTGGGTGCCTTCGAGGATCACGGGCGGTGCCACGCCGGCCTTCCAGGCTTCCAGCCAGCGCGATGCGCAAATGCACCAGCGGTCACCCGGTTTGAGACCGGCGAAGCGCCATTCCGGCCGAGGCGTGATGAGGTCATTGCCCAGTCCGGCCGAGAAGAGCAGGAACTCTTGCGTGACCCGGGCGCACACCACGTGCTGGCCTTCATCGTCGCCACGGGTGCGGCAGCACCCATCACGGAAATAGCCCGTCAGCGGGTCGAACGAACAAGCGCGCAAAGGACCTCCCAGCACATTGCGTCCGGAAGTCAGTTCAACGCTCATGATGGTGTTGGAGGGTACTGCAGGGCAGGGCCTCAGACAGGTTCCAGCACCAGGTAGGAGCTTTCGATGGCGCGGATACGGTGCAGCCCGGTTTGCGGCAGTTGCGGACCATGGTGACGCGCCATCCAGGCGCTGCCTCGATAGACAACCTCGGCGGTGCCGTCAGGGCCCCAATCAACCACGCTGACCTCCTCGCCCACATCCAGGTGACCCAGGCCAGTGGTGGTGTAACCCTCGGTGTCAATGGCGCCGCGCTTGAGCAGGTGGCGATGCCAGAACCAGACACCCACGCCACCCACCAGGGCGGCTGCTGCCAGCTGCACTTCCTGCGGCAGCTTCAGCATGGCGCAAACCGCAGCCGAAGCCGCACCGCCACCCAGGATCAACAGGTACAGCGAGCCGGAGAGCATCTCCAAGCTGACAAAAAAGCCCGCCACAATCCACCAAAGAGTCGACTCGCTCATGTCCGCGCTCACCCCTTTCGGAACGCTAGTTTAATTCGGGAGACGTTCAATTGCCTATGTCAGCCGGGTTTCCACTGAAAAGATGTACCTGTCTTGAGGCAAAGCAGCCTCAATAGACCCTACACTGCGCGGACTTTTTCTTTCCGCTGTTTCGACTCTTTCGCTCCTCAAGGGTTGCTGGCCATGTTGCGTTTCCATTTCCCGATCGTCATCATCGACGAAGACTTCCGCTCCGAGAACACCTCGGGCCTGGGCATCCGCGCTCTGGCCGAGGCCATCGAGAAAGAAGGTTTCGAGGTGCTGGGCGTGACCAGTTACGGCGACCTGGCCCAGTTCGCGCAGCAGCAAAGCCGCGCCAGCGCTTTCATCCTGTCGATCGACGACGAGGAGTTCGGCGCGGGCTCCAAGGCCGAGGTGGACGTCGCCCTGAAGGCCCTGCGCCAGTTCGTGAGCGAAATCCGTTTCAAGAACGCCGAGATCCCTATTTACCTCTACGGGGAAACGCGTACCTCCGAGCACATCCCCAACGACATCCTTCGCGAACTGCACGGCTTCATCCACATGTTCGAGGACACGCCGGAGTTCGTGGCCCGCCACATCATCCGCGAAGCCCGCAGCTACCTCGACAACCTGGCGCCGCCCTTCTTCAAGGCGCTGATGGACTACGCCCAGGATGGCTCCTACTCCTGGCACTGCCCTGGCCATTCGGGTGGCGTGGCCTTCCTCAAGAGCCCGGTCGGTCAGATGTTCCACCAGTTCTTTGGCGAGAACATGCTGCGCGCCGACGTCTGCAATGCCGTGGAAGAACTCGGTCAGTTGCTGGACCACACCGGCCCGGTCTACGAATCTGAAAAAAATGCCGCGCGCATCTTCAATGCCGACCACTGCTACTTCGTCACCAACGGCACGTCCACGTCCAACAAGATGGTGTGGCACCACACCGTGGCGCCGGGCGACATCGTCGTGGTGGACCGCAACTGCCACAAGTCCATCCTGCACTCGATCATCATGACCGGGGCCATCCCCGTGTTCCTGACGCCCACGCGCAACCATTACGGCATCATTGGCCCGATCCCCAAGAGCGAGTTCGAGCCGGCCACCATCCGCAAGAAGATCGCGGCCAACCCGCTGCTCAAGGGCACGGACGCCAAGAAGGCCAAGCCCCGCATCCTGACGATCACGCAGAGCACCTATGACGGCGTGCTCTACAACACCGAGACCATCAAGGGCATGCTCGACGGCTGGATCGACAACCTGCACTTCGACGAAGCCTGGCTGCCGCACGCGGCCTTCCACAAGTTCTATGGCATGTACCACGCCATGGGCAAGGGCAGGGCTCGCCCGAAGGAGGCGGTGGTGTACGCCACCCAGTCCACCCACAAGCTGCTGGCCGGTATCAGCCAGGCCTCGCAGGTGCTGGTGCAGGACTCGCAAAACACCAAGCTGGACCGCAACCTCTTCAACGAGGCCTACCTGATGCACACGTCCACCTCGCCGCAGTACGCGATCATCGCGTCGTGCGACGTGGCCGCGGCCATGATGGAAGAGCCCGGCGGCACGGCCCTGGTCGAAGAGAGCATCAAGGAAGCGCTGGACTTCCGCCGCGCCATGCGCAAGGTCGACAAGGAGTACGGCAAGGACTGGTGGTTCAAGGTCTGGGGCCCCGACAAGATCGCCGAGGACATCAAGGCCGAGGACTGGGTGCTGCGTGCCAATGAGAAGTGGCACGGCTTCGGCAACCTGGCCGAAGGCTTCAACATGCTGGACCCGATCAAGTCCACCATCATCAACCCGGGCCTGGACGTCACCGGCAAGTTCGCCAAGACGGGCATCCCCGCGAGCATCGTCACCAAGTACCTGGCCGAGCACGGCGTGGTGGTCGAGAAGACCGGCCTCTACAGCTTCTTCATCATGTTCACCATCGGCATCACCAAGGGCCGCTGGAACACCATGCTGACCGCGCTGCAGCAGTTCAAGGACGACTACGACAAGAACGCCCCCATGTGGCGCGTGCTGCCCGAGTTCGCGCAGAAGCACACCAAATACGAACGCATGGGCCTGCGCGACCTGTGCCAGAGCATCCACGAGATGTACGCCAAGGGCGACGTGGCCCGCCTGACGACCGAGATGTACCTGTCGGACCTGCAGCCGGCCATGACCCCTTCAGAGGCCTATGCCCACATCGCCCGCCGCAAGACCGAGCGCGTGGACATCGACCAGCTCGAAGGCCGCATCACCACGGCCCTGTTGACGCCTTACCCGCCAGGTATTCCGCTGTTGGTGCCGGGCGAGCGCTTCAATAAGAAGATCTGCGACTTCCTGAAATTCACGCGCGAGTTCAATGACGCCTTCCCTGGCTTCTCGACCGATGTGCACGGACTGGTCGAGGAAGAGCTGCCGGGCGGCGGCAAGCGCTACTACGTGGACTGCGTGGCAGCAGACTGAGCCTGCTCAAAGGCGGGACACAAGAGGCTGCTCAAGGCAGCCAGAGTTCGAAGCGTGCGCCGCCTTCGGGGCGGTTGCGCAGTTCGACTCGGCCGATGCGCTCGCCGCTGCGGTGAGCCTGCGCCACGCTGGCGCACAGCTCGGTGCCCAGGCCGGTGGATGACTTCGATGGGTCGATGGCGCCAAGGCCAGGTCCGTCGTCGTCAATCGAGAAGACGAGGAAGCCATTGTCCTCACGGATGCTCAGTGTCACCATGCTGCGTGCGAAGCGGCTGGCATTATGAAAGGCGGCATCCAAGGCCATGTGCACCAAGCGTTGGTCGAAGAACCAGTAAGCGGGTGCGTCCTCGGGCACTTGCATCATCACCCGGGGGGCATTGGGCAGGCTCAGGCGGCGGATCTGGCCGGAGCGGTAGATCAGCTCCAGCAAGTCCTTGGGTGACTCGTCCTCGCAGTGGGCGCGCATGCCGTCGCCCGCGCCATAGACCGTGAGGAACTGCACGAACTGCCGCCGCAACTCGGTGCAACGCACATAGGCGCTGTGCGCCATCGCCGGAGACGGATCGTCGATCAAGGCTTCCAACTCGCCTTCCAGAGAACCGAGAGCGTTCTTCAGATCGTGTGCGATGAGGGCGAAGGAGCCGGCTTCCATGTTGTGCTCTTTACATCTGCACGGGCTGGGATTCCAGCTCGCTCATGGTTTCGCGGAAATAACGGCGCATCATGGTGACGCGGTCGTTGGCGGGCATCAGCTTTTCGAGGCGGGTGAGGTAGCCCTGCACACGCTCGATCATGGCGTAGTTGTGTTCTTTCTTCAGGCGCAGCGCCATGCAGTTGATCTGTGTGGCCTGCAGCAGCACACCGGTGTTTTCGGGGTAGTCGCTCACGGCTTGTTCGATGGCCTTGACGGCGTCGTCGATCTGGCTGTCGCGCAGCAGCTTGCGGGCATCCTTGACCTTGGTTTCGAGGATGGCTGCGCCGGCGTCGACGATGTCCTGGATCTTGTTTTCGTGGCCCGTGTCGCGCAGGGTGGTGCTCACCATCTGCTTGATGCGGGGGTTCTCGTGATCGGCGCTGACGGCGCTGCTCAGCAACTCCAGCCCGGCATCCACGTTGCCGGCCATCAGCTCGGCCTTGGCCAGTGCGACCGTGGGGAAGTCGGCCTTGCCTTTGCGCAGTGTGGCGCGGGCCTTGGCCAGCGTCTTCTGGGCCTCTTCTGTCTTGCCTGCACGTGACTCGGCCTGGGCCTGGATGGCCAGGGCCACGTTGCCGAAAGTGGCACTGTTGCGGTAGGCCGGCGCGGCTTCGGCGAGCAGCCTCACGGCTTCGTCGTTGTTGCCCAGGTCCACCATGGTCTGGGCCAGCAGCAGGGTGTCTTGCTGTTGCGCCACCACCGAGCCCTTGGTGGCCTTGTTGGCCTTTTGCAGGAAGTCCTTGGCGGTTTCCAAGTCGCCGTTGCGGTAGGCGCTTTCACCGGCCACACGCTGGCGGCGTGCCGAGGGCACCACCGTGGCGGCATCGCGCAGCACCCACATGGCGGCTTGCGAGTCGCCCTGGGCTTCGAGCGCTTCGGCCACCACGTCGTAGGCGGCTACGTTCTTTTCGCCTTCGCGGGATTGGATGATCTGCTGGGCCAGGCGCTTGGCATCTTCGAATTGGCCGGCGGCCTTGTGCGCGCGTGCCAAGCCCAGTTGAGCCCAGACCAGCTCGGGGCGCTGTTCCAGTGCCGAGCGGTAGATGGCCTTGGCTTCGTCGTTCTTGCCCAGCTTGAGCAAGGTCTGGCCCTTGATCTGCAGGGCCTGCATGAACCAGCGGTTCTTGGCGGCCAGCACCTTGTCGCACTCGGCGAGCACGCCGGGCAGGTCTTCATTGGCCTGCTTTTGCGTGATGGCCAGCAAGGCTGTGCGCTTTTCCAGTTGCACCTTGAGCCGGTCGCCGATCTCGGCGGCGGTGGTGGGCTTGAGCAGGTAGGCGTCAGGGTGGTGCTCGGTGGCAGAGGCGACAGAGGCGTAGCTGCTTTCGGCCGTGATCATGAAGAACAGGCAGTCGGGCGGCAGCGCGTTGCTGTCGCGCAGGTATTCGAAGAGCTGCTGGCCGTCGGTCTTCTGGTTGAGGTTGTAGTCGCACAGGATCAGACCGTACTTGCGCTGCTTGATCAACCGGGCGGCATCTTCGGCATTGCTGGCCACGTCGACCTTGCCCATGCCCAGCAGGCTCAGGTGGCCTCTGAGCGTGGATTGCTGGACCGCCATGTCGTCGACGATCAAGGCTTGAATGCCGGAGTACGGGGTCTGAATGGCCATGGTGTCTTGCTCTCAAAGTGAGGGCCGCGTCAAAGAGATGCAGCACTTTTTCGCATTTCGGTTGACCATTGCACAAACTTGAGGCAGATGACCGAAAAACCCCACTAGAAACAGAAAAGGCACCCGAAGGTGCCTCTGTTTTGTGCTTCAAGGTGCCTGGCGCGCGTTCGCGGGCCTCACTTGAAGATGTTTTTCACGCGGTCCGTCCAGCTTTTGGAATTGGGCGAGTGCTTCTCGCCCCCCTTGCGGAAGGATTCGTCCAGCTCCTTGAGCAGCTTGCGCTGGTGCTCGGTGAGCTTGACGGGCGTTTCCACATTGATGTGGCAGTACAGGTCGCCCGGGTAGCTCGAGCGGATGCCCTTGATGCCTTTGCCGCGCAGCCGGAAGGTCTTGCCGTGCTGGGTGCCTTCTGGGATCTCGATTTCCGCCTTGCCACCCAAGGTCGGCACCTCGATGTTGCCGCCCAGGGCGGCCGAGGTCAGCGGCACGGGCACGGAGCAATGCAGGTCGTCGCCGTCACGCTCGAAGATGTCATGCTGCTTGATGCGGATCTCGATGTAGAGGTCACCGGCGGGGCCGCCATTGGTGCCGGGCTCGCCATTGCCAGCCGAGCGGATGCGCATGCCCTCGTTGATGCCCGCCGGGATCTTGACTTCCAGCGTCTTGGTCTTCTTGACGCGGCCCTGGCCGTTGCAGGCCGTGCAGGGGTCGGGGATGACCTTGCCGGTGCCCTGGCAGTGCGGGCAGGATTGCTGCACGCTGAAGAAACCCTGGCGCATGTGGACCGTGCCCGAGCCGTTGCAGGTGGGGCAGGTCTTGGCGCTGGTGCCGGGCTTGGCGCCTGAGCCGTGACAGATGCCACACTCGTCCCACGCGGGGATGCGGATCTGCGTGTCCTTGCCTGCGGCGGCTTCTTCCAGCGAGATCTCCATGGCGTAGGACAGGTCACTGCCACGGTAGACCTGAGGTCCACCGCCGCCGCCACGCCTTCCGCCTTGTTGGCCGAAGATGTCACCGAAGATGTCGCCAAAGGCATCGGCGAAGCCGCCGAAGCCCTCTGGGCCGCCTCTGCCAGCACCTATGTTCGGGTCCACGCCGGCGTGGCCATATTGGTCGTAGGCGGCCTTCTTCTTGGGGTCCGAGAGCATCTCGTAGGCCTCCTTGGCCTCCTTGAACTTCTCTTCGGCCTCCTTGGCCTTGTCACCCTGGTTGCGGTCAGGGTGATATTTCATGGCCAGCTTGCGGTAGGCCTTCTTGATGTCTTCGTCAGCCGCACCCTTGGTGAGGCCGAGGACTTCATAAAAATCGCGTTTTGCCATGAGTAGGGCCTGTTAACACGAAAGGGACATTCACGCTGGGCATCAGGTTGCCGCAGGACAAGGCGTACGTGACGCCGTGTGCTCCTGCACACAAGGAACGTACAACGTAGATCCTGCGGCAACCTGATGCCCAGCCCTACGGGTGAACGCCGCAGGAAGCCACCCTCCGCGTTGCAAATGCTCGCCGTAGCATCCGGCTACGGCTGTGCTTTGCGCCTTGATGGTGGTTTCTTGTGGCGTCACGTGAACGTCCCTTTCGTGTTGACAGGCCCTAGCTGTCCAGATCCGACAAAGGCACAGGGCGCGAGCAGCTTGCTCACACGGCCTGTGCCTGGACGACAGGCGGGTCACCCCGCCGACCGATCAGTCTTTCTTGACTTCCTTGAATTCGGCATCGACCACGTTGTCGTCGGCGGCCTTGGCCTGCTCGGCACCAGATGCTGCACCTGCTTCGGCTCCAGCGGCGCCGGCTGCACCTTGGGCGGCCTGCATGTCGGCGTACATCTTCTCGCCCAGCTTCTGACTTGCCGTCATCATGGCATTGGTCTTGGCCTCGATGTCGTCCTTGTCGTCGCCCTTCAAGGCTTCTTCGACGTCCTTGATCGCGGCTTCGATCTTTTCCTTCTCGCCGCCATCGAGCTTGTCACCGTATTCGGTCAGCGACTTGCGCACGCTGTGGACCAGGCCGTCGCCCTGGTTCTTGGCCTGCACCAGTTCGAGCTTCTTCTTGTCCTCAGCGGCATTGAGCTCGGCGTCCTTGACCATCTTCTGGATTTCCTCCTCGGACAGACCCGAGTTGGCCTTGATGGTGATCTTGTTTTCCTTGCCGGTGCCCTTGTCCTTGGCCGAGACGTGCAGGATGCCGTTGGCATCGATGTCGAAGCCGACTTCGATCTGGGGCACGCCACGCGGTGCGGGCGGGATGCCTTCGAGGTTGAACTCGCCCAGCATCTTGTTGCCCGAGGCCATCTCACGCTCGCCCTGGAAGACCTTGATGGTCACGGCGGGCTGGTTGTCGTCGGCGGTCGAGAAGGTCTGGGAGAACTTGGTCGGGATCGTGGTGTTCTTGCTGATCATCTTGGTCATGACGCCACCCAGGGTTTCGATGCCCAGGGACAGCGGGGTCACGTCCAGCAGCAGCACGTCGGTGCGGTCACCGGCCAGCACCTGGCCTTGAACGGCCGCACCCACGGCCACGGCTTCATCGGGGTTCACGTCCTTGCGTGGATCCTTGCCGAAGAACTCCTTGACCTTCTCCTGCACCTTGGGCATGCGGGTCATGCCGCCCACCAGGATCACGTCCTGGATGTCGCCCACGCTCACGCCGGCATCCTTGATGGCGGTGCGGCAAGGGGCAATGGTGCGCTCGATCAGGTCTTCCACCAGCGACTCCAGCTTGGCGCGGGTCAGCTTGATGTTCAGGTGCTTCGGGCCGGTGGCGTCAGCCGTGATGTAGGGCAGGTTGACGTCGGTCTGCGTGCTGTTGGAGAGCTCGATCTTGGCCTTTTCGGCGGCCTCCTTGAGGCGCTGCAGGGCCAGCACGTCCTTGGAGAGATCGACGCCCTGTTCCTTCTTGAACTCGGCGATGATGAAGTCGATGATGCGCTGGTCGAAGTCTTCGCCGCCCAGGAAGGTGTCGCCGTTGGTCGACAGCACTTCGAACTGCTTTTCGCCGTCCACGTCAGCGATTTCGATGATGGAGACGTCGAAGGTGCCGCCGCCGAGGTCATACACGGCGATCTTGCGGTCGCCTGCGCCATGCTTGTCCAGGCCGAAAGCCAGGGCAGCTGCGGTCGGCTCGTTGATGATGCGCTTGACTTCCAGGCCGGCAATGCGGCCAGCGTCCTTGGTGGCTTGACGTTGTGCGTCATTGAAGTAGGCAGGCACGGTGATGACGGCCTCGGTGACTTCTTCACCCAGGTAGTCTTCGGCCGTCTTCTTCATCTTGCGCAGCACTTCGGCCGACACTTGAGGCGGCGCCAGCTTCTTGCCGCGTACTTCAACCCAAGCGTCGCCGTTGTCGGCGGCCGCGATGGTGTAGGGCATCAGGTCGATGTCCTTTTGCACTTCCTTCTCGGTGAACTTGCGACCGATCAGGCGCTTGACCGCGTACAGCGTGTTCTTGGGGTTGGTCACAGCCTGGCGCTTGGCCGAGGCGCCCACCAGCACTTCACCATCTTCCTGGTAGGCGATGATCGACGGCGTGGTGCGTGCACCTTCGCTGTTCTCGATCACCTTGGTGGTGTTGCCTTCCATGATGGCCACGCACGAGTTGGTGGTGCCCAGGTCGATGCCAATGATCTTGCCCATTTAGATAGCTCCTATCGAATTTGCTTTGGAAGCCTGCTGCTTCCGCTTGTGTTCTGATATGTGAACAGCTGTGCTGTTTTCAAGGCCCTGTTCGGACAAAACAAGGCGACTCGCTTACTTGGGGGCGGCCACGGTGACCAGCGCGGGGCGCAACACGCGCTCGGCAATGGAATAGCCCTTTTGCAGCACGCCCACGACGGTGTTGGCCTCCTGGTCTGCCGGGACCACGCTGATGGCCTGGTGCACATTGGGGTCGAACTTGGTGCCGGCGGACGGGTTGATCTCCAGCACCTTGTTGCGCTCCAGTGCCGAAGCCAACTGGCGCAGGGTGGCCTGCACGCCTTCCAGCACAGTTTCCACCGGGGTGTCGGGCTTGGCGGCATGAGAGGTCAGGGCGGCTTCCAGGCTGTCGCGCACGGGCAGGAGGCTCTCGGCGAAGGCTTCGACCGCGAACTTGCGGGCCTTGGAGATTTCATCTTCCGAGCGGCGGCGGATGTTTTCTGCCTCAGCCTTGGCGCGCAGGTAGGCGTCTGAGACCTCGGCATGCTTGGCAATCAGCTCGGCCAATTGCTGCTCAACAGGGACGAAGCCCACTTCTTCCGGGGCACCAGGGGTGCCGGGTGCGGCTTGCTGCTCAGGGGTGGCGGACGTGTCGCTCATCTCGCTGTTTCTCGAAAAAATGGGTAGGTGAATGCGAAAACCCTGTGCATGTCAGGGCGACCGGCGGGCTTTCAAGGCCCTTGGTCCAAAAATTTGTAAGGGCGCCAAACCAACGATTGTCGCAGGCCTTGGGCCTGATTCGGCCAGGGCCTGTTCGTCGATTATTCGTCGATGCTGGCAGACCAGCGCTGCCAGTCCGCCAATTGCCGCCGGTCACGCTTGGTGGGACGGCCCTGCTCGATGCTGTCGGCCGGCTCGCCAGCCAGTTTGCGCTGCTCGATGAACTGCGCGCGGCGGGCGACGCTTTCAGCTGTTTCCTCGTAGAGCTGCTGAGCTTGGGGTGCCGGGCCTCGAACGGTGCTGACCGCCTTGACGACGATGGTGCGGGTCAGCGCGCCTTGGCGGATGTCAATGCGGTCGCCGGCCTTCAGTTCCCTGGATGCTTTGGCAATCTGCCCATTGACCTGAACTCGGCCCTTGTCGACGTCTTCTGCCGCCATGCTGCGCGTCTTGTAAAAACGGGCGGCCCACAGCCATTTGTCCAGGCGCAGGCGGTCGGTCAAGCCAGGCAATGTCGTCTCTTGGTCTTTCATGATCGGGCTGTTACTTTACTGCGTTCTGCTTCACGAGTCAGGTGACGAACGAGGAAACGGGCAGGGTCCATCGCGTCGCGCAGGTCCAGTTCCACGGGGCAGGGCGCGCCCGTCATCCAGTGGGCCAGCAGTTCGGCGGCGAGGGCGCACCAGGTGATCCCGCGGGACCCGAGGCCGGTCAGCACGTAAAGGCCGCCCCGCTCCTGCCTTTCGCGCGGCAACAGTCGGACCTGGTCGATGCGGCGGGTGCCGGGGTTGGCGCTCAGCCGGGCCAGCGACCAGGGCAAGGCACCCACCAGCGGAAGCCGGTCGGGCGTGGTGGCGCGCCAGGCGCTTCGGCCTTCGAGCTGGGCGGGCAGCGCCTCGTGGTCGGCCAGGCTGGCCACGGCGCCTAGCCTGGCCGCCTGGCTCAAGTTGTGACGGTGGTCGGCTTCGCGCACAGCGGGGTCCGCGTCGTACTGCTGTGTGGTGGCGCCGCACAGCAAGGCGCCATCCGGCAAGGTCAGCACATAGCCGCTGCCGGCAACAGGGATGTGCGGCAGGCGCAGATGCGCCCGGCCAGTCTGGGGCACACGGGTGATCTGGCCTCTGACCGGGCTGAGCGGCAGCGGCGCCACGGCCTGGTCTTCAGGCAAGGACGCCAGCAAGGTCGGCGACTGGTTGGCGCAGCACAAGACCAGCGAAGGTGCGGTGGCGATCAGCTTGTCACGGTATCGGGCCTCCCACTCGCCTTTCTCGTTGAAAAGGATGCCGTCGATGGGCGTGCGCCACAGGCATTGGAGCAAAGGTAAAGCGTCATGGCCTCGAGCCGCAGCGGCTTCGTCCAGCATGAGTCTGGTCAGGCCCGCTGGGTGCAGCCAGCCCGCCTGGTGAAAGTACCAACCACCGCTGTCAACCGGCAGGCCAGACCTGAGCTGCGCTTCGGGCAGATCCAGCCACTGCACGTGGTCCGCTGGCAAGGATTGGTGCAGCAGCCAGTCATGGGCCTGATCCGCCGATGTCTTGGCATCCAGCCTGAGCAGGCCGCCGGCCTGGCCGGCCAAGCGATGTGCGGTGATCCAAGGCGCAGCCAGCCGCCATGTGGCCAGCGCGGCGGCCCGGTGTGCACGCGAATGGATGCCGTCTTCGGCATGCAGCACGCTGTGGAACATGCCGCCCGGGTTGCCGGAGCCTTCTTGCGCGGGGCCGTCGTGCTGGTCGATCAGGGTGACGCGCCAGCCTTCCAGGCACAAAGCCCTGGCAGCGGCGCAACCTGCGAGCCCGGCGCCAAGCACGATGGCATGGCGGTCCTTCTGGCTGACAGGTTCCGGCCAGACGCCGCCGGGCAAGGCGGGAGGCACGAAGCGTGGCTCGTACATGGCGCGGACCATGTCGCGCTTGCCGGCAAAACCGGGTACGCGGTCGACCCGAAAGCCGGCCTGGGTCAAGGCATCTCGCACGCCGCGCGCCGAGGACCAGGTGGCCGCCGTGCACCCGGGCGCAGCCATGCGGTTGAGCCGGGACAGCAGGGCCTCGTCCCACATCTGTGGATTCTTGGCGGGCGCGAAACCGTCGAGGTAGAAGGCGTCGACCTGGGCCGACAACTTGGGCAGCAAGTCGGCGATGTCACCCAGCCCCAGCATGAGCGTGACGCGACGGGCGCCCGCGCCGTGAGTCGCATGGCCCGCTTCTTCAAAATGCAGCGTGTGCAGACCCGGGGTCAGCGTGGGCCAGGCATCGATCAGCCCGCGAGCCAGACGCAATCGGTCGTGCTGGTCCTGCTGTTCGCGTTGATCGGACGGGGCGGGGGCGATGTGGCTTGCGTCGTCAGCCTCGAACGTTGCCAAGCCATGCACCCTGCCCATGTCTTCCTTGCGCAAAGGGTGCTTTTCAATCGAGATGAAGACCAGGTGATCGCAACGCAACTCATCGCGCTGCCAGGCCGCCCAGGTCGCCAGGAAGTTGTTCCCCAGCCCAAACCCGGTCTCCAGGATCACGAAGCGCTTGCGGCCCTGCCAGCGATGGGGCAGGCCATTGCCACCCATGAACACATGCCGGGCCTGGGCCCAGGCGCCGGCCACCGCGTGGTACACATCGTCATACAGCGGCGAGTAGGGCACTCCCGCCGCCTGGCCCGATGGGCTTTCGCCCAGGGCCGCAGGCGTTACCGGCATGCCTTATTGCGCTACCCAGCCACCGTCCACGTTCCAGGCCACGCCGCGCACCTGATCGGCGCCCGGTGAGCACAGGAAGACCGCCAGGTCACCCAGTTGCTCAGGCGTGACGAATTGCAGCGACGGCTGCTTCTCGCCCAGCAACTCGCGCTTAGCCTGATCCACGGAGATGCCTTCCTTGGCGGCACGGTCGTCGATCTGCTTTTGCACCAGCGGGGTCAGCACCCAGCCCGGGCAAATGGCGTTGACGGTCACGCCAGTCTGCGCGGTTTCCAGCGCCACCGCCTTGGTCAGCCCCAGCAGGCCATGCTTGGCAGCCACATAAGCGGACTTGCCTGCCGAGGCCACCAACCCGTGGGCCGACGCCAGGTTGATGATGCGGCCCCAGTTCTTGGCGCGCATGCCGGGCACGGCCAGACGCATGGTGTGGAAGGCCGAGCTCAGGTTGATCGCGATGATCGAGTCCCATTTCTCGATGGGGAAGTCCTCGATATTGGCCACGAACTGGATGCCCGCGTTGTTGACGACGATGTCGATGCCGCCAAACTCCGCCTGGGCGTAGGCGAACAGGGCCTCGATCTCGGCCGGCTTGGACATGTCCGCGCCGTTGTAGCCCACCTTGATGTCATAGGCCTGGCCCGCTGCTTGCACAGAAGCCTTGGGCGCATCGACATCGCCAAATCCGTTCAGAATGATGTTGGCGCCCTGGGCGGCCAGCTTTTCTGCCATACCCAGGCCGATCCCGCTGGTGGATCCGGTCACTAGGGCGGTTTTTCCTTTCAACATCTCGGGCCTCCTGTCGGCAAGTAGAAACACAATGTGGGCTGGCCCATTATCTGACGACGCATTGCCATGACCAGCATTCAAAACGACACAGCATCTGCATCTGCCAGCCAGCCGGTCCTCAAATATGTGACCTGTCCTGGCGCGAGCAAGACCGATGCCCAGACGCATCGTATGGCCTATTGGCAATGGGGCGATGACAGCAACCCGCGAATCCTCATGTGCGTGCATGGTTTGAGCCGCCAAGGCAGGGACTTCGACACGCTGGCGCGCAGCCTGTGCGACCGTTATCAGGTGATTTGCCCAGACGTGGTGGGGCGTGGCGAATCCGACTGGCTGGCCGACCCCAAGGGTTATCAAGTCTTTACATATGCGGCGGACATGGTTGCCCTCATGCAACAGTTGCGGGCGCAGGTCAAGGCCACGGACACACTGGACATCGACTGGGTCGGCACCTCCATGGGCGGCTTGATCGGTCTGGGCCTCTCGACCTTGCCACCCGAAGTCAGCGGCGTGAATCTGCGCAAGTTCGTGCTCAACGATGTAGGCCCGCGCCTGCGCCTGGAAGCCCTGCTGCGCATCGGCGATTACCTTGGCCTGCCCAAGCGTTTTGACAACGAGCAGGAGGCCGCCGACTACCTGTGGAGCATCTCGACAGGCTTTGGCCCCCACACGCCAGAGCAATGGCTGGCGCTCTCCAGGCCCTTGCTCAAACCCGCGCCGGGTGGCAATGGTTTGATCCTGCATTACGACCCGGCCCTGGCCGAGCCTTTCAAGACGATGACGGCCGAGAGCGCTGCCAGCGGCGAAGCCATGTTGTGGCAGGTGTATGACGCCCTGAAATGCCAGGTGCTCCTGCTGCGCGGCAAAGACTCCGACTTGCTGGACGCAGAGACCGCACTGGCCATGACCCAGCGCGGCCCCAAGGCGACCTTGATCGAATTCGAGGGCGTGGGCCACGCGCCCATGCTCAACAACCCGACCCAACTTGAGCCGCTGACGAAGTTCCTGCTTGCATGAAAACTGGTTTACTCAACCCGGTTGCCCTGAACGCGGATGCCCAGGCCCACGCCCCCATTGTGGAGTTGGCCGAGATGGCGCCTGGCGGGGCTTCGCCGGGTGATCTCCCGCCTGGCGAATCGGCTGCCGATCAACTGCTGGCCAAGGCCCGTGCCTTTGCCGAGCCCTTGCTGACGGGGCGTCGCTTCGATACGGGCGAAGATGCTCTGTCCCATGCCGATGGCGTGAACTTCATCCTGCAAGGCATCGGTGCCCCGCCGTCTCTCAGGGCTGCGTCCTACCTGGTCTATGCCAGCGAGTACCTGACCCAACCCGAAGACGTCGTGGGACGCGCGTTCGGGCCGGACGCGGCTGGCCTGGTCGCGCACACGCGTAAGCTGGTGCAGATCCAGCGCAATGCCCGCGATGCACTGGGCGACGAAACCGAAGGCCCCTTGCCGGCCGAGCAGGTCGAGCGCATCCGCAAGATGCTGCTGGCCTTCTCGCGCGACCTGCGTGTGGTGCTGCTGCGTCTGGCCTCCCGCCTGCAGACGCTGCGCCATTACGCCAATAGCAAACTGCCTTGCCCGCGTGCACTGGCGCGCGAGTCCCTGCAGGTGTTCGCGCCGCTGGCCAACCGCCTGGGCATCTGGCAGATCAAGTGGGAGCTGGAGGATCTGTCCTTCCGCTTCCTGATGCCTGATGCATACAAAAGCATCGCCAAGTCGCTGCATGAAAAGCGGCTGGAGCGCGAGCGGCACATCGAGCAAGTCCGCCAGCAACTGATGCAGGCCATGCGCGAAGCAGGCATTCATGCGCAGGTGCAAGGCCGCCCCAAGCACCTCTACAGCATCTGGAAGAAGATGCAGGGCAAGGACTTGTCCATCGACAAGGTCTTCGACATCCGCGCCCTGCGTGTGATCGTGGACGACGTGCCCGCCTGCTACGCCGCGCTCAGCCGCGTCCACGAGGTCTGGCAACCCTTGCCCGATGAGTTCTCGGACTACATCGCCAAGCCCAAGCCCAATGGCTACCAGTCCTTGCACACCATCGTGAAGGACGAGCAGGGGCGCTTCATCGAGGTGCAGATCCGCACCCAGGCCATGCATGACCATGCCGAAAGCGGCGTGGCGGCACACTGGGCCTACAAGGAGGCTGGCAGCAAAGGCTACGCCGGCGTCCAGGCTGCGGGCGACTTTGAAACCCGCGTGGCCGAAGCCCGCAAGACCGTGCTGCGCCAACTGCTGGCCTGGGAACGTGACCTGGCTGCCGCCGACGGTGAGCAGCAGGGCGTGGCCGGCAAGGGCCTGTTCGAGGACCGCATCTACGTGTTCACGCCGGGCGGCGAGATCATCGATTTGCCGACGGGTTCCACCCCCATCGACTTTGCCTACAGCCTGCACACCAATCTGGGACACCGCTGCCGGGGAGCCAAGGTCGATGGCGCCATGGTGCCGCTGAACACGCCGCTGCAAAGCGGCCAGACCATCGAGGTCATCACGATCAAGGACGGCGGCCCGTCGATGGACTGGCTCAACCCGGACCTGGGCTATGTGCGCAGTCCGAGGGCACGCGCCAAGGTCAAGGCCTGGTTCAATGCGCTGGCCCAGCAGGGCTCGATCGCGCGCGGCCGCGAAACGGTCGAAAAGCTGCTCCAGCGAGAAGGCAAGACCGCCACCAAGCTGGAGGACCTGGCGGCCAGCCTAGGGTTCCGCAATGCCGATGCCCTGTTCGACGTGGTGGGCAAGGACGAGTACTCGCTGCGCAACATCGAGCAGCACCTGCGTCCCGCCGAGCCCGAGCCTGATCCCGACGAGTTCCTCACGCACCGCCTCTCCAAGGGCGAGGTGGACCTGGGTGGCGATGGCCGGGGCGTGCTGGTCGTGGGCATGGACTCCCTGCTCACGCAACTGGCACGCTGCTGCAAGCCCGCGCCACCTGATGCGATCGGTGGTTTCGTGACGCGTGGCAAGGGCGTGGCCATTCACCGGCTGGACTGCTCCAACTTTCGGCAGATGGCTGGGCGGCATGCCGAACGAATCATCCCGGTGGCCTGGGGCCGTCAGGCCGTGGCCGAATCGGCCCAGTACGCGGTGGACGTGGTGGTCGAGGGCCATGACCGTACTGGCCTGTTGCGCGATGTCTGCGATGTGCTGGCCCAGGGCAAGATCCATGTGCTGTCGCTGCACAGCCAGGTGGCGCGCGAACGCATCAACATCACGCTCACCGTGCAGACGGCGGACACCGCCAGGCTGGGCGCCATGTTGGCCAAAGTGTCGCAAATCAACGGCGTTTTGCGCGCACGCCGAAAATAATGCTATAGTGGAAGTCTTGCAGGCGCTTAGCTCAGTTGGTTAGAGCACCACCTTGACATGGTGGGGGTCGTTGGTTCGAATCCAATAGCGCCTACCAACTTCCCTTGATTGAAGTTGGCCTGAACGTCGCCAGGACGTCGTATGCATTGTCAGATACCCCTGTACCCGGCGCCCGATCCCGGGTTGGCTGGCAAACCGAAAACCGCTCACGAGGCGGTTTTTTCATTTGTGCCTTCCCCTGCCGCGTGGTGCGGCCCATGCAAAATGCGCGTCAAGCAAATTGAACGGGGGTGGGTGAATCATGAAGCTGTGGTTGTTGCGCGGTGTCAAAGCCCTTGCAGGCGTCGGCCTGACGTTGGCTGTGGGTTTTGTTGTCCTTTGGTGGGTGGCCGCGCGTGTTGCCAATGCCGACGAGGCGCCGCCTTCTGCGGCCAAGGTGAATGACGCGTTTCAGCGCAGCGTCGGCTGGTTGAAGTTGCATGAAGCCGAGATCCTGGGTGATGGCAATGTGGCGCTGTGGTGGATGATCAAGGCGGCGGCCGACCGCAGCCACGATCCCTACCTGGCCGATCTGGTCCAGCGGTCGATTCGTGTCGTCTATGCAGGCGACAAGGCCACGTTGCCATGGCGGCGCATTGTGGAGCCGAATGCGGTCATCGTGCCCAACGACCTGATGACGGATGGACTTTCCCCCTATCAACGCTTCTATTATTTTTCGGCCACTTGCCGCGTGGTGGAGCCGGACGACACAGGGCCGGGCTCGCAACAATTTCTGGATGGCAATACTTGCCGCCCGATCTGGGGCAAGGTCATCTTCAGGGACAAGGTCTGCTCGACCCATCAGCTACTGGGGATTCGCATGGCTCGCAATTCCGGCTGCAAGCTGGATGCCAAGGTCGCTGCGCTGGAGTCAGAATTGCTGGAAGACATCGCGTTCCAGCTGAAGGTCGACCCGGTGATCACAGATCCCTACATCCAGCGGGTACTGACCTTGTACTGGGTGGCGGGGCCGCAAAGCGTCAAGCCGGTCTGGCTGCGCCGGGTGATTGATGCGCAGCAACCAGATGGCGGCTGGAGTGGCGATCACCTTCTGCTGGGTGTGCCGCAATGGCTGCAACCCGCCACCTGGCGGCAGCTCATGAGCCGGCTTGTGCCGTCACGCTTCAACGCGGCACCTCCGGCTTCGAACTTCCATGCCACGGCCCAGGGCGTGTTGCTCATGGCGCTGGCTTTACATCCGCAGTGAGTCGGCGACCTTCGTCTCGGATTCGTGACGCCCTTGCATCAAGTCGACGCATCTGTGTGCAGCTTGCGGCAATCCACTCCTACAATGCACTGAACTTAAGGAGACGGTCATGAGCGCAGCCCCGAGAAGTCGCCGCACCAGCGCCGAAGATGGTGACGAGCCGTCCGAAGGTGATGCGGCCGCGCCGGCAGGTGTGAGGGCCATCAAAAAGTACCCGAACCGGCGTCTGTACGATACCCGCACCAGCAGCTACATCACGCTGTCCGACGTCAAGGACATGGTGATGGCCTGCGAGCAGTTCATGGTGATGGACGCCAAGACCGGCGAAGACATCACGCGCAGCATCCTGCTTCAGATCATCCTGGAAGAAGAATCGGCTGGCGTGCCCATGTTCTCGACCCAGGCCCTGGCCCAGATCATCCGCTTCTATGGCCACACCATGCAGGGGCTGATGGGCAACTACCTGGAAAAGAACATCCAGTCCTTCATTGACCTGCAATCGCGCCTGACCGAGAACTCGGTCATGAACTTGCAAAATCCCATGGTGCAGAACTTCATGGGTGGCTACATCGAGCAGTCCCGCCAGATGTTCACGCAGATGCAGGAGCAGATGAGCAAGCAGGCCGAAACCCTGATGGGCAACCTGGGCGCCGGGCTCACGCCGCCCAAGAAGTGATGGCAACAGGCGTCTTCAAGGCGCCTTCAACAGGGGCTTGAGCGCAGCCCATACCTGCTCCAGCATGATCGGATGCCCCTTGGGCAATGGGTGCATGCCGTCGGCCTGAAACCAGTCCCGTGCATCGGGGCGGTCGGCCACGCCCTTGAGCAGAAAGGGCACCAACGCCGTGTGCTTCTCTCTGGACAGTGCCTCGAACATGGTGGCGAAGTCCTCGGTATAACGCTTGCCGTAGTTGGGTGGCACCATCATGCCGACCAGCACGATCTGGGCGCCGGCTTGCTGGGCATCGTTGATCATGGTCAGCAGATTGGCGCGGCTGGCCTTGAGGGGCAGGCCGCGAAGGGCATCGTTGGCGCCCAGTTCGATCACGACATGGGTGGGCCGATGTTGCGTCAGCAGGGGCTCCAGCCGGGTCTTGCCGCCGGAGGTCGTCTCACCGCTGATGCTGGCGTTGATCACTTCGGCATCTATACCCTGCTCCTTAAGGCGTGCCTGCAGCAAGGCAACCCAGCCTGTGCCACGTGGCAGGCCGTACTCCGCTGACAGGCTGTCCCCCATGATCAGGATCCGTGCGGCCTGGGGCTTGGCCCACACGACCAGTGGCACGGTCAATAGGCCCGCCGCGCCCAAGATCAGCGCGCGTCGCGTACAGTCGGTCGTCATCTTCTGATTCATTGTTCCAGCCTCAGGGCCTCAGCCTGTTCATGCACATGTTGCCACCAGAATCCAGCCCGATGTCTTCCCCGGCTCCCGCCATTCAAGCCAGCGATCTCAGCAAGGTCGTCGAGGACTCCAGTGGCACCTTGAGCATTCTGCACAACATCTCCTTGACGGTGCCGGCAGGGGAGTCCTTGGCCATCGTGGGCGCCTCTGGGTCGGGCAAGAGCACCTTGTTGTCCCTGCTGGCCGGGCTGGACGTGCCCAGCGCAGGTCGGGTCATGCTGTGCGGGCGAGAGATGTTCTCGATGGGCGAGGACGAGCGCGCGGCCCACCGCGCCCGCCATATCGGCTTCGTCTTCCAGAGCTTCCAGTTGATCGCCCACCTCACGGCGCTGGAGAACGTGATGCTGCCGCTGGAGTTGCGTGGCGACCGGGAAGCGCGAGCCAAGGCCACGGCCATGCTGACGCGGGTGGGCTTGGGGCAACGGCTGAAGCATCGGCCCGCCTTGTTGTCGGGCGGGGAGCAGCAGCGTGTGGCGCTGGCCAGGGCCTTCGTGGTCCACCCTGACATCCTCATGGCCGACGAGCCCACGGGTAGCCTCGATCATGCAACTGGACAGGCCGTGATGGACCTGATGTTCGAGCTCAACCGCGAAAACGGCACCACACTCGTGCTGGTCACCCACGACGCACAGATCGCGCAACGCTGCCACAGCCAGATCCGCATCGGCGCGGGCTGCATCCTCGCTGAGCCAGAGGTTAGGATGCCGGCATGAGTCTCAAACTGCTATTTGGTTTTCATGCCGTGTCGGTGCGCCTGAAGGTGGCGCCCAAGTCCATTCGTGAGTTGCATGTCGATGCGTCGCGTCGCGATCAGCGCATGAAACAATTCCTGGCCAAGGTCGAAGAGGCCGGTGTGCGCGTCATCGACAGCGACGACGACAAGCTTCAGAAGCTCGCCGGGACGCACCGCCACCAAGGCGTGGTCGCCCGTGTCGAGGCGATCCAGCAATCCAGCTCGCTGGACGATTTGCTCGATGGCCTGGCCGAACCAGCCTTGCTGCTCGTGCTCGATGGCGTCACGGATCCGCACAACCTGGGAGCCTGCCTGCGCGTAGCCGATGGCGCGGGTGCCCACGCGGTGATCGCACCCAAGGACCATGCCGTGGGTATCAACGCCACGGTGGCCAAGGTGGCCAGCGGCGCAGCCGAGACCGTGCCTTACTTCATGGTGACCAATCTGGCGCGTACCCTGACCGAGTTGAAAGAGCGTGATATCTGGATCATCGGGACAGCTGACGATGCGCCGCACAGCCTGTATGAGGGGCGGGACTTCACCGGGCCCGTTGCTTTGGTGCTGGGTGCCGAAGGCTCGGGCATGCGCCAGCTGACGCGCAAGCACTGCGACGAACTGGTCAGCATCCCGATGATGGGTGGGGTGTCCAGCCTGAACGTGTCGGTGGCCAGTGGCGTGTGCTTGTACGAGGCGCGTCGCCAGCGACTTTCTTCTACTGGCTGACCGACAGCATCGCGCGCCGATCGTGCTGGCGTTGCTCGCGCTGTGCCCACCAGCTCAGGCCCCAGGCTACACTCATCCAGACGAGCCCCAGCCAGTGCAGTTGCCCATAGCCATGGTGGGTCAGCACCCAGCCGCCGCCTGATGCCCCGATGGCATGCCCCAGATAGATGGCCGATGTGTTGAGTGCCATCAGCGCCGGTGCCAGTCGAGGTGATAGCCCTCCGAGCCTGGCCTGTTGCCCTGAGTTGGTCGCAAAGCCGCTCAGTGCCCAGGGCAGCAGGACCAGGGCAAGCAAGGGCAGGGTGCTGCCCAATGGCCACAGCAACAGGCTGACGAGCATCATGCTCAGCGTGAAGGTCACGGCGGGCGCGGCCCCCAGTCTGTCCACCACCCGGTTGAGCACGAGGTTGCCTGCCAGCGCGAGCCCGCCGAACCAGGCGAACATCAGGCTGATCTCTTCTGGGCTGGCGTGGAAGGCGTTCTTGTAAAGCGGCGCCGCATAAGCCAGCACGGTGAACTGCCCGGCGCTCTGGCAGGCGGTGACCAGCACCACGGCCATCAGTAGCGGCGAGCGGAACACCTTGCGCCACGCGCGCATGGACAAGGCTGGCGGCCGGATGCCGGAAGGCAGGGTCTGGCGCACCAGCCAGGCGGCCAGCAGCGCACCCACCGCCACCATCATCATCGCCACACGCCAGCCCATGCGCTCGCCGATCCAGGCGGCCATCGGCATGCCGGCCACAGATGCAATCGACCAGCCCATGAACACAAAGGTGATGTGTCGGCCACGGCGCGCAGGCGTGCTCATGAAACCCATGGTGGCAGCGGCCTGCGGCGTGAAAACCGCTGCGGACAGTACCGTCAAGGCGCGCACGGGCCACAGCCAATCGTAGTTGGGGGCTAGGGCACACAAGGCGTGTCCTGCGGCGTACCAGACCATGGTCCAGGTGAGCAGCTTGCGCCGGTCGATATGGGCCACGGCGGCGGCCAGCAGCGGGGCACCCACGCCCATCATCAGGGCGGCAATGGCGATCAGATGGCCACCCTGTGTCACGCTGATGTTCAGCGAGCGCGTGAGGTCATTGAGTGTGCCACCCACGACCATCACGCCGCAGCCGATCACGAAATTGCCCGCCAGCAGCGCCCAGCGCGCTGCGTCCATGTCCTGACGGGAAAGGGCGCGTTCGAGCTCCAAGCGTGCCTTAGTGGTGAACCTTCAGGGCTTCCGGGTTGACGATGTTCGTCGGCGTGCCTGCAATGAAGTTCAGCAGGTTGTCGAACGCAGCGCTGAAGAGGCGCTCATAGTTGTCTTGCTCGACAAAACCGATGTGTGGCGTGCACACGGCGTTCTCCAGGCGCAGCAAGGGGTGGCCTTGCAAGATGGGCTCGCTCTCGAACACGTCGACCGCAGCCATGCCGGGGCGTCCACGGTTGAGCGCGGCCACCAGCGCGCTGTCTTGGAGCAGTTCAGCGCGCGAGGTGTTGACCAGCAAGGCGGTGGGCTTCATGCGGCTGAGATCGTCGAGCGTGATCAGGCCCCGCGTGCTGTCGGACAGCCGCAAATGCAGGCTGAGCACATCGCAGGCTTCGAAGAAGGCTTCGCGCGTGGGCGCGGGGATGCAGCCATCGGCCTTGGCCAGGGAGCGCGATTCCTCGCTGCCCCACACCGTGACGTGCATGCCAAAGGCCTTGCCATAGCCCGCGACCAACTGACCAACGCGGCCATAGCCCCATATGCCCAGCGTCTTGCCCTTGAGCAGCATGCCCAGGCCGAAGTTCACCGGCATGGAGGCCGACTTCAATCCAGCCTGCTGCCATGCCCCGTGCTTGAGGTTGCCGATGTACTGCGGCAGCCGGCGCATGGCCGCCATGACCAAAGCCCAGGTCAATTCGGCCGGCGCATAAGGCGCACCTAGTCCCTCGGCCACGGCGATGCCGCGCTGCGTGCATGCTTCCAGATCAATGTGGGGGCCAACGGGGCCTGTCTGGCAGATCAGCCGCAGCTTGGGCAGCTTTTCCAGCAAGGACCTCGGGAAGTGCGTGCGCTCGCGGATCAGCACCAGTGCTTCGGCGTCACGCAGGCGAACCGCCAGTTGTCCCGTGCCCTTGACCGTGTTGGTGAAGACCTTGGCGGCCAGGCCATCCAGCTTGGTCGCGCATTGCAATTTGCGGACGGCGTCTTGGTAGTCGTCCAGGATGATGATGTTCATGGGGCTGTCAGCAGTCCAGCCCCTCATTTTGCTACGGCTGACAACAAAGCTGCCCGCAAGGGGCAAGATTTGTGTTTACCAGCTTGTGACTTTCGATGCGCGAGGTTCGTCTCGGCCCGACGAGCGCAAGGGAAAGTGGCTGTCCAGCGCGTCCAGGCGCAGCTGTGCTTCGATCTGGCCGCGGTGCACAGCGATCACGCGAAAGACATCGGCACGCAAATGCCACAGCTCACGCAGCGAGCGGGCCGACTCGACCATGCTGCGCACCTGGTTGGCGCGCATGGATTGCAGATCCCACATGGCGGAGTTGAATTCGGATTTGACCTTGCGCAGGCCTGTCATGGGCGCAGGTGTGCGGGGCAGCTCGTCCATGTCCCACAGCCAGCACCAGAAGCCTGAGAGCCAGGCTTTCCACAGCGGCCGGCTGCGCGCGAACATGGTCGGCGGCACCACCTCGTTGCGGCGCGTGCCCAGGCCAGAGGGCGTGCCTTCGTGCGGTGTCGAAGCGGCCGCTTCAATGGGGCCACATTTGATGGAGGTCAGCAGGGGGCGGGCAGGTTCCGCCGGTACAACAGCCGAAACGGTTTCGGGTGCGTCGTCGTTCGTGAAGAATCTGGATGCCATGTCGCCCTCAGAGTGGCCGCCTTTACCCAGCGGTTCGTCTTTGCTATCGGCGTATGGCGCGGGGGCTTGAGGGCGCTAAAGGGCTCAGGAGGGGCGCTTTCCCATGCCTTGAAACGATTTGCAACGAAGTCGTTCGGGGCGGGAATTTGTCGCAGGCGGGGATTCAAGCGGCGTTCAAGCCGTGACCAGCGGGATGTGGCGGGCGGCGTGGCGTGTGGCCTCGTCGGCGCAAGCGGCGGCCAGAGTTTCGCGGGCGCAGGATTCGCAGCGGCCGCAGCAGGTGGCGGTGCCGGTTTCGAACTGAAGGGCTTCGAACGAGTCGCAGCCTTGCGCCGCCAGACGTTGGATATCGCGGTCAGAGACGCGGTTGCAGACGCACACGATCATGATTGCCACTTGCCAGGAGAGTCGATGCGATCATTTTAAATGAGAATGATTCGCATGCAATCATTTGAACAGGCGGTTTGTGGGGCTTTTATTCAGCCCTTGTTCGGCCCTCATGCGATTTGTCTCAACTTTCCACATCGCCCATGGCCGACTGCAGGTAGTTCTGCAGGCCGACCTTGTCGATCAGGTCGATCTGGGTTTCGAGGAAATCGATGTGCTCCTCGGTGTCGTCCAGGATGTCCTGCAACAGATCGCGCGACACGTAATCGCGCACCGATTCGCAGTAGGCGATGCCGTCCTTGATCGTGCCTTGCGCGCCGGATTCGAGCTTCAGGTCGCAGGCCAGGAGTTCGGGCACGTCCTCGCCGATCAGCAGCTTGCCCAGGTCCTGCAGGTTGGGCAGGCCGTCCAGCATGAAGATGCGCTCCATGAGCTTGTCCGCATGCTTCATTTCGCCGATGGATTCTTCGTATTCCTTCTTGGCGAGTTTGTCGAAGCCCCAGTGTTTCAGCATGCGGTAGTGCAGGAAGTACTGGTTGGTGGCCGTCAGTTCGTTCTTCAATTGGGCGTTGAGATGTTCAAGGACCTTGGGATCGCCTTTCATGGACTCCTCGCTGTTCACTGTTGATGGCGCATGGGCGCGGGGTTTGATGACCTGACGGTGACAGGATCGGTTATACTCCTAAGGTTTACCCGCAACCACCCCCCGCCTAGCGAAACCCCCATCGGATCCTTTACTGGACTCGAACTTGTCACGTCCGTACCACGCCGCAAATTGCAGAAGCTGCAGATGCACGTGGGGCGAACAAGTGCAAGGGCAGAGCTGGGCGCGCACTACAAACGGAGAATGAACCCGTGCTGCCCGTACTGCCCCAAGCTCTTCTGGCCCTCGCAGACGGCACGGTCTTTCTAGGCACTTCGATCGGCGCCGCCGGTCACACAGTCGGCGAAGTGGTGTTCAACACCTCACTCACCGGCTACCAAGAAATCCTCACCGACCCCAGCTACTGCAAGCAGATCGTCACGTTGACGTATCCGCACATCGGCAACTATGGCGTCAACGGTGAGGATGTCGAGGCCTCGAAAGTCCATGCCGCTGGTCTGATCATCAAGGATCTGCCCATCCGCACTTCCAACTTCCGCCAGAGCCGCACGCTGTCACAGTACCTGCAAGACGAAGGCACGGTGGGCATCGCGAGCATCGACACCCGCAAGCTGACCCGCCTGCTGCGCACCAAGGGCGCCCAGAACGGCTGTATCGTGGCCCTGAAGGCAGGTGAAGCCTTGACGGACGCCGTGATTGCCGATGCCATCGCCAAGGCCAAGGCCGCACCGAACATGGCCGGGCTGGATCTGGCCCAGGTCGTCACGCGCGCCGAAACCGCCGAGTGGACCGAGACCGAATGGAAGCTGGCGAACCCTGCGCTGGACGGCAAGCCCGGCTTTGGCAAGCTGACCGCGCCCAAGTTCCATGTCGTGGCCTATGACTTCGGTGTAAAGCGCAACATCCTGCGCATGCTGGCCGAGCGCGGCTGCAGGGTCACCGTCGTGCCCGCCAAGACGCCTGCCGCCGAGGTGCTCAAGTACAAGCCCGATGGCATCTTCCTGTCCAACGGCCCTGGCGATCCTGAGCCTTGCGAATACGCCATCGCTGCTACAAAGGAGCTGATCGAAACCGGCATCCCGACCTTCGGCATCTGCCTGGGTCACCAGATCATGGCGCTGGCCTCCGGCGCCAAGACTTTCAAGATGAAGTTCGGCCACCACGGCGGCAACCACCCCGTGAAGGACCTCGACTCCGGCCGCGTCAGCATCACCAGCCAGAATCACGGCTTCGCTGTCGACGAGAAGACTCTTGGCCCCAACCTGCGCGCCACGCACATCTCGCTGTTTGACGGCACGCTGCAAGGCCTGGCCCGCACCGACAAACCCGCTTTCTGCTTCCAGGGTCACCCGGAAGCCTCGCCCGGACCGCATGACATCGCTTACTTGTTTGATCGTTTCACGACCCTCATGGCTGCGCGGCTGATGGAGAAAAACTGACATGGCAAAGCGCACCGACATCAAGAGCATCCTCATCATCGGCGCCGGCCCGATCATCATCGGTCAGGCCTGCGAATTCGACTACTCCGGCGCCCAGGCCTGCAAGGCCCTGCGCGAAGAGGGCTACAAGGTCATCCTGGTCAACAGCAACCCGGCGACCATCATGACGGACCCGAACACGGCGGACGTCACCTACATCGAGCCCATCACCTGGCAGGTGGTCGAGCGCATCATCGCCAAGGAGCGTCCCGACGCGATCCTGCCGACCATGGGCGGCCAGACCGCGCTGAACTGCGCCCTGGACTTGCACCGCCACGGCGTGCTCGACAAGTACAAGGTTGAGATGATCGGTGCCAACGAGCACGCGATCGAGAAGGCCGAAGACCGCCAGAAGTTCAAGGAAGCCATGACCAGCATCGGTCTGGACTCCGCGAAGTCGGGCATTGCCCACACGATGGAAGAAGCCTGGGCTGTGCAAAAGCGCATCACGGCCGAGATCGGCGGCCACGGCTTCCCGATGGTGATCCGCCCCAGCTTCACGCTGGGTGGCACGGGCGGTGGCATTGCCTACAACCCCGAAGAGTTCGAAGAGATCTGCAAGCGCGGTCTGGACCTGTCGCCGACCAACGAGCTGCTGATCGAAGAGTCGCTCATCGGCTGGAAAGAGTATGAGATGGAAGTGGTTCGCGACAAGGCGGACAACTGCATCATCGTTTGCTCGATCGAGAACCTGGATCCGATGGGCATCCACACCGGTGACTCGATCACCGTGGCCCCGGCTCAGACCCTGACCGACCGCGAATACCAGTTGCTGCGCAACGCCTCCATCGCCATTCTTCGTGAGATTGGCGTCGAGACCGGCGGCTCCAACGTGCAGTTCTCGATCAACCCGGACAACGGCCGGATGATCGTGATCGAGATGAACCCGCGTGTGTCGCGCTCCTCCGCGCTGGCCTCGAAGGCCACAGGCTTCCCGATCGCCAAGATCGCGGCCAAGCTGTCGGTGGGCTACACGCTCGATGAGCTCAAGAACGACATCACCGGCGGTGCCACGCCAGCGTCTTTCGAACCTTCGATCGACTACGTCGTCACCAAGATCCCGCGCTTTGCTTTCGAGAAGTTCCCCGCAGCCGATTCGCGCCTGACCACGCAGATGAAGTCTGTGGGCGAAGTGATGGCCATGGGCCGTACCTTCCAGGAGTCTTTCCAGAAGGCGCTGCGTGGCCTGGAGACAGGCATCGATGGCCTGACCGAGATCAGCGACGATCGCGAAGAGATCCTGCAGGAGATCGGCGAAGCCGGTCCCGAGCGTATCCGCTTCCTGGGTGATGCCTTCCGCATCGGCCTGAGCCTCGACGAGGTTTTCGAAGAGACGAAGATTGATCCCTGGTTCCTTGCCCAGATCGAAGACATCGTCAAGACCGAAGCCGACGTGAAGGCGCGCAAGCTGGAGTCGCTCACCGCAGCCGAGATGCGTTACCTGAAGCAAAAGGGCTTCTCGGATCGCCGCCTGGCCAAGCTGCTCGCCACCAACCAGCATGAGGTCCGCAAGGCCCGTCATGCTCTGAACGTGCGTCCGGTCTACAAGCGTGTGGACACCTGCGCCGCAGAGTTCTCGACGCAGACCGCCTACATGTATTCGTGCTATGAAGCTGAAGGCGGCGAGTGCGAGGCCGAGCCCACCGATCGCAAGAAGATCATGGTGCTGGGTGGTGGCCCCAACCGCATCGGTCAAGGCATCGAGTTCGACTACTGCTGCGTCCACGCCGCCCTTGCCATGCGCGAAGACGGCTACGAGACCATCATGGTCAACTGCAACCCCGAGACTGTCTCGACCGACTACGACACCTCTGATCGCCTGTACTTCGAGCCCGTGACGCTGGAAGACGTGCTCGAGATCGTGGCCAAGGAAAAGCCGGTCGGCGTGATCGTGCAGTACGGCGGCCAGACGCCTTTGAAGCTCGCCCTCGACCTCGAAGCCAACGGTGTGCCCATCATCGGCACGACGCCCGACAGCATCGACATTGCCGAAGACCGCGAACGCTTCCAGGCTCTGCTGCACAAGCTGGGTCTGAAGCAGCCGCCCAACCGCACCGCGCGCACCGAAGAAGCCGCGCTGCAACTGGCGCAGGAGATCGGCTACCCGCTGGTCGTGCGTCCCAGCTACGTGCTGGGCGGCCGCGCGATGGAAATCGTGCATGGCGACAAGGATCTGGAGCGCTACATGCGCGAAGCCGTGCGTGTCTCCGACAAGTCACCCGTGTTGCTGGACCGCTTCCTCAACGACGCCGTCGAGGTCGATGTCGACTGCATCTCCGATGGCACCGATGTGATGATCGGCGGCATCATGGAGCACATCGAGCAAGCCGGCGTGCACTCCGGTGACTCGGCTTGTTCGCTGCCTCCGTACACGCTGTCGCATGCGCTGCAAGACGAGCTGCGCCGCCAGACGGCGCAAATGGCCAAGGCGCTCAATGTGGTGGGCCTGATGAACGTGCAGTTCGCCATTCAAGGTGACGTCACACAAGGCCTGGACAAAGCCACCGTGTATGTGCTCGAAGTGAACCCACGTGCCTCGCGCACCGTGCCTTACGTGTCCAAGGCGACTGGCCAGCCTCTGGCCAAGATCGCCGCGCGCTGCATGGCCGGCCAAAAGCTGGTCACGCAAAAAAGCCCCGATGGCAAGGCTCCGCGCGAAGTTGTGCCGCCTTATTTCACGGTCAAGGAAGCCGTCTTTCCGTTCAACAAATTCCCGGGTGTGGACCCCGTCCTCGGCCCTGAAATGCGTTCGACCGGTGAAGTCATGGGTGTGGGCGTCACCTTCGGTGAAGCCATGCTCAAGAGCCAGTTGGGAGCGGGATCGCGTCTGCCGACCAAGGGCACTGTGTGCATTTCGGTCAAGGACAATGACAAGGCGCGCGCTGTCAACGTCGCTCGCGAGCTGGTGGCGTTGGGCTTCAAGGTCGTCGCGACCAAGGGCACGGCCGCGGCCATTGCCGAAGCCGGCGTACCGGTCGAGCCGGTCAACAAGGTCAAGGATGGCCGCCCGCACATCGCGGACGCCATCAAGGCAGGCGAAATCCAGCTGGTTTTCACGACCGTGGACGAAACCCGCACGGCCATTGCCGACTCGCGCAGCATCCGCACGGCCGCCCTGGCCAACCGGGTGACCTACTACACCACCATGGCTGGCTGCGAGGCCGCTGTCGAGGCCATGAAACACCAGGACGATCTGGTGGTGTATTCACTGCAAGAGCTGCACGCCAAACTACACTAAACTTTCATTTCCACAAGTTCAAGGGCCGCGCCCGGCGCCATCGCCAGATGGTCAAGGTCGCGGCTTCCGTTTTTTGTGAGGCACTGCTTTCATTTCAAGCAGTTCAAAGCCTGATTTGCATCGAGAGAGACGCAACCATGTCGACCATTCCCATCACCAAGCGCGGCGCCGAGAAGCTCAAGGAAGAGCTGCATCGCCTCAAGCATGTCGAGCGTCCGGCCGTGGTTCAGGCCATTGCCGAAGCGCGCGCCCAGGGCGACCTCTCTGAAAACGCCGAGTACGACGCCGCCAAGGACAAGCAAGGCTTCATCGAAGGCCGCATCAACGAAATCGAAGGCAAGCTGTCTGCTGCCAAGATCATCGACCCATCCGAGCTGGATGCAGGGGGCAAGGTCGTGTTCGGCGCCACGGTCGAGATGGAGCTGGAGTCCACCGGTGATGTGGTGACCTATCAGATCGTGGGTGACGACGAAGCCGACCTGAAAGACGGCAAGATCTCGATTGGCTCGCCCATTGCCCGCGCCCTGATCGGCAAGGAAGCCGGCGACGTGGCCACCGTGCAGGCGCCCGGTGGCAACCGCAACTACGAAATCATCGAAGTGCGCTACCAGTGAAGCTGCTGCGGTTTCAAGCCTGGCTGGCTGCTGTGTGGGCTGGTGCCATGCTGGCTGTGGGTGGCCTGGCTGCGCCCAGCCTGTTCATGGTGCTGGACCGCCATCTGGCGGGTCAGGCAACTGGCCGCATCTTCACCCTTGAAGCCAAAGTCAGCCTGGCATTCGCGATCGTGCTGCTCATGATCGAGCGCCGCCGTGTGCGTGATCTGGTCGAGTCAGGCCAGGCCACCACCGTGATGACAGGCAATCTGCTGCTCATCCTGGCGGCCTTGTTTCTGGCGATTTTCGGCGAGTTCGTGCTGCACCCCATGATCGAAGAGGCCAAGGCAGGCGAGCCGACGGCCTTATCGTTTGGGGCCTTGCACGGCGCGTCGTCGGTGCTGTACTGGCTGCGCATCGTGCTGGTGGGCAGCCTGGCCTGGCGGCTGACTGCAGCCCATCAGCCCGATCAGCCTGCCCAGGCCGGGTGATGTTCAGCCCGGCTTCTTGCTGCTCACGCGCTTTTTGGCACGTTTGATCAAGCCGCCGGCGGTCACGCGCTGATTGCCCATGACCTGGACCTTCTTGATCTCGGGCTTGCGCAGACCGCTCTTGGAGAACTTGAGGATCTTGACCTCGCGCGGACCGGGCTTGCGGTCTTCCTTGGCTTCGGCCGGGGCTTTCTCAGGCATGGGGCGCCACAGCACCAGCAGTTTGCCGATATGCTGGATCGGGGCCGCATCGAGCTTGTCGCAGATCTGGGCGTAGATTTCTTCACGGGCGGCGCGGTCGTCGCCCAACACGCGGACCTTGATCAGGCCATGGGCCTTCAAGGCGGCATCGGTTTCCTTCAGGACGGCGGGTGTCAGGCCGTCGCCGCCGATCATCACGACGGGGTCCAGGTGGTGCGCATCGGCCCGGTGGGCTTTGCGCTCGGCAGTAGTCAATTGAATAGCAGGCATCCCTCTATTATCTAGCCATGAAAGTCAAAACCAAAAGCAAAAAGGTCAACAAGGCCTGGTTGAACGACCATGTCACGGACCCCTACGTGAAATTGGCGCAAAAAGAGGGCTACCGTTCCCGTGCGGCCTACAAGCTCAAGGAAATCGACGAAGCCCTGCAATTGATCAAACCGGGTCAGTTGGTGGTCGACCTGGGCGCTGCGCCGGGCGCCTGGAGCCAGTATGTGCGCCGCAAATTCGCGCCCAAGGAAGCAGGGGTGGGCGGTGCGGCCACGGGGCAGCTCAATGGCACCATCATTGCGCTGGACCTGCTGGATTTCGAATCGATTGACGGCGTCCATTTCATCCTGGGCGATTTTCGCGAAGACGCCGTGCTGAACCAATTGCGCGAGGCCGTAGGTGACCGCCCCGTGGACGTGGTCATTTCAGATATGGCGCCCAATCTCAGCGGCATCGAGTCGTCAGACAGCGCCCGGATCGCCCATTTGATCGAATTGGCCATCGATTTCGCCCAAAATCACCTCAAAAAGGAGGGTGGCCTGGTCTGCAAGGTGTTTCACGGCAGTGGTTACAGCCAGTTGGTCGAGCTGTTTCGCGCACATTTTCGCGTCGTCAAGCCGATCAAGCCCAAAGCCTCGCGAGACAAGTCCGCCGAGACTTTCCTGGTGGGTATCGGGCTCAAGAATCGATGAATTTTCTCGATCGCCGTCTTTTAAGTGCCGAAAACCGGTGCTTCACTGGGGATAGATTGCTGCAGCGGGGCTCTTGACTGTTCTAGAATCGGCCCCATGTACCGCGAAGATCGCATCTGCCTATCGAGGTGATGCGATTTTTGAAATCCGTCGCGGTGGGTTGATGCATACAGTGTCAGTCGTGACGGATGTGAATGGGTTGAAGGAGCCGCGGTGAACAATCAATGGTTCTCGAAGATTGCAGTCTGGCTGGTGGTGGCGCTGGTGTTGTTCACCGTGTTCAAGCAGTTCGACCGCGCCAGTACAGGCGGTAGCCAGATCGGCTACTCCGACTTCCTCGAAGAGGTTCGTGCCAAACGCATCAAGAGCGTGACGCTGCAAGAAGGTGGCGGCGGTACCGAAATCATCGCAACCACAACCGACGACAAGCGCATCCGCAGCACGGCCACCTACCTGGATCGTGGCTTGGTGGGCGACTTGATCAACAACGGCGTCAAGTTCGATGTCAAGCCCCGCGAAGAGCCCTCGCTCCTGATGAGCCTGCTGGTCTCCTGGGGCCCCATGCTGCTGCTGGTGGGCGTGTGGATCTATTTCATGCGTCAGATGCAGGGCGGCGGCAAAGGCGGGGCGTTCAGTTTCGGCAAGAGCCGAGCGCGCATGCTGGATGAGTCCAACAACAACATCACCTTCGCTGACGTGGCCGGTTGCGACGAGGCCAAGGAAGAAGTGAAGGAGTTGGTCGACTTCCTGCGTGATCCGCAGAAATTCCAGAAGCTGGGTGGCCGCATTCCCCGTGGCGTGCTGATGGTCGGGCCTCCGGGTACCGGCAAGACGCTGCTGGCCAAGTCCATTGCCGGCGAAGCCAAGGTGCCGTTCTTCACGATCTCGGGTTCGGACTTCGTTGAAATGTTCGTCGGCGTCGGCGCGGCCCGCGTGCGCGACATGTTCGAGCAGGCCAAGAAGAATGCGCCTTGCATCATCTTCGTGGACGAAATCGATGCCGTGGGTCGCCACCGTGGCGCTGGCCTGGGTGGGGGCAACGACGAACGCGAGCAAACACTCAACCAGATGCTGGTCGAGATGGACGGTTTCGAGACCAACCTGGGCGTGATCGTGATCGCCGCGACCAACCGCCCCGACATCCTGGACCCTGCGCTGCTGCGTCCTGGTCGCTTCGACCGCCAGGTCTACGTGACCCTGCCGGACGTGCGTGGCCGCGAGCAGATCCTGAACGTGCACATCCGCAAGGTGCCCGTGGGCCAAGACGTGCGTGCGGACATCCTCGCTCGCGGTACGCCTGGCTTCTCTGGTGCTGACCTGGCCAATCTGGTCAACGAAGCCGCTCTCTTTGCCGCCCGCCGCAATGGCCGCGTGGTCGAGATGCAGGACTTTGAAAAGGCCAAGGACAAGATCATGATGGGCCCCGAGCGCAAATCCATGGTCATGCCCGAGGAAGAGCGCAAGAACACCGCCTACCACGAGGCTGGCCACGCCCTGGTTGCGCGCCTGCTGCCCAAGACGGATCCGGTCCACAAGGTCACCATCATCCCGCGCGGTCGTGCGCTGGGTGTGACCATGCAGTTGCCTGAAGGCGACCGCTACAGCATGGACAAGAACCGCATGCTGGACACCATCTCGGTGTTGTTTGGCGGTCGTATCGCCGAAGAAGTCTTCATGAACCAGATGACCACGGGGGCTTCGAACGACTTCGAGCGCGCCACGGCCATCGCCCGCGACATGGTCACCCGTTACGGCATGACCGACGAGCTGGGCCCTGTGGTTTACGCAGACAATGAAGGCGAAGTCTTCCTGGGTCGCTCGATCACCAAGACCACCAACATGTCTGAAGAGACCATGCAGAAGGTGGACAAGCAGATCCGCAAGATCATCGACGAGCAGTACATCACCGCGCGCAAGCTCATCGAAGACAACCAGGACAAGATGCACGCGATGGCCAAGGCGCTTCTGGAGTGGGAAACCATCGACGCAGACCAGATCAACGACATCATGGAAGGTCGTGACCCACGTCCGCCCAAGGACTGGACCCCACCGAGCAACCGTCCCAGCGGCCCGAACAAGCCGGTCAGCACGGACGGTGCGCCGGCCGCCGTCTGAAGCGGCTTTCGCTGACGATTGATCCGCACGGGGCTTCGGCCCCGTTTTTCATTGAGCAAGACATGATCTGGCAGACCACCCGGTTCGACATCGATCTGAGTCGCCCCCGCATCATGGGCATCGTCAATGTGACCCCGGATTCGTTTTCGGATGGGGGGCGCTACCTCGACGCCCAGGCCGCGCTGCGGCAATGCGAGCAGCTCGTTCGCGAGGGCGCCGACATCCTGGACATTGGTGGTGAGTCAAGCCGCCCAGGCGCGCCCACACTGACCGCTGAAGAGGAGTGGGCGCGTTTGGCGGAGGTCATGAAATCGGCGCTGTCGCTGGGGGTGCCGGTGTCGGTGGACACCTATAAGGCCGAGGTGATGCAGCGCGCACTGGATGCGGGCGTGGACATCATCAATGACATCCGCGCACTGCAAGCGCCTGGTGCCGAAGCGCTTGTGGCCGCTCACCCGCGCTGCGGTATCTGCCTGATGCACATGCAGGGTGACCCGGCGACCATGCAGCAGCACCCCAGCTACCCGGATGTCATCGCCGAGGTCAAGGCGTACCTGTCGGCGCGGCTGGCGGCCTTGATGCATCTGGGCGTGGCGCCCGAGCGTATCACCCTGGATCCGGGTATCGGCTTTGGCAAGACGCCGGCCCACAATATAGAGCTGCTGCTGCGCCAGGATGTATTGCTGGAGCTGGGGCGGCCCTTGCTGGTGGGTTGGTCGCGCAAATCCACCTTGGGGCAGCTTACTGGGCGCCCGGTGGAGGAACGGCTGGCGGCCAGTGTCGCCGCGGCTTTGGCGGCGGTCACCAAGGGCGCGCGCATCGTGCGCGTTCACGATGTGGCAGCCACCGCGGATGCCCTGAAAGTGTGGGCCGCGGCGAATTTGTCAAACTGAGACCGCGCGTCCGGGCGCACAATGCGCGTTCGGGATTTGCGCATTCTTCTCTTTATAGAACAACATGGCTCGTCAATATTTTGGGACCGATGGCATCCGCGGCACCGTCGGGCAGGCTCCGATCACGCCGAACTTCGTTTTGCGGCTGGGGCATGCGGTTGGGCAAGTACTGCGGCGCACTGAAAAGCGCCCAACGGTGCTGATCGGCAAGGACACACGCATCTCGGGCTACATGCTGGAATCGGCGCTGGAAGCCGGTTTCGCCTCGGCGGGCGTTGATGTGTTGCTGACCGGGCCCCTGCCCACGCCTGGCGTGGCCTACCTCACGCGCGCCTTGCGTCTGAATCTGGGTGTGGTGATCAGCGCTTCGCACAACCCGTTTGCCGACAACGGCATCAAGTTCTTCTCGGCCAAGGGCGAGAAGCTGCCGGATGAGTGGGAACTGGCCGTGGAGGCTGCGCTCGGTGACGAGCCCAAGTGGGTGGATTCGTCCACCCTGGGGCGCGCACGTCGGCTGGAGGATGCCCGTGGCCGCTACATCGAGTTCTGTAAGAGCACGTTCTCGCCGAACCTCTCGCTCAAGGGCCTGAAGCTGGTGGTCGATGCCGCGCACGGTGCGGCCTACCAGGTGGCACCCGAGGTGTTCCACGAGCTGGGCGCCGAGGTGATCTCGATCGGTTGCTCGCCCACCGGTGTGAACATCAACGAAGGTGTGGGTGCCACCCACCCCGAGGCGCTGATCAAGGCCGTGGCCGAACATGGTGCCGACTACGGTGTGGCGCTGGACGGCGACGCAGACCGTTTGCAATTGGTGGACGCCAAGGGGCGCCTCTACAACGGCGACGAGCTGCTGTACGTGATGGTCGCAGACCGCCTGGACCAGGGCGAGGCCGTGCCGGGGGCTGTGGGCACCTTGATGACCAATATGGCGGTCGAGCTGGCCTTGCAGAACCGCGGCATCGATTTCGTGCGTGCCAAGGTGGGCGACCGCTATGTGCTTGAAGAGCTGGTATGCCGTGGCTGGCAACTGGGCGGGGAGGGCTCGGGCCACCTGATCGCGCTGGACCGTCACACCACGGGGGATGGCATCGTCAGCGCCTTGCAGGTGCTGCAGGCCGTGGCCCGCAGCGGCAAGAGTCTGGTGGACTGGCTGGGTGGTGTGAGCCTGTTCCCGCAGTGCCTGATCAATGTCCGGTTGCAACCCGGGCAGGATTGGAAAGGCAACCCCAAGCTGGCCGATGTCCAGAAGACGGTGCTGGCCCAGCTCAACGGCCGTGGCCGCGTGCTGATCCGGCCGTCGGGCACGGAGCCTTTGCTGCGTGTGATGGTGGAGGCCGAGGACCGCCTGTTGGCCGACCAGTGCGCACAGGCCTTGGCGGAAGCTGTCAAGAGTTGAGGGGGCTCGCCCAAGAAAAAGCCGGCTTGCGTGGCCGGCTTTTTTCATGATGCGCGGGCGTCGCGCTTGGTTGCTTATTTCTTGGGCGGTGTCAGCACGCGGTCGATCACGTGGATGACGCCGTTGCCGGAGGCCACGTCCGCCTTGGTCACCAGGCCGTCGTCCACGGTGACGAAATTGCCGGCCTTGGAAACCGTCATCTTGGCGCCGGTGGAGGTGGTGATCTGCTTGCTGCCATCCACGTCGGCGGACTTCAGCAGACCCGGCACCACGTGGTAGCCCAGCAGGGCCTTGAGCTGCTCAGGGTCCTGCGCCAGCTTGTCCAGCGTGGCAGCGGGCAGGGCCTTGAAAGCCTCATCGGTCGGTGCGAAGACTGTGACGGGGCCCGAGCCTTCCAGGGTGCTCTCCAGGCCAGCCTGCTTGACCAGCTTGGTGAAAGTGCTCAGCTCAGGGGTGGCGCTGGCGGCTGCCACGACATTGGCCGGCGTGGCAGCCGTCTCGCTGCTTGCGCAGGCCGTGACGGAAAGGGTGGCGGCCAGCAGGCCGGTCAGCAGCAGGAACGAGGGGCGACGCATTGTCATGGGGATGGATCTCCGTGCGAGGTGTTTGCTCCGAAACAATCTGTGGAGCACGCCGGCACGATAGGTTTGTCACATGACGGTTTGGTGACGAAAACGTGACATCGAATTCATGGACGACGTGATCCAAATAGACTGTCTTATTGTGACGATTGTGAAAATGAATGTCACATACGCGTCACAATCGCGCCCTACAGTCCGCCGCATAGCAAGTTGTCTGTCATATGACAAGAAAGGCGTACACATGAGCTTCAAGATGATTCGCACCGCCGCGGCTGTGGCCCTGGCTCTGGTTTCTGGCAGTGTTCTGGCTGACGATGTCACCGGCGCCGGCGCAACCTTCCCCGCGCCGCTGTATGCCAAATGGGCATCGGCCTTCAACACCACCACCGGCGTGCGCATCAACTACCAGTCTGTCGGTTCGGGTGCTGGCATCAAGCAGATCAAGGCCAAGACCGTGGACTTTGGCGCTTCTGATATGCCCCTGAAGGACGACGAACTGGCTAAGGAAGGCCTGGTTCAGTTCCCCACCGTGATCGGTGGTGTGGTGCCCGTGGTGAACATCAAGGGCATCCAGCCTGGCCAGTTGAAGATGACCGGCGAAGTGCTGGGCAACATCTACCTGGGCAAGATCACCAAGTGGAACGACCCCGCCCTGGTGGCGCTGAACCCTGGCGTGCCGCTGCCTGACACCGCCATCGCACCGGTCCGCCGTGCCGATGGTTCGGGCACCAGCTTCATCTTCACCAACTACCTCTCCAAGGTGAACGCAGAGTGGAAGGCCAAGGTGGGTGAGGGCACCGCCGTGAACTGGCCTACCGGCGCAGGCGGCAAGGGCAATGAGGGCGTGTCGGCCTTCGTGCAGCGTCTGCCCAACTCGATCGGTTACGTGGAATATGCCTACGCCAAGCAGAACAAGATGTCGCATGTGTCCATCAAGAACGCTGCCGGCAACTTCGTCGAGCCCGATGACGCGACCTTCAAGGCTGCTGCTGCCGGCGCCGAGTGGAACAAGTCCTTCTACCAGGTGCTGACCAACCAGGCCGACAAGAATGCCTGGCCTCTGAGTGGTGCCACCTTCATCCTGATGCACAAGTCGCAAGACAAGCCTGCGCAGGCATCCAGCACGCTGAAGTTCTTTGATTGGGCTTACGCCAACGGTGACAAGACGGCTACTGAGCTGGAATACGTGCCGCTGCCCGCTTCGGTGAAGGATCTGGTGCGCAAGCAATGGGCGGGCATCACGGACACGGCGGGCAAGGCCATCGCACTGAAGTGATCGTCTTGAACTGATACTGTTCTCAAGCCGGGCACTTGCGAAACAGGTGTTCGGCGTTTGTTGTTGATTCGAGTTGTACATGACACGGTTGATCCTCTCCACCGGAGGCCCTCGATGACTGCCATTCTTCCCGCCGACATGGATGGCGCCGATGTTCCGCCAGACCGTGGTGCCAAGCGACGCCCCATGACCAGTCCTCCCGCTCGCCGTGTGAACGCCCCCTGGGCCGATGCCGTGTTCGCCGCCCTGGCCAAGGCTGCGGCCTTGCTGACCCTGGCGCTGCTGCTGGGCATCATCGGCTCGCTGATCGTGGGCGCATGGCCCGCCATCAAGACTTATGGCCTGAGCTTCCTGTGGCGCACCGAATGGGATCCTGTACAGGATCAGTACGGTGGCCTGGTGATGATCTACGGCACGCTGATGACCTCGTTCATTGCGCTGCTGATAGCCGTGCCCGTGTCATTCGGTATCGCGATGTTCCTGACCGAGTTGTCGCCGGCCTGGCTGAAGCGGCCTCTGGGCATTGCGGTGGAGTTGCTGGCGGCTGTGCCGTCCATCGTCTACGGCATGTGGGGCCTGCTGGTGTTCGGGCCTCTGCTGGCGACCTACGTGCAGCAGCCGCTTCAAGGCCTCACGCAAGGCATCCCCTACATTGGCGCGCTGTTCAGCGGCCCGCCCGTGGGTATCGGCATCCTGTCGGCTGGCATCATCCTGGCCATCATGATCATCCCCTTCATTGCATCGGTGATGCGCGATGTGTTCGAGGTGACGCCGCCTATGCTGAAGGAGTCCGCCTACGGCCTGGGTTCGACCACCTGGGAAGTGGTGTGGAAGGTGGTGCTGCCCTATACCAAGACCGGTGTGGTCGGCGGCATCATGCTGGGCCTGGGGCGTGCGCTGGGCGAGACCATGGCCGTGACTTTCGTGATCGGCAACATGAACCAGCTCAATTCGCTGTCGGTGTTCGAAGCGGCCAACAGCATCACCTCGGCATTGGCCAATGAGTTTGCCGAAGCAGGCGAGGGCCTGCACCAGGCCTCGCTGATCTACCTGGGCCTGGTCCTGTTCTTCATCACTTTCGTGGTGCTGGCCTTCTCGAAGGTCTTGCTCGCCCGTCTGAAGAAATCTGAAGGAGCCCGTTCATGAGTCCCACAGAAGCACAAGCGCTGCAAGCCATCCGTGCACGCAAGCACGCTGGTCGAAAGCGCACCAACTACATCGCGCTGACGATGTCGCTGGGTGCCATGGCCTTTGGCCTGGTCTGGCTGATCTGGATCCTGGTCGAGACGGTTCACCTGGGTCTGGACGGTCTGACGCTGGCCACCTTCACGCAGATGACGCCGCCGCCTCAAGAGGCCGGCGGTCTGGCCAATGCCATCCTGGGCTCTCTGATGATGGTGGGCCTGGCGACCCTGATCGGCACGCCGGTTGGTGTGATGGCCGGCATCTACCTGGCAGAGTACGGTCAGAGTGGCTGGCTGGGCAGCACCACGCGCTTCATCAACGACATCCTGCTGTCAGCACCGTCAATCGTGGTGGGGCTTTTCATCTACTCTATGGTGGTGGCTCGGGCCCATTCCTTCTCGGGTTGGGCGGGTGTACTGGCCTTGGCGCTGATCGTGGTGCCGGTGGTGATTCGCACGACCGAGAACATGTTGTCGCTGGTGCCCAGTGCATTGCGTGAAGCAGCCTATGCGCTGGGTACGCCCAAGTGGCGCGTGATCCTGACCATCACGCTGAAGTCGGCCCGTGCAGGTGTGGTCACCGGCATCCTGCTGGCTGTGGCCCGTATCTCGGGCGAGACGGCGCCGCTGCTGTTCACGGCGCTGTCCAACCAGTTCTGGTCATCGGACCTGGGCCAGCCCATGGCCAGCCTGCCCGTGACCATCTTCAAATTCGCGATGAGCCCATATGAGAACTGGCAGAAGCTGGCGTGGGCTGGGGTGTTCCTGATCACGGCTGGTGTGCTGGTGCTGAACATCATCGCCCGCACGATGTTCCGCCAGCGCTGATCGGCGCGGCTTCAAAGAATAACGGAAAGATTGACGGAGATTCCGCACATGGATGCCAAGGTTCAAACCCCGACTCCTGCCAAGGCCAAGCTGGCCGTGCGCAACCTGAACTTCTACTACGGCAAGTTCCACGCGCTCAAGAACGTGAACATGGAGCTGCCCGAGAACAAGGTGACGGCCTTCATCGGTCCATCTGGTTGCGGCAAGTCGACGCTTTTGCGCACCTTCAACCGCATGTTCGAACTCTATCCCGAGCAGCGCGCTGAAGGCCAGATCCTGCTGGATGGCCAGGACATCCTGACCACCAAGGAGGACATCTCGCTGATCCGCGCCCGTGTGGGCATGGTGTTCCAAAAGCCCACGCCCTTCCCGATGTCGATCTACGAGAACATCGCTTTCGGTGTGCGCCTGTTTGAGACCTTGTCTCGCGTCGAGATGGACGAGCGCGTGGAATGGGCCTTGAAGAAGGCCGCGTTGTGGAATGAGGTGAAGGACAAGCTCAACCAGAGCGGCTCGGGCCTCTCGGGTGGTCAGCAGCAACGTCTGTGCATTGCCCGCGGTATCGCCATCAAGCCCGAGGTGCTGCTGCTGGACGAGCCTTGCTCGGCGCTGGACCCGATCTCCACCGGCAAGATCGAAGAGCTGATCCATGAGTTGAAGAACGACTACACCGTGCTGATCGTGACCCACAACATGCAGCAGGCAGCTCGTTGCTCGGACTATACCGCCTACATGTACCTGGGTGAGCTGATCGAGTTCGGCGCCACCACCGACATCTTCATGAAGCCCAAGCGAACGGAAACCGAGGATTACATCACCGGCCGTTTTGGTTGACAGTGTGTTGTCTCATTCATTGAAAAAAACAGGTATCTGAAGGAGTGTCCTCATGACCGAGAAGCATCTGTCCAGCCAGTTTGATGTCGAGCTCAGCGGCATTTCCACGCGTGTGCTGGAAATGGGCGGTCTGGTCGAAGCGCAGGTGGCACAAGCCATCTACGCCCTGACGCATTTCAGTGGTGAAACCGCCAGTCAGGTGCTGGAAGGCGAAGAGCGCGTCAACCAGATGGAGATGGACATCGACGCCGACCTGTCGACCATCATCGCCCGCCGCCAGCCCACTGCCCGCGACCTGCGCCTGCTGATCGCGATCTCCAAGACCATCGGCAACCTGGAGCGTGTGGGCGACGAAGCCGCACGCATTGCCCGCACTGTGCAGCGCCTGATCAACACGGGTGTGTCGAGCCGCCTGCGCCTGCCGGTGAGCGATGTGTCTTTCGAGGCTTCGCTGGCCACCGCCTCGTTGCGCCGCGCGCTGGACGCCTTTGCCCGTCTCGACACGCAGACCGCATTGGAAGTGATCAAGAGCGACAACGAGATCGATGCCGAGTTCGATGGCCTGATGCGCAAGCTCATCACCTACATGATGGAGGACCCGCGCACCATTTCGGCATCCATCGACCTGGTGTTCGTGGCCAAGGCCATTGAGCGCGTGGGCGACCATGCCAAGAACCTGGCTGAACAGGTCATCTACATCGTCAAAGGTACGGACGTGCGTCACAACACGCCCGAGGCCGTTGAGTCCATCATCAAGTAAACCCTTCAAGCACGGAGAACAAAGACATGAGTCGTGTGCTGGTTGTTGAAGATGAAATGGCGATCGCCGAGTTGATTGCCTTGAATCTGCGTCATTCTGGTTTTGACGTGGTAGTCGCGTACAACGCCGACGATGCCCAAAACGAGCTCGACAAGGTCCTGCCCGATCTGGTCTTGCTGGATTGGATGCTACCCGGCCAATCCGGGCTGGCGCTGGCCAAGCGTTGGCGCAGTGGTTCGCGGACCCGTGATCTGCCCATCATCATGCTGACCGCCCGGGCCGAAGAGGTCGACAAGGTGGCTGGACTGGATGCGGGCGCCGATGACTACCTCACCAAGCCTTTCTCGACCCATGAGCTGATGGCGCGCGTGCGTGCCGTGCTGCGTCGCAAGGCACCTCAGGCCCTGGATTCGGCCGTGGAAGTCGCGGGCCTGCGTCTGGATCCAGCCACGCGCCGTGTCTGCCGCGGTGAACAGGAAATCAAGATCGGCCCGACCGAGTTCAAGCTGCTGCATTTTTTCATGACCCATCCGGAACGCGTGCACAGCCGTGCGCAGTTGTTGGACCGTGTCTGGGGTGACCACGTGTTCATCGAAGAGCGGACCGTCGACGTGCATGTGAAGCGCCTGCGCGAGGCCTTGTCGCCCGTGCAGCGCTCGCAGCTGATCGAGACCGTGCGTGGCGCCGGTTATCGCTTGACCCAGCAGGTGGCTGACGCCGCTTGACCGGCCCCTCTCTCACACATCGCGATCGATCGTGGATTCAACCGATTCGTGGCTGCTGTCACGCGTTGGCGCTCGTCTGTTGACGGCGTCGGCAGGTGGTTTGGCAGGCTGGTGGGCCGGCAGGTTCATCGGTTACCCCTTGACGCTGGGCATGACGGCAGCGGCAGCGGCCGTGCTGGCTTTGTCCGTGGCCGATACGCTCAAAGGGCATCGCCTGCTGGACTGGCTGCGCACGCCTGAAGCCAATCCGCCCGCGCTGCCCGGCTTGTGGGGCGAGGTGGGGCACCGCGTGCAACGTGTCATCCAGGTCAAGGACGATCTGATTGCCGACGAGCGCGCGCGGCTTCAGGAGTTCCTGTCCGCCATCGATGCTTCGCCCAATGGGGTGCTGCTGCTGGATGCCACTGATCACATCAACTGGATCAGTTCGATGGCTGCGGACCACTTTGGCCTGAACCCAGAGCGTGATCTTCAGCAGCGCGTCACCAACCTGGTTCGGCACCCGGCCTTCGTGCAATACCTGAGCGCAGGGGATTACCGTGATGCGGTGAAGTGCCAGATGGGGCATGGCACCCAGGGTGTCTTGCAGATCCAGATCAGAAGCTATGGCGATGGCCTCAAGCTCGTGCTGTCCCAGGACATCACCGAACGCGAGCGCGCCGACACCATGCGCCGTGACTTTGTGGCCAATGTGTCGCACGAGATCCGCACGCCACTGACCGTGCTCAACGGCTTCATCGAGACGCTGGGATCCCTGCCTTTGACCGAGGTCGAGCGCAAGCGCGTGATCACCTTGATGGCGCAGCAGGCTGACCGCATGCAAATCCTGGTGAGCGATTTGCTGACGCTGGCGCAGATCGAAGGCAGTCCGAGGCCGTCGTCGGACAAGTGGATCAATGTGGATGCGCTCATGTTGCGCATCGAGACCGACGGCAAGGCGCTCTCCCGCGAACGCCATCCCATGCATGTCACCCTGGAGACTCAGGGCAAGCACTACGAGATGGCCGGCGTCGAGAGCGAGTGGCTCAGTGCCATGGGCAACCTGGTCTCCAATGCCGTTCGCTACACGCCCGAGGGGGCTGCCATTGATGTGCGCTGGGCCTTGCTGCCTGGTGGTGGTGCAGAGTTCAGCGTCAAGGATGGCGGCATTGGCATTGCGCCGGAGCACATCCCTCGGCTGACCGAGCGCTTCTACCGCGTGGATGGCAGCCGCTCACGCGACACGGGCGGCACGGGCTTGGGTTTGTCCATCGTCAAGCATGTGGTACAGCGCCATGGCGGCGAGTTGCGGATCAGCAGTGAGCCAGGCAAAGGCTCGACTTTCACGCTGACGGTGCCGGCTGCGCGCGTTCGGCAGGTTTAGCGCTGTTGCTGGTGCGGTGCTAAGAGGCCGAAGAGGCCAGGCGCCGGTAGATGACAATCTGCTCGGAGTTGTGTGTACGCTGGTTGTACTGCGCGACCCACTTCCAGCCGGGCATGACTGGCGCGCTGGTGTGAGCCGGAACGCGCAGCACCAGCCACCGGCAGGCCTGGCTCTGCGACTGAGGCTTTGCATGAGTCGTCAGCGGCAGGCCGTTGACCCGGTAGTGGTCAAAGTATTCCATCGCCGTGAGCAAACCCACGGGAGCATCGGGCGCACAAACCTGATCGCCATTGGGAATATGGGGTGCCATGCGGGCCAGCACCAGACGGTAGCTGCGCGCCTGGTCCAGCAAGGGGAGCCACAGGCTCATGAAGAGCAGCCAGCACAAGGCCACGCCGCCTGCGGGCAGGACCAGGCTCTTCCACAGCGCATGGGCCTGACGGGCCGTGCGCCAGCGAACCAGACCCAGCCAAAGCAAGGTGCCGATGATGGCAGGCACGAGCGCCATCCAGGAGAAATGCGGTACATAGCCTGGCACCAGCTTGGCCACATTGGCCGCGACCTTGACGGGCACGCCCTTGTGCATGGCCACGTAGATCACCCAGATCGCGCCAGCACAGGCGGTGAAGAAGCACACTGAAAACCAGTCGATGGCCGAGCCCAGGCTGCGCTGCAGGATGGGCAGCGCAAAGGCGGCCAGCACGGCCAGCGGTGGCAGGGCAGTCAGCAGGGCGCGCTCGTTGGCGCCCATCGCAATGGAGGCGATGAAGCCCACGGTGGCGGTCAGCAGCGGCACGGCAATGTGGCGACGCCAGAACTGCCGTCGCCAATGCCAGATGGTCAGCGCGGCCAGGGGGAGGGTCGGCCAGGTGAACCAGCTGAACAGCTGGAAGACCTCTTTGAGGCTGATGTCGTTGTCAATGCGCCAGGCCCAGCCCGAGAGCCCCATGGCTGTGAGACCCGAGGCCAGGCCCAGTGCGAGCAAGGTGGCGGCGATCACCCAGGCGAGATGGGTTTTCATCTCTGCTTGGCGGGAGCGCAGGCAGACGATTACGCCCGTGAAGCCGAGCATGGCCGCGACCGCCGGACTGCCGCTGGCGGCCATCATTGGCAGGGCCAGCAGGGCCGCCACGCGGGCCACCATGGCTTGACGCTGAACGGCCGCCAGACTGAAGAGGAAGAGGGCGCTGCCAGTGAGTTGCAGCAGTTCCGGTGTGGTCTCGTGGCCCAGTTGCAACAGCCCCAGGCTGGCGATCAGGGCCAGCAAGGCGCCATCGGCCACGGCACGCGCATAGTCACGCGGTTTGGCCTCGCCACCGAAAGCCAGCGGCACGGGCTGGGCTGCATCGGTCATGGCAAGGTGGTACGTGGTGTACCAGGTCAGCGTCAAGATGACGCCCAACAGGATGGCAAATGGGATGCGCGCCGCCAAGGCCGGGTCCACCCAGGGGCTGAGCACCGAGATGAAGGCCCCGCCCAGCCAGTAAGGCAGCACGCCACCTGAGGTAGGCAGCACCCCGCCCACATTGGGATGCAGCCAGGAGGCTTGCCCCAGGGCCAGGCTCCACATGTGGCCGAAGGAGGCGATGTCCTCGTTTTTCCACGGGTCACGCCCCAGCAGGCCGGGGATCACATAAGCGGCGCAAAACAGCAGCAATGCCCAGCGGGGCAGGCGTTGCACGGCCTTCTGGGTGACCAGGGCAGGGGAAATGACCGGTTGGTTCATGCGAGGGCTGAAAACGCAAAAGGGCAGCCAAAGCTACCCTTTCGATGCGAATCAGGAAACCTGATTACTTGCGGATGTGAGCGAACTTGTTGCGGAACTTTTCCACGCGACCGCCCAGCGAGTCCACAGACTTTTGCGTGCCGGTGTAGAAAGCGTGCGATTCGGACGAGGTTTCCAGCTTGAACAGGGGCAGTTCACGGCCGTCTTCCAGCTTCAGGGTCTCCTTGGTGGGAGCGCAGGAACGGGTCACGAACTTGAAACCGTTGGATTGGTCCACGAAAACAACTTCGCGGTAGTTGGGGTGGATACCTTGCTTAGGCATATGAAACCTCTTGCTGTTTGCAGTGTTTGCATCATCGGGAGCCACCAGGCCCCATGCCTGGCACTTTCCGACAGCCGGAAAACTAAAAATTATAGCACGGAACGCTAGTAGCGGGCAACGGCAAACTCAAGCTAGGCACGTGCGTCCGCATGCACCTGGCTTGGTTCATCAATGACAGTTATCAGTGACCAGCTTCTGGACGGATGCCCGTGTCGTCGAAATGCCGCTTGGGTAAGCGATCAGACCCATGTTTGGCGTGGTCTGCCAAGCTTGGACAGCGGAAGGCTGCGAAGCGATCTTCATGTAGCTGGGATAGGTAGCGTTGGCGTCATAAGCCGGGGCCGTGTATGAGCCCGAGGTTTTGGCGCTGAGCCAGTTGGACCAGTTGAAGACGTTGCCGGGGCCTGCCGCCCAATCTTGCAGCCAGAAGTGCAGGGAGCCGTCACCCGTGGCCGTGCCACAGTAGGTATTGCCGTACAGCGTGGTGGACGGTGTTACCCACACAGGCTTTTTGTTCGTGGCTTCGTCATGCCATGCCATGGTGTTGTTTGAAACCCGCACGTTGGTCGAGGCATAAGCTGATTCTCCTGCGCTGGCAGGCTGAATGAAAACACCGTCTTGTGCATTGCCGACCATCAGATTATTATTGATAATTGAATTGGGGCTGCCGCGGAACTGGATGGCCTGTGCCTTGTTGCCGAAAATGACATTGCTGTCGATGTTGGCGGAGCTGGAATTTTCAAGGAAAATGCCGATCACGTTGTAGGCTGACACATTGTTTGAAATGGTGTTGCCATTGTTGTGTGTGTCAAGCCAAATACCATGTCCGTTGTTGGCGGCAATAACGTTGTTGCTGATCGTGGAGTTGGTCAAGCCGTTGTTGCCGATGAATTTGGTCGGGCCCGCCTCCCAGTTGAAATTGAAATTTCTGAAGCTGTTGTTGGCGTAGAAATAATTATTGTTGATGGTATTGCCAGCGCCATTGGCCACCAATCCAACTTGACCGCAGCGATTGAAGGTGGAATTGATGACCTGATTGTTATTGCCTTCGATCTGGAGGCAGTGCGAATCGGAATCGCGAAAATCGACACTGTCCACGATGATGCCGGAGCCTGAGAGCAGTGCCGCGCCGCCGCGCCAGTAGTACGAGGTATTGGAGCGCTCGAAAACCAGGTTCTGTAATGTGACATTGGCCATGCCAGAGCCTGAAGCCAGGAACTGAGTCGCGCTGACCTCGATGCCTTCGCCGGCGGCCAGGGTGCTGCCCAGTCGGATGTACAGCACTTTGGCCTTGCGGTCATAGTAAAACTGATTGGCGGTCAGCGACTCCAGGCTCACGAACGAAATGTACCCCGGCCACAGATTGCCCGATTGGTTGATGCCGGCCACCAAGTCCGGATTGAGCGTGGACGGGTCGGCGCCAGGGTAGTAGCCCGAGAAAACGGTGCCACCGACCTGATGCAGTTGACGCTGACCATCGGGCAAGGCGTCTCTGAATACTTGCTCGGGTTCCTGAGGCGTGCTTGATCCGCCGCATTGAGTGAGGGCCCATGGCATTTTGTATAAATAGCCATTGCTATTTTGAGAAAGCAGCGTCCAGTTGCTGGATCCATATACCAGCGTGCCGCGAATGATGGGCTTGTACGAGTTGCCAGCCGGAATCCTGATTGTGGTTCTGAGTGAAGGTGAATTGAACTTGCTCAGATTCATGATGGACTGCCCCACGCAAGACTGGGGTGTCCCTTGGTCATAAAAATAGTATGGCTTGTTGGCTGCGGTTCCCCACACGACGATGTCATCGCCGGAATTCGCGCCGTTGATGGCGTCTCGCAGATTCTTGTATGGATTGAAATACCCGCCGCAGGTTACGTCGGCAGATGGTACGCATGCCCCAGCACTCGTGTTGCTGACATAAACGGTGGCCGCGTGAACGGCTGGCGCAAAAATCATGCTTGCCAGGCAAGTTAGTTTGAATTTGTTCATGAAATATCCCTATCAGAGTTACGTGCGTGATATATCAGATCAGGATGCGGTTGACCATTTCACAAGAATGTCAGTCAACCCCTCCCTGAGCTTGACGATATGGCTATTTGGCCGCCCTCATTTTATATGTACGAGATACGTCAATCGTATGACATTGGCATGTTTGATCAGTTTGGTGTCGCCTCTTGCTAGTTGAAACATCTTGGCAATCTGGCGCCGCAAAGAAAAAGCGCCCTGCAGTATCAATACTGTAGGGCGCCTGTCAGCGGTGAGCGAGTTGCGGTCAGCCGCCCCTGCGCATCATGTCAAAGAAGTCGTGGTTGTTCTTTGTGGAGCGCATTTTGTCGAGCACGAACTCCATCGCCTCGATTTCGTCCATCGGGTAGAGCAGCTTGCGCAGGATCCAGCTCTTTTGCAGGATCTCGGGCTTCAAAAGCAGCTCTTCGCGGCGCGTGCCCGACTTGTTGATCAGGATCGAGGGGTAGACGCGCTTTTCAGCCATGCGGCGATCCAGGTGGATTTCGCAGTTGCCGGTGCCCTTGAATTCTTCGTAGATCACTTCGTCCATGCGACTGCCGGTGTCGACCAGGGCGGTGCCGATGATGGTCAGCGAGCCGCCTTCTTCGATGTTGCGGGCGGCGCCGAAGAAGCGTTTTGGGCGCTGTAGCGCGTTGGCGTCCACGCCGCCGGTCAGCACCTTGCCGGAGCTGGGCAGAACGTTGTTGTAGGCGCGGGCCAGGCGGGTGATCGAGTCCAGCAGGATCACCACGTCCTTCTTGAGTTCGACCAGGCGCTTGGCGCGTTCGATCACCATTTCGGCGACCTGCACGTGGCGCTGGGCGGGCTCGTCGAAGGTGGAGCTGATGACCTCGCCGCGCACCGTGCGCTGCATTTCGGTCACTTCTTCGGGGCGCTCGTCGACCAGCAGCACGATCAGGTGCACGTCGGGGTGGTTGGCGACCAGCGCGTGCGCCAGGTTCTTCATCATCACCGTCTTGCCGCTCTTGGGCGGGGCCACAAGCAGGGCGCGCTGGCCTTTGCCGATCGGGGCGATGAGGTCGATGATGCGGCTGGTGACGTTGTCGTCGTTGCTCTTGGTCGTCTCCCGCTCGAGCTTGAACTGCGCTTCGGGGAACAAGGGCGTGAGGTTCTCGAACATCAGCTTGTTCTTGTTGACCTCGGGCGACATGCCGTTGACGGTGTCGACCTTGACCAATGCAAAGTAGCGCTCGCCGTCCTTGGGCACGCGCACCTCGCCTTCGATCATGTCGCCGGTGTGCAGATTGAAGCGGCGCACCTGACTGGGCGACAGGTAGATGTCGTCCGTGCTGGCCAGGAAGCTGGTGTCCAGCGCGCGCAGGAAGCCGAAGCCATCAGGGAGCACTTCCAGCACGCCATCGCCGAAGACCTGTTCGCCGGCCTTGGCGCGCTTCTTCATGATGGCGAACATCAGCTCTTGCTTGCGCATGCGAGAGACGTTCTCGATTTCCAGGCCTTCTGCCATCTCGACCAATTTGGAGATGTGCAGCGCCTTCAGTTCTGACAGATGCATGGATTGAGACCCTGAACGAAACCAACCGACAGTGAGGCGCCATGTGTGACGCTACGCCGAGAAGGTGGATGAATCGTGGGTGAATGGAGTGGACTGACAACAGGCCTGGCAACGCGTGGTGAACCGGGCGAAGGGTTTGTCGTTGTGGCTTTGAAAATGCTGCCAACCTGAATCAGGCTGACGATCTGGGCACACCGGCCGCCTTCAAGCAGGCTGACCTGACGAACACCGGCTGAAGTCTATCAGCCGGTGAACGCATTATAGGGACGAAATTGCAAGAAAAATCACAGGTTGCCGTCAATGAAGGCAGTCAGTTGCGCCTTCGACAAAGCGCCAACCTTCGTGGCGGCCAACTGGCCACCCTTGAAGATCATCAGCGTGGGAATGCCACGGATGCCGAACTTGGCGGGCACTTCGCGGTTCTGATCGACATTCATCTTGGCGATGTTCAGACGACCGCTGTAGTCCTTGGCCACTTCGTCGAGAATCGGGGCAATCATCTTGCAAGGGCCACACCATTCGGCCCAATAATCCACCAGCACCGGCTGTGCCGACTGCAGGACATCCGAGTCGAAAGAGGCGTCGGAAATATGTTTGATCAATTCGCTGCTCATTTAACTATCCTTCGGTTTGCTGGCGCGGTGGCGACACCCAAGGGGGCTTTCTCCAGCAGGAATGCAAAGATTCTGACACAGAAGATGTGCGCGGTTTGGCGCATTCCAAGAGACCTTCTTCAATGACGGCGATAGAAAGATTCTTTTGCACGAGCCAGATGACGATCAAGGCCAGCCCCTGGCACTGGCCGCCTGGCGCATCGGCCCAGACCTGCTGGCAAACCTGGGCGATCGAGTCCCGAGCCTGGCTGCAAGCGCAGGGCGCGGACCCTCGTGATGCGCTGATTGTCTTGCCTGTGGGCGCGGTCTTGTCACAGGCGCGACAAGCATGGACGAGCGCGGTGGGCGGTTGGCTGCCTCGCATCGACACGATCGCCAGTTTGGCTGAAGGGCTGTCTTGGTCCTGGGCGCCTGACGGCGGGGCAAAGGGGGGGCTGCTGGCACTGACACTGGATGCGGTGGTGGACCGTTTGCAGGCAGCCAAGAGCCTGGGCGGCGAAGCCTGGGCCAAGCAGTGGGCGCAGCGGGATCGCCGTGGTTTTGAGTTCGCGCTGGACCAGGTTGTGGAGTCGGCGCAGACCTGGGTCAGGCGCATGCAGTCGATTGCGCCTGGCGCGCGTGAAGCCTATCTGGCGAAAGCGCGCGAGGCCCTGGGTGGCGGTGCCGCACAGGAGCCTGGCGGTCGAGAACGCCTGTTGCTGGCCTGGGCGCTGGAGTGGGCGGCGGTCACTGTGGCGGGCGGCCTGTCTTGCGACCCCTTGTATGAGATGCGGCCGTCTGCCTTGGTGGTGGTGACCGCTGGCGAGGCCGTGTCGCCGGGCACCGAGATCCACCTGACACTGGGTGTGATGACGCACCTGGCCGAGCAGGGCGTGCCGGTGTGCTGGCGCAGTGCCTTGGCTGGCGCGGATGTGTCGGCCAAGGTGGGGCAGTTTATAGGCCAAGTTGAGAGCCAGTTTGACGATGCCCGTGCACCGCTTCTGCGGGGCTGTGCCCATGCCGAAGACGAAGCCCTGCAAGCTGCTGCACAGGTGATTGCGGCCGTCAATGTGGCCAGGCAGTCTGACACACCACTGCCCGTGGCCTTGATTGCACTGGACCGGGGGGTGATCCGCCGTGTCAGGGCCATGCTGGAAGGCGCGGGCGTGCAGGTGGCCGACGAGACCGGCTGGCTCCTGTCGACCACGCGGGCTGCGGCGGTGGTGACGAGGTTATTGCAGGCCTCGCATCCGCGCGCGGCCACGGACGACTTGCTGGACTGGCTGAAGTCCGGCTGGCTGGATTGGCCGGTTGGCGAAGGCGAATACGAGCGGCCTCAGGCCCTTGCCATGAGCGATGCGGTCGGGGCGCTGGAGGCCTGGTGCCGTAGGCATGGCATGTTGGGCGCATGGGGCTTGCAGGTGCCGCCCAACCCTTCTTCTGACGAACTCTTGGAGACATCGTCTGCCCAATTGGTGCCCACGGGGCGCCAAGCCATGCCGCCGCAGGCTGTGCGAGTTTGGCATTGGGCCGTGCAGGTGGTGGCACCTTTGCAGCGTCTGTGGTCTGCCAAGCGGCCGTCCTTGCAGGATTGGCTTGCGGCTTTGCGCGAGGCGCTTGTCGGTGGTGGCGCGTGGTCCACCTTGAATGCGGATGCGGCTGGTGAACTGGCTATGCAGTCCCTGCGCTTCGAGGCCTTGGATGTGGCCAGTGTGACGGAGGGCAGCGGCCTGTGGGCGGGCCTGTCCAGCCAGACGCGGCTGGATGGCCCAGCCTTTCTGCGCTGGGTGTCTGCGGTGCTGGAGGCCACGACCTTTCGGCCGCCTGCACCATCTCAATCGCCCGATGTGGTCATCACGCCCTTGGCCCGGGCGGTCTTGAGGCCCTTTCATGCGATCGTGCTGCCGGGCGCGGACGAGCGTCAGCTCGGGGCCATGGGCAGTCAATCAGGTTGGCTGAGCACACGGCTGCGTGAAGCCATGGACCTGCCCACGCCCACCACCCAGCGCGCCGCGCAGTGGGATGCCTTCAGCCTGGTGATGAGCCGCCCTGGTGTGATCTGCCTCTACAGGCGTGCTGAGGGCAGCGAGCCCATCGAGCCCAGTGCCTGGCTGGCGCGCTGGGCAGCGCTAAGCGGCGTGCCGATCGGTGAAGCGGCAGATGCAAGGCAAGTCCACCACGTGGTGAGCAGCCCGGTGTTAACACCCGCACCCAGCTTGCGTGATGAAAGCTGGGCCTTGCCAGAGCAGGTGACGGCCACATCCTATGAGGCCTTGCGGCAATGCCCTTACCGCTTCTTTGCCACCAGTGTGCTGGGCTTGCGCGAACATGATGAACTGGAAGAGGGGCTGGACCGTTCCGACTTTGGGGTGTGGCTGCATGAGGTGCTGCGCTGCTTCCATTTGGAGCGACAAAATCAGTTGGCTATCAGCACCGAAGAGGAGGATGTCCAGGCCTGGTTGGCGACCGCCGCGCGCGTGGTGCGTGACACCGGCCTGGACCGCGACAGCCAGCGTCCTTACTTCCTGCCTTTCCAGGCCGATCTGGACCGCATGGCAAGGGCCTATGTGAGTTGGCTGCGCGCCCATGAAGACGAAGGCTGGACCATGCAGGATGCGGAGCGCGTCGAGCAGCGCGATCTGCCTGTCGCGCCCGGCTTGTCTGTGCGCTTGCATGGGCAGCTTGACCGCATCGACGCGCGCCACCGCGATGGCAGCAAGACCCATCTGGTGCTGGACTACAAGACAGGCAGCCTCGATGGCCTCAAGCGCAAGATCGCTGCGCCGCTGGAAGACACCCAGCTCGCTTTTTATGCCGCGCTGTCTGATCCGCAATGGACCGTGGAGGCAGCTTATCTGCACATGGATGTGAGCGAGGTCAGGCAATTGGATCACCCCGAGGTGATGCGCAGTGCCCAGGTCTTGCTGGAAGGCTTGTCGAAGGATTGGATCAGACTTCATGCGGGTGAGCCCATGCTGGCGCTGGGCGAAGGCAGCGCATGCATCTATTGCCAGGCCAGAGGCTTGTGTCGCAAGGACCATTGGACGCAGGCCTCGGCGCAGACCTCGGGTCAGGGGGCACAGGCATGAGCCAGGCCGCTTATGAAGTCAACGGCCAGGTGGTCGGCAGCGACAGGTTCTACGAGATCGCCTGTGATCCGCACCGCAGCGTGGTGGTGGAAGCATGTGCAGGCGCCGGCAAGACGTGGATGCTGGTCTCCCGCATCTTGCGAGCCTTGCTCGATGGCGTGCCGCCGAACCAGATCCTGGCCATCACCTTCACCAAGAAGGCCGCAGGCGAGATGCGCGAGCGCTTGCATGGCTGGCTGCGCGAGTTCGCACAGGCTGACGATGCCGAGCGTGCCTTGCAATTGCGCATCCGGGGTGTGGCGCCGGAGCAGGTGCCCCAACTGGTGCCCCGCTTGCAGCAGCTTTACGCGAACTGGCTGGACGATGGGCGCGGGGTGGACATCCACACCATCCACGGCTGGTTCTCGCGCTTGGTGAAGGCCGCGCCGCTGGATGTTCTCAACGAGCTGGGCTTGCCGCCTGAGCTGCAATTGGTCGAAGACACCAGTGAGCTGTGGCCTGAGTTATGGGGGCGCTATCTGCGGCGGCTGGATGCCATGTCACCCCAGCGCAGTCAAGCTGCGGACAAGGCAAAGGAGGCCCAAGAGGCACAGGATGGCTATGCGGCCTTCATGGCCGTTGTGCGTGAAGTGGGGCGCTTCAATGCGCAGGCCTGGCTGAACACCGCGCTGCAGAACCGTCTTGAGTTGAGCCTGTCCGACCAGGCAGGCACCTTGTTGGGCAGTGTGCCCGAGGTGGGCGATTGGTCCTTGCAATGGGCAGGGCTGGGGCATCCTTGCGAGGCCTTGTCGCGCGAGAGCGTGCGTGAGCATTTCTGGTCGCTGGCGCGCCAGTTGGCCACGGCCAAGGGCACGTTGGCGCAGAAGGCGGGCGTGGCCATCGAGCAGGCATTGGGTCTGAGTGATGTGCGCATGCAAGCGCAGGCCTTGCGCAAGGCCCTGCTGACCGACAAGGGCGAGCCGCGCAAGAAGATGGGCGAGCTGGCCGACCTGGAATGGGCGCAGGCCTGGTTGGTCGATTTGAACCAGGCCGTGACCCAGCACGAGGCGCATGCGTTGCATGAGCACATGGTGTGCCTCTCACTTCTGCTCTTCGAGGAATACGCTAAGCTCAAGACCGAGCGAGGCCTGGCCGACATGGTGGACCTGGAGTTGGCGGCAGCGCACCTGTTGGGCGATGCCGAGTTGTCTGGCTGGGTCCAGGAGCGGCTGGACAGCCAGGTACGCCAGCTGTTGATGGACGAGTTCCAGGACACCAGTCCTTTGCAGTGGCAGACCTTGAAATCCTGGCTGTCGGCCTACGCCGGCGCGGGTGGGGGGCAAAGCGGGCGGCAGCCCATCAGCGTCTTCCTGGTGGGCGACCCCAAGCAGAGCATCTACCGCTTCAGGCGCGCTGATCCGCGTGTCTTCAGCGCGGCCAAATCCTTCGTGCTGGACGCCCTGGATGGCGACCTGCTGGCCTGCGATCACACGCGCCGTAACGCGCCGGGCATCATCGATGCGCTCAATCTGGTCATGGGGCAAGCTTGTGCAGATGGCAGCTTCCCAGGTTTTCGTGCGCACACCACGGCGTCTGAAGACCAAGCCCTTATCCGGGTGCTGCCTTCCGTCATGCGCGTCAACGCCGACAAGGCCGAGGTTGACGAGCACTGGCGCGACAGCCTGATCACACCGCGCGAGAAGGCGCATACCTCGATCAAGGAGATGGAGGCCGAGCAGGTGGCGCAGGCCGTGTCCAGCCTGGTTCGGCGCGATGGCCTGGCACCTACCGACATTTTCGTGCTGAGCCGCAAGCGGGCTACCCTGGCCATGGTGGCCCAGGCGTTGGATGAACATGATGTGCCGCACATCGCCCCTGAAGACACGCTCCTGATCGACACGCCTGAAGTGCGTGACCTGGTGGCCGTGCTGGATGCGCTGGTGTCGCCGCATCACGACCTGGCCCTGGCCCATGCCTTGAAGAGCCCCTTGTTCGGTGTGACGGATCACGAGTTGCTGCAACTGGCGTCCCGGGTGCGCGGTGTGTCAGGCGATGGCCCGGCGATATCCTGGTGGCGTGCCTTGATGCGTTGGGCGCCTGATGCAGCTTGCCCACCATCGATACAGCGCGCGGCGCAACTGCTGCAAGCGTGGGCGGAGATTGCCTGCGTTGCACCACCGCATGACTTGCTGGAGCGTGTGGTGACCGATGGGCAGTATCGCGAGCGTCTGCTGGCCTGCGTGCCATCGAGCAGGCGTGTGCAGGCCCTGTTCCATGTGGATGCGCTGCTGTCTCAAAGCCTGGAGATGGACGCAGGGCGTGATGCCACGCCGTACCGCTGGGTGAGGGCGCTCAAGCGCCTGCCCTTGAACCTGCCGCCACGTTCGCAGTCTGGCGCGGTGCAGCTCTTGACGATCCACGGTGCCAAGGGCCTGGAGGCCAGGGTGGTGTTCATGGTGGACACCGACCCGGAGCCAGCTCGCAAAGACAGCTATGCCCTCATGGTGGACTGGCCCGAGAGCGCGGAGCGGCCACTGTCTTGTGCCTTCATCCGTTCGCAGAGCAACCCGCCGCCCAGCCTGGCCCGTGCGCTGGAGGAAGACCGGCAGGCCGATCAACGCGAGGAACTCAACGCGCTGTATGTGGCGCTGACCCGGGCCCGCTGCCAATTGGTGTTCAGCCGGACTCAGCCCAGGGCACAAGGCAGCCTGGCGGGCGGCAGTTGGTGGCAGAGGCTGGTGGCCAGTGGGGCCATGGACCCGGAGCAGGTCTGGCAAGTCGAGCCTGTCGCATCGCGTGAGGCTTTTGCGCGCGTGGGCGAGTCGCGGGATGTGGCCTATGCGACCTGGCCTGCGCTTCTGGCGCGCCCCGGTCCGGTGGATGAGGCAACTGGTGATACTGCCGACGCCATGCCCGAAAGCAGCGACGCCCAACTGCTGGGCCAGGTCGTACACCGCGTGCTGGAATGGCTCACGCCCTTGCCCGTCAAGCAGCGCAGTCAGGAGCGCCTGTCGCGTGCGGTACTCAACGCGGCCAAGGCCTTGGAGTTGTCCACCGAACACCATCCGGCGGCGCTTCATCTGGCCGGCACGATCCTGCATGCACCAGCCTTGCAGACTTGGCTGGACCCCGATCAACTGGCCTGGGCGGGCAACGAGGTGGCCCTGCAGGACCAAGGACAGGTTCTGCGTCTGGACCGGCTGGTGGCCATCGATGGCGCCAGCGGGCGCGAGTGGTGGGTGCTGGACTACAAGCTCCAGCATCGCCCGCAGGCCCTGGCGGCCTACAGAGCGCAGATGCAGCGCTACGTGGCAGCCGTGTCGGCCTTGCAGCCAGGAGAGGTGGTGAGGGCTGCCTTCATCACCGGCGCCGGGGAGTGGGTGCCCCTGGAATAAGTGGGATGGCGCGTATCGTCAAGCTCTTTGTGAAAAAGAACCGGGTTTGGGGCGCTTGACGGGGTTTTAAGGAAGCCCAGGCTGTAGTGCAATCCAAGATGTTTACATGGGGATACATCTCTCCCCGGAGCCACCTTGTCCTGACATCAACATGTCCGCTGTCTCGCCACCCACGACCACAGCCCCCCGCTACTTCGGGCGCTTCGAGCTGCGGCAGATGCTCGGGCGCAGCCATGCGTCGGGCACCTGGCTGGCGCTGGACCCGCGACTTCAGCAGGAGGTGCTGCTGTGCGTGCCCCGAGCCCAGCCACAGAACGACAAAGAGCGCGACGCGTGGACGCAGGAAGTGCAGGCTGGCGCGCGCTTGAAGCACCCCTGCCTGGCGGAAGTGCTCGAAATCTCCTCGCATGACGGCTGGCCCTTCGTGAGCTATGCGCGTGGCCAGAGCGTGACCCTGGCCGAGCGCCTCTCGGCTGGATCGCCGCCCTCGCCGCTGGAGGTCATCACCATGGTGTGCGACATCCTCGAAGGCGTTGCATACGCGCACGAGGGCGGTGTCGCGCACCAGGACATCGGCCTGCACAATCTGCTGGTCGACAAGGCTGGCCGTGCCCGCGTCGCCGGGCTGAGTTGCGGCCTCGCGCCGCTGGCGCCGGGTGAGGTCGGTCGCCCCAACTATGGCCGCCAGCAGATCCGCCAGGCCGCCGAGCGCGACGTGCTCATGGTCGGCCTGCTGATGTACCGCCTGCTGGCCAACAGCCCCGCATTGGACGATGCCGACCTGGGCCATGCCGCCGGCCGTATCGGCACGGAGATCGTGCGCCTGCCCTGGACGACGCCGCACCCTGTGCCAGAGACGCTGCGGTCCATCGTCAACCGTGCGACCGACCGCCAGCAGCGCCAGCGCTACCTCAATGCGCGGACCTTGCTCAGCGCACTCCAAGGCTGGGTCAAGACCAATGCCGAAGACTCTGGCGGGCCGCTGGCCTTGCTGCTGGACCGTCTCAACACCGTGGGGGCGCTGCCAGGCCGGCTCGGTACGGAGCGCGCCTTGATCGGCAGCCTGTCGCAAGAGGCTTTGCATGTCGACGACATCATCGACATCATCGTGAAGAACCCCGCGCTGTGCTGGGAGATGCTGCGCGCGGTCAATGTGGCGTCCTACCAAAGCCACAGCGCTGACGACGGCGTGACCACACTGGCCCGCTCGATCCTGCTGCTGGGCCAGCAAGGCGTGCGCAAGGTGCTGGGTAGCGTGCGTTCATGGCCGGGCGCGCTAGGCGCGCAGAAAAGCATGTCAGGTGAAGATGGCTCACTGGCCATCACCGAGCTGGACAAGGAGTTGCGCCTGACCTGTCTGGCTGGCCACATCGCCCGCCTGATGGCGCCGTTCTCCATCCACGATGAAGAGGCTTCGCTGTCGGCCATGTCGCAGCGGCTGGGCTGGTTGCTGATCCTCTACCACTTCCCGGAAGAGGCGGCCCAGGTCAAGCGCCTGATGCAGCCCGGCCCGCCGTCATCCGATGCCGAGGACAGCACGCCAACGCCGGGCATGACCATGGAGGCTGCCACCGGTGCCGTATTGGGCGTGAACCTGGACGATCTGTCGATTGCGGTGCTCAAGCACTGGGGCTTTCATGAGCGGCTCCTCCAGGCTGCGCGGCCCTTGAGCCGCAGCACGCCCGTGCGCACACCCACCACGCCCGAGGACACTTTGCGCACCGTGGCCAGCCTGGCCAACGAGATCGTGCATACCCTCTCGCTGGACCCCCAGAAGACGCCGCCGGCCATGCACCAGGTCTACCTGCGTTATGCACGGGCACTCGGCCTCACGGCCAAGGAGTGCAACCTGACGCTGGAACAAGCCATCCGTCTGGTGGACAGCAACTCGCCGCGTCCGGCGAAAACCGTCAGCCCAGCTTGAGCGCCTGCGCGCAGTCCTTGACCAGGCCTGGGCCCTTGTAGATCAAGCCGGTGTAGATCTGGACCAGATCGGCACCCGCGTCGCGCTTGGAGCGGGCATCGGCGGCGCTCATCACCCCACCTACGCCGATGATCGGGAAGCGCGGTCCCAAGGCGGCGCGCAGTTGGCGGATCACGCGGTTGCTGGCTTCCAGAACTGGGGCGCCACTCAGGCCACCGGTTTCTTCGGCATGTTGCAAGCCCTTGACCGCATCGCGCGAGATGGTCGTATTGGTGGCGATGACGCCATCGATGCCGTTCTTCTGCAAGGTGGCGGCGATCACGCCGACCTGCGTCTCATCAAGGTCGGGCGCGATCTTCACGAACATGGGCACGGTGCGGCCATGGCGCTGGATCAACTGCTGGCGGCGTTCCTGCAACTTGCCCAGCAGGTCATCAAGGGCCTCGTCGCTCTGAAGGGCGCGCAGGTTCTTGGTGTTGGGCGATGAGATGTTGATGGTGACGTAGTCGGCGTGCGGGTAGACGCCTTCCAGGCAGATCAGGTAGTCGTCCACCGCGTTCTCGATCGGCGTGACGGCGTTCTTGCCGATGTTCAGGCCCAGGATACCGCCCTTGCTGCGGAACTGCGCACGTTTGACGTTGGCGAGGAAAGCGTCCAAGCCTTCGTTGTTGAAGCCCAGGCGGTTGATCAGCGCGTTGGCCTCGGGCAGGCGGAACATGCGCGGCTTGGGGTTGCCCGGCTGGGCCTTGGGCGTGACCGTGCCCACCTCCACAAAGCCAAAGCCCATGGCACCCAGACCGTCGATCACACGGCCGTTCTTGTCCAGGCCGGCGGCCATGCCGATGCGGTTGGGGAAGGTGATACCGGCCACCTCGACCGGGTCGTTCACGCGCTGGGCGCCCCACAGGCAGGCCAGCGGCGTGTTCTGCAAGCGGGCCAGGCCGGCCATGGTCAGCTCGTGCGCGGCCTCCGGGTCCAGGTTGAACAGCACGGATTTCGGCAGGGAGTAGGGCAGCAGGGCCATGGGCTTGAAGGCAGAGGCGAAAAAGACGAACAAACCTCGTATTGTCCCTGATCCGCACCTGCTTTGAACAGGCGCGGGCGGCCCGGGCCCTGTGGCAAACTGCGCCCCCTCCCAGTCTGATTGATCAAAAAGGCTACTCGCTTGGACAAGATCCTGATGCAACTGGCGGCTGAACTGAAGGTTCGCCCCGCCCAAGTCAATGCTGCCGTCGGCCTGCTGGATGGCGGCGCCACCGTGCCCTTCATCGCGCGCTACCGCAAGGAGGCCACCGATGGCCTGGACGACACGCAGTTGCGCGAACTGGCGGCGCGCCTGGGCTACCTGCGCGAGCTGGAAGACCGCCGCGCTGCCGTGCTCAAGAGCATCGGCGAACAAGGCAAGCTCACGCCTGAGCTGCGCGCGGCCATCGAGACCGTGCCCACCAAGCAGGAGCTGGAAGACCTCTACCTGCCCTACAAGCCCAAGCGGCGCACCAAGGGCATGATCGCCCGCGAAGCCGGCATCGAGCCGCTGGCCGACAAGCTCTTCGCTGACCCGTCGCTGGACCCGCAGGCCGAGGCGGCCTCGTTCATCAATGCCGAGGGTGGTTTTGCCGATGCCTTGGCGGTGCTCGATGGCGTGCGCGATATCCTCTCCGAGCGTTGGGCTGAAGACGCCGCGCTCATCGGCAAGATGCGTGATTGGCTGTGGGAAGAGGGCCTGTTCAAATCCAAGCTGATGGACGGCAAGGACGAGCACAACCCCGATGTGGCCAAGTTCCGTGACTACTTCGACTACGCCGAACCCATCCGCACCGTGCCCTCGCACCGTGCGCTGGCCGTGTTCCGCGGCCGCACACAGGAGATCCTGGACGCCAAGCTGGTGCTGGACGAAGAGGTCGTGCCTGGTCAGCCCACGCTGGCTGAAGGCCGCATCGCCCGCCACCTGGGCTGGAGCCATGCCAAGCGCCCGGCCGATGACCTGATCCGCAAGTGCATTGCCTGGACCTGGAAGGTCAAGCTCTCGCTGAGCCTGGAGTGCGATCTGTTCACCAAGCTGCGCGAGGCTGCGGAAGCCACCGCCATCAAGGTGTTTGCCGAGAACCTGCGCGACCTGCTGCTGGCCGCGCCAGCTGGCAAACGCGTGGTGATGGGGCTGGACCCTGGTATCCGCACGGGCGTGAAGGTGGCCGTGGTCAGTGACACAGGCAAGGTGCTCGACACCTCGACCGTCTACCCGCACGAACCGCGCAAGGACTGGGAAGGCTCCATCCACACGCTGGGCCGCTTGTGCGCGCAGCATGGTGTCAATCTGATCGCCATCGGCAACGGTACTGCCAGCCGCGAGACCGACAAGCTGGCCGGCGACCTCATCAAGCGTATTCAAAATCACCTGAGCCCCCAGGCGCCTGCAGGCGCCGCCCCCCATGGGGGACGCTCGTCTTGGGGCGGCCCGGCGACGAGCGAGGCACCCGTCCCCCACATCGAGAAGGTGGTGGTGAGCGAGGCCGGTGCATCGGTGTACTCGGCCTCCGAATTCGCCAGCAAGGAACTGCCCGATCTGGACGTGAGCCTGCGTGGCGCCGTGTCCATCGCGCGCCGCCTGCAGGATCCGCTGGCCGAGCTGGTCAAGATCGACCCCAAGAGCATTGGTGTCGGACAGTACCAGCACGACGTCAACCAAAGCGAACTGGCGCGCACGCTGGATGCGGTTGTCGAGGACTGCGTGAACGGCGTGGGCGTGGACCTCAACACGGCTTCGGCGCCACTGCTGTCGCGTGTGTCTGGCCTCTCCACGGCCGTGGCCAACAGCATCGTGCGTTGGCGCGATGCCAATGGCGCCTTCAAGAACCGCAAGCAGCTGATGGATGTGGCTGGCCTGGGTGCCAAGACCTTCGAGCAGGCTGCGGGCTTTTTGCGCATCCGCGACGGCGACAACCCGCTGGACATCTCCGGCGTGCACCCCGAAACCTATCCCGTGGTCGAGAAGATGCTGGCGCAGACGGGCAAGCGCATCGGTGACTTGATCGGCAAGAGCGATGTGCTGCGCACGCTCAAGCCTGAACTGTTCGCCGATGACAAGTTCGGCGTCATCACGGTCAAGGACATCCTCGGCGAGCTGGAAAAGCCCGGCCGCGACCCGCGCCCCGACTTCAAGGTGGCCCGCTTCAATGATGGCGTCGAAGACATCAAGGACCTGAAAGAAGGCATGGTGCTCGAAGGCACGGTCAGCAACGTGGCCCAGTTCGGCGCCTTTGTGGACCTGGGTGTGCACCAGGATGGTCTGGTGCACGTGAGCCAGCTGTCCAACAAGTTCGTCAACGACGCGCGCGAGGTGGTCAAGACCGGCGACATCGTCAAGGTCAAGGTGATCGAGGTCGACCTGGCGCGCCAACGCATCTCGCTGACCATGAAGCTCGATGCGGCCACAGGCCCCAAGCAAGCTGGTGCGCGTGAGGGCAACAGCTTCAAGCCTGCCGCACGCAACGAGCGTGCTGGTGGCGCAGGTGCGGGGCGAGGGGCACCTCAACCCCAAGGGCAGTCGGCCATGGCGGCTGCATTTGCCAAGCTCCAGACCAAGCGCTGAAGGCCGGCACCAGGTGTGCGATCAAGGCTTGAGGCGCAGCAGCCTCAGGCCGTTGAAGACCACCAGCAGGCTGGCGCCCATGTCAGCGAAGACGGCCATCCACAAGGTGGCTTGACCAGCCAGTGCCAGGGCCAGGAACACGGCCTTGATGAGCAGGGCCATGGTGATGTTCTGCTTGAGCACGGCACTGGTGGCCTGGCTCAGGCGAATGAACTGGGCGACCTTGCGTGGGTCGTCGTCCATGATGGCCACGTCGGCCGTTTCCAGCGCGGTGGCGGTACCGGCCGCACCCATGGCCATGCCGATGGTGGCGCGGGCCAGGGCGGGTGCGTCGTTGACGCCATCGCCCACCATGGCCACGGCCTGGTGCTGCTTGATCAGCTCTTCCATGGCCCGCAGCTTGTCGTCGGGCAAAAGGTGGGCGCGCACGTCTTCGATGCCGGTCTGCTGCGCGATGTGCAGCGCGGCAGCCTGGTTGTCGCCCGTCAGCATGGTGGGTTGGACGCCCAACCGCTTGAGTGCCGAGATCGCTTCACGGCTTTCCGGGCGCACCACATCGGCCATCGCCAGGATGGCCACCGGGCCCTCGCTGTCCAGCAGCACGAAGGCGGTCTTGCCCTGCATTTCGAGCGTGTCCAGCCGTGCTTCGAGTTCGTGTGAGCACAGGCCCAGTTCTTCCACGAGACGATGGTTGCCTAACTGCCAGGGCTGGTCGTCGATGCGGCCACTGACGCCGCGACCAGCCACCACATCGAACTGTTCGACGGGCGCGAGCACGCCATGCGGGTCCCGCTCTCGCCAGGCGGCTACCAAGGCCTGTGCGATGGGGTGGCGGCTGTGCTGGTCCAGGCTCGCAGCCAGACGCAGTGCATTCTGCGCATTGAAGCGGTTGAGCGCCACCACATCGGTCAGCACGGGGCGGCCTTCGGTGAGCGTACCGGTTTTGTCCAGTGCCACGGCCTTGATCAGGCGCCCTTGTTCCAGGTACGCACCGCCCTTGATCAGGATGCCCAGCCGCGCGGCATTGGCCAGCCCGCTGACCACGGTGACCGGGGTAGACACCACCAGCGCGCAGGGGCAGGCGATCACCAGCAGCACCAGGGCCTGGTAGAACCAATGGAATGCGCCGCCACCCACCAGCCAGGGCCCCAACGCAGCCACCAGCGCGGCCAGCATGACCACGGCCGGGGTGTAGTAGCGCGCGAACTGGTCCACGAAACGCTGGGTGGGCGCGCGTTGAGACTGCGCGCCCTGGATGGCAGCGGCAATGCGGTCCAGCGTGCGGTGGCCGGCGGTGGCCGTGACCTTCGCTTCGAGCACGCCATCGGCGAGGATGGTGCCGGCGTAGAGCGCGTCGCCTGGTAGCTTGTCGACGGGCATGCTCTCGCCGGTGATGGGTGCTTCGTTGACCGCTGCTCGGCCTTGGAGCACCTGCGCGTCCAAGGGAACGCGTTCGCCAGTTCGGATCAGGATGCGTTCATGGGCCTGGACCTCGGCGACCGGGCAGGTCTGCCATTGCCCCTGCCGCATCACCGAGGCCTGGTCAGGTGCCAAGGCACTCAGAGACTGGATCGCTTTGCGCGCGCGCTCCAGCGAGACCGCCTCGATGGCCTCGGCCACGGCAAACAGCACGATCACCATCGCGGCCTCGGACCACTTGCCGATCGCCACCGCACCTGTGACAGCCAGGCTCATCAGGAAGTAGATGTTGAGCGTGCCGTGACGCAACGCGATCCAGCCCTTCTTGAGGGTGGGGCCGCCGCTCAAGGCCACGGCCAGCGCAGCCAGCATGGCCATGATCCAGCCTTGTCCGCGTGGCGAAGTCCAGTCCACGTACTCGGCACCGAGCGCGGCCAGGCCGGCCAGCGCCAATTGCAGCTGCATATCCAAGGGCAGGGCTTGAGGCAAGGGCTCCGGGGCCTGATCCTCGCTCATCACGCGCGGCGCCATGTCCAGCTCGGTCAGGGCAGCTTGCAGGCCTTGGGTGTCTGGCAACTTGTGGAAGACGGTCAGCTCTCGGCTGAGGAGGTTGAAGTCCAGGCGCACCACGCCCGGCATGGGCTCCAGCCGGTTGCGGATCAGCCGCTCTTCGGTCGGGCAGTCCATCTTGTCGATCTGAAAGCGGACCTTCTCCGAGCCCGTTGGTGCGGCTTGTGGTGCAGCCGGGGGCTGGGCCATGTCAGTTGGCGCGCAGCAATCGCCATCGGCATGTGCATGATCGTGCGTGTGCACAGGCCGCACGGCGGGCTCCACACGCACAGGGATGTTGATGGGACGACGGGTCGTGGGGCTCATGACTGCAAGCGGCACCATGCGTTGGTGGCGTCCATTGTGGCATGTGGCTTTCGCCGGCAGGCCGGCGCCTGACAAGGCCATCCGCCGCAGCGAGCCTCAGGTCGCGGCGCTCTGGGCTATTCTGCTTGTCCATGAAGGCATTGCATATCCATGTCGGCGAGCGCGCGCGTCGGCACATCGAGGCCCATGGCCTGTCGCCGCAGGACGTGCGCCTGGTCCCCGCCGCAGCGGGTGGTCCGAAAGGCTTGATCCTCAATCATCTGGATCAGCATCTTTTCGGTCACTGGCTGCCGCAGGGCGGCCACACGGTGCACCTCGTGGGGGCGTCGATCGGCGCGTGGCGCATGGCTTGCGCCGCCATGCCTGACGCCGCCCAGGCGTTTCGTAATCTTGCGCATGGCTACATCCAGCAGCACATCGAGCCCGAGGTGGGCCGCAAGATGCCCTCAGCCCGGCGCATCACGGCGGGCTTCACCGAGACGCTCACCTCCTTCTTTGGCAAGGAGGTGGAGAGCGTGTTGCGCCACCCGCGCTTTCGGCTTCACGTGCTGACCTCGCGCGGCAGGCAGGTGCTGCGTCATGGCACGCCGCCTCGGACGGCAATTGGCTTCACCGGCCTGGCGCTGGGCAATGCGCTGAGCCGCAAGGCCGTGGGCCTGTTCCTGGAGCGCACGGTGTTTTCCAGCGCGGGCGAGGCCTTGCCCGTTCCCTTGAGCGACCTGCCCACGGGCCGCGTGGAGCTCGATCAGGCCAACTTTCTGCCGGCCATGCTGGCCTCATGCAGCATCCCCTTCATGCTGGAGGCTGTGCACGACATCCCCGGCGCAGCGCATGGTTCCCACTGGGACGGCGGCATTGTGGACTACCACTTCCACTGGCACTACTCGGCCATGGACCAGGGCCTGGTGCTGTATCCGCACTTCCAGCGCCAGGTGGTGCCGGGCTGGCTGGACAAGGCCTTGAAGTGGCGACACCGCGCCAGCGCCTGGCTGGACAACATGGTGCTGCTGGCGCCCAGCCCGCAATGGGTGGCGGGCCTGCCAGGCGGCAAATTGCCAGATCGCAAGGACTTCGCCAAGCTGTCGTACGACCAGCGCATCAAGGCCTGTACGCAAGCCGTGAGCCAGGCCGAAGCGCTGGCCGATGAATGGCAGGACTGGTTGCGCAAGGGCTGTCCGGTTGACGTGCTCAGGCCGCTGTGAGCTTCTCGGGTGAGCGCCAGCCAGGCGCCTCGCTACACTTGCCTGCATGGATCCCATCACCAGCCTTCTGCTGATCGCCGCCTTGATCGCGGCCAGCGCCTTCTTCTCCATCTCCGAACTCGCGGTGGCGGCGGCACGTCGCCTGCGTCTGCGGCAGATGGCCGAGTTGGGCGACGTGCGTGCGCAGCGTGTGCTGGACGTGCAGGAGGCCCCGGGGGATTTCTTCACCGCCATCCAGATCGGCATGAACACCGTGGCCATCCTGGGTGGCGTGGTCGGTGAGGGGGCTTTCGCCCCCTTGCTCCTGCCCCTGCTGCAGCGGTTGCCAGTCCCGCCGGCGCACGCCGAGACGCTGAGCTCGGTGCTGTCCTTCGTGCTGGTGACCAGCCTGTTCATCCTGCTTGCCGACCTCTTTCCTAAGCGCCTGGGCATGACGGCGCCCGAGCAGGTGGCCGTGAAAGTCGTGGGCCCCATGCACAGCGTGTTGCGCTTGTTCCGGCCCATCGTGTGGCTCTTCACGCGACTCACCGACGCCATGTTCAAGATTCTCGGCCTGCCCGATCGGCGTGACGAAGCCATCACGCCGGACGACATCCTGGCCATGGCCCAGGCCGGCGCCGACGCAGGCGTGCTGGCCGGCGCCGAGCACCGCGTCATCGAAAACGTGATCGAGCTGGACACCCGCCTGGTGACCAGCGCCATGACGGCGCGCGACAGCATCATCCACTTCCTGCTGGACGACAGCGAGAGCCTGATCCGCGTGCGCATCGAGCAGTACCCGCACTCGACCTACCTGGTGTGCGATGGCGACATCGACCATGTGCTGGGCTACCTCGATTCCAAGGACCTGCTCAGCCGCGTGCTCAACAACCAGGCCATCACGCTGCGCGCCGACGGCCTGATCAAGAAGGTGCTGATCGTGCCTGACCGCCTGACGCTGTCGGAGATGCTGACGCAGTTCAGGCAGGCCTACGAGGACTTCGCCGTCATCGTCAACGAGTACAGCCTGGTTGTGGGCATCATCACCATCAACGACGTGATGAGCACAGTGATGGGCAGCCTGGTGGCGCCGCTGGACGAAGAACAGATCGTGCAGCGCGATGCCAACTCCTGGCTGATCGACGGCGTCACGCCCATCGAAGACGTGTTGCGGGCCCTGAGCCTGGACAGCCTGCCGTTTCAGAGCGACTACGAGACCCTGGCCGGCTTCCTGATGGTGATGCTGCGCCGCATCCCCAAGCGCACAGACACGGTCACCTGGGGCGGCCTGCGCTTCGAGGTGATGGATGTGGACAGCTTCAAGATCGACCAGGTGATGGTGACGCGTCTGACGCCCGAGGAGGCGTCCAAGACCGACGCAGCGGACACCTCACCCGCCACTTGACGAGCTTCACATCGAGGCCGACAGCAAATCCAGGTAGTCCTCGGCCGTCGCAATGCGCGGATTGGTCTTGTGGCAATGATCGGCCAGAGCGCCGGTCACGATCTTGTCGAACCAGTCCTTTTGCACGCCCAGCGCAGCCAGGCCAGTGGGCAGGCCCAGACGGGCGTTCATGTCGCGGATGGCCTCGGGGATATCTGCGGCCAGTCGCAAGCCCATGACATGGGCCATTCGCTCCAGGCGGCGCTCCTTCTGGATGGATTCGGCCGCCGCGTTGAACTTGATCACCTCGGGCAGGAACATGGCGTTGAGCGTGCCGTGGTGCAACTTCGGGTTCACGCCGCCCAGGCTGTGGCTGAGGCTGTGCACGGCGCCCAGGCCCTTCTGGAAGGCCATGGCACCCTGCATGGAGGCGCTCATCATGTTGAGGCGGGCTTCGCGGTCGCTGCCGTCCTTGGTGGCGCGCTCGATGTGGGCCCAGGCGCGCTCCAGGCCATCGAGCGCGATGCCATCTGCCGGCGGGTTGAAAGCCGGCGCCATGAAGGTTTCCATGCAGTGGGCGATGGCATCCATGCCGGTGGCGGCCGTGAGCGAAGGGGGAAGCCCCAGCGTCAATTCCGGATCGCAGATCGCGGCCTTGGGCATGAGGTTCCAGGAGTGGAAGCCTAGCTTGCGACCATCGTCCACGATCACGATGGCGCCGCGTGCCACCTCGCTGCCCGTGCCAGCCGTGGTCGGAACCGCAATGAGGGGCGCGGCCTGCGGCGTGATCTTGGGCGAGCCGCCCTCGATGGTGGCGTAGGTCGTGAGCGGGCCAGGGTGCGTGGCCACGATGGCCAAACCCTTGGCCAGGTCGATGCTGGAGCCGCCGCCCACCGCGATCAGGCCATCGCACTGATGGGCTTGCCAGACCTCATGTGCCGCGCGCACGGACGCCTCGGTCGGGTTGGGCGGCGTCTGGTCGAACACGGTCACAGGCAGGCCGGCCAGGGCATCCAGCGCCTTTTGCAGCACGCCCGCCGCACGCACACCTGCATCGGTCACGACCAGAGGGCGGCGGATACCGACACGTTCACACTCGCTGGCCAGCAACTTGATCGCGCCGAACTCGAACTGGATCTGGGTGAGATAGAGGATGGTGGCCATGTGCGTGTCTCGCTCGCTTTACGTTTAACTCGGGTGGGTGCAACTTTAGCGCGTTTAGACTTCCCGCCATGTCAAAAGCGCCCTCTCTTCATTCAAGCAACGGCACGCCCGGCGACAAGCCCGGTCACGAGGCCTGGCTGGATCGTCCCTGGTTGATATCGCTGGGCATGCTGGTGCTGGTGGCCATCTGGGTGGCGCTGGCGGCGCATCAGCACACGGCCTTGCACCACGACATGGCCGAGCAGTTCGTGTGGGCACACGCATGGCAACTGGGCTATCCCAAGCACCCGCCGCTGCCGACCTGGCTGTTCCTGTTGGCGCAGACCTTTCTGCCCGCCAAGCCTGCGACCTTGTACGCGCTCTCAGCCCTGTGCATCGGCCTGACCGGGGTCTTCACCTACCTGGCCGCCCGGGAGCTCATGACGCCGACCATGGCCCTGTGCGTGGCCTGCCTGTGGGGCTTGCAGCAACCCTTTGGCTGGCGAGCCTGGATCTACAACCACAACACGGTGCTGGTGATGACCGTGGCGATGACCGTGTACTTCGCAGCGCGTGCCGCGAAACGACAGGATCAATGGAGCTGGGCGATGACAGGTGTGGCGGCAGGCCTGGCCATGTCGACCAAGCTCCAGGCGCTGGTGCCCTTGCTGGGCGTGCTGTGGGCCTTGTGGCGCAGCGGTGCCTTGGCATCACCGGCTGCACGCAAGGGGCTGGCCATGGCGCTGGTGTTGACGGTGCTGGTTTGCGCCGTGCCCTTGTTGTGGATGGCCACCGGGCACACCAATGCACTGGCCTATGCCACTCACCAGCTGGGCAGCGGGGAGGGCGAAGGCGAGTCGGTGCGGCTGGGGCAGTTCGTGGTCTCGGAGTTGCGCATGCTGGCACCGGCGCTGGTGGTGCTGCTGATCTGGGTGGTGAGCTGGTATGGCCGGCGCGAGGCCACGGCCAGCGTCGAACTCAAGGGGTGGACGCAGGGGCTGCTGTTTGTGCCGCTGCTGTTCGTCCTGGCCATGGGGCTGGTGGGCGGAGCCAAGCTGCATGCGCAGTGGGGCGTGCAGACCTTCCAGTTCATGGCCATGGTGCTGGTGGCCTGGTTCGGGCACATCTTTGCCCGCTCGCCCGCACGCAGGCTCTTGCTGGTGGCAGTGGTGGTGCAGCTCATTTCGCTGATGGTGGCAGCGTCGCCAGCCGGGGCCCGGTTGCATGCGCCTGGCGCCGTGCAGGGCTACCCATCGCGTGAACTGGCTGACCGGGTGTTGGCCGATTGGCGCCGTCTTGCGCCGGGTTGCGTCTTGCGTTATGTCGATGCCCCGTTCTTCGAAGGTGGGCAGATGGCTGCCTACGCGCCAGGCTTCCCCCAGGTCCTGCAAGGCGGTGACAAGGCCAACAGCCCCTGGATCGACGAAGCTGACATGGCGGCCAAGGGCAGCGTGGTTATGCGCTATCTGGCCGAGCGTTTGCCGCCCGACGTGGTGCACAGCCCGGACATGGTCCTGATCCCGCCTCCTCAGGTCAAAGGCGTGCAGCCCGTCGTCTGGGGGATCCGTCTGCCGAAGCGGCCCTGCGCTGCAGGCTGACTGGCTGGCTGACGGGTTTTTGGGAATAAATCACGACTAACGTGGTCTTGTGCCCCCGGAAATTGGGGGAATCGACGGTTTTCCTGCGTCAAGGGTGTGTCAAAGGCGTTGACCTGGCATACCATACGCACCCAACGATAAAACGGACGTTTGAAACGTTCGTACAGTCAGTACCCTGGAGACCCGTTGACCATGCCTCAGGCTTCGACTCGTCTGTCGCCCGCCGATACCAAGACACGCATCCTGGACGCGGCTGAGACCCTGTTCGTCTCGGGCGGGTTCGAGTCCATGTCCATGCGCCAGATCACCAGTGCGGCCAACGTCAACCTGGCTGCGGTGAACTACCACTTCGGCAGCAAGGACGCCCTGATCCAGGCCGTGTTGTCGCGCCGTCTGGATCCTCTCAACGAGCAACGCGTGGCCATGCTGGACGCCTTCGAGTCCAACCTGGGTGACAAGCTGACCTGCGAGCACATCCTGGTCGCGCTCTTCCTGCCGGCCGTGCGCATTTTCCGCAGCGATGCACCCATGGCGGACCGCTACCTGCACTTCCTGGGGCGTGCATACACCGACCCCTCGCCGGTTGTGCGCGACTTCATCAACACGCACTACATCCAGACGCTGGGCCGCTTCTTCTTTGCCTTCCAGCGCGCCTTGCCCGAGCTGAGCCGCGAGGATCTGGGCTTTCGCCTGAACTTCGCCATGGGCGCGCTCTCGGGCATCCTGGCCGGCGGCAACACGCAACGCCTGATCCGCGAATTCACGCAGCAGCAGGGCGACCACGAAGCGGTGATCCTCTCGCGCCTGGCTTCGCTGATGGTGGCGGCGCTCAAGGCACCGCTGCCAGGGCCGTCCGACGCCTTGCAATTCGGCGCCATGGCCAACCTGCCTGGCGTGGCCATGATCGGTCAGGGCGCCGCCTTCGATGCGGCAGCCGTGTCCTCGGCGCATTCCTGATTCCTTGGCCTTGTTTTCGACCATGCATCCGATCCCTTGTCAGTCCCCCGGTATGACAAGAGAGCCTTCTCAGACCATGAGCAGGTTCAGCCCGCTGGCTTGCCGTTCGCGCAGGCCGCTCCACCAACCAGCCTTGACGGGACTGTTCACGTCCGCGGGCTTCAACACCGAAGAGTGCACAAAATGAAAGACGGTTACCTTGATTTCGCCAACTCGGCCATGGGCGCCAAGCTCATCAACGCCCTGGGCCTGCCCAAGCCGCTGCAGCTCGAGCGCTATAAGGCTGGTCAACCTGTCGTTCAGGGTACGGTGCTGATCGGTGGCGGCGGCGAGCCCCAAATGCTGGAGAGCCTCGCGGCCTCGTTCAAGAGCATGGGCGTGCAAAGCCTGGCTCACGAGAAGCTGCCCCAATGGGTGTCGGTGGCCAACAAGGCCGGCCTGACCACGGGACGCTGGGGCGGCAATGGCCAGCCTGGCGAGAAGGTCAAGTGCCTGGTGTTCGACGCCACGGGTCTGGAAGACAGCACCCAGTCTGACGCGCTCTACTGGTTCTTCCACGATGCCGCCCGCTCCGTGCTGCCTTGCGGCCGCGTGCTGGTGATTGGCCGTCCGCCTGAGGAATGCAAGTCGCCCCGCAAGGCCACCATTCAGCGCTCGCTCGAAGGCCTGAGCCGCTCGCTGGGGAAGGAGTTGAAGAAGGGCATCGTGGCCAACCTGGTCTACGTGTCCGAAGGCGCTGAGAACAACATCGAGTCGACCCTGCGCTTCCTGCTGTCGCCCAAGACCGCGTATGTGTCCGCCCAGGTGATGCGTGTGGGCAAGCCTGTCGGTGAGCTGGTGACACCCAAGGACTGGAACAAGCCGCTGGAAGGCAAGAAGGTGCTGGTGACCGGTGCCTCTCGCGGCATCGGTGCGGCCATCGCCGAAGTCATGGCGCGTGACGGTGCCCATGTGATCTGCCTGGACGTGCCCCAGGCCCAGGAAGGCCTCAACGAAGTCGCCAAGAAGCTGGGTGGCACCGCGCTGGCGCTGGACATCGGCTCCGCTGAGGCGCCTCAAAAGCTGGTCGACGCGGCCAAGGCCCAGGGCGGCTGGGACGTGGTCGTGCACAACGCCGGCATCACCCGCGACAAGACCATCGCCAACATGAAGGAACACCTGTGGCAGCTGGTCGTCAACGTGAACCTGTCGACGCAGGAGCGCATCAATGACGCCCTGGTCAGCTCGGGCGCCATGAAGAGCGGCGGTCGCATCATCTGTGTGTCCTCCATCTCCGGTATCGCCGGCAACATGGGCCAGACCAACTACGCCGTCTCCAAGGCCGGCGTGATCGGCATGGTCAACAGCTCCGCACCGATCTACGCCGAGCGTGGCATCACCATCAACGCCGTCGCCCCCGGCTTCATCGAAACCCAGATGACGGCCGCGATCCCGTTCGCCATCCGCGAAGCCGGCCGCCGCATGAACTCCATGAGCCAGGGCGGTCAGCCGGTGGACGTGGCCGAAGCCATCGCCTGGTACGCCAGCCCGGCTTCGGCCGGTGTCACCAACAACGTCATCCGCGTGTGTGGCCAGAGCCTGATTGGCGCCTGATCCAGGACATCGACCAAGATCCCATGAAAATCATCGAAGTCAAGCGACTGCCCAACCCGATCACGCTGAACCTGCGCACGGTTCGGCCGGGGACGCGTCCGGTCGCGGTCGAAGCCCTGCCCGCGATCACCTATGTGCGCCCCAAGGTGGTGGTCGATGCCAAACGGGTTGCCGCATATGCCCGCGTGTGCGGCTTTACCAAGGCCCACGGCGTGCCCATGCTGTACCCGCACATCGAGGCCTTCCCGCTGGCCTTGATGTTGTTCGGCAACAAGAACTTCCCTTGGCCCGGCATGGGCCTGGTGCACCTGGCCAACAGCGCACGGCTGCTCAAGCGCATCCAGGTGGGCGACGAGCTGCGCTACGAGGTGCGCACCGGCGAGCTGTACACCCACGACAAGGGCCAGGTCTTCACGCTGCACGCCAAGGCCATCCGCGCCGGCGAAGTGGTCTGGGAAAGCACCTGGACCTTGCTGCGCATGGGCATCCGCAACCCTAAGGGCCCGAAGTATGTTGGCGAGTTGGGCGATGCGGAAACGCTGTCTCACCAGGCCGACTTCTTCGCGTCTGGCGGCATCGGCCGAGCCTATGGCCGCGTGTCGGGTGACATCAACCCGATCCACATGTTCTCGCTGACAGCGAAGTTCATGGGCTTTCGCAAGGCGATCGCGCACGGCATGTGGACCAAGGCCAAGGCTCTGTCCACGCTGATGCCTCGTGAGGATGTCGACCGCGCCGAGGTACACGTCGAGTTCAAGACGCCGCTGTTCCTGCCATCGCGCGCCTCGCTGTGGGCGGTGCGCGGCGAGAACGGCGCCACTTTCGAAGTTCGCAATGCCAAGGGCGACAAGCCCCATCTGCGTGGCCGGGTTTCGTACTGACTTTCGGTATCCCTTGACCTGCCACGTCGTTGCCCCCATATCAACCTGAATCCAAATCGAGAAGGACACCCTCTCATGAACACCGTTCGCCGCGTCGCCATCATCGGTGGCAACCGCATTCCTTTTGCCCGTTCCAACACTGTCTACTCCCATGTCTCCAACCAGGACATGCTGACCGCCACGCTGCAAGGCCTGGTCGACCGCTTCAACCTGCACGGCAAGCGCCTGGGCGATGTGGCCGCCGGCGCCGTGATGAAGCACTCGCGTGACTTCAACCTGGTGCGCGAATCCGTGCTGTCGACGACCCTGTCGCCCGAGACGCCTGCCTACGACCTGCAACAGGCTTGCGGCACCGGCCTGGAAGCCATCATGCTGGTGGCCAACAAGATCGCCCTGGGCCATATCGAGTGCGGCATCGGCGGCGGCGTGGACACCACGTCTGATGCCCCCATTGGCGTCAACGAGAAGATGCGCAAGATCCTGTTGGAAGCCAACCGTGGCAAGACCACCGGCCAGAAGCTGGCGCAGATCTCCAAGATCCGCCCCAGCATGCTGATCAAGCCCAATATCCCCAAGAACGGCGAGCCCCGCACAGGCTTCTCCATGGGCGAACACGCCGAATTGATGGCCCGTGAATGGTCGATTCCCCGCGAAGAGCAGGATCAACTGGCCGTGGCTTCGCACACCAACTTGGCCCGCGCCTACAAGGAAGGCTTCTTCGCCGACCTGATGACACCGTTCAAGGGCGTGAGCAAGGACAACAACCTGCGCGAGGGCATCACCATCGAGAAGCTGCGCACGCTCAAGCCCTGCTTCGACAAAAAGATCGCCCCAGGCCAAGGCACGCTGACACCGGCCAACTCCACGCCCCTGACCGATGGCGCCTCCGCCGTGCTGCTGGGCAGCGAGGAATGGGCCAAGGCCAACAACCTGCCCGTGCTGGCCTACATCACCTTCAGCGAAGTGGCTGCCGTGGACTTCTTCGGCCCCAAGAAGGAAGGCCTTCTCATGGCCCCGGCCTATGCCGTACCCCGCATGCTGGCCCGCGCCGGCATCACCCTGCAGGACTTCGATTTCTATGAAATTCACGAAGCCTTCGCTGCGCAGGTGCTGTGCACCCTGAAGGCCTGGGAAGACGCCAAGTACTGCAAGGAAAAGCTGGGCCTGGAAGCGCCCCTGGGCAAGATCGACCGCAGCAAGCTCAACATCAACGGCTCCTCGCTGGCCGCTGGTCACCCGTTCGCCGCTACCGGTGGCCGTATCGCCGCCACCCTGGCCAAGATGCTGGCCCAGCGCGGTTCCGGCCGTGGCCTGATCTCGATTTGCGCCGCCGGCGGCCAGGGCGTGGTCGCCATCCTCGAGCGTTAATTTCCCTCGTACCCGGGGGTCGAAAACCCTTAAGAGTTGCCCCCGGGTTGATACACTCCGTCACTTGACTTGGCAGCCCGCACCTTTTCCCCAAGAGCGTGCGGGTAAAAAGCCCATCCTGCCGACAGTTCCAGGCAGGCACATGAGGAGATCCGGATGACCCAATCTGCCGCAGCGGCGGTTTCGCCCGCTCAGTCCATCGTCAACCCCGACGGCACGACCAACCGCATCTGGTTGTCGTCCTATGTGCAGGGTGTGGTCCACGATATCGACGTCAACAAGTACAGCTCGCTGGGCCAGTACTTCGACGAGTGCATCAACAAGTTCCGCAACCGCCCCGGTTTCGTGAGCATTGGCACCGAGATGTCGTATGACCGTCTGGACCGTCTGGTGAACGCCTTTGCAGGCTGGTTGCAGAGCCAGGGCATCAAGCAGGGCGACCGCGTGTCGATCATGCTGCCCAATACCTTCCAGTACCCGGTGTGCCTGTTCGCGGTGCTGAAGATCGGTGCCGTGGTGGTCAACGTGAACCCGCTTTACACGGCCCGCGAACTGAACCACCAGCTCAAGGACAGTGGCGCTGAAACCATCATCGTGATGGAGACCTTCGCCAAGACGCTGCAAGAAGCGCTGCCCGGCACCAAGGTCAAGCGCATCGTGCTGACCCAGATCGGCGATCTGCTGTCTGACGGCTTCCTGAACCTCAAGGGCCGCGCGCTGAATTTCGCACTGCGCAAGGTCCAGAAGATGGTGCCCGAGTACAGCCTGCCCGGCGCCCTGTGGATCCGCGACGTGCTCAAGGCCGGCGCCAAGGTGAAATTCAAGCCTGCTGCCATCAAGCCCGATGACCTGGCCTTTCTGCAGTACACCGGTGGCACCACCGGCGTGGCCAAGGGTGCCATGCTGACCCACCGCAACGTGCTGACCAACTGCCAGCAGGCTCTGGCCTTCGCCGAAGGGCAGCTCACGGACGACACCGAAACCGTGGTCACGCCGCTGCCGCTCTATCACATCTTCTCGCTGACCGTGAACTGCCTGATCTTCATGGCACTGGGCGGTCGCAACATCCTGATCGCCAACCCGCGTGATACCAAGCGCGTGATGATGATCCTCAAGAACGAGAACTTCAGCGGCATCACCTGCGTGAACACGCTGTACTCGTCCTTCCTGGATGACCCCGATTTCCGCAAGCGCGATTTCTCCAAGCTCAAGCTGTCCATCGCGGGCGGCATGGCCCTGCAACGCAGCATCGCCGAGCGCTGGAAGGAAGTCACCGGCAACGCCATCGTGGAAGGCTACGGCCTGACCGAGTGCTCGCCCATCGTGACGCAGGCACCGGTCGACATCAGCAAGCCGGGCCCCACCTTCACCGGGTCCATCGGCGTGCCCGTGCCATCGACCGAAGTGCGCTGCCGCCGCGATGACGGCTCCTGGGCCAACATCGGTGAGCCAGGCGAGTTGTGCGTGCGTGGTCCTCAGGTCATGAAGGGCTACTGGCAGCGCCCCGAAGAGACCGCCAAGGTCATCGACGATGAAGGCTGGCTGGCCACGGGCGACATCGCCGTGATGGACGAGAAGGGCTTCCTGAAGATCGTGGACCGCAAGAAGGACATGATCCTGGTCTCGGGCTTCAACGTCTATCCGAACGAAATCGAAGACGTGGTGGCCATGCACCCCGACGTCAAGGAATGCGCCGCCGTGGGCGTGCCCGATGAGGTCGCTGGCGAGCGCGTCAAGGTCATCATCGTGCCGCGCAACCCTGGCCTGACCAAGGAAGCTGTGGTCGAGCACTGCCGCAAGTACCTGACGGGCTACAAGATCCCGCGCATCGTCGAATTCCGCAACGAAGAGCTGCCCAAGACGCCTGTGGGCAAGATCCTGCGCCGCGAACTGCGTTGACATTGCGCTGACGGACGGCTTTGGCCGTGAAAAATCAGCCCGCCCGGCACACCGAGCGGGCTTTTCGCCTTTCCGGCCATCACAATCTTTCCATGGCCCAGCATTCGCTTCCATTGAGGTTCAGCCATTTCGGGGATCTGGTTGCCCTGCACCTTGGGCCACTGGATGTGGGGCCTGTTGTTCTCATGCTTGGGCGCAACAATGTCGACAAGCGCTCCAATTCCATCGAGGCCATGCTGCTTTCATTGCATCAAATGGGCTTGACCGTCTGTTGGTATGAGCGCCGCGGGCAATGGCTTGCCAGTTTGAGGGAGGCTGCCTTGGCCAGGGTTCGCCATGCCTGGCTGGACCGGCTGGACGCCAGTCTTCCTGTTGCCGCAGCCGTGGCAACAAAGGCCGTCAGGCTTTGCCTGAAGATTCGCTATCCCAAACGGCATGGCTTCATTTTCAAGAAGCTGCCACTTGTATCGGACCACGCAGAAGACCTGCGCAGGTTCATGCGCCAATTGCCCGCGCAAGAAGTGTTCATCGTCTCGCACTCGGCCGGTGGTATCAAAGCCGCCAGCTTGGCGGACGAACCTGCGGTCAAGAAACTGGTTTGTTTTGGCTATCCCTTCAAGCATCCGGACAACCCCGATGAGGCCTATCGGACCGCGCGCCTTGCTGCCATCGGCAAGCCCTTTCTCGTCATCCAGGGGAACCGGGACGAATACGGCAGCGCGCGAGATGCCGCACGCTACAAGCTGTCGCCCAGCATTGTCGTGGCGCCCATTGATACAGACCACGACTACGATGCGCTCGATGAATCCTTGTTTGGCGAAGTGCTGCAGCTTCTGCAGCATTTTCTTCTGCAGTCACCGCCGCTTGGTCATCGCGCAAGTGGCCAGCAAAGTCAAAGCCGATGCATCTTTTGAGCAGCCCGGATCGGAGATGATGGCGCTTGCAAAACAACCTTGTCGTGGTCACTTGCCACAAGGGATCCGTCTCATGCAACAAAAAGACTTCGGCTTCCTGCATCGCCTGCGTGTCCGTTGGATAGAGGTCGACGCCCAGCAGGTCGTCTTCAATGGCCATTACCTGACCTATCTCGATGTCGCCATCTCCGAATACTGGCGTGCGGTTGGTCTACCGTATCCGGAGGGCGTGAAGCACCAGCAGGGCGACATCTATGCGCGGCGCAACACCTTGGAATATCACGCACCGGCCCGCCTGGACGACTGGCTGGACATCGGTGTGCGCTGCGAGCGCATCGGCAACTCTTCTTTGACCATGAACTGGGCTGTGTGGGCGCAAGGGCGTCTTGTTGTCACGGGCGAGAGCGTGTATGTGCACACGAGCCTTGAGACAGGCAAGTCCGCACCCGTGCCGCAGGCGGTGCGAGAGCAGATCGAGGCCCAGGCGCAAAAGCGGCCCGTCTACCAGGTGCAATGTGGCGGCTGGGACCAGATGATGGCGGGTGCGCGTGCGGTGCGTCTGGCTGTGTTCGTGCAGGAGCAGGCCATCGACGAGTCCGAGGAGTGGGACGATGACGATGCGGGCGCTGCGCATGCCGTGGCCGGCAACCTGGCCGGGCTGCCCCTGGCCACGGGGCGGCTGATCCACCGAGGTCAGCCGACAGGCCATGCCAAGATCGGGCGCATGGCCGTGCTGCGCAGTGCCCGCGGCGTAGGGCTGGGGGCCATGGTCCTGCAGGCCTTGATGGCGCAGGCGCGTGCGCTGGGTGTCGAACACCTGAGCCTGAATGCGCAGGTCAGCGCCCAGGCTTTCTATGCCCGATATGGTTTCACGCCGGAGGGCGATGTCTTTGACGAGGTGGGCATTCCCCACCAGCGCATGACACTCACACTTTGAGCGTGGGCCGTGCGCGGCCACCACCCTTGATCAGGCTGCGCGCCCGAGTGCGCTTGGCAGGCTCGGATGAGGCGGGCGGCAGCGCATGGTTGTCTTCCTCCGAGACGGCGCTGCTTTCGAAGGCCTCTTCCTGACGCAGCTCGGGCGGCGGCAAGGTCGCGTCCAGCTTGGCCACTTCCGTGGGTGTCATGGTGTGCCGGGGCGGCCAGTTCTTGAGCGTGACCCGGCGCAGCAAAGCCATGCTGGATGTCGGCGAAAAGGTGCGCTCCAGCACGTGGGTGACGAGGCGCTTGTGCACCCGTTCCGTGATCACGAGGGTGGAGCAGCGCGTACCGTACTTGCCGTCGGGGGATTTGATGAAGGCGGGAGACAGCAGCCGCTCCCATTCAAGCGACACGCCCGTGCGAGGCAGTTGTTCATCAGATGCTGGCGTGGGGTCGGCCAGGGCTTCGAACAGGCGGTTGGCCAGCTCTTCGGCATCGGCGGCGTGGGTCACCGACTGCTTGAGCTTGGCCTTGAGCTGCTGCACCTTGGGCCAGGGCGTGTTCAAGATGGCATTGGACAGGCCAAAAATCCCGCGTTGCAGGCGCTCGGGGAACAGCTTGCGGTTGTTGACCCAGAAGCACTCGCCTTCAGCGAAGTCCAGGGCCAGCATGTTGAAGCCGTTGTAACCCGAGATGGCCAGACGTGGCCACAGCATGGGCATAGAGGTGTCGCCCTTGAGCCATTGCGGCACAACCAGGCCGCGCGACGGTGCATTGGGATCGACATGGCCCGGGTTGCGGATGTTGGTGATCAGGCCAAGGCGCCCTTGCGCGGTGAGCCCCAGCCAGGTTCCACCTGCGGTCAGATCTCGTCCGCCGAGGATGGCCGGGCCGCCGCCCTCCGGCTCCCACCAGCCCAGCCGGGTTGAGGCGCGGTCATAGAACTCGTCACGGTTGGCCGCGAGCACGAAGGGAAAACGGCTGCTCTGATCAAGGGCCATGGCTACCAGGCACATCGCAAAACCTCTTTACTGCTGAGAATCGATGGCCCCTGCTGGGGCGGCAGACAAATCGCAGAATGTCTCTACATGACGGGCGCCGATCAGGGCGAGCGGCAGGGCACTCACAAGCTCATGCAGCCGGTTCTGACAGCCCGGCGTCACGCCCTGGGGAGGATGCTCATACACCTCCATCCATGTGGCTTGCGGGGCTCCTGCCTGGCCATCGGCACGCCGCATCAAGCGGGCCTGCAGGCCTGGGTACTCGTCGCGCAGGCGCTGCTGCATCGATTCAATCGCCCCCTTTGCCAGGGCTTGATCGGCAGCGGCCACCCGGTAGTACACAAACAGGGAGAGCGCCTCGGTCACGTCGGACATTCCAAACTCATCTGCGGGCAGGTTAACCCATGATGCGACGCCACATCGTCACCCGAGGTAACAAAGCGGCGCAAACGAGGCCTTGTTGCGTTAAGGATTTGACGATAGCGGCGCTGGCTTCAGCGACACCAATCAGGCGGCCTCGTCCGCAGCGGGCAATTCATAGGGCGGCATGGCCAGTTGCAGCTTCATGCCTTCTGCCGGTTGTGCCGATTGCGCACGCAAGTCGGCTCCTTGGGCAGCCAGCTTCAGCTCGACCAAGGCGCTGTGGCTGCTTCCCACGGACGCACTGTTGATCACCAGTCCGGCGGGTTGCCCCGGGTCTGTCGTGCTGAAAATTTCCTGTCCGGCCTGCAAGGCCTGCTCGGCATGCACGATGAAGGCACGGCGCTTGGTGGTGCCCCGGTACTGGCTGCGCGCCACCACCTCTTGCCCGGGGTAGCAGCCCTTCTTGAAGTTCACACCGCCGATCAACTCGAAATTCACCATCTGGGGCACGAACTGTTCCACGGTCGCGGGTTCGATGCGCGGAATGCCACTCATGACCTCCAGCCAGTTCCAGGCGCCGCTTTCAACCGCAGGCAAGGCGGCCACCATGGCCTGGGCTTGAGCCGACGGGCCCACCCAGTACCAACGGTGGGCTCCCAGTACCTGCGGCAGCCCCACCAGCCAGCCGTTTTCATGAGGCGCAACCTGCCAGGCCGCCACAGCCTTGGCGGCTTCACCCAGTTGGGCCGCAGCCGGTGCGCCCAGCAAGCCCACGACCGCCAAGGCGCCATTCATGTCGCTCAGTTTGGCCTTGGAGCGCAACACGAACATGGTCAGGCGCTTGAGCAGTCCTGGAAGAACCTGGCTATCTGTCAGCAGCCAGATTTGCTCAGGCTGCGGGCGCAGGTTCAGCGTGCTGGCCAGCATGCGCCCCTTGGCCGAGCAGTAGGCGGCCAGACGAGCCTCACTCGCCTGTTGGCTCTCGACGTCTTGGCTGAGCTGCCCGTGCAGGAAGCTGGCAGCATCGGCGCCTTCAACCTGGATGATGCCCAGATTCGGCAAAAGCAGGGCGCCGCCCCACGAAGTTGGATCAGGAAGTTGGATCGAGCTCATGGGGCTCATTATGATCACGCCCGTCATGCTTCATAAATTCCACCGGGTGTATCCCACTGAGGTCGTGCGGCAAAAGGCCCGTCGCAGACGGCATCTTGCAGGGCAACAAGGCTTTGGCCGTGCTGGCGAACGGGGCGGTGTCTTGAGCGGCCTGTTCGTGCTGCTGGCTGTCCTGGTGCTGGCGGCGGCCGGTGCTGTGGCCTGGTGGCTGAATCAGCCCCTGCGTCTTGCCAACCCCACCGTCGAGCTGTCCGTCGAGGCAGGCAGCACGCCCCGAGACATCGCCAAGGAATGGGTCCAAGCCGGGGTGGAGACCTCGCCGTGGCTGCTCTACCAGTGGTTCCGTTTCTCCGGGCAGTCTCGTCAGATCAAGGCGGGCAGCTACGAGCTGAGCCAAGGTGCCACCCCACGTGACCTGCTGCGCATGATGGTGCGTGGCGACGAGCGGCTATCGGTGGTGCGCCTGATCGAAGGCTGGACCTTCAAGCGTTTTCGGGCCGAACTGGCTCTGGCCGATGGTTTGAAACCGAGCACGGCAGGCTTGCCGGACGCGCAGATCATGGCCTTGCTGGGCGCGCCCGGTGTGCCGGCGGAAGGGCATTTCTTCCCAGACACCTACTCCTACGCCAAAGGCAGCACCGACCTGGCTGTGATGAAGCGCGCCCTGCGAGCCATGCAAAAGCACCTGGACGCCGTGTGGGCACAGCGCGAGGCCGATGCCGCGCTCAGAACGCCTGAAGACGCCCTGGTGCTGGCCTCCATCGTCGAAAAGGAAACCGGTCGCGAGGCGGACCGCGCGATGATCTCCGGGGTGTTCCACAACCGCCTGCGCATCGGCATGCCCTTGCAGACGGACCCTTCGGTGATCTACGGCCTGGGCGACCAGTTCGACGGCAACCTGCGCAAGATCCACCTGCAGACCGACACGCCCTACAACACCTACACCCGCGCCGGCTTGCCGCCCACGCCGATTGCCATGCCGGGCAAGGCCGCACTGCTGGCGGCGGTGCGGCCAGCCGACACCAAGGCCCTGTATTTCGTGGCCAGGGGCGACGGCAGCAGTGCCTTCAGCGCCACACTCACTGAGCATAATCGGGCCGTCAACCAGTACCAGCGCTCGCAACGCAACCCCGGAAAGAGTCCATGAGCATCAACAAGGGTCGATTCATCACCTTCGAGGGCATCGACGGCGCCGGCAAGACCACCCACATGGATGCGCTGGAGCAGGCCTGGAAGCAGGCGGGCCATGAGGTCGTCCGTACGCGTGAACCGGGTGGCACGCCCCTGGCCGAGAAGCTCCGGGCGCTGTTCCTGCATGACGCCATGGACCCGCTGACCGAGGCCTTGCTGGTCTTCGGTGCGCGGCGCGACCACATCAAGGCCGTGATCGAGCCCGCTCTGGCACGGGGTGCCTGGGTGCTGTGCGACCGCTTCACCGATGCCACCTTCGCCTATCAAGGCGGCGGGCGCGGCTTCGATCTCCAGGTGCTGGGCACCTTGGAGGGCTGGGTGCAGCAAGGCCTGCAGCCCGACCTGACCCTGCTCTTCGATCTGGACCCGGCCGTGGCCGCCGAGCGCCTGAGTGCAGCGCGCCAGCCCGATCGTTTCGAGGCCATGGACCGTGCCTTCTTCGAGCGTGTGCGCGGCGCCTACTTGGACCGCCAACGCGTCCAGCCTGGCCGTTTCGCGCTGATCAAGGCAGATCAAGCGCCTGCCACGGTGGCCGAGCAGATCCAGGCCGAACTGAGAAGCAAAGGCCTGCTGTGAGCGAGACCCGTCCCGCCCTGTGGCCCTGGCTCCAGCCCGCGCTGGAAACCGCCCTGGCTCAGCTCAACAGCCATGCCGTCCTGCTGCATGGCCCCGAGGGCGTCGGGCAATTCGAATTCGCGCTGGAGCTGGCCCGTGCCTGGCTGTGCGAGAGCATGCCTGTAGGCCAGCCGTCCGCCCCGGCCTGTGGTCGTTGCGCCAGCTGCCACCTGATCAACGCGGGCTCGCATCCGGATCTCGTCGTGGTCCTGCCCGAGGCCTTGCAGGCTGCGCTGGGCTGGCAGTCGTCTGCAGACGATGCTGACACGGCCGAGAAGTCATCGGGCAAAGCCAAGAAGCTCAGCCAGGAGATCAAGGTCGATGCCATCCGGGCCGTCGTCCAGTTTTCGCAGCAGACCGCCTCGCGTGGCCGTGCCAAGGTGGTGTTGCTGCATCCGGCCGAGCGCATGAACCTGATCGCCGCCAACACGCTGCTCAAGACGCTGGAAGAGCCGCCTGGCCAGGTGCGCTTCGTGCTCAGTGGGGCCGCGCTGGACCAACTGCTGCCCACGGTGCGCAGCCGCTGCCAGGCCTGGCGCCTGCCCACGCCACAGCCGGAGGTGGCCAGCCAATGGTTGCAGTCACAGATCGATGGCTTGTCTCTGCCAGATGCCCGTGTGCTGCTGGACGCGGCCGGTGGCCAGCCCCTGACCGCGCGTGACCGTCACCAGCTCGGCCTGGATGCACGGTATTGGCCGCAGATCCCGAAAGACCTGCTCAATGGGTCGGGCACCATCCTGACGCAATGGTCGCTGCCGCTGGTGGTCGACACCTTGCAGAAGGTCTGCCACGACCTGGCCTGTGTGGCCGCTGGCGCCGCGCCACGTTTCTTTCCGGTCGCCAGCCTGCCGCCCGCACCGGATCTGAATCTGCTGACCACCTGGGCGCAAGAGCTGAGCAAGACCAGCCGCCACGCCGAGCACCCCTGGAACCAGAACCTCAAGGTGGAGGCCTTGCTGCTTCAGGCTCGTGCTGTGATGCGGCCGCGTCAGTCCCGGGGCAACCCGACCGCCTGATCGCGGGGTGCAGGGAGCCAAATCAGGATCAGGGTGTTTCCAGAAGTAAACACGAGCCAGGATGAGGGCAATTTCACAGCCTGCGCTGACCCCGAGGCGTTACACTTTCCCCACGATGAGTGAGTTCCAGACGACAGCCCTGCCATCCGCGTTCGCCCCCTCCGGGCCTGGCCGGATTGGCGCCGCCTTGGGTACACCTGGCGTGGCCGGGGTAGCTTCCGCAGCGGCTCGCCCCAGCGTGATCCAGCTGGTGTTCCGCGAAAAGGGCGCGCTGTACGCCGCCTACATTCCCGCCTTCACCGAAGGTGGCCTGTTCGTGCCCACCACGCGTGAATACACCCTGGGCGACGACATCTACCTGCTGCTCTCTCTGCCCGAAGACAACCAGCGCTACCCGGTGGCCGGCAAGATCGCCTGGATCACGCCTGCCAATGCCTCTGGCGGTCGCACGCAGGGCGTGGGTGTGCGCTTCCCTGGCGATGACAAGACCCGCTTGCTGCGCGTGAAGATCGAGCAGATCCTGGGCACCAACATCTCCTCCAGCAAGCCGACGCAAACGCTCTGAGGCCACTCGGGCATCGCCTTGGGCAACAATAGCGGGCTAGCCAGCCCGCTTTTTTGTTTGCCGCAGCCATGTTTGTCGATTCGCACTGCCACCTCAATTTTCCCCAGTACGCTGAAGTCCTTGACCAGGTCCGCGCCGACATGCAGGCCGCTGGCGTCGACCGCGCGCTGTGCATCAGCACGACGCTGGAGGAGTTCCCCCAGGTCCATGCGTTGGCCATGCGCTATGACAACATGTGGGCCACGGTTGGTGTCCACCCGGACAACGAAGGCATCCTGGAGCCCACGCTGGAAGACCTGATTGAGCGTGCGGCGCTACCGCGTGTGGTGGGCATTGGTGAAACGGGGCTCGACTACTACCGGCTGGAAGGCCGCAGTGTTGAAGACATGGCCTGGCAACGCGAGCGTTTTCGCGTGCACATCCGTGCTGCACTGCACACAGGCCTGCCGCTGGTGATCCACACGCGCGAGGCCAGCGCCGACACCATCGCCATCCTCAAGGAAGAAGGCCAGGGCAAGGTGCGGGGCGTGTTCCACTGCTTCACCGAGACACAAGAGGTGGCCCGCGCTGCGCTTGACCTGGGCTTCCACATTTCCTTTTCGGGCATCCTCACCTTCAAGAACGCGGCAGACCTGCGTGAGGTTGCGCGCATGGTGCCCATCGAGCGCTGCCTGATCGAGACCGACAGCCCCTATCTGGCGCCGGCACCGCACCGCGGCAAACTCAACTCGCCGGCCTATGTTTCGCTCGTGGCCAAGCTGTTGGCCGAGCTCAAGGGCATGGATGTTGACGACCTAGGCTGCATCACATCGAACAACTTCGAGGATTTGTTCTCGCTTGTGCGTTCGCACTGAGGGTTAGCCCACACCACCCAGAAAACCCTTGTCAGACAATTTCTGACAGGAGGTTTGGTTCTTCGGCGACTACCGCCTCCAAGCCTGGATGCCTACAGTGATACCCATCACGACGACATCTTTCAACCCCGGAGGCCTTATGCAAAAGCAAAGTCTGTATGCCAACCCGTTTGCCCTGATGATGGACCCGCAGGCTGTGCTGGAGGCCATGGAACGCTCGGAGCGTCTCAACCGCCTGCAAAGCCGCGTCTGCCGTCCTCTGGACAAGCCGCTGATCCCCCTGGTCAGCAGCGAAGGTCAGGCATTCGACCAGGAAGTGGATGCCGCTCCGGACATCGAAGAAAGCGCTGAAGAAGACCAACAGGTCTGATCAAAGCCCAGATTCTTGCGGCGCAGCAATGCGTGGAAAGGCTCGTCCTGTGTGGCGAGCCTTTTTCCTTTGTGATGCCAGATGAATCAATGTGAGCCTTTGACCCAGCGTGCTTCCAGGCTGCGCCCGAATCTCGACAGGCTCAGGCACATGGCGGCGTAGATGAGGCCCACGGCCATATAGGCCTCGAAGTAATAGGGGCGCCAGACCGGGTCGCCTCCCAGGCTGAGCGACAAGCCGCCCGTGAGCTCATGCAGGCCGATCACCATGACCAGCGAGCTGTCCTTGAGCAGCCCGATGGCATGCCCGATCAGCGCGGGCAGCACCGCCCTCAAAGCCTGAGGCAGGACCACCAGCCTTTGCGTCTGCCACCAACTCACACCCAGGATGGTGGCGGCTTCACTTTGCTCGGTGGCAACGGTTTGCAAGCCACCGCGAACCACCTCGGCCATGTACACCGAGGAAAACAGGGTCAGTGCCAGCATGGCCCGCCAAACCAAAGCGATGGGGTGCGCCTGCGAGGTCAGCGTAGGCAGCAGGAACGCCGCCATGAACAGCAAGGTGACCAGGGGCACACCGCGCACCACCTCGATCAACACTGTGGCCGGCCAACTGAGCCAGGCGCGTCGAGCACGACGGGCCAATGCCAGCGCGATCGACACCGGTACTGAAACGAGCCAGCTGCTGGCGAACAACCACAAGGTCAGGGGCAGGCCGCCCCAGGCATCGAACGACACCGGCGACAAACCGGCCACGCCACCGCGCATGAGTAGCGTCATAAAACAAAGATAAGCGGCGAACCCCAGCAGGCCCTTGAGGCTGGCCATGCGCTGAAGACCCAGCGCCCAGGCGACAAGGCAGAGCAAGGCCGCACCGCACAAGGCCGTGATGGGACGCCACTGTTCTTCGTAGGGGTAGTGGCCCAGCAGGATGGGGCGGATCTTCTCGGGCACGACACCCCAGCAGGCGCCGTGGTGCAGCAGCGCCTGACACGCGTTGGCGTCAGGCCTGAAGACGGCATGCAGCACACCCCATTGCAGGACGCGCCAGGCCAGCCAGATCAACAGCAACAGGCCCATGGCCGATAGCGCGCGTGTGAACAGCTTGCTCATGCGGCTGGACCCTTGAGCGCATGGCGCGTGTTGAACCAGTTCATGAAGGCCGATGTGAGCAGGGACAGCAGCAGGTACACCGACATCATCACCATCACGCACTCGACCACACGGCCCGTCTGGTTCAAGGCGGTGTTGCCCACCGACACCAGATCCGGGTAGCCCACGGCCACCGCCAGCGAAGAGTTCTTGATCAGGTTGAGGAACTGGTTGGTGGCCGAGGGCACGATGGTGCGCAGCGCCTGTGGCAGCAGCACCTGGGTGATCTGCTGAAAGCGTGTGGCCCCCAGGGTTTCGGCGGCCTCCATCAGGCTGGCGGGCACCGCCTCGATGCCGCCTCGAATCACCTCGGCCAAAAAGGCGCTGGTATAGAGGCTCAAGGCCAGAGCCAGTGCCAGGTACTCTGGTGTGACGGCGGCACCGCCCACCACATTGAAGGTGTCTTGATGCGGCCAGCTCCATTGCCACATGCCGGTGTCGACATCGGGGCCATACCAGGGAAAGGCCAGGCCGCCCTTGCTCAACAAGATGCTGGGCAGGAGGTGCAGGGCATGAGTGGAGTCAGGCAGCCATTCGATCAACAGGAAGTACCAGGCCAGCAACTGCAGCAGCAAGGGCGTGTTGCGAACCAGCTCCACATACGTTGCGCCGAGCCTTCGCCATGTGAGGGACGTGGATGTGCGGGCCAGGGCGATCAGCAAGGCCATTGTGGTGGCCAGCAGCAAGGCGGGCAGCGAGACCCGCATGGTGTTGCCCAGGCCCACCAGCAAGGCACGCCACAGCGGTTGTGCCGCGTCGTACACGAACAGGCCCGTCTCACCGATGTCGAAGCCTGCAGGCTGGGATAAGAATTCGAGCATGCCTCAGATGGCCCCGTTGCTCAACGAACGGGAGGAGGGTAGATCAAGCCCCCCTGGTTCCAGAGCTTGTTCACGCCACGCGGCAGCTTGAGGGGGGAGCCTGAGCCGATGTTGCGTTCGAACATCTCACCGTAGTTGCCCACGGCCTTCACGGCCTTGTAGGCCCAGGCCTTGTCCAGTCCCAGCAGTTTGCCCATGTCCTCGCCTGTGCCCATGAGGCGCTGGATGGCCGGGTCGGTGGAGGTTTTCATCTGGTCGGCATTGGCCTGCGTGATGCCCAGCTCCTCCGCCTCCTGCAAGGCGAACACCGTCCACCTGACGATGGCGAACCACTCGTCATCGCCACGTCGGACGGCCGGGCCCAAAGGCTCTTTCGAGATCAGCTCGGGCAGGATTAGGTAGTCGTCCGGGGTGGGGGCTTCCTTGTTGCGGATGCTGGCCAGTGCAGACGAGTCAGCCGTGTAGGCCTGGCAGCGCCCGGCGAACAGTGCCTTGTAGCCGGCCTCATAGGTGTCGAACACCACGGGCTTGATGCCAAGCTTGTTGGCGCGCGAGTAGTCGGCCAGGTTCTTCTCGGTGGTGGTGCCGGCCTGCACGCAGACCTGGGCGTTCTTCAGCTGCTTGGCACTGCCGACTTTCAGCTTCTTGGGCACCAGAAAGCCTTGGCCGTCGAGGTAGGTGATGGCGGTGAAGCTCAGGCCCAACGATGCGTCGCGGGTCAGCGTCCAGGACGTGTTGCGCGAGAGCACATCGATCTGGCCAGACTGCAAGGCCGTGAAGCGTTGCTGCGCGTTGAGCGGCGTGAAGCTCACCTTCTCGGGGTCACCCAGAACGGCGGCCGCCACTGCCCGGCAGACATCTACGTCAAAGCCGAACCAGCGGCCCTTGGCATCCGGCGCCGAAAAGCCCGCGACACCCGTGCTGACACCGCATTGCAGCTGGCCGCGCTGCTTGACGGCATCCAGCGTCTTGCCGGCCAGGACACGGGGGGTGAACACCGCGGCGGCCAGCGCCATCGTCAAACAGAGCATGGAGCGCATGTGCATGGTCAGGCAACCTTGTGGAGGCAGGCGTGAATGATGGGGCACAAGCATACGTGATTGGCGACCTGGCGGAGGCTTTCAATCCCATGAGAGCTGATCCGAATGGCGCTTTGCCCGCCGACACAAATGCCCATCTCGCGTGTTACGCTGCCCCGAAATTCAGGGGTTCACCATGCCGACATCCGCACCGATCTGGCGCATTGCGCCTGCACTGGCCACGCTTTGCCTGGCGGCTTTGACCGCAGCACATGCCGCCGATGGCCCGTCGTCCTCGCATCTCTACCCCATCGGGGGCGGCTACGAGACCGCATTGGAGGGCTATGTGCAAAACGTCATCCGACACGCGCAAGGGCCCCGCATCGACATCGTGTTGCTGCCAGCCGCTTTCGCCGACGACCCCGTGCTACCTGAGGATCCGGGCATCCTGGCCGATGATGTGCAGGCGCTTCAGGCCGCGTGTGAGGCCGTGCTCGCGCGCTCTGCCCGGGCCAAGGCCAGCTTCCCGCAAGGGTGCCATGTGGGGTCGGCGCCGTTGTACGTGGCAGCCGATGCGCGTGATCCCGCCATCGTAGCAAGCCTGTCCAGTGGGACCTTGGATGGGGTCTTCTTCACGGGCGGCGATCAGGTCTATGCCATGCGCGTCCTGGCTGGCACGCCTGCCGAATCGGCCTTGAGCGCCCTGGCCCGACGTGGTGTGGTGATCGGCGGCACCAGTGCGGGCGGGGCCATCCAGTCGCGCTTCATGAATGCCGGCTACACCGATGCCGGTGACGCCACAACCAGTCTGCAAAAGGCTTCGATCGACCTCTGGCTGGGCCAGACGCCCCTGCAACGGGGCTTGAACCTGGGCAGCAACCAGGTGGTGATCGATGAGCATGTGTATTCGCGCGGTCGCCTGGGGCGCATGCTCAATGCCTCCGCACAAACTGCCGACATGGTGGGGCAGGGCGGTCTGCTCGGCCTGGGGCTGGACTATGACACGGGCGCCGTGATCAACCATGACCGCTGGCTGGGGGCGGTGTCGGGTGTGTCGTCTGCCGTGGTGGTGGACTTCCGCACGGGTGGTGCACGCCATCGGTGGCTGGGTGCGCAATCGGCCCTGTCGGCACGCAAGGTGCTGACCCACCTGTTGCCACCCAGCCAGGCCATCGGCTTCGATCTGGCCTTGCGCACGCCCTTGCTGGCCGGCCAGCGCCTGTGGTGGCGCGACGATGGTGCCGAGCTGCTCAAGCCGACGACCGCCAACCTGCGCGCCACAGTGATGCTCTCTGGCGATGCCGTGGACGATCTCGGCGGCCCCGTATTGCATGAGTTCGTGCGCCTGGCCGCGCAGCGCAACAAGGGGCAAAGCCCAGGCGGTATCGTGATCGTGGCGGCGGCTTATCCGAGCGTGGCCGATGCACAGGCTGCAGCCAGCACCTATGCGCAGGCTCTGGCCGATGCGGGCTGGGCGGGCGGCATGCCGCGCGTGGTGGTGCTGGGCCAAGGCGTGCTGGACGCGCGCCAGTTCGAGGGCGTATCAGGCGTACTTTTCCTGGGGGGCGACCAGTCCTTGCTGCCTGCGGCATTGGCTGACAAAAACCTGCGCGCCGTGGTCGCCAAGGCCACCCAAGTTGCGAACGTGGTGATGTTCGAGCGCGCCATGACGGCTGCGGCGGGCGACTACTTCAATGCCATTGGCGAAGGCGATTCGGAAGACGATGCCATTGCTGCCTTCAAGGCCGCCACGGCCGTCGTCAAGCCGGGCCTGGGCTTGCTGCGCGGTGCGGCCCTGGAGCCGCGATTGCAGACCGATCGCCGCTGGGGGCGCCTCTATGGCATCGCGGCCCACCGCAAGCAAGGTGGCGTGTATGGCATCAGCGAGTCCTCGGCGATTGTGCTGAGCGGTGGGCAGGCCCGCGTGCTGGGTCCCAACCCCGTGGTGGTGCTGGATGCACGCCGTGCCATGTTCACATCGGGTGACAACGGTGCCCTGGCCGCCTTCAATGTGCTGCTGGACGTATACGAGCCGGGCGAGACACTGGGCAAGGGTTGGTGATGCCCCTTTGACGCAAGGCTCAGTGCGGTGTCAGCAGCACCGCGTGCTGCATGCCCGTGGGGCCACTGGCCGTGGCCGCGATCTGCCCTGCCTCATTGAGGGCTGCTGCCTTGAGGATGTGCCAGCCTGGTGCCGTCACCAGCGTGTTGAGGTCGACCATGTTCCCCGCGCTGTAATAGAACGGCACGCGTGTGCCCTTGCCTGGTATGGGGCGGCCTTTGTAGTCGAGCTTCGGGATGTTGGCGATGCCGATGACCACGCCGCTGTTGTTCACACCCGTGGCCGCCGTCATGTCCGTGCCGGGCATCAAGCCCAGATCCTGCATGAGGCCGGCCTTGATCAGGAAGGCGTGCACCAGGCCATCCGTTGCCGTTGAACTGCCAGCGATCAGCCCATTGCCACTGATGGCCGTGGCATTGCTGTTGGCATCCGGGTTGGATGGTGCCAATGTGCCCAGGTCGGACACCACGCCATTGCTGCTCCACGAAGCTGCATGACTGGCGCCGCCTGCGGCATAAGGCCCTGGCAGGTTGGCGCTGCCCACGATCAAGCCATCGTCGTTGATGGCCGCCGCCGCGCTGTTGAGCCCGCCCAGCGTGGGCAGGGCACTCGGGCTGCGGCTGATACCGATGCGGTAGACCCAGCCCTTGTTGGCGCCACCATAGACATCGCCATTGCCCGCCACCACACCGGCTGCATTGATGCCGTTGGCCAGGCTGAAGGTGCCGCCGTTCAAGGTGCCGAGGTCAGTCACATGCCCGCTGGAAAACACCACCGCATGGTAGGTAGACGAACTGGTGCTGGTGTAGGCATAGCCCACAGCGGTGTTGCTGTCATTGATGGCGTTGGCCACGCTCAGGCCGCCCGCCAGCGCACCCAAATCCTTGTTCGGGCTGCCGAACTGCACCGCGTGAAAGCCACCGTTGCTCAGATTGGCTGAACCGGCCACCACGCCCGTGCCGTTCAGGCCCAAGGCTTGGCTGGTGCCGCCTGCGGGCAAGGTGTCCAGGTCGGCCACGGTGAAAGAAGGCAGAGCGAGGGCCGTTGCCCTCATGCTGAGGCCCAGCATGAGGGCGAACAGGGCGAATATGGCGTGACGGCTTGGCACGGTGTTGAAGAGCGTCATGGTGCGGGCCTGTGGGTGCTGTGTCGGTTGATGCCGCTGTGCGATGAATGGGTTCAATGCGGGCCCGCCTGAATCAGCTCAGGTCGTCGGATGGCCTTGAACCGTTTGTTGCCGAGGCGGCATTCACCGCAGCAGTCCCCATCCACCTTGAACTGCAGGAGCCCAACCACATGAACGCGCTTACCACTTGCCTTGCTCAAGCTCATCTGCGCCCGTCCTCAGGCCTGACACGCCTGAGCCGCGCCGCGCTGCTGAGCGGCCTCATGGTCTTCGCTGCCACGTCCGCCATGGCCGTGTCATTTTCTGAAACCGATCTGGTGTCGGACCTGCCTGGGCGAGCCGTGATCCAGGATCCGAATCTGGTCAACGCCTGGGGGATTTCGTTTGCACCCACGCGCCCCTTCTGGATTTCCGACAATGGCACGGGCCTCACAACCTTGTATGGCGCTGACGGCGCGATCACCCCGCTGGTGGTGAGCATCCCCGCGCCCAGTGGTACCCCCGTAGACACCGTCGCCAAACCAACGGGACAGGTTTTCAGCGGTGCGTCTGGCGTGGTGCTGCCCGGCGGAGGCTCTGCAGCTTTCGTATTCGCGACCGAAGACGGCACGCTGTCAGGCTGGGGCCCGGCCAATGGCAGCAAGGCCGTGCTGGCAGTTGACAATGCCAACAAAGGTCTGGGCAGTGTCTACAAGGGGCTGGAGATCGCCTCGCCACAGAACGGGTCGGCCAGGCTGTATGCAACCGACTTCCGCAACGGCGCGGTGGACGTGTTCGACAACCACTTCAACGCCGTGAACCTCGGTGCCAGTGCCTTCACGGACCCGAACCTGCCTGCCGGCTATGCGCCCTTCAACATCGCCAAGGTGGGCAATCAGCTGGCTGTGAGCTACGCCGTTCAAGGCGCCGGCAAGATGGACGACCTGGGCGGCCCTGGCCACGGCATCGTTGATCTGTACTCGCTGGACGGTGGCCTGAGCAAGCGCTTGATCACCGGTGGGGCCTTGAACTCGCCTTGGGGCATGGCCATCGCACCCAGCAGCTTTGGCGAATTGGGCGGCAGCCTGCTGGTCGGCAACTTTGGCGATGGCACGATCAATGCCTTCGACCCCAACACCGGGGCTTTCAAAGGCACCTTGCTGGACAAGAACGGCCAGCCCATCGTGATCAATGGCTTGTGGGCCTTGTCGACACGCGATGACCTGGCCGGTGCGCAAGGGCGGCTGTACTTCACTGCGGGTATCGACGACGAGGCACACGGCCTGTTCGGCTACATCCAGGCGGTGCCTGAGCCCGCCACCTTGTGGCTGATGTCTGCGGGCCTGCTGCTTGTCGGCTGTGTGAGCCGGCGTCATGCCTGAACCAGACTAAAACCCCCAGCCAAGAGACAGCACGGCGGCTGTATCGGTGACATGCGCCGAGACAGCCGCCTCCACGGAGAGGCCAATGAGCATGTCGCCATGCCGGGTGCCGATGCTCAAGCGAAGATCGAGTCGGTCCCTGTCCTGCTCCTCCGTGCTGTAGTCATAGGCGTCCCCATATGCATAGTTGTACAAGGAGGGTTGCGGCGTGCTTTCCCGGCGTGGCCAGCGGTGTTGCCAGCCGGTATGAGCGTTCAAGCGCCAGCCATGATCCAATGGATAGCCTTGGTCGAACTCGAGGTAGGTCGCGGGTGAGGTACTGCCTTCGTAGTGGATGTCATAGGCCAACCGCATATGCCAGTCGCGCCCATGAAGTCCCGCATAGGGCTCACCGTAGCCTTGGCGCCGGTTCGTGCTTTCCTGCTGGATGCGGTAGGCGACCGCGCCGGCATCCCAATTCAAGGCAGAGTCGGGCACTTCAGCCGCATAGCCCGCATATAGGCTCTGACGCGCTCGATCATGCTGATGTCCCGTGCTGATGGACGCCGTCGCGCCGCCATAAAGGCCACCGTCGTGATCGACATTGAGCGAAGCCCGCCAGACGGGGTGCTCGCCGCTCACGGACAGGCCCCGGCTGCGCTCGTCACTTGCCCATTCCAGCCTGCCGTCCCACTGCGTTTGCGCCCATGCCTGGCCAAGGCTCAGCATGAGTGCAATGAGCATCAGTGCAGGCCATGCGGGTTGAGCACCCGTATCAAGTCGCCGGCCCACGTCAGGGTTCGGCTCGCTGGGGTGGCAAGGGCAGGGCCGCTATGGCCACTTTCTCAGTGAGCCCTCTGAGCAAGGCGGTCGTATCCAAAGACACGGCATCGGCTGACTGCACCGAAGCTAGCTGATGCTGCCTCAACCATGCCAGCACCTGTTCAGTCGAGAGATGAGGTGCCAGTTGCGCGATCAAGGCCATCAAGCCGCTGACTTGCGCCGTAGCAAATGAGCTGCCGGTGACAAAGCCCCAACTGGCGTGCGGCGTGGTGGTGAGCACCCTGGTACCAGGCGCCTGTACCAATGCATGGCCATTGGCCTGCAAGGCTTGCATGGCCAATGGCGCCCCCAGCGTACAGCAACTCACGGCCACCACTTGCGGCAAGGAGGCTGGGAAACTGCGGGCAGGGGTGGCCATGTCCACTGCCGCCACGATGACGGTGCCATGCTGTTGTGCCTGTTCTATCAATCGCTCCAGCAAGCGGTCGGGTGGCCCGCTGAGGCTCATGTTGATCACTTGCGCATGGTGGGCCATGGCGTATTGCATGGCCTTGGCCAGCGTGAAGCTGTTGCACCGTGCTTCTGGATGCCCATCGCCTGCTTGCCAACAAGCGCGCAAGGCCAGCAAGCGGGCATCGGGTGCCACGCCCACCATGCCCAGGTGGTTGTCAGCCGATGCGGCAATGAGCCCGGCCACCTCCGTGCCATGTGCTTCAGATCGCGTATCGGGTTGCCCCGTGAAGTCCTGCTGATCGCTGATCTGCCCAAGAAGATCGGGGTGCTGCGCTTCGATGCCCGTGTCCACCAGAGCCACGCTCACGCCTCGCCCCGTGGCCAGCGCATGCAACTCATCGAGGTGCAGTGCCTTGGCATTCGTCTGCAAGGCGTAGTAGTTGTCGTCGTGGCCCAGCGTATGGAAGGTCTCCAGCGCCTGGGCCGATTCGACACGCTTGTCCTTGCTCAGCCCGGAGAGCACCGTGGCCACATCCTGCCCCTGGTTGATCTGCTCCAGATAGCAGCGAACCCGAAGCGCGGGCATGGGCCAGTGGTCCAAGGTCTTGAGCCCGTGCTCGCGGTTGAGTGCGTTGATGCGGGCGTGCAATTGGGCAGGTTCGCTCGAAGGGTCGTAGGCAGCCCCGTAGCTGTCATCGGCACGAAAGTGCGGGCGATGGACCTCGGTGAGCATCACCAGAATCTGCCGGCCTTCCACGACAGGGGCTTCGTCGACGCTGGCCGCACGCACAGGCCCCGCCAGGGCGCCCAGCAGAGCCAGCAAGGAGACCAGGCGTGTCCAAGCGTTCATGGTCTCTCCAGAGCCGTGCCCTCGGCGGGTTGCGCAAAGCGAACTTCATTCAAGCCTTGCAAGCGGCGCAAGACCTCGGCTCGCTTGCCCTCATCGGTGCTCAGCACATAAGCGCCTTCCGGGTTGGGGCCGTCCAGCAGTTGGGCGTCGACCTGATCCAGCAAGGCCTGAATGCGTCGTGTCGTGGTCTCCGGCGCGAACACCACCACAATGTGTGCTTCCTTTGCGTGGCTCGCAGAGGGCACCACGGGTGACGACAAGGTTCGGTACGGTGCCGATAGCGAGGGCGCCGTGTCGGTTGGATAACGCCACATCGCCCCAACCAGCATCACCACCAGAGCCAGGGAGCCCGCCAAGACCGCCTGATGCCTGGTCAACTGGGGCAGACGCAGGGCCCTCATGAGGCGTCGCCCAAAGCGTCGAACATGGCCCGCCAACGAGGGCCTGGGCGCTTCTGCCTGGCCAATCCGTGCCCAAGCCCTGTCCAGCCCCATCTGCATGGCCTCGTCGCTCTCGTTTTCGCTCACGGCCATTTGCAGCGAGTTGAGCCAGCGGCTTTCATGGCGGCAGGCAGCACAACGCAGCAGGTGAGATGCCACCATGTCGTGCTCGGATGCGGACAGCGTGCCGTTGACATACCAGGGCATGAGCGCCATGGACTCTTGATGGACAACGGTATCTCGGGATGATGCCAGGTTGCTCATGCGCTTCTCCAACCTTCTTTGAGCAGCAGCTCGCGCAACTTGCGACGGGCATGGAACATACGGGTTTTCACGGTGCCTTCGGGGCAGTCCACGATGGTCGCGATGTCGCCATAGGCGTGGCCATGAAAGTAGGTCAGCTCGATCACGGCGCGGTGCTCGGCCGGCAATTTGGTCAGCAGGCGGTCCAGTACACGACGCGATTGCACGGTGAACAGCATGGCGTCAGGCCCAGGCTCATCGCAGACGATATCCGCCGCTGCCCCATCACCAGCTTGCCCCATGGCCTCGCCGCCATCTGCCGCCATGTGTCGGCGTTCCCTGCTGAGGGCCTTGAGCGTCGTGCGGTAGGCCACGGCAAAGATCCAGGTCGAGACCCGACAGCTGTTGTCGAAGGTATGGGCTTTTTGCCAGACCACGAGCATGGTGTCGTCCAAGATTTCATCGTCGAGATGGGGCAGGCGCGTCATCTTCTGGATGAAGCGCCGAAGGCGGGCGAAATAGCAGCGATACAGCGCCTCGAAGGCGACGCGGTCACGCTGCGCCACACGCTGGAGCAGCGCAACCTCCTCGACAGGGCTGTCGGTGACGTCGATGCGGTTCGGGTAACCCTGGGTCATCGTCTTTGTCTGATGTGCGCTGATGGAGGCCCGTTCACAACATTGCGGGGCGAAACACGTGCTGGCCACCCGTATATGCCCCTAGCTCGTAAAAAGGTTCAAGGCCTGGCGCTAGCGGCGAGCGAGTATCGGTGTTTGGCACGGGCAGATGCAATTGACGTTCTAGGGGGATGCGCCGGTGGCACCCACATGCCCTCATGGGCTTGCTTGCCTTGGCATTCCCCTGGGTGTAGAAAAGTCTGCGGCGCTGCGTCTTGGCGCCGATCGGAGGGAACCATGCGACACAGAATCTATTGGCTGCTGCCCGATCTGGCCAGCGCACACCGCGTGATGGAGGCCATGCTGCTGGCACGCATCGAGCACCGCCACCTTCATTTCATGGCCCGTAAAGGGGTCGATCTCAGTGACCTGCACGAAGCCAGCGCACTGCAATCGTCCGACTTGATTGCCTCAGCTCAGCGGGGCTTGTGCGTGGGTGCCGCTCTGGGGGCGGCGGCCGGTGCCGTGTTTGCCATGTCGGCCATGTTCGACGACATGAACAAGCCTGCCGTGGTGGGCGCGATGGCCGCCGTGGGTGCCATATTTGGTGCCTGGACAGCCAGCCTGATCGGGGCGTCCATTCCCAGCAGGCGCTTGCAACGCTTCGAGCCCGCCATCGAGCGCGGCGAGATCCTGCTGATGGCTGATGTGCCTCACAGCCGGGTCAACGAAATCGAAGAGTTGCTGCAGACCCGTCACCCGGATGCCCATTTCGAAGGACACGAGCCTCGCGTGCCGGCATTTCCCTGATTGCACGCTGGCACCAGTTCGAGCCTGATCACTTCGGGGTACACCTGGCGTGTGTCAGGTGTCGATTTGCTGCGCCATGGTTCGTCGTGTGGATGGGGCCTCGATCGCAACCGCCGGCACGCCCCTTCAGACCGGCACAACCCAGACAGCAGTGATCAGGAGATCGACATGAAAAGATTTTTGGCCGTGTACATCGGCACCCCCATGGCAACAGAAACGTCGGCCTGGAACGCCATGAGCGAGGTGGAGCGGCAGAAGGTACAAAAGGAAGGCATCGCCGCCTGGCATCAATGGGTCGAAACCAACAAGGCGTCGATTCTGGAAATTGGCGCCCCCCTGGGCCGCACGAAAAGCGCCTCGAAGAAGGGCGTGGCCGACATCCGCAACAACATGACGGGCTTCACCATCGTGCAGGCCGAGTCGCACGAAGCGGCAGCCAAGCTCTTTGAAAAGCATCCTCACTTCATGATCTTCCCCGGTGAGGCGATCGACATCATGGAGTGCCTGCCCATCCCGGGCATGTGAGGGGCGGATGTGAGCCGGGCGCATGAGCTGATCGGCTCATGCGCTCACCAGCTGGCCGGGCTGACGGCATAAAACCCGGCCAGCTCACGGTAGAGCGCCGGGTGCTGTGCGGCCAACTCCTGGGGTTGTTCGAAGAAGACCTCCGTGGCCACGGCAAAGAACTCTGCCGGATCGGTTGCGCCGTAGGGGTCGAGCAAGGGGGCGGGGCCACCGGCCTCGTACCGCCTTGTCTCCCGGCGCAAGGATGCATAAGCAGACTTCATTACCTCAGACCAATGCGCATAGCGCCTGGCGCTGCCCAGATCGGGCGCGCCGTTGGCAGGGCCGCTCTCGTAGTCCAGCTGGTGAGCGAACTCATGGAGGACGACGTTGCGGCCGTCGTGCGGATGAGCCGCGCCTTCAACCGTGTCATGCCAGGACAAGATCACTTGCCCCTGTGACCAGGACTCGCCTGACAGCACATCGCGCCGGGACTGCACGATGCCGCCTGCATCCGTGCGCACGCGGTCGACCATGAAGGCCTCAGGGTAGACCAGGATCTGGCGCAAGTTGGGATAGAAATCCGTCTGCCGGTTGAGCAGCAGCAGGCAGGCCTGCGCGGCAATCGTCACCCGTACTTCGTCGGTGATGATCTGCCCTTTGCAGCCGATGAAAGCCTTCTCGGCCAGAAAGACCTGGATCAGCCGCTTGAGCTGCAATTGCAGATCAGTCGGCATGGTTGCCACGATGGGCACGCGGCGACGCAGGATGGCGCGCCAGTGAGAAGGAAAGGGCGCTTCCTGGCGCCTACGGCGCATGAGTGAAGTCAGGCGAGGCTGCCCGATGAACCAGGCAATGAGCAGCAAGGCCAACAAGGCAAGGATGAGGATGGGCATGAACGGCTCCGCCTTGCGGCATGTCGAGCCTGGCAGGTGAGGCGGGTGGGCCGCATTTCAAGCCCAGGCCAGTGCGTGCAAAGAAAAAGCGCGTGACGGTGAACTCAAGTGCATGTAGGAAATCAGCTGAGCCCGCTACAACAGCGTCAACAACACAGGCCAGACGGCCTTGGCGAAGTCCTTGATCGCCGGGTAAGCCCACGAGTAGTTGTCGCGCACCGTCTTGAGGATGCCGCCGCCCTTGTCGGTGTCCTTGGAGCCGGCTTTGACTTCATCGCGCAAGGCGGCCAAGTGCACCGAGACGTCGGCAAGCTGCGCGCGGTCTTTCTCGAACTCGCGGGCTAGATCCCCCAGCGCGTTCTGGGCCGATTCGAAATGGCGGTCCAGCACCGCCTGCTGGCTGGTGGTGGCTTGCCCGCTCAACTGGGCTTGATCGCCCTGGTTCACCACCCCGAAGGAGGCGGCACCACCCGAGACATTGATGTTGATGGACTTGTTCATGCCGTGCGCACTCCAGCACCGGAAGCGCCGGCCACGCCGCGGACCTTGTTCATCGCACCCTGCACGACGTTGCCGATATTGGTCTGCCCGCCAGAGACATTGATGTTGAGCACATTGCCCTTCTGCGCCTTGAGGTCGGAGGTGTCGATGCCGAACGATTCCAGCACCTCGACCAGGGTCTCGAAGGCCACGTACTGCATCTCTCGCGTGCGGTTGAGCACATCGATCTCGTTGAAGAAGCCGGGGTGCACGGTCATCAGGCCACTCAGCGGGTCGTACTCGCGGCGCAGATAAGCCAGGAAGGTAAAGGGCACTGTGAAGGGCGCCAACGCATAGCGCCAGAACAACTTGTTGGGGTCGCGCACACCGCTTACCAGCATCCACCAGCGCACGGTTTGCACATTGAGGTTTTTGGTGAAGTCGCACAGCAAGGTGAAGCCGGTGCTGCGCGGCGTTTCAGGTGCCGTTGAGACGAAGAAGGAGCGGCTCTCGGCGGAAGTGAGGTCTTTGTCCACGTCCTTGAAGCTGATGGCGTGCAGCCCGGTGCAGCCCAGCTTGTTGCTCAAGGCGGTGGTCAGTGCATCGCGATAGGCGTCGTTGACTGCATCGTGCGAATGAAACACATGGTGAAAGCTGCCGTACTGTTGGCCAAACGAGTTTGCCGCGCCAATCTTGCAGAACTCGACACCATGGTCGGATTTGCGCTTCTCGGCTTCGTCGATCCACATGCGGGCGATGGCCATGCAGCCGCCCGCATAGATCGCGAACAGCAGCGCCAAGCCTGGGCTGGCGACGCCCAGCGTGAGCAGCAGTTGAAGGTAGATGGCGGCGCCGACCAGGGCGTTGCGAAGCTTGAACCTCATGGCGACCTCCGTGCTTGACGCGTTTGATGGAGGTGACAGTAGTATGGTGAGCTCATGGCGCCTATCCCTAGATCGACAGCTGGCCCCAGCAACAGCATGAAGTTCGCAAATCTACGCCATAAATCGGGCGGTGGGTGTGGGGCGGTCGTGCCCGGAGCTTCTGTAAAGCGGTAATGGCAGGGCTCTACGGTATTCCAGCGCGTCGAGTGATGACGCCGTCACCGGCTCTGTCTGCGCCCAGTGGAATGGTCGCCGGTACTACGGCGTCGGCACCGTTGTAGCTGAAAGCTGAGTGAACTCGCTTGGCAGACCGCACCGTAGGGCTCGTGGTGAAGGGCTGGAAGCTGAACGCCGCTTGTAGCTCCACCAAGTGCCTGCGCCAGGGTTGCTTCCGTTGTGCGTACTCGTCCCGGCTTTCGACGCTGGCGTTGAGCTGATTGGCGATCAGTTTCAGCAAGGGAGGATCGGGGTTGCGGGCGTGGCCTGGCGCTGAGTTAGGGCATACAGAGGCTAAATTTATCCTTAAATCCCGCCTAAAACTGCCGATATGCGGTTCGATGTGTCACTTATAATCAATGTCGATAAGTTATGCTCGATAAATGGAAGTATCACATGAACAAGCTCTCTATCAAAGGCAAACTCCTCATCGTCATGGGTTTCATGACGTTGCTGCTGCTGATCATGGCAGTCCTCTCTTTGGCTGCACTCAGCAATGCCAACGAGCGCCTGGATTCGTTCGTGAATGGTGTGAATGCGCGAGCGGAGATGGCGTCAGACGTTCGGGGGGCAGTCAATCGCCGCGCCATCGCCGCCAGAAACCTGGTTCTGGTCAAGCGGCCTGAAGATTTGGCTGAGGAAAAAGCCGCAGTATTGAAGGCGCACAGCGATGTGGGAGAGAAGCTGTCCAAACTCAAGGAGGCTGTGGCGGCACCTGGCATTCCCGAGAACGTTCGAGCAAAAGTTGCCGAAATCGAGGTCATCGAGAGCAAGTACGGACCCGTTGCTACGCACATCGTGGAGTTGGCTTTGGCTGGCAAGCGAGATGAGGCGATCAACAGCATGAACGACGATTGCCGCCCTTTGCTCAAAGCTTTGCTCGCGGCGGTGAGTAGCTATCTGGATACAACACACGAGCGTGCCAAACAAATGATCGCTACGGCGGAAGAAGACTATGCGCGTCAACGAGTCATTTTGTTGATTTTCTGCGCGGTTGCACTCGCGTCGGCGAGTGTCATGGGCTGGTCTTTGATCCGAAACCTCCTGCAGGCGCTTGGCACAGAGCCGGCAGAGCTAAACGCGGTGGCCATGCGCGTGGCCCAAGGAGATCTCAGCCCGGTCGTCGGTGCGAGCCAGGCTCCTGCCAACAGTGTTTTGGCAGTGCTTGGCCAGATGCAGCAAAGCCTGGCGCAAATCGTAGGCCAAGTGCGCAACAGCAGCGACTCGATTGCGACGGGATCAACGCAAATTGCAATGGGCAATGCCGACCTGAGTCAACGCACTGAAGAGCAGGCCTCGAATTTGCAGCAGACGACGGCCTCTATGATGGAGATCCGCGCGACAGTGCAAAAGAACTCCGAAACTGCCGAGCAAGCAACCCGGTTGGCGTCACAGACCAGTGATGCCGCGCAACAAGGCGGTGAAGTGATGCATCAAGTCATCGCCACCATGCAGGACATCGCGACCAGCTCCAAGAAGATCACAGACATCATCACGGTGATCGACGGCATCGCCTTCCAAACCAACATCCTGGCCTTGAACGCTGCCGTAGAGGCGGCACGTGCAGGCGAGCAAGGCCGAGGTTTTGCTGTGGTGGCCGGTGAAGTGCGTACGTTGGCCCAGCGCAGCGCTGAAGCGGCTAAGGAGATCAAGACCCTGATCAGCACCAGCGTGGAGAAAGTCGACAACGGCTCCCGCTTGGTTGAGAACGCTGGAACCTCGATGGACGGCATCGTCTCCCGTGTGCGCAAGGTCTCGGAATTCATTGAAGAGATCAGTTCAACTGCGACGGAGCAGGCCACGGCCATCAGCCAAATCACTGACGCTGTGGGCCAGTTGGATCAGGTGACCCAACAAAATGCAGCCCTGGTCGAAGAAGGAGCGGCGGCGGCAGAAAGCCTCAAGCATCAAGCCAGACTGCTAACTGACCTGGTGAGCCGATTCAAGGTCCAAGCAGACGTCAGTGGCCATCAGAGTGCGCCTGCACACGTTCAAGCCCTTCCGAAGGCGTCTCCTAAGCCTGCTGGACATGCCCAGACGTCGAAACCAATGGTCGCCCACGCGTCGGCTGCACGCAAGGTGCCCGAGGCAGATGCTCAAGATTGGTCAACGTTCTGACGCGCTAATACCGGTAGCAAGACCATTACCGATTTGGCTCCGACAAGCCCTAGAGCCAAGGCCATCAAGACGCGAGCGTAAGCGAGATGCCAGGATCGCCAAGCGGCGCAAGAACAACCGCCATTACACTTGCGTGAACAGGTAGTAGTGGTCTGCTGTTGTGATTCAAATCCTCCAGCTAATGCCAGTGTTTTTTTGCTGAAAAGCCGTTGCGTTTTCAAAATGCCATCAACGTTGCGATTCATTCGCAACGCAACTCAGGATCGCGTTGTGATTGATGGACTTAGCAGGCCTAGGTGTTGCGTTTGGCTTTGGACTCTCAAGATCGCAGCATAGGTTTGGAATAAATTCGAGTTGGGCAGGGCGATTTCGGATCTGTCCACAGCCACTGTGCAGTCCAGCCCGAAGGCAGCTCAAGGCTGGAAGCAGCCGGGTACCACTCGTCGACCTCGTCGCTTACGAACGCTGGATCGGATGCCCATCAGCAGTCATTCATCAGAGGCGGCGATCGACCCATTCTTGTCAGTCAAGTTTCTCCAAACCGGTCAGTCAGCCCAATCCGGATTTCTCGAACTGGAATGGCACGGAGCGGCCGTTGGCGTCCTCACAGAATCGGCCAAAAGCTGTCGTCGGCGAGTGGCGGCTTTGAGCTCGCGCTTTTCAGACCGAGCAGCGCACCCCCCACCATGCTGCAGCGGGATGTGGGTCGCAAAAAAGCATTCGCAAGGCGCAATAGCATCCTCCATGGAGCTCGAAAAGGCTTAGTGCGTTTGACCAATAGAGGCGGTCTGTTTCAAGCTAGCGCAAGCACCAATTTAAAGGTCTGCCACGACCACCCTCATAATGTTACAAAACAGCGCAATTCTTGCGTAAATTCAAGAGTGCCAAGAACTCACTACGCCTGATCTGAAATAGGGATGAGATCTATGACCACATCGGTCCTTCAAACCTTTGTTCGCGAAAGCCTCATTGAACTTGATGGCGACGACACTCGCTTGGTCAAACTTCAAGGGGCAGCTACCGCACTCTCCCAAGACTGTGTGTCGGGGCCCATCACCACCGCTTTTTCGCTTCTGTACGCAGCCCTGCAGCCAGAAGACGTTCCCACCGATGACAGCTTTGATGACGTCGCCGACGTTATCGAGGAACACTGGTCTACCTACAAGAGCGTCTTCAAGGATGGACGGGCGACTACGCTCTACCGAGCCGTCGCGTTGCAAGCAATTTTCGAGGCCATTGATAGCGCGCCAGGTCTGGGTACAGCCATTGCGCTCTTATTGCGCAACCTCCGATCCGAATTGGCAACGGGGAAATACGAGCCTGCGATCAAGATCGTGGCTGATGCCGCCGAAGTGGCGTTCGCGTCTGAGCGGCAATCCAGCAGTACCGCAGCAGCGAAGGTGGATGCATCCCTAACAGCAGCGGTGAAGACCGTTCGGATTGACCGCGTGAACCTGAAGAAGCGCATCGAAGCTGCAGCCGGCCCGCATGATCGTCAGGGACAACCGCTGGAATCACCGAACCAGCATTGGCCCAATGCAGGCAACCCGTGGAGCTACGAATTTTCGGATCGCATGACCGCGATCATTGGCGATTACGTCGATTCGGCAATCGCGGAATCGACCAAGTTTGCCGCAAAGAATCATGCCGCTGTTGAGGCGAGTCTCAGTGCAATCGGCAAGATCGATCCCGCTCTAAAACGTTCTGCCGGCCTGCTGTGGTGGAGGCAAGCTCTCTATTCGGAGAGTGCTGGCCAGCCCTATCGTGCGCTGCCTAGGGCTGACGCCGTCGTCCATGCTGTGATCGACTTGGCGGCTCAGATCCCTCCGGCGTATGAGCCTGCCTTGGACTCCTTCCTGATGGAAGCTATCCTCGTGTTGAACCTGGGTAATGAGCCTATGGGCTCAGGCGCAGTCCTTGAAGTCTTGCCATTAGCGAGTAAGAAACTCGACGAAGCCTTGCAGTACGCGGCGCCCGCCGGAATGATGATTTCTGCTCTATTGGAAAGAGAGACCTCCGACCTAATCGCCGAGCCTTTGCTGCCGCCACACCGCTGGGCGGTTTGGTTGATCCGCGAACTCATGGCATTGCGCGCAGTGGAGGGGCTGCAGGCGGCGTCTGAAGAGTCGGAAGAACAGGAATGAGCCGTTGCCCGCATAAGGGCTGCAACGCCCCCGAGATGTCCTGCGTGCAGGGCGAAGAGATTGAGGACTGCCCGGCTTGGAAAAGCAAAGTCAAGAGTGGTTCGGAAGGCGAGGTGGTCGTCGTGCCTGACGGGCAGACAGCGAAGCATCTTCGCTTCCCCTGGACCGGCAATGTGATGGGGCCGGCCGACTTGCCCTACCTTACAGGTGCCAAACGTGTCCGGCTGCTGACCATGGCTGGAGCATCTGACGCCGGCAAAACATCGCTGCTTGCTGCCTTCTATCTGCTGATCGCGCGAGGCTACCGGCCCGAAGGGGTGGCCTTTGCCGGTTCCCTGACCCTGGAGGGATGGGAGAACATTGCGGGCAGCCTGCAATGGAACGCACTGAATGGTCCGACCTTCCCGGCGCACACTTCCAGCGGGGGCGGTCGATCGCCAGGCATGCTGCACATGACGCTGCGCAATTCGATCAGCGAATGCGAACTCCTCGCAGCTGATGCGCCCGGTGAGTGGTTCACCGATTGGGCGGTGCACCGTGATAGCCCGCGCGCTGACGGAGCCCGATGGCTTTGCGAGCGGACCGACGTCTTCCTGGTCATGGCTGATTCGAAGGCGCTCTCCGGGCCAGATCGCGGACAGGCGCGTCAGGCGCTGCTGGACTTGATGCGCCGCGTCGGCTCAGAGCGTGATGGTCGTCCCGCGGCGCTGGTCTGGACGAAGTCCGATCTCACGGTGCCGTCTAGCATCGAAGCGGCAATCAGGGAAGGTGCGGCACGAAGCTTGAAGGACTTCCAAGAATTCCGCGTCAGCATGTATCCTGAAGCGGGGAGCGAGAGCCGCAACAAGGGCCAAGGCATCCTTGAGTTGCTTGCCTGGGTCATCAATGTTCAACCGAGCAACCGCGAAGAGTTGGTCACTGATCACGATGGCAGTGCCCTGCTGCGCACGTTTGGGAGCTTTGCATGAGCGGCGCGAGCAATGACCAGATCCGGATTGCCCTATTCGGCGAATCAGACCACGGAAAGTCTCACTACGGCGCCCAACTGTTGTCTCGCATTGAGGCAGAAAAGTGTGAGCTGAAGCTTCGTACCGCTTCAGTCGATCTGTCAGCCTACGACGACGTCCGCAAGAAGCTAAATTCAGGCCTGTTGGCCGAACACACGCCGAGCGGCATGTACAAGGACAACCTTTGGCCCGTGGTTGACGGGAAAGGCCGAGCGCTGGATCTGACCTGGCCAGACTATGCCGGCGAGCAGGTTAAGCAGGTGATCGAAGGTCGGACCATGAATCAGGAATGGCTGGAGCGCACACAAGGCGCCGATGGCTGGATGCTGGTGGTTCGCCCAAAGCTTGCAAAGCTGGACGAGGACGTGTTCTCGAAGCCGCTGGCGAGCCTTGGCAAGTCGAGTGCATCTGAGGCCGCTAAGCCCAAGCGCTCAACGCAGGCGAGGCTGGTAGAGCTCTTACAGATGCTCGTTCACGCACGTGGCCTTCGCGATCGAACCGCGCTGCCGCCGCTGGTCCTCCTGCTGTCCTGTTGGGATGAGCTGAAGCTCTCGAAAGGCACCACCCCATCGCAGGTCATCGACAGCCATATGCCGCTCCTTGCTTCATACATTCGATGCATCTGGGCGGACAGGATCGCGGTCATTGGCCTGTCGGCATTGGGTGTTGAACTTAGCGACAAGGTGCCCAACGAAGATTTCGTTGACAACGGCCCGGAGAACTTCGGCTTCGTCGTCAAGGCCGACGGTAAGGAAGATTCCGATCTCACGATCCCGCTCGTCAAATTGGCGGACATGGCGGTCGGATGATGGTCATACAGCAGGCCATCTATGGCGTGTCCACCGGTCACGCCTTGCTTCGTTGCAGCGATAGCGCGCTGTTTAAAGTGTTCAACGAAGCGGCATGGCTCACCGACCTGCCGGCGACTTGTCCGTATGGCATCACTTGGGCACCGTTTTTTCGCATGGTCCGACTGGACGACTGGATGTTCTTCGTCCACACGCGGCCGGATGCCGATGCGAAACGCGGCGGCATGGTGCTTTCGCGGGCAGCACTCATCCCGTTGAGTCTGATCGGCGAGCTCCACGACCTGTCTCACATTGCTGCTGACCTTCGAGAACCTTGGACGCCAGAAGGAGACCTCCGGCCGTTGTCCGTTCCCGAGAGCGCCGGTCGGATTTCAGGGGCGCAAGTTCCTCCGCTCACAGCTGCGATCGCCCACTGGGTCATGCGCGATCCCAACAGGCCCGCCGTCGTTTTCCAGCAGGACGGTCTCGACGAGGCACTGTTTGAACTTTGGCGTCGGGTGCCTTCGGAGTTCCGTAGCAAGCTTACGTTCGGGTTAAGTTTTAGTCCTGGAGACGTTGAACAAGCCACCGTCGTATTCACCCCGAAGGAGCTAGCCTCTCGATGGGATCCCGCCCAAATCGTAAACCCAGAGCATGGCATGGACGTCGAAGGGCACGTTGCGACTGTGCTGGACTTGCAGATCGCTCAATCCGTACGTGACTTCGCGAGTCGCGTTTCGCTTCCCTTAGATTCGGCGAATGCGATCTCATATGCCATTCAGGCTTCTGAACTCTGGCATGGTGAGTCCTCGCCGGCCAGCGATGTGAAGTTGCTCAGGATCCTTGCTGAGGTCGCCCGTCCTAGCTTGGGCGCATCTGAAGCCAGGGCCCTGGTTGCGCGGCGCCTCGCGGCGGCTCATGCGACCTGGTCGCAGTCGGTCGTAATGCAGATGCGAAACCTCGACCTGACGTCGGTCGAGGGGGCAAACGAAGTCGAGCTTGGCATTCAGACCTGGGTGAAGGCACGAGCTGTTTCCACGAATCAGGAAGGCCTGCTGGAGGTTCTGTCCGCTTGGCTGACGGACAAACCCAGGCTGCCGTGGAAGCATTCTGTAGAGACCGGCCTCGCCGCCGCGCTCACCAGGACGTCGATACCTGATGACCTCTTCAGGTTGATCTGGCAAGCGATCAAGAACGATCCAAACAGAGCACCTCGAGGCCTTTCGATTCTGCATGGGGCGGTGCACGAGAAGCGGCTGGCTGCCTGCGTCGATGACGATCTCTCGGCGGACATCGCCGATCAAATTCTGCCTACAGCTTTGTCCATGGAATGGTGGCTCTTGGCAGGAACCCTGCTCGCGCGGTCGCGTTCATCTGTCGATGCGCTGCGTGCCGCAGTTGCTGCGGCGCCGAGCACCGAGGCCGCGCGCAAGACCCTTATCAGGAGCTCACTGAGCAGCGCGAGTCCAACCGAACTCGTGGGCGCAGCCATCGTTGTTCGCGATTCCATTGCAATGCAGCTGGCCGGCCAGGTAGCCGAGAAAGACCGTTCGGTGTTTCTCGGCTTTGACTGGAAGCGCTTCGAGTGGTTCGAGATCTTCAAAGTGGCGTATGACCTCTCACCCGATGTCATTGACGCATTGCGCAATCGGGCCGACGGAATGGGCCAAATGATCGCTGCGCAAATGGCTGCCCAAGCGATCTGGGAGGTCGTGGCTACCACGCCGCTGGCCGACCTGTCTGAGGTTGCAGATCGGCAGCGAGCCTGGGACCTCATCCCAGTGCACCTTGTTGATGGGATCCTAGAAGTCACCGCACGTGGCTGGCTGGCACGCTTCGAGCAAGGACATTTTTCAGCTGCTGACCTCGATCCCAAGCTGGCAGCGATCGTATCCGGCATAGCCAAGCAACCCGACTATGTTCTGGATGCATTTCGGCGCGAGCCGGCCTCCCTTCCTCGATTTCTTGTCGACTTCCCTTTTGCAACCGACGTCGACGCGTCTCGGTTCCTCTCAGGCCTCATAGCCAGCGACCTACGCTTGGCAGAGGCATCATCGAAGGCGCTAGGTCAAGCCTTTGTTGCGAATGACTGGGGGAATGCCGCGAGAAGCGCCGTTTTTGGGCTGAAGGCTCGTCAAGACCTTCGGCCGATGTACCGCGAATGCATTTCGCTCGTATCCATTTTCGATAGGCTGTGGGTCAGCTGGGAGTTAGGCATGCCGTCGCCTCTCACCGTCGATCAAGCCTGGGAGGCTTTTGCGACTGAGGCCGCTCACCGCTATCCCACAGGGCCGTGGCACGACGCGATCTGGAGCCGTAGCGGCGGCGATGAAGAAGACCTTATCTATCAAGGTACCGGCAAGGCCACTTGGCACCGCTGCATCCAGGACCTTCGAAATGGGATGGCGCCAGGTGCCGAAGCGGTCCTTCAAAGGATGATCGAAGACCTTCCCCACAACAACGCGCTCAAGCAACTTCAACGGCAAAGGTTTTGGCTATGACGAAACAGCGAAAGGAATTCCCAGGCGGGCGTGCGTTGCTGATCGGGATAGGCAAAGGGTACTCAGGGCGCTTGGAACTACCTGACGTTGTGCGTCATGACGCCGAGGCGTTGGGCGCGGTGCTGCGCGATCCAGAGCTTTGTGGTTACCCGGCGCCCCAGGTGCGCCTGCTCTTGGATTCCGACGCGACGCGCGCCAATATCCTTTCGGCGCTTCAGGAGCTGGTGGAAAACGCCAGGCCGAGTGACACGGTCATCATCTTCTTCTCTGGCCATGGCGGACAGTGGGCGGTCGGCGCAGATGCCTATGGCTACATCTGTCCAGCCGACTACGTCTCCATGGATCCGGAGAACACAGGCATCAAAACGGACGAACTCAGCAACCTGGTCAATGCCATACCGGCTGCGCGCGTCGTTCTCATTCTCGATGCGTGTCATGCGGAAGCCGCTGCCGTTGTTAAGTCCGATGAAGCGGAGAAGGGTTTGTTGCCGCAGGGGTTGCTGACACCGGCGCTCCAGAAATTGAGTTCCGGAAGCGGCCGTGTAGTTCTGGCCTCGTGCAGTGAGAACGAGCGTTCCTACACCTACAGTGCCAAAGGTCAGAGCCTCTTCACATACTTCCTTCTTGAAGGCTTGAAGGGCGCAGCACCAGAAATCGAAGATGGTGTCATCGGAATATTTGATCTATTCGTCTACCTTTCCAGGGAAGTTCCAGCGCGACCGCAGAGGGGGGAAGTTCAAACCCCGGTGATCCTGATGCGCAGCAAAACCAACTTTCCGCTAGCGCTGCGAAGAGGGGGATGGCTGAAAGGTGTTGAAGATCCGATGTCCGTATCGATCCCCGCGCTTGCACCAACTGCCACCACGCGCGCCTCGTCCGTAGATCCGCAGCGCCTTGAGCGCGTGCTTGCGAACCTCTATCCGACGGGGCCCCTCCACGATGAAATCTGGTCTAGGGCCGGTGGAGACGTATCGACCCTTCGACTGTCTGGTAGCGGGAAGGCTTCATGGCATGCGGCCGTGAAAGCCATCGCGAACGGCGGCGGCGGCGCTGGGATCAGCTATGGCTCCTTGATCGCCGCAGCGCTCGATGAATATCCCACCCATTCTGACCTGCGGGAGCTTTCCGGTTCATAGGCCGTTGGTGTGTTGGTGGCTAACGGCAAGCTCGTCAGGTGATCCTGATACGGCGAGAGCTTCTCACCTAGAGTCCCCGGTCTTGCGACTCTGGTCCACCCATCTGGACAGTTCGTTGTCGCGCTGGAGAAACCACAGGCTGCCATGCTCCACCTGGGCAGACGACTCCCGTCAGTGGCGAATTTGCCGGTCCACTCGATGAGCCGACTAAAACGTGCCGGCAGCAAGCGGTCGTCCGAGGCGCCGAGACCGACCGCTTGAGGGGTGCTCATTCGCCTTATTCGAAGTCAGCATCGGGTCGAGGCCTGACGGACCACTTTTCGAGTTCATTGCCGAAAAGCGGCCCTTGAAGGTGAGCGTTCCGGAAGCAGTCGGTCGCCAATGAGTGAAGCCGACCCATTCCGGGCATACAAGTTTCTCCAAACCGGCCAGTCAGCCAAATCTGGATTTCTGAACTGGAGTACCGCGAAGCGGCCGTTCACGACCTCATCGACTCGGCCAATTTGCAGTCCTTTGCGAGGGGCAGCTTTCTAGCACCCTACCTACACATGTTTCACTCGTCCCATCAGCCCTTCGGGACGGCGTGTCTCTGATACCCGAGGGGCGCGATAGTCTTGACCAACAACGCCCGCTTGGTGCAGCACGCCTATGTGCTGGGCGAGTCCGGCCTATAAATCCTGCTGCTCAGAAGTCGGCAGGCCACGCAAGCAGGCAGCCCAAACGGCGCTCGATGCCAAGGCCGTGGCGGTGCGGGCGTATGAATCGCTGCGAGTCGATGCACACTGGGTATGGGATCTCGACCATGGCGACCCAAGATGATTGATCTTCAAACTCAGCGTTACGCGCTGTTCGCCCTGCTGGCCGCCGCGCTGTTCGGGGTCAGTGCGCCCCTGGCCAAAGCATTGGGCAGCAGCATGTCTCCGGTCATGCTTGCGGGGCTGCTGTACCTGGGTAGCGGACTGGCGTTGACGACGCTGCGGCTGATGCAGCGCGGCTCGGCCACGGCGCCGTCCGAGGCAAGACTCAAGCAGGCTGATCTGCCGTGGCTACTGGGTGCAGTCACGTTTGGCGGCGTGCTCGGGCCGGTCCTGCTGGTCTGGGGTTTGGGCTATACCAGCGGAGCCTTTGTGTCACTGCTGCTGGGCCTGGAAGGCATCCTGACTGCGTTGATTGCGGCCCTTGCATTCAATGAGTCGGTCGATCGGCGTCTGGGTAGCCGCCGCCCTGATGGTGTCAGCCAGTGCGGTGCTGGCGCTGCCTGGTGGCGCCATGGCTTCGTGGCTCGGCGTGCTGGCGGTGACCGGTGCCTGCCTGTGCTGGGCGCTCGACAACAATCTCACGCGTGCCATCTCGGCGGCCGACCCGACGCAGATCGCCGCCATCAAAGGCTTGGGCGCTGGCAGCTTCAACCTTATGTTGGCACTGCTCTTGAAACAGGCCCTGCCCGGCTGGCATCAGATCCTCATCGCTTTGGCCATCGGCGCACTGAGCTATGGTGTCAGTCTGGTGTTGTTCATTCTGGCGCTGCGGCATCTGGGCAGCGCTCGCACCGGGGCCCATTTCGGCACGGCGCCGTTCTTTGGCGCGGGCTTTGCCGTGCTGCTGATGGGCGAGCCTGTCACGGTCTGGCTCGTCGTCTCCATGGTGCTGATGGCCTTGGCGACCTGGCTGGTGCTGACCGAGCGGCACGAACACCAGCATGAGCATGAACCCATGGCGCACGACCATTTTCATCGGCATGACGCCCATCATCAGCACCAGCACGACTTCCCGTGGGACGAACGGGTTGGGCACGCGCATCCGCATGAGCACGTTGCACTAATGCACCGTCATGCACACCTGCCCGACTTGCACCACCGCCATGGGCATCGCGGGCATGTCTAGCTCCGTTCTACTTGCCTGAACGCTCGCCAAAGCGCGAGGTCGTAGGCAATTTTGAGAGCCCCGCAGATCACCAGAGGCGCGGCCAACCATCCAGCCGCAAACAAGGCCCCGCCCAGCGCCGGGCTTATGGCCGCTGCCAGGCTCCTGGGCACGGCTGTGAAGCTGGCCGCTGCCGCACGCTCGCCTGGAGTCACCACCGCCATCACGAAGGCGCCACGCGCCGGCACATCCATTTGCGACAGCAGCGAGCGCAACAACAGCAAACCCAGCGCCGCTTCAACCTGGCTGGCAAACGCAGCCGCGATCAGGCACACGCTCGCAGGGATGTGGGTAAAGACCATGGTGTTGAGCAAGCCGATGCGCGCAGCCAATCGAGGGGCAACCAGCTGTGAAAGCGCGCCGCCCAGCCCCACCCAGAGGAACAGCATGCCCGCCATGCTCAGCGTTAAGTCGAAACGTTTGATCAGCCAGAGCGTCAGCAATGAGTTGACGACCAACCCTCCCGCAAATGAATCGATCGAGAACAACACGGCCAATCGCAGCACCACGGATCGAGACGGCCCAAGCGGAGTGGGGGGGTGGCCTGATCGTCTGTTGCGGTGGGCAGCCGGCGATACAGCAGCCACACGGCGCAGCCGATGAGGCCGTAGAGCACGAACATTGCCCGCAAGGCGTCCAGCCGATTGATATGCGCGAACCCCACGACCTGATCAGGCAAGGCCGTGGCCAGCGCTCCGAGTGCGGCAAAGAACGCCCCCAGCAAGCTGTAACGTGCGAACAGCCTGGTGCGAGCCTGCCCATTTGCGGCCTCGGCCAAGCGTGCGTGCTCCAGCGGCAAGAACAAGCTGACGTCACCCGAGCTGGGGTTGAGCGTGCCGACAAAGGCAACCAGCAACAGCGGCCAGAACAATGTGCTGATCGCAAAGGCAAAGCCGGTCGCCGTCATCAACAACGCCGCGCCCAGCAGCAACTTGCGGTGATGGAATCGATGCCCCCAAGCCCCCACTGCCAAGGTCGCCATCGCCGACCCCAGCAAGGTCGCGCTGGCGAGCACGCCCACCTGCCAGGCGCCCAAGCCCAACGCAAGCAAATAGGCCGGCAGCAAGATGGCCACGTAGCCATCGGCGAACGCACGCAAGGCGCGCCCCATCAGCAGCGACGCTACCGCAGGGTCGGCGCCTTCGGGCAGGATCCAGTGACGCGTCATGCCGTCTTGATTGCACGCGGAACAGGCGCAGGCAATGAGCCGCCACACCAGGCATACAAAGCGTCGTAGATCGTCATGCCGTGCTTGAGCATCTCGTGGTCGTCAACGAAGTTGAGCGACAAGCCTTTGGAAATCGCGAGCAAGCCTGCCGCCTCGCTAGCCAGGTCCGGCATGCCGCAATCAGCCGCCCGCACGATGAGAGCGAGCTGGTCGAGTGCCGCGTCTTGCAAGGCGTACTTGGCGATGAACGCATCGAAGCTGCAACGGTTGTCGCCATGGTGACCAAGCTCGACGCCGGGCACGTCAAAAGGAATGGCACCAGTCTCGGCTGCGATCCGCGTCACGTCACCAACTGGCACATACAGAAACTCGGGGGACTCATCAACGAAGCGCGCCACGAGCCAGGGGCAGGCGATGCGATCGATCTTGGGTCGTTCTCTGGTGATCCATTTCATGTTCTCGCTCCAAAGTGGATGCATGGCTGAGTCCCTCTCAGCCGCGCGGCTTGCGTTGGTGATTGCTTGTTTTATGCAGGCGTTTTGGGCAATGCAGCGATTCGGGCGGCGACCGCGTCCCATTGGATGTTCTTGAAGAATGCGTCGATGTACTTGGCTGCAGCCGCACCATAGTCCATCTGATACGAGTGCTCATACATGTCCAGCACCAGCAGCGGCAAGGTTGCTGCAGGACCATGGGCGTGATCGGCGAGCCAGTAGTTTTCGAGCTGACGAGTGTGGGTGTTGTAGCCCAGTACGACCCAGCCCGCGCCGCCACCCAGGCCGGCTCCGATGCGCCGGAACTCGCCTTCCCACGCATCGAAGCTACCGAATGCATCTGCCAGGGTCTTGCGCTCGGCAGCACCGGCTTGACCATTGCCGCCCAGGTTGTCGAAGTAATACTCGTGATACACCACCGAGCCTGTGCGCAGCAGGTGTTCGCGTTTGAGATCGTTGTAGATGTAGGGCGGTAGGTCCTTGTCGCTCTGCGCGTCCGACAGACGCTTCTTCACGACAGCCAGCGCCTTGACCGAGCCGGTGTAGTTGTTCTCCCAGTGGGAGCGGATCAGCTTCTCGGAGATGCCGTTCAGCTTGGCAGGGTCAAAGAGCAGGGGTTTGGGCGCCGACTGGCTTTCGAATGCCGACTGCGTGAACAGCGGTTTGTCCGGAGTCGGACTCGGTGTGGCGGCCTTGGCCGTGCCGAGCGCGGCAACGGATGCTACAGCTGCGCCCAAGATGGAGCGGCGTTGTGAATCGGGATGATGGTTCATGAGATGTCCTCCGGTGGTGAATGAGGTCAGTGACGGAGCAAGGGGAAAAGCGCCAACCCGATCAGGGCCGCGCCGATGACAACAACCGGCTCTTGTAGCTTTTTGAACTTCCAGAGCAAGGCCACGGTGGCCAGTGCCATCAGCGTGGTCGGCACGTCCACGATCGAGCGCTTGGCGATCACGATGATCGAGCCGGTGATGGCGCCGACTGCTGCTGCGGTGACGCCATCCACAAAGGCCACGATGGCGGGCAACTTGCCGTATTTCTTGAAGTACGGCGCCGGTATCACGGTGAACAGATAGCACGGCAAAAATGTGCCCAGTGCGGCCACACAAGCTCCCGGAAAGCCTGCCACCAGGTAGCCGATGAAGCCCACCGTGATCACCACCGGGCCCGGCGTGATCATGGCCACGGCTACGGCGTCCACAAACTGCTTGTCGTTGAGCCAGTGGTGCTCGGTGACCACGCCGCCATACAAGAAAGGCACGATGGCCAGCCCGGAGCCGAAGACGAAGGCGCCAGCCTTGGCGAAGAACACGCCGATCTGGGTCAGCAGTGCCCAGTCTTGTGACGCCAGCCAACCACTTGCCGGCGCCAGTTGAATGGGCGTCAGGCCACCGCCAGTCAGCCGCTTGGGCGGCACGCGCCACAGCCACACGATGATGCCGGCGGCCAGGAACAGCCACGCGATCTCAGCCTCGTTGATGACGGTTACGGCAGCAACGCTCAGGTAGATGGCCCACAGCAGCTTGTCTTGGCCCACGCTTTTCTTGGTGAGCTTGTGCGCGCTGATGGCAATGATGCCGATCACCGCTGCTCCCACGCCGTAGAACACGGCCTGCATCCAGGTCAGGCCGCCGAACCGTCTGTAGGCCCAGCCCAATGCCACGACCATCAAGAATGAGGGGATGACGAAGACCAGGCCGGCGAGCGTCGCACCCAGTATGCGGTAGTGGACGTAGCCCAGGTAGATCGCGGTTTGAGCAGCCATCGGACCCGGTGCGAGCTGGGCCAGCGCCAAGCCTTCCTTGTAATCGGACTCGGTAATCCAGCGGCGTTCCTCGACCAGATCACGGTGCATGTTGCCGACCAGGGCGACCGGCCCGCCGAAGCCGATGGTGCCCAGGCGCAGCATGTACAGCACCATTTGCCACAGCGAATAGCCAGGCGTATTGTCAGGCGCGTTACCAGGCGCGTTGTCCCGATTGATGGGGGTAGAGGCGCTCATCGTGCACCTCCATCGCCCCATCCGGCACAAAGCTTAGACAAGCGGACGTAGCCAGCATGTACTGGTGATCGATTAAAAAAAGGACAATTTATCAAGGGCGGTCTCCTACACTGGGCGCTCGACGGCCCGAGTCAGGAGCAGCACTTGGATGCAGAACGCATCTTTAAAACAGGCGGGGAGTCTGCTCACTCCCCCGCAGCCGGAACTCTAGCAGAAACGTTTAATCGTAAGCCACTGACCTGAGAATTGCTCTGGATTGGCACCGCGGCAGTGGTGCAACAGCGCCGAGGACGATTTTCGATTGCTCTGAAAATCGAAAGATCGTTTTGCCCATGTCAATTCGATGCATGAGAGGTACGCATGAGGCTGACGGCCTTCATATGGAAGTCCGCTTTGCGTCCGGACGGCAAGACTGCGCTATGTCTGCAAAGGGTCGGCTTCACTCATTGGCGACCGACTGCCTCCGGAACGCTCACCTTCAAGGGCCGCTTTTCGGCAATGAACTCGAAAAGTGGTCCGTCAGGCCTCGACCCAGAGCTGTCCTTCGTTGTGCCGACTAGGCTGCCCGAAACCTGACGTTCGTCGCTGGGGCAGGCTGGAGACAGCTGACGCTGCATTGCAAGCCGGTGGTCATGCTGCCGAGTGAGCCGGTGGGGCCGCGTCTGGTGGCGCCGTTGCCGCTTGGTCCCAAGTCGGTGCCAAGACGCGGTTGACGCGTCCTAAAAAGATGGTCGACGCGCTCGAACTGCCGTCGATTGAAGAAGGCGAGCCCTGAGGAGCGACCTGTCAGTGCAGGAGGAGCCTCGCCCCATCGCCCGGCGTTCAAGTGGCCGGTGGGGCTCAATCCTCGAGCGCGATCAGCTCCGCCACCGTCTGCCGCCGCCGGATCAGGCGCGACACGTCGCCATCGACCAGCATCTCGGCCGCCAGCGGCCGCGTGTTGTAGTTGGAGCTCATCGAGGCGCCGTAGGCCCCGGCGTCGTGGAACACCAGCAGGTCGCCAACTTCGGCCGGCGGCAGCGCGCGGGCTTGCACCACCCCGCCTGCGTCCTGCGTGAACACGTCGCCCGATTCGCACAGCGGGCCGGCGACCACGCTGGGTCGCGGCGCGTCCCGCCCGGCCGCGTCCGCGCGCGCGACGAGGCTGATCGCGTGGTGGCCGCCGTACATCGCGGGGCGCAACATGTCGTTGAAGCCGGCGTCGCACAGCACGAAGTGGTTGCCGCCCATGTCCTTGACGGCGCGCACCTCGGCCAGCAGCGCGCCGGCCTCGGCGACGAGGAAGCGGCCGGGCTCGATTTCCAGTCGCAGCGGGTGGCCCAGCTCGCCGGCCAGGCGGCGGCGCGCGTCGTCCCACAGCTTGAAGTAGTGGTCGGTGTCGACGACGGCGTCGCCGGCGCGGTAGGGGACGGACAGCCCGCCACCGGCCGAGATGGCACTGACGTCGTGGCCGCGCGCGACGACCTCGCGCACATGCTGCACCATCGCGTCGCACACCTGCGCCAGGTGGCCGTAGTCGACGCCCGAGCCGATGTGCATGTGCAGGCCCACCAGCCGCAGGCCGTGGCGGGCGATGGCCTCCAGCGCGGCCGGGATGTCGGCCGGGCAGATGCCGTGCTTGCTGTGCTCGCCGCCGGTGTTGGTCTTGCGGCTATGGCCGTGGCCGAAGCCGGGGTTGATGCGCAGCCACACGCGATGGCCGGCGGCGTGCTGGCCCAGGTGCGTGCCTAGCTGATCGAGCATCGCCACCGAGCCGGCGTTGACCGGGATGTCATGCGCGGCCACCAGCGCCAGCGTGGCGCGGTCGATCACGTCGGCGGTGAACACGATGCCGGCGTGTTCGTCGCGGGCATCGTAGCCGGCGTGCAGCGCGCGCTCGATCTCGCCGCCGGAGACCGCGTCCACCTGCACGCCCAGGTCCCGCATCAGCCGCAGCAGGTGCGTGTTGGAGCAGGCCTTCTGCGCGAAGCGCACGGTGTCGAACCGGCGCAGGCGCAGGGCGCGGGCGCGGATGGTGCCGGCGTCGTAGACCCACAGCGGCGTCGCGTGCGCGGCGGCCAGCGCACGCAGGCGTTCGGGCGTGAAGGTGGCGGGGGCGGGGTGTTGCAGCGTCGTCATGGCGCCATGGTGCCCCCCGAATCCATATCCGTCCAATGCTTTGATTTCGCAATCTCTTGCAAATTTGATATGGTTGGCGGATGCTCTCTTCGCTCACCCACCGCCACGTCGAGGTCTTCCGCGCCGTGATGACCGCCGGCAGCGTCACCGGTGCGGCCGCGTCGCTGTCCACCTCGCAGCCCACCGTCAGCCGCGAGCTGTTGCGCATGGAGTCGCTGCTGCGCCTGGCGCTGTTCGACCGCGTGCGCGGGCGGCTGCAGCCCACGGCGCAGGCGTATGCGTTGTTCGAGGAGGTGCAGCGCTCATACGCCGGGCTGGAGCGCGTGGCCGACACCGCGCTGCGGCTGCGCCAGTTCAAGCAGGGGCAGTTGTCGCTGGCCTGCCTGCCGGCTTTTGCGCACGCCTTGCTGCCCGGCGCCTGCGCGCGTTTCCAGGCTGCGCACGCGGGCGTCAGCGTGTCGGTCAATCCGTACGAGTCGCCGCTGCTAGAAGAGCGCCTGGCGGCGCAGGCGCATGACCTGGGCGTGGCTGAGCACGACGGCGCGCTGGCCGCCGCGCAGGCCTCGTTGCTGCTGGAACTCGACGAGGTAGCGGTGCTGCCTGCCGGCCATCCGCTGGCGGCGCGGCGCCGGCTGGCGGCCTCCGACTTCGCCGGCCATTCGTTCGTCAGCTTCCACCCGCGCGACCGCTACCGGCAACGGGTGGACAGGGTGTTCGCCGAGGCCGGCGTCGACCGCCGGCTGGCGGTGGAGACCGACAACGCGGTGGCCGTCTGCGCGATGGTGCGCCACGGCCTGGGGCTGGCCATTGTCAACCCGCTGACCGCCCTGGCGCTGGCGGGCGAGGGTGCGGGTATCGTGGCGAGACCGCTGGCATTCCAGATCCCGTTTCGGGTGTTCGCGGTGCGGCCGGCGCATCGGCCGGGCAACCCGCTGGTGGCGCGCTTCCAGGCCGCGCTGGCGGCCGAATGCGCGGCGCTGGGCCAGGCGGTGGCGCGCGCATGGGGCGGCGGTTCGCGGCGGCCGGCTTGACGGGCCCGCCGCGAAGAAGGCTTCAGCCGGCCTGGCGCGCAGTACCGGTCATCACCGTTGACCATTTAGACCTCGGGCGCGCCGTCCAGCAGCGACAGGCCGGGCATGCCCAGCGCAGATGGGCCTGGAACACCTCATCGATCCAACTGGCCAGCAGGGCCCTGTCCAACGCTAGGTGCGCCATCACGGCACCGGTGGCTTGCTGTTCGAACCTCTCACCGACTTCTTGCCAGGGGGCGTCTCAGAAAACGGAAAATAAAGCACGGTAAGGGCGTGCTACCCGAGCGGGATCAGGTTTGCGCTGCCTGCGCCGCTTTTAGCGCGGCGTACAAGGCGGGTTTGCTCACCTTGAGCCGCGTCGCCGCCTCACGCACGTTCAGTCCGTTGGCTTTGCATGCCGACATCGTCAGCGCCGTCAGAACGAGGCCGCCATGTAGATGAACACTTGAGCGAACTTCGAGCAAGGGTAAGAAACACAGAAAAGAAGGAGGGCAGGCGGGCAATACCTTGTTGGGCCTCGGCACCGTAGCGTTGCGCGGCCTGAGCAAAGTGCTTATTGACGCCCTCAATGAGTTCGCGGTTGAGCGTTTGTGTATTGGCTACGCCCTGCTTGACCGTTGTCTCGGAGGCTGTGGGCTTGTAGTCGACAGAGACATTGGTGAAGTGACTTTGAATCAATGTCGGCTTGTTCACCAAAAGATGGAGCGTGACCGTGAACTCCTTGGCTCCCAGGCTCTTGTCGATGGCGCCGCTAGAGTGAGGCTGAGTAGATGCCGCAAATGCGGCAACGAGCGTCAGCGCGACGATGACGCCGCAACGCCAAGTGCTTTTCAAATTTCCCTTTTTCATTTTTGCTATTCATATTTATATTGTGAGCAAATTGAATGGGGCGCATTGCGCTTGGAAGGAAAACCTTCGGCATGGCGCCTCCGTAGTGGCCATGCCTCGGCACTAACGCACGATCCCACTCATCGATTTGGCGAATCAGACGTTGTAATCGGTCAGCCACAAGTCATGCAGGTTGCAAAAGCTTGTCGCATAGATCTTGCCTTTGTAGCCGGCAGGCAGTTGATACTCGGATACAGGCTTGTCTTTGGACGTGAAGGTCTTGGCTCCCACAAGTGAGCCATCCGCCAGCAGCAGCGTGTGGCGAACGATGAAGTGTTCATCAGAGACACCATGTGGCGTGGAAACTGTGACCTTTCCATCAGCGACTTCGACCTTGGGCAAATGTGATCCCTTGCGTGCCTGATGTACGCCCAGGTTGTCAGCTGTGTAGACCACATTGACAGCGGGCAGGCTGCTGCCATCGGCTGCCATAGCCGGAGTGACAGCGCCGAGGCTCAGCGTAGATGCACCTGAGGCAGCCAGAAAGAAACGACGATCCATGTCTGCTCCTTGAGATGACGAATACAAATGGCCTCAGAGCTTAGATGTATCGAGGGCGGCCGTGAACATCAAATATCGAATAAGGCTATGCGGATGCGTCCTAAGGCGCAAGGTCGATAGGCCGCGACATGAATACGTCGTCGTGGTAGGTGCCATTTACCAGCAAGGCATGGGGCTCCCGACCGTATTCTTGGAATCCCAGGCTGCGATACAGCGCGATGGCCGCATGATTGCTGGCAGTCACCACCAGCGTGACAAGTTTGATCTGAGGCCTGTCCTGCAAAACGGCCAGTGCCGTGCTCAACAACAGCCTGCCAACGCCATTGGATCGGTGTGCAGGCTCAACGTACATGCCGCGAATGAAGGCCTTGTGGCGTTGCTTGAGCAGCGATTCCCGTCCGACGCCTGCGATGCCGATCAAGGTCTGGTCACTGAAAGCCCCCAGGATCACCCGCTCTTGGCCACCTGATAAAAATGCCCGAATTTGTTCGACGGGACGTTGACACTCCTCTTGATGACTGGATGAAAATGCTGTGGGGCAGTTGGCCAGCGCCTTTAAGCGAAGGCTTTGATAGATTGGTGCGTCATCGGCAATCAACGGGCGAATTTCCATCTTTGGTCCGTGCTAAATGGATGGCCAAGGGTTCATGCAGCGTTTACCTGACAAGCAGTCTGGCATCGCGCTGCCATGCCTCTGGGATGCTCAAGCCCAGCTCCTTCGCGTTCTGAAGATTGATGGCCATTTCTATCAAGGTCGGGGCTTCAACGGGAATATCGGCAGGCTTAATGCCCCTGCCCAACTTGTCAATGATCGAGGCTGCTCTGCGGTAGACGTCCAGTACATCGGGGCCATATGAGAGCAGGCCGCCCTCCTGCACAAAGCTACGCCATTCGTATACCACGGGGAGTTTCAAGCGGGTCGCTCTGGACACGATCTGCTGCCGTTGCATGCCAAACATCGGGCTGGTGAGCACGATGAAGCCGTCCACCTTGTCGTTGACCATCTCTTCGAAGGCGCCGTCAAAATCTGCGGGCGCGGTGATCTGATACAGCTTGATTGCCGTGCCTGATGCGGACGCCGCCTGTTGGGTCAAAGCCAAGGTCTGAGCAATGGTGCTCTCAGTCAGCGTGTTTTTTTGCCAGAGAATGCCGACCTGCTTGAGTCCTGGTACCAGCTTCTGCAGGAGCATGAACCGGTGCGGTGTGAGATCAGGCCGCACTTCGGTGATGCCGGTGATGTGGCCTTCAGGCCGAGCCAGATTGGCAATCACGCCTGTTGCGGATGGATCCAGTCCAGGCGTCATCACGATCGGAACGTGCTTGGTTGTCAGCTTGGCGGCAGCGGCGGCCTCGTATGGCCCCGCCACAATGGCATCCACCCCAGCAGCCTCCAGTTCGGCCGCTTGCTGCCCCATGATGTTGCTTTGACCATGTGCGTACTTGGGCTCGATCACGAAGCTCTTGCCTTCGATGTGGCCTAGCTCCTCCATGCCTTTTCGGAATGCATCCATGGTGGCATCGCTGGGGCTAGGTCCCCCCCGAGACATCCAGCCTATCCGCAATAGGTGATTGGCTTGTTCTGCAAACGAGACGGATAAGCCACAAGACATCATGAGGCCCACGCAAGCGATCCGCATTTCATGCAGCCGTGTTCGCCCATTTGATGTGTGTTTCATGCGGTGTGCCTCTTGGTGTTGATCAGTCGATACAGACAGTGCTCGCGAAGCCAGTGTCCTCGAGGAAGCTGCGGGTGGCCATGGCATTGCTTTGATCTTCAGCCAAGGTTGATGGGAAAAATCTCATGACCTCTTTGTCTGCATTCAACGCTGCAAATGGCTTGAGGTCGGTCGGTTCCCAGCTGCGCAGAATCAGACGATCGCTGCACAGCGTTTGGATGTGAGACATGTCAACCAGTCCAGTGAACGAGTCATCCGAATCGCTTGAAAGGCGCGGCGATCTCGTAGGCGCGGGCCGCGCGCATCACATGGGCATCACCAAGAGGCGGGCCGACAATCTGCATGCCGACGGGTAACCCTTGTGTATCGAAACCCACCGGCACGGATGCAGCCGGTTGCTGCGTGAGATTGAATGGGGACAGAAAGGGGGCATCCGGTGCTGTGCCCAGGCGCGATACCGGTTGTGATTGCACTGGCGTGACTATCAACGTGTAGCGCTGGTGCAGTCGCCGCAGCTTCACTGCCAGTGCGGCCCGTTGCTCCTGAGCGTCTACAAGATCGGCGATGTCATAGCGCTGTGCTGCCTGCACAGCCGCTCTGATGCTGGTGTCGACCAGCTCCAGGCCCTTTTCCCCGATTTCACGGCGCAGGCGTGCGGCACGTTCTGCCGCATAGACGTTCAAGATGGGGGTGGGGTCTGGGATGTCGGGATCGGTTTCTTCGACCAGGGCACCTTGGTCAGCCAGCTTGCGAACAGCTTGATGGACCAGTTTGGCAATGTCGGGATGCACGGTCTTGCCATACAGGGTTTTCGCATAGGCAATCCGAACCCCTTTGAGGTTGAGATCTGGATGGCTGAGATCTTCTGTCCAATCAACGCCCGACTCTGGCAAGCTGGTCCAGTCGCGTATGTCTGGTGCGGCGATCACGTTGAGCAGCCGAGCTGCATCGCGCACTGTGCGCGTAATGGGCCCGATGTGAAAGAGGTTGCCGTTCAGGGCAGATGGATAGCCAGCCACGCGCCCATAGCTTGGTTTGAAGCCAAACACCCCGTTGACGGCGGCCGGAGCACGAATGGAGCCACCGCCATCGGTACCGATCTGCAGCGGCCCGAGCCCCAGCGCCGCAGCCACGGCCGCGCCGCCGGAGCTGCCACTGCTGGCGTATGCCGTGTTCCATGCGTTGGGCGTGACGCCCGCCAGCTTGGTTTCGGTCAGCCCTTTCCAGCCGAACTCGGCCGTCTGGGTCTTGCCCAGCAACACCGCGCCGGTTTCACGAAGGCGGGCGGCAGCAGGGGCATCTTCTGCCTGGCAGGCTGAGCTGGTGGCGAGGCTGCCTTTGCGAGTGGGCCACCCCCGTACATGAAGCAGGTCCTTGAACGCCACGGGAATGCCATCGAGCGGCCCCAGATTGCGCCGTTCCAGCCATCGCGCTTCAGACGCTTTGGCTTGCGCTAACGCACCCTCGGCATCCACGAACCTGAAGGCGTTGAACTTGGGCTGAAGGGCTTCGATGCGGGAAAGAACGGCCCTGGTGACTTCGACAGGAGAGACCGAGCGGTTGCGGTACAGAGTCAGCAAGGCGCTCACGTCCAGATCAGCCAGGTCTTGTGTGGAGGAGGGCATGTGTGGTGCTTTTATCTGATGGCTTGTGAGAGTGTGTTGGAGCGGATGACGTTGCCCCAGCGCTGCCGGCCGATCAGGAACTGGGCCCAGCCCCAAACCGCGCCCGCTTGACGCAGTATCTGGAAGGACCATGGCTCCAGCAGCGCGGCGAGCAGGGCCCCAGCGATGCTGACCCGGTTGGTCTCAACTGTCCATCGCCGGTAAAGGTGGGCCAGCCAGCCATGAAAGGCCAGGTCGGCCAGGGCTTTGATGCTCAACAAACCAGCAGCGGGCAGCAGGACATCCCAGCGGCCATGCGCCAGGCTCAGCAACAACACCAACGGGCTGCTCAGGCCGAAGAAGGGTTGCATGGTGTCCACGGCTTTGACCGTCAGCATGCGCATGCCGACCTCGCCGTATTGAGGCTGGCCGACCATGTCCCGATACCAGTACTGGGTTTGGAGAAAGCCTCCAAACCAGCGTCCTCGTTGACGGAGGAAGGCAGGGATATCACCGGGCACTTCCGTGTAGGCCCGAGCCTGCCCTACGACGGCGGTGTTCCAATTGAGACCCTGGCGTGCGCTGTGGCGCATGAGCCGGTGGATCAACTCGTAATCCTCCACCAGACATGCCGAGTCAAAACCTCCGACGTTCAGCACAGCTTGGCGCCGGAATGCCGCAAATGCGCCGGAAATCAGCAGCAGGCCATGCAGGCGCATCCAGGTGTATCTGGCCATGAAGTTGCGCATGTACTCATAGGTCTGGAACCAGCTCATGGCGCGGGCGATTTGCCCCGATCCGCCAATGGGTTGAAGCACGCCGGTCGCGGCCACCAGATCAGGATCTTTCTGAAACGCCTCACGCATGGCTTCCAGCGCAGTCGGGGCCAGCAAGGTATCGGCGTCAACAGTCAACACCACATCAACGTCCATATGCAGCAGGGCCTGGTTCAAGGCCTTGGCCTTGCCACTATGAGCAAGCCGAAGCCACCGAACTGTGGGGTAAACCTGCGAGCTGTCGCTGAGTGACCCGAGCTCAGGGCTTCGTACGCCCAGGTGGTTGCTCAGCAAGGCGGCGGTGCCATCGGTGGAGCCGTCGTCGGCAATCATGATCTGCTCCGGTGGAGCGGTTTGAGACAGCAGACCGTGAAGTGCCGATCGTAAGGTCTTGTCCTCGTTGTGAGCCGCCACGATCACGCCCAGGCTCCTGGGCTTCAACGGAATGATCTTGGGTGGCTGACGATGGCTTTGGGAGAGTGGCCAGGTTTGGGCCAGGGTCACGACTTGCAGAAAGGTGTCGTAGAAGACGAAGCACAGCCCCACGCTCCATACCCAGATGCCTTGAGCGTGCCAGATGCCCCACCAACTGCTCAGCAAGGCAAGCAGCACAGCGCCATGAATGGCGATGCTGGTCAATGGCGTGTGGACCCCGGCCATGCGGGGCGACGACAGGGTGAACCGTTGCCCCAATGCCTGCGATGTCGACGAAAGCGTCAGGCAGGCGGGCGATGCAGGCGGGGCATGCGGCGATACGGTTGATCGGGTCTTGAGCATGCACCCACAAGGCACCATCCGTGCCAGGTGGCTTTGCCTCAGGCATGTCCCATGCTTGTCTCAATTGCTGTTGGGATAGCGTCAGTTCTCACCACACATTGCTGAAATTTCAGCAGCAAGCTGTGGGATTTGGCCAAGGGGCACGCGCCGGTTTTTCAAGCGATGGCTTCAACTTCCCGTGGCGGGGCGCCAGCGGCTGTCAGGGTGCTGTCGTGCGACTGTCAGGCTTGTGTCGTATACATAACCGTGAATTTGGCGAAGGATTGCGGCGTGACGAAAGGACATCTCCATGCTGATTCAAAAATTGAGACTTCAGAGAGGGTGGTCGCAGCAGCAACTGGCTGAGCTAAGCGGCTTGAGTACACGGACCATTCAGCGAATCGAAAATGGCAACAAGGCCAGCACGGAATCCTTGAAATCACTGGCAGCCGTCTTTGGGACGGACTTCACCGAACTTCAAGGAAACAGCGATATGAATGATTCAGCACCAACAAGTCAAGGGATGGATGAATGGCTGGCCTTCCGCCATGTCAGGCGCAAGCGATCCTTCTTCATGCACAGCATTCAGTACCTTGTGGTGATCGCAGGTCTGTTTCTGGTCAATCTGCTCAATTCGCCACATCATTGGTGGGCCATTTGGCCAGCCTTGGGATGGGGGATGGGCTTGCTGGCACATGCCTTGAGCACGTTCGAATGGCTCCCCTTTCTCGGGGCGCAATGGGAGCGGCAAGAAGTCGAGAAGTACCTCGGGCGCAGTCTTTGATGGCGGCTTGTTGCTACGCCTCCGCTGAAGCGGATGGAACAGATAGGGGGGCTTGTTGGTGCACCGCCCATGTAGCAGCATGGGCGGCGCAGTCCATCGACTGCTTCATTTGAGAAAAAGCCTATGACCAGAATTTCCATGTGGGCGCTCTGCATGCTCATGCCAGCAATGGCCATTGCATCAACGTGCTCCCCCAAAAGCCCCGAGATGTTCGTCGAATTTCTACCGTCGTTCACATCGTCCAAGGCGTTCGCGTTGAAACGTACTGTGCTGCCGCTGCCCTTGCTGAGAGATGTCGACGGCGTTGACGTCGATGGACGAACGCTTCACGGCACGCAAAGGAGCTACCTGTCAGCAGCGGAGTACTGGCGTTGGCCGAGTCTCGATCAGTACATGCGAGACAACGATCTGCTTTCGCAGATTCGGACGCAGACCAAGTCCGCTGCCGTGGTGGAACTGTACAAGGATGGTCTTGACGGCCAGGTCCTTTTCCATTTCAAGACCCAGGGTGGATGCTGGTTTCTCTGGCAGTACGAGGTCAAGCAAGGGGCGGAGAGTTCATAAGCTCATCGCGAATCATTCTTTGAGCTTGGAGCCCGGGTTTTCTAAAGTGGCAACGATTTCAGTTGTTACTTTAGGACGTGCCCATGACCAGCCACGCTGTGCGAATCCATACATTCATTGCATCCCTCATCGGAGTTGGCTGCATGGCCTTGTCACCCCAAGCAGGGGCGACCAACGGCTACTTTGCCCATGGCTATGGCGTGAAAGCCGAGTCTGTGGCGGGCGTGGGTGTGGCCTTGCCTCAAGACGGACTGACTGCAGCCACCAACCCGGCAGGCACGGCCTATGTCGGCAATCGTTTGGACGCGGGCTTGAACTACTTTGAGCCCAGCAGAGGTGCCGACATACAGGGGAACGCATTTGGCCTGAATGGCAGCTACAGCGCCAATGGCAAGAAAGCGTTCCTGATCCCCGAACTCGGTTACGTGAGACAGCTTTCTGACGCGCTCAGTCTGGGGCTGGCCATCTATGGCAACGGTGGCATGAACACCCAGTATGACCAAAATCCATTTGCCAGCATTGGCGGTCAGGGGCGAGCCGGGGTGAACCTGGAGCAGTTGTTCATCTCGCCATCCGTGGCCTACAAGATCACGCCTGAACACACTTTTGGCTTGGCACTCAATCTGGCGTATCAGCGCTTTTCTGCGCAGGGTATTGGCGCCTTTGCGACGGCGTCGAACGCGCCGGCCAATGTGAGCGATCAGGGAACGGACACCTCGACCGGGGCCGGGCTGCGATTGGGCTGGATCGGGCAGGTGACACCCCAGTGGCGTCTGGGTGCGACCTGGTCCTCCAAGATCTCAGGTCGGTTCGACAAGTACAAGGGCCTGTTCGCCGACAACGGCAGCTTCGATATCCCGGCCAACTATGCACTGGGCGTGGCTTATCAGCCCACGGCGGACTGGACCATCGCGGCAGACTATCAGGTCATCGAGTACAGCGGGGTCAAGTCGGTGGCCACCCCCCTGAGCAAGCTCAACACGGGCAACTTGCTCGGGTCTGCAGATGGTCCTGGCTTTGGTTGGGAAGATGTCTCTGTCTACAAGTTGGGCCTGATCTACCGGCTGCGACCTGATTGGACCCTGCGTGGCGGCTACAGCCATGCCACGCAGGCTGTGCCAGCGAACCAGACTTTCTTCAACATCCTGGCGCCTGGCGTGGTTCAGGACCATGTCACGGCGGGCTTCACATGGAAGGCTGATGCGCATTCGGAATGGAGTGCCTTCTATGGCCATGTCTTCACCAAGACCGTCAATGGCCAGCAATCGATCCCAAACAGCTTCGGCGGCGGAGAGGCCAACGTTCATCTGAAGGAAGATATCCTTGGTGTCTCTTACGGTTGGTCGTTCTGATAGACATGGGCCATTTCACGCCTGTAGCGGGGCTCCTGGGTGGGCTGCTGATCGGCACATCTGCCGTGCTGTTGCTCTACACCTTGGGGAGGCTGGCTGGTATCAGCAACATGGCCCACGCCGCGCTGGCTGGGCCCGGCAAAGGTGAGTCAACGGCCCAATGGGCTTGGCGGCCTGTCTTCTTGCTGGGCCTGGTGCTTGGCGGCAGTGCGTATGCCTATTGTGGCGGTCACGCTGTGACAGCTAGAACATCTGTGTCGCCGGCTTTGTTGGTGCTGGCTGGGCTGCTCGTTGGGTGGGGTACGGCGCAAGGCAATGGCTGCACGAGCGGGCATGGTGTGTGCGGTCTGGCGCGTCTGTCCTTGCGTTCCTTGGTGGCAACGCTGACCTTCATGTTCACCGGTGGTCTGGCCGTGTTCGTGGCGCGGCATCTATGGCATCTGGTATGAACGCATTAACGTTGGCAAGGCTTTTCGTCAGCTTGTTGGCCGGGCTGATCTTCGGCCTGGGGCTGGGGGTGGCGCAGATGAGCAACCCCGGCAAGGTACAAGCCTTTCTGGATGTGACGGGAGACTGGGATCCCAGTCTGGCGTTTGTGATGTGTGGTGCTGTGGCCGTGACCCTGCTGGGTTTCCGGTTAGTGCGCCGTCGGGGTCAACCATTGCTGGACGATCGGTTTCACTGGCCATCGCTGTCCAACGTTGATGCCCCATTGATAATGGGGGCGGCCTTGTTTGGTGTGGGTTGGGGCCTGAGCGGATATTGCCCGGGTCCGGCCATCAGCACCTTGTTGTCAGGCAACACGGAGGTGTGGTGGTTTGTGCCCTCCATGCTGCTCGGCGGCTGGTTGCAGCGAGCCTGGTCTAGGCGCCGGTAGCATCTTTGTTTGGCGAAGGGCCCGTGGGCGCCATGTCAGCTTCGTCTACGCCGCATTGCCCCCTTGCCCTCACTGTCTGCTGACTGAACGTATCAGTTGCCCAGCTTCTTGGCAATGCGATCGATGCCTGCCTGAGCGCAGGCGGCGTCCTTGTCGCCGCCAGGAGCGCCTGAAACACCAACAGCGCCAACCAGCTCTTTGCCTGCAAAAATCGGCAAGCCTCCTTCGCCACCTGTCACGCCTTTGAGTTGCAGAAAGGACGTGAGCGCAGCAGGTGGACGCTTGCCCACTTCTCCAGAAGCACCTCGGGTTGTGAACGCCGTGTAGGCCTTGCGCTCGCTGTTTTCCAATGTGTGCGGGTTGACGCCATCGTCGCTCAGGGCGACCGCTGTGCGACCGTGGCGATTGACCACAGTGATGGAGACCTTGTAGCCATTGGCGCGGCATTGCTCCAGCGTGGCTGTAGCCAGTTCCAGCGCGGCGTCTGCGGTGATGCTGCGTTCGCTGACCAGGCCCGCCGCGCTTTGAGCGTGGGCCAGGCCGCAAGTGGCCAGCAAGAGAAAGCTTGCAGAAAAGGAGATAGAGTGAGTGCGTGCTGTCATATTGGATTGAGATTTCATCAAGAAAGAGCCCGTGACTCTCACAGCATGCTCAGGCACAGGCAAGTGACAAAGCCAACTAACTGTCTGACCTGCGTGCATATCTGGTCTCGTCATAGACGAAAGGCTGTTGCTCGTGCACCGCATATCCATGCGTGGATTTCTTCGTTCATCGACTTGACCTTGCTCAATAGACTGCGCCTCGTTGCTTGTCATAACGAGTTGAAGCATGAGACCCGAGTCATGGGCAAAGGTAAGCGCGGCCGATGGCAGCGAGCCTCTTTACAGCCAGATCAGAAACAGCCTGCGATCACGCATCGTCGACGGCAGCTATGCGCCAGGCAGGCGCGTGCCTTCTGAGAGCGAGTTGGGCCGTCAATTTGGTGCGAGCCGCATCACGGTCAGGCAAGCCTTGGCAGAGTTGCAGAAGGAGGGGTTGATTTACACGCTTCATGGCAAGGGCAGCTTCGTTTCGCAGCCAAAGGCCTATCAGAACGTGAGCAAGCTCATGGGCTTTGCCGAGCAAATGGGCGCGTTGGGCCATGAGGTTGTCAACGACTTGCTGGGGCTGGTGCACCAGCCGGCGACAGGGCAGGTTGCTGAACGGCTGGCTCTGACTGAAGGACAGGATGTCACCTGCATTCGGCGTGTGCGCTACCTCGATCGCGAGCCCATCTCGCTGGAACTCACATGGGTGCACAAGGTGTTGGGGCAACGCCTGGCCAAGGCCGATCTTCTGAGGCGGGACATCTTCCTGATCCTGGAGAACGACTGCGGTGTCAAGTTGGGGCATGCAGAGTTGGCGGTGGATGCCGTCACGGCAGATGCGGCAGCGGCTCAGGCCTTGAAGGTCAAGACAGGCTCACCGCTACTGCGCATCGAGCGCTTGACGCACGATGCCGCTGGCCACCCCATTGACTACGAATTTTTGTACTTCCGCGGCGATACCTTCCAGTACCGGTTTCGCGTGGATCGCCACAGGGATGAATAAGGACGACACGATGCAAACCATAGAGCACGAATACGACGTGGTGATCGTCGGTGGCGGTACCGCTGGCCCCATGGCCGCGATCAAGGCCAAGGAGCACAACCCGGCCTTGCGCGTCCTAGTGCTGGATAAGGCGCACGTGAAACGCAGCGGTGCCATCTCCATGGGCATGGATGGCTTGAACAACGCGGTTGTACCTGGTTATGCCACGCCCGAGCAGTACACCAAGGAAATCACGATTGCCAACGATGGCATCGTTGACCAGTCCACGGTGTATGCCTATGCCAAGCACAGCTTCGCCACCATTGAACAGTTGGACAAATGGGGCGTGAAGTTCGAAAAGGATGCCACCGGTGACTACGCCATGCGTAAGGTGCATCACCTGGGCACCTATGTGTTGCCGATGCCGGAAGGCCATGATGTCAAGAAGGTGCTGTACAGACAGCTCAAGCGGGCGCGTGTCGAGATCACCAACCGCATCGTGGCCACGCGTCTGTTGACGGGATCGGATGGGCGCGTGTGCGGTGTGCTGGGCTTTGACAGCCGCACAGCCGACTTTCATGTGGTGCGCGCCAAATCCGTGATTCTGGCGTGCGGTGCAGCGGGGCGCTTGGGGCTGCCGGCGTCAGGCTATCTGATGGGCACGTATGAGAACCCGACCAATGCAGGCGACGGATATGCCATGGCCTATCACGCCGGTGCCGAGTTGTCGAATCTGGAGTGCTATCAGATCAACCCCTTGATCAAGGACTACAACGGCCCCGCCTGCGCTTATGTCACAGGGCCTTTGGGTGGCTACACGGCCAACGCGCTGGGCGAACGCTTCATAGAGTGCGACTACTGGAGCGGCCAGATGATGCTGGAGTTCTATCAAGAGCTGCAAGGAGGCAAGGGGCCAGTCTTCCTCAAGCTCGATCACCTGGCCGACGAAACCATCCGGACCATCGAAACCATCCTGCACAGCAACGAGCGGCCCAGTCGGGGGCAGTTCCACGAGCGGCGCGGCACGGACTACCGCCAGCAGATGATCGAGATGCACATCTCCGAGATCGGCTTTTGCAGTGGTCACAGCGCGTCTGGTGTGCGTGTCAATGAGCATGCCGAAACCACGGTGCCCGGCTTGTACTCGGCGGGAGACATGGCGGCAGTGCCACACAACTACATGCTGGGTGCCTTCACCTATGGCTGGTTTGCAGGCACACGGGCGGCAGAGCGCGCATCGACCACGAGCCTGGCCGCGCTGGATCAATCGCAGATCGAGCAGGAACGTCAGCGCATCTACGCACCACTGAATCGGGCGCATGGCCTGCCGCCCATGCAAGTCGAATACAAGCTGCGCCGCTTTGTCAACGACTACCTGCAGCCGCCCAAGGTGCCGCGCAAGTACGAACTGGCCTTGAAGCGTTTCGACGAGATTAGAGAGGACGTTCAGCAGTTGCATGCGCGCGATCCGCATGAGCTGATGCGCGCCGCCGAAGTGCAGGTCATCCTCGATTGCGCGGAGATGGCCGCACGAGCCTCTCTGTTCAGGCAGGAAAGCCGTTGGGGGCTCTACCACTTCCGCACTGACTTTCCAGAGCGCAACGATGCGGAGTGGTTCTGTCACGCCCAGCTCAAGAAGGATGAGTACGGCTGCATGACGCATTTCAAGCGTAACGTCGAGCCTTACATCGTGCCCATCGATGACGAAGAGAAGCAGGCCTACGACCGCCTGCGAATTCAGGCTGCGGCGTGAGCCAATCAGCAGACGATCAACAGGAGCCTCACATGGCATATACCCCAAGAACAATTGCGCAGCTCAGTGAAGCCGCTGTGACGGTCGATGAAGACAAGTGCATTGCCCACAAGGGTTGCACAGTGTGCATTGATGTCTGCCCCATGGACGTGCTGGCCATCGACCCCGCCAACGGCAAGGCCTACATGAAGCACGACGAGTGCTGGTACTGCCTGCCTTGCCAAAAGGACTGTCCGACAGGCGCCATCAAGGTGGCCATTCCCTATCTTGTTCGTTGACACCAACACATCACCTGAATTGGAGTGATTCATGACATTCAAGAGCGTCTCGGTTCGTGTGCTGACCACCTTGGGTGCGCTCACGCTGGCCATGGCTGCGCGGGCCGAAACCGTCCGGGTGGCCATTGGCACGCAAGACACGACCATCAACTGCGCCACCGGAGGTCTGCTCATTCGTGAGCTCAAGTTGCTGGAGAAATACCTGCCTCACGATGGCAAGTACAAGGACGTGCAGTACGACATCCAGTGGAAGAACTTCACCTCGGGTGCACCCTTGACCAACGAAATGGTGGCCGACAAGCTCGACATCGGCTCCATGGCAGATTTCCCGGGTGCTGCCAACGGGGCGGCCTTCCTGAAGGCGGGCAAGAAGAGCGTGTTCATCACGGTACTGTCAGGTAGCACGCTGGGCAGTGGCAATGGCATCGTGGTGCCCAAGGATTCGCCCGTCACCTCCCTGTCCGAGCTGCGTGGCCGGACCATCTCCGTGCCCTTCGCATCGACCGCGCACGGCATGCTGCTGCGGGCGCTCAAGGCGCAGGGTCTGGACCCTGAGAAGGACGTGAACATCATCACCCAGGCACCTGAGGTGGCGGGGCCAGCCTTGCAATCGGGCAAGATCGAAGCCCACGCGGATTTCGTGCCGTTTGCGGAGCTGTTTCCTTACCGAGGTTTCGCCCGCAAGATCTTCGATGGTGCTCAGGCAGCCACGCCCACCTTCCATGGCTCTTTGGTTAACGCCGACTATGCAAAAAAGTATCCTGAAGTGGTGATTGCATTTCTGCGTGCCGCCATCGAGGCGGACCGCCTGTTTGCGACTGACCCGGAGAAGTACAGCGAGCTGATCGAGAAAGTGACGGGGATCGAGGCGCCGGTGAACTACCTCTTCCATGGCCCTTTGGGTCTGCAGACACGGGATCTGACCTGGAAGCCGGAATATCGGCAGGCGCTCAAGACCTCGATCGATACCTTGCACCTGCTGCGTCGTACCGATGTGGATCTGGACGCCAACACCTTCGTCGACGATCGCTTCATCCGTGCCGCCTTTCAGCAGTCCGGCCTCAACTATGAGGCTCACCTGAAGAACTATGACAAGGTGGCCTTGAAAGCCAATGATGCGCTAACGGGCAAGCCCATCGTGGACACCAAGCGCCTGGCCGGCATTTGGGTCAAGGGCGAGCCCAAGGTGCGTCACTACGCTTCCATCGAATCTGCTGTGAAAGAGCTGGCCAAACTGGAGCAGTCAGGCAAGACGGCCCGAGCCATCTATGCACATGACCTGATTCACGGGATCAAGCTGCTGGGCAATCTGGCCTGGTATGCCACGGACGCCAAAGGCCAGACCAGCGCTTTCCTGCAAAAGGATGCGGCGGTGGCCTACGCGGCAGCCAACAAGGGCAGGGTGCTGGACTTCACGGCACTGCGTGCTGTGCTCGCAGGTAAATGACCGTGATGGCCACCAGACGATCCCTTCAGCGCTGGGCGGTCCAAGCGCTGTCTCTGCTGCTGTGCTTGCTGGTCTGGCATGTGGCATCAACCTCGCGTGCCAATCTGGGGCTGGTCACTTTCCAGAATGTGCCGACGCCCTTGGACGTGCTGCATGCGGCTTGGGAGCTTCTTGCTTCACCCAAGCTGGCCAAGCATCTGGGCAGCAGTCTGATGCGCATCGGGCTGGGGTTTGCGCTGGCAGCGGCTGGAGGCGTGGTTCTGGGGCTGGCCATTGGCCGCTCGCGATGGGCACGGTTGACGCTCTTACCGCCTCTGGAGGTCGCACGCCCCATCCCGGCTGTGGCCTGGATCCCGCTGTCCATCCTGATGTTCCCGTCATCGGAAGGCAGCATGGTGTTCATCACCTTCGTCGGGGCTCTCTTTCCCATCCTGCTCAACACGATCCATGGTGTGCATGGCGTCGATCCTCGTCTGGTGGCTTCGGCGCGTGGCTTGGGCACCAAGGGCTGGGCGCTGTTTGTGCAGGTGATCTTGCCGGCATCGGCGCCCAGCATCGTCACCGGCTTGTCCATTGGCATGGGCACTTGCTGGTTCTGTCTGGTTACGGCCGAGATGATCTCGGGGCAATACGGCATCGGCTACTACACCTGGGAGTCGTACACCGTGCAGAACTACGCCAACATCATCGTGGGCATGTTGCTGATCGGCGTGTTGGGTATGGGCAGCAGTGCGCTTATCCAATGGAGTGGGCAGCGCCTGATGCCCTGGTATCAGCCATCGGGAGGTAAAGCATGAGCGCCGTGTTGAAACAGCATGCCGCGTCTGCCTCGCAAGGACAATTGCAGATCGAGCATGTCTCCATCGAGCTGGGTGATGGGCCGCAACGCTTCACGGCTCTGGAGGACATCTCTGTCGACGTGGAAGCCGGAGAGTTCGTCTGTCTGCTGGGGCCTTCAGGATGCGGCAAGTCCACCTTGCTGGGTGCCCTGGCGGGACATCTCCAGGCCAGTCAAGGCACACTGCGTCTGGACGGTGAGCTCATCAGTGGCCCCGATCCCCGGCGTGGTCTGGTCTTTCAGCACCATACCTTGTTTCCATGGCTCAGCGTGGAAGACAACGTGGCCTATGGCTTGAAGATGCAAGGCTTTGGCAAGGCGGAGCGCCGCGCCCAGGCCCGCGCGCTGCTGTCCCAGATGGGGCTGCAGGGCTTCGAGGACCGCTACCCGAAGGCGCTCTCCGGGGGGATGTTGCAGCGGGTGGAGATTGCCCGTGTGCTGATCAACCAGCCCCGTGTGCTGCTGATGGACGAGCCCTTTGGCGCGCTTGACGCTTTGACTAGACTGAAGATGCAAGAACTGCTTTTGAGCCTCTGGCAGAAGTTGCAAACCACCATCGTGTTTGTGACCCACGATATCGATGAAGCCCTGTTCATGGCGGACCGCATCTTGGTGATGAGCCCTAGGCCAGGTCGCGTCATTGACGAGATCTGTGTTCGGTCAGATCGACCGAGAAGGCAAGATTGGTTGACCAGCACGGCATTTGCCGAGCTCAAACGTCATTGCCTTGGGTTACTGCGGGAGCCATCTGGGAAAGGTTGGCCCCTGGATCGCCTCAACCCACTTACCGGCTTGCCATCCAGCGATACGCAGCCGCCCGCACTCTGAATGATGCCCTCACATGTCTGACTTGACCCGACTCCCCCAGCCAATACTGAACCTCGACGATGAGAATTTGCAAGCGCTCATGCCCCGGCTGAGTCATGACGATGCCACAATACGTTTACTGGCTTTGATCGAGTTGGCCGAGCTCGAAGATGAATCGCATGTGCAGTGGCTGGTCTGGGCCTTGTCTGACGTTTCCGCTGACGTTCGCCGGGAGGCTGCGGCACGCTTGGCCTACTGGGAGCAGGCAGGAGGTGCCATCGCGTTGGCTGGAGCCTTGTCGGATTCCGATCCGGAGGTGAGAGAGGCGGCAGCCCATAGCCTGGCTGAGCTCAAGTCAGCTGACAGCGGTCGTTTGTTGCTGCCATGGCTTGACAGTACCGACAGCTTTGTGCAGGCCAGTGTATTGCGGGCTTTGCGAGAGCTCAGGTTGCCTGAGAGCGAGGTACCCGCGCGTCAGGCCTTGCAGGCCGAAGCGTCTTCGGTGCGAATGGAGGCAGTGGGCGTGCTCGGGTGGCTGCGCAGCGAGCCGGCCCTGCCCGCGATTGCTCGACTGGCGGTGCACGATGAAAGTGCCGAGGTTCGCAAGGCGGCTGTTGGTGCGTTGGGCTATGCCACAAGCCCGGAGGTGCTCGATGCCTTGAGCTCAGCCATGGGGGATCTTGATTGGCAGGTTCGTGAAGAGGCCGCGTCGACTCTGGGGAAGTTGAAGTTGCTGCCTGCAGCGGATGTCTTGATCGGCAGCCTGAGCGATGAGTATTGGCAGGTGCGTCAGAAGGCTGCACGGGCATTGGGGCGACTGAGGCAGCGCAGTGCCGTTGGCCCTCTAATTGAGCAAGCGCTGGCTCACGAAGTAGCCAATTTGCGTAAAGAAGCCGCCATTGCTTTGGGTGAAATCGGTGATCGCGCCGCCTTGCCTGCGCTGGTGCACGCTGCGCAGGACGCTGACCCAGATGTCAGAAAGTTGTCTAGATTGGCCATCACGCAGATTCAGCATGAGCGTGCCTAACATGCTCCTGCATGCGGCCAACCGACTTTGAATCTGCTGACGGGCGAGTCTCGGCGCCTTTCGGTCGAATTTGTATGTCACGTCACACTGTGGACGACCGGCCGCAACGGGGCTGGCGTGTGAAGTCGCCCCCCGGTGCCGCGGTCATTGGATCGCGCTAAAGCGGCGTTGGCCGGCGCTAACCATGCCGATGTCGGCTGTACCTTCGATACCGGTCTCTCCCACAGTGGTGGGCTCGGCATCCGGTTGACCGCAAAGCTGTCGAGCCCGTGAGTTCAGGGCGTAACGCCCAAAAGCAGCGATCGCTGCAACTGAGACATTGGGCTTGCCATGTCGAATGGTGGCTCCGCAGCAGATCCGATCACTCGACCGGTGACTACATTTAACCGCTAACCTTGGGTTGCTTTCCAGCGTTTGGTAAGCTGGGCGCGTCGGCCAAAAGCTTGCGAGCCGTGTCGTTTCGGACCTGCAATGGCTTGCTTGTCCGTGAGCTATGGTTTCGACTGCGGGCAACGAAGACAAGGTACGCCATGACGACCCCTTACGAGCGATTTAACTCCATCATCTCCATGCATGAGTTTTTGCAGGTTGCGTCGACTCATGAACAC
>Ga0194137_10000004_pt1 | contig 173142 bp, 153 predicted proteins | sample TARM_MetaG_T3_14_FD_134025 | JGI IMG/M metagenome (GOLD analysis project Ga0194137, IMG submission 134025) | Freshwater microbial communities from Pennsylvania, USA, analyzing microbe dynamics in response to fracking - TARM_MetaG_T3_14 (version 2) | ecosystem: Environmental > Aquatic >...
TCGGCAGGCACCTGCACACCACGCCGCGCGATCTTCTCGGTCATGATGGTCGTGCGCATGACCAGGCAGGACACCGTGTAGGCGCCCATGCAGCCACACAGCAGCGGGGCCAGTGCACTGGCCTGCCCCGTGGTCTCGAAGGCGAACACCGCCGAGGTCAGCACCGCCCTGGATGCCCCGGCGAACATGGCGGCCATGCCCACCAGCGCCGCCATGCCGGCATGCACGGGCAACTGCGGGAAGGCGTGGGCCAGACTCACACCCAGCAGCCCGCCCAGGGCCCCGCCCACCGTGAACAGGGGCGCGAGCGTGCCGCCCGATGTGCCGCTGCCCAGCGCAATCGACCACGACAGGAACTTGGCCAGCATCAGCGCCAGCAAGGCAGCCGGCACCCAATGCCCGCTGATGATCATCTCGATGTTGTCGTAGCCCACGCCCAAGGTGGCCGGGTAATGCAAGCCCACCAAACCCACTACCAGCCCACCGATGGCCGGCCACCACATCCAGTGGATGGGCAATCTCGCAAAGCCATCTTCGATCAGGTACACGCTCTTGGTGACGCCCACGCTCACCAGCCCGACCAGCGCCCCCAGCAACACGTACATCGGCAAGATGCCGATGGCTTGTGCCGCAACCGTGGGCATGGCAAACACCGGTGCACTGCCCATGAACCAGGGACGCAAGGCCGCAGCGCACACGGTCGCCAGTGCCACAGGAATGAGCGAGCGCGGCTTGAACTCGAACAGCAACAGCTCCACGGCCAGCAGCACCGCCGCCACGGGCGAGTTGAAGATGGCCGTCATGCCGGCCGCTGCACCGGCGGCCAGCAGGGTCTTGCGCTCGCCCGCCGTCACGCGCAAGGCCTGCCCCAGTGCCGAGCCCAGCGAGCCGCCGGTGGCGATGATGGGGCCTTCTGCACCGAAGGGCCCGCCTGTGCCAATGGCCACGGCCGCCGACAGGGGCTTGAGAAAGGTCAGCCGCAAGGGGATGCGGCTTTCGTTGACCAGGATCTGCTCCATGGCTTCCGGGATGCCATGACCGCGGATGGCCTTGGCGCCATAGCGCGCCATCAGCCCGACCACCACGCCACCCGCCACCGGCACCAGCACGACCCACGCGCCCAGGGTGTGTCCTTTCGGTGAAGCCGCCTGCATGGACCACAGCCCGTGAAAGGCCAGGTTGGTGGCCAGGTTGATGAGCGAGATCAAGGCCCTGGCCGCCAGCACGCACACCACCGACAGGGCCAGCGCGGCCGCCACGATGCGCAGCACGCGGGCGTCGACCAGCGCCTGTCTGGCCGGCAGGCGGGCCTGCCGAAACGTGGCGGACAAGGAAGGGGCCACGGGCAGCGCGCCCTGCTGAGGGTCCGGTGGCAATCCAAAGGGAGATGGTTGGTTCATGGCACCGCCATATTACCTCGTGTCACGATATAAATAAACCGCACGACCGTGTACAGTGAAATCCTGGCCTACCTGCCATGCCGCTCTCCCGCCCGCCCAATACCATGCCCCGCCCTCGCAAGATCGCCAGCGACGACTACGAAAGGCTGGCGGACTTCCGCTACGCCTTGCGCACCTTTCTGCATTTCAGCGAATCCGCAGCGCGCGCGGCCGGCCTGACACCTCAGCAGCACCAGGCCCTGCTGGCCATCAAGGGCGCCGAGCGGCGGGGCCCGATGAACATCGCCGCGCTCAGTGCCCGCTTGCTGCTGCGCCACCACAGCACGGTGGAGCTGGTCAACCGGCTGGAGGCGGCCGGCCTGGTCACGCGCCGCACCGATGCCCTGGATGCCCGCAAGGTCGTGCTCTCCCTGACCGACCAGGCCGAAGACCTGCTCGGCCAGTTGTCGGCAGCGCACCTCAACGAGCTCACGCGCCTGCACCCCACGCTCGCCCCGCTGCTGGAGCGTATCGCCCATCCCACCACGCGATAGTCCCGCGCCAGTTCATGGCCCCGGCCAAGCCAGGTGCACCAAAAGACGGTACGCTCATCCATTTGACGCTGCCTTGGAGCCCTGCCCGTGCTGAGCCGGTTTGAACGCCTGATCGACCCCTACCCCGATACGCCGCCCACGGTGCCCCCCAAGGGCATCCTGGCCTTCATCTGGGCCAATACACTGGGGCAGCGCCGCTTCATCCTGGGCATGACCACGCTCACAGCGGCCATCGGTGCCTTCGAGGCCCTGCTGTTCAACATGCTGGGCAGCATCGTCGACTGGCTGAGCAAGGTCCCACCCGCAGAGCTGTGGACGCAGTCGCACCACAAGCTCCTGCTGCTCGGTGCCATCCTGCTCGCCAGCCCCCTGGCCGTGCTGCTGCAGACCATGCTCAAGCACCAGGCGCTGGCGGGCAACTTCCCGATGAAGATGCGCTGGAACTTCCACCGCCTGATGCTGAGCCAGAGCATGGGCTTTTATCAGGATGAGTTCGCCGGGCGCGTCGCCACCAAGGTCATGCAGACGGCCATTGCCGTGCGCGACACCTGCTTCATCGTGGCCGACATCCTGGTCTTCGTGGCCATCTACTTCGCCACCATGACGGCCGTGGTCGGCAGCTTTGATGCCTGGTTGATCACGCCCTTCATCGGCTGGCTGCTGCTCTACAGCATCTCGATCAGCTACTTCGTGCCACGCCTGAGCCGCAAGGCCAAGGAACAGGCTGATGCACGCTCGACCATGACCGGTCGCATCACCGATGCCTACACCAACATCGCTACGGTCAAGCTGTTCTCGCACACCAACCGCGAGGCCGGCTATGCACAGTCAGCGATGAAAGACTTCATGAAGACGGTGTATGGTCAGTTCCGCCTGGTCAGCGGCTTCGAGGTGATCAACCACACGCTGAGCATGCTGCTGATCCTGTCGACCTCGGGCCTGGCCTTGTGGCTGTGGAGCCAAGGCCAGGTGGGCATCGGCGCGGTGGCGGCGTCCACGGCCATGGCGCTGCGCCTCAACGGCATCTCGCACTGGATGATGTGGGAGATGGCCATGCTGTTCGAACACGTGGGCACCATCCAAGATGGCATCAACACCCTGACACGCCCGCACAAGGTGGTCGATGACCCGCAGGCCCGGCCGCTGAAAGTGCAGCACGGCGACATCCGCCTGCAGAACGTGCACTTCGCCTATGGAGGCGAGCGCGCCGTCATCGACCAGTTGAACATCCACATCAAGCCTGGCGAAAAGATCGGCCTCGTGGGGCGCTCGGGCGCGGGCAAGTCCACCATCGTCAACCTGCTGCTGCGCTTTTATGACCTGGAGAGCGGCCAGATCCTCATCGACGGGCAGGACATCAGCCGCGTCACCCAAGACAGCCTGCGCGCACAGATCGGCATGGTCACCCAAGACACCTCACTGCTGCACCGCTCGGTGCGCGACAACATCCTGTACGGGCGGCCCGATGCCTCTGATGAGGACATGGTCCGCGCCGCCACCAAGGCCGAGGCGCACGAGTTCATCAAAGGCCTGAGCGACCCCAAGGGCCGCACCGGCTACGACGCCCATGTCGGCGAGCGTGGCGTGAAGCTCTCGGGCGGCCAACGCCAGCGCATCGCCATCGCCCGCGTGATGCTGAAAGACGCCCCCATCCTGCTGCTCGATGAGGCCACCAGCGCACTCGACTCCGAAGTCGAAGCCGCGATCCAGGCGAGCCTCTACCGGCTGATGGAAGGCAAGACCGTGGTGGCCATCGCACACCGGCTGTCGACCATCGCGGCCATGGACCGGCTCATCGTGCTCGACCACGGCCGCATCGTGGAAGAAGGTGACCACGCCTCATTGCTGACCAAGGGTGGCCTGTACGCACGCCTGTGGGCCCACCAGAGCGGCGGCTTCCTCGGTGAAGAAGCCGACGACGACGATCAGGCCGTGGCCTGACGCGAAGGCAGCGTGACGCCCTCGGCCTGGGCCAGCGTCACCAGCGCCTCTTCCATCAAGGCCCTGGCATGCCCGGCCACACGGTAAAGATAAGCATGCAGGGCCACGTCAGCCGGCTCGCGGCTTTCGCAATCGGCGCTGTAGGACTCGAACTGCCCCAGCAATGTCACCAGGTGCGCCAGATGCTGCGGGCATTCACACGCGATGCGCGGCATGGCCATGATCAGGTCCGCCAACGATGCCGCATTGAAGCGCGGTACGGGCGCCGGGTCCGGTACAGCGCGCAAGCCGCGCGCCACGCTGCGCCATCCGCGCACCGCGTCCATCATGGCCTGCGTCAAAATGGCGGCAGGCACCGGAGAGCGATGCAGGATGGCCCCACGCGCATGCAGCGCCCCCGTCACCTGGCTGTTGGCAAAACCATAGACCACGATGATCTGGCGGGCACCGACTGCGCGCTGCAAACGCACCAGCCAGTCCACGGTCTCCATGTGCAGGGCCGGCAGGTCGGCCAGCACGATGTCGGCGTGCACGCCGCGCAAGGACAACTCGGACGCAGGCTGACCATCCACCACCTTGATGATCTCGACGCCCTCCACTTCCTGAAGCGGGTTCGACCAGCGCACATCGGCATCCTTGCCCACCAGCAGCACGGGGATCCGTGCCTCGGTCGCGGAGGCATCGCCGGTATGGGCTCGGGGTGCAAGCGCGTCCTTGCCACCTTTGAGCATGCTGTCGGTCTGGTCGGCCTCGTTCACCAGGTCCTGCAGGCTGGCCGTGTCCATGCGTGCCAGCATGCCGATGCCATGACCCCGGTTGACCAGTTGTTTGATCAGCACCAACCGGCGCACATCCTGGCTGGAATACAGACGCTGCCCCGAAGCCGATTGCGAGGGGCCCACCACCTGATAGCGTCGCTCCCACACACGCAGGGTCGCCACGGGGATGTTCACCATGCGTGCGGCCGCGCTACTGCGGTAACGAGGGGTGACCGCATCCTCGGCATAAGATCTGGGCTCTTCGGACATACTGCACCTCGGATCTTGATTGAACTCAAATTGAAACCGTTTTGTGCATTGTGCTGACCTGACCAAGCCACGGGTAGGTCGAAAATGAGTCAAAGTGGATTCAAACTCACCCCCAACCCCACTCACTGGAGAAAACACATGACCAGCCGTCGCCAATTCATGATGACCATCGTGCCCGCGTGCGCCGCCTTGTCGGCCCTGGGCGCCGCCCACGCCGCCGACGCCCCGAAGGTGGACGAGAAAGACCCGGCCGCCGTGGGCCTGGGCTACAAGGCCGACGCCACCAAGGTGGACGCCAAGAACTACCCCACCTACAAGGCGGGCAATGTGTGCGGCGGTTGCCAGTTCTTCCAGGGCAAGGCGGGTGACGCCTGGGGCCCCTGCCCGCTACTGGGCGGCAAGCAGGTCAGCGCCAAGGGCTGGTGCTCGGCCTGGGCCAAGAAGGCTTGAGGTCTGGTCTGGTCTGGGTCAGACCACCGCTTCGCTGACCTGGGCCTGCGCGGTTTGCTGCAGGTTCTGGGTCAGCCAGGCTTCAAAGGTCTCGGCCGGCATGGGCTTGGCAAACCAGTAGCCTTGCCCTTCCTCGCAGCCCAGCGCCCGCAACTGCTGCCCCATCGCTGCGGTTTCGACCCCTTCGGCGATGGTGGCCATGCTCAGGCTGCCTGCGATCTGGATGATGGCCTTGACGATCGCCACATCCTCGGCGTGGCGCTCCAGATCCCGCACGAAACTCTGGTCGATCTTGAGTTTGTCGACCGAGAAGCGCTTGAGGTAGGACAGGCTGGAATAGCCCGTTCCGAAATCGTCGATCGCCAGCTTCACACCCAGCGCCTTCAAGCCCTTGAGCCGCGCCTGCACCCCTTCCGGATCGTTGACCAGCACCGACTCGGTCAACTCCAGCTCCAGGTGCGATGCGGGCAGCCCCGAGGTCTGGAGTGCGCGCTGCACCACGTGCTCCACCTGCCCGCGCTTGAACTGCAAGGCTGACAGGTTCACCGCGACCGTCAGCGGTGGGTAGCCCTTGTCCAGCCACACCCTGGCCTGACGGCAGGCCTCCTCGATCACCCAGTCGCCAATCGGCACGATCAGGCCGCTGTCTTCCGCCACGGGGATGAAACGCCCTGGCGGCACCAGGCCCCATTCCGGATGCTGCCAGCGGATCAGCGCCTCGACACCGAAGACGCGCCCCGTGCTCAGGTCCACCTGAGGCTGGTAGTACAGCACGAACTGGCGCTGGTCCAGCGCGCGGCGAAGACCATTGCGCATGGTCAGCCGCTCCACCGACTCCGCGTTCATGCGGTCATCGAAGAAGCGATAGGTGTTGCGCCCTTCCTCCTTGGCCCGGTACATGGCCGTATCGGCCCGCTGCAGCAGGGTATCGAAGTCCTCGCCATCATGCGGTGCCATGGCAACGCCCATCGACGCCGAAATCGAGAGTTCATGCCCATTGATGTGCAAGGGCTTGGCCAGCTCCTCAATGAGCTTGGTGATCACCGGCGTGGCGGTCTCGACATCCGGCAAGTCCTTGAGGATCATGAGGAACTCGTCGCCGCCCTGGCGACAGACCGTGTCCGTCTGGCGCAGGTTGTGCGTGAGCAGGTCCGCCACCACACGCAACAGCTGGTCACCCGTCTTGTGCCCCAGCGAGTCATTGACGGTCTTGAAATGATCCAGGTCCAACATGACCAGGGCGACCAGCCGGTCATGGCGCTTGGCATCGGCGAGCGCCTGCGACAGGCGGTCCCGTGCGAGGGTCCTGTTGGGCAACTTGGTCAGCACATCGTGATAAGCCAGGAACTCAAGCTGCTGCTCGGCCTCCTTGCGCTCTTCCATTTCCACGCTCAAACGGCGGTAGGAGTCCCTGACACTGGGCACGAACACCGAACGGTAGATGAAGAAATAGGCCGCCACCTTGTAGAGGTGCCCCAGCAGGATGAAGACATCGTGGTCGCTGCCATACAGCGTCAGGCTGGCCTCCGACAGGATGGTGATCAGGGCGCCTGTGCACAGGTCATTCGTGCTGAACTCCACCTGCTCATCACGCCTGTACATGAAGCCATACGCCACCGCCGCCGTCAGTGCGATCACGCCGTACTCGGCCAGCACCTTGAAGGCCGTCAGCCCATGCCCTTCGATGAAGGTCCGTGGCCAGACGCCCGGCATGAAGAGCTCCACGCCATAGCAAAGGACGACCCACGAAAGCGCCAAGGCCAGCAGCGCATGGCGATGCCAGGCCGCCTGCAAAGGCCGTATCGGCCTGAAGGCCGCCACGAGCATGGTCAGGGCTGCGGTGTAGCGCGCCATGAGCCAGAACTCAATGGCCTTTTCCGGGCCAGAAGGCGTCACCAGGTCGGGCATGCCCCGAAACGACATGGCGTGTCCAAAGTCCAGCAGCCCCACCGCCAGGAAGCCGCACCCCATGATGAGGACATTGCCGGACTGCTTGGGATTGCGGGCGTGCCAGGCCACCGAGAACACCAGCAAGGTGGCCACGATGCCCGCGAACTCGGTGACCGTGTGCAGCGAAACAGTGAGGAAATAGGCCTTCACCGGCCAGGTGAAATAGCCTGCCCACACCCACAGGACGATGAGGATCGCCGCCAAGCAAATGACCAGCTTGGTGTTCAAGGAGGGCTGCTCGCCCTCGGTGCGGGCACCCCCCGACAGTGACGCCGGCGGCACACCGGCTACGGGTATGGACATATTCCTGGCCTCTGGCGGGATGCAGATGAACGCCCAGCGGACATCATTCCATCTCGCGAGGTAAAGCGGGTTCGACCAGAGCCTTATCGGCGTGTCAGGTTCACGTTTTGAGTGCGTCAGATCAAATTTGTGGGGGTTGGTGCAGATACACGTGTCAGTGCCGGCACAAAGAACGTGAACTGCGACACGAACCACACATGTGCGCGCAACACGGCCTATCGAGACTGGCTGCCCGGGATGGGGTTAAGGGACCTGCCACCTGCACACAGGAGGCCTGATCGTCCACGCCTGAACCCCAACACACCTCATCACACCCTGAAAGAGACCACGTCAATTCGCGTCGCCGCATCCTGCTGCGCCAAGGTGACGCAGCAGGCGCCCACGTCATGGCCAGTCCCTGGAGCTGGGGCGCGCTGGGCAACACCTCCGTGCCGGAAGTGACCGAAGGCCCCTACTTCGTTGACGAACCGCTCAACCGCTCCGACATCCGCGTCGACCCCATCGATGGCGGCACGCAGGCCGGCCTGCTGATACTGCTGTCCGTGGCGGTCTCGTCATTGGACACGAGCACAGGCCAGACCAACCGCCCAGCTTTAAGGCGGGGCTCAGGCGTCCAGCGGGGTGATGCCGGCGATCGCCCAATCGCGGCTGCCGTCCAGCGGCTTGACCAGGTGCCACAGCTCCTGGAAGGGCTGGGCACCGGCATTCGCTTCTTCGCGGATCAGACCATGGAAGCGCACGGTGGCCACCCATTGCTGCGCCTCCTGCACGGCCTCGACCAGCTCGGCATCGAGCTGCATGACATCGGTCTGGTTGGGCGTCTGGCCGCGCTCCTGGATGTCCAGGCGCAAGGAAGCGAAGAGCTCCGGCGTCGTGAACTTGCGCAGGTCCTCGATGTTGGCCGCGTCATTGGCCGCCTGCAGGCGGATGAAGATCATCTTGGCAACGCGGGTGAAGCCCTCGGCGTCGAAGCCGGCAGGCACGGCGGCCGGCATGCCACCGGTGACGCCGCCCGTCGCACCACCCACAGCCGAGTTCACGGGTTCAGGCTGCAGGCTTTGACGCTGCATGGGGGCCTGGCTTGTCGACGGCGTCCGCGCGTCATACGGCGCCCCCGCACCGGCCAGTTGCGGCCCGCCAACCGGGTTGCCGCCCTTGAGGCGACGCATCAGCCAGCCGATCACCATGAAGGCCACGACGCCCAGCAACAGCATGGTCATCATGTTGCCGAAGGCCTCGCCCATGCCGAAATGGCTCATCAGGGCCGCAATGCCCAGGCCGGCGGCGATGCCGGCAATGGGCCCCAGCCAGGAACGCTTGCCCGGCTGGGCGGCCGGCGCCTGCTGGTTCGCATAAGCCGGCTGACCAGGCTGCGCCGACTGGTTGGGCGCGGCAGGAGTTTGAGGCGTCGGGTTGGGCGTGGCCGAGGGCTGCCGAGCTGGCATCTGCCGCTGCATGCCCGATGCACGGCCGCCCCCCAGACGCTTGGCCTCGGCATCCATGGGCGCAGACACCATGCCCACGCCAGCCAAAGCCACCACCATCGCCACCAGACCTGTTTGCCACTTCATGAAAACATCAGCCTCACCCACACGGGGTCGTTGAAATCACGCGCATTGTGCGCGCGAAGCCGGCCAAAGCCCACTACCCGCATGGATTGGCGGGTCCTTGACAAGCGCACTGTGTCTGGGTACGTACACGCCGCTGGGCACAGCCGCCTCAATATCCCTGATTCAAATGAGGCCTCTGATTCACGCCTTCAGGCGACAATGGAGGGTTGTCCTTTTGACTCTCTCATGCTTTGCCTGGCGCGCCTCAGGCGCCCGAACCATGTCCGCCCAGACCACCGCGTCCCCCTCCACCGATCCCGTCACCACGCCGGTGATCGCCATGCCCAAACCGCCCAAGCCCCTTAACGGCTATCGGCCGTATTGGGCCAAGCGCTTTGGCCGTGCCAAGTTCCTGCCAATGAGCCGTGAGGAGATGAACGAGCTCGGCTGGGACAGCTGCGACATCGTCATCGTCACTGGCGACGCCTATGTGGACCACCCCAGCTTCGGCATGGCCGTGATCGGCCGCGTGCTGGAAGCCCAGGGCTTTCGCGTCGGCATCATCGCGCAACCCGACTGGCAAAGTGCCGACCCGTTCAAGGCGCTGGGCAAGCCCAATCTGTTCTACGGCGTGGCGGCCGGCAACATGGACTCGATGATCAACCGCTACACGGCTGATCGCAAGATCCGCAGCGACGACGCCTACACGCCCGGCGGTGTGGCCGGCAAGCGCCCTGATCGCGCCTCGCTGGTCTATGCCCAGCGCTGCAAGGAAGCCTACCCGGACGTGCCCATCATCATGGGCGGCATCGAGGCCTCGCTGCGCCGCATCGCCCATTACGACTACTGGCAGGACAAGGTGCGCCGCTCCATCGTGATGGACGCCAAGGCCGACCTTCTGCTGTATGGCAATGCCGAGCGCGCCATCGTGGAGGTGGCGCACCGCCTGGCTGCACGCGAACCCATCGAGCAGATCACCGATGTGCGTGGCACCGCCTTCCTGCGCCGTACCAATGACCCGACGGCCGCAGGCTGGTTCGAGCTGGACTCCACCGATGTCGACATACCCGGCCGCATCGACCAGCACATCAACCCCTACATGACCATGGCCCAGCAGGCCGAGGCCCAGGGCGAGACCTGCGCACGCGAAGAAGAAGGCGCGTTCGACCCGCTCAAGAACAGCGGCAAGGTGAGCGTCGGTGGCCAGTCGGACCTGTCGGGTGGCGCCAAGCCCATCAAGCTCGTGGCCAACCCGGCCCTGGCAGCCAAGCCCGTGCGCACCGGCAAGATTGCCCTGCCCCCGCGTGAGCGCACCGTGATCCGCCTGCCCTCGTACGAGCAGGTCAAGAGCGACCCCGTGCTCTACGCCCATGCCAACCGCGTGCTGCACCTGGAGACCAATCCCGGCAACGCGCGCGCGCTCGTGCAGGCCCACGCCCACCGCGACGTGTGGATCAACCCGCCACCCATCCCTTTGAGCATGGCGGAGATGGACTACGTCTTCGGCCTGGAATACGAGCGCAGCCCGCACCCGGCCTATGCCGACGAGCACGGCAGCCACGACGGCGCCACCAAGATCCCCGCGTGGGAGATGATCCGCTTCAGCGTGAACATCATGCGCGGCTGCTTTGGCGGTTGCACCTTCTGCTCCATCACCGAGCACGAAGGCCGCATCATCCAGAGCCGCTCCGAAGACTCGGTCATCCACGAAATCGAAGAGATCCGCGACAAGGTCAAGGGCTTTACCGGGGTCATCTCCGACCTGGGCGGCCCCACCGCCAACATGTACCGCATCGGCTGCCGATCACCCGAGATCGAGGCCGCCTGCCGCAAGCCCTCGTGCGTCTACCCGGGCATCTGCCCCAACCTCAACACGCACCACGGCCCGCTGATCAAGATGTACCGTCGTGCGCGCGAACTGCGCGGCGTCAAGAAGATCCTGATCGGCTCCGGGCTGCGCTATGACCTCGCCATCAAGTCGCCCGAGTACATCAAGGAACTGGTGACACACCACGTGGGCGGCTACCTCAAGATCGCGCCCGAGCATACCGAAGGCGGCCCGCTTTCGAAGATGATGAAGCCGGGCATCGGCACCTATGACAAGTTCAAGCAGCTGTTCGAGCAGTACAGCCTGGAAGCCGGCAAGAAGCAGTACCTCATCCCCTACTTCATCGCCGCCCACCCCGGCACCAGCGACGAAGACATGATGAACCTGGCCGTCTGGCTCAAGCGCAATGGCTTCAAGGCTGACCAGGTGCAGACCTTCTACCCCAGCCCCATGGCCACCGCCACGGCGATGTACCACTCGGGCCGCAACCCGCTCAAGGGCATCAGCCGCATCGAAGGCAAGAACGAGAAGGTCGACATCGTCAAGGGCGAGAAGCGCCGCCGCCTGCACAAGGCCTTCCTGCGCTACCACGACCCCAACAACTGGCCGCTGCTGCGCGAAGCGCTCAAGGCCATGGGCCGTGCCGACCTGATCGGCAATGGCCAGCACCACCTCATCCCCTTCTACCAGCCGCAGACCGATGGCAGCTACCAGAGCGCGCGTCGCAAGAACTCGACCGGCGTGGGCAGCAAGGCCTCGGTGGTGACGAGCGGGCGGGCCAGCAGGGGTAGCGGCACTGAACAGGCAGCCGACCCGCGCAACCTGCCAAAAGTCCAGCCGCGCAAGGGCCTGATGCTGACCCAGCACACCGGTCTGCCGCCGCGTGCGCAAGGGGCACAAGGGGCAAAAGGGGCCGGCCCAGGCAGCAAAGCCCGGAAAAAGGCGCGCTGAGCCTGACACTGAGCCTGACAAATACGCCCACGACCCACAAATCACTCCAGTTTCGTGATGAATGGCCGATAAGCCGGTGGTGACCGGGACGCCTATCGCTGCGCGCGACTACCCGGTTGATCGAATCACTGGAGTAGTACCGATGAAGATGAAACAAGTCTTGCTGGGCCTGGGCGTGCTCAGTGCACTGCTTTCCGCCGCCGTGGGTGGCACCGGTTGGTGGGGACTGAACACGCTGGGGCGAGACATGGACGAATCCGTCATGGCAACCCATGCGACCCAGACCGCCACCATGGGCGACATGATGCACGACGCCCTGCGCGGAGACGTGTTCCAGGCGCTCATGTATGTGCAGATGGGCGATGCCGCCGGCATGGCCCAGGCACAGAAGGACGCCAAGACCCACGGCGACAACTTCGTTGCGCGGGTCCACGAGCTGCAAGGCATGCCACTGGCCGCTGATCTCAAGCAGAAGGTCGATGCCCTCGCACCGGTGATCGAGCGCTATGCCGCGGCCGGTCAGGCCCTGACCGAGCAGGCCTTGCACGATGGCCAAGGCGCACAAGCCCAATTGCCGGCTTTTCTGGCACTCTTCAAGCAACTCGAGACCGAGCAGGACGTGGTGATCGAGGGCATCGAAGCCGCGGCCAAGGCCACCCGGGCGGAGGCACAGCAGGCACGCACGCAATCACTGCTCATCCTGGCCATCGTCATGGTACTGGGCGGCGCCTTGCTGCTGATCGCCATCGGAACAGTGACGCGCCATATCATGCAGACCCTGGGCGCCGAGCCTGACACGGTGCGCAAGCTGCTGCGCCGAGTGAAAGACGGCGAACTGGGCGTGGACGTCCGCGTGGAACCGAGGGACAACAGCAGTGTCATGGCCAGTCTGGCCGAAATGGTCCAGCAACTGCGCGCCACGGTCTTGAACGTCCGCGACAACGCGGACAGCGTGGCCAACGCCTCCTCCGAGGTCTCGGCCGGCAGCAGCGACCTCTCCAACCGCACGCAGGATCAGGCCGCCGCGCTGGAGCGCTCCGCCTCGGCCCTGGAGCAACTCTCCAGCACGGTCAGCCACAATGCCGACAACGCCGCGCAAGCCACGCAACTGGCCCAAGGTGCGAGCGACGTGGCCGCGCATGGTGGCGAGATGGTCGACCGCCTGGTGGGCACCATGCAGGATATCCACCAATCGTCCCAGAAGATCGCCGAGATCATTTCCGTGATCGACGGCATCGCCTTCCAGACCAACATCCTGGCGCTCAACGCCGCAGTGGAAGCCGCACGCGCCGGGGAACAAGGCCGTGGCTTCGCGGTGGTGGCCGGTGAAGTCCGCAGCCTGGCCCAACGCAGCGCCGGTGCCGCCCGCGAAATCAAGAGCCTGATCAGCTCCAGCGTGGAACGCGCCACGGTGGGGGCCCAGCAGGCCGACCAGACCGGCGCCACCATGAAGAACATCGTGGAGGCCATCGCCCGGGTCACCGACGTGATCGCCGAGATCAGCAGCGCCAGCAAGGAACAGACAACGGGCATCGCGCAGGTCACCGAGGCCGTCGTGCAGATGGACCAGGGCACGCAGAGCAACGCCGCGCTCGTCGAGCAGACCGCTGCTGCGGCCGAAAGCCTGCGCAACCAGGCCGACCATCTGGCCCGGGCCGTGGCCGCCTTCCAGCTCGACACCAACCGCTGACCGCGCCATACCCCTGCTGACAACCCCGCTTATCTACCTACCGTATAGTAGGTTCATGAATGCCAGCAGACTGCCCACACAAGACAACATCGGCGACACCCGCCTGACCATCCTGCGGGCGGCGCGCGAGCTCATCCAGACGCGCTCCTACCTGGGCCTGAGTTTCCAGGATCTCGCCGACAAGGTGGGCATCCGCAAGGCCAGCCTCTATCACCACTTTCCCTCCAAGGAGGCGCTGGGCGTGGCGGTGCTGGAGCGCGCCATCCAGCAGTTCGACGACTGGGTGCCCACACTCGGCGGCACGCCTCAAGCCAAGCTGCAGGCCTACATCCTGATGTTCCGCGACGTGCTGGGTGCCGGCAGGCGCGTCTGCCCCGGTGGAGCCATGGGGCCTGGCTGGGACTGCATCGAGCCGGGCTTGCAACAGGCGGTCAAGCGCGTGCGCCAGCGCCAGATCGACTGGTTGACCCTGGTGATCGGCCAGATCAAGCCCAGCAAGACTCGCGCAAACACCTCACCCGCCCAGGTTGCAGCAGAAATATTCGCGCTGTGCCAGGGCGCGCTGCTGTCCGCCCGCATGACCGGTCGCGCCGCGGATTTCGATGAGGCCCTCGCGCCGCTGATCCACGAACTTCAATTGCCGCCGCTGCCCTCCGCCTGACACAGATGCAGTGACGAGACCGTTGCCGGAGCGCCTCCGGTTTACCCCCAAAAACTACCAATCGATAGGTAGTTTTAACATCAACCGACAAGAGGTCCATCATGAAAGCCGTGATCGCCACCTATGCCCGTTCCCCCTTCCACTTCGCCCGCAAAGGTGCGTTGGCCGATGTGCGCCCTGATGTGCTGACAGCCCAGGTCGTGCAAGGCCTGATGAAGCGCGTCGATCTGGACCCGGCCCTGATCGAAGACCTGATCCTGGGCTGCGCCTACCCCGAAGGCCCTCAAGGCAACAACCTCGCGCGCCTGGTTGTCTTCCTGGCCGGCCTGCCGCAGGAAGTCGGCGGCATGACCATCAACCGCTTCTGCGGCTCATCCATGTCGGCCATCCACATGGCGGCGGCGCAAATCGAAGCCGGCATGGGCGACGCCTTCATCTGCGCGGGCGTCGAGTCCATGACCATGGTGCCGCAAGGCGGCCTGACCTTCGACCCCAGCCCTGACCTGCTTGATCGCTATCCGCAGGCCTACATCAGCATGGGCGAGACCGCCGAGAACGTCGCGCAGCGCTACAAGGTCGCACGCGCCGACCAGGAGGTGCTGGCCCTGCACTCGCATCAAAAAGCCGCAGCCGCCCGCGACAAAGGCCTGCTGCAAGGCGAGATCGTGCCCATCGTCAAAGCCGATGGCAGCACCGTGTCCGAAGACGGCTGCATCCGCCCGCAGACAACACTGGAGGCTCTGGCCGCGCTCAAGCCGGCTTTCAGGCCGGACGGCGTGGTTACCGCCGGTACTTCGTCGCCCTTGACCGACGGCGCCGCCGCCGTGCTGGTAACCAGCGAAGACTTCGCACTGCGCCACGGCCTCAAGCCGCTGGCCCGCATCCGCGCCTTCGCCACCATCGGCTGCGAGCCCACCGAGATGGGCATGGGGCCCGTGCCCGCCACACGCAAGGCATTGGCTCGTGCCGGCTTGCAAGTCGGTGACATCGACCTGGTCGAAATCAACGAGGCCTTCTCATCGCAAGCCCTGGCCTGCCTGCGCCAGCTGGGGCTTGACCCGGCCAAGGTGAACCTTGACGGCGGTGCGCTTGCCCTGGGCCACCCGCTGGGTGCCACGGGCGCACGCATCACTGGCAAGGCCGCAGCCCTGCTCGCGCGTGAACACGGTCGGTACGCGCTGTCCACGCAGTGCATTGGCGGAGGTCAGGGCATTGCCACGGTGCTTGAAGCCCTGAACTGAGTCGTCATGCCTTGATGCCCCGATGTCAGCCACAGCCGGCGTCGGGGTAAGGCCCGATCAAATCGGATGGAGCGAGGCCGGAACGGGACAAGCTAAAATCGGGACTTTCCAAGCGCCTGTCGTCCGAATGTCCGCCGCATCTCCCGCGAACGCCCCTGCCCTGTTCGACCTCAAGAGCGCCTCGCTCACCCTGGTTGCCTTCGTGCTCAAGACCGGGAACATCCAGGCCCTGGGCCAAGCCATGGCCGAGCGCTTCGGCGACACCCCCGATTTCTTCAGCAACGACCCGGTGGCGATCGATCTGACCCACCTCGCCAGCCTGGACGCCACCGTCAACTTCGAAGCACTGATCCAACTGCTCACCAGCTTCAAGCTCAAGCCCGTGGCCGTGCGCGGCGGCACCGTCAAGCAGACCGCCGCAGCACAAGAGGCCGGCCTGAGCGAGGCGCCCGACAGCCACGCCGCCCCGGCCCGTGTCGAAACCGTGGTGCAAGAGGTCATCAAGGAAGTCGTGCGCGAAGTGCCCGTCGAGGTGCGCGTCGAAGTCCCGACCTCGGTGCCCACCATGGTCATCGACAAGCCCCTGCGCTCAGGCCAGCAGATCTACGCCAAGGGTGGCGACCTGGTCGTCATGGCCGTGGTCAACCATGGCGCCGAGGTCATCGCCGACGGCAACATCCACATCTACGCCCCCTTGCGTGGCAAGGCCATTGCCGGCGCCAAGGGCAACCGGCAAGCCCGCATCTTCTCGACCTGCATGGAGCCTGAGCTGCTGTCCATCGCGGGCACCTACCGCACCACCGAAAACCCGCTGCCCGCCAACGTCAAAGGCAAGCCCGCCCAGATCCGGCTTGATGGCGAGCGCCTGGTTTTCGACCCCATCGACATCTGATTGACAAGACTTCACTGAAAGGACCGCCATCCATGGCCAAGATCATCGTGGTGACCTCCGGCAAAGGAGGCGTCGGCAAGACGACCACCAGCGCCAGTTTCGCTTCCGGCCTGGCCCTTCGCGGCCACAAGACCGCCGTCATCGACTTCGACGTCGGCCTGCGCAACCTCGACCTCATCATGGGCTGCGAACGCCGCGTGGTCTATGACCTCATCAACGTGATCCATGGCGAGGCCAACCTGAATCAGGCGCTGATCAAGGACAAGCAGTGCGACAACCTCTTCGTGCTGGCCGCCTCGCAAACCCGCGACAAGGAAGCCCTCACGCAAGAGGGCGTCGAGAAAGTGCTGCAAGACCTGGCCGAGATGGGCTTCGAGTACATCGTGTGCGACTCGCCCGCCGGCATCGAGACCGGTGCGCTGATGGCCATGCACTTCGCCGACGAAGCCCTGGTGGTGACCAACCCCGAGGTCTCGTCCGTGCGTGACTCCGACCGCATCCTGGGCATGCTGCAAAGCAAGACCAAGCGTGCGCAGGAAGGCGGCGAGCCCATCAAGGAGCACCTGCTGATCACGCGCTACAACCCCAACCGCGTCGAAGGCGGCCAGATGCTGTCGCTCGACGATGTGCACGAGATCCTGCGCGTCAAGCTGATCGGCGTCATCCCCGAATCTGAAACCGTGCTCAACGCCTCCAACCAGGGCATCCCCGCGATCCACATCAAGGACACCGATGTGTCCGAGGCCTACAAGGATGTGATCGCCCGCTTCCTGGGTGAAGACAAACCCCTGCGTTTCGTGGAGGCCGAAAAGCCCGGCTTCTTCAAGCGCCTGTTCGGAGGCCGCTGAGACCATGGGATTCCTCTCCTTCTTCCTCGGTGAAAAGAAGCAGACGGCCACGGTGGCCAAGGAGCGCTTGCAGCTGATCCTCGCGCACGAGCGCAGCGGCCGCAACCCCAGCCCCAACTACCTGCCTGATCTGCAGCGCGAACTCGTGGCGGTCATCTCGAAGTACGTGTCCATCAATCCAGACGACATCAAGGTGTCCATGGAGCGGCAAGACAACCTCGAAGTGCTCGAAGTCAAGATCGAATTGCCCGAAGGCGGTCGCTGATCTGCCACAGCACCCCTTCCCAGGGGTTTTATAGCCAGGCCCGCTCTCCTAGACTGGGTTGATCGAATCACATTCCATCAACTTCAGGAGACGGGCTGTGCGACCACAACTGATGTCGGCCGCGACCCCTTTGCGCCTCTTGGCGGCCAGCCTGGCGCTGTGGGGCTGCACGGGCCACCAAGCTTTTGCCCAACGGCGTGATGACCATTGCGTGTACGAGCGCGACCCGGTCAGCGTGAGCGGCGAGATCCACCGCAAGCGCTTCAAGGATGCCGGTGACGCCGGCTACGGCACCCCGCGAAAGAAAACGGCGGTGCTGCTCAAGCTGCGCCACCCTCTGTGCGTGATGCTGCCCGACGACGTGACCATGGTGCCGCGCCCATGCCGCGTGCACGAGGTGCAGCTGCTGTCGGATGACAAGCTGCCGCGTACCGCCGACAAGCGCCAGCATGTCGAGGGCATCGTGGTGCTGGCGCAAGACGAAGACCACTACCTGCCCGTGCTCATCGAAGCCCAGCAACTGGGCGATGGCCCCAAGGCCCCTCGATCACATCGCTGACACACGCGTGCGCGACCATTCATTGGTGCGGTGCACAATAGACGCCGAGGCAGCACAGTTCAGGCTGCCATTCCCCAACGCGTCCAAGGAAGGTCAGCAGCCATGCGCTATGTCGTGTTCAACCAGAAGGGTGGTGTCGGCAAGTCCACCATCACGTGCAACCTTGCGGCCATCAGCGCCAGCCAGGGCCTGCGTACCCTGGTGGTGGACCTTGACCCGCAAGGCAACTCCACCCAATACCTGCTGGGCGGCCCGCAGCAAGATGCCGAGATCAGTGCCGCCGAGTTCTTCGAACAGACGCTCAAATTCAGCGCCCGTCCCAAAGGCGCCGATGAATACACCGTGGCCACCCCTTGGGAAAACCTGCGCCTGATGCCCTCCCACCCCAGCCTGGACGAGCTGCATGCCAAGCTGGAGTCCCGCTACAAGATCTACAAGCTGCGCGACGCCCTGGCCGATCTGGCCGACGATTTCGACCGCATCTACATCGACACCCCGCCCGCGCTGAATTTCTACACGCGCTCGGCCCTCATCGCCGCGCAAGGCTGTCTGATCCCGTTTGACTGCGACGACTTCTCGCGCCGCGCCCTCTACAACCTGCTCGACAACGTGCAGGAAATCCAGGCCGACCACAACGAGGACCTCAAGGTGTCCGGCATCGTGGTCAACCAGTTCCAAGCTCGTGCAAGCCTGCCCCAAAAACTGGTGCAGGAATTGATCGAGGAAGGTTTGCCGGTCATGCAGCCCTATTTGAGTTCATCGGTCAAGATCAAGGAATCCCACCAACAGGCCCGGCCCATGATCCACCTGGATCAGCGCCATAAACTCACGCAGGAAATGGTCGCCCTGCACGATGCCTTGGCCCGATAAATAGGCTTCGGCATCACTGCAAATCGCGACAGTTGTATCGGCATACTTACAACACAAATCCGCCAAGGGAGCGTTTCTACTCCCCGATCAGGGTTGGCATATGACCCAGGCATCAGTCATGCTTAGAGAATGGCGTCGGGCTTGCATCATGTGCAAAGTCGATGTGGCGCACACCTGTCACCGGCGGTCGGGATGGGGTTGGCGCAAGTCGGCTCAAAAGGTCACCAGGTCTTCTTGACATGGCGGCCCTTTGGTCGGCGAGTCTGTGTTTCAAGGCTTTCACGATGACAGACCCCTTACTGATCCACGGCCGCCCTTACAGTGTCTCGCCCGAGCAGACGCAAGACTTGCCGTTTCGCATCCGTATGGCTGCCAGCGAGGCCGATCTTCGCCAGGCGGTGGCCGTTCGAACCCATGCTTATGGGCGTCACGTCCCAGGGATGGACGCCGTGCTCAAGGAGCCGGAAGAAGATGATTACCGCGACGACGCGGTGCTGCTGCTGGCCGAATCGAAAGACGATGGCCAGGTGCTGGGCTCCATCCGTTTGCTCACCAACGCGAGCCACCCTTTGCACCTTGAGCAGGAAATCAACATTCCCCCGCAGTTTCATGGACGCAAATTGCTGGAAGCCTGGCGCCTGACGGTTCGAAACGCCCCACAGGCCCGCATGGTGCCTGCCGCGCTGTATAAATCGTTGTACGAAGTCAGTTACCACAGCGAAATTGACTTCGTGCTCGTGGTGGCCCGCCACCCCGTAGACCGTCTCTACAAGTCCATGCAATTCAAGGAAGCATTGGGCGGACATAAATTGGCCCTGTCCAATACCTTGAATCTACCTCATGGTTTGTTTTATTTACCCGTCCGCGAGGCCGATACCCTGTGGCGTCAGGCCCGGTGCCCGTTGTATCCATTCATGGCCCTGACATCTCATCCTGATATAGAAATTGACCATGATGTGATTCGAGGCCGATTTCACCGGGCCATCTCGACAAATGGTGGCGCCAGCACCCGCAACCTCACCATCTGATGGCCCCTCGGGTGTGTTTTTCTGCCCGCATCATCCGTCATTTGACTCTTGACATCCAAACCCCCTTGGGAATAGATTGCCTGGGCGCCAAACAGGTGGTCTGGGCCGGTTTTGCTCCACGGATCGAATTTCTCCGGATTGCCTGCTTGCTCCGTCAATCGCTAACTGAATTCCGTCGATTGGATCGATGCAACTGGGGCCAATGGCCATGTTTTTTCTGGCCTGCCGCTGAGCCATGGCAGCTGTTCAATTCATAGACTGGATACCCAGACTGGATGGATAGCGTCATGAGCACTTTAGAGGAGCGACCGATGCGTTTTACGGCCATTCCCAAGCTGCTGCGCGGCATGGGAAACCGGGGTTTTGCCAATCCAGAGCTGGAGCAGGAGTTTCAGAAGGGTTTCCGGTCCTTCGGGGTTCGCTTTCTATACCTTTCCTCCATGGTCGCGGCCTGTTCTTTCATGGCCTTCTGGCTCATGGACGCCTTGATGGGTCGTCGCACCATGCTGGACGACACCCAGTTGATCCGAATGTCCGTTTCAACGGCTTTTCTGATTTTTGGCATGACGGCCCAGCATTTCAAGCCCTTTTTCGCCCGGCATTACACGGTCACCTGCTCGATTCTCGTTTGCGTGAGCGCGGTGGCAACCGGCTATATCGCGCACATCGCCCAAATCAACGCCACGGCCATTTCCGCCTATTGGACGATGACCACCGCCATGGTGCTGGCTACTTTGATGACCTACGGCTTTGCCCGCCTGCGCGCCTTCAACACCCTCGTGCTGGGCCTGTTCATGCTGGTCGTGGCCATGGGTTTCGGAGCCATGGTGCCGCACTACGACGCACAGGGCTACCAGCGCATGGTGATCCACCTGGTCGCGGCCAATGCCATGGGCTACATGCTCTACCGCTTCTCGATGTCGCGCGAGCGCAAGCTGTTTCTGCAATCGCGCCGCAAGAACCATGTGGCCGAGCTGCGCCGCATGAAGGAGCAGGCCGAGGCGGCCGACAGGGCCAAGACGGCCTTCCTGGCCAATATGAGCCACGAAATCCGCACCCCGATGAACGGCGTGATCGGTGCCCTGAGCATGCTCAATGTCGAGAACCTCACCGAGCGGGACCGCCTCTTCGTCAAGTCGGCGCGCGACTCGGCCAAGAACCTGCTGGAGCTGCTCAACGAGATCCTGGACTTGGCCAAGCTCGATGCCCAGAAGGTGCGCCTGGCACCGACCTCATTTGACCCGCGACACACCATCGTGACAGCCTGCGAAGCTTTCAGGGCCATCGGGTTGCAAAAGGGCATCCAGATCCGTGGTGATGTTTCGGCCATACCCTATGAGGTCCGCACCTTGTTTGCCGACGAAGGCAAGCTGCGCCAGGTACTGCTCAATCTGGTCAGCAATGCGGTCAAGTTCACCCAGCAGGGCGAGGTGCTCGTCAGCGCCCAGGTCAGCCTGCTGGACAAGCAAACCGCCCAATTGCTGATCGACGTATCGGACACGGGCATGGGCATCCCCGAATCGGCACTGGACAGGCTTTATCAGCCCTTCTACCAGGTCGAGTCAGGCAGCAGCCGCACCCATGGCGGCACCGGGCTGGGCCTGGCCATCTGCAAGCAGATCATCGAGGAGATGGGTGGACACATCACCACCCGCAGCGCCTTGGGCGTGGGTACCACCTTCGAGATCGAGATCGACCTGCCCTACAGCACGGTCGAGTCCCCTCAGTCGGAGGCCCAAGGCAATGATCTGATGTTCCGGGATTCGGTCCCGCCGGAAGAGCAGGACTGGAAGCTCAATGGCGAGATCCTGCTGGTGGAAGACAACGAGGTCAACGCCTTCATCGCCTCGATGACACTCGAAAGCCTGGGCGTGCGCTGTCAGTTGGCGCGCAATGGCGAGGTCGCCGTGCAGATGTTCAAGGAGCAGGCCTTCGACGTCGTGCTGATGGATTGCGAAATGCCCGTGATGGATGGCTACGAGGCCGCAGGGCTGATCCGTGCCATCGAGGACGAGGACACGGCCCGCCAGCGCACACCCATCATCGCGCTGACGGCGCATGCGCTCACGGGCGACCGGGAGGTCTGCCTTGAGAAAGGCATGGACGACTACCTCACCAAGCCCTTCGACCGCCACGCGCTGGCTGTCACCTTGAGCAAGTGGCTGCCGGCCACCACCTCGGCGGCGGCCGGCCACTGATCAAGCGCCATCAACCGCCGAGTCAACCACCCAGATAGTCGGCCTTGCCAAGCTCCACGCCGCCGTGGCGCAGCAGGCCATAGGCGGTGGTGATGTGGAAGTACATATTGGGCAGGACGAAACCGGTCAGGTAAGCCTGGCCCTTGAACTCAAAAGTGCGGCCGGGGAAGCTCATGACAATGTCGGCGCCTTCCTTGCCATCGATCTGCTCAGGCTTGATGGTCTTGAGGAAGTCGATGGTCTTGGTGATGCGCGCTTGCAGTTCAGGGAAGCTCGTCTCGTTGTCTTCGAACTTGGGGATCTCGACGCCGGCCAGACGGCCCGCACCGCCCTTGACCGTGTCCGACACGATCTGCACCTGTTTGGTCAGAGGCAGCATGTCGGGATACAGGCGCGAGGCCAGGAGGGCCTGCGGGTCGATCTTGCGTGCTTCACAGTGCGCCGCCCCTTTGGCCAGGATGGCCGACAGGTTGGTGAGGGCGCGGATGGCCACGGGAATGAAGGCCGAGTACATGGACAGGCTCATGATGTTTCCTCATGTAGGAGTGAAGTGGGTGGCGCTTTGTACCCCGATTGCCACCGCCGCGCTCATGCCCGTCTGAATAGACCCAGATTTTTCTGCCCTACGCTGACCGCCGCCAGCACGATGGCGCCGGCTGCGATACCACCAACAGCATTCAGCAGCATGGGCGCCAGCGAGGCCAGCAGGCCGCCGACGGCCGGGACGCTCTCGGCCGCATGGGTCACGCCATGCACGATGTCGTGCGCACCCGGCAGGCCATGCAGCAGGATGCCGCCACCCACCAGGAACATCGCCGCCGTCCCGACCACAGACAAGGTCCGCATCAGCAAGGGCGCGGCTGCCAGCAGGCCCAGACCCAGGCGCTTGCGCCAGCACGGCACGGCTTGCTGCTTGCGCGATTGGGTGAGGTAGAGGCCTGCATCGTCCATCTTCACGATGGCCGCCACCAGCCCGTAGACCCCCACCGTGACCAGCAGCGAGACACCGCTGAGCACCACAACCTGCTTGAGCAGCGAGGCCTCGGCCACGGTGCCCAGCGCAATCGTCACGATCTCTGCCGAGAGGATGAAATCGGTGCGCACGGCGCCCTGGATCTTGTCGCGCTCGAAGGCGGCCATGTCCACCTTGGTATCGGCCAGGGCATGGGCCAGCGCTTCGCGTTGGGCCTCTTCCTCATGGTCGTCGCCATGCAGGAAAGGATGGGCGAGCTTTTCGACGCCTTCGAAGCACAGGTAGGCGCCACCGAACATCAGCAAGGGCATCACGGCCCAGGGCGCGAAGGCGCTGATGGCCAGGGCCGCCGGCACCAGGATCACCTTGTTGCGCACCGATCCCTTGGCCACGGCCCACACCACAGGCAGTTCGCGCTCGGCGCGGATGCCGCTCACCTGCTGGGCATTGAGGGCCAGGTCATCGCCCAGCACGCCAGCCGTCTTTTTGGCAGCCACCTTGGCCATGACGGAGACGTCGTCGAGGACCAGCGTGATGTCATCTAACAGGACCAGCAGGCTGGACACGGCCATATGAAAGCTCCCTTGTGGCAATTCACGAACACGGTACAAGGTGCACCGCAGCGCGAATGTTAAGGGCAGCCCTGAATGCCTCCGTTCGATCAGGCCAGCTCGAAGATCTCCTGGAGCTCTTCTTCCCAGGTGATGAGTTCGTCGGCACCTATGTGCAGCCAGCCTAGCGCCGACTCGCCGTGGGTCTTCCAGTCGATGTCCTGCTCCAGGCCTTCATGGCGACGCATGAGGTACTCGGCCACCAGGCCCATGGCGATCAGGGTGTTGACTTCGGACTGGGCGCGGCTTTCCTGGAAGATGTCCAGGTCATGGTGCAGGCGGATGGCTGCCGTCACGGTGGGCGACAGGCGCCAGACCCGAGCGACCAGGGCGCCGACCACGGCATGGTCGGTCTTGTGGTTGGTGTTCTCGGTCTCGATGAAGGAGCGGTCGATGCGCGCATGGGCCTCCACCAGCGTGCTGAGGTAGCCCCGCACGCTTTGCGCCATCACGGCCATGCCGACGTGGCAGAACAGGCCATAGGTGTGCGCCAGGTCGGTCGACACGCCAGGCAGTTTGCCTGCCATGAAGGACATGGCCAGGGCCCGGATGGTGCAGCGCTCCCAAAAGCGCAGCAGTTGCTTGGAGCTGACCTTGATGGCGCGCTGCGCCAGAAAGCCGGTCATGACGGCGGCGGTCTGCTCCAGGCCCAGGCGGTTCATAGCCTGCCCGATGGTCTGGGAGGGTTGGCCGGCGGCATACAAGGGGCTGTTGGCCACGCGAATCAAGGTGGCGGACATGGCCACATCGCTGGTGGCGATCTGCGCAACCTCGTTGAGATCGGGCTCGGCCTGCTCCATCGCGCTCTTCAGCCGGGTCAGCAGATGCGGACAGGGCGGGATGAGGATGTCGCGCAAGGGTCCGTCTTTGCGGGCCCTGTCCAATTCCTGGAGGATGTCGTCGATGCTGGTGGACTCTACGGCGGTCGTCATGGCGGGGCGAGGCAAAGCGAATAGTCTTATATCGGACGCCCACCGCTTGCCTTGAGCCCGTTTTCGGGTGTTTTCAGGTGGGAATGGACGACAATTTGAGGGTCAGACCCATGGGTGTCATGGTGAAGGACATGTGTTCGCGGGCCTCTCGTCCATCGGGGGTGTCGACGGTGTCCAGATTGAATTGGCTGAGCACGGTAGCAAGCGCCAACTTCATCTCCACCAGGGCCAGATAGCGCCCCGGACAGACCCGTGGCCCCGCACCAAATGGGGTCGAGACGCGCTTGGCGCTGGCGGCGTGTGCGGCATCGCTGTCCAGCCAGCGGTCCGGCGAGAAATCTTCGGCATTCTGGAAATAGCTGTCGCTCAGAGCATCGTGCCGCGACACGCACCAGACCATGGTGTTCTTGGCAATGGCCACGTCGGCCACGACCGTGTCCTTCAAGGCCTCCACGACGCGAAATGGCGCCACCGGCTTGAGCCGCATGGTTTCGTGGCAGACGGCTTCGAGGTAGTGGAGCTGGGCCAGCTTGTCCATGTCGAGATCGGCCAGCGAGGGGCCTACGACGCGGCGCGCTTCCTCCTGGGCCTTGCTCAGGGCAACGGGATGGCGGTGCAGCAGGTGGATGGCCCAGGCCAGGGTGTTGGCCGTGGTGTCCTCGCCGGCCAGCAGCATGGTGATCACGTTGCCCGCCACGTCGGCGTCGGTCACGCCGCTGTCGGGCTGGTCGGCCGCCGCGATCATGGCCTCCAGCAGGTTGTGGGGCTGGACCAAGCGAGTCGGGTCACGGCGCATGCGCTCGCGCGCTTGCAGGATGAAGTCGTCGATGGCCTTGACGACCTCACGCAGGCTGCGGTCCAGGTCGCGGTCCTGCGGCAGCTTGAACCAGCGCCAGTAGGGCGCGAAGGCATTCATGCGCCGGTAAAAGGCAGGGAAGATCTTGTCCAGGTGGCGCTGGATGATGTCGCCGTCCGATTCCAAGGTGTTGGTCTCTGCGCCGAAGGCCAGGCCGGCGATGGCGTCCACCGTGAAGCGCATCAGATCGGCCTGCAGATCGATCACCTGGCGTGCCGCGGCCGCCTTGTGCCAACGCGCGGCCAAACGCTGTGCCACACCCAGCAGGGGCGGAAAATACGCCCGCACATGCGAGGGCGAGAAGGCCGCCATCACCATGCGCCGCTGCGCGTACCACATGTCGCCCTCGGCATTGAACACGCCGGGGTGAAGCCCCATCTCGCGCACGATCTCGTCGAGCTTGGCCGGGCGGCGAAAGCCCTCGGGACGGTCGCGCATCACGTCATTGATGGTCTCATGGTCGCGCAGCACCAGCACGGGCACGGGCCCCAGGCGGATCTTGAACACGGGCCCGTACTGCTTGGCCCAGCGCTCCAGATCAATGTGGACCTGATCGACCTGGACTTGCAAGGCATTGCCAACGAGGGGCAGAGGACGAGGCCCGGGCAGGTCGGCCCAGGCCCTCACGGCGCCACCGTGGTCTGCGGCTTGACGTGTGGATGCAGTCGTGTTCATGGTTGTCTTTCTTGTTGGCGTGAACGTTTGTCGCCTGATGCGGACTCTGTGGGCCCTGACTGCACCCATTGTCAGCATAAGCGCTCTCCAGTCCTTACACTGACAGCCCCGGTTTACCCCTATTCGCGTTTCGCTTTCATTTGACATGGCCATCTTGCTGGCCCCCATGGAGGGATTGCTGGATTTCGCCTTGCGCGATGTCCTCACCCGCGTGGGCGGCATCGACCGTTGCGTGTCCGAGTTCATCCGCGTGACGGACACCCTGCTGCCACCGCGTGCCTTCGTGCGCGTGGTGCCCGAGCTGCGTCATGGCAGCCGCACGCCGGCAGGCGTGCCAGTGCGCGCGCAACTGCTGGGCTCTGACCCGACCTGCCTGGCCGACAACGCCGCGCGGCTGGCCGAGTTGAAGTCCGCCGGGATCGATCTGAACTTTGGCTGCCCTGCCCGCGTCGTCAACCGGCATGGCGGCGGCGCCGCGCTCCTGCAGGAGCCTGAGCTGCTTCACCGCATCGTGCGTGCGGTGCGCGACGCCGTGCCGCCGGATGTGCCCGTGTCGGCCAAGATGCGCCTGGGCTTCAACGACGACCACCTCACCGAGGACTGCGCCCGTGCCATCGCCGAGGGCGGCGCAGGCGAGTTGGTGGTGCATGCGCGCACCAAAGCGCATGGCTACCGGCCACCGGCCTACTGGGAGCGCATCGCCGATGTGCGTGCCGTGGTGGGCATCCCCGTCATCGCCAACGGTGAGATCTGGCATGTCGAAGATGCCCGCCGCTGCCGCGAGGTGTCGGGCTGCACCGGCATCATGCTCGGACGCGGCATCGTGGCCGATCCCGCTCTGGCGCTGGCCATCCTCGCCGATCAGGCCGGTGCCGACACGCCCGGGGCCCGCACGCAGCTACCTGGCTGGCCCGAACTGCAAGCGCTGCTGCAACTCTTCTGGCAGCTCATCCTCACCCACATCGAGCCACGTGCCCGTGCAGGCCGCATGAAGCAATGGCTCAACTACCTGCGCAAGCGCCACCCAGAGGCGGAGCAAGCCTATATGCAGATCCGCACACTGACCGACTCACGCGTGGTGGACGCCATCGTGCAGTCCTGGGCCTTGGTACCGGCCGTCTACCCTCAAGCGTCAGCCACAGATCAAGGTGCCTCGACCATCTCCGAAGACTGCCCCAGCACCCAGGCCACGGCCACACCACCGGCCAGGTAGCTGCGCGTCTTGACCAGCGGGCTGTCGCGAAAGACTGCGCCATTGAGGTTGTCGTAGCGCATAAAGGCCCCCACCCAGGTGCGCTCGTAGCGCTTGCTCAGGCCCGCGATGAACTGCGCCCCCGAATAGCCCGCCGTGGCCTGGTAGGCCGGCCGTTCGGCCGTGGCGTACTGCGGTGCCACGTCGTAAAAATAGGCATGGCGCTGGCGGGTGCCATAGATGGGCCCGGCCAGCATGGTGAGGTTCCAGCCCGTGAAGCCCGCCACGCTGCGGATGTCGAGGTTGAGGTTCGGGCTGGCCTGCCAGCCGTCCGTGCCGATGTCGTGCCCCAGAGTGACGCCATAGGTGATGGGCACACGCATCTTCAGGCGGATGCGGTCTTCGTCAGAACGGTAGAAATGCACCTCCAGCGCCGGCCCCACCTCAATGGCCCCGGACAGGCTGGGCATGCTCTGGCGCGCATGGTTGCGCACGCTCGACACCGGGATGCTGCCGTTGAGGCCCAGATCCAGGTGCGCCTCGTCGCCAAAGTCCAGCAACTCGGCGCGCGCACCCTCGCGGTCGGCCTTGATCGTGTCGCCCCGGTAGACCACATAGGGCAAGGGAAAGGCGTAGTCGCGGGACTCGTCGGAGCCACGGTAGTCGGGCAGGCGCACGGTCGAGGCACCTAGGCCCAGCTCCCACTTCGGTTTGAGTTCGGCATGGGCAGGCAGCGCCAGCGCACCGCCCAGGATCAGCAAGCAGGTCTTTTTCATCGTCGACATCGTGGCTTGGGTGCGTGCATTCTCACATCTGCCCGCACAATGCGGTTTTTCGCAGCACAGACACGACAAGCACACGATGGCCATCCAATGGTTCCCCGGTCACATGAACGTGACCAAGAAAGCCATCAGCGAACGCATGAAGGAGATCGACGTCGTCATCGAGATGCTCGATGCGCGGCTGCCGGGCTCCAGTGCCAACCCCATGCTGGCCGAGCTCACGGGCTCGCGCAAGAAGCTCAAGGTGCTCAACAAGCAGGACGTGGCCGACCCCGAACGCACCGCTGCCTGGCTGGCCTGGTACAACGCCCAGCCGGGCACACAGGCCATCGCACTGGATGCCAGCGATACCGCCCCCGCCCAGCGCCTGATCAAGGCCTGCCGCGAACTGGCCCCCAACCGCGGCGGCATGGACAAGCCCCTGCGCGTGCTGATCTGCGGTGTGCCCAATGTGGGCAAGTCCACGCTGATGAACACGCTGGTGGGCAAGAAGGCCGCCAAGACGGGCGACGAGGCCGGAGTCACCAAGGTCGAGCAGCGCATCAACCTCGCCAGCGACTTCTACCTCTTCGACACCCCGGGCATGCTGTGGCCCAAGATCACCATCGAGAAGGGCGGCTACCACCTGGCCGCCAGCGGCGCCGTGGGCCGCAATGCCTATGACGAGGAAGAGGTGGCGCTGGAGCTGCTGGCCAGCATCAAGGGCCCATACCCCCAACTGCTGGCCGCACGCTACAAACTTGACAACATTGTCCAGATCCCGTTTCAGCATGATGACTTGCTTTTGGCGGAGATCGGCCGCAAGCGCGGTGCCGTGATGACAGGCGGGCGCGTCAACATGCAGAAGGCCGCCGAGATCGTGCTCAACGATTTCCGCAGCGCTATCCTGGGCCGCATCACACTGGAGACGCCCGAGGAGTTCGAGCAATGGGCTTCCGTGGCTGTCGAGGTGGAAGCCGAACGCCAGCGCAAAAAGGCGGCCCGTAGCAAAAAGGGCAGCGGGCGCCGTGCGGAAGACGATGCGGCCGCATCCGAAGCCTGAGTGCGCCGGTTGCCGCCCTCATACAGCGCTGAACATGCGCAAAAGGGCGGGCCATTACGACCCGCCCTTCTTGATGTGAGAGAGGGCCTCTTACGCGAGAGGCCCGGGAATCAACCTGCTTGCGTTGACGGCGGGCAAGCGCGCCCAGCATAACCAGGCTGACTAAGTCCAGAGCGTACGACTCTGGCTAGGGCACGGCAGCAGCAGGCGCCATGGCCAGATCGCCAAAGCGCACGCCGGCAACAGCTGTGCACATCACTGTGAAGGCGGTGTTGACGGTTTTCTTGCCGACGAGTTGGGTTGAAGGTGATATGGACACGACCTCGTTAGGGGCTGGCCCCAGGTCATGCCGGGATTCATTGCTGCCAATCAGGGTCGTTCCGAACTCCAAACAGATCATGTCTGACACAATGGTAGTTGTCATGCGCCTTGGTTAACTTCTAGTGTTAGCGACGTCTATCTGTCTGTTTGACTTTGCTAAATCATCAAAGGAAGTTCCATGCACAAATCAATCAACTCAAGTTTCAAATTGCGCCCCCTGGCGGCAGCCGTTGCCATCATCGGCATCAACATGATGGCCGTCCCATTGGCACAGGCAGGTTCACTCAATCTCGGTGACCTTCTTGTCAGTTCCACGACTTACGTGGATCCAGGATTTGGTGTTGGTGCAGCACTGCCGAACAGCAAGTCCGGCTCTGGTGTGGCATCTGCTGCAAGCGGCTTTTGCAACAGCAGTGATTGCGTCAACAACGTGTGGAACAACAGTCTGGCATCGAGCGCTGTTCCTGGCACTGGCGGAAACGACGGTAACTTTGGTACAACTTCCGGCATCATGCTCCGCAGCGTGAACGCAAACACCGGTGCAGTGACGGGCTCCCTGGACGTTACCGCCGCTGCTGCCGCGCAAGGTTTGAATTTGGTGACCAGCTTTGCATCGAAGTCTGAACTGGCTCTGAATGTGACGCCGGACGGTCGCTCCGTCACGTTCATGGGTTACAACAACACGACAGGCCGCCTGGACGTCTCCAACAGCGCTACACCCGGTATCAGCGGTGCGACCTATGGCGAGCCAGGAAACACTGACACTGCTAATCCTACGTTCCGCGGTGTAGCTCAGTTGAACGTGGCCACAGGCGCACTGCAATACACCACGACCAATGCATATGCCGGCAACAATGGCCGCGCAGCAATCCTTGGTTCGAATGGCTTGTACTACACAGCTGGCAACGCTGGCAACGGTAACGGCAGCAGCCTCATCACCGGCGCCAATGGCATCCAGTTGATCACGCCTGGCTCTAACGCGCCGTCAACCCCCTCGGCCACCCCTGGCACGAACGCCATCGGCGCGTTCAATATCACTCAGCTCGGTTACACAGCCGACAAGACGGCCAAAGACAGCAACTATCGTGGATTGACCGTCTTCAACAACACACTGTATGCAACCAAAGGCAGTGGTGGTAACGGCATCAACACAATCTACCAAATTGGTACGGCCGGATCCCTGCCAACGGGTACGGGCGCTGCAACACCCGTCACTGTCCTGCCTGGCATGAACACCAGTCTTGCCAGTGCCACCAATACGCCACACCCCTTCGGCATCTGGTTTGCAAACGACCATACCTTGTACGTGGCCGACGAGGGGTCAGGCAAGGCTACGGATTTCACCGACAAGTCGACCAAGGCAGGGGGCTTGCAAAAATACGTGCTTCAAAATGGCACATGGAACCTAGCCTACACTTTGGGTGGCGACATCGTTGGTCAAAGCTACACAGCCACCGGACAAGGCAGCCTTGCTGGCATCTCGCTCAACGTCACGACAGATGGCTTCCGCAATCTGACCGGCCGAGTCAACGATGACGGCACAGTCTCGCTGTTCACAGTCACATCTACCGAAGGCAGCGTGCTTGGTGATGCCGGTGCCGAGCCCAACAAGCTGGTCTACTTCACAGACAATCTGAGTTACGGTGCGGCCGATGCCAGCACTGCAACGAGCACAGAGCTCGCAACGACTCTGATGACCGCTTCTGTAGGTGAAGCAATTCGTGGCGTGGCGTTGCCAGTGCCTGAGCCTGAGTCATATGCACTTGCTTTGATGAGCCTGGGCATCTTGGGCGTTGCTGCCAAGCGCCAGCGCCGTCAAGGCTGATTGTTGTCGGCTTTGCCGATTTCAATGAAGGCCGTGCTCCCGATGGAGCACGGCTTTTTTGTTGATATGCATTGGAACTCGTGCCGACAGTAGCGCCTGACTGCCAGCGCTGTCTGTCCAACATCGAGCCCATTCCACATTTTGGGTACTGCAACACCTGCTAGCCCGGGCTCAAAAGCTCGTTCAAGTATGGTTCTTCACCTCCGCTAAGAAACAACATCCCAAGCCATCGCGATGGCATCTTCCCAGCACAGACAACACACATTCTTGTCCTCATGCGCGGTTGGCTAAACAAGGCGTCGATACCAAACCTGCGACAATCGCCTCGCACATGTCCGATTCCAGCTTTATCCCCAAAGGAATTGCGCCGACCGCAGAACAACTGGCCATCCAGTTGGGCAAATACAAGCGCGTGATCGTCGAGGCCAATGCCGGCGCGGCCAAGACCACCACACTGGCCCTGCGCCTGGCCCAGGCACTTGCACGTGGTGCCGATGTGGACCGCGTCCTCGCGCTCACCTACACCGATGCCGCCGTACAGGCCATGAAGCAGGCGTTGACGCGCATCGGCTTGCCAGCCACGGTGCGCAACCGCATCAAGGTGCGTACCTTCGATGATTTCTGCCGCGCCCGCCTGCAGCACATCGAAGGCGGCAATGTGCACCAGCTCGATCGGCCTGAACAGCTCAAGCCTCATGTGCTTCAAGCCATCGAGCGGGTGATGGGCAACCCCGACGAGCGCCACCCCGATGAATTCGCGGTCGAGGGCACGGGCGAGGCCATGGTGGAGGGCCTGCTGCAATCGTTCGCGCGGCTCAAGGGCACTTTGCAATGGCAGCTCGAGGCCGCCGAGCAGGTGTTGACGCCCGCGCTGGCCACTGAATTGGGCCACGACTACCTGACCTTGCGCACCTTCTGGGCCTATGAGGCCATCCGCCGCGGGGGCCACCCAGACCACCCGGCCTTCCGTGCCCCGCACGATGCCACCTACGACCTGGCCTGCATGCTGCTGGACGAAGACGCCTTCGTGGACATGCCGCAGCCCCTGGCACTCGGTCTGCACCTCGTGCTCGTCGACGAGATGCACGACACCAATCGCGCCATGTTCACGGTGCTGCGCCACCTGCTGGCCCAGAACCCTCAGACCGCCTTCATCGGCGTGGGCGATCGCGATCAGGTCATCCACGCCGTGGCCGGTGCCGACGCGAGCTTCATGGCCGACAGCTTCGAGCGCGATATCGGCCCGGCCGAGCGCCTGCCCTTGACCGCGTCCTACCGCTTCGGCCCTGCCCTGGCCGCTTCCGTGGGTCGCCTGTCGCGCAAGGACTGCGCCTCGCTCAGCGGCATCCAGACCGACGTCGCCGTCATCACGCACGAGGATGGGCGCGATGCCGAGCGCCACATCGTGCGCATGGTGCGCGAGCGCGTGGGCCTGGGCGAAGCCGCCACCTTGTCTGACATCGCCGTGCTGCTGCGCCAGCCGCATCAATCGGTGGCCCTGGAAAACCACCTGCTCGACCACGGCGTGGACTACCGCACCAGCGGCTTCGATACCTACCTCATGCGCCCCGAAGTGCTGTTCGTGCGCGGCCTGATCGCCTGCGCCCGCCGGGCCTTTGCCGGCATCGAGCAGCTCGATACACGCGTCAAGGTCTTGCAGGCCATGCTGCTGTTCTGCGGCTCCTTCGTGCAAAGCGAACACGATGACCCCGAGGACCGCCGCAAGGCGGAACAGGAAGCCATCCAGACCGTGGCCCACGCGCCCCAGTTGGTCGACGCCTTCCTTGACAACCAGATCCTGCGCCATGCCCCTGCCGCCGTCAGGCCACACATCGAAGCGGCCATCGACATCGCCAGCACCAACGTCACCGAGTTGCTGCTGGAGCGTTTCGTGCGCGCCTTGTCACCACAGGTCCTGGCTGAACGCGTGATGGTGCAGGCACGGGACATCGCACAAGTGGGCGCCAATATCCAGGGCCTGATCGACTCGGCCGCCACCTACGATCACGTCGAGTCCTTCTTCCGCGCGATGAACGAGCGCGAGATCCGCCAGCAGGGCATGCGCGGCAAGGACTGCGTGCTGCTCTCCAGCATCGAAGCGGCCAAGGGCCTGGAGTTCGAGCATGTGATCATGCCGGGCCTGAACAAGGGCGAGTTCGCCATCGGCGGCAACACAGTGGACAACCGCAACCTGATGTATGTGGGCATGACGCGTGCGCGGCGCCGGCTCACGATCTTGTGCGACAGGCAACGGCCCAGTCAGTACCTGGTCGACGCCGGCCTGATCTGACACACAATCAGGCGTTGAACCACTTGCTTTTACAGGAGACCCACGATGCCCAGCTGGCCTTGCTCCCTCCAGCGCTTGCTGCTGCAACTCCTTGCGCTGTGCTGCGCCATGGTCCTGCTGCTGCCGACCCGGCTCCTGGGCGCTGATGAGCCCGCCTCTGTCAATCCATCAACGGTGAAAGAGCATGCCGAGGCTTTCATCCAGAAGATCCACACCGGCGCACTGGCAACCATGAGCGATGAGCAAGTTCGTCAGACCTTCGCCCAGTTGAATCCTCAGGTGATCCCCGCGTATCTGGAGATGGGTGTCAAACCGCTCAATGAATACGAGTTGTGGATGAAGCGTGAAGAGCGACTGACCAGCGGCTGGACCACGCAGCCCTTCCTCAACTATGTCAAGTACCGTCATCAGCCTCGACAGGTTTACATGAAATGGCTCAAGGACAGCCCCAAGTCCGGCCAGGAAATCATCTACGACGAAACCAAGCGAAAGGATGCCAGCTACGGCCACATAGGCGGGTTCTTCAATGTGACCTCTATCTGGACGTCCATTGACGGCAGCATGGCCAAGGGCAACTCCAATCACACCGTGCGGGATCTGGGTCTGCAATCAATCGTCAGTATCCTGCTCGACAGCAACCGGCAACGTCTCAAGGACGGCGTGCCGACGGCACCCGACCAGATCGAGATCACCCAGGTCAACGGTGACCGGGTCGTGGCACTGACCTGGGTCAACCCTGTCGGCCAGCACCACAGCTACGCCGCCAAATCCCGTGTCTGCCTGGACCTGAAACAACCCTGGGTCCGCCAGATCGAGTCCTGGGACGAAAGAGGGGAACTGTTCGAGCGCATCAGTTTCGACAAGATCGTGCCTGCTCAGTTCACCGATGCGGACTTCGACCCCAAGAACAGTCACTACGCCTTCTGAGCAAGGCAAGCCACATCCAGAGCATGCCATGTGATGATGTGGCCTGCTTTGATACCCTGAATCAGAAAAAAGAGGAACAACATGGCCCTCCCACAAGACAACATCAGCATGGCGCTGTTCTGCGACTTCGAGAACGTCGCCCTCGGCGTGCGCGATGCCAACTACGAGAAGTTCGACATCAAGCGCGTGCTGGAGCGCCTGCTGCTCAAAGGCAGCATCGTCGTCAAGAAGGCCTATTGCGACTGGGAACGCTACAAAGGCTTCAAGGCCGCCATGCACGAGGCCAACTTCGAGCTCATCGAGATCCCGCACGTGCGCCAGTCCGGCAAGAACTCGGCCGACATCCGCCTGGTCGTAGATGCGCTGGACCTGTGCTACACCAAGTCTCACGTCAACACCTTCGTGATCATCTCGGGTGACTCGGACTTCTCGCCGCTGGTGTCCAAGCTGCGCGAGAACGCCAAGTATGTGATCGGCGTGGGCGTGAAGAACTCCACCTCCGACCTGCTGATCGCCAACTGCGACGAGTTCATCTTCTATGACGACCTGGTGCGCGACAGCCAGCGCCAGGCCGCCAACCGTCGAGATGGCCGCGACCAGTCCCAACAGCGCCGTTCCCCCGAGGAGGAAGCCCGCCGCAAGGCCGAGATGGACGCGCGCCGTACCAAGGCCGTCGAGATGGCCACCGAGACCTACGAGGCCCTGGTCACCGACCGCGACGAAGGCGGACGCGTCTGGGCCTCGGTGCTCAAGGAGGCCATCAAGCGCCGCAACCCCGGTTTCAACGAGAATTACTACGGCTTTCGCACCTTCGGCAACCTGCTGGAAGAGGCACAACAGCGCGGCCTGCTGGAGTTTGGCCGCGACGAGAAGTCAGGCGCCTATGTCTCGCGGGGCACAGGCAATGCCGCGCCGCGCATGGAGCCTGCTGTCGCACAGATGGTGGAAGAAATCGTGCTGGCGGACGTCACCGTGGAGGAAATCGCCACACCCGTTCACCATGTCATGCCCACCGGCGAGGTGGAGGATGCCATCGAGGTACGCCACGCCCCGGGCGACGCCACCGGCGAGAAGGGCAAGGGCCGTCAGCGCGGTGGCGATCGCAAGCCAGCCGCCAAGAAGAGTGGCCAGCGTGGCCGTGGCGGCAAGCAGCGCGACGATGCCGTGGCGTCATCATCATCGCCCGATGCGGACACGCATGGCGCCCATGCTGAACCATTTACGCCCAAGGCGCCCAGAGCCACCAAGGCAGCCATCGAGCCCACGGTGCAGGCCGGTATGGAGGCCGATGGGCCAGCCCATGCGCAGGACCATGCAAGCGACAAGCCTGCGGCCAAGAAGGCCAGTTCGCGGCCCCGTCGCCCGCGCAAGCCTGCGGCCAAGAAGGCGGCCGGCAAGACAGCGGCCGCCTGATGATCGCGGGGCGGATCGCAGGTCGTGTAGACCGCCGCCGCCCTTGCTTCAGCCCACCGGTCAGTTCAGAGAACCCCTGCATCAAGATGCATGAAGGAGCCGCCTTGACACGTTCCATATTTCAATTATAATTGAATCATGGAAGAACAAGCCGTTGTCAAGTCTCTGGCCGCATTGGCTCAGCCCGTGCGCCTGCGTGTGTTCCGCGCCTTGGTGGTGGCCGGCCCAGAGGGGCTCACGCCCGGCTCGCTCACCGAGCAACTCGGCGTAGCGGCCACGACCTTGTCTTTTCATTTGAAGGAACTGGCGTACGCAGGCCTCATCTCTCAGGAGCGCGATGGGCGGCACCTGATCTACCGCGCCGCCTTCGATCACATGAGCACCCTGCTGGGCTACCTCACGGAGCACTGCTGCCAAGGTCAGCCCTGCAGCGTCACCGAGCCACGCCCCAAAGGCAAGCGCGCTTCACGCACTTGCGCCACCTGCTGACAGGAGAACACCATGAAGCGCTTTCACGTTCACATCCATGTCGAGGATCTCGCCCGCAACATCGACTTCTACGCCAAGATGTTCGGTGCCCCACCCACGCGGGTTGAGTCCGACTACGCCAAGTGGATGCTGGATGAGCCGGCCGTGAACTTCGCAATCTCGACGCGCGGCCATGGCCACCTGGGTGTGGATCACCTTGGCATCCAGGTTGACAACGACGCCGACCTGGCCGTGATGAAAGCACAGGCCCAACAGGCGGACTTGGCGCTCATCGATGAAGGCGCCACCACGTGCTGCTATGCCCGCAGCGACAAGCACTGGGTCGTCGATCCGCAAGGCCTGCCCTGGGAGCACTTCCGCACGTTGGGCACCATTCCCACCTTCCGCGAATCTCCGGATCTCACGCAAGAAGATGGGCTACCTGCGCCAAGCGACGCCAGTCCATGCTGCACGCCACAAGCACCGGCTCAGGTGGCGCCATCCACATCCACCGACAGTGCTTGCTGCACCCCGATCCCCCGTGCCAAGGGTGCCCCCATCCCAATCAAACAAGCCGGTTCCGGCTGCTGCTGATCCATCGACCATCATGACCGTCCACGTTCTGATCCTGTGCACCCACAACTCGGCACGCAGCGTGCTCTCGGAGGGCATGCTCAAGCACCTGGCCCGCAAGGCGGGGAGAGACGTTCAGGCGCACAGCGCCGGCAGCGCGCCCAGCGGGCGCATCAACCCTTTTGCCATCGAGGCCCTGCGCAACGCCGGCATCGACACCTCGGCCTATCGCAGCAAGAGTTGGGACGAGTTCACCACGCCTGACGCACCGCCCCTGTCCATCGTCATCACGGTATGCGACAGCGCCGCGGCCGAAGCCTGTCCGGTCTTCTTTGGCGGCACGGGGCAACCCGTCAAGGTGCACTGGGGCTACCCCGATCCGTCGAACGCCGAAGGTGGCGACGAGGGCAAGCGCCGGGCCTTCGAACTGACGCGCCAGGCCATCGGCTACAAGATGCTGCAACTGCTGGCGCTGCCGCTGGAGAGCATGCCCCGCGACGCCTTGCAACAAGCCTTGCTTGCGATTGCCAAGAGTTGAGCGCCATGAGCAGCGTCAGACACAAACTGCTGGGCGAGCTCATCGGCACCGCCCTGCTGCTGGCCGTGGTCATCGGCTCCGGCATCATGGCCGAGAAGCTCTCTGGCGGCAATGTGGCCGTGGCCTTGTTGGCCAATACCCTGGCGACGGTAGGCGGCCTCTACATCCTCATCGAGGTGTTTGGCCCCGTCAGTGGCGCCCACTTCAATCCGGCTGTCTCCAGCGTGATGGCCTGGCGTGGGAATCTGCCTCGCGCACTCTGGCTGCCTTATGTGGCTGCGCAACTGCTGGGCGCCCTGCTCGGCGCCTGGCTGGCTCACAGCATGTTCGACCTGAGCATCCTGCAATGGTCCGGCAAGGTCCGCAGCGGCGCAGGCCAGTGGATCGCCGAAGCCGTGGCCACGGCGGGGCTCTTGCTGGTGATCCTGCGTGCACCGCCTACACGGGTCGCGCCCATGGTGGCGGCCTATATCGGTGCGGCCTACTGGTTCACAGCCTCGACCTCCTTTGCCAACCCCGCCGCCGCGTTTGGACGCATGTTCTCCGACACCTTTGCAGGCATTGCGCCGGCCAGCGTGCCCGGCTTCGTCCTCGCTGAACTCGCTGGCGCCGCCATGGGCGTGATGCTGCATGGCTTGCTGGGTGCCCCCTTGCGCGCCCCCCTTCCTGAATCCCCCTATCCAGACGGTCCCCCGTAGAAGCCCTGATGCCACGGCGTTCAACGTTCGTCAATATTGTTCTACTACATAACAATTTGCGAACCAAGCTGAACCGCTGGAGGTACCGTTCATGTTTTCTTCACGTCTGTCCCGGCTCGCCTGGGGCTGGGGCCTGCTCACGGCCTTGCTGGGCACACCCGCTGCATCGCAAGCCGCCACCGTCACATCCAACACCGCGCAAACGCGCTACCCCATCGTCCTGGTCCATGGCTTCATGGGCTTTGACGACATCCTGGGCGTCGACTACTTCTACCAAGTCCCCGAGGACCTGCGCCGCAATGGCGCCACCGTCTACGTCGCAGCCGTCTCGCAGGTCAACAGCAGCGAGGCACGCGGCGAGCAGTTGCTCAAGCAGATGCAGCAGTGGGCCGCGCGCGATGGCGTCAAAAAGTTCAACCTGATTGGCCACAGCCAGGGCGGCCCCACGGCGCGCTATGTGGGCGGCGTGGCCCCGCAGATGGTGGCCAGCATCACCACGGTGGCCAGCCCCTCACGCATGTCCGTGCAGGACGCGGACAACAACATCGCCAAGCTGATCAACAACTACAGCAGCCTCACCTCGGCCTTCGGCTCCTTCGTGGCCTGGCTATCGGGCAACAGCAAGCTGCCGCAGGACGTCAACGCCGCCAAGAACTTCGCCGATGAGGTCAATGCCTTCGCCACGCGCTTCCCGGCTGGCGTGCCCTCCACCTACTGCGGGCTCGACGGCAAGGAGTTCGAAGGCGGCATGTACCTCTACTCCGTCACCGGCAACAAGCCCAAGACCAATGCCTGGGACATCTCGGACCAGGCCATGGTCGAGTCCAGTGTCCCCAGCGATGGCGCCATCCCCGTGTGCGCAGCCCACTTCGGCAAGGTGCTGCGCGACGACTATCCCTGGAACCACATCGACGAGATGAACCATGTCTTTGGCCTGATCGGCAAGGGTGCGCCCGACCCCGTGGCCTTCTACCGAACCCAAGCCAACCGCCTCAAACTCAAAGGACTGTGATCATGTACAAGCGCCTCCTCACCTTGGCTGTCCTCGTCGGCAGCGCCCTGATCAATACCGCCTGCTATGCCGCAGCCAGCACAACCGCAGCAACGAAGTACCCCATTGTGCTCGTGCACGGCATGGCCGGCTTTGATTCAATCATGGGCATCGACTACTTCTACCAGGTGCCCGCCGAGCTGCGCAAGAACGGCGCCACCGTGTACGTGGCCTCCATGTCGTCCTTCAATGACAACGATGTGCGTGGCGAACAGCTGCTCAAGCAGATGAAGGCCTGGGCCGCGGCCAAGGGCTACACCAAGTTCAACATCATCGCGCACAGCCAGGGCGGCCCCACGGCCCGCTATGTGCAAGGCGTGGCCCCTGACATGGTCGCCAGCATCACCTCGGTCGGCTCGCCGCACGACCTCACGGCCATGCAGGGCAGCAATGCCCTGGGCGACCTGCTGACCAACTACAGCAAGGTGGTGGCCGCATTTGGCAGCGTGATCGGCTGGGCCTCGGGCAGCTCCAACCTGCCGCAAGACCCGGTTGCGCTGCAAGCCTGGGCAGCCAACACGGCAGCCTTCAATGCGCGCTTCCCGGCCGGCAAGCCCACCACGTACTGCGGCGAAGGTGCCGAGAAGGTCGGCAACACCTACTTCTATTCGGTCACCGGCAACCAGCCCGCCACCAACAGCTGGGACATCTCGGATGCCATCTTGAAGCAGGCTGCTGCCTCGACACCGGGCGTGGCCACCGACGGCCTGGTGCCTGTGTGCGCCGCGCACTGGGGCAAGGTGCTGCGTGACGACTACCCCTGGAACCACCTCGACGAGATCAACCACGTGCTGGGCCTGATCGGCAAAGGCGCACCCGACCCCGTGGCCTTTTACGTGCAGCAGGCCAGCCGCCTCAAGCTCAAAGGGCTGTGACGCCAAAACGACCCAGGTTTGCCCAGGCCCGGAATCAGGGGGCCTGGCTCGATGATCGGTGGAAACACCCGTTCTGACTTGAGGACGTCTCCCTAGAGTCAGCGCATGAGACTTCTTCCCCGATTCCTCACGGGCTTGAGCCTGAGCCTGGCCGCGCTGTTGCTGCCCCACGGTGCCGCACTGGCGGCGGGCTATGAGCGTGGCCCGGCCCCCACCGCCGCATCGCTGGAGGCCGCCGGCCCCTTCACCGTGGACAGCTTCCAGATCGGCCGCGCCGTTGCCAAGGCATATGGTTACGGCGGCGCCACCGTGTACTTTCCCAAGGCCAGCGGCCAGACCTTCGGCATCGTCTCGCTGACACCGGGCTTCCTGGGCTTCCAGGCGGTCTATGCGCCCTTGGCCGAGCGCGTCGCCTCGCATGGCTTCGTGGTGATCAACCTCGACACCAACACCGTCTTCGACCAGCCCGATCTGCGTGCCCGCGAAATGGCCGGCGCCATCAAGCAGGTCATCGACTTGGTCAAGACCAGCAAGACACCGTTTGCCGCAAGCGTCGACACCACGCGCCGCGCCGTCATGGGTCACTCGATGGGCGGCGGTGGCACGCTGGCCGCAGCCGTGGCGGACGGCACCTTCAAGGCCGCCGTGCCCATCGCCCCCTGGCACACCACGCGCAGCTTCACCGCAGACACCGTGCCGACACTGATCGTGGCGTGCGAGAAAGACCTGATCGCGCCCAACAATCTGGGCTCCGATGTGTACTACGCCAGCCTGAGCCCCACGCTGCCACGCGGCGAGATCGAGGTCAAAGGCGCGGACCACCTGTGCCCCCTGTCACTGGCCAAAGCCGCCTACCGCGACACGGTCGCCAAGTCGGCCATTGCCTGGCTCAAGCGCTTCCTCGACGAGGACATGCGCTATGACGCCCTGGTCAAGGGCGGCATCAACGACGGCGACTACAGCCGCTTCGACGTCAAGGGCTTTTGAACTGGTTCAACCAGGCCCGAGGAGACAAGCCCACGCGCTGCGTGAACACACGCGACAAGGCCGATGGATTGGCATAGCCCAGCTCATCGGCGACCTGCTTGAGCGAGCGGCCCTGGCGCAGCAGCGATTGCGCCAGGCTGAGCCGCCATTGGATGAGGTAGTCAGCGGGGGTGTCGCCCACCTCCTGCTTGAACAGGGCGGCGAAGGCACTGCGTGACATGCCCGCGCGCTCGGCCATGGCCTGCAGGCTCCAGTTCAAGCCCGGCTGCTCCTGAATGGCCACCAGGGCCTTGGCCAGACGTGGTTCAGACAGGCCATTGAGCAAGCCCTGCGTGATACCGCCTTCCTGTGGTTGGTCCAGCAACCAGCGCAACAACTGCAAGAGCAAGACCTCGAACAGGCGGTCAGCCAGCAAGCGCTGACCGCAGCGCACATGCTCGGCTTCAGCGAACAAGAGGGACAAGGTCTGCGCCATGGTATCGACACGGCTCAAGGGCAACGCGATCAAGGGCGGCAAGGCCCTTGCCAGCGGGTGCATGTCGCCGCCGTCGAAAGCCAGCGTGGCGCACACGAAGTCCGAGCCCTCGCGCGGCGCGTTGTGGAAGTCATGCGCCAATGGCCTCGGGTAGAAGAGCAGGCTGGGCTCGGCCACTTCCAGCTTGCGCGACGCGCCGCTGCGGGCCTTGTGGGTCACCGTCATCGCGCCATCGCGCATCACGTGCAGAAAGCCCAGGCCGGGTTGGGCCGCGAAATGCGTCACCCCACACAAGGGGCCGTTGTGGAACATGTGCGCGCGCACGCTGAAGCGCTCCAGCAGCGAGGAGAGCCTGTCCAGGCCAGGTGAAGCGGGCTCATTCGTTGCGGGTCGGGTCATGGGCACAACCATGGACGATTAGGTTGATTTGATGGATGAAAAGCAGCCAATGGTATCGCCAATCGCGAAACACTGGCTTGCACACGACGACACCCCGCCGTGTTCACCCATCAACCAAACAGGCAGAAAGGCCTCATCACCATGTCACGCATCCCTCTCCTCACCGTGGAACAAGCCCCCGCCGAAAGCCAGGCCGTGCTGCGTCAAGTTCACCAGGCATTTGGCGGCGCCACGCCCAATATGTTCAAGGCCGTCTCCAACTCGCCGGCCGCACTCAAGAGCATGTGGGCCGCCTTCAGCGCCCTGGGCCAAGGCCGCATCGACGCTCAACTGGGCGAGCAGATCGCCGTGGCCGTGGCCGACCGCAATGCCTGCGAGTATTGCCTGGCCGCGCACACCGCGCTGGGCCGCAAGGCAGGCTTGTCGTCTGACGTCCTGCGCGCAGCCCAACAAGGCGAAGCGAACGACCCGCGCACGGCCGCCGCCTTGCACTTCGCGCTCAAGCTGGTGAACGACCGCGGCCAGGTCAGCGACGCCGACGTGCAGGCCCTGCGCGCCGTGGGCTTTGACGATGGCCACATCGTCGAGATCCTGGCGCACGTGGCACTCAACCTGTTCACCAACTACGTGAACGTGGCCTTCGAGGTACCGGTGGACTTCCCGGCTGTGCCGCTATCGCGCCGGGCTTGATGTTCATGCATGTGAGCGCTGTACGGCACGTGCTTCAAACAAGGAGCCTGTCTTCAGCCAGCTTGCGTACGTTGCCGGCGCACAGTTGTCTGAACGACGGGCTGATGCGCTCATCGGATGCGGCCGCTTGCCAGAAAGCCAGCGCCGCGTCGCAGGCCGCCTGCCAGGTTTCGCGCTGGGCGGGTTGAGGCCACGATGGTCGATAGTGTCTCTCGGGCACTTCGCCTCCGGCCAACGGCGCGTACATCATGGGCAGCATGTCGTAGGCAGGCGCCAGTGTCAGCGCACCTGCGCAAGGCACGAAACTCAGATTGCCTGCATGCATGTCGGCATTGGCAATGAGGCGGCCAAACCACCACATCAAGGCCACGCACCGAGCCTCGTCCTCGTGCAAGAGCTTCAAGCCACGCAGGCGTGAGGCGACCACAGTCCAGTCGCTGCTGCCCGAACCGACGAATGCCCCATCCAATGTCCCCAGGCCGACCAGCGGGCTGCGCCCCCAGTCGCCATGGCGGTCAAAGCGCTCGCTCTCCAAAAAAGTGCGTCCCGCGTGCTGCACGATGCAGGTCGACGCCACAGCCACGCCAGGCAAGGCGCGCATGGCTTGCAGCGCCAGGTGCTCGCACACCAACAGGTCAGACCAACGCCGCACGGCGGCGCTGTCATCCGCCCCTGAGAACTTGACGATCACATGCGGTGTGGCCGCCCCGGGCCGCGAACGCACCGCCGTGAACTTGGGAAACTCGCCTGCAGCGCTGGAGCCAGGCACACCCGCAGCCACGGCCTCTTGCGCCAGTTCGGCATAGCGCTGGCTCAGCGCGGTCATGGCGATGGGCATCAGCCCTGTAGACCGCCTGGCCTGCCATTGCGCCAGCGAGGCATGGCCCACGATGAGGTCCCCGACCAGATCGCCCCCCAACTGACTCATGGCCACCAGCGCATCGCCGTCAGACCACTGCGCCGGGTTGTCACTTAAGCCCAGTTGCTGATGATGGGCATGCGCGAACTGGCGGCCCATATAGCCCTGAGGGCGCATGTCCTGCAAGGGGTAAGGCAGGCCGTCCCAGCGGCCATCCGCCGACTCAGCTGGGATAGGCCAATCTCCCTTTGTGGGAGCACCTTGCCCACACCCCTGCCAACAGGTTTGCTCGGCCGGCTGGATCAGGGACAGCGTGCCCCGTTCACTGAGTTGCCCATCGCGCCCCACTGCGTAAAGCGGCAAGGGCGCGAGCTCACCGCGCAGCGGGCGCCGCCATGCGTAACGCCGGCGCCGCGCCTGGCCGAACTCGACCACATGCTCGGCCTGTTCCTTGAGCATGCGCAGCACCGTCGGCCCACTGACCCTCAGGATGTCGGCCAGCTCTGCCGCCCCCAAGGGCCCACGGCGCGTCAGGACGGCTTCGAGGCGTTCGCGGGCGATCTGGTGGCGTGGCCGCATGTTTGACTTGGTCAGTTTTGACGAGATTGTCTTGCAAAAATCACAATATCGTCAATCACTTACACCTAGTCATATCATTGTTTTGATGAGATTAAATCCGCCATAACCGACTCACTTCGCCCAGTTCCCGTCCTTCAATCCGGTGATCTTGTTGAACACAGGCTTGCCGGGCCGGTGGTCCCGACGGTCGGCCACGAAGTAGCCAAAACGCTCGAACTGGAACTTCTGGTCAGGCAGCGCCGCCGCCAGCGAGGGCTCGATGTAGGCCGTGACCACCTTCTTGCTATCGGGGTTCAGGCTGGCGAGGAAGTCCTTGCCGCCGGCATCCGGTTGCGGGTCGGTGAAGAGGCGGTCGTACAGACGCACCTCGGCGGCCACGCCGTCAGCCGCGCCCACCCAGGTGATGGCGGCCTTGACCTTGACGCTGTCGGCGCCCGGCGTGCCGCTCTTGGTGTCGGGCACCACGTTGGCCAGAACCTCGGTCACGCGACCATCGGCATCCTTGACGCAGCCCGTGCACTCGATCACATAGCCGCCCTTGAGGCGCACCTTGTTGCCAGGGAAGAGTCGCTTGTAGCCCTTGGGCGGCACCTCTTCGAAGTCCTCTCGCTCGATCCACACCTCCTTGCCCAACTTGAAGTGCCGCACGGGCGACGCTTGTCCCTCGGGCGGATGCGGCAAAGCCGGCAGCGAGCAAGGTTCCAGATGCCCCGCACCCATGACCTCGTCCCAGTTGGCGAGGGTGAGCTTGACCGGGTCGAGCACGACCATGCCGCGATGCGCCTTGTTCTCCAGGTCGTCACGCAGGGCGATGTCCAGCGTGCTGTAGTCGATCCAGCTGTCTGCCTTGCTCACACCGATGCGCTCGGCAAACAGCTGAATCGCTTCGGGCGTGTAGCCGCGGCGGCGCAGGCCCACGATGGTCGGCATGCGCGGGTCATCCCAGCCCTCCACCACCTTGGTGTCCACCAGCTGCTTGAGCTTGCGTTTGGACGTGATCACATACGTGAGGTTCAGGCGCGCGAACTCGTACTGCCGCGGGTTGGGCTGCTTGAGCAGACCACCTTCGGCCAGGCGCGCCAGCAGCCAGTCGTAGAAGGGGCGCTGGTCTTCGAATTCGAGCGTGCAAATCGAATGGGTGATCTGCTCGAGCGCGTCTTCGATGGGATGCGCGAAGGTGTACATCGGGTAGATGCACCACTTGTCACCGGTGTTGTGGTGGGTCGCGCGCTTGATGCGGTAGATGGCCGGGTCCCGCATGTTGATGTTGGGGCTGGCCATGTCGATCTTGGCGCGCAGCACCATGGCGCCATCGGCATGCTGGCCGTCACGCATCTCGCGAAAGCGCGCGAGGTTTTCTTGCGGCGTGCGGCTGCGGAAGGGGCTGCCCACACCGGGCTTGGAGAAGTCGCCACGGTTGGCGCGCATCTCTTCGGGCGTCTGCTCGTCCACATAGGCCAGGCCCGCTTCGATCAGGTACTCGGCGGCGCGGTACATGAAGTCGAAGTAGTTGCTGGCGTAGTAGAGGTGGCTCTCAAGCTTGCCATTGAAGTTCGAGTCCCAGCCGAAGCCCAGCCACTTGACGGCGTCCAGGATGGAATCGACGTACTCCTGCTCTTCCTTTTCGGGGTTGGTGTCGTCAAAGCGCATGTGGCAGACGCCGCCGTAGTCGCGCGCCAGGCCGAAGTTCAAACAGATGCTCTTGGCGTGCCCCACGTGCAGATAGCCATTGGGCTCCGGCGGAAAGCGCGTGCGGATCTTGGCAGGGTCGGGCTGGCCCTGCTCGTGGTGGGCGGCATCGCCGGGCGAGCCGGCCCAACGGCGGCTGGCATACGTGCCTTGCTCCAGGTCGCGGTCGATGACGCCGCGCAGGAAATTGCTGGGTTTGGATGGGGTGTTGTCGTCTGTAGGCGCGTTCATCCCACGATTCTATCGACCCCCTCGCGATGCGGAATGAACTGGGGTTCTCACGGGTGACATTGTTATACAGGAGAACTATCTTCGCAGGGTTCCGATAACGACAATCATTCCACCCATCACGTTACAAGGAGAGCGCCATGAGCATGCATGTTTTCAATCGATTCGCGCTGGCCGCTGCCCTGGCCTGCGTCGCCTTCGGCAGCAGCGCCGCCGTGCCCCCGGCCGTGGTCCAGTCCAGCGGGCCCACGCCCAGTTACGGCGACCGCTTCGACGTCGACCACCTTGGTGATGACGGCTTCGTTGAGCAGGAGTTCAACATCTCCGGCCTGGCCCGCAAGTTCAGGGGCACTGGCACCCTGGGCAGCGATGGCAAATGGGCCGCCGCCGTCGTGTCCAGCAACACGGCCTACAACACGATGATGATCGTGCGTCGCCCGGCAGATCCGGCCAAGTTCAATGGCATCGTGATCGTCGAGTGGCTCAACGTCAGCACGGGTTACCCGCTGGACGTGGACTGGGGCATGGCACACGAGGCCATCCTGCGCGAAGGCTATGCCTACGTCGGCGTCAACGTGCAGAAGGTCGGCATCCAGGGCGTGCAGAAGCTCAAGCAATACGGGAGCCACTACGCACAGACCAGCATCCCCGACGACGACATCTCCTACGACATCCTCTCGCAGACCGCCCAGGCCATCCGCAGCCAAAGCGCCCTGCTGCTTGGCGGCCTGGTGCCCAACAAGGTGATCGCCACAGGGCACTCGCAATCGGCCATGCGCCTGATTACCTACACCAACGCGATCCAGCCCATCGACAAGGTGTTCGACGGCATCTTCATCCATGGCCGCAGCAACTCGGGCGCCAAGATGGCCTCCAGTGACAGCCTGCCGCCGACCACGGCCATCCGCAGCGACACCAATGTGCCCGTGTTCCTCTTGCAATCGGAAATGGACGTGGCTGTGCAGCCGGGCACCTCCCGCCAGATCGACACCGAACGCATCCGCCACTGGGAAGTGGCCGGCTCGGCCCACGCCGACCAGTACCTGCTGGCCAACATCGGCGAGGTCAGCTCGCGCGAAGTGGGCTGGTCACCCCCCGTGTGCTCGGCGCCATACAACGCCATGCCCTTTTATGAGGCGGAGATCGCGGGCTTCAACCACCTGAAGAACTGGATCGTCGACGGCACCCCGCCGCCCGTGGCCCCGCGCATGCAGCGCGACTGGCTGGGCAACATCAAGAAGGATGCGGACGGCAATGCCATCGGCGGCCTGCGCCTGCCCGAGATCGACGTGCCGGTTGCCAGATACGGCCACGCCAATATCACGACGGGCTCTTTGGCCTTCCTGGACTTGTTCGCCTGCGTGGCCGGCGGCAACACCAACTATTTCACGGCCAGCAAGCTCCAGGGCCTCTACCCCACCCACGCGGACTATGTGAACAAATACAAGGCTGCGGCCGATACCGCCCAGGCCAAGGGCTACATCCGTCCGGTGGACTACGCCAACGCGCTGGCGCGGGCACAGGCGGCTGCCATTCCCCAATGACGCTCAATGCCCCATTTCAAACGAACGTTCATTGTTTGTTACTAGGGAAATATCACCGTTTCAAACACCCCCCATTTGAATGGTTGATATTAAATTGAGGGTAGACCCTCTCGGGCGTGGGGGCTGCGGGCTTGAACAATCGAGCCCACAGCAGCCCCACAACCACCCGAAAGCCGTAGCCCATGCTCACCACCCGCTATCAGAAGGTCGACACCCTGAACGTTCAGGACATCGCCCGCATGCACGCGCTGTTCGAAGAAAACTACGCCTACAGCCCGCTGTCCACCTTCCTCAACGATCTGGAGAAAAAGGAAGGTGTTTTCATCGTGCGCAAGAAGTCCACGCAGGAAATCGTGGGCTTCTCGACACTGGGCGTCTACACCTTCAAGCTGGGTGGCAAGAAGGCCAAGGGCCTGTTCAGCGGCGACACCATCCTCGACCGCAACTACTGGGGCTCGCGCTCGCTGCAAAAGGCCTTCGCGCTCAAGCTGTTCTGGGAGGCGCTGAAGTCGCCCCTGACGCCGCAATACTGGCTGCTGATCTCCAAGGGCTACAAGACCTATCTGCTGCTCGCCAAGAACTTCCCTGACTACTACCCCAAGCGTGGCGGCTCGGCCTCGCCTGACCTGGAAGAGCTGGTGGCCGAGTACAGCGAAGCCATGTTCCCCGGCAAGCTCGACCGCGACGCAATGCTGCTGGACTTCGGCGACAACGCCAATTGCCTGAAGGACCACGTGGCCGGCATCACACCCGAGATGCGCGCTGCCGAGCCCGATATCGCTTTCTTCGAGCAGCGCAACCCCACCTGGCAGCGCGGTACCGAGCTGCCCTGCATCGCTCGGGCCGACCTCAAGACCTTCATGACCTTCATCTGGCCCTTCCTGTGGAAGGTCACCTTCGGCAAGAAGGCCAAGGTCAAAGCCCAGACCGAGGCTGTCGAAACCCAACCCAGCCGCGTGTGAACCAACAAGAGGAACTCGCAGTGGCTCACATGGCCTTGAACAGATGGGTGTGCAGGCGGCTCACGCTGAGCTGGTCTGCATGGCCCTTGAGCGTGAGCGTGAAGCGGCCATTGTCTTCACGCCGGGCCATGGCGATCGCATCGGCCCGCACCAGCGTGCCACGGTGGATCTGCCAGAACTGGCCTGGAGGCAGACGCGGCGTCAGTTCACGCAGGGACATGCGCAGAAGGTGCTCGGCCTGGGATGTGATCACACGCACGTACTTGTCGGCCGCCTCGAAGTAGATCACCTCGTCCACCGGGATCATGTGCAGCGTGTTGCCCTGGCTGGCTTGCAGCAGACGCAGTGGCTGGCCCGCAGCCACGGGGTCGCTCGCCTGCAAGAGTTGCCGCAATCGGCCCATCAACAGGGCTTCCTCCTCATCTGACCCGTGACCTTGCCTGAGGGCGAGCGCCTTTTGCAGCCGCTCGCAGGTGCGCAGCAAGCGCTCGGGCTGAACCGGCTTGAGCACATAGTCCACAGCAGCTTGTTCGAAGGCGTCGAGCGCATGCTGGTCATAGGCCGTGACGAATACGATGAGTGGGCAAGGCCCATGATCGGCGGGCCAGTCTTCGCTCAGCACCTGTGCGGCTTCCAGGCCATTGAGGCCCGGCATGCGGATGTCCAGGAACACGACTTCAGGCTGCAAGCCCAATGCCTGCTGGACGGCAGCTTGGCCATCGCCCACCACGTTCACGACTGTCAACTCGGGCCACAGACGCGCCAGGTCCTGCTTCAAGGATTCGGCGAGCAAGGGCTCGTCTTCGGCGATCAGGGCGCTTGCCTTCATCGTGGCCATGGCATGCGTTCACTTTCGTTCAAGGGGTTGCTGAAGGGTAAGGACAAGGCAGGATCAAGGTGGCCACCGTACCGCCAGCATGTGCGGCCTGCAGGTTCAGGGAAGCCGACTCACCCCAGGTGACCGCCAGGCGATCGCGCACCTGCCTGAGCCCGAAACCTCGCCCCTTGCTGGCAGGCTGCATCACGGAAGTGGCATCTTGACGCAGGCCCAGGCCGCTGTCGATGACCTGGATGCGCAAGGCCTCACCCTGCCAGCGCGCCTCCACACGCAGCTCACCACCTTCGAGCTTGGGCTCCAGCCCGTGCTGGATGGCGTTCTCGACCAGGGGCTGCAACAGCAGTGGCGGCACCATGCAGTCACGCAGCGCCTCGGGCAAGATGAGTTGTGTGCGCAAACGTGGGCCCATGCGCACTTGCATGATGGCGAGGTAGTCGGCCACGCGCTCGAACTCGTCAGACAGGCTGTGCGCGCTCATGCGGCTGGCGCTCAGCGTAGCCCGCAAGAAGCTGATCAGGCGATCGAGCATGGCTTGTGCCTGCTGGGCATCGAGCTGGATCAGCACACGCAGATTGGCCAGGGTGTTGAACAGCATGTGCGGCTCCAGTTGGGCCTGCAGCAGGCGCAGCTGGCTTTCGGCCGCGACACGCCGCGCCTCCTCGGCTTGACGCAGGCTCAGGGCCACCTGCTCGCGCGTATAAAACACATAGCTCACAGCCAGCGAGACCCCCAGGGAACCCAGCAGCACAAGCAACCCTTCCATGAGATGCCCATGGAACGAGCCCGCACCGGCCTCATCCAACCACCCCAGACCATGAGCCAGCCACTGGGACAGCGTCACGCCGCCGAGCACGCCCAGCAAGGTGCCCAAGACCACGCACACACTCATCCAGCGCCAGCCAGGCCAGTAGGAGAAGGTGCCATCGGGTGCCGGCTCCGGTGCGTCAGTCGCAAAGCCCAGGCGCTGCCAGCGCCATCGGGCCAGGACCATGCGGCCCGTGTCCACACACAACCAGCAGCCCAGGCCCACGCAGACCGCATCGAGCAGGCCCAGCCCGACATGACCGCGCCACCAGCCCATGACACCGCCCACGCCCAGGCTCACCAGCAAGGTCAGCAGACCTCGGTGGGCAAAGCGTTGCAGGTGATTGAAGGAAGGCTGAGGGCCACGAACCATGGCCACATTGTGATGGCGCCATATCAGGCCGCAAGGCCTGCGCGACGAAACGCCCGAGCTGGCGCTCAGCTGGCGGGCTTGTCCGACGAAGCGGGCATCGGGGGCGGCGGGGGCTCGGTTGCGGCCGCTGTCACACCCTCGCGGGCCCGCTCGGCGTAGCGGTTAAAGCGCCAGGCGGTGTTCTCCAGCGTGATGCGGCGCCAGGTGGCCCGCTTCTCGGCCGGGCTCATCTCGGGCCACAGCTGCACCTCATCGAAGGTGCGGCCACAGCCCTTGCAGATGTTGTCGCCCTGGCTGGTCGAGCAGATGGCGATGCAGGGCGTGTCAGGCGTGGTCTCGTACCAGTTCAGCCAGGCCTGGCGCGCGGCTTGGGGCATGGTGGCCTCGTCGCACTCGCTTTCGCGGTAGTAGACCATCAGGGCATAGACCTCGGCCAGCGACTTCACCTCGTTGCACAGGCTGATGCCGTCATCAGAGGGAAACTGGTCGCGCCACCAGTTGATGGCCGACTCGATGTCCGTGATGTGGATGCCCGCCATGGCTTCTCGGCCTCTTGCGCTCACGCCTTGGCGGCCTTGCTGGCCTGCTCGGCTTCGTGCGCTTGCAGGGCACTCAACGCGGCCTCGACGGCCTCGCTCGCCACGCCTGCGGCCACAATCACAGGCGCACCCGCCAATGCGGCCACACCGTCGGTCTTGAAGCGCTTGACCCAGCCGCCAGCTTCGCGGCCTTCGGCGAAGGCCTGGCTTTGCAGCAGCAGCGCGCCATCGGCGGCGGTGAGCTTGAAGTAGAACCGGCCATCGGCCTCGCGGTACTGCTTGAACACCGGCACGTCCGACTTGGCCGATTGCACCTTGGCCTCTTTGGCCTGCGACGCCGCCACCATGCGGCGCAACCCCACAGCCTGGCGCAACTCGGCCAGGAAAGGCGTGGCCACCTTGCGGGCCTTGGCCGCGCCGGCCTGCAGCACGTCTTCAATGCGCTCCGGATGGGCCATCAATTGGGCATAGCGCTCGCGCATCGGGCCCACGTGCTCTTCGATCAGTTGCACCACGCGCTGCTTGGCATCGCCCCAACCCAGGCCGGCGCGCAGGTCGGCATGGAAGGCCACGCGCGCGGCCGCATCGGCAAAGGCATCATGGATGGTGACCAGGTGGGCGCTGTCCGGGTCCTTCGGTTCACCGGGCAGCTTCGAGTCGGTCACGATGCGGGCGATCGCATCCTTGAGCGCCTTGGCACCACCTTCGAACAAGGGCACGGTGTTGTCATAGCTCTTGGACATCTTGCGGCCATCCAGGCCAGGCAAGGTCGCCACGCTCTCTTCGATCTCGGCCTGTGGCAGCACAAACATGTCCACGCCCTTGCCGAACAGGTGGTTGAATCGCTGCGCCACATCACGCGCCATCTCGATGTGCTGCACCTGGTCGCGGCCCACGGGCACGCGGTGGGCATTGAACAGCAGGATGTCGGCGGCCATCAGGATGGGGTAGCAGTACAGGCCCATCGTCACGTTGCCATCGGGCTCTTCACCGGCGGCCACGGCCGCATCCACTGCGGCCTTGTAGGCATGCGCACGGTTCATCTGGCCCTTGGCGGTCACGCAGGTCAGCAGCCAGTTGAGCTCGGTGGTCTCGGGGATGTCGCTCTGGCGGTAGAAGGTCACGCGCTCGGGGTCCAGGCCAGCTGCCAACCAGGTTGCGGCGATCTCCAGGCGGGAGCGCTCGATGCGGTCGGGGTCATCGCACTTGATCAGCGCGTGGTAGTCGGCCAGGAAGAAGTAGCTCTCGACGCCGGGCTCGCGGCTGGCGGCAATGGCGGGCCGGATGGCGCCGACGTAGTTGCCCAGGTGGGGCGTGCCAGTGGTGGTGATACCGGTGAGAACGCGAACGGTCATGGCGGGTTCGGCAGCTTGGATGATGATCGACGGAAAGTGCCGAATTGTAGGTGCTGGCCCTGTTTTCCGCGATGTGAAGCAGGCATGCCCCGATGACGGCATGCCCTACACTCTGGGCCGCATGAAAAACATCGTCATCCTGATCTCCGGCCGCGGCTCCAATATGGAAGCCATCGTGGACACCTGCGCCGGCGAGCAATGGCCCGCCCGCATCGCCGCCGTGATCAGCAACAAGGCCTCGGCTTCAGGCCTGCAATTCGCTGCGGGCCGAGGCATCCCCACGGCCGTGGTCGACCACAAGGCTTTTGACACCCGCGAAGCCTTCGATGCCGAGCTCGCCCGCGTGATCGATGGTTTTTCGCCCGATCTGGTCGTGCTGGCAGGCTTCATGCGCATCCTCACCGAGGGCTTTGTGCGCCACTTCGAAGGCCGCATGCTCAATATCCATCCGTCCTTGCTGCCGGCCTTCCCCGGCCTGCGTACGCATGAGCGCGCCATCGAAGCCGGTTGCAAGCTGGCTGGCGCCACCGTGCACTTCGTGACGCCCGACCTGGACCATGGCCCCATCGTGGCGCAGGCTGCCGTGCCCGTCTTGAACAGCGACACCGCCGACAGCCTGGCCGCACGTGTGCTGACGCAAGAGCACCTGATCTACCCGCGCGCCGTGCGATGGTTCGTGGAAGAGGCCTTGCAGCTGCAAGGCGGCCGCGTCACCCACAAGCAGGGTGCCACGCAGTTGCTCATTGGTGACTGAACGGCGAATGAACGGCGGCTAAACGAAAGCTGAGTGGCGGCTGAACAGGCCGTTGCAAGCCGGTGCCTCTGCTAACCTTGCCTCTTTGATGATCAAGGGAGAAACAAGATGAAGAAGCACATGTGGATGATCGCCGCAGCCCTCGCGCTCGCACTTGGCGCGATGACACCCATGATCGCTGGCGCAGAAGACGCGCCGCAGGCCGCCACACCCCAGGAGCAAGCCCACCAGCAGGCGATCGAGCAAGCAGCCAAGGCCATGCAGGCCGCGCAGATCAAGGGCCCGGCCGACATCAAGCTGCGCGATCAGGCGGTGCTCAAGCTCCCCGCCGGCTATGTCTGGGTGCCCGAGCCCGCTGCCGGCCAGTTCATGAAGGCCGTGGGCAACCACCCCGATGAGCGCGAGCTGGGTCTCGTCTTCCCTGCCTCGCAGGATCAAGGCTGGATGGCGGTGGCCCGCTATGAAGAGGCCGGCTACATCAAGGACGACGACGCCAAGAACTGGAACGTCGACGACCTGTTCAAGAGCCTCAAGGAAGGCACCGAAGCCGCCAACGAGGAACGCCGCCAGAACGGCTACCCCGAGCTGGACATCATCGGCTGGATTGAAAAGCCCGCCTACACGGCCGATACGCATCGCCTGGTCTGGTCCATGGCCGCGCGCACCAAGGGTGCCCCATCGGACGAAGCCAACAGCGTCAACTACAACACCTATGCGCTGGGCCGCGAGGGCTACATCACCCTCAACCTGATCACCGGCCAGCAGGCCATTGCGCAAGACAAGGTGCATGCGCAAGTGCTGCTGAGCGCGCTCAACTTCAATGAAGGCAAGCGCTACGCAGACTTCAACGCCTCCACAGACAAGGTGGCCGAATACGGTCTGGCCGCGCTGGTGGGTGGGCTGGCCGCCAAGAAGCTGGGCATGTTCGCCCTGGCCGCCGGTTTTTTCGCCAAGTTCGCCAAGGTGATCTTGCTGGCCGGTGCCGGCGTGGCCGCCGCCGTGGGCCGCTTCTTCAAGCGCGACAATAGCAAGGCCTGATTCACAAGGCGTGATTCACACAGCCTGATCTATCGCCCCACAGCCCATGCTCAAGATCCTGTTCCTGCTCTTCAGCGGCCTGAAGTTCGGCAAGCTGCTCACCACCGGCGGCACCATGCTGATCTCGCTGGTGGTCTACGGTTTCATCTTTGGCTGGAAGTACGCAGCGGGCTTCATCGGCTTGCTGTTCGTCCACGAGATGGGCCACTTCATCGCCGCCCGCCAGCGCGGCCTGAAGGTCGGTGCGCCTACCTTCATCCCCTTCATGGGCGCCTGGATCGAGATGAAGGAGATGCCGCACGACGCCGAGACGGAAGCCTATGTGGGCCTGGGCGGCCCCTTGCTGGGCACACTGGGCGCTCTGCTCTGCTACTTCCTGGCGCGCGATGCGGGCCAGGACGGCAAGTGGCTGCTGGCAGTGGCCTACGCAGGCTTTTTCCTCAACCTCTTCAACCTGATCCCGCTGTCACCACTCGATGGTGGCCGCATCACGGCTGTGCTCTCGCCGCGTATCTGGCTGCTGGGCGTGCCCATTCTGGGCTTCATGCTGTGGCGCAATCCCCTGAACCCCGTGCTGATCATGATCGCGATCATGGCGGCCCCACAGGTGATGAAGGCCTGGCACTTCAAGGCCGATGACCCGGCCCATGCAGGCTACTACGTGGCCTCGGCCGAGACCCGGCTGACCTACGCCACGGCCTACCTCGGCCTGCTGACCTTCCTGGCCGTCATGACGCACGATGTGCACGAGATGCTGGTCGTCGTGCGCTGATCGAGCTGATCAAGCCACCCTGCGCCAATCCTCTGCGTCGATCGGCACCTCGAACCAGAACAGACTGCCGCTGCCGGGCTGGCTGTCCACGCCGATGCGGCCATGCATCATGTCGACCAGGCGTTTGCAGATGGCCAGGCCCAGGCCCGAGCCACCATATTGGCGGATGGTGCTGTCGCTGGCCCTGTTGAAAGGCTGAAAGAGTTGTCCCAAGGCCTCGGTGGGGATGCCGATGCCCGAGTCCTGCACCTCGACATGCAGGGTCGACAGCCCATCTTCGCGCTGCAAGGTGTGGCAGCGTACCGACACCTCGCCTTCTGTCGTGAACTTCAGGGCATTGGCCAGCAGATTGAGCAGCACCTGCTTGATGCGCAAGGGGTCACCCACCGCCTCGATCGCATCGTCCGGAAACTCGCGAACCAATGACACGCCCTTTTGCTGGGCAATGGACGAGACCATGTCCACGGCCTCGTTGGCCAATTGAACAGCATTGAACTTCTGCTGATCGAGCGGTGTGGCGTGGGACTCCAAGCGGGAAAAATCCAGCACATCGTTGATGATCTGCATCAAGGTGGAGCCGCAGCGGTCGATCTGCTCCAGGTAGGTGGACTGCTGTTCATTGGCCTCGGTGCGCTTGAGCAACTGTGTGAAGCCCAGGATGCCGTTGAGCGGCGTGCGCACCTCGTGGCTGATTTGCGCGAACAGGCGTGTGCGGTCCAGGCTGGACTGCTGCACGGCCTGCAGCATGGTCTCCAGCCGCGCGGCACGACGCTCCAGCGCAAGGTTCTGCGCATCGATCATGCGCTGGTTGCCGTCGATCTCGTGGCTGAAACGGTCATAGGCGCGGCGCACCACCACGCTGAAACCCGCGCCGATCAGCAGAAAACCGATCTGCATCAGGAAGATGGGGTTCTCTTCAGCCTTCATCAAAGGCGGCACCCACTGGTGCTGCTGGTTGAACCAGATCAGGCCCGCGCCACCCATCACCAGCACCACCCACACCACGCCGTCAATGACGCCCATCAGGTGGGCCACGAACATCGGCCACCACACCAGCCACCACACGGCCGTGCTGGGCGTGAGCCCCATCCACATCAAGGAGACGATGAGCCCTGCGAGGTTGCCCAGCAGCAGGACATGGCTGATCCAGCGGATGACGGTGGGCTTGAGGCGGGACTTGAACAGCGGATACAGCCCGATCACGGGCAAGGCTGGCATCGCCAACGCGGCCGCGATCGCCCACTGATGGAAATAGCCACCGTAGACCAGGGCGAAGACGAAGTGCCCGATACCGGACACGAAGATCAGCTCGCTGAAACGCTGGTATTTAGCCCAGCCAGCGACCCAATCCGCTGGAGGTGGTGATGCCATGTACTGCTCCTGTGGCCTCATCATCATGTGTCGTCAGACACAGTGCGCAAGACTAACTCATGGCCGGCCCATCTCCATCATGTCTGCATGAAGGTTTGCGTGATGACAACGCCATCGACTGCAAACAGGGGAGCGTTTTATACGGATATGGCGCGACTGGCCAAGGCCGCAGCGGCCGCGCGCGTCTCCACACCGAGCTTCTCGAAGATGTGCTCCAGGTGCTTGTTGACGGTGCGGTGGCTCATGCCCAGGATGTCGGCGATGTCGCGGTTGGTCTTGCCCTTGGCCAGCCAGCCAAGCACCTCGGTCTCGCGAGGCGTCAGGGCGGCTTCGCTCAGGCGGCAATGGTCCACGCCCGCATCGGCCCCTGAGGCCTTGCTGTCTCGCTGCAAGGCGCGCAAGGCCTCGCGCGCCGCACGAGCGTTGCGCACATGCGTGGTCAGCCGGGCCAGCACCTCCTCGATGCGCACGGGCTTGACGACATAGTCGACGCCACCGGCTTCGAAGCCTGCGACAACATCGGCCGTCTCTGAAAGCCCCGTCATGAAGATCACGGGGATGGCCGACCAGGCCGCATGGTTCTTGATGCGCTGGCATGTCTCGAAGCCCGTGAGGCCGGGCATCACCGCATCCATCAGGATGGCATCGGGCGTGACCACGTCGAGCCGGGCCAAGGCCTGTTGCCCATCGCGCGCCACGAGCACCGTGTAGCCTTCGTCCGCCAGCGCATCGCACAACATGCGCAGGGTATCGGGCGCATCGTCCACCACCAGGACAGTGCCCTGGCTCCGCTCAAACTTGGGGTTCATCGAGGATATCCTCTACGAGATAGGGTGCGAGATACGAGACAACGGCGTCGAGCTCGAACTGGTCCACCAGCTCACGCGTCGCCCGCCAGTGGACCAGCGCATCGGGTGCGGCACGTGTCCATTCATCCAGTGCATCGTGCAGGCCCTGCACATGGCCCTTGCGCGCCAGGCGGTCCAGCTCCCAGGCGGCATCGGGCGGCACAGGAGCAGGTGGCATGGCAAACAGATCCAGCTGCGGTGCCACACGAGCTTCACCCTCCTCGTGGGCGAGCATGCCCATGGGCGCCGTGACCCAGGTCAACAACAGGTGCTGGGCCAAGGTGTCGAGCAACTCGGACTCCATCACCGGCTTGCCCAGAAAGGCCTGGCACTGCGCGGCCTGAAGGTTCTCCGGCCGGTTCTCGAACACATTGGCCGACACCATGATGATGGGCACCTCATCGAAGCCGGCTTGCCTGATGGCACGGGCCGTGCGCCAGCCGTCCATGTCGTCCATGGAAATGTCCATCAACACGGCATCCGGGCACAACTCCTTGACGCTTTCCAGGCCTTCCTGGCCGCTGGCAGCCTCGCGGATCTCGAAGCCCAGGGGCAGCAGGAGCCCTGCCAGCATCTGGCGCTGGATGGGCTGGTCGTCCACCACCAGCAAGGTCTTGCGTGGGCCCAGGTAGCCCGTGATGGGCCGGTGCAGCAGGCGCGCGGCCGACACACCCGACTTCAAGGCCTGCTCACCCGGCGGCGCCGAGATCTCGCGCAAGTAAAGGCGCACGCTGAACACACTGCCCTGCCCCATCACGCTTTGCACGCTGAGCTCGCCGCCCATCAGCTCGGTGAGCAAATGGGTGATGGTCAGACCCAGGCCGGTACCGGGCTCGCTGCTGCGGCGCCCGCCACTGCCACGTTCGAAGGGCAGGAAGATGCGCTCCAGATCCTGCGGCGCAATGCCGATGCCCGTGTCCACCACCTCGAAGCGCAGCACCTCGCGGCGCGCATCCAGGCGCAGCGTGATGCGCCCTTTTTCGGTGAAGCGCACCGCATTACCCAGCAGATTGAGCAGGATCTGGCGCAGGCGCTTGGCATCGGCCTGCACCCAGGCCGGCACGCGGCCTCGTGTCTCCAGCTTGAAGCCCAGGCCCTTGGATTCGGCCTGTGGCCTCACCATGCTGACCACGTCATCCAGGAACTCGGGCAGCGGCAAGGGTGCCGACTCCAGGCGCAGGCGGCCCGCCTCGATGCGTGCCAAGTCCAGCAGCCCGTCGATCAGGCCCATGAGGTGCTCGCCGCTGCGCTGGATGGTGTTCAAGGCCGTGCGCTTCTTGCCGGCCGGCGGCGCGTCTTTCATGAGGATCTGCGCATAGCCCAGGATGCTGTTGAGTGGCGTGCGCAGCTCGTGCGTCATGCCGGCCACATAGCGTGTCTTGGCCTGGTTGGCGGCCTCGGCCAGTTCCTTTGCCTGCTGCAAGGCGGCGTCGGTGCGGCGGTGGGCATCGATTTCAAGTTGCAGCAGCTGGTTGTGCCGGTTGGAGTCGTCCTGCGCCATGCGCCGGCTCTCGGAGGCCAGCACCACCCACCAGGCGCACACGGCCGCCGCCAGCAACATGAGCGCATAGACCTTGACGAAGGGGCCCTCCAGACTGATGCCCGAGGCCACGCCCTCCTGGTAATAGACCACGCCCAGCACGAAGGCCAGCAGGGTTGCGATCGACAGGAAGACCACCAGGTAGTGCCCCACCCTGAAGTTGACCCGCTTGGACAGGTAGGTGGGCAGCACCGTCATCAAGCCACCCGAGACCTGCTCGGCCGCGCGCGAGCGCGTCTTGCAGCGGTCATGGCAGCGCGACTCCAGCGTGCAGCACAGCGAGCAGATGGGCGCGTCGTAGGCCGGGCAGGTCGCCATGTCCTCGGCCTCGAAATGGTTCTCGCACACCGAGCAGCGCACCATCTGGCCGGGCTTCCAGGGCATGTGAGGCTCGCGTGCCAGGTAGAAGCGCCCGTTTGTGGTCCAGGCCAGCAAAGGCGACACCACGAGCGCGATGCCCAGCGCAATGAAGGAGGACCAGGCCACCAGCGATTCACCCAGCAAACCCGCATGGGCTGTCACAGCCACCAGCGCCGCCGTCAATGTGGCACCCAAGCCAACCGGATTGAGGTCATAAAGGTGTGCCCGCTTGAACTCGATGCCTTTGGGCGACCAACCCATGGGCTTGTTGATCAGCAGATCGGCCACCAGCGCCCCGACCCAGGCAATGGCCACATTGCTGTAGAGACCCAGCACGCGCTCCAGCGCACCGAACACACCCAGCGTCATCAGGAGCACGGCGATCAGCACATTGAAGACCAGCCACACCACGCGGCCAGGGTGGCTGTGCGTGAGCCGCGCGAAGAAGTTGGACCAGGCCAGCGAACCCGCATAGGCATTGGTGACATTGATCTTCACCTGCGAGATGATCACGAACAGCACCGTGACGCCCAGCGCCCACTGCGGCGACCAGAAAGGCGACGAGAACACCTCGCTGAAACCGGCCAGGTACATTTGCGTGGGCTCGATGGCCTTGTCCGCCGGCACCTCGTGCTGCAAGGCCAGAAAAGCCAGAAAGGCACCGGCCAGCATCTTGAGCATGCCCGGCACCACCCAGCCTGGTCCGGCCACCAGCACGGCGGTCCACCAGCGCACGCGGTTCTCGTCTGTCTTCTCGGGCAGGAAGCGCAGGAAGTCCACCTGCTCGCCAATCTGCACCACCAAGGAGAACGCCACCGTGGCGGCCAGGCCGAAAGCGGTCACATCAAAGCCGCTGTGCCCCGTGCTGCGGCCACTCAGCGAGGTGAAGGCGGCATAGGCCTCGGGGTTCTTGAAGGCCACGAAGAGGAAGGGGCAGACCCACAAGGTCAGCCACAGCGGCTGCGTCCACATCTGCAGGCGCGAGATCAGCGTGATGCCGTGCGTCACCAGCGGAATGATGACCAGCGACGACACCAGATAGCAAACGGGCAGCGGCCAGCCGAACACCATCTGCAAGGCCAGCGCCATGATGGCCGCTTCCAGGGCAAAGAAGATAAAGGTGAAGCTGGCGTAGATCAGCGAAGTGAGCGTGGAGCCCAGATAGCCAAAGCCCGCACCGCGCGTGAGCAGGTCCATGTCCACACCGTACTTGGCCGCGTAGTAGCTGATGGGCAGGCCGGTGAGGAAGGTGATTAAGCCGACGATCAGAATGGCCCAGACCGCATTGGTGAAGCCGTAGTTCAAGGCGATGGCGCCGCCAATGGCCTCCAGCGCCAGAAAGGACACGGCACCAAAAGCCGTGTTGGCCACGCGCATCTCGCTCCACTTGCGGAAGGTGCGCGGGGTATAGCGGAGCGCGTAGTCCTCCAGGGTCTCATTGGCAACCCAGGAGTTGTATTCACGGCGAATGCGAAAGATCTTTTGCCGGGCTACGGACACGAACTGGCTCCGATCTACAGGACGGCTCAGCTTGAATGCAAGAAGCGATCCATGTGATCCCCCCGCATTCAAGTGCCCTCATCACAGGACTACGTTAATTGACGTATTCATGGAAAACCCGCTCATCCGTACTGTTGCACCCAAGGCCGCGAACCGCGATGCCAGGCGACCAACCGCACCGAAGGACGCCTGCACCAAAGCGCGGCATCGGCAACCCGTTTTTGTGCAAGGAGCCTTTTCATGTCGAATGACCAGAATGACCTGTCCCGCAACCGCCGCCGCGTCCTGCAAGGCCTCGGTGCCGTACCCCTCATGGGTGTCACGGGCCTGAGCTACGGTGCCGCCCCTGCCACCTCCGCCGTCAACACGACCAAGCTGGCCGTGACCGACACCGAGGTGATCGTGGGTCAGCTGCACTCGGCCACGGGCACCATGGCCATCTCCGAGACAGGCTCGATCCAGGCAGAGCAACTGGCCATCGACCAGATCAATGCCATGGGCGGCGTGCTGGGCCGCAAGATCAAGGTGATCAAGGAAGACGGCGCCTCCGACTGGCCCACCTTCGCCGAGAAGTCCAAGAAGCTGCTGGTCAACGACCGCGTGGCCTGCGTCTTCGGCTGCTGGACATCGGCATCCCGCAAGGCCGTGCTGCCCATCTTCGAAAAGGAAAACGGCCTGCTGTACTACCCGACGTTCTATGAAGGCCTGGAGCAGTCCAAGAACGTGTTCTACACCGGCCAGGAAGCCACGCAACAGATCCTGTGGGGTCTGGACTGGGCCTCCAAGGAGAAGAAGGCCAAGACCTTCTTCCTGGTTGGTTCGGACTACATCTGGCCGCGCACCTCGATGAAGATCGCCCGCAAGCACATCGAGACGATTGGCAAGCTGGGTTCCGTGGTGGGCGAAGAGTACTACCCGCTGGGCAACACCAACTTCAACTCCCTGATCAACAAGATCAAGCTGGCCAAGCCCGATTGCATCTTCGCTGCCGTGGTCGGTGGTTCCAACGTGGCCTTCTACAAGCAGCTCAAGGCTGCCGGCATCACCGGTGCCAAGCAATTCCTGCTGACCCTGTCGGTGACCGAAGACGAGATGCTGGGCGTGGGCGGCGAGAACTTCGCCGGCTTCTACTCCTCGATGAAGTACTTCCAGTCCTTGAGCAACGACAACAACAAGAAGTTCGTCGAAGCCTTCAAGGGCAAGTACGGGCCGAAGTCGGTGATCGGCGATGTGACCCAGGCTGGCTACCTCGGCCCATGGCTGTGGAAAGCCGCCTGCGAGAAGGCCGGCAGCTTCGATGTGGACAAGGTCGTGGCGGCCTCGCCCGGCATCGAGCTCAAGACCGCGCCTGAAGGCTACGTGAAGCTGCACGAGAACCACCACTTGTGGAGCCGAGCGCGTATTGCGCAGGGCCAGGCCGACGGCACCTTCAAGGTCGTGGCGGAATCGAAAGACCTGATCGAGCCCAACCCCTTCCCCAAGGGATACCAGTAAGCCTGGGTCCAAGGAGTGAGCGCATGGTCTGCCATTGGCCATCAGACGACGGCATTTGGCTGGATGGCAGACCGTTTCCTGCGTCGGTGCGCGGGCGTCAAGCTCAGGCGCCGCGCAGGCTTTTTTGCTGCAAGGGGGTGACCCATGTCTTTATCTGAAATGCTCAACATCGGCTTGATGCAAGGCTTTGCGGGCTTGAGCCTGTTTTCCGTGCTGCTGCTCATGGGCCTGGGCCTGGCTGTGATCTTCGGCCAGATGGGTGTGATCAACATGGCGCATGGCGAGTTCATGACCATCGGCGCCTACACCGTGTACATGGGCTCCACCCTGACCGAGAAGTACGCGCCCAACCTCATGCCGGCCTACTTCCCCGTGGCCATCATGGCGGCCTTCCTCATTGCCTTCGGCGTGGGCTGGCTCACCGAATGGGCGCTCATCCGCCACCTCTACAAACGGCCCCTGGACACCCTGCTGGCCACCTGGGGCCTGAGCCTGGGCTTGCAGCAGCTGTTCCGAACCGCCATCGGTCCCAAGGAAGTCAGCCCCACGCTGCCTGACTGGCTGATGGGTTCGTGGTCGCCCCACGAAGGGCTGGACATCCCCATCAACGGCATGTTCGTGATGGGCTTGACCGCCCTGGTCACCGTGCTGCTGATGATCGCCCTCTACAAGGCTCGCTGGGGCCTGCGTGTACGCGCCACCGTGAGCAACCGCGTGATGGCCAATGCGATCGGCATCAACACCAAGCAGACCGACCGCCTCACCTTCGCCATCGGCTGCGGCATCGCCGGCGTGGCGGGCGCGGCGTTCACGACCATCGGCTCCACCGGCCCCACCAGCGGCTCGCTCTACATCGTGGACTCCTTCCTGGTGGTGACCTTCGGCGGCGCTGGCAGCCTGCTGGGCACCGTGGCATCGGCCTTCGGCATCGCCCAGACCCAGTCTATCAGCGAGTTCTTCATGACGGGCTCGAACGCCAAGGTGCTGACGCTGCTGGCCGTGGTGACCATCCTGATGCTGCGTCCGCAAGGCCTCTTCCCTTCCAAAGTCCGCAAGTAATTCGCATAGGTTTGAAAGGAGTCGTACATGAACAAGGTTCAAACCTGGATCGCGCAGCAAAAGCTCGGCAGCATCGCCGTGCTGGCCCTGCTGCTGATCGTGGTCTTCCCTCTCTCGCTGGACATCTTCCGGCTCAACCTGGTCGGCAAGTACCTGACCTATGCCTTCGTGGCGCTCGGCCTGGTCATGCTGTGGGGCCACGCCGGCATCCTCAGCCTTGGGCAAGGCGTGTTCTTCGGCCTGGGCGGCTACATGATGGCCATGTTCCTCAAGCTGGAGGCCTCCGACCCCATCAGCACCAAGATCCAGTCCACCCCCGGCATCCCTGACTTCATGGACTGGAACCAGCTCACCCACCTGCCCTTCTGGTGGGTGCCTTTCAAGAGCCTGCCCTTTGCACTGATCGCCGTGCTGGTCGTGCCCATGCTGCTGGCCTTCATCATCAGCTTCGCCATGTTCAAGCGGCGCGTGGGGGGCGTGTACTTCGCCATCATCACGCAGGCCGTGGCCCTGATCCTGACGGTGCTGATCATCGGCCAGCAAGGCTTCACGGGCGGCGTCAACGGCATCACCGACCTGAAGACCCTGCTGGGCTGGGACATCCGCACCGACCACGCCAGGTACATCCTCTACTACGTGTGCGTGGCCTTACTGCTGGGCGCGGTGTTCCTGTGCCGCTGGGTGCAGGCATCGAAGCTGGGCACGCTGCTGCTGGCCATGCGAGACAAGGAAGACCGCGTGCGCTTCTCAGGCTACGACGTGGCCATGTTCAAGGTCTTCGCTTTCTGCCTGGCGGCCATGCTCTCGGCAATTGGTGGTGCCATGTTCACCCTGCAGGTGGGATTCATGTCGCCGTCCTTCGTGGGCATCGTGCCTTCCATCGAGATGGTGATCTTCGCGGCAGTGGGTGGCCGCATGAGCCTGGTGGGTTCCATCTACGGCGCCCTGCTGGTGAACTTCGGCAAGACCTACTTCTCTGAAAGCGCGCCTGACCTGTGGCTGTTCCTGATGGCCGCGCTCTTCATCGGCGTGACCATGGCCTTCCCCGATGGCCTGGCTGGCCTGGTGGAACAAAAGCTCAAGCCCTGGTGGAACAACCGTCAGGCCAACCGCAAGGAGCAGGCCGAACGCATCCTGGCCGCGCACGCCGCCTACCCCAACGCCTTGCCGCCCAAGGACACCGGCAGCAGCCTCCCGCCTGGCATGAGTGGCCAGCAAGCCTGATGGCCTCCATAGGACCAACAACACAGGACTTAGCGACAAGGAGTACCTCACCATGAACGCAGCAGCGACGACAACCCCAGCCAAGGAGTTCGTGCTCTACATCGAAGACCTGACGGTGTCATTCGACGGCTTCAAGGCCATCGACAGCCTCAACCTCTATGTGGACAAGAACGAGCTCCGCGTGATCATCGGCCCCAACGGTGCCGGCAAGACCACCCTGCTCGACCTCATCTGCGGCAAGACCAAGGCCAGCCACGGCAGCATCAAGTTCAAGGACAAGGAACTGACCCACACGCCCGAGCACAAGATCGTGCGCGCCGGCGTGGGCCGCAAGTTCCAGACGCCCTCCATCTACGAGAACCTCAGCGTGTTCCAGAACCTGGAGGTGTCCTTCCCACGCGGCCGCTCGGTGCTGGGCGCCCTGGGCTTCAAGTGCACCGACGAGGTCAAGGCCCGCGTGCAGGTGGTAGCCGAGGAGATCGGCCTGCTCGATAAGCTGGACACCGAAGCCGGCCTGCTCAGCCACGGCCAGAAGCAATGGCTGGAGATCGGCATGCTGCTGATGCAGGAGCCCGAGCTGCTGATGCTCGACGAGCCTATTGCCGGCATGAGCGCCAAGGAGCGCGAGCAGACCGCCGAGTTGCTCAAGCGCATCTGCAAGAACCGCTCGATGATCGTGATCGAACACGACATGGCCTTCGTGGCGCAGATCGCCTCCAAGGTCACGGTGATGCACCAGGGCAAGATCCTGGCCGAGGGAACGATGGACCAGGTCCAGAACGATCCCAAGGTCATTGATGTTTACCTCGGCCACTGAAGGGATCACCACATGTTGGAAGTCAAAGACCTGTTCGTGAGCTATGGCCAGAGCGAGGCGCTACACGGCATCTCGTTCGAGGCCAACAAGAACGAGACCGTGGCCATCATGGGCCGCAATGGCATGGGCAAGACCACCCTTTTCAAAAGCCTGATGGGCGTGCTGCCCACCAAGTCCGGCGAGATCAGCGTGGCTGGTCACAGCGTGGTGAAAGACGAGAGCTACAAGCGTGTGGCCAAGGGCATCGCCTACGTGCCGCAAGGCCGCATGATCTTCCCCACCCTCACGGTGGAAGAAAACATCCAGACGGGCCTGGAGAACAGCAAGACCAAGCGCATCCCCGAAGAGATCTACGCGCTCTTCCCGGTGCTGTTCGACATGCGCAACCGCAAGGGCGGCAATCTCTCTGGTGGCCAGCAACAACAGCTTGCCATTGCCCGCGCGCTGGTGACCGACCCCAAGGTGCTGCTGCTCGACGAGCCCACCGAGGGCATCCAGCCCTCCATCATCAAAGACATCGCCAAGGCCTTGAACGAGATCCGCAAGCTGCGCGAGATCACCATCGTTGTGAGCGAGCAGGTGCTGTCTTTCGCGATGGACGTGGCCGACCGTCTCTTCGTGATCGAAGGCGGCCGCTTGGTTCACGAGACCACCAGAGCCAACACCGATGCCGACCGCATCAAAGCCTATCTCTCAGTGTAAGTAAGGAGCAAACGCCATGGCTGAAACCCTCATCAAAGTCGACCTGCAAGACTCGCCCTACAACAACCCCAACATCCACAACCGCTGGCACCCGGACATCCCCATGGCCTGCTGGGTGAACCCCGGTGACGAGTTCGTGCTGGAAACCTACGACTGGACCGGCGGCTACATCAAGAACAATGACAGCGCCGACGACGTGCGCGACGTGGACCTCACCACCGTGCACTTCCTCTCCGGCCCCGTGGGCGTCAAAGGCGCCGAGCCTGGCGACCTGCTCGTGGTGGACCTGCTGGACGTGGGCGCCAAGCCCGACAGCCTCTGGGGCTTCAACGGCTTTTTCAGCAAGAAGAACGGCGGCGGCTTCCTGACCGAGCATTTCCCTGAAGCGCAGAAGTCCATCTGGGACTTCCATGGCCTCTACACCACCAGCCGCCACGTGCCCGGCGTGAAGTTCGCCGGCCTTATCCACCCGGGCCTGATCGGCTGCCTGCCCGACCAGAAGATGCTGGACATGTGGAACGAGCGCGAAGTGGACTTCATCGCCACCCAGCCCGAGCGCGTGCCCCCGCTGGCCAACCCGCCCTTTGCCAGCACGGCCCACGCCGGCAAGGCCTCGGGTGCAGCCAAGGACAAGGTGGCGCTAGAGGGTGCCCGCACCGTGCCCCCTCGCGAACACGGCGGCAACTGCGACATCAAGGATCTCTCGCGTGGCTCCAAGATCTTCTTCCCCGTGTATGTGGACGGCGCAGGCCTCAGCGTGGGCGACCTGCACTTCAGCCAGGGCGACGGCGAGATCACCTTCTGCGGTGCCATCGAGATGGCCGGCTGGGTGCACATGAAGGTCACGCTGATCAAGGGCGGCATGGCCAAGTACGGCATCAAGAACCCCATCTTCAAGCCCAGCCCCATCACCCCCACCTACAACGATTACCTGATCTTCGAAGGCATCTCGGTGGACGAATACGGCAAGCAGCACTACCTCGACGTGCACGTGGCCTACCGCCAGGCCTGCCTCAACGCCATCGAATACATGACCAAGTTCGGCTACTCCAAAGCCCAGGCCTACTCGATCCTGGGGACGGCGCCCGTGCAGGGCCACATCAGCGGCGTGGTCGACATCCCCAATGCCTGCGCCACCTTGTGGCTGCCCACGCAGATCTTCGAGTTCGACATCAACCCCAGTGCCAGCGGGCCGGTGGTGCAGGACTTTGGCGGCATCGACGTGCCGCTGTCCAAAGACCTCTGATCGACCTCAGCCTCAACAGAAAGGAGCCCGGGCATGCCGACCTATGACTACGCCTGCCCGGACTGCGGCGGCTTTGAAGCCTTCCGCAGCCTGGCCCAACGCAACGACCCCGCCAACTGCCCCGATTGCGGCACCGGCTCGCCACGCGTGTTCATAAGTGCACCCAGGCTGGCCTGCCTGGACAGCAGCACCCGCATCGCCATGGACACCAACGAGCGAGCCAGGCATGCGCCGATGAACAACAAGGAGTACGGGGCTTATCAAAGGCTCAAGCACCCATCGGGTTGCGGGTGCTGCTCACCATCCAGCCGCAAGACCACGACGGTGACGGCGGCCAACGGGAGCAAGATGTTTCCGACGAAGAGGCCTTGGATGATCAGTCATTGAGACTCGTCACAGCGTGGCGCGGGCGTACGATGGCGCGCGTATGTCCACTCGTAGAGATGCTCACGCGCCCGTCCCGTTGCGGAAGTTCGATGGCTCAGCGCAACTGACCGCCAAACAGCCAAAGCCGCCGATCACGACCAGGCCGATCCCCCTCTGGCACGCATAGCAAAGAGGGCAGGCAGGCGTGTATCGATCTTCTCAGGCCTCGGCTTTTTCTGTGTGATAGAAACGCACTATCTCTCCCACAGATCAGGTTGCAAAAATGGCCAAGAACTATGCTGCCCCGCTCGCCGACATGCGGTTTTTGCTCCAGACACAGACGACAAGAGATATCGATGACGCCATGCCCTTGTTGGACCAAGCGGCTTCATTCATTGAACAAGAATGGGCAACCGTCAAGACGCTGGGCGACATACGGGGTTGCACCTTCGATCAAGGACAGGTCACCCTGCCCGCTGAGATCAAGGCGGCGTGGATTCGATACGTCGACGCCGGATGGATGGGGATCACCCTGCCTGAACCATGGGGTGGCCAAGGCTTATCGGCCACCATCGGTACGTTCGTGGGAGAGATGCTCAGCAGCGCCAACCCCGCCCTGAGCATGATCCCGGCGCTGACGATGTCGGCCTGCAAGGCCATCATCGCCTTTGGGTCGGAATCCTTGAAGCAGACCTACCTGCCCAAGATGGTGGCCGGGGAATGGACCGGCACCATGTGCATGACCGAAGCACATTGCGGCTCAGATCTGGGTCTTATCAGGACCACGGCCACACCCCTGGATGAACACCGCTTCACCATCACCGGCACCAAGATATTCATCTCGGCTGGCGAGCATGATGGCAGCGCGAACATCATCCATTTGGTGCTGGCGCGCATCAAAGGTGCACCTGAAGGTGTCAAAGGTCTGTCATTGTTCCTGGTCCCGAAATGGTTGCCGGATTCGGGCCATGCGACTGAGTCGGGCGTGGCCAATACGGTCAGCTGCATCGGCATCGAGCAAAAAATGGGCATCCACGCCAATCCCACCTGCACCATGAGTTTCGACGCCGCGCAGGGCTTTCTGGTGGGACGTGCCAATGAAGGCATCAAGGCCATGTTCACCATGATGAACGAGATGCGGCTTGGCACGGCGACGCAAGGGGTGGGGCTGAGCGAGTGCGCCTTTCAGGAAAGCCATGCCTACGCCACGGAGCGCATGCAGGGCAAGGCCTTGGACCCCGCCAGACGATCCGCAAACCAGGCCGACGCCTTGATCAGCCATGCCGATGTGCGCCGCATGCTGCTGACCCAAAAGGCCTTTGCCGAAGGCGGGCGGGCCTTGTGTCTGCATTGTGCCACCCTGCTTGATAGGGCCCAGGCCGGTGGTGATGAGGGTCAGGCGGCCGAAAAGGTGTTGGGCCTGCTGACCCCGATTGCCAAAGCCTTCTTGACGGAAACCGGCTTGGAATCAGCCAGCTATGCCATACAGGTGCGCGGTGGCCATGGCTACATTAGGGACAGCGGCGTGGAGCAGATTTATCGCGATGGCCGTATCTCCACTTTGTACGAAGGCACCACAGGTATCCAGGCCCTGGACCTCTTGGGCCGCAAGGTGCTGGGGGACCAGGCCCAGACCTTGTTGACGTTCACGAAGCAGATTCATCAACTCTGCGCGTCGATTGCACAACCTGATCCCCCAATCGATCACAGCAGCCACCCAGCGAGCGGTGTGGTGAAGAGCTTGGCGCAAGCGCTGCATCCCTACGCTCGAGAATGGCCTCAATTGGCTCAACAAGTTGGCATGCGAGCCCTGCAAGATCACGATGAAGTGGGCGCAGCGGCTTACGACTTTCTGATGTATTCAGGCTATGTCTGTCTGGCCTACTTTTGGCTGCGTATGGCTGACGCCGCAAGGGCCGACGGTTTGGAGGTGGATCCCCGGTTCTTGTCTGCCAAACAAAAAACGGCGACCTTCTATTTCGACCGGCTATTGCCCAGGGCCCAGTTTCACAAAGTGGCCGTGCAGGCGGGCAAGGCTGCCCTGTCCAGCTTCGAAGACGACCAGTGGTCGTTTTGAGCAGGCTGTTCTCGCATCCGGGGCTTTTTTGTGTGGTGCCGCCCAAGCTGACCAGAGCTGTGCCTGCGATGTCGCACGCCATCGCTGGGCAACTTCCGTTTTTTGGATAGGTTCAACTTCGCCAGAGTTGAACTATGCTCGCGCCATTGTGTCCGTTCCAATCTTGCTGTCATGACTTTGCTTCAGGTGCTCATCCTTGCTGCCGTCCAGGGGGCAGCCGAACTACTCCCCGTTTCCAGCTCGGCCCACGTCATCGTGACCGAGAAGCTGATGGGCCTAGACCCCTCGTCGCCGGAAATGACCCTGCTCTTGGTCATGCTCCACACCGGCACGATGTTCGCGGTTATCGCCTATTTCTGGCAGACCTGGCGCAAGACCTACTTCTCGTCCACACAAGGCTTTGTGGCGCAATGCCGATTGCTGGTGGCGGCGACCATGGCCACCGGCGCAGTTGGGCTCACCCTGCAGGCACTGATCAAGCACTTCGTGATGGCCAGCGATCCCAACTTCGAGATCGAGCACTTGTTCGCCAATACGCGGTTGATGGCCGCCGCGCTAGCCAGCGCCGGTGTATTGATCCTGTACTCGTCGCGCCAGAAGGAGGATGGGCAGGCACCATTGACACAGGTTCGCGCGCTCGTCATCGGGGCGGTTCAGGGGCTGTGCCTGCCCTTTCGTGGCTTTTCGAGATCAGGCGCGACCATCTCAACGGGCATGGCCGTCGGCGTCAACCGGCAGATCGCGGAGGAGTTCAGCTTCGCCATGGCCGTGGTGCTGACGCCGGCCATCCTCATCAAGGAGGCCTTGCGCTTGCATCACGCTCAAGCCTCAGCCATTGCCACCCATGCCCACGCGGCGTCGTTCATGTCGATCTGGGGTATCAGCCTCATCGGCATGGGCGCGAGCTTCGTGGCCGGGTTGCTGGCGCTGCGCTGGTTGTCGTCGTGGCTGGAGCAAGGGCGATGGCACCTCTTCGGCTTCTACTGCCTGTTCGCCTCGGCCATTGTGCTGTTGGCGGGGTGATGGCCCACCATGGCGTTCGTCGAGACGAAAGGCTCAGCCCCAGCTGCGGCACCAGCGCCAACTGCTTCTGCAACAGCACCCAAGAAATAAGTCTCACCATTCGGGGAGGCCACCAAAGTCAGCTATCGGACTGGCGACGCATACCCGGTACCGGCCAACAACCGGCATCCGGGCACCTCAAGCGAATGACTCGCTTGGAATGTATCGCTAGCACTTGGGGTGCGTGGAGGAGCCCGAGGCAAACTATAGCCGTGCGATGCAGCGGATGCGCTGGCGCAAGACGGCAGCCAGGCAAAGCATCACCTCTACCAGTTCGAATGGGATCATGTCACCAGGTGCCGATTTGTCGCGGATACGCTTGATCAGTCTGATGTCGTTGGCGCTGCTGGCCTTTGCAGGCAACTCCCTTTTGTGTCGTGCGGCGCTCCACCATACCGCGATTGATGCAGCCAGCTTCACCACCATTCGCTTGCTGTCGGGGGCGCTCGTACTGGGGATATTGGTGCGCTCGACGAGCCGGGCACGCACGGGTCACGGCAGTTGGCAAGCTGCGCTTGCACTTTTTGCTTATGCCGCCTGCTTTTCCATTGCCTACACAAGTCTGCCAGCCAGCGCTGGTGCCTTGCTGCTGTTCGGTGCCGTGCAGGTGACGATGATCGGTTGGGGGCTGCTCAACGGGGAGCGTTTGCGACCTTGGCAGGTGGCTGGATTGGCGCTGGCTTTTTCGGGGCTCCTGGGACTGCTCTGGCCTGGACTGTCGGCCCCGCCGCTGCAAGGAACCCTGCTCATGATCGTGTCTGGGATTGCCTGGGGTATTTATTCTTTGCTGGGCAAAGGTGCAGGAGCCCCATTGCACGTCACCGCAGGAAATTTTGCGCGTGCGGCTTTGCCGACGCTCGTGTTCAGTGTCCTGTGCTTTGGGCGGATGCATGTTGACAAGCAGGGGGCCATGTTGGCGTTGGCTTCCGGTGCCCTTACTTCGGGCTTGGGTTATGCCATTTGGTATGCCGTGCTGCCCCAGCTGAAGGCGAGTCAGGCAGCGACTGCTCAACTCAGCGTGCCCGTGATTGCTGCTTTTGGGGCCGTGCCGTTGCTGGGCGAGGTATTGACGTTACGTCTGGTCCTGGCCGCACTGGCCGTGCTGGGTGGCATTGCTCTGGTCATCCACCCCCGCAGCGCCGTTACCCCAGCAGGAAGGCCGCGCGATCACCGATAGCGCATGAGCGATTCATAAGCCATTCAGCCGGTAGCCATATTACTGATACCAAGGTCAAGCAGTCGCTCAGCGAGAGAAATGGTAGTCCGCTATGGGTCGGTTTCGCCCGAACGCCTCACACCAGACCAGTCATTCAGGATTAGATCGCGGTCGCCAGCTGTCGCGTGGCAGGTTTCGGAGATGCCGCGGCCATATGCGCCGTTGCCCGCTGATTAGCTGCTGGTGATCGAAGCAGCCCCACAAGCTACCTGCCACATTCCAAGCTCCACACGCCGATCAAATATGCCTACCCGCACGTGCCAAAGCCTTGCGCGCAAATCCATGAACGCTGCGCTCCCCAAAAACAGAGCCTCACACCAATAAAATGGCTCGGCCCACCACACAAAAAGCCCGGCAAGCCGGGCTTTTTCATCCGCGCGTAGATCTCAAAACCTTGCGCGCCGAGCTTTTCTGGCCTCACGCCGCCTTCGACTCTCCGGCAGCCGCGCTTTGCGAGTTGCGCGCCAAGCGCATCGACATGCTCTTGCGAAGGCCAAGGCATCGTGATGCAGGATGTCATCGGTTGCCGCAAAGATTTGCATGGCCGGGAGATTGTGCAGATCGGCTTGCAAGGGGCTGACTTACGCCCCATGCCTCTTGATAAAGCCCAAGATAGGGTGCCACTCCTGATCAGCCGGGAGCAAGAAGATCTGGTCATGCAACATCTTGGATACAAGGTGGAATTCGCCTCTGGTACCGACCGCAGCGCCCAGTGTCTTGCCCATGTCCAAGGGGATGACCTCGTCAGCATCACTGTGCATGACCAGCACGGGCACATTCGTCGTTGACAAGGTCTGTGCGTTGTTCCAGCGATCTGGCAAAAGATGAGCCACAACATGCGAGGCCAGGCCCGTGCGGACAGCAAAGTCTCTGGCAGAAGAAAAGCCAGCATGCACGATCATCCCAGCGGGCGCGGGTGACAGTTCCTGGAGCGCATCCAGCATGACGGCGTTACCCAACGAATGCCCCATGACGAACCTTGGCGCACTCGCAGGCATGACCTTGACAAAGGTTTTGTAAGCAGCCCGCGCGTCTTCGTGCATGGCGTCTACAGATGGGGTACCAGAGCTGTCCCCAAATCCACTGTAGTCAAAGACCATGGAACTTACCCCCTGCTTCCACAAGCGAGCCTGAACGTTCGCCCAGTCCGACAAGGCTTCACCATTGCCGTGGAACAGAAGCAGTGCAGGTGCGTTGGCAGCAGCGCTCACGACCGATCTTGCATGAAGCATGTGGTCGCCCACGGCGATCTGCGTATCCATGAACGGTGCCCCGAACTGAGCGGGGGTCGCTATCCCATTCGGCTTGACCTCGAACGCTTCCCGCTCGATTCTGTGGATGAGCACTTCCTGGATGCCATGCAAGCAGGGCCACGCTGCAAGCAGTCCGAGCAGAACCATCAACGGTCGCAGGAGGTGCGTGAATTTGAACTCAAGGAGTTGACCTGCCTTGGCCAGACCTGAGCTGAATGCGAAGTGGCGAAGTTCCATGCTGACCTCTTTCTTGCCGCAATCGGAAAACGCAGCGGCTTTGTGCACTCTGGTCTGCCTGATTTTTGCCTTGCTACCGCATGTCAGTGTGAAGACTTGCCCGGATATCCAGTACCTCTTCAGTGGATCGCCCTTGAGCAGGCCAAGGCCGCCATCCTGGACTGGATGGCCTTCAACCATCACGCTCGTTTGCATTCGGCGCCGGGCTACCTCAGCCCCATGCGGTACGAGCAACGCTGGCTGGCGGCTCAGCGCAATAACGCCGCATGACAAGCCGAGTTCACTAATCCGACATTCATGGGCAACCTCAAATCAGGTGGCGCTCGCGCGACCATGTGCACACGCCAGCGAATTGACTTGCGCCCGCGTGAGTCAGTAACCACGATGGATACATGGGCACCCAAACCCCCAGGGATGGAAGGCTTAAAGTTGATCCATATCAAGCGCGGCTGAATGTGGCGCATTTCGCAACCCGGAATGCACGCATCCCCGGGGAATGCAGTTGGGCAATATGCATGGGTCTACAAGGTGTATGCATGGCTGACACGGCTCCAATGCGAATGCGCTGCTTGTGGCTTGGCATGACATTCACAGCGTCTGCCGCGGCCAATCAATTGCCAGGAGGCAGTCTGGCGGATCTCAGCCTGGAGGAACTCAGCAACATCCAGGTGGTGTCGGCCTCCAAGCGCGCCCAGGCACTGTCGGATGCGGCGGCTTCCCTTTTCGTCATCACCGCCGATGACATCCGCAGGTCTGGCGCCACCAGCCTGCCGGAGGCGCTGCGCCTTGCGCCCAATCTGACGGTGGCGCAGATCAGCAACACAGGCTGGTCGGTGAGTGCGCGAGGCTTTAACAGTACGGCCAACAAGTTGCTCGTTCTCATCGATGGGCGATCCGTCTACACCCCCTTGTTTGCCGGCGTGTTCTGGGACATCCAGGACGTCATGCTCGAAGACGTGGAGCGCATCGAGGTCATCAGCGGGCCCGGTGGCACGCTGTGGGGCGTCAACGCGGTCAATGGTGTGATCAATGTGATCACGCGTTCTTCGAAAGACACGCAAGGTACGCTGCTGTCGGCCTCAGGGGGCAATCGCGGGATCGACGTGGGCGCGCGCCATGGAAGCGCGATCAACGATGAGGCCACCTATCGCGTGTATGCACGTCACTTCACGCGCGACAGAAGCCATCTGGCCAATGGCTCGGACGTGGACGATGCGTGGCAGATGGACGAGGCTGGTTTTCGCTCGGATTGGCAGGGTGCAGCGGATCGACTCATGATGGAGGGCCAGGTTCAGCAGGGCGATCATGGCCAGCCTGCACCGGGTTCCATCTCCATCAATGGGGTGCCGTTTACCTTGGGCGACATCAGGACCAGGACGGCCCATGCGCTGGCGAGATGGGTCCGGCGTCTGCCTGACGACGGCGAACTCAGTGTGCAAGGCTATGTCGACCACTCGGAGCGCGTGGTGCCGCCCACCTTCGCCGAGAAGCTGGATATCGCCGATCTGCAATGGCAATACGCGCTGCCTCGATCGGGCGCGCAAGCATGGGTGGTGGGCGGCGAATACCGCGTCAGTTGGGATCGCCTGGACAACAGCAGCTATTTCGGCTTCCTGCCGGCGGATCTGAGTCAGACCTGGGCCAGCCTGTTTGCGCAAGACGAGGTTGCCCTGCGACCTGACCTGAACTTGACGCTGGGTGCACGGCTTGAAAGCAATGACTACACCGGGGTGGAGTGGCTGCCAAACATCCGTCTTGCGTGGAAGCCCCAAACCGAGCATCTGCTGTGGACGGCCTTGTCTCGAACTGTACGGGCACCCTCGCGGCTCGATCGGGATCCCTATGTGCCCTGGCCGTCCACGGTCCCTTGGCCTGCGAGCCTGGGGCCTCGGCCGACCTATGCCCTTGGGGGTGGGCCTGAGGCGCCATCCGAGGTGGCGCATGTGCTGGAGCTTGGCTATCGAGGGCAGCCAACGGCCCAGACGTCTCTGTCCATGACGGTCTACCGCGCGCTCTATGACGGCCTGCACACGCAGGAGGTGCGCCAGAGCGCCATGACCTACTATGTCTTTGAAGGCAATATGAAAGGGGCCGTTGATGGCATTGAAGTATGGGGCAGCTACCAGCCTCTGCCCACGTGGCGGTTGATGGCCGGTTTTTCCGGTCTCTATCAGCGGCTTGCCCTCAAGCCTGGCAGCACCGATCAAACGCGCCTGGCGGCTGCGCGTGGTCAGGATCCGGCGCAAACCTGGCTGCTCCGGTCTTATTGGGATCTGCCTGGCAACACCGAGTTGAACATGGCGGTGCGTCATGTCTCCATGCTGCAGACGCCCGATGTTCCCGCCTACCTGGCCTTGGATGTGCGCTACGCCTGGCGGATGAGGCCCGGCATGGAATGGGCGCTGACTGGTCGCAATGTGCTGGGCAGTGGCCATGGCGAGTACACGGCCATGGCGACGCGTGCGGAAATAGGCCCCGCCTGGGCGGTGCAGTTGGTCACGCAGTTCTAAAAGGCCATGCCCAGCTTGCGCGCCATTCTCAAGCTCTTATGGGTGCGTTGGTGCGGTGTGAGCGTGGCGATGGTTTTGCTCATGCCGTGCATGGCCCAGGCACAGATCGAGACGCAGACGGTTGAATACCAGGTCAAGGCCGCGTTCCTCTACAAGTTCGCCGCTTACGTTGAATGGCCAGCTCAGACATTCGATCGAGCAGACAGCCCGTTCGTCATCGCCGTGTTCAATGCCGATTCATTTGCTGACACGCTGGAGCAAACCACATCGGGCCGACGTGTCAACGGCCATCCATTCGAAATTCGCCGATTGCACAGAGGTACTTCTGCGGCCGGTGCGCAAATCTTGTTTGTACCGCGTGCGGCCACACCGTCGGATGCCTTGACATTGGCGAAGGGACAAGCCACTTTGATCGTCACGGAGGTGGAACCCGGTGCAAGCAACAGCGGCATGATCAATTTCGTATTGGCCGACGACAAAGTCCGCTTTGACATCACCCCCTCTGTTGCCGAACAAAGCAATCTCAAGATCAGCGCGCGTCTCCTGGGCGTGGCGCGCAAGGTCATCGGGAGGACATCCTGATGAGCAGGATTGGTCGCTCCCTCAGGCTCAAGCTCATCGTGGTGATTCTGGTGACCACTTTGGTGGCGCTTGTTGTGGCTATCAGCACGATGATCGTTTATGACTTGCGGGCGTACCAACGCAGTTGGATCGACGACGCGGTCGCCCAGGCCGGTCTGCTGGCAAGAACCACCGCACCTGCATTGAGCTTCAATGACGCAAGCACAGCTCGAGAGAACTTGCACTTTCTGCAGTTGACCAAGGTTCGATCAGCCGCCATCTATGATGCCTCGGGCAACCTGTTTGCCACATACAGCGCGCCGCACGAGGTAGCGGACTACCCCAAGCTGCCAGGCAGCGACGGTGCCTATGTCGACAGCAACCGAATCGTGGTGTTCAAACGCATTGTAGAAAACGGCGAAATACTGGGGACCATCTACCTGCGAACCAGCTATGAGCTCTTCGATCGCGTCTATACCTACTCAGGCATTGCGGCATTGGTGTTGATCTTCTCCATGCTCGTGGCCCTGATGTTGTCTTCATGGCTGCAGAGGATCATCACCGTACCCGTGTTGGCCATCGCCGATGTAGCCAAGGAGGTGATCGAACAAGGCACCTTCTCCAGGCGTGCCCGCAAGATCAGCGACGATGAGGTGGGGCTGCTGGTTGAGTCCTTCAACAACATGCTGGCTGAAATCGAGCGGCGCACCGGTGAACTGGAGATCTCCAACCGGGACAAGGCACAGGAGGTCGAAGAGAGGCGTCTGGCGCAGCAGGAAGTCATGCGGCTTAACGCACAGCTGGAGCACCGTGTTCAGGAGCGCACCCAGCAACTGGAGGCGTCCAACGTCGAATTGGAGAGGGCCAAGGTGCAGGCCGAAAGCGCCAACCGTGCCAAGTCCGAGTTCCTGTCCAACATGAGCCATGAACTGCGCACACCGCTCAATGCCATCATTGGCTTTGGCCAGTTGTTGACCTCGGACACATTTCCCGTTGAGCCGGGACGTACCAAAGAGTTCACCGAGCACATCGTCAAGGCAGGCCGGCACTTGCTGGAGCTCATCAACGGCATCTTGAATCTGGCGCAGATCGAGGCGGGCAAGCTGAGTCTGTCCATAGAACAAGTTGCACTTCAAGAGGTGCTGGCGGATTGTTGGGTCATGATCGAGCCGATGTGCGAACGGCGTGGCATCAAGCTGCGCATGGATGATGTGGGGGCGCTGCGTGTCGCTGCTGACCGCTTGCGTCTCAAACAAGTCCTGCTCAACCTGCTGTCCAATGCCATCAAGTACAACCGTGACCATGGCGAGGTATCCGTGACGTGCACCGCGGTCGATGGCGAACATGTCCGCATCGCGGTCCACGACACGGGCATGGGCCTCCACCCTGACCAGTTGCAGGAGCTGTTTCAGCCGTTCAACCGGCTTGGACAGGAAGCTGGGGCAACCGAAGGAACTGGCATCGGGCTGGTCATGGCCAAGCATCTCGTCGAACTGATGGACGGGCAGATCGGCGCCAGCAGCACGGTGGGTGAAGGTAGTACCTTCTGGATCGTGCTCAGAACGGCTGTGCGGCCTGCTGTGACCGCAGCACAGGAAGTTGAGCTGGCCACAACATGTGCACCAGAGCTGGCGCAATGGGGCCGGTCCACCGTTCTCTATGTTGAGGACAACCCGGACAGCCAGAAGCTGCTCGAGGAAATACTGAGGTTTCATCAGCACATCGAGCTGATGTCCGCGCCGGATGCGCGCACCGGCATCGAGATGGCCATCGCACACATGCCCCATGTGATCCTGATGGACAACAATCTCCCGGGGATGAGTGGTGGGCAGGCCCTGGCTGTCCTGAAGGCGGACACCAGAACGGCTTCGATTCCCGTCATTGCGCTGACCGCGCATGCCATGCCGGATGCCATCGCCAGAGGACTGGAAAGAGGATTCTTTCGCTACCTCACCAAACCCATCAATGTGACTGAATTGCTAAAGGCCATCGACCAGGCCTTGCTGTCCAGGATATCGCACGATTGAGTACTTTTTGCAGACTTCCTGGCCTGACCGCTTAAGCGTTCGATGGACGTCAGCAGGAGTGCATCGTTCATCATGTGGTCCTTGTCAGTGCCTGCATCGCCTGGGCGATCTCTGCCTCCGGCGGCATCTCGCTGGATGAGCCAACGCCGTGGAGGAGCCGATCAACGATCTGGTTGACAGCAAGTTCGCCAGGCAAGCCAGGATGATGTTCTACGGCCAATCTGGCTCTGGCGCGCCCTGTCGCGATGGCGCAGCGCAGCCAGGCCGCGACGGGGCGCATCAGTCTGGCGATCTCGTCGGCATTCTCATGGGCGACCTCATCTTCGCGAAAGTAAACCTCCGAGGCAAGCACGCTCGCAAACCTGACGTCCGCGCGTCCGTTGGACAACGATGTTCGTCTCAGGCCGTCTTGCTCACTGCTCAACATCAAGAGGACGGGGGCTTTGGATGGGAGCGTCCTGACCCACGCGGTCAGCAAATACCAATCGTCGCCAATGTTCGGAACCGCTTGCATGGCGCCCGTCAACCGCCATCCCCGCCCTGTGTCGCGAGCCAGCAAAGGAGGCAGTGGCGACTGGGGCCAGGTGGCGGTGCAGGCACCCGATATGTGGCCTTCCAGCAAGAGCGGAAGGCGATAGGACGCCAAGCCGACGTTCTGCGCATGGCGCAGAAGTTCGATGAAATGGCGCTGCACGGCCAGAACGCATGCCGCCGCAGGTGACCAAGCCGCAAGCCGGGCGACCTCGTGAAAGAAGTCTCGCATGTTGCCGCCGCTGCCTCCGTGCGCTGCGGGAACCCCGATGCCGAGCAGCCCTTGACGTGCCATCTCGCCCAGCGCGGGTGCGGGGTGGTGGCCTGTAAACGGCGTGTTCGAGGGGCTGCTGACTGCGTCAGAATTCATGGACATGCAACACATCCAAAGGTCGGACAGCTGGCGCATGATTGCCCCAGGATTGGCGGATATACGTGCTCACGGCCGCGATCTCTTCACCATTCAAGTCCTGCGAAAACGGCGGCATGCCAAATGGCCGAGGGTTGCCCGCCGTGGTCGGCTGGAAGCCGCCATGGCTGATGACTTTCACGACGTTGTACGCAGCGTGGAGCGTGACAGCCCGGTTGCCCGCGAGCGCGGGATAGATGCCTGCCACGCCTTCGCCCTGTTCGCCATGGCAACTCGCACAACGATCGCCATAGATGCGGCGGCCCACTTGCATGACCGCTTGAGGCGCAGATTCGACTTCGTCGGGCGCAGCTTCTTGGCGTGGCAGAGCCTGAAGGTAGACCGCGATGGCGCGCAAATCGTCTGCGATGAGGTATTGCGTGCTGCGGTACACCACCTCGGCCATGGGCCCCAGCACAGCGCCGCGTGACGCCACACCGGTCTGCAACAGCTTGACGACTTCGTCCCGGGGCCACTGCTGCACACCTGCTTCCCGGTCCGATGCCAGTGAGGGTGCATACCAGTTCTGCATGGGGATCAGACCACCTCCCAGCTCCAGATCGTTGGAGATGGCGCCCAGCTCATTGCGGCTGGCATGGCAAGCGACGCAATGCCCCAGGCCGCGAACCAGGTAATGCCCACGGTTCCAGTCAGACGAGCGCCTGGGATCATCTTCATGCAGGGCGGGCTTGAAGTACAAGGCGCGCCAGACGGCTAGAGACGCTTGGAGCTTGTAGGGAAAGCGCAGATCGTGAGGCCTGTTCGCTTGTTTGACAGGCGGCAGGCTCAGGAAGTAAGCGTACAGGGCGTCGCTGTCGGGTCGGCTCACATACGTGTAGTTGGGATAAGGAAAAGCGGGATACAGCAGGCGCCCATCCTTCGAGCGACCGTGGTGCATGGCACGCCAGAACTCGTCCGATGACCAGTTACCCAGGCCGGTCTCGCGCTCGGGCGTCAGGTTGGGCGCGTACATCGTGCCGAAGGGCGTCGGAACGGCTTTGCCACCAGCCATGTCGAAGCCGCCACGCGCCGTGTGGCATGCGGCGCAGTCGCCCACCTTGGCGAGATAGGCACCACGGGCGACCAAGGCTGCATCGGGCCGCGGTGCACCCACCGCTCGACCTTGCTGCACCGGTGCTTCACCGCGGATGTTCAGCAAAAGCACGAGCACACCGACGACCACGGCGATCAGCGCAGCCATGGCGGCCCCTTGGCCCAACTTCTTCATCAGGGAAGCCCTCATTGCAGTCCGCTCCCGCATGCCAAGGGCAGCGGCTTGATCGGGCCGGCGGCGGGTTTGGTGTCCGCTGGCAAAGCTTGCGCCGCCAGCCACCCCGCAACGGCGGTGATGTCCTCTGGCGCCAGCTTCTGAGCCACCGTGTGCATGCAATCGGGCTGCACGGCGTGACGCTGCCCCGTGCGCCATGCGCCGAACTGGGCAACGAGATAGTCTCGTGGCAGCCCCAGCAGGCCAGGAAAGGCCGGCAAGGCGCCCGTCATGCGCTCACCATGGCATTGCACGCAGGAAGGGATGCCGCGCGCTGTATCGCCATGGAAGACCAATGTGCGGCCCCGTTCGAGTGCCTCCTTGCTCAGCGTGGCCGGCTGTGGCGGCGGATAGGACAAATCGAGTTCGGCAAAGTAGCGCCCGATCTCGTGCACGTAGTCATCGGACATGTGCTCGACCAAATAAGCCATGGCGCTGTTGTGGCGACGCCCTTCGCGAAAGTTGATCAGTTGATTGGCGAGGTATCCGGCCGGCTTGCCCGCGATGCGCGGGAAGAAGCCCTGATTGGTGGCCCGGCCTTGCTGACCATGGCACACGGTACAGGCTTGCATGCGCTGGGCCATGGTGTCTTCCACGATAGGCCGCTTTGCCGGCGTAGAAGGCTGTGCCTGTGCTGACGGTGGCACGAGCCCCAGTGCGCAGACCGCTGCCAGCGAAAGCAGGGAGAGCCGCAGCCGATCCATTTCCATGCCCCTTCAGCTGCTGGCCAATCTGGCGACGGTGATCAGCACCAGCACGAAGGCCGCCGCCAGTGCGACAGCGGTGGCAATCAGCAGCAAGGGATGTGCCTGTGTGATCTCAGATTCGGCCGACGTGCTGCGACGAATGCCGAAAAAGCTCCAAAGGACCATGCGGATGTAGGTGAGCGGTTTCATGGTGATACCTCATGTGGCCACAACTGTGACACCGACCGTATCAGCGCAACAGACTCAGATGCTGAAAAAAAATGCATATCAGACCAACTCAGAGCGGGCATTTGTCTATGCCATGACCTCATCCAGTACAGTGCCCAACAATCTTGCACACCTACGTATCAGAGGAAGCAGACCTTGAAGCGCTACGAGCAACTGGCCGAGGAGATCAGCACGCAGATTCAGCAAGGCATCCTGCGCACCGGCGATCGGTTGCCGTCGGTGCGTCAGGCCAGCAGCGGTCATGGCGTCAGTCCGTCCACGGTGTTCAGTGCTTATTACCTGCTTGAATCGCAGGGCTACATCGAAGCGCGGCCGAGGTCGGGCTATTACGTTACCCGTGCCAAGAAGGAACGGCATGCCGAACCACCGTTGTCGCAACCCAGCTCGGACCTTCTCGATGTCGATGTGTCGAAGCTGGTCTTCGAAGTGCTCGGCCACATCAGGCAGCGGGAGACCGCCCCTTTGGGCTCCGCGTTCCCCAGCCCCGAACTCTTTCCTCTTGAGCGGCTTTCGCGATCCGTGGGACGGGCCCTGAGGCGACTCGATCCGTGGCAGACGGTGGAGGATCTGGCACCGGGCAGCGAGGGATTGCGGCGCCAACTCTCGTTGCGCTACCTTGCCGCCGGCGGGAGCGTCGACGTCGGCGAGATCATCGTCACCAACGGGGTGATGGAGGCTTTGAACCTCTCACTGGAGGTTTTGACGCAACCGGGGGATTTGGTGGCTGTGGAGTCGCCCACCTTCTATGGCGCTTTGCAGGCATTGGAGCGATTGAATCTGCGCGCTGTAGAGGTCGCCACGCACCCACGAACCGGGGTAGACATCGCTTCACTGAAGCAGGTGCTGGACAAGCATCCCGTCAAGGCATGTTGGTTCATGCCCCACTTTCAAAACCCCCTTGGCAGCTTGATGCCTGAAGCGCAGAAGCAAGACATGGTCAAGCTGCTTGCCGAGCGGGGCATTCCACTCATCGAAGACGGCGTGTATGACGAGCTTTACTTCGGTGCGCGAAAGCCGTGGCCTGCCAAGGCATATGACAAGCACGGGCTGGTGCTGCATTGCAGCTCGTTTTCGAAGTGCCTCGCTCCAGGGTACCGGATAGGTTGGGTCGCAGCTGGCCGCTATGCGGCGGCATTGTCACGGCGCAAGCTGATGACATCGCTTGGTGCGCCCGTGCCCTCACAGGAAGGGCTGCTCGACTTCTTGCAGCACGGTGGCTACGACCTGCATCTGCGACGTCTGCGCGAAACCTTGGCTCAGGCGCAAGCGCGTGCGCTCAGGCTTGTGGCAAAGCACTTTCCGGCCGGCACCAAGGTGACCAAGCCGGAAGGAGGCTACTTCTTGTGGTTGGAGATGCCCGCTCAAGTTGACGCCTTGGCGCTGCATCGCCTGGCGCTGTCTCACAAGATCAGCCTCGCCCCGGGGCACTTGTTTTCGGCCGATCACCGACATGCAAACAGCGTGCGACTGAACTACGGTCATCCGGCGGGACGAACGCTCGATGAGGCGATGAAGACGGTGGGGCAGCTTGCCTGCCGGCTTGCAGATGGCTGATGCCTATGCGGCATGTGCCCGGCATCGCGTGCCAGACCAAGTGTGACGCGGATGCTCACGGTTCGCCGGTTTTGTCATTCTCTTTTTTATGCTGCTTCTCTTTGTCGTAATGCCATTTGATCGCGAGAAACATGCCGATGCCGAATACAAGAAGCTTGAATGTCACCAAGACGACAGGGATCCATTCCATGTTTACGTGTTCCAGCTATTCATTGACACCAACTATGGTGAGGCGCACTACTTCACAAACAGCTTCAGAAACGTTGCACCGCCACTCACGGAGCTGGACTTTGCGGGAGCCAGTGTGAGAAGTACAGATTCAGATTCGATCAAAAAAACCAGATCAGATGCGGCAGCGTGCGTTGCCGCATACTTCACGCATGCCCATCGACCAGCCCGCCGACACCTCGACCTTGTTCAAGAGCGCCAAGGCATTTGAAGCATGGCTGAAAAAGCACCATGCGACGTCCGAAGGCCTGTGGCTCAAGATCGCCAAGCGCGGTGCCGATGAAGCCAGCGTCACCTACCTTGAAGCGGTGGAGATCGCGCTCTGCTGGGGCTGGATCGACGGTCAGAAGAAGGGCCTGGACGAGCAGCATTTCCTCCAGCGGTTCACGCCCAGGCGCGCCCGCAGCGTCTGGTCGAAGGTCAATGTCGACAAGGTCGCGGCGCTCATCCAGGCGGGCCTCATGCAGGCGCCGGGCCTGGCGCAGGTCGAGGCCGCCAAGGCCGACGGCCGATGGGCGCGGGCGTACGACGGCGCGCGCACGTCCACGGTTCCCGAAGACCTGATCGCGGCGCTCGATGCCGCACCGGCGGCGAAATCATTCTTCTCGACGCTCAACGCCTCCAATCGCTACGCGATCTTGTGGCGCATCCAAACGGCAGTGAAAGCCGAGACGCGTGCGAGGCGGATAGCCCAACTCGTGGAGATGCTCGCGCGCGGTGAGACCGTCCATATCTTCAGGCCCAAGGTCAAGGACTGACCGAGTCTGGTGTGGGCTGTACTGAGCACGGACGGCTCGGGTGCAGCGATGTCCGACACCGACGGGCACGGCGCCAACGTTCACACTTCAGTGCATATCAGTCATGGCTGTGATAAGCAGCGCCTCCTGCGCGATTCCCTTGGCCATTTGCATCTCTCGAACTGCCAGTTGCTGCTCAAGCCCGTTCTGGAAGAATGCTCGGCAACAAGGGCCGCGAAAGCCTTTGCACCCACCACTTCAAAGCCTCGCCTTGATGACCTGTCTTCCAGCCCAACCAGAACAGCTCGTCTGGCCGTGATTCGGCAATCGGCAAGTTGATGAGGGTGCCACGCGCCAGTTCAGACTGGATGCATGCGAGGGGCAAGAACCCGTGGCCAAGCCCAGCAACTTGGTAGGCGATCTTCGTGGCGATGTTGGGCACGGTGATGCGCTTTTGTCCGAGTTGCAAACCCACCGTTCGCTCGGCCAGATGGCGTGCACTGTCGCCGACGACGATGGCCGTGTGCTGTAGCAAGTCCTTCCTGGCAAGTGGCAACGGCGAACGCGCCAGCGGGTGTGTCGGTGCCACACAAAAACCGAAGGCAAGCGCACCGACGTTGACTGCTTTGTAGCCACCGCCGGCCGGTCCATCACCGGCAGCGATGACCATATCCGCGCGTCCGTCGCGCAACGCTTCCCAACTGCCCGTCAAAGCCTCCGTGGCAATGCGCAGGCGGGTGCCGCAACGCAAGTCTTCGAAGGCACAGATGTCGTCTGCAAAGGCACTGGAAGGGATGAGCGAATCATGGACCAGGCGGATTTCGGCCTCATAGCCCGTCGCGATCTGGCGCATCCGTGACTCCAGGTCGGCCGCAGCATTGAGCAGCCATCGACCTTCTTTGACCAATTCCAGCCCCGCCGGCGTCAGGCTCACGCGCGGTCCGTTGCGGGTGAACACCGCCAGTCCCAGCTGTTCTTCCAGCTTGTTGATTGCATAGGACACAGTCGATGGCACTTTGTGCAGCCGCTCGGCTGCAGCAGCAAACGACCCGTGCCTGTCGATGGCGTCGACCAGTTCAATGGCCTCCAAAGTGAGTTTGGACATGGCTCAGTCCACCATAAGGGTTCGATATTCGGATTTTTCGATGATACACAACTGAATGCTTCAACATGAAGGCACCTTCGCACACTCAAACTGATGGCATTCCATTCAAAGAAGCCGGATACAGGCTGATTCGATGGAATTGATCATCAAGCAAGTGGACGGACCATCAAATTAGGAGCACACCATGCTGGAACTTCGCAAAGCCCATGACCGAGGTATCGCCAATCTTGGATGGCTCGATTCTCGCCACACTTTCTCGTTCGGGCACTATCGCGATCCACAGCAGCAAGGCTTCTCCGATTTGCTGGTAATCAACGACGACCGCGTGCAACCCGGGCAGGGCTTTGGCACCCACCCGCATAACAACATGGAGATCTTCTCCTATGTGTTGGAAGGCGCGCTGGCGCACAAGGACTCCATGGGCACGGGCTCTGTGATCTATCCAGGCGATGTCCAGCTGATGAGTGCTGGCACAGGCGTGCGGCACAGCGAGTTCAACCACTCGCAGACCAATCCGCTTCACTTCCTGCAGATCTGGATCGTGCCCTGCATCAAAGCGGTGAAGCCCAGCTACCAGCAAACGCACTTCAGCGAAGTGGACAAGCGCGGTCGCCTGGTACTGGTTATCTCGCCAGACGGCGCGAACGGCTCGTTGACCATCCATCAGGATGTCCGCGTCCATGCGGGTCTTTTCGATGGTAGCGAGGCCGCTACCCTGAATTTGGCCCAGCGCTACGCCTATGTTCATGTGGCACGCGGCAGCGTTGAGCTCAATGGGCAAAGGCTCCACGAAGGAGATGGCGCACGTGTGCGAGATGAGAAGCTGCTGCATCTGAGCGGCGGCCAGCGGGCTGAAGTGCTGGTCTTCGATCTGCCGCCGCGCGAGTTGCCTTCTCGTTGAATTTCGGCAACCTCAGCCACAAACCATCATGACCAAGATGGAACCTGTCATGGTCCACGTCGGTGACACGCCGTTCGCCGTGACGCTGCAGGACGCGCAATGGACGCTTACAGGCGTCGTCGTCCGTTTAAAGCTCCACCGGGGGCAAAGCGAGCGCCCTTTGCAGATTGCCCATGCTTGCCCCGCTCTCAGGCTCTTGATCGTGAGGTGCGACTCCACACCGAGTTAGCCACCTGACAAATCTTCAATACGTTCAGGCTTGACCTTGGCACGATCGGTTCGACTTCTCGTCTCCACCTCACACTCCAAGGATGTCACCATGCCCCTCACGGCCACTCCCACCCCTGCGACCAAGCTGCTCACGCCCCTCAATCACACCCTGATCCTGATCGACTTTCAGTCGCAGATGTCTTTCGCGACGCAGTCGATTGACGCCACCAATCTGCGAAACAATGCGGGCTTGGTCTCTCGGGCTGCCAACGGCTTTGGTGTGCCCGCCATTCTCACGACCGTTGCCGAAAAGAGCTTCTCAGGCCCCATGTACGAAGAGATCACCTCGGCCTTTCCTGGTCAAGCCCTGATCGATCGCACTTCGATGAACACCTGGGAAGACGCCAATGTGATCGCGCATGTCAACATGATCGGGCGCGACCGTGTGGTGCTCGCTGGCCTGTGGACATCGGTCTGCATCGTCGGCCCTGCTCTGTCGGCGTTGGCACAGGGATACGAGGTCTATGTGATTGCCGATGCCTGTGGTGATGTCTCGGCTGAGGCCCACAACCGCGCTATGGACCGTATGGTCCAGGCTGGAGCCTGTCCCATGACGTCGTTGCAGTATCTGCTGGAGCTCCAGCGCGACTGGGCTCGGGCTGAGACCTACGACATCACGACCGGCATTGCCAAGAAATACGGCGGCGCCTATGGCCTGGGCATCACTTACGCCAAGACCATGTTTGGTGCCCACGAAGGTTGAACGGCCATGAAGCCCTACGCCCTGTCGCTTGCAGTCGGTTTGCTGGTGGGTGTCATTTATGGGGCGCTCAATGTGCGATCGCCCGCACCACCGGTGATTGCACTGGTCGGCCTGCTGGGCATCCTGGCAGGCGAGCAAATTCCCGCGTTGCTGAGGCACACCTTGCAAGCGCCGGCAGAGCGCGTGTCCTGGCTCAGCGAACACGTCAAGCCCCATATGTTCGGGCATCTGCCAAAAGGACAGCTGCCCAGCGGTAAACAAACCGTCAACAAGCAAGAAACACCATGAACGCGACCAGCCCTCCAGATCTGATCCTCCATCGTGGCCTCTTTACCACCTTGGACCGCAGCAATCCCAGTGCCAGCGCCGTGGCCATCAAGGACGGTCGCTTCCTCCGGGTGGGGCGGGACAACGACGTCCTGCCGTTTGCAGGGCCTGATACCCAGATCATCGATCTGCAAGGCCGGCGCGTGCTGCCCGGCTTGATCGACAACCACATCCACGTTATCCGAGGTGGTTTGAACTTCAACATGGAGTTGCGCTGGGATGGCGTGCGCAGCCTGGCCGACGCGATGGCCATGCTCAAGCGTCAGGTCGACATCACGCCAGCGCCGCAATGGGTGCGCGTGGTGGGCGGCTTCACAGAGCATCAATTCGCCGAAAAGCGCCTACCCACCCTTGATGAGCTCAATGCGGTTGCACCCGACACGCCCGTCTTCATCCTGCACCTATACGATCGAGCCTTGCTCAATGGCGCGGCCCTGCGAGCAGTCGGCTATACGAAGGACACACCGGCACCTCCGGGTGGTGAGATCGTGCGCGATGGCGCTGGCAATCCCACCGGTCTGCTGCTGGCCAAGCCCAATGCCGGCATCCTCTACGCCACCCTCGCCAAGGGGCCCAAGCTGCCGCTCGAATACCAGCTCAACTCGACTCGCCATTTCATGCGGGAGCTCAATCGCTTGGGCGTGACGGGCGCGATCGATGCCGGTGGCGGCTTCCAGAACTACCCTCAAGACTACGAGGTGATCCAGAAGCTTGCTGACGCAGGACAACTCACCATTCGCTTGGCCTACAACCTCTTCACCCAGAAGCCCAAGCAGGAAAAGGAGGACTTCCTGAACTGGACGTCGACCTCCCAATACAAGCAGGGCGACGACTACTTCCGCCACAACGGTGCGGGCGAGATGCTCGTGTTTTCTGCCGCTGACTTCGAGGACTTCCGCCAGCCCCGCCCCGATATGGGTCCGGAAATGGAGAGCGAGCTGGAGGAAGTGGTCAATCTGTTGGCGCAAAACCGCTGGCCCTGGCGCCTGCACGCCACCTACGACGAGACCATCAGCCGCGCGCTGGACGTCTTCGAGCATGTGAACCAAAGCGTCCCTTTGCACGGTCTCAACTGGTTCTTCGACCACTGCGAAACCATCTCCGAACAGTCGATCGACCGTATTGCGGCGCTGGGGGGTGGCATCGCTGTGCAGCACCGCATGGCCTACCAGGGCGAGTATTTCGTCGAACGCTACGGCCCGGGCGCAGCCCAGGCCACGCCACCCGTTGCGCGCATGTTGGAAAAAGGTGTGAAGGTGTCGGCAGGCACCGACGCCACGCGCGTGGCGTCTTACAACCCATGGGTGTCGCTGTCCTGGTTGATCACGGGCAAGACCGTTGGCGGCCTCCAGATCTACCCGCAGCGCAATTGCCTGGACCGCGAAACCGCGCTGCGCATGTGGACCGAGAACGTCACCTGGTTTTCCAATGAGGAAGGCAAGAAGGGGCGTATCGAGGCCGGACAATTAGCCGACCTGATCGTGCCTGATCGCGACTTCTTCGCCTGCGCCGAGGCCGATATCGCCGACACCACGTCCGTCCTGACTCTGGTGGGTGGCAAGGTCGTGTATGCCAGTGGCGCCTTCAAGGACCTGGACGCCTCTGCACCACCGCCCGCCATGCCCGACTGGTCGCCAGTTCGTACCTTTGGCGGCTATGGGGGCTGGGCCGACCAGGGCGGCGCGCCTTTGCAGGCCACACTCAGCCGTCAGGCGGCAGGGGCTTGCGCTTGTGCGAAGCGCTGTGGGGTGCACGGTCACGCGCATGCCACCGCGTGGAGCAAGCAACTCCCCGTGTCAGACCTGCAAGGCTTCTGGGGTGCACTTGGTTGCGCTTGCTGGGCAGTCTGAAGAAGCCAACATGGACATGACAAACACCTCGACCCCACACCATGGGCCGCGTTCGCGGCCCTCCTTGCAGACAATCGTGCATTGGCTAGCGTTGCTCGGCCTGTGCTCCGCCTATTTGCAAGGCGGCATCAACAAGGCACTTGACTTCCCGGGGGCCGTCCAGGAAATGCAGAGTCTGGGCATTGCCCCACCTGTGTTGATGGCCTGCGCCACCATCGGGCTGGAGCTTACTGCGTCGCTCATGATCTTGACGGGCTACAGGCGAGGACTGGCTGCGGCCATGTTGGCATGCTTCACACTGGCTGCCAGCTTCATTGCGAACCGCTACTGGACCTTGTTGCCACCCATGCGCAACGCCATGGCCAATGCCTTTTATGAGCACCTGGGGTTGGTGGGTGGTTTTGTGCTTGTCGCGTTGCGGGACTGGCAAGCACGACACCCATGACGCACGAAACAGCCGCACTCAGGAAGGCGCAAGGCCGGGTGTCACAACACCAGGTGATCGCTTGGCGCTCTGATGACATTGGCTTTCAGCGCGTGGTCATTTCCTCAGAGCAGCCACTGGCGCTCAACCGCGTCTTTCACGAAGACATCACCATCCTGGCTTTCCAGCATTGCCGCTGGCGCAGTGAGCAAGACCGCAAGCAGCACGACGAGACTCCGGAGCATCTGATCGTCCGCGATGCGGGGAGAGTCTTTTCATCCCGCCTCATGGAGGTCGATGACCACCATGGCGGGGTGCCGGAGTGCCGAGAGATGCACATACCGGTTGAGCGAATGGCCCAGATTCACGAACAGTCTCACGGCGTTCTGCCAGCGTTTGACTTCTCCTCGCCCGTGATCCACAGCCCTGACCTTGTCCGTCTGTTCTGGGACTCGCATTGGCTGTTCGAGCATCGCCATGAGTGCACACTGCTGGCCTCGACCTACCTCACCTGGCTGATATCCGCAGTCGCCGAGCGCACCAGCGGTCAACCGATCAAGGTGTCAGATACCAGGTGCCAATACCGTCCCTACCGCGCCGTTGAGTACCTCAGAGCCCACTTTCACGACAAGGTCAGCCTGGTGGACTTAGCTCAGGTTTGCCAAACCAATCCTTACACGTTGCTGCGGCAGTTCAAGCAGGCGTTTGGCATGGCGCCACACGACTACCTGCTGGCTTACCGCATCTTTCGGGCCAAGCAGTACCTGCAATCCGGCTTGCCCTGCGCTGAAGTGGCCCTGCTGTGTGGCTTCTCGGATCAAAGTCACTTGAGCCGGCGCTTCAAGCAACGCCTTGGTGTCAGCCCGGGAAGCATCGTTGCAAGGTGTACCGGTTAGCAGTGCGAATTCGACAGATATCCCTCAAACGGATACGGTCAATTTTGTCCAAGACGGGCGTGATGTCGGCCAGTACGCTGACTTGGTGTTCAAACCATCTCACGTCATCCTTCAGGAATCAATATGTCCCGTCCTTCATCCATCGATCGCCGCACCCTTTTGATCGGCGCCTCGTCAGCCTTACCCGCCGCCGCGCTGGCCAAGCAGCGCGCAAGCACCCCTCCTGCCTCTAATTCACCCAACGGAGCACTCCCCATGAATCAAGGCAATGTCGTGGTCACCAAAGACAAGACACGCATCTTCTACAACGACTGGGGGCAGGGGCAGCCGGTTGTCTTCAGCCACGGTTGGCCCTTGAACGGCGATGCCTTTGAAGACCAGATGATGTTCCTGGCCTCTCATGGCTACCGGGTCATTGCCCATGACAGGCGGGGACACGGCCGCTCATCCCAACCAGGCTTTGGCAACGACATGGACCACTACGCCGACGACCTGGCCCAACTGGTTGAAGCTCTGGATCTGAAGGACGCCGTGCACGTAGGGCACTCGACCGGCGGCGGCGAGGTCACCCGCTACATCGGTCGTCATGGTACGAAGCGTGTGGCCAAGGCCGTCCTGATTGGCGCGGTGACGCCCATCATGGCCAAGACCGACTGGAACCCGGATGGTGTGCCGATGTCCGTCTTCGACAGCATCCGCGCTGGCGTGCAGGCCAACAGGGCCCAGTTTTACAAAGACCTGACGCTGCCCTTCTACGGCTACAACCGACCTGGCGCAAAGGTGTCGGAGGCTGTGCGCGACACCTTCTGGCTGCAGGGCATGATGGGCAGCATCCTGGCCCAGTACGAATGCGTCAAGGCGTTTTCAGAGACCGATCTGCGTGAAGACCTCCAACGCATGAAGGTGCCAACGCTCATCATCCATGGCGACGATGACCAGATCGTGCCGCTGCAAACCACCGCCAAGGCCGCCGCGAAGCTGGCTCCCCAGGCTCGGCTGGAGGTGATCCCGGGTGCGCCCCACGGTCTGTGCACCACGCACAAGGACCGCATCAACGAGATGCTGCTGGCCTTCTTGAAGGCGTGAGGAAGGGCCATGACTTACACCACCCGGATCGACTTGCCTCCCATGGTCAGGCAGCAGATCGTGAAGTTGCTGCAACAGCGTCTCAACGATGCCATTGACCTGGAGGCACAGCTCAAACATGCACACTGGAACGTCAAAGGGCCGCAGTTCTTTCAGCTCCATCAGCTGTTCGATGCCTTGCACGATGACATTGAAGGTGCAGTTGACCTGATTGCAGAGCGCATCACGGCGCTTGGTGGCATGGCGGATGGCCGGCTGAGCTCGGTCGTGAAGGGCACTTCGCTTGCAAGCTACCCCTTGGGTGCGAGAGGCGGGGCGGCGCATCTTGATGCCATCGCCAGTGCCCTGAGCCGCTTTGGTGTCGGGATGCGGCAGGACACGGAGGTGGCCAGCCACCTGGGAGACACAGGCACTTCTGACCTGTTCACACAGTTGTCCCGCGAGACTGACAAGCTGCTTTGGCTGACCGAGGCCACCCTGGACGAAGCCGACGGCGGGGAGGTCGACGCATGACGGCGGTCGTCATGCCTGCCTTGCGAAAGGGCTTGTCCCAGGCCAGGCTCTTCTGTGCACTGTCCATGTTGGAGTCACCTGGGCAGCCCGACAACAGCGTTGCGGCAGTGGCGCGTCAATGCGGGCTGTCGCGGGGGCACTTCAGCGTCGCGTTCAAGGCATGGACCGGCCTGACGCCTGCGCAATGGCGCCTGGCACGCCGGATTGACCTGGCCAAACTGATGCTCAAGGAAGCGCGCACAATCGCCGATATCGCGATCGCCTGTGGTTTCGCCGATCAGGCCCACCTGACACGGACCTTTCGCGCATTGGTGGGCATGTCGCCGGGCCAATGGCGCGCGCGGTTCGCCACCCATTGACCCCCGAGATGTCACGCCCCCTACGCCCCCTGACGCCTGAACATGGTGCGATGTTGCTTGCGTCGGTGGCTGGCTTTGTCGACACGCTAGGCTTTGTCGCCCTGTTCGGCTTGTTCACTGCGCATGTCACGGGCAACTTCGTGCTGATCGGTGCAGAGCTCGTGCAGCCAGGGCGTGGCGTGGCCCTCAAACTGCTGGCTTTTCCCGTCTTCATCCTGGCTGTCGCAGCGGCGAGGTGGACGGTGATCTCACGAGAACGGACGGGACACTCGTCCTTGAGCTTGCTGATGGGCCTGCAATCACTGCTCCTGCTCGCCTTCATGGCGTGCGGCCTGATGTCTGAGTGCATGCCTGACCGTGCGCACCCCTGGTCGTACGCCGCGGGCCTCTTTGGCGCTGCCGCCATGGGTTTGCAAAATGCCTCCAGCAAGATGCTGCTGGCGACACTGACGCCCAGCACGGTCATGACTGGTAACGTCACGCAACTTGTCATCGAGACGGCCGACTGGCTTGCGGGACACAGAAGCCAGCAAGGCCAGAAGCGGATAGGCCAGATTTTCTGGACTGTGGCATCTTTCGCAACGGGTGCCATGGCCGGTGCCATGGGCCATGGCCTCGCGGGCTATATGGCGCTGACATTGCCCATGTTCGCCATCGCCTATGTGGCCCTTGTAGGCATTGGCATGAGTCCACGCGACGTTGACTGAGCACGGCGCGTCAGGTCAACTGCGGAGAACCTGACCACAACAAGATCGCCTCCGGCAGCAACACGGTGGTTACGGGATCGCAAGCCAACTGGGTGAACGTCATCGCGAATCATCACAGTCCGTTCCCTAGGTCAAGGACAACCATCCTGAAGGGGCTGTGCAAGGCCAAGAGCTGACCGGGCCCGAGCAGAAAGCATCAGCTCTTCAGACTGCGACTGCCGTGCCGACAACACCCTGGTATGCCACCACTTGGGAGTCAGCTCATGAAGCGAGAAGAACACGTCGCCATCCTTGGCCAGGGTTATGCCGTTCCGCCGTTCATTCGTGGCAATGACGCGCCGATCTTTGACTGGCTCAAAAAGCATTCGCCTTCGGGCACCGATCTGTTCGACGGGCTGAAGTTCAGGCGCGTGCTGGCCACGCCGGAGGGCGTCGTCGACATCATGGTCGAGTCCTGTCAGAACGCGCTGGCACAGGCCCAGCTCAAGCCCGAGCATGTCGACATGATCCTGGGTTCGGGCTCGGTGAGCGCCTACATCGCGCCCAACGACCTGACCGTGGTCCATGACAGGCTGGGGCTGCCGCGGCACTGCCGAATCATGCCGCTCAACAGCGACTACAGCGCCTTTCAGGACGGCGTGCGTCTGGCCAATGACCTGATCCAGTGCGGCACCATCCAGCATGCGCTGGTGGTGTGCGGCAACAACTGGACCCACTTCATGGACTACCACGAGCCCGTGTCGCTGGCCGCCTCGGATGGCGCCGGCGCCGTCGTGATGGGGCGCAGCGCCGACCCCAGGCACTTTCGCCTCATCGATTGGGAGAACGACACACAAGCCAAGTGGTACGGGGCCTTCCGCATGGTGCCGCGCCCGATTGCCGACGGGCCACACGGGCACACGCATGCCTACACCAAGCCCCTGATGAAGCTCGATGACAAGACCGGCCAGGAAGCCTTCCAGACCTTCGGCATGCAGGTGGCGCCGCAGGTCGTCAACAACCTGCTCAAGCGCCATGGCCTGACGGGTGGCGACATCACGCTGATCCCTCACCAGACATCCAAGACCGTTGAAGACGCGTGGAACGCAGCCATCCAGCCGGCGCGCTACATCAGCACGCTGGCCGAGTACGCCGACATGGTGTCCTCAACGGTGCCCGTGAACCTGGCCAAGTGCCATCACGAGATCCACACCAAGTACATCGTACTGCTGGGCATCGGCATGGAGATGCACGCGACCGCGCTCCTGCTGGAGCGCGGCTGATACCTGGCTGATTTGCGCTTGATGCCCGCTCAGGACTGGGGCAGATAAGACGGCGGCTGCAGGCCCAGGTGGTTCTGCAGCATGTCCTCGGCGGTATTGAGGGCGCCTTCCACCCAGCCTTGAGCATGCGAGTAGGCCTCGCCGCAGATGTAGACAGGCTTGCCGGGCACGGGCTGCACGATGCGCTTGCTCACCTTCTGGCTGTCCACGAACTCGGGCCAGAAGTTGGCGCCACCGCCGAAGGGGTCTTCGCCCCAGTCGCGGTAGGCCGCGGCATAGGGGCGGCGGTCCGGGGTGTCTTCCAGACCGTGGATCTCGAGCAGCTGGCGGTGTGCCTCGTGCACCATGAGCGCGGGCGCCGGGTGCTCCTTCCATTCGATGGAAGGCTCGTTGCTGCCGTGGTCTTCATTGGGATAGGGCAGCGGGTCCTTGCGCAGGCCCGCCCAGTAGTCCAGATCCAGACCGTCGTTGTAGATGAGGATGGCGCCAGCCTTGGTGTCGTCTCCCACTGGCCAGTAGTACAGCTGGCGCACCTGCAGGGTCGTGACCGACTGGCCCTGCGTGATGCCCAGCTCTTCCCACCAGCGGTGGCGGTAGCACAGCGCCAGCTTGAACAGCGGGATGGGCTCCACGGAGCGGATCAGGCGGTGCACCTCGTGCTGCTCCTTGCCCAGCACCGAGCCCGAGGGCTCGATCAGCTCCAGCGAGCGGCGCGGCATGGCCAGGATCAGCTTGCGGGCATGCACGACCTTGGTGCGGCCATTCACTTCAACGTGCAGCTCGACGCCCTCGCTGCCATCGTCAAGCTCCACGGTGTCAAAGCGCATCAGGCGGTGGTCGAAGTGGATCTGCCCACCCAGATCCTCGAACTGGTCGCGCAAGGTCTTGGGCAGCATTTCGTAGCCCCAGGTCAGGCGCTTGTATTCGATGCTGGCACCATAGTCATCAAGGTTCCAGGGGTAGCCGTCGGCAGCACTCCAGGTGAAGAAAATGCTGTCGTAGCCGCTGGTGTCCTCCGCGAACTGGAAAGCCTCGTGGCTGACTTCGCGGCAGTAGGTGTAGCGCATGGCCAGGTCGCGCACCGAGCGGCCTTCGTAGCGGCCGGTGCGGGCCACCTTGTCCCAGTCGACGGTTTTCAGGTCCACGTGCTTTTGATGCAAGACCTCGCACAGGTAACGCTCGGCAGCCAGGGCCGTGAAGCCCATCTTGAAGCCTTCATGGTCAGCCTTGGGAATGTCGTAGGGCACCTTGCTGGGGTCGGACAGCTCGACCGTGCGCAGGCGCTTGCCACGCAGGTAGGCGATGTTCTGGTCCTGCGAGACCACGAAGGGCTCGGTCTCGAGCTTCAGGTAGTCGACCAGCGCGGCCACGGTCTTCTGGCCGGTTGTGAAGCGCATGCCGCCCAGCTCGACGCGGGCCTCGGGCATGCCGGGCGGCTCGGCTGACAGCAGGCGGCCGCCCACGCGTTTGCTGGTTTCGAAGATGGCAACGCGGCTGCCCTGCCCTTGTGGGCTGCTGAGCCATCGCCAACCGCTGTACAGGCCGGAAACGCCTGCGCCAACGATCGCCATATCGAGAACGGGGTTCAAAGCATCGGTTTTCATGGCATAGCCCTGTGGTTGATGTGGGCACATTCTTGTCAGCCGCACGCCTAACTGATCAGGTGATTTGCGGCGCTATTCCCCCATAGATCCCCATAGATCACCCTCAATCACGGAGCGCATCGCCATGTCATCGAACAACGCAGCCGCCCCCTGCGGCACCGTCTCGCAATTGTTGCTGGCCTACCTGAAGGCAGAAGGTGTCGACAAGGTCTTCGGCATCCCTGGCGGCGCGGCCGTCTGGGTCATGGACGAGCTGAAAAAGCAGTCCGACCATTTCAACTACGTCATCTGCCGCCATGAGACGGGCGCAGCCTACATCGCCGACGGCTATGCGCGCGTGAGCGGCGGCCTGGGCGTGGTGCTAACCACATCGGGCCCCGGCGCCACCAACGCCCTGACTGGCGCCATGAACGCCCAGGCCAGTTGCTCGCCCGTGATGGTCATCACCGGTGAAGTGGCCGAGCAGTACTACGGCAAGGGCTACCTGCAGGAAGGCACGGACGCGAAACTCGACGTGCACAACATCTTCCAGAACGCGCTGGAGTACAGCGCCCTGATCTCCAGCCCCTCGAACTTCCCGACGCTGTTCCAGCAGGCACTGCGCACGGCCTTGTCGCTGCCCAAGCAGGCCACGCACATCAGCCTGCCCAATGACGTCGCCGGCCAATGCGTGCCCGCCGCCTCCTACCCGGCCACGGTCAAGCCCACGACCTACCGCCCCCGCACGGCCTGCACCGATCCGGCCGCCATGGCCGACACGCTCAAGGACCTCATCAGCGTCAAGCGCCCCTTGATCTTCCTGGGCAATGGCAGCCGCGAGGCGCTGTCGCATCCGGATCGCCTCAAGGCCTTCACTCATTTCGTCGACAAGTTCGGCATCGCGGTGATGACCACGCCGGATGCCAAGGGCATTTTCCCCGAATCGCACGCCATGTCACTGCGAAACTACGGCACCTGCGGCAGCGCCTGGCCCGAGCTGTACATGCGCCCCACCGACCGGGCCGAGCAGTTCGAGACCCTGGTCGTGATGGGCTCCAGCCTGGGTGAGCTGGCCACCTCACCGGCCGCCAGCGACCTCTACAGCACCTCGCTCGAACCCACCAAGCACTTCGTGCAGATCGACCTGGATGCCAATGTGATCGGGCGCGACTTCCCCATCACGCGTGGCGTGGTCGCCGAGATCGGCGCCAGCATCGATGTGCTGTGCGAACAGGCCGCGAAGATCACGCCTGACGAAGCGGCCGTGAAGGCCCGCAAGGCCGTGGTCGCTCAGATCAAGCAGAGCACGCCCGCCTGGTCGAATGCCGCCTGGCGCGACAGCGAGGCCGCCCCCGTGAACCCCGCCGCGATGATGCGCGTGGTCAACGAGCTGGTGCACGAGGGCCACATCTTCATCGACGCGGGCAACTGCGTGGGCTGGTCGCTCAACAACCTGGTCATCGACCCGCCCGTGCGCTACCACAGCGCCCTGTCGATGGGGCCGATGGGCTTCGGTGTCGGCGCCGTGATCGGCGGCAAGATGGCCGCACCCAAGGTGCCCAATGTGGCCATTGTGGGCGATGGCGCCTTCATGATGCATGGCGCAGAAGTCTCGACCGCGGCACAACAACGTGTGGGCGCCATCTGGATCGTGCTGGACGACAACGACCTGGCCATGGTCAGCCAGGGCATGGCCCAGTTGCTGCCACCGGCCGCGCAATGGGAGGACTACTACAAGATCGGCCGCCCCGACCTCGCCTTGTTCTCGAAGGGCCTGGGCGCCAACGCCATCACCGTCCAGCACGACGAAGGCACGGACGCCTTCCGCAAGGCCTTGAAGGAGGCCTTGCACGATGCCGATCAGCATCAGCGTCCGCAGGTCATCGTGGTGCGCATTGACACGACGGTGGCACCGCCTTACGGCTGGGGCCGGCTGACACCGGCTGATTGCTGCAAGCAGGGCTGATCAGCGCACATGGAATGTGATGGAGGCCCGCTGCTCGGATTGGTGACCGACATGGACGGGCAACTTGGCCTTTCACATTCTTTGCTTCATTTTTTCAGAGGCCATCAGCCGTGCCAACTTTCCCAAAGGCCTTGCCGATGGCGCCCATGCCACCGCGAGCAGCTGCCCCCAAACGCATCAAGGCTGGCCCTGGATCGCGCCAACTCCAGTAGGCGTGGCTGCTGACTTTCAAAAGAGATGAAGCCCAATCCCAAGCAATGGGTCGATTCGGCGCCTTGGCACGAAAGCCCTGAACATCACGAAGAAGATCCACCCAATACCGATGCTGGAGTCTGGGTTTGAGATCTACATCGACGAGATCGTCCCCCATCAAGTCACGATAGGCCAACCATGGGAGATCAAGGCCACAATCCACCAAGTGGCCAATACTCAGAAACGGGCGCGCATTGAAATCAATCAGGTAGAGCTGACCTGTCTCTCGATCACGTAGCCATTCGATCCCGAAGATGCCGTGAAATGTCAGCACGCTCAACAATTTGCTGGTGATGCCAAAAAGGGCATCTTCCCCTTCAGGGATTTGTGCAGGTATCTCGCCATAGCTCGTCGCTCCGAGGTTGGGGGCACATTGGCGAATGCGTCGGTGTGAGGCAATCGTGACAACTTGCCCATGGCTGTTGCACAAGCCGTAGGCATCGTAGATCTCTCCGTCACCGCCCCAGCGAAACAATTGAATCACCAGCGATTTGACCCCATGATGCTTGACGTAGTGCAGCAGGTCCTCTCGCGTTGCAATCACCTTGTTCTTCGTACCCAAATGCGACGTATTGGCCTGGTGGTAAGTTGGCTTGAGCAAATAGGGGCCCGAGTACTGCGCTGTCCACATCTCAACGCCTTCGTAGTCTTGACCAGATAAGCTGGGCAAAACGGGGATACCGTGATCAATGGCAATCCGATAGAGCGCGTCCTTCTTGATGATGTCGCTCAGATGGTCGTACGGCGTCGACCATATGCGGCTCACACGGCTGAGCCTGAGCCTGTGTTTGGCCAAGAGCAAGGCATTTTCATCGCATGTTGGAATAATCAGGGGATGATCACCGAGACGACTTGCGTATTCAAACAAAAAATCGGCTAGTGCATCCTTGGCGTCTTGCTCCTGGAGCGTACCCGCTTCAGTGGTCTGGTTCCTGTGTTCGTAGTACTTCACCTTGACGCCAAAGCGCGAGTAGTGAAGCGGGTCATCTGCTGCAAACAGGACAGCATGGACACCGATACCACGAGAAGCCAAAGATCGCACAACGGCAAGACCCGTAGCCACTCTGCACAGCACGATGGCAGATGGACGAGACAACTTTCTCCCCTTTTCGCCCGATATCTATTGGTCTTACTCGCAGGTTCTTCAAATCTCGGGCAGCTCACCATCATGAGTTACCTGTCTTTCAGGTTTCTTTCGCAATACGCGACCAATACCTTCAGCTGTGACGGGCGCATCTTCGAAGCTCAGCCACTGAATCGTTCGAGCCATACGGCTTTCATTGCGGCGTCACGGGGTGGTTTCTCAATTGAAGCACCGCAGCGGCACCACGCCGCACCCGCGGTCCATGCCGTGCCTTTCATGCAGCCTTGTTCGGCACGAATCTCCTCCGCTGTGTGAGCGGTAAGCAGCGGAGCCCATGAGCAGGTCCACTTCTAAGGGGTTCCTCATGAAACTCAGACCTTTCACCCTCTCCGCAGTCTTGGCGTTCTCCACCATCGGCTGGGGCCATGCCCAATCCCTGCCTCCGAGCTTGCTGTCCGACCGGCTGCTGATCACCAATGCGGCCGGTCAGGTTCTATTCGATAAATCATTGATCGAACAGGCGGGGCAGACCGAAACCTTGATCTACAACCCGCCGTTACCGATTGACGCCTGCGTTCTGACTACGCAGTGCAATGCTGTGGCGCTGCTTGAGCCTCTCAACGAGCCCGTTGAGGCCAAAGAAACGCCCATCTATGTCCAGACGCCGATCGGCCGGCGTATCGTCAGTGACTACATCTTGAGTTTCCCGTCGGCCGCAGGCCGTGGCGTCGAACTGGTCTCGGACGGCGATCCCACTTGGACAGCCCTGTCTTCATCGCTGCAATCATCCAAAGTGACGTTCATCGAAGAGACAGGCAAGCTTCAGGATCTGACAGCTTTGCTCAAGACGCCTTTCCGGGTGCAGGTGCAATCTGACGTCGCCGCCGTTCCGGAGTCGCAATCGCTCCTGCTGATGCTGCTGGGGTTGACAGGCGTCGCACTTGCAGCGCGGCGCCGCGAGAATTGACTTGCGCAAACGGCCATCGCCTTGATGCTGGGGCCTTCTTGAGGCCCCAGTGCATGAGTTAAGCCTTGCGACCTTTCCGAGCGCTGCTCCACAGCAACAGCATGCCCACCGAAGCCAACACCCATTGGCTGGGTTCGGGAACTGCCGAGATCGTCAAGCTGGCCTGAAAGCCTGCGCTGTCATCGGTCAACGTGCTCGACGTGGGGACAATGTTGGAGCTGGTGCCCCAGATCAAGCTGATGTCACTGCTACCGGGGGCAAAGTCCACACCGATCACACCATTGGTACCAAGACTGAACGTAGCGCCCACAGGTGCAATATTCAGCAACTGGTTATACAGCGCAGCCCCGATGTTGGCGCTGGAAGTCATCAATGTGCCGTTGACGGTAACGCCATTGAACAATGGGTTGTCGCCAGTCAGGGTCGTGGTGTAGTCGGTACCGTTGATATCTACACCTGCCGTGAATGTTGCAGCAGCCCCGTTGGCGTCCATCAGAGACATCATGCCGCCACTGCCACTCGGCGCATGGGGGTCCATGGTGCCGTGACCGCCTTGAAAGCTTGCGCCGCGCGAGCCAACGATGACGTCGCGCGTTTCCCCAGTGCCACGAGGGTTGAAGTTGATGACCAATGGATCCTTGGGACCATTGTTGATGGTGATACCCGCCGCACCGTTCTTGGCGATGCCCCAGCCATTGGCAGCGGCCTGTGCGTTGATAGCATTGAAGATGGCATCACGCTTTTGCGTGGCAGTCCAATTGCCATTGATGTTGACATTGGCTGTAATCGTGCCGCCTGTCAGATCTGTTACGAAGATGCCGGCAGTGCCATTGGCAGTAGGTGCGGTCACTTGCAAAGTGCCATTGGCGGCTAAGGCCGATAGGCTGGAAACAGCGAGGGCCGTGACCGCTGCGTACTTGAGCGTGTTGACTAGCGTGCGCATAACTTGGTCCTTCTGATAAGGGTTGCGATGAGAGAACGAACACCAACAGGGCATTCGCACTTACCGTAAATCCAAGCCATGACAGGCAAAAACCGGGGAAATCGGTCAAACGTACCACGCAGCATGGCCAGCATGAGCCGATTGAATCTGGTTGGCGCGTCAGCAAGCCAGATTCGCCCCCTGCCCCCCCTATGTTGCATCCCCAACATCACAGCAGAGTGCCGGTTGTGAACGCCTCGCTGCCCCGTATGGGGAATGCGGTGCCCGGTCCCGATGCTTGCATCGCGCAGCCAAATCCCTAGACTGCGACAATGCCACCCCACCCACCACGCAGTCGACCGAGGCGCGATACCGACGACATGCGTGATCGCCCCACTGCCGCCTCCGCGAAGTTCGAGCTGCTCGCTCGAGAGCTTGAGCAGCAGATCTCCTCCGGGGTACTGCGCGCGGGGGATCGCTTGCCCTCCGTGCGCCAGACCTGTGCCAGTCGGGGCTTGAGCCCCAGCACGGTGTTCCAGGCCTACTACCTGCTCGAGTCCCGTGGCCTCGTCCGCGCGGCGCCGCGATCGGGCTATTTCGTCGCCGCGCGCGCTGGCGGTGTGCTGCTTGCCGAGCCAAAAACCTCGGAACCACAGCCCGGATCCCAGACCGTCGAGGTCGGCGACCTGATCTGTGCATGTCTCGGCGCCGCGCGCACACGCGACATCGTGCCCTTGGGCTCCGCGTTCCCGAGCCCGACCCTGTTTCCACTTGATCGACTGCGTCGCGCGCTGGTCTCGAGCACTAGGCGACTTCAACCCTGGAACATGGTCGAGGACCTGCCGCCGGGCAACCTGCGACTCAAGCGCGAGATTGCCAAGCGCTATCTGCGTCACGGCCTGACCGTCAATACCGACGAGATCGTGCTCACCCACGGTGCGATGGAGGCGCTGAACCTGTGCCTGAATGCAGTGGCTCGGCCTGGTGATACGGTGGTGGTCGAGTCCCCGACCTTCTACGTGGCGCTGCAGGCGCTGCAGCGCCTGGGACTGCGCGCCATCGAAGTGCCGACCCATGTGCGTGAGGGCGTCGATCTCGGCCGCCTGGCGCAGGTGATCGAGCTCTACCGCCCGAAAGCCTGCTGGTTCATGACGAACTTCCAGAACCCGCTGGGTAGTCTGATGCCCGAGGCGAAGAAAAGCGACCTCGTCGAATTGCTTGCCCGCCACGACTTGCCACTGATCGAAGACGACGTCTATTCCGAGCTGTACGAAGGCAAGACGGAGCCACTGCCGGCCAAGGCCTACGACCGTCGCGGTCTGGTGCTGCACTGTTCGTCGTTCTCCAAATGCCTGGCGCCGGGCTACCGCGTTGGCTGGGCCGCGCCCGGCCGGTGGGCGCACGAGGTCCAACGGCTGAAACTGATGACGAGCCTGTCGGGGTCGATTCCGGTGCAGGCGGCGCTGGCTGAATACCTGCAGGAAGGTGGCTACGATCGCCACCTGCGCAGCCTGCGCTCGACGCTGCAGACACAGCGCAACAGCCTGTTCGAGGCCGTGAACCGACTGTTTCCGGATGGAACGCGGGTGGTGCGGCCGGCCGGCGGCTACTTCGTGTGGGTCGAATTGCCCTTCGGGGTAGACGCCATGGCCCTGCACCGTGCCGCGCTGGCACAACGCATCAGCCTGGCACCGGGGCCGATGTTCTCGGCGCGAGGCGAATTCCAGCACCATATCCGCCTGACCTGCGGCCAACCCTGGAGTGAAGCGCTCGAACGCGCCATGCGCACGCTGGCACGGTTGGTCGATGACGCACCGCGCGTCGATACCGCTTCGCAAGCGTTGATCTGACCCGGACGTCGGTACCCCCAGCTGCTCACACCACCGGAGCAGGCCGCCGGGCAGACTGAGGGCATGTTCAAACCGACCCTGCCCTGCTTATGTCGCTTCTTGACGCCGCGCTGACGCTGGTGACAACCAGCCATCAGCGACTCGACCCAGCATTCTCTTTGCGCGAACGTCGCGCCGCCGAACACCGCATCCGGCAACAGGCCGACGAGTTGCAACGTACCGCCCAAGCGCTACACGCGGAGATCGCCGAGCGCCACCGAGCCGAAGAGGACTTGAAGGCACATCGCGACAATCTCGAGAACCTGGTGCGCGAGCGCACGTCCGAGCTGCGCGCGGCAAAAGAGAGCGCCGAGGCCGCCAACGAAGCGAAGAGCAGATTCCTGGCCAACATCACCCACGAACTGCGCACCCCGCTCAACGCGATCCTCGGCTTTTCCCAGGTTCTTCAACTGGGCGGTGGCCTGGACGAGCGCCAACAACAGGCCACCCAGCTGATTCGCCAGAGCGGCGAGCACCTGCTTAGCTTGGTCAACGATCTGCTCGATCTGACCAAGATCGCAGCCGGGCGATTCGACATCCTGCCCGCCGAGTTCGACCCGGACCGCTTCTTCCAGGCCATCATGGGGATGGTCCGCCTGCGCGCCGAACAGAAAGCGGATCTTGAGTTCATCTGCGACCTGCCGGTCGAATGGCCGCCATCGATCCGTGCCGACGAGACGCGCCTGCGCCAAGTGCTGATCAACCTGCTCGACAACGCCGTCAAGTTCACCTGCCGCGGCCAAGTCACCCTGCGCGTGCGTTTCCTGTCGCCGTCCCATCTGCGCATTGAGATCAAAGACACCGGTGTGGCCATGAGCGAGCAGCAAATGGCGCGCCTGTTCCACCCCTTCGAGCAGGTCGGTGACGCGCAGCAGCGCGCCCTGGGCACGGGTCTCGGCCTGGCGATCAGCCAACACTTGGTACGCCTGATGGGCAGCGAGATCCTCGTCAAGAGCCAGCGGGGTAAGGGCTCCCTGTTTTGGTTCGACCTGGAAGTCGGGACGCCCACCTCTCAGATCTGATCCGGTCGTCGGTGCCACCAGCTGCTCACACCTTCGGAGCAGGCCGCCGGGCAGACTGAGACCATGCTCCAACCCCCAACCGTCCCGTCCATGCTGCGCTGCGGTCCCGCGTTGACGCTGGCGGCAGCCAGCACCCCGCCACCAGACTTCGAAGGTGCACTGCACGAGGTCATGGACCTGCTGGGGCCATCCATCTTCGCCGGCTTGCTCGACGCCGAGGGGACGCTGCGCTACGCCAACCAGGCGGCGCTGCGGGCCATCGGCAGCACGCTGGATCAAGTGCTCGGCCAGCGCTTCGACACCACCCCCTGGTGGCAGGGCTGCGAGATGTCGCAGAGACGGCTGCAACAGGCCTTGGCCAGCGCGGCGCGCGGTGAAGCATCACGTTTTGACGTGCGCGTGGCCACCAGCAGTGGCGCGATGCTGGCGATGGACTTTTCGCTGCTGCCGCTCTACGGCGCAGACGGCCGGGTGGCCTGGCTGATCCCGTCGGCGCGAGATGTGACCGAACGACAGCAGGCGCAGTGCCAGCTCCTGCTGACCCGCCATGCCGTCGAACAGGCGAACGACGCGCTGTTTCAGGTCGGGCCCGACGGCGCCTTTCGCGATGCCAACGCAGCGGCTTGCCGGCTACTGGGGCTGGAGCGCGAGCAACTGCTGCGGCTGCGTGTGCCAGACATCGACACCCAGGTCAACGACACGCAGTGGCCGCAGCGCTGGCGCGAGATGTGCGAACGCGGTTCCTTGCGTTTCGAGACCAGCGTTCGCCATCGCGATGGCCATGAGATTCCGGTCGATGTCTCCGTCAGCCTGGTGACCAGTGACGAGGAGACGTTCGCCCACGTCTGCGTTGACGATCTGCGCGAACGCCGCGCCGCCGAAAACCGCATCCGGCAGTTGCTGCAGTTCGATGAGTTGACAGGGCTGCCGAACCGCCAGTTGCTCTTCGAGCGTCTGGGCGCGACCTTGCAGACCGGCACCCAGAGCGTGGTGCTGGTACTGGATCTCGACCGCTTCAAGCGCATCAACGGCGGCCTCGGCTCGCACATTGGCGACGCGGTGCTGCGCGAGACAGCACAGCGCATCACCGCCATCGTGCGCAGCATCGACCTGGTGACGCGCCCCGGCGGCGACGAGTTCGTGATCGTGATGCCGGCCCCCTCGGTTCCGGCGCTGCAGACGGCGCAGGCACTGCTTGACGGCATCGCCCGACCAATGTTGATCGAGGGGCACGAGATCCACCTCACCTGCAGCATCGGCATCGCCACGGCACCTGCCGACGGCGACTACGCCGAGACGCTGCTGCGACGTGCCAACGCCGCACTGCACCAGGCCAAGCTGCTGGGCCGCAACCAGGTCAGCGTCTATGCCTGTGCGCCGCACGACGAAGATCCCGAACGGCTGGCGCTGGAGATCGCACTGCGCCAGACGCTGCGTGACGAGCAGCTCGAACTGCACTACCAGCCGCAGATTGACCTTGAGCACGGCCGTATCGTCGGCGTCGAGGCCTTGCTGCGCTGGCAGCACCCGACACTGGGCCACATCGCGCCGGATCGTTTCATCCCGATCGCCGAGGAAACCGGCCTGATCGTTCCCATCGGCGACTGGGTGCTGCGCCGCGCCGTCGAGCAGGCCGTGGCATGGCAGCGTGCCGGGCTGCCCCCGCTGCGCACGGCGGTCAACCTGTCGGCGCGCCAGCTGCTGCAGCCGGACCTGGCACGGCGCATTGAGGCCCTGCTCGCCGTGAGCGGCCTGGACCCGCGGCTGTTCGGTGTCGAGGTCACCGAGAGCATGCTGATCGCCAACTTCGATCAGGCCGTACAACATCTCAGCGCGCTGCGCGCACTCGGCGTCGAGGTCTCGCTCGACGACTTCGGCACCGGCTACTCCAGCCTGTGCTACCTGCGCCGGCTGCCGGTCGACGTGGTCAAGATCGACCGCTCGCTGGTACCCGACGTGACCGCACCAGCAGAAGATGTGTCGATCACGCGCGCCATCATCACGATGGCGCACCAGTTGCAGATGAAGGTGCTCGCCGAAGGCGTCGAAAGTGAAGGCCAGGCGGCGCTGCTGGCTGCCAACCAATGCGACCAGATGCAGGGCTACTGGTTCAGCGCGGCGCTTCCTGCAGCGGAGGTCGACACGATGCTGCGCGATGGCCGGCAGATCGATCCGGCGCTGCTTGGGCGGCGCTCGCGGCAGCGCACCTTGCTGCTGGTCGACGACGAGGAGAACATCGTCGCCGCGCTGCGCCGGTTGCTGCGCGCCGAAGGCTGGCAGCTGCTCTGCGCTACCAGCGGCGAGCAGGCGCTTCAGCTGATGGCACTGCACGAGATTGACGTGATCCTGTCCGACCAGCGCATGCCGGGCATGACAGGCGTCGAGCTGTTGCGCCGGACCCGGCAGTTGTACCCGGAAACGATCCGGCTGGTGCTGTCGGGCTACACCGAGTTGCAGTCGATCACCGACGCGATCAACGAGGGTGCGATCTACAAGTTCCTCGCCAAGCCCTGGGACGACGAGGAACTGCGGGCTCACCTGCGCGAGGCCTTCGCCTTGAAGGAGATGGCCGACCAGAACCGCCGCCTTGCCCAAGAGGTCCAGGCGGCAAACCGGGAACTGGCTGACTTGAACGAGCAACTACAGACGCTGCTGAGTACGCAGCGGGAGAAGAACGAGCGCGAGATCGGCAGCCGCGAAGCGGCGCAGGAACTGCTGGATGCCGTGCCGGTGCCTGTGTTCGGCATCGACGACGAAGGCCTGCTGGTATTCGTCAACGCGGCTGCCCAGGCCTTGCTCGGACTCGAGGTCGAGCTGCTGGGCCAAGCTGCGACCGAGCTGTTGCCGCAGACCTTGCTGCAGGTGCTGGAAGGCGCCCCCATGCTGGTGACGCTGGCGAGGCAGCGCTGGTGGGCGATGAGCAGGCTATTGAACGGCAAGGCGCACGGCCGCCTGGTGGTGTTGCTGCCGCAAACCGGAGTATCGACATGACAGTCCCCACAACTCAACACGCGCCGGTGGCGCTGGCGCATCTGTTCCGCCATAGCCTGCGCGACGGGCGGGTGCATCCGCTGATGCACATCGTGCAGCGCTATCGCCAGGAGGCGCCAAGATGACCACGGCCTGTCACCCCATCGCCCGCGACGAGTTGATCGCCGCGCTGCGCGATCTGCCCCCGCTGCCTTCGGTCGTGCTCGATCTGATCACGTCGCTGGGCCATGACGAACTCGGCGCCTCGCAGTACGCCGCCAAGATATCAAGCGATCAGGCTCTGACGGCCAAGACCTTGCGCCTGGCCAATTCGTCGTTCTACGGACAAGGCAGGCAGGTCCGATCGGTCTCCGAAGCCATCACCGTACTCGGCCTGCGCACGGTGCGCGGCGTCGTCACCGCCGCCGGCTTGGCCGGCAGTTTTCGACACCCACCCACCTTCGACCACGACGCGTTCTGGCGCCACTCGATCGGCAGTGCCCTGTGCGCGCAGGCGCTGGCCGGCGAACTGGGACGCGATGACGGCGACCTGGCGTTCACGGTCGGCCTGCTGCACGACATCGGGCGGCTGGCACTGGCCAGCGCCTTTACATCGGCCTACGCCGAGGTCGAGCAGTGGCGGCGGGACAAGGACTGTCCCGATGACGTCGCCGAACGCGCCGTGTTCGGTATCGATCACGCCGAGGTCGGCGGGCTGATGGCAAGGCAGTGGAACTTCGCGCCAGTCATCGTCGACGCCATCCAACGGCACCATGCACTGCCGGCCACCGCCGAGGTCACGCTGACGGGCATCGCCCATGTCGCCGACGCCATCGCCCACGCACTCGGCCTGGCCGGTGATCCCGACGAAGCCGTGCCGGCGCTGCTGGCGCCGGTCTGGACCGCCTGCCGCCTGGACGACGAGGCCTGCATGCGGGTGTTCGCCTGCGCCGAGGCCCAGTTCGAGGCCATTTCCGAAGCCTTGCTTCATTGAAAGCCATGACCCCTACCGAACCCGAGCGCGAACTCATCTCGCTGCAGCGCGCCAACCAGGAACTGCGCGCGCTGAACGAAAGCCTGCGCAGCGCCCAGGACCAGTTGCTGCAGTCCGAACGCCTGGCCTCGATCGGGCAACTCGCTGCCGGCGTGGCGCACGAGATCAACAACCCGATCGGCTACGTCTTCTCGAATTTCGGCACGCTGCAAGCTTATCTCGAGCGCCTGTTCGAGATGCTCGAAGCATACGAGGAGGCGGAAGCGGCGCTGGCCGGCAACAGCATCGCAGACAGGCTGGCGACCATGCGTGCGCGAGTCGAACTCGACTACCTTAAGCAGGACATCCCGGTGTTGATGAGCGAGTCGAAGGAGGGCCTGTCGCGCGTGCGCAAAATCGTCCAGGACCTGAAGGACTTCTCGCGTGTCGACACCCACCAGGAGTGGGTCTGGGCGTCGCTGCACCAGGGCATCGACTCCACGCTGAACATCGTCGCCAACGAGATCAAGTACCGCGCCGACGTCCGGCTCGAGTATGGGGCCCTGCCCGACATCGAATGCCTGCCGTCGGAGCTCAATCAGGTGTTCCTGAACCTGCTTGTCAACGCGGCCCAGGCGATCGGCCCGGAGCGCGGCCTGATCATCGTGCGCAGCGGTGACGCCGGCAACGCGGTGTGGGTCGAGGTCGAGGACAACGGCAGTGGCATTGCACCGGAACACCTGGCGCGTGTCTTCGATCCCTTCTTCACCACCAAACCCGTGGGCCGCGGCACCGGCCTGGGCCTGTCGCTCGCCTACGGCATCGTTCAGAAGCACCACGGCCGCATCGATGTGCGCAGCGAGCCGGGCCGCGGCACGTGCTTTCGCGTCACCTTGCCGGTGCGGCGCCCCGTCGCCGCGGGTGGTGCAGCATGACGACCGCCACCGCGCCCTGGACGCTGCTCGCTGTCGACGACGAGCCGAACATCCTGGCCGCATTGCGGCGGGTGTTCCGCGCGACGGGCTGGCGCATCCTGACAGCTGGGCACGCGCAAGAGGCGCTGGCGCTGCTCGCCACCGAGCCCGTCGACGCCGTGCTGTCCGACATGCACATGCCGGGCATGGATGGTGTGCGGCTGCTCGAACGGGTCAGCCAGGACTGGCCGCGAACCGCGCGGCTGCTGCTGACGGGCCAGGCCGATCTCGCCTCGACGATCGATGCGATCAACCGCGGCCAGCTGCACCGCTACATCGCCAAACCCTGGAACGACGATGAGCTGGTGCTGACCCTGCGCCAAGTCGCCGAGCGGCAGCAGCTCGAAGCCGACAAACAGGCGCTGGAGCAGCTCACGCAAAAGCAGAATGACGAACTGAAGGCACTGAACGCAGGGCTGGAAGCCCGGGTGACCCTGCGCACCGAGGAGCTGGCCGCCGCCAACGACAGGCTCAAGCGCAACTACATGACCTCCATCAAGGCCTTCACCGCGTTGATCGAGTTGCGCGACGGCACACAGGCCGGGCATGCGCGCCAGGTCGCCGATCTGGTGCGCCGCATTGCGCAGGCGATGAAACTCGATGCCGAGGCCGAGCGCGAGCTGACGATTGCCGCGCTGCTGCACGACATCGGCCACATCGGCCTGAGCGACGCGGTGCTGGCGCGGCCGATGCTCCGGCTCAGCGGCGACGAACTGCGGCGCTACCGGCTGCACCCGGTGCTCGGGGAGCAGGCCCTGCTGGCCAGCGACGACATGCAGGGCGTCGCACCGCTGATCCGCGCCCACCACGAGCGCTGGGACGGGCAAGGTTTCCCCGATCACCTGCGCGGCGCGGCGATCCCGCTCGGTGCCCGCATTCTCGCGGTGGCAGACGCCTACGAGGACTTGCGCAGCGGTCGGATCGATGGTCAGGCCTTGAGCCCGCTCGATGCCCGCCGCACCGTGATCGCCGGGCGTGGCAGCCAGTTCGACCCAGCCGTCGTCGATGCCTTCGCCAGCCTGTTCTCGCCCCAACCACCAGCCAAGCCAGTCGTGCAGGCGCTGCGCATGCGCCTGCGCACGGCGGACTTGCGCGCCGGCCAAATACTGAGGCAGGATTTCGTGTCGCCCGAAGGCGTGCTGCTGCTGTCAGCAGGCCAGCGGCTCAACGACGACCTGATCGAGCGCATCCGTGCTTTCGAGCGCAGGCATGACCTGGCGCTGACACTGGCGGTGCAGTTGCCCTTGGAGACTGCCCGGTGAAGCGCCTGCTGATCGTTGACGACGAGACGCTGGTGCTGCACGCCATGCGACGCCTGCTGCAGCGGCACTTTACGCCGCAGCAGCTCAGTATAGAGATCAGCACCGATCCGCTGCGTGCATTGCAGCGCCTGCATGAGACGCACTTCGATGTGGTGATCAGCGACTACCGCATGCCGCGGCTGGACGGCGTGGCACTGCTCGCGCATGCCAGGGACCTGGACCCGTGCACCGTGCGCATGATGCTCAGCGCAGCCGCCGAATTCAGCGCCGTGTTGGCTGCGGTGAATCTCGCGGGGGTCTTCCGCTACATCCCGAAGCCGTGGAGCGAACCGCAGCTGCTGGCCGACTTGCGTGCTGCACTGGCGTTTGACCCATGCGCCGCCCCCAGCGCAGACGAGCTGGAACGGCGCCGACTCGAGGCGCTGGAGCCGGGCATCACTCAGGTCGAATGGGGGCCGAACGGAGAAGTGCTGATGCCGGGTTACCTGCCGACGCAACCGGGCGGGTTGTGAGTCTGCCGCGGAGCGGCCGCCGCAACGCGTGGACAAGGTCGACGTCCTTGATTGGCCACTGATGAACCGCAACGAGCGCTTCGAGCATCGTCGACGCAGTTGTGCGCCTTGCGCCAGCGCCCGGCGAACTACAGGGATACCTGTTCGCCAAGCCCATGCCCGCATCAGATTTATTGGAATGGCCGCTGCACGTCAGGCCCGACGCAACGGCCAATTTCGCCTTATCGACCCTGGACGAGGGCGAACCATCCGCCTGTTAGTGAGAACTGACAAGCCATCGCTTGAGCAGCAGTGTCATGTCAGTCATGAGGGCATGACTTTCTCGCCCACAACACCACAAATGAGTCTACTCATGAAATATTCACGAAAATCATTCGATAACCATATTAAGCCCACCCTTTCTCCTGACGAAGAGTGATGTGCCGACTCGTGGGAGTGGGTGCAAGGAAAAGACCATCATGGCGAGGGCCCCTTTGGGTGAAACCAAATCGTCCGCTTCACGGAGAAGGCGGGGGGCAAGCGCGTGGGGCTGGTCGTGGACCAGCTCATAGGCGAGTTGCAGACCGTCATCAAGCCGCGGGGCAAGGTGTTCCAGCAGATCCGCGGCATCAGCGGCTTCACCATCCTGGGCAGTGGGGCCGTGGCCTTGCTGCTCGATGTGCCCAATCTGCTGGCTCAAGTCACGCAAGAGAGCGAGGCTGGTTTGTTGAACCACAACAGCCCACACGTCGCTCAACGACCGCGTGTGCACAACGCGGGCTGATGGCCTGCCGTACAGCACACCACCTCTCTCTCTACCTACCGAAAGAAACCCTGTCATGAAGAACCTCACTGTTGCCCAGAAGTTCATCTTGCTTGTGCTGTCTGCGCTGATCGGCGTGGCCGTGCTGGCCGGTGTCGCCACCGTCCAGATGAAGAAAGTCTATGACGCGGCCAACTACTCGTACGCCAATGTGATGCCCAGGTTGCGTGTACTGGATGAAGCCGAGTCCCTGATCGCCACGCTGCGTGCGCGTTCCTGGCAACAGGTGGCGGATCATGACAAGGCTCACGTGGCTGAGATTGACCAGGTCATTGACGATCTGGCCAAGAAGATTGAAGAGTCTTTCAAAAAATACGAACCGCTGATCTCCGACGACAAAGACAAGGCCCTGCTGGCTGCTGACCGCGCAGCCATGGCCGACGTCCTGGCCCTGTTTCGCTCCAACTCGGAATTGATCCACTCGGGAAAGACAGAAGAAGCGACGGCATGGCAGGTCAAGAATCGCCCAACCATCGTCAAGCTGGCCACCACGCTGGATGAACACCGCCAGTACAACACGGAGTTGGCCAAGAAGGGCTCCAACGAAGCTGCCGCCACACAGCAGTTGGCCAACATCATCAGCCTGACCGTAGCGAGTGTCACGTTGATCGCTATTGGCCTGATCGGCTTTGCCATCGCCCGCAACATCCTCAAGCAGATCGGCGGTGAGCCGGACCGCGCCGCCGAGGTGGCGATCCGCCTCGCACAAGGCGACCTGCGCACGAAGGTGGACGTCAAGCCCGGTGACACGACCAGCTTGCTGGCCGCCATGAAACTCATGAGCGACAAGCTTAACCAGCTCATGAGCGAGATGAACCGCATGTCGTCCGAGCATGACAAAGGCGACATCGATGTCCTCATCGATACCGGCCGCTTCGAAGGTGATTTCCACACCATGGCAGAAGGCATCAACAACATGGTGACCGGCCATATCGCCGTCAAGAAAAAGGCCATGGCCTGCATTGCCGAATTCGGCAAAGGCAACTTCAAGGCCCCATTGGAAACTTTCCCTGGCAAGAAGGCCTTCATTAACGAAACGATCGAGAAGGTTCGAGCCAATTTGACGGGCCTCATCCAGGAGATGAACCGCATGTCATCCGAGCACGACAAGGGGGACATCGACGTTGTCATTGACGCTGGCCGCTTCGAAGGCGACTTCCACACCATGGCAGAAGGCATCAACAACATGGTGGCCGGCCACATCACCGTCAAGAAGAAGGCCATGGCTTGTATCGCTGAATTTGGCCGAGGCAACTTCGAAGCCCCTCTGGAACCCTTCCCAGGAAAGAAAGCTTTCATCAACACCACCATCGAGCAAGTTCGAAGCAACCTGCGCGCGCTGATCACTGACACGGCCATGCTGGTTGACGCGGCCCGCGCCGGCAAGCTCGATATCCGCGCAGATGCTTCGATTCATCACGGTGATTTCGAACGCATCGTCAAGGGTATCAACGACACACTTGACTCCATCGTTGTCCCGGTCAGCGAAACGTCGCGCGTGGTCAAGGCCTTGGCAACAGGTGATCTGACACAAGTCGCCAGCACCGACTGTCATGGTCAGTTGAAGGAGCTGTGTGACAGCGTTAACGCCACGGTGGCCAAGCTGGCATCCGTGGTTGGCGAGGTCAACGCCAACGCCCGGGCGCTAACCAATGCCTCCGAGGAGGTCAGCGCCACGGCTCAGAGCCTGAGTCAAAGTGCCAGCGAGCAGGCAGCCAGCGTGGAAGAGACCTCGGCTTCGATTGAGCAAATGTCAAGTTCAGTGCAACAGAACGCCGAGAACGCCAAGGTGACCGAAGGCATTTCCACCAAGGCGGCAGTGGATGCGAAAGAAGGAGGCCAGGCCGTGAAGGAAACAGTACAGGCCATGAAGGTCATCGCCGACAAAATCAGCATCATCGACGACATCGCCTATCAAACCAATTTGCTGGCGTTGAACGCAGCCATTGAGGCGGCACGCGCTGGCGACCATGGAAAGGGCTTTGCGGTTGTGGCCGACGAAGTACGCAAGTTGGCCGAGCGCAGTCAAGAGGCTGCCCAAGAGATCGGCGAAGTGGCCAAGTCCAGCGTGTCCTTGGCCGAGCGCGCTGGTGAGTTGCTCGGCACGATCGTGCCTTCGATCTCGAAGACTTCCGATCTGGTGCAGGAGATTGCCTCGGCCTCGGACGAACAGTCCAGCGGCATCGGCCAAATCAATACGGCCGTCACGCAATTGGCTCAGCTCACACAGGAAAATTCAAGCGCCTCAGAGGAGTTGGCGGCCACGGCAGAGGAGATGAGCGGGCAGGCCGAACAACTGCAGGACCTGATGAGTTTCTTCACAACAGAGAGCGCCAACTCGCCCAGTACAAAGGCTTCTCATGTCATTACCCGAGCGTCACGATTGACCAGATCGGTTGAAGCACCTTCAAGCAAAGCCGGAAAAGCCGTCTATAAGCCAATGATGGCAACTGTTGATCAGCATGATTTTGTCAAATTTGAGGGATGAGCGATGAGCGGTCTCAGTCTCAACATCCCGCGCTCAGCCACCCGTGAGACAGGCTTGCCACGCGATAAAAAGAGCAGCATGGTCGGCCAGTATCTGATTTTCAGTCTGGGTAGTGAACTCTTTGGCGTAGGCACACTGCGCGTGCGCGAGATCATCGAGTACGGCAACCTCACCACGGTACCCATGATGCCTGGCTACATGCGTGGCGTGATCAATCTGCGTGGCGCCGTGGTACCGGTCATCGATTTGAACGCGCGGTTTGGTCGCAGCCAAACCGAGGTGTCAAGGCGCACTTGCATCGTCATCCTCGAAGCACAATCCGAAGAAAATACCTCCGTGTTGGGCATCATTGTGGACGCAGTTAGCGCCGTGCGTCAGATCGACAGCAGCCATATCGAGACACCGCCTTCTTTCGGTACGCGCATTCGCGCCGACTTCATAGATGGCATGGCCAAGGTCAATACAGGCTTCGTCATCTTGCTCGATCTAGGCAAAGTGCTGTCAATCGATGAGCTGTCCGCTCTGCGTGGTGAAGCGGAAGTTGGAACACATGCAAAGGCAGCGCATTGATTTGAGCGCCGGCATCTCCCAATGCATTGCCAAGAGGCCACGGAGTGCCCCCCAAGAGCTGCTTTCTCAGCCTGGCTGCTGTATCCTGACCTTGCCGCTGGACGTCACCGACACGGCAACCATGAACCAGGCATTGACGCGCCACCTCGCGAATGGCAACGCCAGTTTGATGTCAACCTCTTTGCGCCGGTCAACCTGATCCAGGCCGTGCTGCTTTGCATGGTGGCCAGAAGGCGGGGCGCCATCGTCAACGTGAGCAGCGTTTCCGGCATTCAATGCCAGATGCAGGCGCTCGCTTGCGTCAGCTTTCCAGCGCACGGGCACGGCATCAGCGACTCCCCAAGGAGTCTCTTACCGCTATCCCGGTTACTGGTTACTGGCCAACCGCGCGCCGACCAGAGGCATCGATGGCTTCAAGAAGTTCGTCGAGTCGCTCGAGTGTCGACGTCATGCCGTCCTTCAAGCCCATGTCAATGGCCTTCTGAACGTCTTCCGCAGAGGCGTAGAGGACGGCTGTGGTCACCAAGGTGTGTTTGCCCGCTTCCTCAAATGACACATCCCAACGGGCCCTTGGCATTTCGGGGTTCACGATGCCCGACTCGTCGCAGAATCCATCAAAGGCGGCATAGCTGTCGATGGGGCTGATCGACTGATAGTCCAGCCGATTCCAGAAAGACTGGCCATCGGGCGTGATCATGGCGTAGTGCCAGTAGCCCCCTGCCTTGAAATCCATGTGCTTCGTCTTCGTCGTGAGACCTTTGGGCGCAAACCACTGATCGAGTAGTTCACGCTTGGTGTGGCAATCCCAGACGAGCTGCCGTGGCGCCGCGAATTCTCGTTTCACGGTGATGCGGTTCTCGTCCTTGTCCACAAGGAAGTCGAATTGAAGGTCAGGTTTCATTGTCAACGCCTTTCAGCTTGTCCAAAAGCTTGTCCAGATTTTCATAACGGCCCGCCCAAAGCGCGCGCTGTTCGTCAAACCATCGTTCCGCTGCCGCCAGGTTCTGACGCTGGAGCGCGCAGGTGCGAATTCGGCCGAACTTGCTGGAACGGATCAGGCCCGTTCGTTCCAGCACGCCCACGTGTTTCATGAAAGATGGCAGCGCCATCCCAAAGGGTTCTGCCAGTTCACTCACGGTGGCAGGGCCATGGCCGAGTCGTTCGATGACGGCCCTTCGCGTCGGGTCGGCAAGGGCGTGAAACACGGAATTCAGTTCGACTGAACAGTTAGCCATATGGATAACTATATGGTGTTTTGGATGACTTGGCAAGGCCTTTTCGCCTTGTCCGACGGTGAGTCCCGGCGCTCCCTGAAGCCGGCCGTGGCGCAAACTATATGCAGTCATTCGCATCATGTTGCGAATGCAGCATGGATACCAAGCGCCCCCAGCGCCCCCATAAAAAGCGCCTGTAGCGCGGTCATGATCCACCGTTGATGTCACAAACGTAAAGTACTGCACGGCGCTGTAAGGTTCCAGGAACAGGTTTGACCAAGGAAAGGTCGCAAGCGCATTTCGCGCCTCGATCAGTTCAGCACGCTGGACTGCCATCCGTTTCTCCTGGAGATAAGCATGCAAACCGTATCCCTTCGCACCCGCCTTGCGGGTCGCTCGCTCGGCGCCATTGCCACTGCGGCCGCCTTGCTGTTTGGCGCGTCGGTATCAGCCAGTGCCTCGCAAGCCAATGAAGCACTGATCGTCACCGCTTCCAACCTTGCCACCAACCAGCTTCTGGTCTTCAGCCCTGCTGGCACCTTGCTGCAGACGCTGAGCACACAGGGTCAAGGCGGTGTCGGTGGCAATGCCGGCGGCGTGGCTGCACACCATGGCCGCGTGGCGGTCGTCAACTTTGGCTCCAACAACGTATCGGTGTTCGTCCGCGGCGAATGGCCTGGCGGCTTGCGACTGGAGAAGGTCGTGCCCACGCATGGCAGCCCGGTCAGCGTTGACTTCGGCGAAGACCATCTTTATGTGCTCACCACCACGCAGGTCGAATCACATGCCATTGGTCATGGCGGCGTCGCCAGTTCGGCTGATGGTGTGACGCAACTGCTGCATGCTGACGGCACGGCGGCGCAGGTGGGCGTGATCCGTGGCGGTCTGGTCATCACCGAAAAGAGCAATGCTGTCGAGACTGTGAAGCTTGATGACCGGGGCGCCGTGTTCGGTGCTGTCAGCTCGGTGGCTGACATTCCCGCCAATATTGACACGCCGCTGGGCCTGGTCACGCGCGGCAACGAAGCCTACGTCACCATCGCTCATGCCGACGAGATCAGCCTGGTGCGCCACAACACAGTGCTGACGACCACAGGTTCGGGCACACAACATGCGCCTTGCTGGCTGGCATTGGAAGGCGCCTTCCTCTACTCGGCCAACACGCCAAGCAAGAGCGTGTCGCGCTACGCGGTCTACGGTCAGCACATCGTGCAAGACGCCGCCGTCGTTGCACAGTTCACTGGTGGCCCGACCGACATTGCCGTGCGCGGTGGCCTGGCCGCTGTCATCGATGCTGCAGGCACACAGTCGCGTGTCTCGGTTTTCAACGTCGACCAGGATGGCAACTTCACGCCGCGCAGCGTGGCGACACTCAACAGCAAGACCACCAACGGGGTGGCCATCGTCGCTGGCGATTGAGCTCAAGAGGTCAGGACCAACTGCAACGTGCATGTATCGGCTCAGGCATCGCTTGTATGAATTCAGTCACTTGTGATTGACATGCAAGCGGCACCTGGGCCGCTTCGTGGATACGAAACGCGAAGCGCCAGGGCTCGGCTGTCAGCGAGCTTCAACAGTGTCGCGCCGTCCGTTCCTGCGCGTACATGCGAAGTGCGAAACGCCCGGCATCGGTGTCCCTCAGTTGCTCAATGCGTTCGCGCATGGTGCTGGGCACGTCCTGGACCTTTGGGTACGCTGCAATGCCCCGTTCGGGCAGCAGCACAGGGGAAGCCAACGCAGCGAATGTCAAGTCCGCCGCCGTGAACCGGCCATCAACGAGGTAGAGACGACCATCCTTCAAAAGGTCGTCGACCTCAGAGAAGATGGCACACACATGCTCAATGGAACGCTGCGCTCCGTCGGGTGTGATGCGAAGTCCTTTGCGAATGGCCAGGACCACCATCGGGAGAGTCAATGTCAACAGACTGGATTCGATCCGTGGCACGCCATGTGACATGAGATGGTGAAGCTGAGCCCGATGGGGCAGCAGCTGAAAGTAGGCCCAGCGCCGTGTGTGCGGGCCAAGTGCTTCATCGAATCGATCCTCTAGGGACTCGACCGCAAGTCGCAGGTCGGCGTCAAGTGGGTAAAGGTGATCACCGCCGCAGCTGGCATCCGCATAACGGAGGATGTCGGTTGAATCAACAAACCGGTCGTCTCCATGTGCCAGAACCGGCACGCTACCGCCTCCGAGGCGCGTGGTGGCCAGACGGTGGAGCAACGGGACGTGCGGGGCCTCGATATAGGGTATGGAAAGACGGTCCAATGCCCACCGCGCCTTTTCCGCGTAATGGCTGTGAGGCATGGTGATCAGCACTGCAGGCTTGTCAGTGTGTGGCATGGGCGTCCGCGTCCGTTGCTTGTACCGTACCGGGGAGTAGTATGGCCTGGGCATGAATGCTTGGAAGATTGCAGTACCCGTCAGACACCTTGCCGAGGTGATGCCTCAGCTCTGTGTGGCCGCAGGTGGCATCGCCGCTGGATCCATCCAGAAGGCGCCCCACAGGTGTCCGTCGCGGTCAGCAAGATCACGGCCGTACATGAAGCCCAGCTCCTGCACCGGGTTCACATCGGCCTGCCCCCCGTTGGCCGCAGCAGCCAGGTTCATGGCATCCACGGCGTCGCGGCTGTCCATGGCCAGCGAGAGCATCACGCCGGTCGACCCGTGCGGGGGGAGCGGCCGATCCGTGAAGGTGCGCCATTTGGCGTGCGTTAGCAGCATCGTGTAGATCGTCTCACTCCACACCATGCAGGCACTCGTGTCATCACAGAACTGAGGGTTTGGCTGAAATCCCAAGGCCTTGTAGAAGGCAATCGAGGCTTGAAGGTCGGTGACTGGGAGGCTGACGAAAATCATCTTGGTCATGAGGTTTCCTTGTTGGCAGTGTCCTGATCGCGGACGCTTCACCAGGACGACGAACGAGCATCGTCTGAATCGACATGTCGCCGATCAATTTTTGGTTGGCGCTGGCCATACCCCGAACCGGAGTGACGAGCCCCACACCCCGGCCCGCCACATGCCAAGCTCCACCCCCCGAGCACATATCCCTACCCGCACGCGCCAAAGCCTTGCGCGCAAATCCATGAATGCCGCGCTCCCAAAAAACAGAGCCTCACGCCAACAAAATGGCTCGGCCCACAAAACAAAAAGCCCGGCAAGCCGGGCTTTTTCATCCATGCGCAAGGCTCAAGACCTTGCGTACCGAGCTTTTCTGGCCTCACGCCGCCTTCGGCTCTCCGGCAGCCACGCCTTGCGAGTTGCGCGCAAAGCGCATCGACATGCTCTTGCGCAGTGCCTCCAGCCCCGAGCCCTTGCCCATCACCTTGAGCACCGCATAACCTTCGAGCGCGGTGCTCATCACATCGCTGCCCAAGGCCATTTCGGAGTCCTCCACGCGGCCCAGCAGCTGGCGCAAGCGCGTGGTGCGGCTGCGCAGGGCGTCGAGGTTGGCCAGGTCGCGCTGGGCTTCGGCCACGTCCAGGCTGGGTGGCACGAGGCCGGGATTTTGCGTCAGCACCAGCAGCGTCTGGCGGCAGAAGGCTTCAGACTTGTCGCCCATCTTGGCCAGTGCGCGGCGCTCGTCCTTGCTCAGGGTAATGAGGCCGGCCAGCTTGGTCTCCAGGGTGCTCAGGGCCGTGTCGATCTCGGCGTAGTCGGCGTCACTCAGGTTCAATGAAATCAGGTTCTGGGCCATGGTGGTTCTCTCCTTGATGATTGATGAATAGGTGATTGATCTGACGGAACAGCGAGGCACCAGCGCATGTGGCCAATGCCTCGGGGCGACACCATAGCCAAATGCCCCTCGCCTATCGATCCCCATCATGGGCGATGGCGGCGGTTGAACCAGCTGAATACGGCGCGGTTGAGCACCCGCACCGGCGCAGGCGCCTTCCATGGCGCATAGAGTGATTCGCTGCCCTGCGCCAGTCGAGACGATCCAATTCGCCCATGGGTTGTATAGAACTGCCTGAAGCTCATGATCAAGGGGTGCCATTTGTCTGGGTCGACGTGATGAGGCTTGCCCTCAAGCAACAGCGAATCATCGACATGAATGCGGGTGATGGCGAGTTCGAAGGCTGTACAAGGTACGCCGATGTCATCCACGCCACCTCGCGCGAAAGCATGCCGATGCTTGACCTTGGCCTCCAACTGCACGAGACAGGGGTCGATGCGGGGCGTGGAAATCGTCTCAGATGGCCGCGTGCTCAAACCACTCTGGCCCAACTTGTCCTTGCAGTGCTGGTAGCCCAAAAAGCGCTTGTGCAGGGGGACAGGGTCGCTGCCGGTCAGCATGGCGATGCGGTTCACGCTGGGAGCCATGCCATCAGAAGCCAGGTTCAGCACGCACTCGCCTGTGCGAGACAAGTTCTCCGTGGTCTTTGAGGTGCCATCGAGACCCAGCATGGCGCTCCAGCCCAGCCACCAGATTGACGAGTTCGGCGCGACGTTGACCGTCTCGTCTTCGTTGCGCGTACTGATGAGCACGACGGGTGTGCCGAAGTACAGAATGGCCGGTTCAATGGTGCGGTGCATGACGTCCTCGCTGTCGCTGGTGGTGATGCACGCATCTTAGAAATCGCCCAGGCGGGCTGTCACTCCGACTCTTGCACTTTGTGGGCGTGGGTCATGGCGCCTGTGCCAAGCCCGTCTTGGGCGATGCTGAAGACAGGCTCATACTTGGCTCATGCAGCCAAACCGCGCCCCTCACCCCGCCCACAGCCGCATCCCCCTCTCGGACTGGGCCGCAGCTGGGCGCCAGATCCGCTACCGCGGTCATCCGATCTTCGTGCGCAGCGGGGGTGATCCGGCCGCCGAGCCCTTGTTGCTCATCCACGGCTTCCCGACCGCCTCATGGGACTGGGAGGCCCTGTGGCCGGCCCTGACGACACGCTACCGCGTCTACACGCTCGACCTCATCGGCTTCGGGCTCTCCGCCAAGCCAGCGGACTACGCCTATTCCGTGGTCGATCAGGCGAGCCTCTGCGAGGCCTATCTCATGGAAGAGGGCGTGCGCACCTACCATGTGCTGGCTCATGACTATGGCGACAGCGTGGCCCAGGAGCTGCTGGCGCGTCGGCATGAGCCGGGTGAGCGGCCCAGGATCCTGAGCGTCGCCTTGCTCAACGGCGGCTTGTTCCCCGAGACACATCGGCCCGTGCTGGTTCAAAAGCTGCTGCTGTCGCCCATGGGCTTTCTGCTCGGCAAGCTCACCAGCCGCGCCACGCTGGCCAAGAACATGCGCAAGATCTTCGGCCCCGATTCGCAACCCGACGACGCGCTGATCGACGCCTTCTGGTCGCTGCTCGCCACGAACAAGGGCCAGGCCGTCATGCACAAGCTCATTCATTACATACCGGAGCGCCGCCGGCATCGGGCGCGCTGGGTCGGGGCGTTGCAAGGGCAGGACGTGCCGCTCAAACTCATTGATGGCACCTTTGATCCGATCTCAGGCGGGCACATGGTGGCGCGCTACAGAGAACTGGTGCACCAGCCCGATGTGACCGAGCTGGATGGGATCGGGCACTACCCGCAGGTGGAGGCGCCCCATGCCGTGCTAGCGGCGTATCTGGCCTTTCGAGCATCGCTTTGATCTGCCCAGGTCAGCATGGGTCCCCTGTCATGTCGAGGCCCGCTCGAAGGTCATCTCGCCGATCAACTGCGCATGCTGGGGAAACTTCTTCAGCAAGGCGGCGCGGTCATCAAGGGTGAAGTCCTCGAAATCGAAGCCTGGCGACACGGTGCAGCCGATCAGGCTGAAACCGCCCGCCACTTCGCAGCGCAATGCGAACCAATGGCCGCCTGGGATCACGAGCACGAACCGCTCACCACCATCCAGATTGCGGCCCAGGGTGTGGACATGCATGGCGCCGGCCGTGTCGATCGCATAGACCTGCAGGGGCTCGCCATCGTAGAAGTGCAGGACCTCATCCGAGGCCAGCAGATGGAAGGCGCTGAACTCGCCATGCCTCAACAGGAAGTAGATGGCCGTGCCGGCGTTTCGATCGCCCTGGTGCTGGGCACTCAGAACCGACTGCGGCAGCAGCATGCCGGCACGATAGTGCTCCCTGAAGGCGCCGCCTTCGATGTGCTGCGTCAGGCCCAGCTTGGTGATGTAGTAATTGGCATCTTTCATCATGAGGCCCATTCTCCAGCATCACCCCTGATGCGGGCGGCTAATCCCTTCGGCGAAGCGCCAGATAGCCCGCCAGCGCGGTGAAGGTCACCACCACGATCACGATCAGCCAGAAGCCATAGGGACTTTGCGCCAGCGGGATGCCGCCCACGTTCATGCCCAGCAGGCCGGCCACGATGTTGATGGGCAGTGCCAGCACGGTGACCACAGTCAAGGTGAACACGCTCTGGTTGGTCTGTTCGCCCACCCGTGCCGCGATCTCCTCCTGCAGCAGCTTGATTCGCTCTTGCAACTCGGCCAGGTCCCGGATCACCAGCGAAAACTCCTCGGTGGCCTGCCTCAGCTCTTCCAGGTCCTTGCTGGTCAACCAGGGTGGTGGTTGACGCAAGAGGCGGAACAAGGCCCCAGGCTCCGGCGCCAGGAGCCTTTGCAGCCGCACCAGCACGCGTCTGAGCTTGCCCAGTTCGGCCCGCTTGTCCTTGAGGCGGCCCAGCAGCAGCCCGTCTTCCACATGGTCGACCTGCAAGGTGGCCTGGCGCACGATGCGCACCAGCACATCGCCCTGGTCGTGCATGAGGTGGTTGAGGAAGGCCACCGAGGAGTCGAAGCAGCAGCCCTGCCGCACGGAATGCCGGAGCGCGTCGATCGAGCGCAAGGGGTGGACGCGGGCCGTGATGGCCATGTGCGGGCCGACGTTCAGCCAGAGCGTTTCGATTTCGGAGGGGTCGAAGGAGAACTCGAAGGAGACGTCGTTGACAACGGCCACCAGCGTGTCGTTGGCATCTTCGATGCGTGTGGAGCGCGAACCTTCCCGCAAGGCCTGGAAGAACTCTGGCACCACGGGCAGGTGGCGCTCGATCCAGGCCTCGGCACTGGCATTCGTCAGATTGAAGTGCAGCCAGACGAAGCCCGAACCGCCATGATGCCCAAGGGCGCGAAACCACTCGATGGTTTCATCCAGGCTGATGGGGACGCCGGCATGGCCTTCGGCGAAGAGGTAGCCGCAGATGAGCCCGTGCTTATCCGCGCCGTAAGTGAGCTCCACCACTGCTTTGTTCAAAAACGTTCAAGGCGTCCATGCTTGCAGGGGCTTGTGACAAATCCATGACCTGCCACACGCGCCTTTCTCTTCGACGATGGCGCCTGCCTGGCCCGCAAATAAGTCAGCGGTTTTCGCATGACGGCAAGCACCATCTCCCGTGAAAGAGGACAGAAAGATTTCAAACCTACCCTGGAAAGGCACAACATTCAGGAGTGGAAGCGGTGGACACGTCCTCGCAAATCCTCACGGGAGTCGGCGAGTCTCCTCACCTGCCAACCGCAACGGGCCTTGCGCCGCGCGTTGATTGGATCGATTGCTGCAGAGGCATCGGGATCTGGCTGGTGTTCTTTGGGCATGTGCTGCAAAGCCTGACGCGGCTGGATCTGGTCAATATCAGAGCGCCTTACCACCTGATCTACGCCTTCCACATGCCCATGTTTTTCATGATGGCAGGCTTCTTTTTCAAGCCAGAGGACACCCTCCTGCGCAGCACGGGGAGGCTGGCCCTGAGGCGCCTGCTGCCGGTGGTCTTCTACAGCGTATTGCTGTTACCGCTGTGGTCCTTGGGGCCGCTGATCCATGGCCAATCGCCTTGGCCCCGAATCGAGCCTGAACTGGCGGGCTATGTACTGGGTCTGCCTGAACTGAACTGGGTTACCTGGTTTCTGGTCTGCCTGTTCGTCTGCGAATGCATGGCCCTGATCTGTCTACCTGTCATCAAAGGCCGCGGCTTCCAGCTTCTGTTTGGCGCCATCTGTATCGGCCTGGGAGCGCAACTGTGCACCAGCACAGCAGCGTCTGGCCATCTCGTTGGCGTGGACAGCCATGCCTGGTTTCTGTGCGAGGCAGTCGTTGCTTTGGGCTTCTATGCCATCGGCCATGCCATCTACCCCTGGTTGCAGGGCATGGCGTCGCACACAGGCCGCGCGTTGATCCTCTTCGTTGCTGGCATGGCCTACACCCTGGCCACATTCCGCATGAATGCCCCCACCCCATCGTTCGTGGTGATGATGTCAGCCTCACAGCACGGCAACCCGATGTCGTTTGCCCTCACTGCCTTGGCAGGTAGCCTGTCGATCTGGGGACTGAGCATGGCCATTGCGCAGGCCTTTGGATCCAAGTTGCTGCAAGAGTTGGGGCAACGCTCACTGATCCTGCTTGGCCTCAACGGTGTCTTCTATCACTTCGTCAACCCGGCATTGGCCATGCATCGACCGCCACCGGATCGCCTCGGCCCCATCCTCGTCTTCGCCTTGCTGCTGTCTGTCGTCTCACTCCTGGCCTGCTGGCCCATCACCAATTTGCTGCAACGCTACGTACCCCAATTGGTGGGTCAGCCTCAGCGAAGGGGCTAGTCGCCGCGTCGGGCCGCCTCAATGATGGCGATGTCGATCTTGCGCATCTGCATCATGGCCTCGAACGCGCGCTTGGCTGCCGCGCGATCCGGGTCGGTGATCGCGTCCGTCAGGGCACGCGGCGTGATCTGCCATGACAAGCCCCACTTGTCCTTGCACCAGCCACACGCGCTTTCCTCTCCACCGTTTTGCACGATGGCGTTCCACAGGCGGTCGGTTTCGGCCTGGTCTTCGGTGGCCACCTGAAAGGAGAAGGCTTCGGTGTGCTGGAACATCGGGCCGCCATTCAAGCCCAGGCAGGGGATGCCCATCACGGTGAACTCGACGGTCAGGACGTCGCCCTGCTGGCCAGAAGGGTAGTCGCCCGGCGCCCGGTGGATGGCGTCCAGCGAGCTGTCGGGGAAGGTCTCGGCATAGAAGCGAGCGGCCTCCTCGGCTGTGCCGTTGTACCAGAGGCATATGGTGTTCTTGCTGGGCATCTTGGTTCTCCTGTCGATCTCGGGCAACCCTTGGGCCGTGCGCAGACATGGTCTGTCGTCTTCACGTATTCTCCTCAAGACTGATAGCCACTTCACCGTCAAAGGGAAAGCAGATGAGCAAATTAAGTGCAAATGATGGCCAGACAGCCACAGCGCTGATCGACAACAAGCTCGCCGAACTGGGCGACTGGCGCGGCGATATCTTGAGCCGCATGCGCCAGCTCATTCATGAAGCGCTGCCCGACGTTGTCGAGGATCGACAACAAGCTCGCCGAACTGGGCGACTGGCGCGGCGATATCTTGAGCCGCATGCGCCAGCTCATTCATGAAGCGCTGCCCGACGTTGTCGAGGAGTGGAAGTGGATGGGCACGCCCGTGTGGTCGCACAACGGGATCATCTGCACAGGCGAGTCTTACAAGGCGGTGGTGAAGCTGACCTTTGCCAAGGGCGCTTCGCTGCCAGACCCGGCCAGGCTCTTCAACTCCAGCTTGGATGGCAACGTGCGGCGTGCGATCGACATTCACCAAGGCGAGACGCTGGACGACAAGTCCTTCAAGACGCTCGTTCAGATTGCGGCGCAGTTCAATGCGGCAGCGATGAAGACAAAAGCCAAGAAAGCAATGTAGGCAGCGGCCATCAGGCCGCTGGTGCGGTCAGCCACCCTCGCCTGATCGCCAGATGGGCCACCATGGCCAACAGGCCACTGAGCACAAGCGCCTCGCGCACCCCAAGCAGGTGTACCCCTGCGCCCAACAACAGGCTGCCCATGGCCACGCCACCACGCATGGCCAGCATGAAGAGGCTGACGCTCTGCCCGCGCAGATGCTCAGGGGCCAGCCCCTGCACGATGGCATTGGCCGAGGCATTGCTGGCCGTCATGGCCACGCCTGCCAGCACCAACAGCACCGGCAAGGCCATGGACCATGGGTTGAGACCGGCCAGCACCACCAATACGCCATAGGCCAAGGCGAAGCCGGAACTCAGTGGCCGCCTGTCCTGTGCAGGGTTCACCGTCAACAGCAGCAGGGCACCGAGCAACCCGCCCGCGCCGAAGGCGCTCAGCGCCAGGCTGAACTGCTGGGCGCCACCATGAAACAGATCCCGCACCAGCACGGGGCTGAACGTGATCAAGGGAGCGCAGAACAAGGCGGTGACGAACACCGTCAACAAGGCTCCACGCAGTTGCGCGTGACGCAGCACCTCGCCCACACCGTCTTTCAGAAGGCTCAGATCGAAACGGCCACCATTGCCGTTAAGGTGAGGCTCCTCGCCCCTCCGAGGCAGGATCCACAGCGCCACCAGGATGAAGGGCACATAGGAAGCCGCACTCACGCCAAACGCGCCAGCCGCACCCACACTGACCATCAGCCCACCGGCGATCGCCGGCCCAAGGATGCGAGACAGATTGAACTGAGTGGTGTTGAGCGCAATGCCCGATGCAATCTGGGGCCGCGCAACGATGGAAGGCACGATGGACTGAAAAGACGGCATGGACAGCGCGTCGGTGATGCCCACGATCAGCGACAGCGCGATCACCATCCACGGCTGTACCTTGCCCATCAAGAGCAGTGCAACGAGTAGCACAGGGCACAACATCTGAATCGACTGGCAGACAGCGATGATGCTGCGCCGGCTGGCCCTGTCGGCCAAGGCCCCGCCTACGAGTGTCAGCAGAAAGATGGGCGCCCCTTGTGCAAAGGCGTCCAACCCCAGCACAAAGGGTGACGCACCCAGGCTCAGCAACAGCCACGGTTGTGCGGCCTGCTGGGCCCATGTGCCGATATTGGCCAGCAAGCTGGCAAACCAGAAGGTACCGAAACGCTGCGTCAGCAGCAGAGAAAGAGCCTGGCGGAAATGGCTGGGCGACGACTGTACGGACTGGCTGCTCATCAGGCTGTTTATGCCACAACCACCAGTGTCCCGAGCGATCGCGAGACAATCACGCCATGAGCATCCCGATCTTGCCTTCTTCAGACCCCAAGCCCCAGCCCCCCGAGCCGCCCGACATCAACGCCTGTTGCGGCAATGGCTGCGAGCCCTGCATCTTCGATCTCCACGACATGGCCATGGACGAGTACCGTCGTGCCTTGCGCGCATGGCAGGCCCGCCAGGACAGCGCGCCGCCCTCGGCCACTTCTTGATCTGACGCAAGCCTTCCCACGCTGCTTGCAACACGAGCGTCACACAGCACCTCCAGACTGAAGCCGGTGGCTACTGGAGATGCACATGCAAAAAAGTCAGGCTCTGGCCTCACTCGGGCAAAACGGCTTGCTGCTGCCGGTATGGGTGAAGGCGGCACTGGCGGCGAATGACCGCCTCAAGCTCTATCTGACCGTGTTGCAGGCGGCAGCGTCCCATGCCGAGCATCCGCACAAGGAACCTCTGGATCTCTCGCGCGAGCTGGTCGCCGCCGGGCTGGGGTCCGCGTCCTGGCTCCAGGAACTGCCTGCCGGTTCAAGCCGCTTCGACGCGAGGCTGCTCATCCCCGAACTCGATCGGCTTTGTGCCGCCCTGCAAGAGGACCTCGGTGTGATGGCCCGGCCGGTGCTGGCCACGGCCGACTCATCGCCCGACGTGCATCTGCGTGTCCAGCAATGGCAGGAGTGGCTCGACACCCTGCATGGCGAGCAGTTGACCGACGAACAATTGCTTCGCCTGACGCACGGTCGTCGCAATGAGTCCGACAGCCTGCACCTCCTGATCATGGACCTGCACAAGCAGATCAACCACCTGGCTGCCGATCTGGCCAGCGAGTTGATAGATGGCGCGCATGTCTGGCAACTGGCAGACGAGGACCGGCCTCTCGTGCAGGCTTTCATGGAGGGCCTCAACCGCACGGCACCTTTGAAGTTCGAGCACCCCGGCCTGGACACCGCAGCCACACGCGATGGTGACCGACTGCTTCTGCAAAACGACATCGGCACCAACGATGCCCATGTGCTGGTCATGCAGATCGAGGAACAAACCATCACCTTGACCTACTCGGATCTGCACCGCAGCCGCTTCGCCTTCTATCAAGCCTTGCTGGCACCCTTGAATGCAGCCTGGTCCAACGTGGGTGCCCGCACCACCGAAGGCCTCAATCAGGGTGACGCCTATACCGTGGGCACCGCACGCTTTGAATGTGCTGACGAAGAGGTCTTGCGCCACACATTGGAGGGTCTGGGTGCCAGCATCGTGTTCCTCATAGACTGGAACAGGGCACGCAAGCGTTTGCTGCCTTTCGTTGGCAAAGAAGAGGCAGTGGCCATCCTGCTCTCGGCGGCGCGCTCGGAGGTGGGGCACATGGCCTGGCTCAAAGCCGGCGGTGAACGCCTCATTTGGGATGCCATGAGAGGCGCTGGCAATGGCGCCTTTCAGCTTGGCGACCGCCTGTGCGATGTGCTGGGTGACAACGTCGCGCAGACCTTCTTGCTGGACGCGATGCGCCTGTCCTGCCAGGCCCTGCGCCAGGGCTTGCCCGTGGCCTTGGTGGCCGATGAAACACGCATGCTCCTGAACCGCCTCGTTCGCCAGCGCACCGAAGACTTCGACCTGCTGGATGAGCACGCCGCCTATTGCCACGCACTGGCTCAGGCCATCAGCGACTGCCTGCTGCACGGCCACGACGGCCTGAAGGACGCAGCCGATGAACTTTCTGCGCGTGCCAAGGCTTGGGAACGGCGAGCTGACCACCTGGTCATGCAGGCACGGGATCTGGCCGAGCACCGCGCCCACTGGCAGGCCACCGTGCGCATGCTGGAACTCTCAGACGACGTGTCTGATGCGCTGGAAGAAGCCGCCTTCCTCATCAGCCTCATCGCCGATCACCACCAGAAGGGCTGGAATCACCTGGTGCGTCAGGCACTGATCCGGCTGGCTCAAACGGTGGAGCAAGCCATCCAGGACCACATCCGTGCACTGGCCATCGCGCGCACTTTGAGCCAGGGCAGTGATGCCGCCGACAGCGACGCCTTCCTGTCAGCCTGCTGGGCGGTGCTGCGCGCCGAGCGTCAATGCGACGAACAGCTGCGTCAGGCCCGACGCATACTGCTGGCGCACATCGACCATGCCCCTTCGCTGATGCTGGCCAACGATCTGGCCATGACGCTGGAGCTCGCCTCGGACCGCCTCTTGAGCGCCGGCTATGCGCTGCGCGACCGGGTCTTCCACAGCTCCGGAGTGTCGGCATGAGCGAGGATGCACTGCGGACCTTTCTGGTGGGTTGCGGCACGACCACCCAACAACAGGCGCAAACACCTTTCAGCAGTGCACAGGAAATGGGCTTCAAGGCCTACAACCTGTTGCGCATGGCCAAGATGGGACTGCCCGTTCCCCCCGCGTTCGTGCTGGGAACCGGATTCTGTCGGGACACCCAGACGCAAGCGCAGGCCGTTCAACCCACGACTTGGTGGGAGCCCCTGCGCGCACTGGAGTCGGCCTGCGGCTTGACGCTGGGCGATGCGCGCCGCCCTCTGCTGCTCTCGGTGCGTTCGGGTGCACCGGTTTCCATGCCCGGCATGATGGAAACGCTGTTGAACATCGGCCTTTGCGATCACACCTTGCCAGGCATGCTGCGCGTCACGGGCAACCCGCGACTGGTATGGGATGCCTATCGCCGGCTGGTGGCCACCTATGGCGAAGTGGTGCGAGGCCTGCCTGGCGAGTTGTTCGAGCGTGAGGTGCAGCTCGCTTGCGGCAAGTACAGCGAACGCGAGCTTGATTTTTCCGAGATGCGCGCCCTGACGCATCGGCTGCTGAGCGTCTTCCAGCAGGCATCGGGCCAGCCCTTTCCACAAGACCCGCAGGACCAGTTGAAGGAGGCGATTGCCGCAGTCCTGGCTTCCTGGCAGTCGGACAAGGCCCTTGAGTACCGCAGGCTCAATCACTTGCCAGACGACCTGGGCACGGCCGTGACCGTACAGACCATGGTGTTTGGCAATGGCAGCGGCCGCTCAGGTGCGGGTGTTGGTTTCACACGCGATCCCGCCACCGGGGAACCCAATCTCTGGATCGACTTTCTCTTCAATGCCCAGGGCGAAGACGTGGTGTCAGGGCGGCGCAGTGCGCATGGCCACGATGAACTGGCTTCGGTGCTGCCAAGCGTCTGGTCAGACCTGCGTGAGGCGGCCAATGCCTTGGAGCACCACCTCGGCGACATGCAGGACTTCGAGTTCACCGTGCAAGACGGCCGGCTCTACATGTTGCAGACGCGCCAAGGCAAACGCACACCACTGGCGGCCGCGCGCATTGCGCTGGACATGCTCGATGAGGGCCTGATCGATGTACAGACCGCGCAACAGCGCATCGCCCATCTGGATGCGGCAGCGCTGGCCCGCCGCAAGGTGGTCTCGGCAGGTGGCCTGGCCCTGAAGCCCCTTGCCCATGCCGCAACGGCCTGCACCGGGGTGGTCTGCGGCGAAATCGCATTGGATGGCCAACGTGCAAAGGACCGGCATGCCGCGGGTGCGTCTGTGATCCTGGTCAGGCGCGACGCAGAAACCGGCGACCTGCCCGCCTTGGAGGCATCAGTCGGACTGCTGACCCAGCGAGGCGCGCGCACCTCGCACGCCGCCGTCGTGGCCCGTCAATTGGGCAAGGTGTGCCTGGTTGGTTGCGACAAGCTCGTGATCGACGACACACGCCGCACGATCCAGCTCGACGACCAGACCTTGCACGAGGGCGATCTGATCACCCTGGATGGCAACGAGGGTGACATCTACGTGGGGGCCATCCAGACGGCCGTGGAGGAACCGCAGGAACTGTTGATGCGGCTGGCGGCGCTTCACGATAGGCAGGCATGACGGCCTGCCTGGCTCATTGGCGCAGCTCGAACGAGGTGGTCTGCTCCACAGATGGTGGATGCGTCGGCAAGCGTTTGGCGCCAGCGCCATCACTTTCAGATGCACCCACGATCCAGCGAACATGCACCGTGTAGGTTCCCGCTGCCAGATCAGACGGGATGCGCACCTTCACCAACGGACGCCACGGCAGGTTGCGCTCCAGGCTCATCCCCGCGTCCCGAACCCGGGTGTGGTTCACAACCAGATTGATCTGCATGTGCTCGATGGCCAGCTTCTGAACGCTGACCCGATCGGGCTGGTCCAGCATGGGGCCCGACGACAGGAGCATCAGCGCATGCCCCCGCTGAAAGGCCTGACGCGGCAGCTTGGCCGCGCCAGACAAGGCCGCCATCAACCCCTGGACCTCGTCTTCATGCTCCGGCGCCTTCAGCACGACCACTACCTCCGGCAGCGCACCCACCTGATCGGCCTGCGACGCAGACAGGTCGAGTCTGAGCACGGTCGTTGGCGTATCGGATCGGGCGTTCGTATGCACAAGACAAGTCAAGGCCAGCAGCATCGCCAGCCTCGAAGGGGTTGACATCCAACTCATGAACGGCGGGGTTTTCTCATCAGGGTCATCAGCCCGACCAGGGCCAGCGACGCCGACCAGGGCTCAGGCACGGAGGAGGCAAAGCCCCCAATGATGTTCTTGTACTGGGCATCCGTGGGCGAAGCCGTCAACGCCTTGATGTTACTGACTGTATTGTTGGTGTTCGAGTATTCCCACGAGAAACCTTCATGCCAGTCATGGAAGGACCCATCCGCGTTCAGGCTCACCAGCCAGGTGTTGAACACCTTGTCGCTGCCGGCAGGGTAGTCGGAGAACTTCAGCGTGTCCTTGGTGACCTGGTTCTTCAGGAGATAGCCATTGTCGTAGGCCGTCCCATCCGGGTTCTTGCCATCCTTGGGCCCGTACTCGTCCCAGTACCAGGGCAGGTTGTCGGCCCAACCGTAGTTCCAGCCACCAGGAGGCGGATCGACAAAGGGGATCGTGGGCTTGACGCCGTTGGCGGCAGGCGGCGGCTCGCCGCCGCCGACGCGCACCTGGTACCAGTTGAAGTGGTCTTCACCGCAGGCCTGCGCAGCGGCGCCCAGCGTGGCGGGCGGGCCGCCCACGATGCTGGTGAAGCCGCCAGAAATGCCCGCTCCATCGCTGTCGACGCTGATGGCGCCAACCTTCATGCCATTGCAGTTGACGTCAATGCTCAGCGCGAAGGCCGAGCAAGGCGCCATGACGGCAATGGCGGTGACGGCAAGGGCAAGCCCTGCACGAGAAAAGTGCACACGTGAATACATGGTGTCCTCCGGACTCGAGGGTTCATGGTTGGCGCTGCCGCACGTGCTCCCTGGGCATGCAGCAGGCCGCTTACTGACTCGACAAAGCTATGTCTTAAGCATGACCAAAGCATGTCCGTGTCCGGCTTTCTGATGGCCCCATGGGACCATCCCCCCTAGGGTGAAGGCGCGATCCGAAACTGCCCCACGGTCGCCACCAGCATGTCGGCCTTGTCGTGCAAGCTCTCGGCCGAGGCGCTGGTTTGCTCAACCAGTGCGGCGTTCTGCTGCGTGCCCTGATCAATCTGGTTGACCGCCAAACCAACCTGGGTCACGCGCTCGAGCTGCTCGCCGCTGGCATGACTGATCTCCGCAATCACGGTCGTCACTTTTTCAATCGCGGCCACCACGTCTTGCATCGACTCACCCGCGCGGTTGGCCAGCACACTCCCGGCTTCAACACGCTCAACGCTGGCATTGATCAGCGATTTGATTTCCCTGGCTGCGCCAGCAGAACGCTGCGCCAGACTGCGCACCTCGGACGCCACCACTGCAAAGCCTCTGCCCTGATCACCAGCCCGCGCCGCCTCCACGGCGGCATTGAGCGCCAGGATATTGGTCTGGAACGCGATACCGTCGATCACGCCGATGATCTCCGACACCTTGCGTGAGGCTTCGTTGATCGCGTTCATGGTGTCGACCACCTGGTTCACCACTTGTCCACCCGTGGCCGCAACCATGCTCGCATCCAAGGCCAAGCCATTGGCTCGCCCCGCGCTGTCCGCATTGCGTCCCACGGCCGCACCCAACTCCCTCATGGAAGACGCTGTGAGTTGCAAGGCGCAAGCCTGCTGTTCGGTGCGAGAAGCCAGATGCTGGTTGCCCTTCGCGATCTCTGCGCTGGCCGACGCAACGTAGTCGGCATTCTGACGCACCTGGCTGACCAGCTCGCGCAGTTGCGTCTGCATGCCGGCAAGCGCACGCAGCAGCTGTGCGGTTTCATCGCTTCCGCTCGCTGCGATGTCTCTGGACAGGTTGCCCTGCGCGACGTCCTGCGCGATGTTGATCGCACGCTTGAGCGGCCTCACAACCGCTCTGCTGATGACCACGCCGATCCATACGCCGATCAGAATCGAGAAAAGCATCAGACCAGAACTCCAGCGGATGGCGGCCTGACCATTGACAAAGGCCTGCTCCGCTACCGCAGCACTCTGGAGAGAGATGGCCTTCTTCAAGTCACGCAGCCTCTTGGCGGGCTCGCGATCTATTCCACGCACCACCATGTCACCAACGGATGGCTCCAGGCCCGCCGCCTTGAATTTTTCAAAGCCATCTCTGTAGCCGCGCGCCATGGTTTGATGTTGAACGACGAAGCCATCGAGATCGCGCACAAGCGCGGGATTCCTGAGTTTGGATTTGAGGGTCGTTGCATCAGCCTGAACAGCGGCCTCCTCGCGCTGGAATGCAGCCCAGTGCTTTTCAAGAAGCGCCGCGTCCATGCCCCTGAGGAGCACATCCTTCCACTCCTGAACTTGCGTCTTGAAATGGCCCTCCATCGAGGCCACGGTTCGTTCGTCATCCATTTGCCCGATGACATCGACATGGAATGTATCGAGGGCCTGCTGTGCGATCCAAAATCCGACAGCGCCAAACAAGGACGTCAACAGCAGTGCCATGGCGAATGCGAGTGGCACTTTTTTTCCCAGGTTCATGAAACAACTCAAAGCGGTGAATGAAGGGTTGCCCCCAATCAGTGCCATCGGCAACTGCGGCGTCGACGGCGTTTTCGGAAGGCCATCCGTCGTTCTTGAGCGCAAATTCAGCTTTATTGTTTCGTGCGGTTTTCACGCATTCGCCTGCACGGTGAAACGCTGTCACCCGAGTGTCATTCGCCTTTTTTAGCCTTTCAAGCGCATGAGAGAGGTTGACCATGACGATGCGATCATCACCGTGTGAACAAGACAAACTGCAGCGACTGGTCGATCAAGTCGAACAGCGGCAGTTTCACCGCGAAGAGAGAATGAGCAGCGCCCGGGCCTGGCTGGTCCAGTGGTTGTCTACGCCTCAGGCAGACCTGAACGGCCGCAAACCCGCTTCATTCCTGGAACACGACGACTTTGACCTGATCCTGCTCGGCCTGTTGGTCAAGCGCCAGACATCGCGAGAGTGGATGCGGGCGCCATGACTCGTCTGATGGACAGTGGCCATGGTCAAACCGGCCATTGGCACTGTCATCGACCTGGCAAAGCCCTGACTGAAGATGCGACACACACCAACACATCCCATCATTCAGGAGTCTGCCCATCATGCGCCCCACCTACCGCCAATTGAGCCTGGGCCTGCTGCTGGCCGCAGCCGCCAGCCTGTCAACCGTCGCCCATGCCGTGCGAGACGGAGCCCGCCACGAAGAGCCCGCGCACCAGCACGACAAGCCGCTCCATGTTCAAGTGGGCGTGCGCCCCTTCTACTTGGTCGAAGGCATGGACGACAGTGCCTTGAAGCGCAAGCTCCAGCAATGCGAAGCCGGCCCTTTCTATCAGACGAAGTTCTCCGTCAGCCACCGTGGTGCGCCGCTTGAATTCCCCGAGCACTCGCACGAATCATATGAAGCCGCGCACCGCATGGGTGCCGGCATCATCGAGTGCGATGTGACTTTCACGAAGGACGGCGAGCTGGTCTGCCGCCATTCGGAGTGCGACCTGCACACCACCACCAACATCGTGAACACACCGCTCAATGCGGCCTGCTCGGTACCCTGGACAGCTGGCGGCCCGGCACCCAAGTGCTGCACCAGCGACATCACGCTCAAAGAGTTCAAGTCGCTCAAGGCCAAGATGGATGCCGCTGTACCCAGCGCCACCACTGCGGCGGGCTACCTGGGCGGCACACCGGCCTGGCGCACCGACCTCTACACAGGCCGCCCGGCCGGCAATGTGGTGACCTTGAAAGAGCACATTGCGCTGATGAGGGAATGGGGGGTGGCCCAGACGCCCGAGCTCAAGGCAGGCGATCCGGACCGCATCAAGGCCATATTCGGCGGGCAGGAGCAGTACGCCCAGAAAATGATCGACACCTACAAGGAGGCCGGCGTGAACCCCAAGAAGGTGTACGCGCAGTCCTTCAACATTGACGACATCCTCTACTGGATCAAGCACGAGCCAGCCTTCGCCAAGAACGCCGTTTACCTCGATCCGATCGACCCCACGCTCAAGCCGCCCGTGCCGCGTCTGAGCAATGCGCGGCTGGCCGAGTTGAAAAAGGCCGGTGTCGAAATCATTGCCCCGCCCATGTGGGCGCTGCTGGATGTGGATGCTGGCAACGCGGTCGTGCCATCAGCCTACGCCAAGGACATCAAGGCAGCGGGCTTTCGCATCATCACCTGGTCGTTTGAGCGTGTGGACCTGACCAAGGGTGCCGCCGGCAAGGGTAGCTACTACGGCTTCGACCCGCAGGGCAGGGCCATCCAGAAGGACAGCGACATGCTCAAGGCGCTGGACGTGATGGCCCGGCAGATCGGCGTGGAAGGCGTGTTCTCGGACTGGCCGGGCACGGTGACCTACTACGCGAACTGCATGGGATTGTGATCGGGCACTTCAACTGCGCGAGCGCAGGGCCACGACAGGACCGCTCTCAGCGTCGACTGTCTGGCCTTCGATCTCACCGTTTGATTGGCGGCGCTGCTCATCCACACGCAACTCCTCGCTGCGCGTGAAGCGCAGGTGCGTGATGTCGGGTGGCGAGAACATGCCCCAGGTCCACTCGAAGAAGATGCGCAGCTTGCGTCCGAACGAGGGCATCTGCGCAAGGTAGTAACCGCGCCAGACCAGCCAGGCCAGCCAACCCGTGAGCGGCACGCCACCGACCTCGGCCACACCTTTGAGGTGACCGATCGAGGCCATCATGCCGCGGCATTGGTAGGAGAAGGCCTGCGTCGGCAGCCCCGACAAACAGCGGCTCAGATTGCCCGCCAGGTGCATGGCCTGACGCACGGCGAACTGGGCCGTGGGCGGCGAGACCTGGCCGTCCAGCGCATTGGGCACGGCCGCGCAATCGCCCAAGGCCCACACGCCCTCATGCCCCGTCACCGACAGGTCGGCCTCCACCACGACGCGGCCCTTGCTCATCGGCAGCCCCAGCTTCTCGACCAGGGGGTTGGCGACATTGCCGATGGTGCAGATGATGGTCTGGCCGCGCAACAGCTCGCCCTGCTTGAGCCGGACGCCGCCTTCCTCGATGGCCGAAGCCCGTGTCATCAGGTGCACCGACACACCACGCGCCAACAGCGAGCGCAAGGCCGCCTCGCCCAGGCTGGGCGACAGCTCGGGCAACAGTCGCTCGGTACCGTGCAGCACCGTGACATGCAGCTCTTCCGCCTGCACACGCGGGTAATAGCGCCGGATGTTGCGCAGGCAATCCACCAGCTCGCCGGCCACTTCGACACCCGAGAAACCGCCGCCGATCACGATGAAGTGGCCCAGTTCGCGTCGCCAGACCGGGTCGGTCTCCAGCTCGATGCGGGCCAGGCGGCGCAGCACCATGTTGCGGATGTGCATGGCGTCACCAACGGTCTTGAGCGGCAAGGCGTGCTCGGCCATGCCGGGTAGCAGGTCCAGCCAGGCACGGTTGCCGAAGGCCAGCACCAGGTGGTCGTAAGGCAGGCTCAGCTCGCCGGCCAGGGTACGACATTGCAGCTGCTTGGCAGCCGTGTCCACGCCCGTGACCGAGCCCATGATGAAGCGGCTGCCCAGATCCTGATTGAGCATCTCCCGCACAGGCACCACCACCTGCTCCGGGAACACCGACGCGCCCACGGCCTCGGGCAGCATGGGGTTGAAGGTGGTGTAGCTCTCGTCGGAGATCAAGGTCAGCATCGCCCCCTTGGGCAAACGCCTTTCCAGGGTGCGCACCAGCGTGGTTCCGGCAAAACCGGCTCCGACAATGACAATGGATGTGGGCTGCTCTGGCATGGGTGACACCTGCTTTCAAGGCATCTCCCGCTCAATGCAACATTCGTGCGCGGGGCTCCTTGCGCCCATGCGCAGCGGCTCAGGCGTCTTTCAGTGCCGCCTTGTAGACAGATTGCTTGGGCGCGGCCATCACGCGGCGCACCATGGGCTCGAAAAAGCTCAGCGGCAGGGTTTCGGCCAGGGGATCGAACGCCGGGTTGTCGTACTTCTCGACGAACCCGGCCGTCTGCTCGGCATGGGGGTGGCCCTTGAACTGGTCACGCATGTTGCGGTCCAGCCCGATATGGTGGAAGAAGTTGTAGCCCTGGAAAATGCCGTGGTGCTGCACCATCCACATGTTCGCCTCGCTCACGAAGGGCTTGAGAATGGCGGCAGCGATATCCGGGTGGTTGTAGGTGCCCAGCGTATCGCCGATGTCGTGCAGCAGGGCGCAAACTACGTACTGCTCGTCGCGCCCGTCGCGGTGCGCCAGCGTGGCCGATTGCAGGCAGTGGTGCAGGCGGTCGATGGGGAAGCCGCCGAAGTCGCCATCCAGCAGTTTGAGGTGGGCCATCACCCGGTCGGGCAAGGCGCGCGCCATTTTCATGGCCTCGGGCATGATGAGAGCCCAGTCGGCCTGGGTGCTGTCTTCCATGCGGGTGAACGTGGCGCGTGCGCTCATGCGGCTCTCCTCATGCGAGACGCGTCACCGCGTCTGATTGTCGATGTGCTTGTCCAAAATCGAATGATCATTGGGATCCTGGCGGCCGAGCAAGTCCCGCGCATTGGGCAGGCTGGCACCCGAGCTGGCCGAGGTGCTGGCGCGCTGGCCTTTGACGACCGTGACCGATCCACCGCTCATGGCCTGCTCATGTCCGGGGTTCTCGCAAGGTGCATCGGTGTAGATCACGCTGCCATTGACCTTGCATTTGTGGATGCCCGAAGTGGCCTTGGGCGACACCTGTTGAACAGGCGTATCTGACTCAGCCTGCGTGTTACCCGCTGCCGGTGGGGTGTCGTTGTCAAACTTGATGACGGGCGGCGGCGAGGCCTGGGGATTGAGCCATTGCCTCAATTCTCCAAAGTACTTCCAGCCCAGAACCAAGCCCAGGGCCAGCAGCACCCACGTGACATAGCGTTTGACGAACATGTTATGGCGCCCCCTTTGACGAGAAAACCGCCATAGCTTAGCGCCAACCGGACTGCACGAACATCAACTATCGCTTAGCGTGCAACTGCCGGCCCGGGCGTTGCAAAATAGGGCATCTGCTGGTAGTTCCACTTGTCGCAGATCACCCCTTCCACCGGCTTGTCTGGGTCGACCTTGCCCCACTTGCACTTCGGGACGATCAACTTCGTGTCTTTGCCATACACGCCCGCCCCCAGCTCCTTGGCCGTGGTCGGCAGCGTGAACTGCACGTAGTAGCCCACCTTGGGCCGCTGGTCATCGGGGATCGACACCAGCCACATCACATCGCCATCCGGCGACTTGGCCACATCCAGGGTCAGCACGAGCAGATGCTGCTCGATCAACTGGCAGACCTTGGGATCGGCATCGCAAGGTGCGAAGCGCTCGTACTTTTTCCAGGGCTCGATCTTTCTGACGCGCCCCACCACGTTCTGATCCGCCAGCGACGCCCATTTCTGGACCATGTTGGTAGGCGGCGTGAAGGGCGAAGCCTCATCGGCTGCATGGGCACAACCCCAGGTCGTCAGCAAAACGGCGACCGAGGCAGACAGGGCTTTGAAGGCATTCATCATGACGAGTGGGCGAGATCAGCGGGGAAGGAAAGGTGCATGATCTCACCGGCATGGCGGCCCGCTTTTCAGGGATTGCCAGCCCCGCAAACGGGGTAGGTGTGGGCCAGGGCCAGGTATGGAATGCGCCCTTAGTGGCCTGAGCCGCCGTAGACCTTCTCACGCAAGGCCTGCAACTGGACCTCCAGCGCCGCCGGGTCCTGGCTGGCTGGCGGCAGCTTCTGGTAGCGCGCCACGATCTCGGCTTGCTGGGCAGCGAAGATCTCGTTCCGCTGCTTTTCTTCCTGCAGGGCCTTGGTCTGCTCGGGGCTTTGGGTGCTCAGCAGCTGGGTGCGTTGCGCCTCGATCCAGGCCTGCCGCTTGGACGGGTCCGACTCCAGGTCATTGGCCACCGCCGTCAACAGCAGCGTGGCTTCACCCGCGTTGACCTCGCCATTGGCCACGTGGCTGGGCAGTTGCCCCAGCAGCTCGCGCGCCAGGCCTTGGCGCCCAGCGACGTTGGGGCCGTCCTTCATCTCGCTCCATTTGCTCACGGCCCGCTGAAAGCGCAGGTAGGACACCAGGCGGTTGCGCTCCTGCACCTTGTTGGGGTCGTGCTCCAGGGCCTTGTTCAGCGCGTCCCAGTCTTCCTGTGCAAAGTCGGCGGGCTTGGCATCGCCCACCGGGCCATTCGGGATGTAGCGCCCCCCCTCGCCAGAGCCAGGGCCAGCCGTGGGCCACATGCCCCCGGGTGCCGGCGCCAGGGCCTTGGCGTGCTGTCCCTGCTCGCCCACCGCCTGCTGTCCATGCTGCCACCACAGATAAGCACCCACTGCCAGTGCGACGGGTACCAGAAGCCACAGCCAGCGTTTCGATGAGGACTTGTTGATCAGTGTGGTGGTGGACATGAACAGCTTGCGGTCAGGAAAAAGAGATTAAAGCGGAATCAGGTCGGCAAGGCTATCCGCAATGATGTCACTGAGGTAAACCCGCTTGGCAGGCGGATGCAGTTCTTCCGCACGCAGCACCGGCCCACTGCCATCGAGCAGGTTGTCCAGGAACACGCCCACGGACTCATAGCCACGCTCGACGATGCTGGAGCCACCGAAGGTCAGGACGGTGGCACAGTGCGCCTGATTGAACTTGCGCCAGTTGGGGATGTAGTACCCCACGTTCGGGTAGGTGCTCAAGGCCGCCAGCCAGGGCTTGAGGTCCTGACGCCACTTCTGGTTGAGCAGCTTCAGGCGCTCGGCATCGGTGGGCGCATTGGCGATCTCGGGGAAGAACTTCTGGTACGAGAAGGCGGAGAAGATGCCGTCTTCCTGGAACAGGGTGTAGCCCAGGCGGTCCTGCGGGAAGAGCTTGCCCAGGTTGCCTTGCAAGGTGCCCAGGTTGTTGGGGTCGCCCACGCCGGGGTACTTGGCCACGATCTCGGTGACCATGCCCTTGGGACCGTCAAGCCCCCAGGCCTCACGGATCTTGTTGTGCAGCAACACGGAGGGGTAATTGGCCGGATCACCATCCCTGGGTGCGACCATCAAAGGCCCGGCATCAGACAGCAGGGCCGACTTCTTGGGCCTGAGCGCCTCGCGGAACGTCGCGTAGTGCGCCGACGACGCCACACCGCCCGCCGAGAAGCCCGTGACCAGCAGTTGCGCAGGCGAGCCCATGTTGACGGCCATCCAGTTGGCCACGTACTTCATATTGGGCAGGCCCTTGTGCTCGAAGGCATAGGCCTTGGCGGGGTCCTCGGGGTTGTAGACCACGGTGCGGTTGCCGGTCTGCACATCACCCGTGCAGTAAGGCACGTAGACGATGTTCCACGACTGCGTCTTCACGGCCTGCAGCGGGTCGATGCGCGCGGTGAAAGGCGTGACCAGGCCCAGGTGCGCCTGGCGGTTGAAGTCCGACATGTAGTTGGAGGGCACGCCATCGGGGTTCACGGCGGCCAGCATGCTGCCGCCCTTGCAGCTCACGCCGTCCCAGCAGGCACCGCCGCCTTCGAACATGATGACGGTCTTGCTCGTGAAGGGCGTGCGGTTGACGAAGAAGCGATAGGGTGTGCCGTTGCCGCAAGTGGCCGCCCCACCGGCAGGCGCCGTGATGGTGTCCCATTGAAAGTAGCCGGCATGGGCCAGGCCGCTGATCAGCGTGCCGGCAATGGCCTGTGCGGCCAGACGCGAAACTCTGCTTGCTCTCATCTCTAGACCTCGGGCTTGTTGTGAATGCGACGCCAGTCTGCGCAGCACCCCTCAGACGGCCAACAAGGAATAACCCGAACGGGTTATTACCCAACCCTCGAACAGGGGGCCAGCAAGTGTCAGGCGGCTTACACTTGCCCGACACTTCCCCAGGCAGACAAAGCGCATTAGGTGCTTTCTTAAATAAACAAAGGCCGCTCAAGCCCACACGATCAAAAACGTTGTTATTTTTCACATCAACGTTTCAGAAAGTGCGGACATGAACCAAGAGCGCGAGACCGAGGTGCTGATCAATGGTGCCGTGCGGCTCATCTAGCAAGACCAGGTGAAGATCTATCCCAACACACACTTCCGAAGATGTGCTGGATGCGCATGGCACACCGCGCGCCAGCGGCAAAGCCATCGCGAACCAGAACCTCCACTTTTGCGGCTTCTACATCTCGCGCACCGGCATGCTGCGCGAGATCGCGCTGGAGGTTCGAGCCATCTGTGATGACCTCACGAAGCGCGCTTGATCAGCCGGGCTCACGCGGCGCTTGTGCAGGAGGCGTGAACCACCTCGAAGGCGGCACCACCTTGGCTGAATCGGGGTCCTGCATGTAGTGCGGCGACATGATCTGCACGCCGTTCTCGTTGAAGACGTCTTGGATGTGGGCGTGCAGATTGGCCAGCACCTCGGCGCGCGGCCTGGGCTCGGCGGGAATGGCCTGGCACACCAGCCGGTACTCGGGGTAGAAGTCAGACAGCGAGGTCTGGAACACCGTGGGCGCTGGGTCCAGCAGCACACCCGGTGTACGCTTGGCCGCCTCGATCAGCATGGCGTGCACCTGGCGCCAGGGCGTGTCGTAGCCGATGGTCACGACCGTATCGACCACATAACCCAGCCCCTTGACAGCACGCGAGTAGTTCTTGGTGGCACTGCCCACAATCAGCGAATTGGGCAGCGTGATCTCTTCGCCCAGACCCGTTCGGATCCGGGTGTTGAAGGCCCCGATGCTGACCACCGTGCCCTCATGATCGCCAATGCGCACGTACTCGCCCTTGCGCAGCATGCTCGAATACGTGAGGATCAACCCGCCGGCCACCTGCCCCACCAGGCTGGAAGCACCCAGCGACATCATCAAGCCAACCAGCACCGACATGCCCTTGAAGGCCTCGGTCTGTGCACCCGGCAGATAGGGGTAGGCCATGGCCAGTGCGAACAACCAGATCCCCCAGGTGGCAATGCGCCTGGTGGGTCCGGCTGAATCGGCCGACATCCAGTGCACGCCCAGGTGCCCTTGTTCGATGCGCGTGAAAAACGAAGACACGACGCCGGCCGCACCACGAGCCAACAGGAGGATCAACACGGCGATGATCAGATCGGGCACCGCCCCCACGATGCCCTCGAACAAGCGCACGGCCACCGAGACCAGGTAGTGGTGCAGCCCCTCGCCCCAAGGCCGCGTGTAAGGAAAGCGCAGCAGCGAGAAACTCAGCCAGGCGTAGGCCAGCAGCAGGCCCAGCAACCAGCGCACCACGAGGTCCACACTGCGCACAACGGCAATGAGCCTGTCCCTTCGCAGGATCTCGGATGCACCGGCACCGAGCGAGCCGGCCTTGTCGTCGATGAAGCGCAGCAGCGCCGCCATCGAGCGCGCACGCACAAAGCTGGCAACCTGATAGAGCACGACAGCCAGCAACGTGGCCGCGCCCACCATGGCCAGGTTCAGCAGCAGGTGGTGCGTGTCACGGCTTTCCTGGTTCTCGCGGATGCTCTTTTGCAGGGCTTGCACGGTTCGCGTCGTGAGCGTGTCCAGGGTCTCTCCGCTCATGGGATCGACGTCGACATCCGCCAGGATCACGGTCATCAGACCATCGACAAAGATCAACAGGCCTTGAGGCGTGTTCTTCACGGTGACCTGGCCCGGGCCGCCCATGTCGAGTGCCTGCTCGATGTTGCGCATGGCGCGGCGCGCCCGTTCGGCTGGCGACATGCCCAGATACGGCACACGGAACACCAGCACCTGGCGGTTGGACACCATCACTGCAGTACCCTCACCACCGTCCGCCACGGGGGCACGGCTCTCCGCATTGGTGGAGATGGGCATGGCGCTCGTGGCAGCAGAAGCACCGACCACGACACGCCGCCGTCGATGCGGCCAGCACTGTGTTCATGCCGCACAAGCCCACGAACAGGCCCAACAACGCACAGACCAGCCGACCCCTGACCCATCTGATTGCATGAGAGATTGCAGGAGATGTCATCGAGCGCATCGGTCGACTCTAACACCGGCCCACCCCGGCGCTCTACCACAGTCCGAATCGCCATGGAACGGGAGAAAAATCGCTGTCTGACCACCCACCTGCCTTGTAAGCTGTCAGTCAAGCTGTCATCACACCGGGTCTGTTCACACGATCCTGCCCCGCACATGCCACCTGCCCCGGATCACCCGCCCGACAAGGCCCAGCCGCACGCGCTGCTGGTTGACGGCGCGCAGGCATCCCGCCATCAGGCCCTGATCGACACCACCTCGCGGCTCATGGCGGCGATGTACGTGTACGTCGCCTTGTGGCTGGTGATCACGCTGGTGACGGGCTTGCACCGCTCGCACCCGCTTCTGGTGTGGGGCACCACGACCTGGTTGGTGCTGATTGCCGTCATCCGCGCCGCCGTCGCCATCAAGCTCAAGGCCCTGCTGGCCTACAGGCCCGCACTGGCCCATGGCCTGACCGTGACCCCTGTCCTGGCCAATGGTCTGACGTGGGGGCTGCTGACGGCCTCCAGCATCTACCGCCCCGACCTCGAACCCATCCGGGCATCCATGCTGCTGGTGGGCGTCGGGCTGAGTTCGGGCGGTACGGTGGCCATGGCCATCAACCCCACGCTCAAGCTCTGGTTCCCCTTGTCGGTCATCTCGCCTGTGGCCATCGCCACGGCCACCCACGCGACAGACAACAACATCCTGCTGGCCTGCCTGATGGCCGTCTACGTGATCTACGTGATGCAGGCCGCCAACACCGTGAGCAAGGACTACTGGCGTGCACAGGAGGCCTTCTCGGCACTGGAGCGCGCCAGCCTGACCGACACCCTGACGCAGGTGGCCAACCGCCTGCACTTTGACCGCCAGTACGAGCTGGAATGGCGACGCGCCTGCCGCCTGCGCACCCACCTGGCCGTGATGATCATCGACCTCGACCACTTCAAGCGCATCAACGATGCTCACGGCCATCCGGCGGGCGATGTGGTGTTGCAGCAGACGGCCCGGGCCATGCGCCTGGCCATCTTGCGGCCATGTGACCTGCTGGCCCGTTATGGCGGCGAGGAGTTCATCGCCTTGCTGCCCGATATCTCCGACGAGGGTGCACATGTCGTGGCCGAGCGCGTCCGCACAGAGGTGGAGCGCCTGACCGTCACGCTGCCTTCGGGTGACATCAAGGTGACCTGCAGCCTGGGCTATGCCTGCGTGGTGCCCGAGCACACGGCAGATGCGGATGAGTTCATCCGGCATGCCGACGAAGCGCTCTACCAAGCCAAGACCAGCGGCCGCAACCGCAGCCAGCGCTGGCAGCCCACGCAGCGCCCACCTGTTCCACCGCGCCCAGCCGTCAAGGACAATATGGCGCCCTGATGTTGACTGCTGATGTTGATGGATGCCGGCATGAGCCTGCCTGTTCTGTACTCGTTTCGCCGCTGCCCCTATGCCATCCGCGCACGACTGGCCTTGCGCAGTGCCGGCATCCCTCATGAAGTGCGTGAAGTGGCCCTGCGCCACAAACCGCCAGAGATGCTGGCCCTCTCAACCAAAGGTACCGTGCCCGTGCTGCGCTTGCCTGATGGGCAGGTGCTTGAACAGAGCCTGGACATCATGCTGTGGGCGCTCGCGCAACACGACCCGCAGGGCTGGCTGAGCCAAGCCCCCATGGATGACATGCTCAAGCTCATTCAGCGCAACGACGAGCAGTTCAAACCCCTGCTGGACCGCTACAAGTACCCTGAACGCCATCCCGAACAACCCCGGCAGGCCTACCGGCAGCAGGCCATCGACACCTTGCTCGCCGAGCTTGATCAGATCCTGCAAAGCCGCGCCTGCCTGCTGAGCGAACCACCCAGTCTGGCCGACATGGCGCTGCTGCCTTTCGTGCGCCAGTTTGCGCAGGTGGACCGTGCCTGGTGGGACGGCAACGAGATGAGCGCGCTGCGCACCTGGCTGAGCAGGCTGCTGGAAACCCCTCTTTTTGAAGCGGTCATGGTCAAGGCATGAGCCCCTGCTCGTGAAGCAGGGCGCATACGTCAAACAACGTATTGGCCCGTGCGCCCACGCTTTCCGACAATGAGCCTGTCACAGGTTCAGACAAGGAGCGCACCATGCTTCACGGCGATATCTCCAGCAGCGACGACACCGTCGGCGTCGCGGTCGTCAACTACAAGATGCCCCGCCTGCATACCAAGGCGGAGGTGCTTGAGAACGCGCACAAGATCCGGCAGATGATCGAGGGCATGAAGCTGGGCCTGCCTGGCCTGGACCTCGTCATCTTCCCCGAGTACAGCACCCACGGGATCATGTACGACAAGCAGGAGATGATGGACACGGCCTCCACGGTGCCTGGCGACGAGACCGAGGTCTTCGCGCAGGCCTGCCGCAATGCCAAGGTCTGGGGCGTGTTCTCGCTGACCGGCGAGCGCCACGAGGAGCATCCCAGGAAGGTGCCCTACAACACGCTGATCCTGATGAACCCGCAGGGCGAGATCGTCCAGAAGTACCGCAAGATCATGCCCTGGACGCCCATCGAGGGCTGGTACCCCGGCGACAAGACCTATGTGTCGGATGGTCCCAAGGGCCTGAAGATCAGCCTCATCATCTGCGACGACGGCAACTACCCTGAGATCTGGCGCGACTGCGCGATGAAAGGTGCCGAACTGATCGTGCGCTGCCAGGGCTATATGTACCCGGCCAAGGACCAGCAGGTGCTCATGGCCAAGGCCATGGCCTGGGCCAACAACAGCTATGTGGCCGTGGCCAATGCCTCGGGGTTCGACGGCGTCTACAGCTACTTCGGCCACTCGGCCATCATCGGCTTCGACGGCCGCACACTGGGCGAATGCGGCGAAGAAGACTACGGTATCCAGTACGCGCAACTCAGCAAGCGCCTGATCCGCGATGCGCGCAGCACGGCGCAGTCACAGAACCACTTGTTCAAGCTGCTGCACCGCGGCTACACCGGCAAGATCAACTCGGGCGAAGGCGACAAAGGCGTGGCCACCTGCCCCTACGAGTTCTACGACAAGTGGATCAAGGATCCCGAGGGGACCCGCGAGATGGTCGAGGCGCTGACCCGGCCCACGGTGGGCACGGCCGAATGCCCGATCGAAGGCATCCCCAATGATGCGCGGCTGAAGTACGAGTAACAGGTACCACTCGATTCAGATGCTCGCTCAGGTCCGGTTCGGATTGCGCCGCATGCCGAACACCTCCATGGCCTCGATGAAGGACTCGGCCGTACGGTCAATCAGGAAACGCTGATTGAAGCAGGCTCGTGCGTTGACACGCATGCGGGCCCAGCGGTCCCTGGGCGTGTTCAGCCATTGCTCGATCAGGCGCTCTGTGCCTTCTTGCGTGTCAACATCGATCAGCCCGCCTTCAGCCTGCTGGATCTCACGCCAGATGTTGACCTGGTTGGAGATCAGCACCGGCAGGCCGCAGGCCATCGCCTCGGCCACCGCGATACCGAAATTCTCCTGATGCGAAGGCAGGATGAAGGCATCCGCCGCGCGGAAGGCACCCCACTTCACGGGGCCGCTGACCATGCCCGTCCACGTCACCTGATCGCCCAGGCCCAGCTGCTTTGCCATGGCCTGCATGCGCAGCCCGTAGTCGTGGTCATGGGGCCCGGCCATCACGACCTGCACATCCCGCACCAGCTCGGGCTGGCGGGCACGCAAGGCGGCAAAGGCTTTGAACAACAGATCGGGGCCCTTCTTCTCATGCACCCGGCCCAGGAAGAGCAACGCGCGCTTGCCTTGCAGTTGCGGGAAGCGCTCATAGAAGGCGGCACGCTGCGCCTCTTCATCGGGCGGCGGCGCACTGGTGCCATAGCTCACCACGAACTCATCGCACTTGTAGAGCCAGAACGATTGCCTCGCCAACCTGCGCTCGTCCTCGCAGGTGAACATCACGGCCGCGGCATCGCGCAGCACGCGGTACTCAGCCCAGGGCCAGAACAGCCATTTCTTGACATGCTTGAGCGGGTAGGTCCGCTTGAACCACGGGTCCAGCATGCCGTGCGTGAACACGAAGTACAGCGTCTTGGTACCGCGCAAGGCACGCCAGACGCCAAAGGAGTGGTACTGCCAGATGCCGTTGACGATCACCGAGTCATAGCGGTGTGCATTGGCCTTGAGCCAGGGCACCCAGCGCGGGCTGTACTGGTAGTTGCCCAGATAGGTGGGCCCCATGGCGTGGCAGACCAGCGGGCATTCTTTGACCCAGGGATCATCAGGGTGGTCCAGGGTCAGGACCTCGACCACATGCCCCTGCTGCTGGTTCACGGCAGACAGTTGCTTGAGCCCTTCGATAGGACCGCCCTTCTTGGGATCGACGGAGGAAATGCAATGAAGGATGCGAAAAGACATGCGTACGGCCAGGCCTTGTGTATCGGGGTTCTGATCAGGATGCCTGCTCGATGGCGTCGCCTCGGTAGGCTGCACGAGCATAGCCACGGCGAGCGCAATCCGGACAGACCTTGTGCTGGATCGTGGCACCGCCAAACTCGGCCAGATGGTCTTCGAACGAACGCCAGTAGCCGTCATGGCCGGCCACGTGGTGGCACTGCGTGCAAACGGGCTGTGTGCCTGTGAAAGCCGACAGGCGCCTGAGCAAGGAACGGTGCCGCCCAACCATGTAGCGGATGGCCGCTACCGTCAGCACGAAGAACACCATGCGGTTGAAAGCATTGACGTACAGAATCCAGGCCTTGCTGTAGGTATGCCCGCTGGCCACATCAGCCCAGACCCAGACGCCCGTGGCTGCCATGGCCGTGAGCAGACCCGCTGCGGTCCCCAGCCATCTGGTTGCCATGGCCACAGGCACCGCGTAGAGCAGGAACACCGACACTTCGTAACCCGTCACCCTGTCGATGTAGCCGACCAGGGCCAGGCTGGCCACCACCAGCACGAGCGGCCGAACCCGGCCAGCCTGCAGGCGTCCTGGCGCTGCGGCATCCCTTTTGGCGGTGTTCATGTTGATCGTCGAAGCCGTCTGGACATGGTCCATATGCTGCTGCACGGCCATGGCACGCCAGCATCACACCATGATCCAGACGGATCATGTCAAACGTAAACATGGGTATCAGCGCTCACCAGCGGGAGCGGTGGTCCTCGGTCACCCCAAGCAGATCCTCGACGCGCACAGGGTCGCTGTCCTGCGAGGCACGCACCCAGCCGTGAAAGGTGCCGACCGGTTGCACATAGTGGCTCGCGGCGAACAGCACATCGCGGTCATCCTGCCGGGCGCCTTCGGGGCGAAACCACATGTCGAGCAGCCCGTCATCGGTATGGATATGCCAGGGCGCCAGGGGCTGCTGTGCATCGAACTCGAAGTGGGCCGCGCCCAGCGGCACCAGCTCGCCCCTGAGCCACAAGGCGTTCTCTTGCTGACCGAAATAACCTTGCTGGAGGTTGAAGCCCAGCTCGCGGCTGTGCGCGCAGGCCCATCGCCAGGACGTGTCCCGCGCCAGCAGGCCGTTGGAGCTGTCCAGGCAAGCCACGGCCTTGGCCATGTCCCAACGCTGTTCGTCCACCTCCACCCAGCCCCGCACGGGCAAGGCACTGGACTTCTGCGTGGCATGCGCCACCCCGCCCTCGATGGGCCCGACCGCCAGCAGGAAAGGCGCGCTCTGGGCCAAGACCAGTTCGACCGCCAACTGCATCACCGGTGTCTTGACCTTCAGGCTCAGCACATCACCAGGCTCGTACTGCAAGGACAGGGAGGCACCCGGCCCCCGAAAGCGCGCCCGCGCGCCTTGAACAGGCTGATCCGACACGCTGCCGGACAAGCCGGGCAGGCCGTCTTGCGCCCAGTCGGCGATCACGCGCCGGCGGATGCGGTCGAACACATAGGCAAAGGCCGTGACGCTCCAGCCCAGATCGACGATGGCCACGCCGACATACAGCTCGTGGGAGCCGATGCCCACGTACTGCCAGCGCTTGTGGTGCAGACGCTGCCACAGCAAGGAGCGGCTGTGTGCGCCCTCCAAGGCAGACCAGTCGATGGTGTCGATGCGACCGGCATAGCGCCCATGTTGCGGCACCCCCAGCTCAACCACACGCTCTGGCACCGCGGGCAGGGTCTCCACGCGGTGTTCAGCGAGCATCATGCGGCGACCTTGAGTTGCTGTCGGCGCCATTGCGCCGGCGCCAGACCTGTCCACGATCGGAAGGCTCGGGTGAAGGCGCTTTGCTCGGAGTAGCCCAGCAGCAGGGCGATCTCGGCCAGATCCAGCTTGGCATCGCGCAGATGCCCTTCGGCCAGATGCTGACGGGTGTTGTCCAACAGTTGCTGAAAGCTCGTACCCTGCTCAGACAGGCGGCGTTGCAGGCTGCGTGGGCTGGTGTGATGGGCTTCGGCCAGGGCGGCCAGCGAGGTCTTGCCCTCGCGGATCAAGGGCACCAGCGTCTTGCGCCAGGCATCCACGATGGCCGGCACGGCGGCCACCTGCTGCAACAGGGCTTCAGCCTGCTGGTCCAGCAAGGACAGCAGCGCCGGATCGGATTTGCGCAGAGGCAAGGCCAGGTAGTCGGTGGAGAACACCACACGGGTCATGGGCGAGCCGAACACGACGTGGCCGCCAAAGAAGTCTTCATAAGGCTGCGTGCTCAGGGGCGCCGGGTTGACGAAGCTAACCGATTGCACCGGCCAGTAGCGGCCCGTCATGTCGCGCGCCAGTTGCACCAGGGAGGCGATCGCCGTTTCATCGACCAGCGCACCAGGACGCCCGCGCTCCACCCCCCACTCGATGGCCACCCCCTCGGGCATGGTCGAGATCCTGGCAGGGTTCACGTCGTACACCGAGGCGTGGTAGCGCTCCAGGCGCTGAAGGGCTGCGGCCAGGGTGTCGCAGGCCAGTGCCGCATACCCCACGACGCCAAAGTGCCGTGGGCCGATGCCCTCGGCGATGCGCAGGCCCAGCGCCGGGCGCTTTTCAAAGGCGTCCACACGGCGCAGCCAGGTCTGCCAGTCGCTCATGGGCACGAAGTGCTGCGAGGCATCCGGACGCGGCGCGCCCAGCACGTGCACAGGATCGAGCCCCTGGTTCTCCAGGTACTCGTACAGCAGCAGTGCGTAGGAGGCGGCAACGCGGGTCTCGGCCATGGGGGTACTTCACCAATCAGACCGAAATCATGCCCAGCAATAGCCCTATTGCCCATTCGGGCTACACGGGAGTCAAGCGCCTTCAATTTGGCGTCATTCGTCAAGAATATGACCACAAAGATCAAGCCAAAAAGCGCATAAAAGCTCAACATCTGTCCGGTATTCAGATCGGATGTCCTATGCTTGAAGTTGAAGCTCTTCGCGACACAGCCCTGTCCTGGATCGCCCATACCGATCCCAAGGACTGGCTGCTGGTCCTGCTGTCACCCTTGTTCTTCCTGACGGTGAGCATTGAATGGCTGCGCTTTCGCCATGCCACCGACAAGAAGGGCAAGCCCATCTACAACCTGCGGGACTCGATGGACAGCATGACCCTGGGCGGGGTCTACACCTTCCTGGATGTGCTGATCGTGGTCGCCCTGGTGCTGCCCGCCATGACCTGGGCTTATGCGCACCGCCTGGCCACCATCGAGATCACGCCCTGGCGCTTTGCCGCGCTCTACCTGGGCGTGGAGTTCTGCTACTACTGGTTCCACCGCGCCAGCCACCGCATCCGCTGGTTCTGGTGCGCGCACGTGGTGCACCACGCCTCCGAGTTCATGAACTTCACCACCGCCATGCGCCAGAGCTGGCTCTACAGCTTCGCCGGCAACTGGCTGTTCTACACGCCCATGGTGCTGCTGGGCTTCGAGCCGCGCTGGGTGCTGTTCGCCTTGTCGCTGAACCTGGGTTACCAGTTCTTCGTCCACACGCAGTGGATCGACAAGCTGCCCGCACCCATCGAGTTCATCTTCAATACGCCCTCGCACCACCGCGCCCACCATGGCCGCAACCCGCGCTACGTCGACCGCAACTACGGCGGCACGCTGATCATCTTCGACCGGCTGTTCGGCACCTTCGTGCCCGAAACCGAAACGGTGGACTACGGCCTGGTGCGTCAGGTGCACAGCCACAATCCGCTTTGGCTGACCGTCCACGAATGGGTGGACATGATCCGGGACATCATGCGCCCCGGCCCCCTGACTCAGCGCCTCAAGCACCTGTGGGCGCCACCCGAGTGGGAACGCCAGGAGCAAGGTGGCCAGGCGCGGGATAATCGGGCCCATGCACCCGAACGCTCTTCTCGACCTCACCACGCAACTCGTCCGTGAGGTACTCAAGCTCGACGCCCCGGCCGACAGCATCGTTTCCTATTTCTTCCGCAGCCACAAAGCCCTGGGCCAACGTGAACGCCACGCCCTGGCCGAGACAGCCTACGCCGTGCTGCGCCAACGCCTGCTGTGGGCGCACCTGGCCCAGTCCGGCCACGGCCCCATGGAGCGCCGCCTGGTGCTGCTGGCCTGGCAAGGTCAAGCCCATGTCCTGAAAAACGGCATCACTGCCGACGAGGCCCAGTGGCTGGAACGCACCCAGACCATCGACCGCAGCACCCTGCAAGACAAGCTGCGCCACAACCTGCCCGACTGGATCTCCAACAGCCTGCGAGACCAACTGGGTACCGAAGGCTTCTGGCAACTGGTCGAGACCTTCTCGGCCGGCGCGCCGCTGGATCTGCGCGTCAACGCCGTCAAGACCAAGCGCGAGACTGTGCTGGAGGCCCTGGTGGCCGCCGGCATCCCGGCCCAGCCCACGCCTTACTCGCCGATTGGCGTCCGCATCGAAGGCAAGCCTGCCTTGCAGAAGATGCCGCTGTACACGGAAGGTCAGGTCGAGGTGCAGGATGAAGGCAGCCAGTTGCTGTCCCTGCTGACCGGTGCCAAGCGTGGCGAGATGGTGGTGGACTTCTGCGCCGGCGCCGGCGGCAAGACCCTGGCCCTGGGCGCCATGATGCGCAACACCGGCCGCCTCTACGCCTTCGATATCTCAGGCCACCGCCTGGACAACCTCAAGCCCCGCCTTGCGCGCAGCGGCCTGTCCAATGTGTACGCCACGCAGATCGCCCACGAGAACGACGACCGCATCAAGCGCCTGCGCGGCAAGATCGACCGCGTGCTCGTGGACGCGCCCTGCTCGGGCCTGGGCACGTTGCGCCGCAACCCGGACCTGAAATGGCGTCAAAGCCCCAAGGCCATCGACGAGCTGCAGGCCAAGCAGACGGCCATTCTCAACAGCGCGGCGCGCCTGCTCAAGCCCGGTGGGCGCCTGGTCTATGCCACCTGCAGCCTGATGCCGGCCGAAAACGAGGTGATCGCCCAGGCGTTTGCCGAAGCCCACCCGGACTTCGTGCAAGTGGACGCACGCGAGAAGCTGGAGCAAGCTGGCGTGACACAGGCCGAATCGCTGGTCACGCCCTTGGGCCACCTGAGGTTGTGGCCCCACCTGCACGCCACCGACGGGTTTTACGCGGTGGCGTGGGAGAAAAAAGCTTAGAACAAACTTTCCTTGACGTAGACGACGTCGCCGTTTTGCAGCTTGTCGTTCATGTCGGGCGTCAGCACCTGGACCTGGCCCGAGACCGGGTCACGGCGGTGCACACGGATGCCGCGTTGCGTGCCGCGCAAGGTCAGGCCGCCACCGGTGGCCAGCGCTTGCAGCAAGGTCATGTCACGGGTCAGCAACTGGGCGCCGGGACGCTGCACTTCGCCGTAGATGTAGACCATGGGCGCACGATCCACGTAGACGCTGTCGCCATTGGCCAGCACCATGTCTTCTTCACTGCCATTGGCCGCAAAGACGCGGGGGAAGTCGATTTCCTTGCGGAAGGCCTTGCCGTCGCGCGTACCAGTCACGACGATGAGGTCACTGCCACCGCCGTTGACGATGCCGCCCGCCTGGGCCAGAACTTCACTGAGCTTGTTGCCGCCAGCACCCGCACCCAGGGCAAAACGCCCTGGACGTGTCACCTGACCCAACACGGACACCATATTGGCCTTCATGTCCATCACCAGGATCGAGACCTGGGGCTGCTTGAGGAAGTTGCCTTCCTTCAGGCCATTGGCGATCTTTTTTTCGGCATCCGAGACAGTCAGGCCACCCAGCTTGACCACGCCCAGCAGAGGGAAGGAGATGGTGCCGCTTTCGGTGATGCGGGCATCGAGCTGCAGATCCTGGTTCTGGTAGACAAAGATCCGGATCTGGTCGCCGGGGCCGAGCACGTAATCGTTCTGGGCAGCATGGGCACCCAGACCCACAGCCAACAGCATGGTGGCCAGCATCCACCGGGCCATGTCACGCATCCACTTCATATGCAAAGATCCTCTGATTAAGAAAACAGCCCCTCTACCTCCAGATAGAGGGCGCCTAAGCTGACAGCGCAATGTATCACCGGGCCGTGACGGCCCAGTGTGCGCCCATCCAGGACACAACAGTTGGCGCTAGACCCCGCCCCCCCCCAAAGGTTCCTCAGGCAAAGCCCTTAGCCCCTTCACGAAGGTTCAGGCCAGTGCCACGCTGGCGCGATGGAGAAAAGCGCGGACCTCGTTGCCCGGCATGGGGCGCGCGATCAGGTAACCCTGCACATCGTCGCAACCCAGCGCGCGCAGCATGACCATCTGCTCCTCGGTTTCGATCCCTTCAGCCGTGGTTTCCAGGCGCAAGGCCCGTGCCAGGCTGATGATGGCGGTGACCACGGCCTGCGCGTCCTGGTCGCTGTCGAGCGAGCGCACGAACATGCCGTCGATCTTGAGCTTGTCCATGGGGAAGCGGCGCAGGTAGGCCAGCGAGGAGTAGCCGGTACCGAAGTCGTCCATGGCCACGCGGACCCCCCGGCTGCGTAAGGCCACCAGCGTGGCCTGGGCACCGTCGTGGTCCTCAATCAGGGCTGATTCGGTGATTTCCAGCTCCAGGCGCTCGGGCTCCAGGCCACTCTCCATCAGCGCCTCGTCGACCAGATCAATGACCGAAGAGCTACGGAACTGCACCGCCGACAGGTTCACGGCCACGCGCAGACCCGAAGGCCACTTGGCAGCGGCCCTGCACGCTTCGCGCAGCACCCAGTTGCCCAGCAGCACGATCTGCCCGGTTTCCTCCGCCACGGGAATGAATTCGCCCGGGCCGATCAGGCCCCGCTCGGAATGCTGCCAGCGCACCAGGGCCTCGAAGCCGATGACCTCGCCGGTGTCCAGCCGAACCTGGGGCTGGAAATAGAGGGTGAACTGGTTGGCCGTCAGGGCCTGACCCAGCTCGTGTTGCAGGCGCACGCGGGCACGGGCACTTTCGGCCATCTGGGCGTCGAAGAAGCGGTAGGTGTTGCGGCCGGCGGCCTTGGCGGCGTAGAGGGCCAGGTCAGCGCATTGCAGCAGGGATTGCGGGTCGCGGCCGTCGCGCGGGGCCAGGGCCACGCCGATGCTGGCGCGCACTTCCACCATGGCGCCCTCCAGTTGGCAGGGCTCGGCCAACAGCACTACCAGGCGCTCGGCCAGTGCCGCCGCTTCCTCGTGCGAGGCGTAGTGCCAGCTCAGCAGAGCGAACTCATCGCCGCCCAACCGGGCCAGCAGGTCGCCGTCGGCCACGCAGGATTTCAGGCGCGAGCCCACCCTGCGCAGCAACTGGTCACCCACACCATGGCCGAGCGAATCGTTGATGTTCTTGAAATTGTCCAGGTCCAGAAAGAGCAGCGCGCAAGGCTTGCCTGGCACGGTCGGGTCGACGGCCAGCTTGCTCAACTCCGAGCTGAAACGGTGGCGATTGGCCAGGCCGGTTAGCGAATCGAAGTTGGCCAGCCGGGCCAGTTCGTCGCGGGTGCGACGGGTGTGGGTGATGTCGGAGCCCACGCCGCGCCAGCCGGCGAAGCGGCCTGTCTCGTCCAGCAGGGGCTTGGCCGCCAGTGACCAGCAACGCACCTCATGCCCCACCTCGACCGTGATTTCCAAATCGCGGAAAGGCTGTCCCATGCGGATGTAGGTGGTCAGCTGGTTCAGTGCCTTGCGCGCTTCTTCATCTTCGGGCGGCCGCATGGAGGTCAGCAGCTCAACGAAGGAGCGCTGCAACAGCTGTTTGGATGGCATCCCGAAGGTCTGGGCCAGGCGCGCCGACACATGGCGCAGGTGCCCGGTGGGCGAGATTTCCCACAGCCAATCGGAGGCATGTTCCTCGAAGTCGCGCAGCAGCAGGTCGATGAGCTGCTTCTGGCGCTCGGTCTGGGCGTCGGCCCGCAAGCGGCTCATGAAGACCCGCCCATTGGTGTAGCTCACGCCGCACATGATCACCATGTAGACCAGCAAGGCGATCATCAAGGCGTCGCTGGTGGCATAGCTGGAGCGCTGCAAGCCCACGACGCTGGCCAGGCACATGGTGGCCACGTAGGCCACGGCAGCCGGCACCACGGGGCTGAGCATGAACGCGCCACCACAGATGGTGCCCACCACGACGGTCGCCACGAGCATGGCCCCGTTGTGGTCGGACCCCGGGAACACGAACAGCGGCAGGATGGACCACAAGGCAGAGAAAAAGACCACATGCCCCACGATGATGTGATGCGACATCCTGGAGGCCAGGACGCGGGCCCCGTCGCTGAGCAGCAGGCGCCACCAGACGGAGGCGATCGGCAGCGAGACGATCACGAAGAAGCACCACAGCCCGATGCCGAGCTTGTCCACGCGGTTCCAGAACACCCAGCAGATCACCAGGGTGTTGATGGCGTTGCCCATCGAGATCAACGGGAGAATGCGCAGCAACGCCTGGATCTGGCGTCCACGGAAATGCGCTGCCAACGGACCGTCGACGGACTCCTGAGGAATCACGTCGGACACCAGCTCATCGAGCCGCTGCCTGACTGTCTGGGCCCGGTTTTCTGTGGAGTGAGACATCCGCTCCATTCAATCGAGTGACGATAACCCCCTCGGAATCGGCATATATACCCTGAACTTGATATCGCCAGGCGAAATCAGGCCGTCATATCGTGAAGCTTCCCGGGCTGGGCTTCTCCTTAACCGAGTCGTTCGCTGCGCCATTTCGCTTAACATCTGCGCCCCTGCTGAGAAAAATGCCCCCGCCATGAGTGCTGACAAATCCGTGTCCGACGCCGAACAGGCCCTGCGCGACGCTGCCTGCGAATACCACCGCCTGCCTTCGCGCGGCAAGATCGCGGTCACGCCCACCAAGCCGCTGTCCAACCAGCGCGACCTGTCGCTGGCCTATTCGCCCGGTGTGGCCTACCCCTGCCTGGCCATCGAGAAAGAACCGAACCTCGCGGCCGAGTACACCTCGCGCGGCAACCTGGTCGGCGTGATCACCAACGGCACGGCCGTGCTGGGCCTGGGCGACATCGGCCCACTGGCCTCCAAGCCGGTGATGGAGGGCAAGGGCTGCCTGTTCAAGAAATTCGCCGGTGTCGACGTGTTCGACATCGAGCTGGCCGAGCGCGATCCTGACAAGCTGGTCGACATGATCGCCGCGCTGGAGCCCACGCTGGGTGGCATCAACCTGGAAGACATCAAGGCGCCCGAGTGCTTCTACATCGAGAAGCAGCTCAGCGCCCGCATGAACATCCCCGTCTTCCATGACGACCAGCACGGCACGGCCATCATCTCCAGTGCCGCGCTGCTCAACGGGCTGGAGCTGGTGGGCAAGCAGATCGACCAGGTCAAGATCGCGGTGTCGGGCGCGGGGGCCGCGGCCATCGCCTGCCTGGACCTGATGGTGGAGCTGGGCGTCAAGCGCAGCAACGTCTTCATGTGCGACTCCAAGGGCCTGATCCACACCGATCGCACCGACAAGCTCGACGAATCGAAGCGCCGCTACGCGCAGAACACGAACGGCCGCACGCTGGCTGATGCCGTCAAGGATGCCGATGTGTTCCTGGGCTGTTCGACCGCCGGCACGCTCACGGCCGAGATGGTCAAGACCATGGCCGACAAGCCCCTGATCCTGGCGCTGGCGAACCCCGAGCCCGAGATCCGACCCGAGGTGGCCAAGGCCGCCCGCCCGGACTGCATCATCGCCACGGGCCGCTCGGACTACCCCAACCAGGTCAACAACGTCCTGTGCTTTCCCTACATCTTCCGTGGCGCGCTGGACTGCGGCGCCACCAAGATCACGGACGCGATGAAGCTGGCCTGCGTGCGCCAGATCGCCGATCTGGCCAAGGCCGAGATCTCCGACGAGGTGGCCGCCGCCTACCCCGGCCGCGAGCTGCGCTTCGGGCCGGACTACCTGATCCCCACGCCGTTCGATTCGCGCCTGATCCTGCGCATCGCGCCGGCCGTGGCTGAAGCTGCCGCTGACTCTGGCGTGGCCACGCGCCCCATCGCCGACCTCAAGGCCTACCGCGACTCGCTCTCGCAGTTCGTCTCCAACACGGGCCTGTTCATGCGCCCGCTGTTCCTGCGCGCCAAGGCCGACCCCAAGCGCATCGCCTATGCCGAAGGTGAGGACGAGCGCGTGCTGCGTGCGGCCCAGGTCGCCATCGACGAAGGCATCGCCCGCCCCATCCTCGTGGGCCGCCCCGACGTGATCGCCACGCGCATCGAGCGCGCCGGCCTGCGCCTGCAGCCGGGCGTGAACTGCGAGGTGGTCAACCCAGGCAAGGACGACCGCTTCAAGCAGTACTACGAGGCCTATCACAAGCTGCGTGCCCGCGATGGCATCTCGCCCGACCTGGCCAAGGTGGTGGTGCGCCGCTCCAACTCGCTGATCGCCACGCTGATGGTGCAACTGGGTGACGCCGACGGCATGATCTGCGGCGTGATCGGCCGCTACGACTTCCACCTGGCCCACGTGCAGGAAGTGATCGGCGTGCGCCCCGGTGCCCATGGCCTGGCCGCTCTCAACGCGCTGATCCTGGACCAGCACAACCTGTTCATCGCCGACACCTTCGTCAACGAAGACCCCAGCGCCGAGCAACTGGCCGACATCGCCGCCATGGCCGTAGAAGAAGTCCAGCGCTTTGGTCTGCCGCCACGCGTGGCCTTCCTGTCACACTCGATGTTCGGCTCCAGCAGCCGGCCCTCGGCACGCAAGATGCGCCAGGCCCGCGACCTGTTCGTGGCCCGCATGCCGCATGTGCCGGCCGACGGCGAGATGCAGGGCGACGCAGCGCTGAGCGAATCGGTGCGTACCAAGCTGCTGCCCGACAGCACCTTGCAAGGCACGGCCAACATCCTCATCTGCCCGAACCTGGACGCCGCCAACATCCTCTTCAATGTGCTGAAGATGACGGGCGGCCATGGCGTGACCGTGGGCCCTATCCTGCTGGGTTCATCCGCGCCGGTCCACATCCTGACGCCTTCGGCCACCGTGCGCCGCATCGTCAACATGACGGCGGTCACGGTGACACACGTCGCGCAACAGCAAGCCGCCAACAACAGATAAGGCAGCGACCTTGCCCCCGACACGCTCATCGGCCCTGCAAGGCTACTTGGCTGCGCTGGCCACCGTCGTCATCTGGGCGGGCTTCATCCTCATCTCGCGACTGGGCGGCAAGACCGCGCTCACGGGCTGGGACATCGTGGCCTTGCGCCTGGGCACGGCCTCTCTGGTCCTGCTGCCCTTTTCGCTGAGCTTCCCTGCCGGCACCTGGCGCAGCCTGCGCATGTGGGCCATGGCGCTGATTGGCGGGCTGATCTTCCTGGTGTTCGTGTACGCGGGCTTCAAACGCGCACCGGCCGCGCATGGCGGCATCCTCTTGCCGGGCATGCAGCCCTTTCTGGTCACGGCCCTGGCCTGGTTGCTGATGGGCTCGCGGCCCTCGCGCCTGCGCCTCTTCGGCCTGATCCCCATCGCGGCGGGCGTGGCCTGCGTGGCGGCGCCGCAGCTCCTGGGTGCGCACAAGGGCCCCAGCACGCTCGATGGCGACCTGCTCCTGCTGGGCGGCTCGATCGCCTGGGCCACCTACAGCGTGCTGGTCAAGAAGTGGGTCGTGGACGCCTGGCTGCTGACGCGCTTCGTGGCGCTGGCCTCGGCCCTGGTCTACATGCCCATCTACCTGCTGTGGCTGCCAAAAGGCATCGACCAAGTGCCGATGTCCATGCTCTTGCTGCAAGGGCTGTATCAGGGCCTGGGGCCGACCATCATCGCCATGCTGCTGTTCCTGCGGGCCGTGGCGATTCTGGGGGCCGAACGCACCGGCGCCCTGGTGGCCCTGGTGCCGGTGATGGCCGGCCTGGGCGCCGTGCCCATGCTGGGCGAGCCCTTGACCGGCTGGCTGGTCGCTGGCCTGCTGCTGGTCTCGGGTGGCGCCTTCATCTCTGCGCGGCTGAAGTAAGACCATGACCGCCGCCCGGATGCTGGTCCACATAGATGCCCGTGGCCAGCTGTTTGGCTTTGTGCTTGGCAGCGGCAGCAGCTGACGCCACCATGTCCGCACGCGTGAAGTCGCCAGCCGACACACGCATCACTCCGGCAGACAAGGTGGTGAACGGGAAGAAGCGCAAGACGCCATCACGGTCTTCAGCCTCAATGCCGCCTTGCTGACGCGCCGTCTCGTCATACAGGCCCAAGGCCGCCTTGTTGAAGGCAGCCACAGCTTCCTCGGTACGCCGGGCCCAGTCCTCGCTCTGGAACAGGATGACGAAATCATCGCCGCCCACGTGGCCGATGAAGTCGCGCCGCACATCGCAATGCGCGACCAGGGTGTTGGCCAGCAGCCTGATCATCTCATCGCCACGCCAGTAGCCGTAGTAGTCGTTGAAGGGCTTGAAGTGGTTCAGGTCCGCATAGCAGGCCACGAACTCGGCACCGCTGCCCAGCAGACGCGAAATGTGCAGCGTCAAAGGGATGTTGCCCGGCAGGAAGGTCAGCGGGTTGGCATGGCGTGCGGCCTCGATGCGCAACTCGGTCACCGCGCGCACCAGGCGCTCGCCTGTGCCCATGCCGACATAAGCGCCGTCCTTGGTGATGACGAAGCCTTCGGTCAGGTAACGCTGGTCTTCGGAGGTCAGCACATCGGTGAGTTCATCCAGCCCGATGTGCGACTCCAGCAGCATGGGCTGCGTGTTGGCGAACAGCAGACAGGAACGCTTGTCGTACAACTCCCGGAAGTAAGGCTTGGCATAGTGGTTGAAGAAGACCTGCCGGTTGACCAGTCCGATGGGCCGGCCATCCTGCACCACAGCCATGGCCTTGAGCATCTCGTCTTGCTGAAAGCGCCGCGCGGCATCGAGATGTGTCGCCTCAGCCGGCAAGGGGGCCACGCGCTGCAGGATCTCGCCCACGGTGAAGTCGCTGCGCCCGCTGCGGGTCTTGCTGGGCAACACCGAGATCTCCCGGCTGGTGATCACGTTGGCCGCCGCCGGCAACAGGGCCTCCACGAGATCTGCTTGTGGCCGCCCAAGCAGATAGCCCTGGCCCAGCTCGATGCCCAGGTCGCGTAGCACGCGCAATTCCTCGGCGGTCTCCAGGCCTTCGGCCACCATCTGCGTGCCGAAGGTTTCGGCGATGCGCTTGAGCGCGGTGATCGTCTGCACCTTGTCCGGGTGCGAGGCGATGTCCTTGGCGAAGTACTTGTCGATCTTGACGTAGTCGGGCTTGAGCTCGGCCCACAGGCGCAGGCTGGATCGGCCATCGCCAAAATCGTCCAGCGCCAACTGCACGCCATGGTGGCGGATCAAGCTGACGGCCTGCTGAAGCCTGGGCAGGTTGGCCACACGCTCATGCTCGGTCAACTCCACAACCAGGCGCCCCGTGACGATGCCCAACTCCCGCACCAGGCCCAGGACGCCGTGCGCCACCGGGTGGGCCATCAAGGTTGCCAGCGCACTGGCACTGAGGTTGACCAACAGGCGCCCCTTCATGCCCTGGCGCGCCCAATTCTGCAGTGCCAGCTTGACGCAGTGCACCTCCAGATCGAAGCTGACGCCCTGCTCATGCGCTGCGGCGAACAGCGCATCGGGTGAACCCAAGGCGTGGCCTTTGGGGCCCCGCACCAGGGCCTCGTGTCCGAAGATCTCGCCGTCGCGCAAACGGCCCAATGGTTGGAAATGCGTGCTCAGCAGACCGCAGGCCATGATCTCCTGCACGGTCATCAGGTGAAGCTCGGCGCTGTCTTCAACCACCTGCCCAGAAACTGTCTCTTGCGCCGAAAAGGTCATGCGTACTCCCAAGGTGACGCTGCCTTATCGGTGGTCCCACCTGGGGACTTGAATGAAGCTTTTGTGACGACTTAGGGTTAAACGGACATCACAAACCAAGCTGCTTGGCGATGATCTCGTTCATGATCTCGTGCGTGCCGCCACCGATCGAGAGGATGCGGTTGTCGCGGAACAGGCGCTCCACCACGGACTCGCGCATATAGCCCATGCCACCGAAGATCTGCACCGCTTCATACGTGACCTCATCGGCCACATCGGTGGCGAAATTCTTGGCCATCGAGACCTCCTGCACCGCAGGCTTGCCGACCTGCATGCGGGCCGCGCAACGGTAGGCGTACTCGCGGGCCACGTCCACCTTGGTCGCCATCTCGGCCAGCTTGTGGCGAATCACCTGGTGCTTGGCCAGCGGCTTGCCGAAGGTCACGCGGTCTTTCACGTAGTCCATGCAGGCCTCCAGGCCCATCTGCGCCGTCATGTAGGCCATCACGGCCAGGGCCAGGCGCTCGGCCTGGAAGTTGGCCATGATCAGCATGAAGCCGGCGTTCTCCGGGCCGATCAAGTTGCCCACGGGCACGCGGCAATCCTCGAAGAAGAGCTCGGCCGTGTCCGAAGCCCACCAGCCCATCTTCTTGAGATTGCGCCCCACCGAGAAGCCCGGTGTGCCCTTTTCGATCAGCAGCAGCGACACGCCGGCATAGCCTTCACCACCCGTGCGCACGGCCACCGTGTAGTAGTCGGCGCGCACGCCCGAGGTGATGAAGGTCTTGGCGCCATTGACCACGTAGTGATCGCCATCGCGCACGGCGCGCGTGCGCAGGCTGGCCACGTCGGAGCCACCGCCCGGCTCGGTGATGGCCAATGCAGCGATCTTGTCGCCCGCCAGCACGGCCGGCACCACGCGCTGCTGCACCTCAGGCGAAGCGCCGCGCCACACGGGCGGCAGGCCGATGTCCAGCGAGCCCAGGCTGGCCACCAGGCCGCCCGAGGTGCTGCGCATCAGCTCCTCGCTGACGGCCAGCTTCATGAACACGTCGCTCTCGTAGCTGCCGCCCAGCGCCTCCGGATGGCCGATGCCGAGGATGCCCAGATCGCCCGCCTTCTTGTACAACTCACGGGGAAAGGTGCCGGCCTCTTCCCACTCGGCGATGTACGGCTTGATCTCCTGCTCGACGAAGCGGCGGGCCGTGGCGCGCGCCATCTCGTGGGTGTCGTTGAAGTAGGACACGAAAGGGGTGGTGCTCATTTGGGTGTCTCCTGTGAGGCGCTGTGGCCGGCCTGTCCGGCATCATTGATGCCCAATGCTATAAGCAATTTACCATGACGACCATCAGTTGACGCAAACGTCAAGCAACGATACAGTTCGGCGAAACTGCCCCTACAACCATCCCATCATTGCCCGAGGACGACACCCATGAGCGCAGCGCACTACGACAGCATCTTCCGGCCCGGCCTGTTTGCCGGCCAGGTCCATGTGGTCACGGGGGGTGGCAGCGGCATCGGGCGTTGCGTGGCCCATGAGCTGGCGGCCCTGGGCGCCACGGTTGTCATCACCGGCCGCAGCGAAGAGAAGCTGGCCCGCGTAGTGGCCGAGATCACCGAGGACGGCGGCCAGGTCGATTCCGTCGCCTTCGACATCCGCGACGAGGAGCAGGTCAAGGCCGCCGTGGCCGGCATCGTGGCCAAGCATGGCCGCATCCATGGCCTGGTCAACAACGCGGGCGGGCAGTTCCCTTCACCGCTGAACGCCATCTCCAAGCGCGGCTTCGATGCCGTGGTCACCAACAACCTCACGGGTGGCTTTCTGATGATGCGCGAGGTCTTCAACCAGACCATGATGAAGCACGGCGGTGCCGTCGTGAACATGACCGCCGACATGTGGAACGGCATGCCCGGCATGGCGCACTCCGGCGCCGCGCGCGCCGGCATGGCCAACCTGACCAAGACCGCCGCCTACGAATGGGCCGCCTCGCATGTGCGTGTGAACGCCGTGGCACCTGGCTGGATCGCCTCCAGCGGCATGGACGCCTACGGCCCGGGCATGGCCCCCATGATCCGCGTGCTCAAGGACAACCTGCCCGCCAAGCGCATGGGCCTGGAAGCCGAGGTCAGCTCGGTCATCTGCTTCCTGCTGAGCCCCGGTGCGTCGTTCATCACGGGCGTCACGCTGGCCATCGACGGCGGCGCCCCGCTCAACAGCGCGGTCATGCCCACGCCCAATCACGCCGGCGCACCCAGCTACAACGGCTTCCACCGCGCGACCACGCCCAAGGTCCTGCAAGACCTCTGACTTCAAGCCGGCAGCGTCGCATTGATGCCGTTGACCACCTGATCGAGCTCGCGCGACAGCGCGGCCAGGTCTTCCCGGATGAGGTCGGGTGACTGCTGCGCATCGATGTCGGCAGACAGGCAGCGGCAGGCCCTGGACACCCCCAGCGCGCCCAGCGTCTCGGCCACGCTCTGCATCGTGTGCAGCAGGCGCTTGACGGTGTCGTGGTCGCCCAGCTCATAGGCGCGGCGCCAGTCCCGGATGAAATCGCGCTCGCCATCGGCAAACATCTTGAGCATGCGCATGTACAGGGCCTCGTTGCCCAGCGTGCGCGCCCGCCCGACGGCGAGGTCCACCCCCGGCAAGCCGGCCAGGCTGTTCGCATCTTTGACGGCCGCCACGGGCTCAGCCTGCTTGACGCCTGCCCATCGGACCAAGGTCCGGTACAGGTCCTCCACGTCGATGGGCTTGGCCACGTGATCGTTCATGCCTGCGGCCAAGGCCTTCTCGCGGTCACCCAGCATGGCATTGGCCGTCATGGCGATCACCGGCAGGTCCCGCCATGCGGGGTTCTCGCGGATGCGCCGGGTCGCGGTGTAGCCGTCCATGCCCGGCATCTGGCAGTCCATCAGCACCACGTCAAAGTTCTGCTCGCCCAGCAGCTTCAAAGCGGTCTGGCCATCCTTGGCCACGGTCACCACGGTGCCGACGCGCTGCAGCAGCTCCACCGCCAGTTCCTGGTTGATCTCGTTGTCTTCGGCCAGCAGCACCCGCACGCCGGTCAGCTTGGCCTGGTGATCCCGCAAGGTGACCTTGGTGTCGCGCCGGTTGTCGATGGCACTCGCCTCGACCACGGGCGTCAGCGCGCGCTGGCAGGCATCGTGCAATGACGAGGGCGTCACCGGCTTGATCAGCACCGCACGCACCTGGACCTGCTCCTGACGCATGCGCCGCATCACCTCCTCGCGGCTGAAGGCCGTCACCATCAGGATCTGCGGTCGGTCATGCCCCGCCAGCGACAAGCGCCGGGCGCAGCTCACGCCGTCAAGCCCAGGCATCTTCCAGTCCAGCAGCACCAGTTGGAAAGGCCGCCCGGCCCTGCGCGCCTCATCAACCATGCGCAAGGCCTGTTCGCCATCGTGGGCCTCGTCCACATCGAAGCCCATGCGGCGCGCCATGTTGATCAGCACTTGGCGCGCTGACGCGTTGTCGTCCACCACCAGCAGACGGCCACCTGCCGGCAACGGCTGCCGCATGTGCTGTGCCGAGGTCTGCGCGCCCAGCCCCAGGCGCAGGTTGAAGTAGAAAGTACTGCCCTGCCCTTCGTGGCTGTCGACCTCGATGCTGGAGCCCATCATGCGCACCAGCTTCTGGCTGATGGCCAGGCCCAGGCCCGTGCCGCCAAAGCGCCGCGAAGTCGACATCTCGGCCTGCGTAAACGGCGTGAACAGCCGCGCCTGCTGGGCCTCGCTCATGCCCACACCGGTGTCCTTGACCCAAAAGCGCAGCAGGATCGAGGCATCTGTGCGCTCGACCTGCTCCACACCGATCACCACCTCGCCATGGCTGGTGAACTTCACCGCATTGGCCGACAGGTTGACCAGCACCTGGTGCAGGCGCAGCGGGTCGCCCACAACGCGATCGGGCACATCGGGCGACTGCACGATCAGCAGCTCCAGGTCCTTTTCCTCGGCCTTCAGGCCGATCAGGTCGGCCAGGCCATTGAGCGTGTCGAACAAACTGAACTCGATCGACTCGATGTCCAGCTTGCCTGCCTCGATCTTGGAGAAGTCCAGGATGTCGTTGATGATGCCCAGCAGCAGCTTGGCCGAGGTGTGCACCTTCTGCACATAGTTGCTCTGCCGCTCGTTGAGCCCGCTTTGCAAGGCCAGCTCCGACATCCCGATGATGGCGTTCATGGGCGTGCGGATCTCGTGGCTCATATTGGCCAGGAACTCGCTCTTGGCCTCGTTGGCCAGCTCCGCCGCTTCCTTCTCGATGGTGAGCTGCTGGCTGCGGGTCTCCACCTCATGCCGCTTGTTGATCTCGTTCATCAGCGACAGCCGCATCCCGTTGATCGACTCGACCAGCGCGTCGATCTCGTCGCGGCGATGGGCCTGGCGGTGCGTCAAGGTCAAGGCGGTGCTCAGGTTGTCGATCGACAGCCGAGAAGAGAAACTCGCAATCTGGCTGAGGTGCCGGGTGATCAGCAGCCGCATGCCCATGATCAAGGCGAAAGCCAGCACCGTGGTGCGCACCACCTCGGCCACCACGATGGTCACGGCGGTTTCACGCAGGCGGCCATAGAGCCCTTCGAGCGACACCTCCACCTTCAACTGGCCGATGGCCTGGCGCTGGTCCGGATGCAGCGGGTCCGTGTAGACCAGTTGGTAGACGTGGCTCAGCGTGGGCACGCCAAAGCCGACTGAAGCCCCCACTGCAGTGGACACCTCGCGTGTCTTGCCCGCGGCCTTGACCTGAAACGGCAGGTCGCCAGACACGCCGGCATAGGTGATGTCGGGCAGTTGCGCGATGCCTTCGAGCTGCTTTTCGATCAGGGGCTGGTCCAGCAGCCACACATTGGCGGTCAGGGCTGGCACATGGCTGTGCTCGATCATGCGCAAGCTGTCTTCGACCGCACGCAGGCCGGCGCGGTAGTCGCTGTAGATCTGATAGGCCGCAGCCAGCAAGGCGATCACCAGGCTGATCATCAAGACCAGGACCGTCATGCGGCGCGTGATGGAATGCGTCATCCCTGGGGCCTCCTCTTTTTTCAGGGCTGGAGCTCGCGCTTGAACGCCGACATCATCCGATCGTATTCGCCATTGGCCTTGATGGCCTGCAGGCCTTTCTCGAAAACGTCACACATGCGCCTGCCATCGGGGTGCGTGCGCGAAAAGCTCACCCAGAAGCTGTCAAGCCGGATCGCGCCTACCCGCTTGATCTGCCCTCTGAGCCTCGGCTCGTGCTTGATCCGGTAATACCCCGGCATGGTGTTGAGCAGGATGAAATTGACTCGACGGGCCACCAGCATCTTCACCAGATTGCTGTCCGAGACGGCACTCAGCTTGGTGATGCGCGGGTTCTGCATGAACTCGGTGGGGTAGGTGTAGCCGATGGTCACACCCACGGTCTGCCCTTCCAGGTCTTTTTCAGTCAAGTCACGCCCGGGCACATCGCTGCGCGCGAAGATGGCCAGCTCCTCCTGAAACAAGGGCGTCGGGTGCCAGTAGAACTGGTCCTTGTTGGCATCGGTGCGCGTGGTGTCGAAACAACCCAGTACCGTGCCCTTCTCGGCGTAATGCAGGCAGCGCGAAAACGGCACGACCTCGAAACGCACATCCACGTCCTGGGTCTTGAAAGCCGCCTTGACGAGGGCGGGTGCCAGGCCTTCCGGCCCTGCGCGATCGGCGCGCATCGATGAATAAGGCGCCCAGTCATCCTCAGCCGCGATCGTGACGACTTCGGTCGCCCCGGCTGCCGTCCACAGTCCCGCACATACAGCCAGCGCAGACCATGTCGTCCGCCAAGTCGTCCGAATTGCCATTTTCAGACCTCCTAGCCGATCACTTTATCGCGTTCTGCGGCCTCCCGACACAACAAGTTACGCTTTCGCTCCACCCCCCAGCGATAGCCAGAAATCGCCCCGTCATGCCGTACCACCCGGTGACAGGGAATGGCCACGGCCAGCGGGTTGGCGGCACAAGCACCTGCCACCGCCCGCACAGCCCGGGGCGCACCGATGCGCTCGGCCAGCTCGGCGTAACTCACGGTCTGCCCGGCGGGCACGCGCCGCAAAGCCTGCCAGACGCGCTGCTGGAAAGCCGTGCCGCGGATGTCCAAAGGCAGGTTCAGGCCCAGGTGAGGCGATTCGATGAAACCCACCACCTGCGCCACCCACTGCTCGAAATACTGGTCAGCGCCAATCAGGCGGGCAGTCTTGAAGCGGTCCTGCAAATCTTTCACCAGCAGCTCGGGCTCATCCCCCAGCAAGATGGCGCACACGCCGCGTTCGCTGGCGGCAACCAGCACCGCGCCCAGCGTGCATTGGCCCACTGCGAAACGGATGTCATGGCCGGCGCCGCCGGCCTTGAAGTCACGCGGCGTCATGCCCAGCACGGCATCGGCCTGCTCGTAGAAGCGGCCACTGGATGAGTACCCGGCGTCATAGAAGGCCGCCGTGACGCTGGCTTCTTCGCTGGCCAAGGCTTCGCGCACGCGCCGCGCCCGATGCGCCTGGGCATACGCCTTGGGCGTCACCCCGGTCTGGGCCTTGAACAGCCTCTGCAGGTAAAAGCTGCTGACACCCGCCAGCAAGGCCAGCTCTTCCAGTGTCGGCTCCGCGTCGGCGTGCTCGATGTGGCGGCATACCGCCACCACCAGCTCCGTCTGATTGACCGATGCTCTGCCCATCACCGCACACTGACCACGTCTGTTGACCTGCTTACACTGTAGCGGCTTGGCGCCGGCGAAACACTCCGATTCTTGCCTCGGGGCTCGTTCAAACGCTCAGGATATGACCGTGGCCACGTACATCAGCCAGGGGCTGGACTCGGCCAGATCGTCCACCCCCAGGGAGGCGCCCCAGACCGTGAACACGTCCAGCAGACGAAACCCCAGCGCGCTCAGTTGCAACGCCTGCGCCTCGCGGTCGATGTAGTAATGCAGGCAGGCGTAGTCGTGCCCGACATCAGTCAGCAAGGCATACTGCGCCTCGTCGCGATTGAACCTGCGCAAGCGCCCGTAATTGAGCCATTGCCGCCCCACCCTGACCACGTTGCGCAACATGGTCACCGGGTTGCGTGACAGCTTCAGCCGGGGCCCCCTGTACGCGTGCTTGTAGCTGCGGTTGTGCGCTGAGAACATCACCACGCCATCGGGCTTGAGCACACGCCGCACTTCGCTGAGCACCTGCAGGCGCTCCTCGTGTGACACCGCGTCCAGCACATTGTTGGTCCCGAACACGAAATCGAAACTGCCCGCCTCATGCACAGATAGGTCACGCATGTCCCCCAGTTCGAAGCGCACCTTGGGCAAACGGTGGCTGGCCTTCTGCACCATATAGGGCGAGTAATCGACCCCGATGTAGCGGTGCGCCATGGGAGCCAGGTAGATGGCCGTGCGCCCGGTGCCCACGCCCAGATCCAGCACATCCCGCCCGGCAAACACTGGCTGGTATTTCAGGAGCGCCAGCGCCTCGGCCAGCTCCAGCTTGTCGGAGGGGTAATGGCGCACCACCGATGGCGACTGGTACACCCTGTCATTCACCACGCCCTGGCCGACTACCTGGCGGGTCACTGCCGCATTGCCCATGGTCAAGCTCCTTCATGCGCCAAAGCCCGCTTTGCTTCTTTGCAGGTGTCTGTTGATCCACTTGCCGGCTCCATCACCGGTCTGAGTACATTTTTTCACATGATGTCCACCATTCGTGACAATTCCGGACAATCCAACTGAGCAAAGGGGAACTTTTTTGCCTTTAGCACTCTCTGAGCAGGAGTGCTAATATGTTCTGAGAAGGAATCGCGAAAGGACTCCCCGTGACCACTGCCATCGCCACCCGTGACCCCTGGAGTGTGGTGCCCTCGCTGGGCAATCTGGACAGCTATATCCGCGCCGTCCAGGTCATCCCCATGCTGGAGGCCGAGGAAGAACAAGCCCTGGCGCGTCGTCTGCGTGATCAGCAGGATCTGCAGGCCGCCTCCAGGCTGGTTCTGTCGCACCTGCGTCTGGTCGTCTCCATCTCCCGTCAGTACCTGGGTTACGGGCTGCCACAGGGCGACCTGATCCAGGAAGGCAACGTCGGCCTGATGAAAGCCGTCAAGCGCTTCGACCCTGACCAGGGCGTGCGCCTGGTGAGTTACGCCATGCACTGGATCAAGGCCGAGATCCACGAATACATCCTCAAGAACTGGCGCATGGTCAAGGTCGCCACGACCAAGGCCCAGCGCAAGCTCTTCTTCAACCTGAGGTCGCTCAAGCACCAATTCAAGGGTGAGATCGACGATGCCCGCGTGTCGCGTGCGGCCTTGAGCGAGGCGGAAATCCACCGCGTCGCGCAAGAACTGGATGTGCGCCCCGAGGACGTCATCGAGATGGAAACCCGCATGGCCGGCGGCGACGTGGCTCTGGAAGCCCCCGCAGACGACGACCATGACGGCGCTACCTTGGCCCCGCTGAACTACCTGGCCGACGAGGTGCACGAGCCCACCCGTGTGATCGAAGCCCATCGCCGCGACTGGCTGGCCAGCGATGGCATCAGCCTGGCGCTGGAGCAGCTCGACGAGCGGAGCCGCCGCATCGTCGAAGAACGCTGGCTCAAGGTGAATGACAACGGCTCGGGCGGCATGACCCTGCACGAGCTGGCCGCTGACTATGGCGTCAGTGCCGAACGCATCCGCCAGATCGAAGCTGCCGCCATGAAGAAGATGCGCAAGGCCTTGAGCGAGACAGTTGGCGCCTAAGGTCGGCGCCTGAAGTGATTGCGCTCAGGCTGGCATCGTCAGCCAGCCGCGTTGCGCCAATTCAGCCTGACACTGCGCTGCATCCACGAACTGCACGGCCCGCCAACCCAGTGAGCGGGCCGTTTCAATGTTGTGGATGTTGTCGTCGATGAAAACCGTGCGCTCAGGTGCGATGCCGAACTGAGCGGCGGCGGTCTGGAAGATATCCGCATTGGGCTTGATCTGCCCGACGTGGCAGGAGAACACACCCTCGATGAAACGGTTCAGGAAAGCGTGCTCGCGCTCCAGAAACACCGCATAGGGCTGCGGCATATTGGACAGGAAATACAGCGGCACACCCGCCGTCGACAAGCGCTCCAGCCAGCTCACCGTGGCCGGCATGGGAGCCAGATGCGGTGGAATGGCCTCCATCAAACTATTGACGTCGGCAGCAGCCAGCCCGGTGCGCAGGGCGATCCGGTCGCGAACGTCGTCCCAGCTCAGCGCTCCGCGGTCAAACTCGGACCAATCGCTGCCCGGCACAAAGGACTGGAACACCTTGGAGGCCAGTTGCAAAGCCTCCTCGTCGTTGCGCGCCAGATGCGGCAAGATCGACTGGATCAGCTTGGCAGGCTGCCAGTTGAACAGCACGCCACCGAAATCAAAGACCACCGCTTGGGTTTGCTGCTGCGTCATCACCCTGCTCACTCCACCATTCACTCAACGCAAGCGGGCGATCATCGCCGCCGTGGCCGCATCCAGCCCACTCGTGTCGCCCGAAGACAGGCGCGGCAGCAGGTCCTTGCAGAGCGCCTTGCCCAACTCCACGCCCCATTGGTCAAAGGAGTTGATGCCCCACAGGGCCCCACTGACAAAGGTTCGGTGCTCATAGAGCGCCACCAGCGCACCCAGCGAGCGCGGCGTGACCTCGTCGAGCAGCAGGGTCAGGCTGGGGCGGTTACCCGGGAAGGTGCGGTGCCTGGCGATGGCTTCAGGCGCCATGTCGGGCGAGGCTGTGGGCACCGACTCCCGCATGGCCTCGTCGGCTGACTTGCCCCACATCAGCGCCTGCGCCTGTGCCAGGCCATTGGCCAGCAGCATGTGGTGCTGCTCGTTGAGCAAGGTGCGCATGGCCGGCGTCAGGCTGCCCGGCGCGCGGTAACTGGCCTGTTTGACCAGCAGGAACTCGACCGGGATCACGTCTGTGCCCTGATGCAGCATCTGGAAGAAGGCGTGCTGGCCATTGGTGCCGGGCTCGCCCCACACCACATCGCTGGTGGCAAAGGGTAGCGGCCCGCCTTGCGCGTCGACACCCTTGCCATTGCTCTCCATCACCAGTTGCTGCAGGTAGGCAGGCAGCCGGCGCAGGCCATGGTGATAGGGCACCACACAGCGGCTGGTGTAGCCCTTGAAATTGCGGTACCAGATGTCCATCAGGCCCAGCAGCGTGGGCAGATTCTGCTCCAGCGGCGCTTGGGCGAAATGCTCGTCCATGGCGTGCGCGCCGGCCAGCATCGCCAGGAAGTTGCTGCTGCCCAGCGAGAGCGCAATGGGCAGGCCGATGGCCGACCACATCGAGAAGCGGCCACCCACCCAGTCCCAAAAGCCAAAAGTCTGCGTGATGCCAAAGTCCGCCGCCAGCTTCACATTCGTGGTCGTGGCCACGAAGTGCCTAGCAATGTCCTGGCCGCCATGATCAAGAAACCATTGCCGCGCTGTCTGCGCATTGGCCATGGTCTCCTGCGTCGTGAAGGTCTTGGACGCAATCACGAACAGCGTATGCGCCGGGTTCACCTTGCGCAGCACACTGGCCAGATCCTGCCCATCGGCGTTGGAAACGAAGTGAAAATTCAAGCCCGGGTGCACAAAGGCATCCAGCGCAGGCACCACCATCTGGGGCCCCAGATCAGAGCCGCCAATGCCGATGTTGACCACATCCGAGATCTGGCCCGGCATGCTGCCGCCCGCCGTCTGCCGCACTTCTTCGACGAAGGCCAGCATGCGGTCCAGCGCCTCGTGCACCTGCTCGCTATGTGGCCCCTGCCCACGCGGTGCGCGCAAGGCCGTGTGCAAGGCTGCACGCCCCTCCGTGACATTGACCACATCGCCGCCCATCAGGGCATCGCGCTGTTCCGCCAGGCCGCATTCGCGGGCCAGATCGAGCAAGTGATGAAGCGTGGCCACATCCAAATGCGATCGAGACAGGTCGGCGAAAACCTCGGGCGCCTGGATGCCCAGACGCCGCACACGGTCAGGGTCATCGGCAAACAGTTGCCGCAGGTTCAGGTCTCGGCCATGCGCTTGCAGATGGCCGCCCAGGGCCGACCAGGCGAGGGTCCGGTCACAACGTGGGAATGCCATGGCCGATGCGCTTATCAACGTTGCGCTTCAATCAAGGCGTCCAGCTTGGCCGCATCCGCTGCGAACAGACGGATGCCTTCAGCCAGCTTCTCGGTCGCCATGGCGTCCTCATTGAGTTCGTAGCGGAAGGTGGCTTCACTCATCTGGGCTTCAGGCGCCTGGGCCGATGCGGGCGGCGTCAGGTGCCGCACCACGGGCGGGCTGTTGCCATCGGCAGCCTGTAGTTGCGCCAGCAGGTCGGGGCTGATGGTCAGCAGATCGCAACCTGCCAAAGCCAGGATCTGGCCCACGTTGCGGAAGCTCGCACCCATGACCTCGGTACGCACACCATGCTGCTTGTAATAGTCGTAGATGCGGCTCACCGACCTCACGCCCGGGTCGTTGACACCCGCATTGGCGGCCTCGTCCCACTGGGCGCCAGCCGACTTCTTGTACCAGTCGTAAATGCGGCCGACAAAGGGCGAGATCAGTTGGACACGTGCATCGCCACACGCCCGGGCCTGTGCGAACGCGAACAGCAAGGTCAGGTTGCAGTGGATACCGTCTTGCTCCAGCACACGGGCCGCCTGGATGCCTTCCCAGGTCGAGGCGATCTTGATCAGCACGCGATTGCGGCCCATACCCGCCGCTTCATACAGAGCCATGATGTGGCGCGCGCGCGCCACA